>FUFK010037491.1_pt1 | contig 396301 bp, 86 predicted proteins | sample 1021851 | NCBI WGS metagenome assembly FUFK01 (sample SAMEA51879418, study PRJEB19060) | metagenome | reverse complement strand
AGGCATAAATATCTGTACCAAACCTCCTGTATTTTGATCGCCTTCTAAAAACGGATTAAATCTAGTGCTAATAGGTAGGTCAACTACGTTAGATAAAGCTTCTTCTCCTTGTATTGTGTCTCTTACATAACCTACGTTTAATAAACCTTGGAAGATACCTCTGGCTCTGTCTGCCATACGGATTGCAACTATAGCTGAGGTAGTCGCATCGTTATTAGCTATTCTTACGTCTTCATTTTCTTGTCCGCCTTTGATTAATTTTTTAGCTATAGGATCGTACTTATCTATGATTTGCGTTCTAAATTGATTAAAGAAAGGACGTATCTCTGTTATAGGGTCCTTGACCAAATCAATCATCCTGGCACCAAAAGATTTAGTTGGAGCAGTATAATTAGCGTCTATACGATTGGCTGTATCTTGATAAGATTCAGGTATAGTTCCCGCAGAAAACTTAGGTATGTCGTCTGGTGGTTCTGGTGCTGTTGGGTCCTCATTAAAATCTATCGCTGCTTTTAAAGCTACATCTGAGGCATTTAAATTGTATGGAGGTATCTCTCCATTAGCCATTGTTTTAGTTATCTCTTCTGCTTTATCTACAGCTTGTTGTAATTGTTTTGATTCACTTGAACCAGGAATGGCTGAATCTCTTTTACCTCTTTGCATTATTTTAAGAGAAGGACCAAATCTTTCTCCTAAAATTTCTTGACTAGGCATGTATTCTAATTGAGGTTGTATGCCTTCAAGATCAACTATGACTTCTACTTCTCTACTAGCTGCTTCTTCAATATCTGTATAACCTAAATTTTCTATCTCATTAAGTTTTTCTTGCTCGAATTCAGACTCGTATTCAGCAAAAGCTTCTTCAAAGTCTGAATCGTTCTCGTAATCCTCTCTTTGCGGTCTATCTACAAAAGGAATAAACCCACCACCAGCTTCGTAATCAGCATCGTATATTGCCTCTGATAAATCTATTTCTCTACTTCCTCTTGAATCTTCAATTAAAGATTTTACATAAGGTACGTAAGCTTTTACTCTATCTAAAGGAACTTCAAACCTATAAATTGTTTGCGGTAAAATAGCCGTATCAGTTAAATCTTTTTTTAATTGTTCAAATTCTTCACGCTCTCTAGCTTTATCTGGATTTAATATTTGTCCTCCCAACATTTCATCAAGTGCGACAGGCGATAATTCAGATCGGGCTGAATCTAATACTGCTTGGGCGTTAGAACCTAATGGAAGTTTTCTAGTTGGTACAGAAATTCTATCTAATAAATCTTCTCTTATTAAACTTGTAGAAGAAAAATCATCTAGCGGACTTTGAGATTCAGTTAATTTAAATCCTGGTGGATTATTAAGTCCTCTATATACAATAAGATTACCTCTCTTATTGGTAAATTGACTTAAAAACCAATCCATATGATTTTTTAAAACAGGATCATTAGCTATTACATTTATAAAAGGATAGTCTTCTTCTTTGAGAGGAACTTGTTTTATGTTAATAGTCCCATCAGGATTAATTACGCTTGCATCACCTATCGCTTGTCTTGACTGTTTTATATATCTACCAAAACTACTAATAAAATCTCTTGATTTTAAAGCTTGTTCAGAAGCTCTCCTAATATCTTTTATTGTCTCATCTTTTGCTGGATTTTCTGTCTTGTATAATCTTTTAGATTTATCTTCTCTTCTTTCAGAACGAGTATAATCTTCACCAGAGCTTAATTTTTTGGTCACAAGTTCTCTCATGTGAAAAGGATAAAGTCTCCCTAACCAGGTTTCACTATTTGGCAATAAATCAAACATGAAATTTTTAGTAGCTCTTAATCTATCGCCAAATTTATTAGTTTCTTTTCTATATACGGTGCCACTACCTTTCATTTTTGCAAAACTAGGAATACTTTCAGTATTTGGATTTACTGAAAATAAAGGTAATTGCTCTGTAATTTCAGTAGGTGCAGTCTCTTCTGTCGGATTAGATAAAAACTCTATCTCTCTTTTAGTTTGATTGATACGTCCCTGTAGTCTATTGAGACTATCAGTTGTCATTGTGGCACCCTCTTCTTGCTGTTCTCGCTCTAGTCTAAACAATCTATCTTCTAGTCTTGATATACGTTCACTTACAGGTATAGAGGAGTCAGTTGCAATGTTAAACGCAGGCGGAGTAGATAAAGGTCGCATACCTTCAAAACTTGTCGAGAAAGCCGTTTTAATATCGCCTTTAGCTAAGTCGGTAATTTGTGCAGCATTTTCTAAAAACTCTGAAAAAGCAGTATTTACTCTCGCTGGGATACCTAATAATTTTCTTAAAGCAGAAACAAATTTATTCCAAAGAGATTTTTTAGTTCTTTTAAACTGTATTTCCTCTAAAACTTTTTGTGTTCCTCTATGAGTTAAAGAAACTGCTAATAACTCTTGTATATTTTTAGTAGCATACTCAGCATAAAAAGGAACTCTTTCTCCTTTGCTTCTCAATTCTGTTATGTGTTCTTTTAATAATCCTCTAATTTCTTCAAGCTCATTAATTAAAACTTTTCTTCTTTTAGATTGAGCTTCATTACCTCTGAAAGAAGCTCCCATATAAGTTGGAGCGTATGCTTGAGTAGCCTGATGCACAAACTCGTGCAACATAACTTCATAATTCATACCACTACTTGTACGCAAACCATCTGGTGTTCTTGTGGATTGAGTATCTTTAATATAAACAATCTGTGATTCTTTACCTGTAATTAAACTGTTAAATGGATAATGAGAAACACCACGCCAATTCATGCTTGTGCTCCTAGTTTCAATTAACTGTGAATTCCTTTTATCTGCTATGGCAAACAACATATCAGTTTTTGTAGTTTCTTCTATCTTAGATATTTGATCTTTAAGTCTTTTAGCAATAGTTTGATAATCTTTACTAGGTACGGTGCGAATCATAAAATCTAAAACATCTGTTGATTTTTTAACGTTGTAACCCTCTTCTGCATAGGCTGCTACTGTCGGTAACTCAGATATGCCACTAGCAATTTGTCTACGCATAATTTGTAATTGCTCAGTAGATAAATCATCTATGTTTAAAAGCTTGCCCATCGGTGTCATGGGCTCAACAACAATACCTGTTATAGGATCAGTATCTGAAACTACAGGTGTAGATATATAATTCTGACCCTCAACAACAACTGTATTGCCTGTTTCTTGTGGGTCATTATCTATTTCTTCCTGTGTTCTATCGTCAGGTATTTCTACTGCTGTTTGTTCTGCCCTGGCACCTATTGGCAGTTGATCAGAATACATAAGAGTTCTTATCTCTCCTCTTGCTCTGCCACCAACTCTGCCTGTTTCTAAAGCACTAAATACTTCAGAAGCTTTACTAAATCCTGATTGCCTAAACGCTGTGCCTAAGTCTTTAAAGAATTGAACTATCTTATTGAAGATGCCATCAACCTTTTTAGGTGCAGTAGGAACTACATCCCTGTGTCTGAACAATTCTGCTATAGCTTCTTCTACATAAAACTCTTCTCTTGCTTCTGGACCTAAACCGTATCTTGGGTCTTCAGCCATACTTTTGTAGTTTCTTACGGCTCTAGTGTAAAAAGTTTCGCCAGCATCGAAAGCTCTTTTATCGACAGCTTCTGGTACTTTTCTTCTTTTAGTTTCTTTAGTTAAGAATTGATATTCAGCTTCAGTAATTAAATCTTTAAAACGTAGAGCGTGTATCATTTCATGGTCTAAGATACCTTTTATTCTTTTGCTTATTTCAGCATCGCTTAAATTACCATCAGGGTTTATAGCATTAAGGGATATAAAAATTATGTCTGTGTTTTTATCGTACTCACCACGTACACCTTTCTCTCTAACGTCAGTAGGATCAAATAAAGTCTCTCTAGTTTGTGGGTCTCTGGTTATAGTTGTGGTAGATAAAATATCATCGCTGATAATCACACCCGTTTCTCTTAAACCTCTTTTGTTAAGAATGGCTTTTGCTTCTTTAGCAAACTTGTTTACTCTGCCTTCTGATACAGCTTCAGCAAAATCTATAAATTTTTCTTCTAATGGCTTGGGAGGTATTAAACCTTCTTGTCTAACCTCTTCTTTTGCCACTAAAGCTTCAATAATATCTTCGGGTAGCTTACCCTCTTGTCTTAATCTATCGCCAAACTCTTGCGGTGTTTCTGCAAAACCCTCTGCTTTTCTAGCTATATCAAACTCGTAATTAGGATTGATTGTAAATTTGCCATCAGCAGTAGGTATTGCTCTTTGGCTATTGACCAAATCATTGAAGAATTGCTCTGCAGATTCTTTACTGCCCTGTAAAAAAGGTGGATTTAAAATAGCTATGTCATCTTTCGTAAACTCAAAGTTTCTATTTCTTGCTGCATTAACAAAGTTTTGTAAATCCTGTGGAGTATAAGTTCTTGGACGATAATCAGGAAACTTAGTTTTTACACTAAAGTCAGGTATAGATTGCAACCTGGCTAAGAATAACTCCCTGGCTCCCTTGCTTCTTGTTTTACGTATATCTTTAAAACCTGTCCATCTTTCTGAGGCAAACTGTACTGCTGGATCGTTAAAATCTAAGTCTATGTTTTTAGTTTCTGCTAAATCTTTGTACGCTTTGACAGATGTATCTATTTTTTCACCATCTCTTAAACTTTGCTGACCAGCATCTTCATTTTGTTGAAAAGCTAATTCAGATAAAGACTTTGTAAGGTTGTTAAATTCTCTATTCTTTAGAACATTTTTTGCTTCAGTCAAAGTAAAAGATGATTTTAAAGGTAATCCTTTATCGGTTAGATATTTTGTTATCAAAGGCAATCTATCGGAACGATTAGCAATCATTTCTGCGTAGGTCTTATCTCCTACAAACAGAGTGCTCTTTTCTTTTTGTAATTCAGTTCTTTGTTCGTCTTTTAAAGTAGGATCAAAGTTTAATAGAGTCTGTATATTAATCTCTGTATTGTTAGGGTCTAGAACTGTGCTTCCAAATACTTGAGCAGTAGCACTATCTTGTAATCCAAGATCAAAGTTTGCATTGGCTACTTCCGTTGCTAGTCGTTTACGTTCAAAGTTAGACTCAGTTTTGTTTTTAAATCCTACTGCTTTGCCTTCTTCTTGGAAAACTTGCAGCACAGGTTGTTCAACATTGTTCACATCAACCACACTAAACGTTTCATCTGCATTTTGTATAATTTGCAAGTTAGGAGCATCGCTTAGATTTTCTGGTAGAGGTATAGTAGGTATATTTACTACAGGTTGTTCTTGAAACTCTCTTATAACTCCAGCTTCTTGTGCCCTTCTAAACTTTTCGTCTGATAAATTCTTAGTCGCATTTGCTCTAGCGTTTTCTTCCATAGATTTAAGGCTTTCTACTGCCACACTTCTACGATTCATCGAGTTCACTACTAGATCGGCAGTACCACCTATAATGCCTCCAATAGTGAACTCTTCAAATAGACTCTCTCCTATAGGTAATTCATCACTATAAAAACCTCTAGCTACTAAGTCTTGGGCTATGCTAGCAAATACCTCTTGTCCACCTTCAGCAGCACCTGTTATGGCTGCAGATTTAAGTCTATCTGCTACACCAGGATACTTAAGAACATTCTTAGGTATTCTTCTAAATAAACTTGCTACAGGTAAAACTTCTGTAGTTCCTATGGCACCACCCATAAGTAAAGATAACTTTTCTGTTACAGCTCCTACATCTTCTCCGCCAGCTCTTGCCATATCTATACGATCAGCTTGTTGTGCTATTCCTGTTGGTACAGCTATAGCTGCGGGTACACCTAGCTGCCCTGTCAATGGACCAACAATACCTTTTTGTGCAAGCTTAAACCCTGCTGCTCCAGCACCTAAAAACGGCACAAAAGAACCAGCACCTTCTGCTAGTTTTGTTGTAAACGTATCTCTTAATTTAGGGTCGGATGCGAGCACAGATTCTGTGCGAAGATAGTCTTGAAATGCTTGTAGACCTTGTGTGGGACCAGATTCTGTTCCTGTAACTAAAGCAGATATACCTAAAGGTACATCAGTCAATAAACTCGCTGTGCCTCTAGCTACAGACTTTGGAAAATCAGTTATTCTATCTAATAAACTTACATCATTTATATCTACACCAAAATCACGCTGCACATCTGCAGCTATTTGTTCTCTTTCTGATGGAGATAAATTTGATGGTAATTCTAAAAAAGAACCATCAGGTAAGTTTATTCTTTCCATTAAGCAGTTTTTCTAAATTGTGAATAACTTGTTGTAGTATTAACAGGTAAACCTTGAGCCATAGCTAGTCTATTAATTAAGGTTGATCTAACCATATTTATTCTAGCCATTTCTTCTGTTTCACCCGCTTCAAAAGCATCTTTATAAGATTTGTTTAAAGCTTCTATTTGATCAGTTAAAGACTTAATAGGTATGTTAGAGGCTTCTGCTAAAGCTTTACCTGTTTGAGCTTGTCTTAATAAACTTTCAGCCGCAGCATCACTAGCTGCTATTTTTCCTAATTGTTTTTCTTTAGCAAAATCTCCTATACCAGAAGCTAATTCTTTTTGCGTTGCTGAACCACCTATAATTGATCCTAGCCTAACCATATCTAAACCTGACATTTTTGGCGTTTCAACATCAGATACTGATCTAGGAGTAAACTGAGGTCTTTCACCTACATCTATTTGTTGTCCTGGTGTTCCTCTAAATAAAGGATTTATAGCCGCTTGAGCTGCTAAAGCTGTGACACCTGCTCTAGCTGGACTAAATTCTCTTAAACCAGGAACAAATTTTGAAGCATCGCCTCCTGCTGCTGTAGGAGTTTTTGGCATCCCTGTAGATATAGGGTCTATTTTTTTAGGGTCTACAGGTCTTGTATATAATCTTCTTACTAAATCTCTTGGAGTTTTTGGAGAACCTATTGCTTGACCTACTCTAGTGTCTGCAAAACCCTTTAGCCCTCTACCAAGTAAACCTCTACTGCGTAATGCACCTAAACCCAATCTACCTAGTCCAGCAAGTGCAAAACCACCAGGTATAAAAAATGCTGCATCACCTAATAAATTTAAACCTCCGCCTTCTCCTGTGTATCTATTAATCAATTTACCAGGTGCATCTGCTAAAAATGATCCAAATCTTGATATGGGAGATGGTCCAGGTTTTGCTGCTTCTTGTGCTTCTAATAAAGCATCATCATATAAAGCTTGTTCAGCTAAAAATGATTGATAATCTTGAGCAAAAGAGGTGTCTCCACCAGCTTGCATTTTTCTTACAGGGGGTGCCATCTGTGGGTTGATGTTTTGGGTCGTGACGGCACCCGTATTCTGTAATTTTTGTGCGGTTTCTTCTGCTACAGACATCGTTGGCTTATTTTGCATAGCCATTTGATTTTTAAAGATATTATCCATCTTATTTCTTCTTTGTATTTCAGATAAAACTAACAAAGAAGGATATTGAGAATTAGGATTTTTAGTCATAGCAAGTAATTGTTCGTTAGGAACAAACTCTAATTCTCTAGATATTTCAACTAAACTCATATTTAACTCCTTCCGTATTCTCTCATTAACCCAGCACCCATCAATCCTGTACCGACAAGATTACTAAATAATCCAGGTTGTGATTCAAAGGTGCTAACTCTACTATCTGTAGTTAGTGGTGCACTTCCGTATAATAAATTAGATAAGAAACCTAATTGATTTTTAGCAAAGTCTCTTTGATTAATAAAGTCTTGATAACCAATATCAAGTGAAGCTTGATCAAGTGCTCTTTGTTTAGAACCTATATCTTCAAGCAATCCTATTCTTGCTAAGGCATCTTGATCTATTGCACCGCTTACATCTTCTAATCCTCTAGCTAAACCTAGTCTAGAACGAGTATCTAAATCTGCTGCTTGTAAACCTAGTCTACCAGCTCCTAAGTCTACTTGCTCTGCACCCAAACCAAGTTTACCAGCTTGTATATCTGCAAGTTGTCCACGTTGCATCAAGTCTTCTTGTCTTTGCCTAAACTGTTCTTGTAATCCAGCTTCTCTTAATCCTAATGCTCTTTCTTTGCCAAGTTGATCAACGGCTTGTCTGAAAGCTAAATCGCTACCTTTAACTTGTATGTCATCGAGTCTTTGACCTAGATTTCTTTCTCTTTCTGCTTGTAGTATTCCCTCTCTATAGCCACCTAAACCACCCGATTGAGCAGCTCTAGAGGCAATACCTTGTCCAGCAATTTCAGAGTCACGTATTGCTTCTCTCTTAGCTATGTCTACTACTCCTTGTTGATAAGGATTCATAAAAGATTGCACACCCTCTTCAAAGCCCATACGTTGATATGGTCCGACATCAAACTGTGATCTATATTGCGAAGGTCCTCGCATAAATTGACTAGCATCTATACCCGATTGGAAGTCTCTAAAATTTACATCAGAACCAGGTGTAGCTCCCATTAATAGATTACTAGCCTGATCTAACTGACCAGGAGTCCCTCTAAATGCAAAACCTCTGCCCATAGCCTGTGCAGTCGCTTCATCAGGAGAAAAATCTGCTAGTCTTTGACCACCAAACGTAGCGTAAGGTTGATTGCTTTCACCTTCGGCTCTAGCAAACAGTCTTTCTGCATACGGTTCTGCAAACTCTGGTAGTGAAGATTGTTTAACAACTTGGGTGCCTCCACCGCCACCACCGCCTTTCATAAATCTCATATTTTTTCTCCATCAAATCTAATTTCAAAAAATCTTGAAGTCTCAGACCAATTTCTTTTTTTGATCCAATTCCAAAAACCTTCTCTGCCTACGCCTTCTACGCCTTGGCAATCATTACTTTTAGCCCATCTGTACATAGTATCTAAACCCTCATCTATCCATTCATCCATATTTTTACCTGCACAATGCTCTATATGTAACATTTTTAAACCGCTAGGATATGTGTGTATATTAGTAATAACACAACCAATAATATCTAAACTATTTTCTTTAAATATTACCCACAAAGAACACTCGTTATTACCCATTCTGTATAAAATATCTATGGGTCGGACACGCCCATAACTTCTTTGACAAGATCGTTTTAGTATCTTTTCACAATCACCCCAAACCTCACTAATTAAATCTGGAGTGATTAAAGATACTTGATAATCTTTTTCTATCTGTCTTGCTGGTTCGTTCATCTAGGTAACACGTTATTATTTATTGGGCTAGCCTGTTTGGTTGTGCCTGTCTTTTCAGTTCTTACTCTGTCCATCATACCTTCAAGTTTTTTGGCACCAGCATCAGAACTTCCGTCTCCTAACATGGAAACTACATCGGCAGGCACAATAAATTCATCTTGTGAAACAGCTACAGCCTCTTGTCCTGATATAGTGCCATATATATCATCAGCCATACCGCCTCTATCACTACCTTTTATCATGCCTTCATTTTGTGCATTTGGCATAACAACATCTAGTGCTCTGTTTCTAACTATTCTAAAAGCTTCAGGTCCATATTTATCAACAAACTTGTCAATAATTGTATTATCTGAACTTTGTCCTAGTAAAAACTTAACTAATTCTGCAGTCATAGGATCATTTGAAATAGCTTCTGCTTCTTGCATAGTTATTTCTTTACTGACTAAATCTGTAGTTTCTCCTGATTGCATATAACCCATCTTATTTCTTACATCTTCAGGCAATTTTCTTAAACCAGGATTCTCCTCTGCACTAGGTAACTCTTTTAAAGATGTGTCTTTGCCTTCTTGCATATTAGTTGTTTCTACAGGTGCCATTAAACTTTGTCTAAAAGCATCAAATGGGTTAAGCACATTAGGTATACCTACGTTTGGCGAAACATACGGTGCTGGATCAGCATAACTTACACGTTGTTTTGATGGAAATCTTTGATTCAATAAAGTTTGATCAATAGTTTCATTAATAGGTATTTGATATTCACCACCAGAATCAACATACATTTGACTCTCTAATCCTGTCAAAGAACTAGCTGTAGGGTTCAAATTATTGAAGTACATCATTTCGCCTTGAAATCCAGGTCTAAATGTAGGCGGTATAGGACGAGTTGTTCTTAAAGTAGTTGGAGTTATATCCATACCTAAATCTTCGTCTTCCTCTGCTTTTTTTGCTGCTCTTTTACGAAATCCTGCAGCACCTCCTGGCGTTGGTCCTCCTTCATCAAAAGGTATAACTTCAGGAAATAATTCTCTTAATTCTTGTCTCCTTTTTTCTCTCTCTGCATCTTGATCTAAAGGTTCTTCATAACTAGATAATGCAGTACCACCAAGCACAGGCAAGTAAACACCTGGACTTGTAGCAGTTTTTCCTAGAGAACTTAACCCTGTGCCAAAATCAAAACTGCCATCTTTCATAAAAGCTTGACCAGCTCCTTTATATAAATCAGATACATTGTCAAAACTTCCCATAGGCTCTGAAAAACTTGCCATTGCTGCATCTCTTGCTCCAGGCACTACTTGTTGTTTAATAAACTCTTCATAAGCTGATGGTTGTGTTACGGAATCAAAAACAGTTTGACCCGCCTCATTAAAAGCTACGCCTCCAGGCTGACTTTCTATAAAAGCTCTAGCTGCTTCTTCCGTCATAAGTTCTGGACCTGTCATTATTGGAGTGTTAGGTTGCGGTCCTTGAAATATTATAGGTTTGCTAGTGTCAGGAAAACCCATAGATTGATCAAAACCAATAATATCACCTGGTTTTGGTCCTGCGGCAGTTATTAAATCTCCACCTGGTTTAACACCTACAACTGCTTTAGGATCAAAGACAGTTGGAGTTCTACCTGCATTTTGTAAAGCAGCAAAATCTGCTGCATTATTTGCTGTAAACACTTGTGCGTTAGGGTCTAATTTAGTAATTAAACTAGGATCACTCTTAACTAAATCTAAAGCATCACTTGTTATTGCACCTTGTCCACCCTCTATTGCTGCTGCTGCTGAATCCATTGCTGCTTTTTCTGCTCCTATTGCTCCTAGTCCTTGAAAAGCTTTACCAAAACCGTAACCTGTTAAACCAGCTACTAAACCTTTTTTAAGATCACCTGTAGCTGCAAACTGTGCTAAACCTGAGCCTAATGCTGAAGCTAATAGAGGCGATAATGCGGTTGCTCCCATTGCACTAAATAAAGCAGGACCTGCAAGCGAACCTATCATAGGTGCTGCTGCTAATAGTAGAGGTGCAAAAGCTTCAGGCTGTCCTGTTTCAGGGTTAGTTGTAATAGGCATAACTTGCTTTAATGCCTCAACCTCTATGGGGTTGACATGCATAAGCATAGAGTCGCCATATCTTCCTTTAGAAGCTATGTTATTTACTTGTTGTTGTAGGTCCATATTATTCTCCTTGAGTTTCACACCCAAAAGCATTAAAACTTAAATCACCTGAACTAGCATAAACTTTGACTAGATCAGATTCATTTAGTGTAATTCCTATGACTATAGTATCTGTGCTATTTGCAGATAAAGCCTTGTCATAAAACAAATATTGTTTGTTATCTGTTGCTGCTCCCGCTACTGATACGAGTATTCTGTAAGTTACACCGCTACCACTACGATTGCATACTGTTATCGAACTTATTGTAGTCTGTGCAAGACTTGGTACTGTGTATAAGGTTGTTAAAGTAGTTGCACTTGGAGCTAATTGTCCTAAAACTTTTAAAGAATCAGACATTACCTTTTGCTCCCATTAATAAAAATTGATGCCTCCTTATAGCTTTAGATACTATTGTATCTGATAACTCATTCAACAAACCAACATCGTTATTTAAATCTTGTACTGCTTGCTCAATAGTTCTTCTAGTAACGTATTCGTTCTGACTATCGTATTGTTGCGATGGTATCGGTAATGGTTGTGAAGTTTTACTAGACATTATTTTCTACCATCCGATCTCAAATCTAATCTTAAATCTCCTAATCTCCATCTAAAATCTCCTGTAGTATTTTCTATTCTTAATACTGTTTGTCTTGTTCTTGCTCTTGTAGAAACAAATGTAGAGCTTGCTGTTACAGAAGCTGTCTGTAAAGTAGATAAACTTTCTAAAGGATATTTTCTGCCTTTTATTGTAAAACTTACCGCATCAGAACTTACTGAAGAATCTAAAAACTGCAAATCAGGAACTAATCTAGATATAAACATTAATCTGTCTCCATCAGGTTCTAGATCAAAGTCAGCAGATTCTATATACGATGTATAAGTAGAACCGTCCGCTAAACCACCGTATTCGTGGTCGTATAGGTAATTAGTATCGCTAGTATCTAATTTACCTGTTGCAATAGGATAAGTGTAAGTAGGAGCAGGATTCCAAGCTGTTCTAGTAAAATTATCTGTTGTTGTCCCAACTGCCCAAACATTTTCTTGATAATTGTATGAAACATATCTATCTACCTCATTACTGCTAGCAGATGGATAAAACCATATAATCTCATTAAATTCAGGATTAGCTGCTGCAAATATTTTAAATCGTTGTGCAAGGTTTAGGTTGCCATATACATGCTCTAATACAGAACAAGTTAGTTTTTGCACAGAACCTTTAGCTATGTAAAATGCTCTTTCATCCATCCAATAGACTGTATCTCCTACAGATACTCCAGCATTAGGACTAACCATACCTATACCGCTAGCTATCTCATTAAATGAAAAATAAAACGGAGCTCCAACAAAACGCATAGATATAACGCTAGAGTCAGTCATAATTAAAGTTTCTTGTCTTGTTGGCACAACTCCAATTATCTCATTACCTGAAGATAACTTAACACCTCCAGAAGAATTGGTTGCTGTAGGTGTCCAATCTACTGCACTCTCTGCATCTGACCATCTTACAAATAGCGGGTCAATATCTGTTGATCCTATTGGGTTAGCTCCAAAAGCTAAAACATGACGATCCACATCAGATACTAATATAGACAAAACTTTTGTTGGACAGTTGCTTGCACCTGCTTGATCAGATGCTAATTGTGCAAATCTACCTGTATTTGCGGATGCTGTGCCTCCATCAGTTGTAGTAAAAGATGGTTTCCAAATAAATAAATCTCCACCTCTAGGTGCAAATAGCATCTCATCACCAAACGAATCCATGCTCCATAATCTTAATTGTCCTGCAAACGATAAAGGACTTGAACTACCCCATGTGCCAGAACCCCATGTGCTAGCACCCCAACCTGTACCTTGCACAAATTCATCTAATCCAGCCACTAAATGAAACTTAGCTACTGTGCTGCTTCCACCATTACCTGATTCGTCTGTAGCGTTAGCTGTAACTGCATTACCAGATGTATCTTTAGCAGATATGGTAAAAGTATTAGCATTAGGAACAGTAAGTATTCTGTACGACTGATTTAAAACATCGGCTGTAATATTGCCACCTAAACTAGCTGCAGCATAAAATGTAACCGTATCATCTACTCCAGCACCGTGTCCTGTCTCTGTAACCGTAATTGTGGAACTTCCATTAGTAGCAGCAAAAGTTGCGTCTCCTGCACCCGTTATGGCTCTTACAGGGGTAATATCATTAAAGGCATCACCCTCTTGTAAATATAAGTTAGTGTGTGTCCCTAAAAAATTATAAGAGTTTAGGTCTTTATCTTTGTGTACTGCTATCTTTCTGCAAGTACCGTTAAAAGAATTAGCTGAGTTTTTTACCCAACCACCCATCTTTTCTACATTACCTTTTCTAAATCGTACTTTGTCTCCATCAAACCAGCCTCCTTCGTTAGAGTAACTTGTACTCTCTTTATCTATTCCTGGTCTGAATTTGTATTTAACTAAAGTCATAAATTATTGTGTGCAAAATATTTTCATTATATCTTATGCCATTCTTCTCCTTGAAATAATAAAGCTTCAGCTTCTCTTCTTCTTACTAATCCATTTAAAACTTCGCCTCCAGCTTTGTTCCATCGCTTTATTTGATTAGGAGTAGAATGATAATCACCAGCATTTAAAAGCTTTAGTAAAGTAGATTTTCTTAAATTTGTTGGACCTAAGTTATAGACCCAACACACTAAAGCATCAAATTGACATTGTTCTAAAGGAACTTCAACCATGTCATTGATGTATCCTTCGTATTCTAGTAACTCTTCATTCAACATAACTTCAGCTTCTTGTTGAGTAATTTCTAAACCTTCATCAACATCTTTAGTATGTCCATAGCCTATAGTCCAAACTCCTACAGAGTCTTGATAAGCTGTTAATCTGCATCCTTCAAACTTTTTTATAAGGGCTATACCCTCTTTAGATATATGCATGTTGTCCTCCTTTTTACTTTGTAGTGACTGTTCTATAGTAGACCACAACTTCTTTAAGTTCATTTATATACCTTTTGAGTTCCTGCATATTGTATGCCATTAATTCATAATCAGGCACAGACATAGCAACAAATACTACTCTGCCCTCTTCTTTTTCTACCCTTTCTAAAAAAGTATCTATGTTCTTATCTGAAACCACATACCAATAAGGTGCTTTTAATTGTAGTTCTCTAGGTAAAATTGGCTGTGCTATCTGCCTTTCTATAGGTTTTGATATTACGTCTACTTTCTTAGGGATTAGACTGCAACTGTAAGCCATTATCAAGACTGTCAATGTTACGACTATCTTCTTGTATGCTTTCAAATACTTCTTTTGTACCATTATTTACTCTCGTTTCTATCAAACCTGGTTTAGCAGCAGCAAGTTTGCTTAGATTGTGCCGTTTAAATATGTCTAAATATCTAGACATTTCTGCTTCAATCTGTTGATTCTTGCTCTGTAATTGTAACAAACCCTCAGTCTGCAAATTAAAATCATTACGCAAGCTATCTATAGCAGCTTTTTGTTCCTGATCTCTTAATTCAAATGCTTGATTTAAACTAGATAATCTTTGATTCTGATAGTATAAAAATCCTGTTATAGACAGTAATACGACTATTACACCTAAAAAAATTTTACTCATTATTCACTCTGTTTAATAACTATTATTGATGAACTACCACCATTAACTTTTACTTCATTAGTAACACCATCTTGTTCTAGTATTACTGTATAAGAATTATTGCCATCTATAACTAAATTAGCACTAGAACTTACTTCACGTTTTAAAGTTACTGCTTGACCCGAAACAATAGTAGTTATCTGTGTTTTTTGATCTTGTCCTACAATAGTGCCTTTTATATCTATTGCAGTAGCTACCTGTTCTATTTCGCTTTCATCATCTGTTTTATCTAACTCTGTGATGATATCTAGTAAATCTTCTAAAAAGTTTACGTTTAATGCATCATAATCTAATTCTGTAAATTCTAACTCTTCTGATTCTAATTCGTCTTCTGCTAATGCGTCATACTCAAGTTCATTAAAATCTAAAACACTATCTGCTTTTTGAGTTGTTTGTTCTTCTTCTTCTTGTATTTTTTTTGGCGGAGAAACAATCAACATGTTGTCTATAAAATCCAAAGATAAATCTAATATGACAGGTTCTGATGGAGCACTTTCAAAAGTAGTTGTTGTAGTAGCCTGATAAGCTTTATTTAACACTACCTCACCTAAAGCTGTTGTAACGACTATCTCTCCAGAAGGTGTGCCATCCTCATTAGGCAAAAGAATAAAAAGACTTTCGCCTGTATCTGCCTCTACTGTAACTGTAAAGTCTGTACCTCTTATACCAACAGTTGCACTATTTGTTCTAAGAGTCATGTTTTTTTTAGGAACAGAACCTAAAAGACCTGTGGTAAATCTAGCTGTACCTTTTACAAAACTTAAAGCTAATTTAGAATTACTAGGATTAGCATCAAAAACAAACTCATCAATAACTACTTCTGAGTGTTCTGTAATCTTTATAGTGGTATCGTCAACAAAACGAATACCCATTCTGCCTTGCTCTGTTTGAGCCTTATCATAAGATTGAATACCAAAGTCTGTAACGACTTCATAACTTTGATCTCTTTCTATTTGAGCATTACCTGAAACTTCTTCTACTGCACCTATATCAGCAACTTGTGCTTGTACCTTGGTCGTTTTGGATAATGCAGAAAGTACCATTATCACCATCAGAAAAGATACGTAACCAATCATTGTCCAATGTGCTTGCCTGTGTAACATTTATTGTTCTTGAATTACCTTCATGGTCTAAATAAAAATAACCGCCTTGATAGCCATCGCCATTATAATTAATAGTGTTTGAATCTCCATCAATGTCCATGTAGTTTGTAGCTAGATCAACATCTATATCAACATCAATCGTATTACTATTACCCTGGATAATCCAATCTAAATCTAGAGTCGATGCCATAGCTGCAGTTGCTTGATCTAAAGACATATCGTTTGAGTTACCTGTTACATCAATATTTAAATTAGAAGTATCTGCTCCATAAGTATTAGTAGGATCAACTTGTATATCAAAAATATTACTATCGCCATCGAACTCAAAGAATCCTGTAAAAGAGTCTGATGTAATGTCTCCTTTGAATAAATTACTATCTCCTATTTGATTTATATCAATAGTCATAGTTGCTCCATCCAAATCTAAAGCTGTCATAGAACCTGCTACTGCAGATTGACCACCTATTAAGTTGCCCGAACCTAATTGCTCTACATCTAAATTTAAAGTTCCTCCCGCTTGGTCTATAGATATTTCATTGTCAGCCACGAATATCTGCACACTCATCAAGAGCACAGCTAGGTGTAACAATGTTGTTTTTTTTAGTTTCATCTAAACTCCAAAGATTTAATTTAATTCCTTTTTGTATTATCTTTAAAACAGCAAACTCTATAGCAGATTGTAAAGCTATTGTTACTGATTCGTTTTCAACGTTACCATTTTCTATCTCAATCAATTCTGTATCATCTTTTACAAATCTAAATACATCTCCTGTCTGTCCATGACTTAAGATAGTTTTAGTTGTTGTAACCTCTACTAATATTCGACCTGTTAAAACAGAAACTAATCGCAAGCTCAAAGTAACAGTATCTTGTCTGTATTGTCTGCTTACACCTATGCCTAATAATCTAGCTCCATTACCGCCTGATCTAACATTAGATTCATAAGCAACTATTGCACCTTCAAAAAGCATACCTGCAAACAGTAATGGTTTTAATTTCTGTTCGTCTTTAAAATCTTGCCTAGAGCTTCTAATTATCTGTCTTTCTTTAGTAAGGTTATCTAAACCAACTCTTTCTACAACAGTAAAAAATTTACCTCTACCTGCATCTTTCAACGCCTTTATTAAAAGGTTAGAAGGAGCCTGGGTAACTGCTGTAGAAAATGAAGCATAAGTGCTGTTACTTCTTCTTTGCCCTGTTTGATCTAAAAATGCAGTTGGGTATACAGCAACAATAAGTTTTTGTTTAGGCGGAAACAAATACTCTAATTCGTAATTTATTACATCGTGCAGATATGGATACTTAGATATACGAAAATTTTCTAGTTTATTTTTTGGTAAAGCTCCGCAACTAGAAAGTAAAACTATTAATAGGAAAAGTAATGACAGTAACATTACCTTCCTCATCTGTAATAGTAAGCGTAATTGTTTTATCATCTGATTCATATTCTATGGTGTTGCCCTCTAGTTCTATTGAACCTTCTTTTGATGCTTCTTCTCCAAATAAATTTTCTACAAGTTGTCTTGATAATTGAGCATAAACTCTTGACTCTAAATTTCTAATAAATCTAGCTAAAGTAGTATTTGCTTCATCTCTTTCTATTTGTTCAGCAGCAGCTTTTATCTCTTCTAGTAATGTTTTCTTTCTACTAAATTCTTGATTTTCTATAGTCAAATAATGCTGCGATGTGTTTATTCCAGAAAAGCTAGGCGATTTAAATTTAAATACCATCTCATCTGTAAAAACAAAATTTGAAAATAAAACCAAGAAAAAAACCAACAAGATTAAAAATATAATTGTGTTTAGCTGTCTCTTTTTATATTCCCACCAATCTCTCATTAGTCTTTCCTCTGATCGTCTCTATCAGCTTTCGCTATTTTATCTTTCTGTACCAATTGAGGTACCCCCAACATGGTTTTCAATAAAGTATCTTGCCTGATTATTTCATTATCTACACTTCTAACTCTGTCAATAAGAGCAACTAATATACCTTGTTGTGCATCTAGTTTTGTTTGTAACCTATCTTCCATAGCCTTCAGTTGTTCATTTACCTTATCATCTACTACATCTATTTTAGACTCCATGCCATCTATAATTCTATTAATAAGTTTCCAAACAAATATTCCAAGACCAAGAGCAGCAGCAACAGGAAATCCTAGTTCTGTTATTAGTCTTACAATATCATCCATATCTAAATATTGTCAGGATCAAATATGCCTTGATCTATAAGTTTTTGTCTATTTATTAAATGTTCTGCTTCTACGTCCTTTTTGCTCTGTCCATAATATTTAACAGCAAAACCACCGTCTACCATGCCTTGATTAATGTCTTCACCGTCACATACCACAGTACCTAAAACTCTACCAAATTTACCTCTGGAATCTTTTAGCTCTGTTCTAATTACAACTTGGTCTGCTATTTCTATAGCTTTGGATAAAAAAGCTGATGCAAGTTTACCTCTAGCCTTTTCGTCTTTATTTCTAGTTCTGCTTTCAGGAGTATCAATCCCATACAAACGCACTCTAGATTTATAAGATACAGAAAAACCTAAATCTAAAATCACATCAATGGTATCGCCATCAACAACTCTTTCTACTTTGCAACTATATTCATACATTATCTTTTTTTACCTTTGTGCAAGCCATGTCTAGCGTGCTGTTTACCTTTTCTTGTAGCCTCTCTTTTTTTTCTATTAGCTGCTGCAAGCTTTCTTCTTCCTTTTGGAGAAGATTTTAATTTGTTTATTTGAGCTTTAGGTGCGTATACTTCGCCTGTTTCAGAAGATTTTTTACCGCTAGCGGTTGTCCAATCTTGACCTGTCCAAGTTTTTAGACTTCTTTGAGTTTTCTTTAAAGGCATTTATTCTCCAAAAATAGTTATATAAGAATCTACTCTTCTAGGAGAATTTATTCTTCTGTTAATTATTTGATAGGGCATGTCGCATTGATCTAGTAAGTTCCAAAAAGACTCTCTACCTGGGTCACACATAATAAGACGTTTATTTTCTTTTATAATTTTATTTATAAATTTGATCCATAAGTCAGTATGCACATCCCAAAAACAAACATCACTAGCTAAAAAAGTTTTATAAGGCGATATATCAAATTCATCAGAGAAAATATTTTGCACACAAAACTTTGTATCTACATCCATAAGTTTACACATAAGATCGAAGTATGGTTTTACGTTTACGTCACTATCAATACCTGTTATATCTGCTCCCTTCTTTGTTAAAAAACAAGATAAGGCTCCCCAACCACAACCTAAGTCTGCTATTTTTTCTTGATTAAAGTTTATATCTGCAAATAACTCCATAAGTATTAAAGTGCTATTCCAAACTTTATTACCATGCATGTAATGCACATTAGACTTCTTTTTTAATTTTTTTATTTCAGGATGCGAAGAAGTAGGTATTTCTACGCCTTTGAAATAAATATTAGCTTTTGTAGCCGCCACCAGATGCCTTATATTTTTTTGCTAACATCTGTGCTTTTCTAGCACTCCATTGACCAGGTTTACCCCCTTTGCCACCAGCTTTGATCTGATTAAATAATTTTTTTCTTAACCCTGGTTTAGTATAGTTACCAGCTTCATTCACTCTTGATTTATTTTTTCTCATAAAAACTTGTCAACTCCTAAAGTAGTTATTAATAATCCATACAAACCCCATATTAAATATTCAATACGGGCAAATCTTTTTGATCCATCTTCCAAACGTTTATCTATATTTTCATAACGTATGGTACATTCTCTTTCATGTGAATGTATTTTTGTCATTGCTTCAGATTCTTTCATTTAGACCTCGTGTTTACCTTTTGGACATGTATTTCCGTTAATAAAAACTTTAAGTGGCATAATACATTTACAAATACTACAAGTTTTTATTGATTTATTGTAATGTTCACATACATTACATATTTGTATTTTCTTATCTCTTATAGATTTTAATTCCACTATTCAACAAAAGAAGATACAAATTTAACATCATCTAATAATCCTAAACTGCTTCTAACATATTGTGTAAAAGATTCCATATGTTTTATTTCTATTAAACCATAGCCTTCTATCAACCTATTTCTGCCTTCAAAAAACACAACTGATGGTACAACTGATGGTGCAAAAAATGGTGTGATGTCTGTTAAATAAACTTTGTACCATTTAATTTCAGAAACATTTTCAAAGGTTGTTTTTAATCTTTTTTCATTTGCTATGCAGTCTTCACAATCTTTTATAGTTAAAAGAACTGCATGTTTTTGATTTGGATTTTTAGCTAATGTTGTTTCTAAATCATCAAGTAATATTTCTGTAAACATTCAAACTCCTGTTGTTGTTGTGCCCCCATCTGTTATTGCATTATTCGTTCCCGCTTTATAACAAATTCTTACATTTACATTTGAAACAAAACCTGAAGAACATATATAGCCTAAGTATTGATAACTCATCCAACCTAAGTCACTTAAACTGTGATGTATACCTGTTTTTCCAGGCTCATCGCTTGTAGTAGAGTCTTTGTCATACAAAATTCCAGAAGTTGCAAACCCACTAGGACAAGTAGGAGGAGCTGTGTATAGTTGTGATGGTGTACTAGGCGACCAACAAGCAGAACTACTAGGAGTTTCCATAACAGCGGTATTGTTGTATAAATAAGTTTCATTAAAATTTTCTCTATACTGTGCGTATTGACCCGTGGTTAAAGTAACACCACTAATGCTATTAAGATTACTATACATAGCTTGCATTTCTGCTTCTGTTTTTTCAAAAAGCGGTATATCATCAACGCCAACCCCTGTTACCTGAACATGACACCATCTGCTTAGTTCTGGTCGATTGTTATCACCGCCGCCGCCATATCTTTTTATAGCCTGTGCATAGTCCGCACTACCGCTATTGCCTAATCTTTTTATATCGCTCATTGTTTAAGTTCTTCTATTTCTTTTTGTTGTTCTTTAATAGCTTCAACTAAAAGTCCTATCATGTGACCGTAGTCCATTGTTTTATGTTCGCCATCTGCTACCAGCTCTGGCAATACTTTTTGTACTTCATTAGCAACTAATCCAATATCTTTTCTACCTGTATCTTTCCATTTATAACTAACACCTCTTAGTTGCTGTACTTTTTCTAGTGGGTTTTCTATCGTTTGTATGTCTTCTTTCAATGCTGCATCTGATGAATAAAAGAAAGCTGCAGAAGTAACTTTTACACTAGCAGTTATTTCTCCTGCAGTACCAGAAGCACTTGTTCCTACACCCAAACTATCTATATAAGCATTTCTAAATGCCAATGAAGATGTTCCTAAATCAATTTGGGAATCCGTTACAGGAGAAATAGTGCTCTCAGTAAATTTTACTCGATCTGTGCCACCCAATCGAAAATCTATTTGGTTGTTTGTGTCTGCTGTTATGCTCGTATTTCCATCTGTATCTAAAATAAGCTCTTTAGCATCCATGTCTAAAGATGTACCAATTGTAATACCTCCACCATCAGCTATAGTCATAGCAGTATCACCATCTGTAAATTGTATAGTGGTAGTTTTTACTGAGGTTTGTGGAGTTGCTGATAAATCTAAACTTGCAAATGCATCGTATACAGCAGCACCAGAACCTGTTCCATCTGTATATACAGCTTTAGTTTTACCGTTAGCTATAGTTACATTTGCTCCAGAGCCTTGAGAAATAATTATATTTTGTGAACCGCTTGTAGCGTTTTCTATCATCCAGACTTTAGATACTGTGTTTGGTCCAAGAGTTATTGTGCAAGCTGAATCTAATGTACCTGTGTATTTCAAATACATTGATCTGCCTGGATCAGTAGACCCATCTGCTATTGTAGTGGTATGCGTATCAGCATTAGTGGTTATAGCTTCTGTGCCATAACTAAATGCTTCTGCTATCAACTCTAGATTGACATTAGTTGTATCACCCCAAGTACCTGATTGTGCACCTGTGGTTATTTCTTCTAGTCGTAAATCATTGTCATATGTACTCATATATACTCCTTATGCTACCTCTTCCCAATTTGGTGTTTGTGCATCATTTACTGATGTCCATGTAGGTGTTTGTGCATCGTTTATTTCTTGATAATTTGGTGTTTGGCTATCGTCAACCTGTCCCCAAATATTTACCGATGTTATTACTCCTGTTCCTTCTATACCTGTAGGTTCAACAACTGCTTTAGCTATTGTTGTTTCATTACCTAGTGAGCTTGTTAATTCAAATCCTGTAACAGCTATTATGTTATTTGTTATTAATGTTGGCGTTCCAAGAGCAGATGTTCCTGCATTACCTGTAACTACAACAACTGCTGTAGCAACAACAATTTCATCTCCAACATCTAAAGTAGAAGCAACTGCAGATACACCTTGTACTGCTTCTCCAATAACAACTGCATTACCTATAGCCGATGTAGAGTCAACTCCTGTTGAAGCTATATTAGCATCTGCTGCAATAGTTTCTGATCCTAAAGCAGAAGTTCCTGCACTACCTGTAGCTGCTATATTAGCTGCAGCAACTACCGTTTCGCTACCTAATGCAGAAGTACCAACTGCTCCTGTAGGTACAAACAACATGCTACCGTCTATATTGACAGAGCCTATGCCCATAGTAGCTTCTAGTCCTATACTTACACCACCACTTTCAGGTATTGCTACTGCAGAAGCTGTAACAGTTTCTGAACCTAAAGCAGATGTAGCTTCTAAGCCAGAGCCTGCAATGACACTACCAGCAGCTACTGATTCTGATCCTAAAGCACTTGTTCCAGCAGAACCTGATACTGCAAAAACAGATGCTGCCGTTACAGTTTCATTGCCTAAAGCAGAAGTACCTGCTACACCTGTTGCTTCTATTAAAACACTTACTCCACCTAGTGAAGTAAACGGAGCTTCAGCAAAGGCGGTTATACCAAACATATTAGCTCTCCGCTATTTCGTTGATGGTTTTAGTTTCGGTTTGTTTGATTTCTACAGACGCAGTAAGTTGTTGTTCAAAGACAGAGAGTGCTGCGGACACTACATCTGTTTGTCGCATGAGGTCTTGTTTCTTGACTCGTAATTCTTGTATCTGACTTAACAAGTATTTTTGTTGATCGTTAAGATCAGCTACTTCGTAGTCTTGATCGTTTATGGTGATCGTGTCTGGCATTAGCTACCTGTTTCTGGTTTTGCATCCATCATATCTTGATATGCTTTTTTAACTTCATCATTCCATGTGGCGTTTGCTATGGCTTGCACTTTAGCATCTTCACCAGATATATCTGCATCTTTCCATGTATCGCCATCTCTAACGCTAGGAACTACGCTATGCCTGTGAAAAGACCTGTTTAGTTCTACGCCATCTTCTTTTAATACAGTTGCTGTTCTAACAGATATTATCGAACTTTCGGAAACTTCAATTTTATCTACTACTATCTCTTTTGTAATTGCCATAATTTTACCTCTAATCTTCTGTGTAATACCATCCTGAAAATAACCAAGCTGTAAGTCGCCCATCACCATAGTTTCTGGTATATAAAGCTGAATTAGCAACTATTCCTGCTGCTCCATCTGTTTCGTGAAAATATACATAGGCTGGATTTACCCCTTTGTGAACATGACTTCTTAAATCATCCGTTACAACTGATCCTGTATATCCTACAGTTCCATGAACGTAAGTGTTAGAAGTTACGCTGGAAGTGGGAAAAGGCAAAGTCATTCTAAAATCATTACTGTCATTTGCAAAAGATAAAAGTAAATAACTATACCAATGAACAACATTACCTATTTTTGTGTATCTAGAACTATAGTTTGTATTTATAGTACCGCCATTAGGAAGCGTTGGTGTCCATGTGCCTTGCTCGTAATCGTTTAAGGCATTAGCTGCTGCTGTATCTGAACCAAACTTTAAACCGTCAGAGTCTATTCTTAGTCTGACTGCTCCGCCTGTCCCAATATTAAAATTATCATTAGTATGTTGATATTGAACATAACCACGATACGAAGCATCGCCAGATGTACCGTCAGCCATAAAGATAGATGACTCTCCAGAAGTGCTACCAACTATAGTCGCACTTGCATTGCCAGCTGTATTGGTAAGAACTATTCTGTCAGAAGCATTGTATGAGGTAACTCCCATGTATACAGTTTCGTTGCCTGCAACCGTAAAATGTATTTCATCATCTGTAGCTGCATCAATCTTCGTATCACCATCGGCATCGAGAATCATCTCGTTACCGTTTAAATCTATTTGTGAGTTTTTAGTTATTGCCATTATTATCCTGAATTTGCTGCTATATAGTTTTTACCTGTAGTAATCGCAGCAGTATAAGATGATTTATCTACTGAACTACCAGCGACATCTGGTTTTGTTATGCTAGTTCCATCGTAAGCTAAAACAGTTTCTAAATGAAAAACATTTCTTTGAACAACATCATTCACCTCGCTTTGAGATAATCCAGATGGTAAATACTCAGAGGATGATCCATTGGTATTTACATCATTAATTAACGTAACTGAATCAGTCGCTATTTCTAAAACTCTTTCTACTGTCATATCCATTTTAGTTACCTTTTAATTCGTTAATTTCTTTTTGTAAAGAATCACATTTTTCAGATAATTCTTGTACTGCTTTTATTAATGGATGCACAAACATTTCCTGAGATATACCCTGTATTCCAGAAGATTCTTCATGCCAACCACCAAAATCAGTTATATTATGTTTATCTAAAGCATCTTTAACTTCTTGTGCAATAAGTCCATACATTTTTTCGTCATATTCTCTAGTAGTTTTACTAGCATCATATCCAGACAAAGTCTTATCAATATTTGCTTTTGGTTTCCATTTAAAAGTTACAGGTCTTAAATCATTTATAAAATCTAAACCGCAATCTGTATTGTTTGTTATTTCTTCTTTGTATCTTTCATCAGAAACTCTAGTCCAAGAAGCATTTGTAGCATAAAAATTATAAACTCTATTATTAGAAGCATCTGAACCAAAAGTAAAAGCTACTCCACCTATACCTCTACAGTTGTGACCCAGAACATATTCATTATTTGTTCCATTATTACCACCTGTGTTGTTTCCAATATAAATGCTGTTATTTTCGGTATCATTTACTTCCCCCGCACCATCTCCAGCATCTACACCAATAAAAATATTATTGCTGCCTGTAGTATTGCTACCACCAGCGTTAAATCCAACAAATGTACAATCATCGCCTGTTGAAGCAGATATCCCAGCATCCCTACCTATTGCTGTGTTTTTTGTTCCACTAGTAAGAACTTGCAATGCACCAGCTCCAACTCCTGTGTTATGTGTATCGGTTGCTGTGGCTGCTGTTATACCACTTAAAGCTGCATAGCCAATAGCTGTATTTCTGCTGGCAGCTACAGAACCATCCATAGCAAAAACTCCTGCAACTGTATTTTGAAATCCAATTGTATTTGCTTTTAAGGCATCAAGACCAATTGCAATATTGTTTATTCCTGTTGTGTTCACACTTAGACAATCAGCACCTACAGCAGTATTACCTGTACCAGAAGTTAAGGCATTAAATACTAAACGACCAAATCCTGTGTTATTACTAGCCGAACTTAATGTGCCTGTAGTAGCATCATCACTAATCAACATACTGTTAGTAAAGTTACCTCTTGGACCTTTAAAACCTAATGTGTTCAAAGTTCCTTCTATCTCAAGATTTTGTGATGAATCTACTGATAGTGCAGCAGTCGTACCAACCGCAGAACCAACTCCGATGATTAGTTTATCTGCTGAATCATCTAGTCCTACATAGTAATCTTGAGCGTTGCCATCGAAAACTATCTTAGTATCTTCGGCTGCTCCACTACCAATGGTAAAGCCTGCTCCTGCATCAAATAATTCTACGGGTACTTTAGTATTTGCCATTAGTCTGCTGCCTCTATAGTTAATGTTCCTGCGTCAACTTGTCGTTTAACCTCGTTATAAAATCTATTGTACTCGTTAATAGGTACGCTTCTTTTTAAATTGTAGCTGTTACCGTCTTTATCAAGTTCTTTTGTTACAACATTAATAGATACCGTTTCTCCAGAAATAACATCTTTGTAATACTTAGCTGAAACTATTTCTATTGATCCCATTATAACTCCGCATCTATTTCTAAAAAATGTCCGCTTTGAAATCTAGCCCAAGCAGCGTTGCCTTGTCCAAGTGTGTTTGTGCCTATAGTAAACTCTACTCCGTAAGAAGTCCTATCAGTGAAATCTAAACTTGTGCTTGTAGAAGTTGACCCACCTGAAAAAATAGTTAGACCATCAGTAGCATCTAAAGTAACAGTTGGAGCTGGTCGTGTCTCTCCTCTAGGATAGTAAAACAATCCATAAAACAATAGGGTTGTCCACATTGTGCCGCTAAATATACCTGCATCAGAAGTTCCAGAGGCTAAATCTCCATAAGCGTATCTTTGATAATACCTGTGACAGAGTTTTTCTTTTTCTCCTCTTGATAATATCTCAAACTCAGTTGCAGTATCACCAACTTCTAATTGAACTGCTGTTATGTAAAGTTCGTTACTTGTGCTGGATACAAAATTACTTATACCTGCTGCTCTATTAGCATTAGTTATAGAAGTCCAAGTTTCACTCAAAGTACCGCCTGAATAAGTAGAACCTGCTGCTAACCAAATTTGAAAATACAAACTTAAATTAGCATCATTACCAAAAGCTCCTGTTGTGTCGGCAGGAAAGGTTAGTTCTACTTTTGACCAAGAAGAAGTAACTGAAAAACTTTTAGAAACTTGTCTAGAATTATCGGCATCGTATAGCTCAAGAATATAAGTAGCACTTCCATTGCCTTTAACCCAAAAACTAGCTGTAAGCTGTTTTGCTCCGCTAGTGCCTTTTTTAACCTGTTGTAAGTTATAGCCTTCAACTCTTTGTTGTATGGTCAAAGCCTCTCCTGCACCTAAAGAAGTGTCGGCTGTGGTGCAGTCTAATTTAAGACTCGTGGTTACATTACTTTCAGCAGGAGCGTCCTCTGTTCCTGCGGTCATTGTGAGTCTCCCTGAAGTTAAAGCTCCGTTTAAAATCCACCTATCAGCGGTAAAATAGTTTTCTGATCCTCCAAGAGTTGCTACTTGTTGAGCCCTTTGATAAATACTGTAGTCACCATTAATTAAAATATTTCGTCTGCCGAAAGCTCCAGAGCTTTCAACCATACTTGTATCTACTTTAGTTAATGCCATTATTCACTCGGTTTATTTTCTTCTTGTATCTTAGCTGCATCTTTGTAATCGCTTCTGCCTGTTACTAAAGTTACAAAATCAGCTTTGTTGCTAGGTATTGGATCAGTAAATGATTCATCATTAATTAAAGTTGTAGTCCATGTATTTTGCATGCGTTTCCAACAGTTGTTAATTTTACCAACGGCAGCGTTTTGAAACCACAAATCTATATCTACTAAATTGTCTTTCAGTATTTTTTCATCCGTATCATCTATTGTAATTTTTATTTCTATTGCCATTTTTACCTCAATATAAAAGTCCACCTCTAAAGAAAGTGTGGTTATTGTTATCGTAAATTATTGCACTTGTGGTTGCTGAAGTGTATGGATGAAATCCTACCGTATCATTAGCGTCTAACTCTGCATAAAACAAAGAACAGAATACAGAGTTAGCACTACCGCTTACCGAAAAATCATTAAAACTTGCTCTTGCATTATTAATAGTTAACCACGACTGCGAAAAAGTCCAGTTTGAATAAACAGATGCAGCAAACCAATAAGTGCCGTCTACAGGAGCAGTAAACAAACCTGTAGAAGTGTTGTAGTCTCCATTTCTATCTGTTTCAAATTCTAAATTAAAAATAACAGGATCACCAAAAGCACCTGAAGAATTAAAACCTGTTTGATTTCCGTTTCTTCTTGCTCCAAAAGCAGGTTGTAAAGGTTTAGTTACATGACCTGCGGAGTCTATTTGAAAAACAGTAGTTCCACTATTTGCAAATTGATAGCCACCACCTCTGAAATAATAAGTCCCAGTATTTGCTGGCTCTCCAAAGTACAAACTTTTACTTTGTTCAAAATTTATAACTCCTGCAACAGAAGAACTAGCTGATTTATATAACACTCTAGGATAGGAGTTTGAAGCAGTATTTTCTATTACTAAATTCATATTGCTTCCGCTACTAAAATCGCTTGTGCCACCATCTGTAGGAGCAACATCATGTTTAATCTGTAACTTACCTTGCGAGGGGTTACTTTCTCCAATTCCAACTTTCAAATTTTCATCAATAACCAAAGCGGGATTTGTACCTACAGCAGAACCTTTACCGATAATTAAATCATCAGCAGAATCATCTAGCCCAATGTAATAATCTTGTGCATTACCATCAAAAACAATCTTTGTATCTTCGGCTCCACCATCACCAATCGTAATAGTGGGTGTAGTACCTTTAAGTGTCATAGCACTATTAGTCAGAGTTAGTACCTCAGTCCCCGCTATGTCCATTCTAATGGTGTCCTCGTCAGAACTTTCTTCGACCATCACTTTGGTATCGCCATCAGCGTCTGCTAGTTGTACTGCAGAGTTAATCTGACCTACGGCTATTGATACTACTTCTATCGATACTCCGTTAGCGGGAGCAGCAGTAAAGGTTAGAACTGCATTACTGATACTGTAAGTTGCTTTTTCTTGATAAACACCGCCAACAAAGACTTGTGTGTTGTTTTCGTTAGTCGGAGCTGCCGATAGCGTAAAGGTGGTATCTGAACCATCGCCTGTAAACTCGTCTACTAAAATATTAGACGCTGCTGCGGATATATCGGTGATCGTGTGAGTTATGGCTTCTACGGCTGTACCTGTTGGCGGAGCAGTAGAAAAAGTCAGAGTTTGCCCTGATATGCTGTAAGTGTCTTTGTTTTGATAAGTACCGTCTATATAGACTTGAACTGCGTTCTCACTTGTCGGTGTAACTCCTAACGCTAGGGTTGTATCGCTGTTGTCTCCTGTCATGGTTGCTAGAACCATGTTTGATCCCTGGACATTATTTAATGCAGAGTAGATTGTAATAACTCTACCGTTAGCAGGAGCTGTAGAAAAAGTGACGGTGGTTCCTGAAACAGTATAAGTATCATGAGCTTGGAACACACCGTCTATAAATACCATAAGCTGTTGTTCGCCAGATACTGCGTTGGATATAGTGAACGTAGTGTCACTACCATCGCCTGCAAAGATATTAGTAACCAAGAAGTTACCTTCACCAACATTACCCCAAGCTGAACCTGAGTAGCCTTCAAACTTAGATGATGTGGTGTTAAATCTTAAATCTCCTGCAGCGGGTGAACTTGCTCTTTGTGCAGTTGTGCCTGTCGGCACGTTAAGAGCAGTATCAAACTCTCTAATAGTTTTACTAGCTGGTAAAGTACAGAATACATCTTTAGTACCTGCACTAAAATCAACAGCACTATCGCTATTAGTGCTAGAAAGAACAGTTGTCCTGGATAAAGTATCGGGTGAAGCATCGGTAACTGTACCAATACCTACCTCAAACTCTGCTGCTGTTTGGTGTGCAATACAGTAATAAGTAACATTACTGTTACCTACCCCAGCAACAAAAGTTTCGAAACCTGTAGCTGCACCAGCAAGATTTATCGTGCCTGTGCCTGTGCTAGTTGTGGTTTCCTTAACTCTATCGTTAAGAACAAATGCCATCTATGCGATTCTTATAATAGCGTTGGATGCGTCTGCTGTTGGAAACTGAATAGTGAAGTCTCCGTTAGTAGAGGTTTTATCTCCTCCAAATGCTAATACTGCTACTGCTGCATCACCTGAGTCACTATCGTTAAAGATTAATGCTCCGTTAGCAGTAATAGTAGCACTAGAAAATGTAGTATCTGCAAAGTCTGTGAACGCTGTTGTTCCAGAAGTTGTCGGATCAACTCTAGTTAAAGTATTACCTTTAGCAGTATATCCTGTTCCTGATACTTCATTGGAAGTAGTGTAAGCAGTTGTAGCTGCACCTAAACTCGCTGAACTTGTGTATAAAGCTAATTGAAAGGTACTACCGCCTGAGTTTAAAAAATTGTGTTTTGCTTCCATCAACTCTTTCTTGAAAGAAGTACACATCGCTTGTGAAATTGCCATTACAGCCTCCTTATAATATCAGCCATATCTCTATGACCTTGTTTATCTAATAAACCAGCTACCGTAGAACGATCACTAGCTATAGCCTGTTTTATATACATTAAAACAACCTGTTTGATTGAATCTCTAAAAGCTTCTGCTTGTGCTTTAACCATAGGGTCTGCACCTTCACTTATAGAAACCAATCTCTCAAGTATTCTTTCAGTCCAATATTCAGGACTTAAACCTTTATTCTCTGTAGTATTGACTACTACAGAACCCACATTTATATCTGTATCTACGCTTAACATTACGACCTCTGTTGTCTCAGCATACCCTCATTACGAGTATCAATAGTATTATCAGCTTCTCCAAGATTTTTTAATCTAGATATAGCTTGAAAATATCTTTTTTCATATTGCTGCATTAAATCAGCATCACCCTTCATATATGCATATCCTTCTAGCAATGATCCGTATAACAAAGCATTACTAGCATTTGTTGATAACCAGGTTGTACCGCTATCAGCTCCTGCAGTTATAGAAGCTGGTCTATAAAAATAGTGCAACTCAACTGTATAAGATTGATTTGGTGTTGGTCCTACAATAAAAGTAGTATCGTCAAAAGTTGCATAATGCTTGGGTTGTCCTGTTACCGTGCTGTCTGGATATGCCTCTCTAATAAAGTTTACATCTCTAAAATAAAGAAAAAATTGACTGCTACCAACGTGTACTGCCAATGAAAAATTATCAAGAAAATCACTAGGGGTAGACAAATACTCATTACTAGCAGTCAATGTTCCTGTTACATTCTTCCTAAAATTAGGAAGTTTTACTGATTTTAAAATTCTTTCTTCTGCTTGTTTTATTATTTGAGGAAGATCAGAAACAAAACTTGTTTCAGTATTTTCTAAATAATTTTGTATCAAACTTTTTAATTCGCTATATGTCATATTAAGGTGTGTTAGCTGTACCACCCATGCCTGAGTGATTTGTACAATAATAATAAAGGGTTGGTGCTCCAACTGCTACGGTAATTTGTGTATAAGCTCCTGAGCTACCAGGTGTTCCGTTAGTTGTTACTCCTGTAGTGTATTCAGAACCACCTCCATGAGTACCGTCTGATGTTGTAGAAAATCTTAAAGGATGTCCACTATTACTAGAGTCTGATTGATCAAATCTATAGGTGCTACCTTCATTAAGAGTTAAAGTTGGATACACCGCACTATCTATGTAGTACCTATTAGCTCCCAAATATGAAGCAACTGTAACTGTATAAACCGTATCTCCTGAAGCACTAACCGATCCTAAAGCTGAAGTACCTGCAAGACCTGTTACTGCTGCTGTGTCATCTATACCTGTTAGAGTTACTGTACCAACACTAGCAGTTCCTTCTAAACCTGTTATGTCTGTGCTAATAGAGCTAGTCTCGCCTGTAGTTATAGTGACTTGACCAACTTCATTTCGCATGACCATACCTGTGCTATTAACAGGATTGAAACCAAAATACTCTGTAGATTCTTTTTCTCCAGAGTCTATTCTAGGATCATATAAAGATACGTTATCAGAAGTTTCTATATCTCCTATTCTTAACTGCGGATGATCAACATCAAAACAATCGTAACAAACTCTAAAACCATTACGTGAATCATCTTCTATTTCGTATCTAAGCTCAGATAACTTATATGTGAATCCACATCTATCACAAATTCCTAAAGCTTTTTTTCCAGAAGAATAAGCCATTACCTATAGACGCTCATATTAGGCACAAACTTTACAGGTGCTCTTTCTCTATCAGCGTCACTTACTTCATTCCACAATTCATCGTATCTAGCTTTAATCATCGGAACCTTATTTAAAGCTTCGTTGTTTTTACATGCTATGTTGTATGCTAAAGCATAAGTTAAACAAGGCAAATACCTGGCAGGAACATCAGGATTAATATCTGCATTTGCTCCAGCGTCTTCTATTCTTTTAATGTAATCGTAAACTAAGGTATAAGTTTGTTGGGAATCAGGTGTAGACCAGACAACTATGTTCATGCTTGAAGTGCCTTTATCTACAAAATATTGAGTTGGTTTTGATTGGGTAAGTTTTTTTGCTTGATGATTGTATTCTGTTCTAGATATACGTCTTAATCTTTGATCAAATTGTTTTTCTGTGTCTGCTGCATCTGTTCTTATAAAAGCATCCACTATCTCTAGAGCAGAAGATTCTGCAGCATACGTATTAGTTCCTGCCGTCAATGCAGTTGTAGCTTGTTCTATTTTCCATAGATTCAAACCTTTATTTTGCCATTCTAAAAAGATTAAATTTAAAGCTCTTTTAGCAGAATTGTATTCACCACCTGACATCATAGATAAACCACAAAGATCATAGGCTTCTTCCATGATCTCTGTTAAGTCTAAATTAAAAGTTGTAGTGCCACTTGTAGCCATTATTTACTCCTTTTATGTTTTCTTCTAATAGCCTCTTTACCAGATTTAGCTATTTTAGCTTGTTCGTTTTTACCAGCTACCTTTGCTCTTTGTTCTAATACGGTAAGTATTTGTATCTTTCTTGCAAAAGGTTTATTAATTCTTTTTACTTTAGCAACCGTAGCCCTTGCATCTGCAGGCGTTGCATACTTAATACTAACGGTATCTTTAGGATTTTCGTCAGTATAAAGTCTTCTATCAGAGCCTTTAGGTTTTTTACCTGTTCCTACCTTTGGGTCTCTTTTTCTTTTCACTATTATTTAATTTTTTTTTAGAAGCAGGTGCTTTCTTAGTCATATTTTTAAAGTTTGCCCTGGACATTACCATTTTACTTTATGACTCCAATATCTTGCACTTAACTTACTAGGACTAGCATCTTGTGCATTGTGCCTAGCATAATAAGATTTTCTCCTGGCTTTGTCCTTCTTTGATTTAGGATTTTTGCCAGCTCCTCTTACTCCTTGTTGTCCAAATCTAATAGTCTTAACTTTGTCGCCATCTTTAGCAACAACAACGTGTGACTTTTTAGGATGGTTAGGGGTACGTTTTGGCTTGTTATAACCGCTAACGCCTGCCCTAGCCAGCCTTGGGTCTTTCTTAGATTTCTTTTGGCGAGACACTATTTAGTCTTACCGCCTCCAAACATTCTTTTAACGTAATCTTGAAACATCTCAGTTTTCATACCACCTTTCATTTTACGCATTTCAGCTTTCTTGCCAGCACCTTTTTTCTGTACTTTAGCTTTCTTGCCACCACGCATCATGGTAGTTTTTTTAACTTTAGATTTGTTTCCGCCCATCATTTTTTTGACTTTAGCTTTCTTGCCGCCTCTCATCATGGACATTTTTTTTACTTTGGATTTTTTTTCTCCAGCCATTTTTGTTTTCTCCTACTCACAAGTGAGTGAAAATCGTCATTGAAATAATTCTCATAGTAACCTTTAGTTCTAATACTATCAGAAGCCTTTATTAAAACATCCAATCTCTGCACAAAAATTTGATAATAATCTTCATCAGAAATAGGATTGTAATCAGTTTGATCTACAGCGTGTGATATCTCTGTGTCAGGATGTGAACCCATGACCCATAGATTCATCGGTACTGCGTAATCGTTAAGAATATCTATTCTCTTTTCGACCTCTTCTATTGATACATCTTCGTAGTCTGTAGCACAATAAATGATTACATCATACGTATCGTCAAAAGATTCAATCAAAGTTAATAAATCTTCCCATAAACCTCCCAAGCCTAAAATACATTTCACTCTATCTTTAGTCCATGAGTTATTAGCAAATGGACATGCTGGTAAATTGTTATGTTTTTTACTTGGTTTTTCTAATACTTCACGGCTCCATTCTCTAATTTCTTTAGACAACAGAGCTTCATTAAGCATTATTTTTTCTTAGTTTTTTTCTTAGCCTTTTTCTTAGGAGCTTTCCCCCCAACATAAGCTTCGTTTATGTCTGGTGTAGACGGATCATCAGCCACGTAGTGACCTTTATTGTCCCTGGCTCTGACACCGTTTAGTTCATCTGCCTTTCTTTGGGCATCTGCTAAATCAGAATCAGGACCAAAAACAACTTCATAAATACCGTCTTTGTTAGCTTGCAAAACATTATATCCTGCAGGAAAGTCTCCGTTAGTAGCTATTATTGCTTTAGCCATGTGTACTCCTAGTCAGAATATACTTTTACCATTTCTAAAGTTATGGAATAAGTATCTCCTGAACTGTGACCTTTTGTTGTAAATAGAATGTCGCCATTCTTCCCTGAGCCTGCGTTATTAGGTATACCGCCAAATTCTTTGAAGTCCATGTGACCGTTACTACTTTCTGCTAATTCAGCAATCAGTACATTGGTGCTAGCGTTAAAGAATAATTGCACAGACATACCTACTATGGCATGACTTATACGCATTACTCTGACTTCAGAACAAGCAGTACCAGCAGCATTAGCAGCTAAAGCAGATACGTCTACTTTAGCTACTGCTGATTCTCCTGTGCCATCGCTGACATTGGTAAACTTCATAACACAGTTACGCTCACCATCTAAGATGGTTTGACTTGTTACTGTATCAGCCATAATTTACCTCCTATTATGCGTCAGCAAATGGAGTAACTATTGTGCCTGAACCTAAAACAATGCCTTCTACAGCATATTTATTATCCGCAATAGCAGTTACTCTAACGATACTACCTGCGAGTCCACCCTTGGTAGAACCATTCATGGTAATAACGTCATTAGATGCACCTGAAATAAATACTTTACCTGAAGCATCGTCTTTACCCATGTAAACACCACCAACAAACTTATCGGTACCATCGGTTAAGATGTCCATGTCTGTAGCTGCTGTTTCTACTACAAAAGTAAAAGTAGCTCCTAAGTTATTAGTTTGATCAGGTTCATCATCTCTTGTAGGTGCAGTTGCATCGATAGTTGGTAAAGTAAATTTACCGTCAGCATCGTTACAAGTTAAAATTTTTCCTGCGTGTGCAGCCACAGTTAAAGTTGTGTCTGCGGTTAAACTGACCACATTTGCATTACCAGCAGAAATAAATCCTGCTAGTGATTGTATTGGTCCACTAAAAGTTGATTTTCCCATATTAAGTCTCCTTAATTAAATTTATCGTCTTGGGTTGTCTGCTAGGTCAGTCGATAAACAATAAAATTCCTAGAACCAGAAAAGGGGGAGCTTACGCTCCCCCATCTCTTTAGCTTGATCCAGGTGATCCAAAGATACCAAGAGGATCAGATACACCAAAGGAATATCTTTCTCTTGCTTTATATCTTACGTTACCTGTATTGAAGTCTCCGTCCATGTTAGTAGTCATTGGAGCTCTAACAAAGTGCTTCATGCCATCAGGTACATCAGTTGTGATGAAGAAAGCATTTGTGTCAGTTAAATAATGATTAACTGCAAAGCCTTCAGGAATCACACCGTTGCTTCTAATTGCATTAATGTCATTGTCAGAAGTTCCTACTCTGTACTCACTTTCGAGAAGTCTTGTAGCAACAAACTGCAGATCAGATGGAACGATCAGTTTTCTTGGTCTAGCTGCAATTTTTAGACCACGTTCATCTGTCCATTTACCAATTTGAATAACTGCATCTTCTAAAGATGTTTCATTCAAATCAGCTCCTGTAGCAGGTCTGTTTGAGTTTTTGCCACCATTTACGAGTGGGTGACCGTCACCGCCTGTCACTCCATCACCTGATGCAGTAAATAAATTTACTCCGTCACCAGATTGAAAAGAGTTAGTAAACCCGTTATTCAATGGAACTGCTGCTTTCACTTGCTTTGTGTAAGCCATAGCTCTAGCAAGTGCTTTTGTGTATCTTGCAGATAAAGAAACATAGAGGTTATCCTCCATTGCTTCTTCAGTTACTGCAAAACCCATTGCAATAGTTTCGTGAGTATAACGAGCTACAAAAGATTCTTGTGCTGTATCGTAACTGATAGCCGCACCTTCATCTTTCACAGGAGCTGCACCAAATCCTGATAACTTCAACTCTTCTTCGAAACTTCTTTCAGAGTTTTCTGTTACATAGACTTGCTCATGCTCATTTTCGTAAGTGTTGTACTCCTCACCAAATAAAGCGTTTAAACCAGGAAGAAGCTGCTTAAGCTCATTCGCTCTTGAAATAGCTGCCATATTATCCTCCTTAGCCTATACCTGTTGTGTTCAATAATTGATGTCCAACGTTGAACATCACCAAAACGTCTGTAAAGCCATCACCAATAGCACTATCAGGACCATCAACAAAGTCAATGATCTTCAATGGTAGTGTATTAGTAGTATTAGCTGTACTTCCGTCAATCGCATTTCTGCTTCTGCCAATGCTAGTTGATCCTGCAGTTTGCACAACAGCTACATTCTTGCCAAGATCGTCTTGACTAAGAGATTCGTCTGATTGCATTTGCATAACTAGAAAAGGGTCAGAAGCTACATACGCAACTATATCATCCGCAGCCGTAGAAGCTGGATAATGTAAGCTGTTTGTAAATTGTCCTGTAGTAGGGTCAGTATACGCACAACCTAAAAACACTCCAATAGGAGTCAAGGAAGTAGTTCCTGTGTCCTTTTGAATAGTAGTGTTAGGATTGTTGTCTGCCCACTTAACAAAGTCACCGTAAAAAATAGATGTACCAAAATTGTTAGCTATTTTGTAGTGAGTAATCTTTGCGTTGTAAGCACATGATACTAAAGACCCAACAGGTTCAGCACCCATAGGTGTTGCTGATGAAGCCATAAAATACCTCGATTATTAAAAGTTAAACTAAAGACTAGGAATCTCTACCAAATGTAGTTTTAGATTTTCTTTCAAATACTTGTTTGGTAGCCATTCTGTTGTCTTGATCCTTAAAGTAAGCATTATCTACAGAATCCATTTGAGTTTGTGCCATGCTTCTAAAGTGTTCATCTCTAGCTGCGGCTTTCTCAGCAGGCATTTTGCAGAGTAGCTGTCCACCTATCTCTATGTGTCCTTTCTCCGCCCATTCAGATTTATAGTCCATCATGTGAACGTGTAGTTCAGGATGGTCCTCTGATCTGCATGGTTCCCAACCTTCTCTGAATTTTTTAGAAACATTAGGATTATCTGCTTTACCCAGCAAACTTGTTCTAATGTAACGAAAAACCCAACCAGGTTGAGGATTAGGACTCGGTAGGTTAGAAGGATTTTCCCAACTTTCAACTCGTTGAGTAACCTCTCGGTTATCTTCCGTTCTAGCGGTACGCACTTGATCTTCTGTATTTTCGATCTCTTTATTATCTTCTGTCATTAAGACTCCTGTAATAGTTGTTTTGCGTATTGCTCAGGCGTTATACCAAGTTGACGTGCTAACTTAACTTGCGTCTGAGTCAATCGTACTGAGCGAGAATTTTGATTACCTGTTGTTCTCGTAACAGGTGCCACAACATTTGAGGGTTGTGGTTTTTCCTCTGGAGTTTCAACTTGCACATTATCTTGTGGTTGAACTCCATAAAAATCTGGAAACTCTTTTCTCATAGAATTATCTATTTCTTCATAGTATCTAGGAGATGCTGGATCAACACCACCAGCTTGTAATTGTTTATCTTTATACAAAGCATAAGCAGTCATTTCTTGATGTTGCGGGGTATCTCCCATAAACCAAGAGTTCTTAGCTACCCAATCTTTAGTAGCTGTATCAACCTCTGGTATCTCTGGTTGAGGTTGTTGCATAACTGCATTTTCTTGTAATGCTTGAGCGTATTGCGGTGCACTTGTTTCAGCAACTGATGCTTTAGCTAGTTCAGCTTGAGCAGCAGCCATAGCTTCTGCATCACCATCATCGTATGCTTTCTTAAACTTTTCCGTTGCACTTTGTTTAGCAAATTGTGCATTAGCCACAGCTTGCTCATTCAATACTTCCGACCCTTGACTGACGAGTTGCTGTAATCTTTGATTATCTGTAAGTAAAGTCTTTAAACGCTTAGTAGCTTCTTCTGCTTGTTTTTGTGCACTTTCTTTAGCTCTGCGTTCTTCGTGATACTCGTATTTGAGTTTGTTTATTCTGTCGCCAGCTCTTTTGCTGTAGTCTGTAATCTCTGCATCAACTGTATCATCATCCACAGGAGCAGGTTCTTCAGTCTCGACCTTTGGTGGTCGTCTGTCTTCTTCTGGAGTATCGTCTACAACTTCTACCTCTAAATTATCAGTATTGGTAGCTTCTTTAGTTATTTCAGTTTTTACTCCAAAAAATTTATCTTCTTCTGATTGCGGTTGTATATTGCCTGCCGCATCAGATGTAAATTCAGTTTCTATATTCAAGTTGTCACTCATGCTCTAACTACTCCCGTAGGGTCTTCTACTACTGCTTCCACAGTATCATCGTTAATTAAGCGAAACTCTTTACCGTAAATTTTCATGCGAGTTCCTGAATAAGGTCTAAACACCACCCAATCTCCTTCTTGACACCAGGGACCGCTAGGAAATCTATTTTTATCTTGATAAGCATCAGGACCTAATTTAAGAACGTAACCACACATATTGCTAACTTCTTCGTCTTTGATAGTTTGTGTAGCTTTAATAATGCCGCCATCAGTTTTTTCTTCTGCTTCGGGCATAGCAACAAGAACTTTCCACCCTAGAGGATCAGGCAACTGACTTTTAATTTCTTCTTCAGTTTCTGGTTTATCTATTGCTTCTATTTCTATTTCTTGTTTACTCATAATGTTGCACGACTTAAGGAGCCGAGTTCCTATTCACGCTGATGTTGATCTATCCAATCTAACATTTCACGTTCTGCAAGGGCTAATCCCTCGATAACGCCACTAATTTTTTTATATTCAGGAAAGCTATTACAATCTCCTGTAGCTAAAAAATCAGCTTTGTCGTTCATCATATCCCTAAGCCTCTTCTTCAGAAACTCTGAAAGTGATAGCTCTTGGATATCATTTATCATTCGTATCTATATCTTTAGCGATTTGGATACCAATGTCAAGTCCTTTTTCGTAATCTTCACGTGCTTGCTTTTCGCTTTCACGTTCTGCTTCTAGCAAATCGCTAGCAATCTTCTGTCCAAGTTCAGCACCCGCTAACTCTCTTTGGGTAGCTAATCTTTCTTTCTCTATCTCAATTTGTTCTGCCTGTCTTTGAGCATTAAGATTTATTCTTGCAGTATCTGCTATAGCTTTACGTTGTACGTCAGCTTTCTTAATTTCTATCTCAGCAGCTTTCTGTTGAATCAATGGGTCTTGCATTTGTTCAGCAATTCTTTGTTGCTGTGCATCTCTTCTAGCAGAATCCGATACTCTGGTAGCAGCTTCAGCCACTAATTCAGAGATACGTTTCTCAACATCTGGTGGTAAAGGTTGTCCCATTGGTGGTAGTTCTACACCTAGTTCAGCTTCAACTTCTTTTCTAAACTTCATAGTCAGATGATCATTTACATAAGCAGAAGCAGCAGCAGATATCTGAGCCGCATTTGGCGATTTTTCTAGGAGAGAAATAACTTCTGGATTATCTTGTGCTGCTCCTACCGTTTGTATATGTGCATCGTGGTCTTGGAAATCGTATGCCTTAACAGGAATGTTGTTTATTAAGTTTTGTACTGCAGATACAGGATCAACAGGCGGTATCTCTTTGTTAGCAGGTATTATGTTCTCTGCATTAGGGATACCCAATACTTCGAGCATTTGCCTGTGTAATTGTTTCATATCGTACATCTGAGGTGCAGATGCTGCTAACTGTAAAGCAGATTGATACTGCATTATCCTTTGTGCCATTGTTGATGCATTAGGATCAGATGTAGGTAGTACGTCTATTCTTTTATCAAAATCGCTGGCAGCTATGGCTTCTTCATCATCTGTTTCATAAGGATAAGAAGGATTACCAAAGTCTTGTATGATGCCAACTAATAATTCAAATTCTTTTTTCATGGCTGCGTGTAGCCTTGCTTGTACCGCAGACATAACTTTCATATTTCTTTCTATCAGAGCCAAGGTTGTTCCAACAGGTGCCTGATTATTCATATCAGATATCTTCATGTCGGATATGCTGGCAAACCTTTTACCTTCTTCAACAATAGTGCCTAATAAATTATATAAAACATTAGACGGTTCTTTGTACGGTAAGAAGGTTATATTGTCTCTAATAGCACCGCCAGGAACGTCCACATCTCTAAATTCTCCAGGCATTATAGGGGTATCATCCCCTTTAATTCTTAAACCTCTAGACTTCAAACCACCAGGCAAGTTAGATAACGTACCAGCATCTACTAACTGTCTAAGAATCGAAGTAGCAGATTTAGCTAAACCACCTATCATGTGGATCAAACCAAAGCCGTAAAATCCTAAACCAGGCAAATATTGATAGTGTACAAAGTGTGTACGTCTTTTCTTCTGTGGGTCATCTTGGTAATAGTTTCTTCTAATGCTTAAAACTACACCGCTTGGATAATCCATAGTCACAACGTAAGGTAAAGCTATACCTGTACGCATACCGTTTACTTCATCTTCAAAGCCAGGCAAGTCTAAATTAACTTGCATTTCTAATAGAGTATGACGTTTATCGTACTCAGCTCCCTCCATTTCTCCTGTGAGTTCGCTGTATTTATGTTCTATATCAGAATAAGTGCTAGAAGCTTCAGGGATATCTATATCACGGTAAAAGCCACTTACCTGCATTTTTCTAATATCATTAGCAGATTCACGCATAACGTGAGTAGCACGTTCACAAGTCTCTAAATCACTTGCTCCGTAATTAACGACCACATCCTCAGACGGTACAAAAATACCGCTAGGTCTGCCTAAATTAGGATCGTAATAAACTTTTCTAAACGCAGAACCAGCTAGAGGCAAAGAAAACAACAGTTTCTCTGTCTCAGTTCTGTATTCAGTCATCTCATAGGTCAGAAGATAGTTCATATAATCTTCAACTCTATTAGCTTGTTTTTCTTTTTCTTCGGTAGCTTTACCAACAATAACTGTTTTGACAGGACCTTTTGCAGGGAATATCTCAGATATAGCTTGCGATTGGAAACGGATAACCGCCTCAGTCAACATAGGATGAAAGACCCCACAAGCTCCCGACCAGGGCTGTGTTCTTTCTTCTATCTTCAAACCAAGCTGATCTAAACCTTTAGTATAGGTTTCTTCCCAATCTTTACGAGAATCCTTATCCATCTGATAAGCAGATAGCAAGTCACTACTAATTTTATCAATCTCATCGTTATCAATAAAATCAACTAAGTTACTGTTAAAATCAACCTCACCCATCTCAGGCTGAGGATCAAAGTCTATAAGCATACCGCCATCGTCTGTCTCTATTGCAACAGACTCTGGATTCTCTATAGCAATCTGTATATCAGCACCTTCAGGTTCTTGTTCAATCAAACCCTCAATAGGTGTTGCAGGTGTTTTTTCTACTGCCATTTATCTCCTAGTAATAATCCGCCCTTCTGTGCGGTTCAAGTTCTTCTTCCTCTTCATCTGTGTACAGAGGAATAAAACCACCTTGTCTAAATCTTAACAGAGCTTGCGTACTGCTATCAACTAAATCATCGTGTTCCATATTAGGAAAACCAGCAAACTCTTCAATAACTTCTTCCGCCCATCTAGTCTCAGGACACCACACAACGCCAGAAGAAAACAAATCTGAAACTGCATTTACCCTAGATATCTTATCGTTACCACGACTAGGCGTGTATTCCTGAACAGGGATACCTGTAGCCCTTAACTCAAAGATCAAAGGCATACCCGCAGCTTTCGCTTCCACAATAAAAGCATCGGGTTTAAATTCATTGTATTTTTCCGTAGCCAAACGCTTCAGATCAGGAAACTCTAATCTATCTTTGTAAGCATCTAGCAAGATAACGTTAGGAGCCAGCATCCCATCATCGCCTTCTTTGTAGAACACACCCCACGTTGTACAAGCAGAAAAGTCCGCTCTTTGATTCTTTAAGAAAGCCGTATCCCAAGATTGAATAATAAAATCACAATCAGGCGGTTCCGTGTATTCCCAGGTACGCCACCACTCCCTTTTAACCAAAGCACCCTCTTCAGCAGTAGGGTCCTGTTGGTATTGAGCAGACCACTTAGATGACGGTAGTTCTGCTTTTAACGCTTCTAATTCTTCTAATTTCCAAAATTCTTCCCATAACGGGGTCCCAGAGGGCAATATAGCGGGTAATTCTATGACTTCCCATTCATCAGAACCACCCCGTTTTATGCTAGCATCTACAATCTGACCCGTAAGATCACGCTGATGCCAGCGAGTCATTACCACAACTATCGCTCCGTTAGGCTGTAAACGCTGTCTAGGTCCAGAGGTATACCATTCGTAGGTCTTGTTAAATACGTTAATATCGCTGCTAGCACCCTCTTGTTCAGAGTGCGGATCATCAATAATCAATAGATCAGCACCTTTACCTGTTACAGCACCGCCAACACCTATCGCAAAATACTCCCCGCCTTTGTTAGTATTCCACCTTCCCGCAGCTTTAGAGTCCGCTTGCAAAGACACATCTGTAAATATTCTCTTGTAATCTTGCGAATTAACCAGGTTTCTCACCTTTCTACCGAAACCTACCGCTAATTCTGCAGTATGAGCCGTCTGTATTATCTTCTTATCTGGATATAGCCCTAGAAACCACGCAGGGAGCAAATAAGAAGCAAACTCACTCTTGGTATGTCTAGGTGGCATATTGATAATTAATCGCTTCAGCTCGCCTTTAGCCACCCTCTCGAAGGCTTCCGCCATAATCTCGTGATGATCGCCATGAATAAACGCTGACCATTGCGATTTAACGAAACTAAGATAGCTTTTCTTGCTTTTTATCCTAGACTTGGCATCATCAAGCTCCTCAAGAAGCGTCAGAAGCTCCTCTTTTTCATCTAATGACAAGTTATTAATAGCAGATAAGTTCATTTGTTAGTAAGAACCTACTTAGCTAGTAGGAATATATGAAAAAAACAAAAACATAGGAGAGATATCCCCAGGAACTTACCAATTCCATTAGTAAGTTACTAGCTAAGTAGGTAAAAAGTGTATAAAAATCTCTAGATTGTACAATATTGAACGACTTCACAAGAAAATGCAACAAAAATTTACGCTAAATAGGGACCCTAGACCCATATATACAGATTTAGGGGGTAGGGGTATCAAAAAAAACAGCTAGCATTTTGATAGTACCCCCTTTTCTTTCGTCAAACCAGGTATATGAATGTGCATATCACTATGTATTGTATGTCAGACATGCGTGTACAAAAAAAGGGGGGTCGGGTAGCCAAAAAATATTGTTCAAACAAAGAATCCTTTTCTTGTTCGGTTAGTTTTCTCTATTAAATGGAGGGTTAGCTAACTGCTATCACTTAGCAATCTTATTTTCTCTTCTATCTCTCGCTCTATCTCTTCGGGAGTTCTCTCTTTCTTGGTCTCTACTACATCAGAAAACATTGAGACGCTTTTCCCCAACAGTTCTAGGCTTCGGATTCGTGCCGAGTCATTGCTTGCTTCTTGGCTTTCCCTGTACAAACGATCTAGAACGTAACTTTTAACCCTGAGCGAAGATGCTAGTAATCTATCCTCTTTCTTAGCTAATGCACTCTGTAAGCTTTGTGCAATCTTAGGGTCTGCTAATAGTTTCGATGCTTCGACCTCTACCCATTTGGGAATGGTCCCGTCCTTGTTCATGGTTACCTCGTAAGCTTTGCAATAGGCTTCCTTGTTGCTGGTCACTTTGCCCTTAACAATTTCATTGATGAAATTTTGTTGTTTGATTGTGAGCGGTTTATTGTCGATCACTTTGAGGTCTGGTTTATCTGTCATGGTTTTATTTTCTTCCTTTCTTCTCTTCCTGTCTTCTAGCAAAACGCTATCAAATTTTTCTTAAGAAAATATTTCTCTTTCGTGTTCCTTTTCGTGATTAATGCTGTATAGTTCTTTCTGTGGATGATGTTTTATTTACTGTGACAGATTGAGACTGCAATAGTTTTAATAAAGGGTAAACATTAAACGGTGGGCTTTCAGCCATAATCCCAAAAACGGAAAGGCGGACTAGGTCATTCTTTGACTACGTTGCGGAGACGGGTTCTAGCATGAGCGATGACGACCCGTAAGGATATTAGCGGTTCATTCTGCTTTTATCCGCTCATCCTCCTGAGTCCATGAATTAACATGCTTGAAGAGGTTCCTAATTCTGGGGACCAGAAACTCAAACTCGGAGGACGTATGAGTAATAATATTTCAAAAACTGATGTGTTAAATATGGTCGAAACTGAAAGCCTAAGAGAAATGGTTGTTCTTTATTGGTATCTCAAAGAGTTACCTCAAGATATCATTCTCGATTTGTTAGCCGATCAATTAATAATTATGTTCGATGACATGCCCGACAATGAAGTTAGGGATTGGTATGAATCTAATCTTTATCTTATCCCTGAAGTCATAGCGGTTGCGGATGCCTTTGGTATAACTCAAGAAAAATTGAATAAACTGAAGGAGTCCGCATGAAGTCTTACCCAATATGGAACACCATCAATTCTTGCATTTACAAAAGTTCTAAATCTTACGGGATAAAAGAACATGGAGAGGTCTCGACATATATCGGGACCTCTGCAAAAAATTCTCATCTATTCTTAGAAACTAAAACGACTCATCGTCAGTTAGAAAATGGCGATAGGGAATGGCGGTTTTATCTGGATGGGAAACTTGTAAAAAATGCAATCATGAAAAAAGGTAGTTATGAAATAGAATTTATTCCAACGGTGGAATCATGACGGAAAAACAATTTATGACGCTTTGCGAAAAGTATCAGTTTGACCCCGCAGACGCTTGGGAAAATGAATCTTTGAAAGAAGCTTTATTGTGGCGTGATGATGAAACGGTTGAAGAGATTCTAAAAAACGACTATTAAAAATTACAGGCTAGATTTTTCTAGCCTGTTTTTTTTGTGTCTTTTTTTTTGTTTTTTTTCTTTATTTTTTATACGTCTTTACCGATAGATTAGCGAAAGATAGTCTGTCGTGAGAGTGAGGTTAATCTTTTAACTCGGAGGTGTAATGAAATTAAAAGATGCAAAAAAATTAGTATTGGCGGGTTTGCTTACGGGAGAATCAACCATGATTGCGGGTCCTACGGGAGCGGGTAAGTCTGAGATGATTTACGAAGCTTCTAAGGAGTACGCTCTCAGGAATGATTTGAAGTTTGTTGTTGGTAAGTTAGACCCTAACGATGACGAATTCTCATTGGTAGAGAAGAGGACAGGACAATCTGAATCTACAGATTGGCAAGGTCTTCCGTACTTTACTGAAGAGGAAGGAGTTAAGTATCAAGCTTGGGCGGTCATTCGTGATCTGCCAAGGAAAGGCAAGGGAGTTTTATTCCTTGATGAACTTGGTCAGGCTCCGTTATCTGTACAGGCTATATTGTCGCAGTTGATTAATCCAAAAGAGCGAAGCATAGGCGAATATGTTTTGCCTGATGGTTGGTCAATTATTGTGGCTACGAATAGGAAGGAGGACCGTTCAGGTTCTTCGGGTATTCTTGCTCACAACATTGCGAGAGGACAGTATGCGAATGTCGATGTTGACTTTGATGATTGGTACGAATGGGCGATCAAACAGGATGATTACAATCCTTACGTTTTGTCTTATTTAGAATTGAATAGGACTGCCCTCCATGAATTTGACCCAAGGGTCATTGATGCACAACCCAATCCTAGATCATGGACTCGGTTATCTAATATTCTTAACAGCGTTGAGGATTACGATGACTATGAGTTATTTGCTAGGGTCAACGTTGGCGAGAAGGAGTCTATCGAGTTTGGAACATACATGCGATTACGTACTAAGGTTCCAAGTCTTTCTAAGATTGTTTGCGGGGATGAAACAAAACCCTCAAGCAAAGTCTTGAAGGAAGCGGGCTTGTCTTACCTAACGACAATCGGTCTTGCCGATACAGTTGCCAATAGTGACGAAGATGTTAGAGACGAATGGTTTGCTAATGCGATGACTTATGTTCAGAACATGGGTAGCCCTGAGTTTGAAATATTTTTCACTAGGCAATGTATCAAGGCAGATGCTTCATTGATGCAGACTAAAACGTTTTCAGAATTCAAGATAAGAAATTCTGAATTTGAATATTAATCTAACGGAGTAATTATGAGACTTTATAAAGTTGAAGCCCTCGATAATGAGGGAATGATTTGGGCTTACTTTGAAACCTATAAGGAAGCGAGTAAGTGTCGTTCTTCTTTTGAAGAACTAGAATACTCAAATGTTCTTCTCATGGAGGTTAAGATACCTGTTACCAAAAAGGGGATAATGCACGCTCTTTATGTCGGGAGTGTACCCGATATTACAGAGGTTTATCCCAAGGGTACTTCTAAATACTAATACTAATTTGTCTTCGAGGGGGGTCTTCGGATTCCCCTCAAAGGCTTATTCTTCGGAGGTACTAAACCTCATCCTTACCCCTTCATGGACCTTAGAAGCCACTTATGGAGGTTGAAAATAGAAAATCCAATCGGAAAATGTGTATTTTCCCTGATGATGACCCTAAAGGGTCGAAATTGGTAATACTAACTCGGAGGTTATATGTCTAATCATATAAATGAGATAAGTATTTTAGTTAATTTGACAATCAAGATTGCTTCCCTGATTAAAGTTGATAAAACTTTACGGGATGCAGTTGCTTCAGATACCAACGGTTCTGAGAGTGCTTTCAGAGTACACAAAAAGTTATGCGATTCAGAATATCTGAAACAAATGACTTCAATCAGAACGAAGGCGGGCAATGTCTTAAGACAATATTCTTTTGCTTGGGATGACCCTGAAGTTGAATCTTACGAATATGCAGACTCAAACAGTCAGTATAAAACGGGTAGGGTTCAAAGAGCGGGGTCTAGGATGGTTATTGCTTCAGTTTATGAAGAACTATTACAGCCGAAACTTGCTCAGTACAAAACTGACTTTGATAAAGCTAGGGATGCTTTTTTTAAAAGCTATCCTAGATATATCGATGAAGCGAGAACTCGATTAGGTTCTGCTTTCTATCAGGATGACTTTCCAGAAATAGAATTATTGGAACATAAATGTTTCTTTGATTTTTATGAAGAGTCTGTACCGACAATGACGACTGACCCAAGGCTTAAGATTAGCGATGATCTTAGGTCTAAGATTGAAAGAAATGCCAAGATGAAGGAGAGGAAGATTGTACGTACTGCAATAGAATCTTTTATAGGTTCGATAGTAGAACAAGGTAAGAATCTATCTGCTAATGTGAAGGCTATGAATGACAAGGAACAAAAAAAGTTTTTTAAAGTTTCTTCATTCGATGCTTTTGCAGAATCAGTTGATTTAATTCCTGAATACAATAAGTCTCTCTTCGGTAATAGGTCTGACTTAACAAGGGCTTATACTGAGATCAAAAGCTTGCTCACTTCCATTAACGATGTTTCATCTTTGAGAGGAACTAAGGACGATGCTAAAACCAAAAGGGATAACTTCGCTAAAGGTTTAGATAAGGCATTAGACCCTCTCAACGATTCTTTCTTTAATAAGTTAGGAGGTAAAGATGGAACGGACTGATGCAGAAGTTAAGATCATCAAGGGCAAAACTAAACTGATGCGAGAGCATGTAGGCTTGGCTTCCATGCTTATGCCATTGGAGTTTGTTCAAGACGATGATCAGAACACGATGGCGACTGACGGCAAGAAAATATTTTGGGCAGAAAAGTTTGTCGAAGATACGGACTTGCCAGAACTTATGGCTGTATTCATCCATGAGGTCTTGCATGTAGTTTATGAACATCCTTACAGAAGAGGAGACAGAGACCCTAAACTATGGAATGTTGCTTGCGACTATGCGATCAATAATTACATCATAGATACTTTAAGGTTATCTTTACCTCAAGGTGGTTTATACAGCTACAAGTATCGGAATATGACTGCGGAGCAAATTTATAGGATTCTTGATACGGATGATGATGCTTTTGAAGACATGATGCAAAGTGCTAAAAGCATATCTTCGGATGAATCTCTTTCGGGAGAATCTAATCAGTCTAAAAGCGGTAACAAATACGAAGACATTCCAACACAAGTTGGCGAAGTCTTAGATGCTACTGACGAAGACGGGAATCCATTGTCAAAAGATCAAATAGAGGAAGCGGTTACTGCTATCAGGCAACAGCTATCAACAGCTAATAAGGTTGAAGCATTAAACGGGACTTCTGATTTGAAAGGAGTAATAGAATCCAATTCAAGCATTAGAGTTGATTGGGTTGCTTCTATAGCGGATTGGCTTCAAGACGTTTTTAGTTATGTACATTCATACAAGAAACCGAATAAGCGTCATCTAGCTAGGGATTATTACTTGCCTTCAAAAGTACCATTGAATAATGGAGGAGAGTTAGCGGTTGCTATCGATACTTCAGGAAGCATTTGCCAAGAAGAACTTAATTACTTTGGTTCTATTCTTGAACAGATGTGCCTTGATCTAAATATTTCTACACTAAGAGTCTGCTATTGCGACACGATAGTTAGGAAGAACGAGCAAGGGGAATGGTGGGATACTTTTGATGTTCAAAACGGAGACCCTATTAACCTGATTGCTAGGGGTGGCGGAGGAACGGATTTTAATCCTCCGTTTAATCTATTCAAAGATTATTCAGACGATACCGAAAATGTCTGTGGATTTATTTATTTTACTGACGGTTACGGTTCGGTTGAAGTTGATCAAGAATTGGATATCCCTACGCTGTGGGCGATAACTGATTACTCAAGTAACACTACTGAACAATTAGAAAGTTACTTCAGATATCAGATTCCTTTTGGAGATTTTGTCTCAGTTGATATTTCACAAATTAACTAAAGTGCGATGGGGAGGGTAACACCTCCCTATCTCAACATTTCCATCAAGAGCGTATAGGAAAAATATTTTTGCGAGAAAATTTTTTTCCCCTACGATTTTGTAGGGTTAGTTAAACTTTTATACTCGGAGGTAATATGAGTAATGAAAACTATGTAGGCAAGACGAATAATGATTACGTTGTTCTTGGAAAAGAGACCAAGTATTTTGAAACTTACGTCAAAGCCGAATCTGAAGAGGAAGCATTGGAAAAAGCTACCGATATACATATCAACGAAGGTATACATGAGGTGGGCGAAGAAGGTGTTATTGGCGATGGATATACAATTCATTTAATCGATGAAGGCGGATTTTATAAATCTGAGTATGTTTATGAAGCCGATGCTTGGGATTCTGGATGGATTTTTAATAAATATCCGAAGGAGGAAGAAGATGAGTAACGAAGTCTTTAATGACAGAAGAGTTTGTGACGAATGTGATAAGGTTTTTTTGTACGCTACCGAAACAACATGTCGCATTGAAGGAGAAATTAATCCTTTAATTTGTGATGAAAATTTCGAAGGTTGTTACTGCCATGATTGCATTGATCTTTTTTATCAAGAAATGTCTGAGGAGGTTAAATATGAAAGAGATATGTGAACGTCTTCTTAATGATGTTTACGAAGCTTCTTCTAGGCTCGCAGATGAATCTGATTATGAAGAAGACCTTTTGCCTAAACTTCAGAATATAAATACGTTTATACATACTATCGGGCATTATTGGGATAATCTTCCTGAGAATGTGCAATCAGATATTATGAGCGAATTTGTTAAGCATGAAGTCTAAGAGTTATAAAACAACGGAGATTTAACTCGCTCCGAGTTGGGCGGCTCCCCTTCGGGGGGGTCGTCTTTTTTTTGGCTTTTTTTTTGTAGAAAAATTTGTTCAAAAAATTATCTTTTTTAGGAGACCGATAGATAGTCTGGATGATAGTCGTGTTCCACGTGAAACAAGCCTGTCGTGTGCATAAGTTTTACGCAAACAAATATTTTAAAACCAGGCAGTCAAGCCAGGCAACGATCTGTTGTAACGCAAAACTATTGTTCGCAAAAATATTTTTAAAACCTAGGTCGCAGGTGGAACACATTACGTTGTGTTGTGGATAACTTGTTAGCAAATTGCAAGTATATTATAATAAACATAGTTATCCTCATCGGTAACTCCTCCGAGTCTGAAAGGACACGTTAAACGGGAAGGTAATAAACTGCTTTCCCGTTTTTGTTTTGCTTTTAAAATGATTGCTTTTTGATATATAATTTTTATATGTATGCAGTTATTAGACACACCTTTGATCAAGACGTAGAAAGAAGATATCAATCAGTTGGCGAGTGGAAGCATGTTGTTTGGATATTTGAAACTGAAGCAGAAGCTGTTGAACATGCCATTAGATTACTTGATCATCCTTTACTAAAGAATGAACATAGTATGAACTATGCTATCGAAACGTTAATGACAGGTAAGTTTTATTCTATTGGTAGAGAGAGTGTTGCAATAGCCGAAGTAATGAACGCAGTTGATATAAGAGAGGTAGAAGATGGCGAATTTATTCATTAGATGTGACGATGAAACTTGGCAAATGGCACATGCTTTAGCACGCAAAGAAAGCAGAAGTTTAAACAAACAAATAGTACACATGATCAAGCAACAAGCAGAAAGGGAAGGCATAACAGTTGAACCTATTCCTGATAAACAAACAATCATTAAAGAACCTAAGACAAGTTTAGGCGATGTCATTCTGCAAGCTAATTCCGCAGATGAAGAGACTAAGAACTTGGGTTTAGAAAAGCTTGCTGAAACAATGAAACAGGAGACTCCTGACTAGAACCCCAGAAGTTTTGTAAGGCATCGCTTGTTTCTTGCACTACCGATAACTCTATCTTTTTGATTTTATTTGGATTTTTGACCATGATACGCCAGAGTATTTTTTCATGGTCTCTTGATGTAACTTCGTACAAGAACTTCTGTACAGCCAGAAGCAAAGTAGCCCTGGGCAGCAAAAAAATATTTTGTGCGAAAGTTTTTTGATCCAACGAAACTGCTGTTCCTAACGCTCCACTTTTGGATATCATTTCTAAGTATGTATTGAGTGAATTGTGTTGTTGGCTGTCGATTTGCCCTGTGGTAAATAGTCTGTCGATTATGTGCTGATCGTAGACTACCGCTCTACTAATCTTTGAGTCGTCTATTTGAGTGAACCCTACCTTGTGTCTTTTGTGTAGATAGGGATTGCCTACATCGTTTACATGCAAGTCAGATTTCAATGCTCCAATCAAAGTCTTCAATTTTCTCTCGCTCTTTGTATCTTCCGCTTTTGATATCAAAATCTAATTCTACTTTACCCATAGAACCGTGCCAAGTGTAACGTGTTTTCCAATTATGTAATTCAACACACTCGTCAGTACGGAAGACTGTCAATCCCATGTCACATTTGCTGTAAAAAGCCATTGATTTACTGATATCTACACCCGTACAAACGTTTTTCTTACCCGTCCTTTCGCTAGGTTTAGCGGGATGTGCTACAAAGAAACAACAAACTGAGTATTTTTTACACCACAACTGAATTTTTGTGAGCATATCTGAGATAGCATCGGTATCTAATCCTGTTTTTTCGTAGTGTATGAAGTTAAAAGGGTCTATTACTAGAATTCTTATACCGTATCGCATAACCGCAGAGGAAGCTTTGTCTAATATGGCATCGATGGTAGGCAGTTCGCCAGAAAAATAGTCTTGAAATAGCATGTGTTCGTTAATCCAATCTTGAGCCAAGTCTTTTTCTTCTTGAGTCATCCTGTCTTCTACACCGTTATCAAAGAACCTTTTACCTATGTACAGTTCTGCAAGCTGTGCTGAGTGTAGAGTAGGAGGTTTCTCAAATGAACAATAACAAGTTTTCCAACCGTAATCTTTAGCCACATTGACTACAACATTGTCTATCCATTGTGATTTGCCATCGCCAGGATAGCCTGTAACAACGTTTAAACTGCCTGTAGCTAGGGTAAAAATCTTATCTATTGAAGAGAAGCCTGTAGATATTCCTCTAGGCACTCCTTGATCGTAAAGTTTTTGAAAATCATCTGAGTATTGATCAATGCTGTTGAGATTATGCATTGGTATCGCTTCTGCTTTGACTATTTGTTCCACGACTGCAAGCTTGCCTTCTGCTAAAAGCAACTCGTTAGCATCTTTATGACCCTTGTAGTCAACTCGATAGCATCTTGCAATGTTTAACCTCCTAGAAAGTTCGTGTGCTAGTACGTCTCCCGCAGAATCTTTATCCGTTGCTAGTATTATTTTGTCTATGCCATCGTGAAACTTCTCTCTTTCTTCCCAGACATACTTAAATCGACCATCTTCTTTAGGGTCAACCGCATTATCTGTAATCTTAGACGGAGAACCGTTTGGTACTGAATAACAATCAACATTCAAATGACCCTCAAAAGCCGTCTTTATGCTCAAAGTATCTAGTTCCCCTTCCGTGATGATGATTGTGTTCTCCAACGTCTTTAGAGACTCGTTATGGACGTTTTTACCCCATAATTTTGAGGCGTTGCCCTCCCACCAAAACATTTTCTCTCCATTTGCTGACCGATATTTGACTGCTTGGCACTTACCGTCCTCTTCGAAAGTGAATCCGACTATAGGTTTCCCCTTCAAATCTCCATAAATTACACCGCATTTCTTAGCAACTTCTAAATCTATTCCACGTTTCTCTAGCCATTCTGCTGACTTTCCATTTTCTTTTGTCTGTGGGGGTTTTACTTCTGTTTTTTCTACTTTTTTTGGTTTAACAACTTCTACGTTCATGCTTCTCTCCTCTTTGATCGCTCCTTTTTCTGAACAATGATGACAATGATAGACAATTTTGCTCACATCAACGTTGACTGATAAGCATTTATCTTTCTTATTTTTTTTTCTTGTATGGCTACACAAGGGACATTCAATTTTGTGTTGACCTATTTGTAAATTGGCTACGTTTGCACGTAGAATTTCTTGGTTATCTTCATTCGCAAGCACAACTCCTCCTATATACTTACTATATACATACTAAATAAAATAATTAGTAATATACTAGATAGTAATTATCTACTATTAGGATTATTAATTATTTTGGTTATTTCTTCCGCTAAAAATTTACGGGAGACTATGGGGTAGGCACTTAAGGCTTGTAAAGATTCTGTAGTTTTTTTGGTATCTAAATCCAGAGACTTACATAAACTGTCAAACTCTTTGCTCAATATAAATTTTTTTGAGTCAACTGAGATATCAATATCTTTGCTAGCCAGGTCTCTTACAGTCTGTTTCAAAATTGCTGTGTTAAGCTTTCTCAAAAACGCATCTACTTCTTCGACTGTTCCCATGAAGAGAATCATAAATTATTATTTGAACATAATCAAGAAATGATTTAAACTTGATACAAACATTAAAACAAAAAGGAGAAAATGGAAATACAGAAAGGAATACCTGTTCCTAAAACTACGGGCAGACCGCCTAAGTATGATTTTGATTTAGATGAATTTAAGAAGGGAGACATGATCAAGATTGTCATTCCTAGAAACTTAATCAAACAAGAAGTGAAGATAATTAGAAATCGGGTTGCATATTACAAAAATAAAAACCCTCTAAAAAACTTTACGGTAAGGCAAATTGACGGAGGGGTAGGAATATGGCGAATAAAGTAAAAAAGATAGACAGGGTTGATAATTGGGTGCAACAAAACTATTGGAGATATCAGGCATACACGAAGATACCTCTATTGATTTTTTGCATTGTGGTCGTGATCTTGCATGAAATATACAAATAAACACAACTTACCTAGTGAAATAATTAGGGCTGTCGAAAACGATCAGTACACTAAGGGCGACTCTATTATTTCTGTGACAGGCTTGCTCAATCCGCCAAGGATTAGGATGTTGCAATCTATACACGGGCATGAGATCACATCGGATTATTCTGACGAGATATGGAAACTGTTAGGACAGGGTGTTCATGCCATATTGGAACGGGCAAATGAAAACTATGACGATACGATAACAGAACAAAGGCTGTATCAAGAGGTCAAAGGATGGCGAATATCAGGGCAGACAGACTCGCTTTCTCTCAAAGACAACACGCTAAGGGATTACAAGATTACGTCTGTATGGACTATCATCAACGCTTTGTCTGAGGGCAAATCAGAATGGAACGAACAACTCAACTCCTATGCATGGCTATACCACAAAAATACAGGTAAAACTGTTGATGGTTTAGAAATCATAGCTATTGCTAGGGATTGGAACAAAAGAGAGTTACAAAGAAGAGGGGGGGACTACCCTGAAGTAGCTATATCAATAATCAAGATACCGCTTTGGAGCCTGGACAAACAAGAAATATTTTTGCAAGAAAAGGTTTCGATCCATCAAGCCGTTGAAGCTGACTATATCTTCAAACAAGAACTGCCTTTGTGTACTGACGAAGAAAGGTGGAAGAAACCAGATACGTATAGGGTTATGAAAAAAGGTAGAAAGACTGCTATACGTGTTTTAAATACTGAAAAAGAAGCTGAAGACTACATAGCTAATCTAGCTGATAACAAATCTAATTTTATAGAATTCTCAAAAGGGGAATCGATGCGATGCAACTATTGCAACGTGTCGGATTTTTGTAGCCAATATCAATCGGAGGTAAAAAATGGCTGATTTAACATTCAAAGATGTTTGGAACAAACTGTCGAAGATAGATGTTTCTGAACACATAGAGCAGAAGATGGGCTTGTCCTATCTTTCTTGGGCTTGGGCTTGGGGTACGTTAATGGATAACTATCCAGAGGCTGAGTTTAGTTTCTACGAAGGCGAAGATAGAGTGCCTTACGTTACGCTTCCAGACGGGACTTGTGAGGTAAGATGCCGAGTATCTATCGGTAATTTACAACGTGAAATGTGGTTGCCTATCCTTTCGGGTGGCAATAAACCTATTGTCAATCCTAATGCTTTTCAAGTTAATACTTCAAAGATGAGGTGTTTGACTAAATGTTTAGCGTTTTATGGACTAGGACACTACATTTATGCGGGAGAAGACTTACCACAAGACAAAGAGCCTGAAGTAGAAGGTAAAAAGGTAGAGCCAAAGAAAAAAGCTGAACCTAAAAAAGAACCTGAAGGAGAGGGCATTGTTATCAAAGATGAAACAGAAGAAAGTTTTGATAACTTTATTGATGTTTACCTTCAAGCATTAGCAACTAAAGGTACTGTTGCAAAAGCTAGAGAATGGTATGCAACTACTAAAAACCAAGAGGTTATTTCAAAGATGGCTACTAAATTCCCTGAGAAAAAAGAGGAATTTGTAACCAAAATCAAAGAAGCAATTAAAGATTATCCACAGGAGTAAAAATGAGCGATATCGATTTTAAAGCTAGACCAAAAGCAGAGGGTGTTGTCTACCCTAATTCATATAAAGACAATCCTAAGAAACCTGATTTTACAGGCACCGTGAAATTCGATGTGCGATTAGTGCGAGAAATGGTTGAGTATATTAGAGAGTATAAGGAGAGAACGGGCAACGAACCTGAAGAGGGCGTTGAAATGAGAGTAGCACAATGGAGTAGAATCTCTAAAGAGAAGCAAACTCCGTACACGTACACAACGATTGAGTCTCCTATCAAGAGAAACGTTGCTCCCGCTCCAGAACCCGCTCCAGAGCCTGTTAAAAAGGCTGAGGAGACTACTTTAACTGAAGACGAGATTCCGTTCTAGGGGGAAGTTTTGGACTACATAGAGTATAAAAAACTACTAGATAGAGTTAGGGGATTGGTTGATAGAAAATTTGGGGAGATATTTTCTGATCAAGACCCTAACTTCCTTCTAGCTAAAAGTTACAAGAGTGCTTTAGAACAAGGCATTGACGACTTAGAAACAGAGATAGATGAAACTATATCGGGTCGCTTAGATGCCCTGGCTTCGGAGGAGCAATGAAAAAACATAAAGAACTTACCAAGATACAGGTGGGTATATATAAAAGCGGGTCAATGGAGGAGACCCGTTTTTACAACGGAGAGAGAGAGTTTTATTACTTAGAAACTAACAAAGATGCTGTTGACAAAAGACTCAAAGAATTAGAACAGCAATATGGTGATAGAAAAAATTTCTTGCAAAAATATTTTATAGACTAGGAGCCAGAGATGTCAGACGAACAAAAAGAAATTTGGATGCATAAGATTAGAGAGTATGCACCACGTATAAAAAATGCACACATTAGACTTTATCAAGCTGAGGCTGATGTGAAAAAAACAGAAGCTATACTTATGACTCAAGCCATGAGTAAAGGTATTAAAACTAATGCGGGACAGAAACACTTTGCTGAAGAGAGCGATCAACTGCACGAAGCCAGATTAAAGGTTGGTGTATGCAAGGGCGAACTTGAAAGTATTAAAGTGGAGTTACGTGCCTTGGATGTAGGCTTTGAACAATGGCGGACTGAAGCAGTTAATAACCGTACTGAAAGACAAAGATACGGTGCGTAAATACACTACAGATAATCTTGTGGTTACTTTTGAAACGGGAGCCTATATCACAGGAGCAACAGCACTAACACGTGGCGATACTAGAACTTGGGTAAATTCGGGATATTGGGGGGATAGCAGACTACCAACTTTATATAGGAACAATACTCCTAAAGAAATGCTGTTGCATCCCTCAGTATATATTTTGTTTCATTATGGAGTGCCTGTTTATGTTGGTCAATCAGTTAGACCTTACGTGAGAATAGATAATCACATACAACAAAAAGAAAAAATGTTTGATAGTTTTAGAGTTTTAAAGTGTGTCAAACATAAGATGAATTATTGGGAAGGATATTTGATTTATAAATTACAGCCAAAATATAACAAAGTAGGTAAACGTTTCAAAAGAGGCTGTATTTCTGAAACGGTACGAGAAGAAAGACACAATAGAAATAAACGTTGAAAGGTAGAAATCCCACAGCTAAAGAAAAGAAACACATGGATAAAGTGCAACAACTAGGTTGCATTGTCTGTCATTTGTCGGGTATGGAGGGTGTTCCCGCAGAGATTCATCACATTGAGGGCAAGACTAAACAGAACGCACACTTGAAAGTTTTACCTTTGTGTTACGAACATCACAGAATGGGTGTCAAAACGGACTTGTTTGTGAGCAGACATCCCTTTAAAAAGGAATTTGAGAAGCGTTACGGTAGCGAAAAGCTACTGTTATTCAAAGTTATGCAGTTATTAGTGGACGATGTTTAAAGAAAGTTTAGAAAACGAATTACAGAAAAGAAAAAATGCTTGGTGGGATTGGCACAAAAAGAATCCTGAAGTGTGGCAGAAGTTTGAAGAGTACACATTACAAGCTATCGCTAGCGGTAGGAAGCATTACTCGCAATGGGCTATCATAAATAGAATTAGATGGAACACAGAGATAGAGACATCGGGTGGGACATTCAAGATTAGTAACGATTACATAGCCTTTTATGCAAGGTTATTCCATGCAAGGTATCCAGAACATAATGGATTCTTCAGATTAAAACCCTTCAAAGAAGAGAAAGAAATGGCAGAGCTTGACCGCCTGGGATTCTAGCTCATCAAAAATATTTTACGCACAAAAATTTCCCAGCAGCCTCCAGCAGCTCCAAAAAAATATTTTTTGCGAAATAGTTTCTAGCTCAAAAAGTTCCCACTTGTGATATCGGAACGTTAGCGTTTTTCCTAAGTTCAGGAACAATAGCTAATCTCTTATCTCGTTCTAGTTCTAACTCTTCAAGTGCATTTCTTCTTGCAAAAGGCGATAGATCGTCTCTTCTTAACAAGGTATCTCTACGTTTTCGCCACCCTTCAAGGTATCTATCAATGGCTCTGATCTGCGATTTGACGTTCATTACACCCTGATTATTAGTTCTGTATGCAGATAATTCATCAAACCTTCTGTCTTTGCGGAGGCGGTTCATCGTCTGTACAACTGTATCAACCTCGTTTCTGAGTTCGTAGAATTGCTGTTGTAAACCACCTGAACGGTCTAGGTCTATTAATAAACGGTTCAATACAGGCACAGAACGGATGTCTGGCGGTATTAAAGGCGTTCCTGTTACTCCCCTAGTGACTGAATCAATTATGTCTAATACGTAGCCTCCTAGCGTCCCTGTGTAGCCTCTAGCAATATACTCAATCTTGATAGGAGATATGTTAAATGCTTCCCCTAATTGTCTGGCAAGTTCGTTTGTAGAGGCTCTTTGTTGCAAACCAGGCTCTAACTTAGTTTGGTAATAAGGAATGATCTCTGTATTGGTAAACGTATTTCTGTTGTTGTAGACCTCTGCTATTGGTTTTAAGGCTTGTATTCCAAATGCGGGTTCAAAGAAAGGTAGATTAGCAGAAGTGCCAAGCTGTCTTTTAATAGACACTATAGCCTCATTTATGGCTTGTCTTGATAGAGCATCTTCGCCCATAGCTACGTCAAATAAACGTTCTGGTATGGCTTTGAACAACATACCCACTTCAAAAGGTATAGGTATCTTGATGGCGGGTATACCATCGCCTAATGGGATTATCCAATTATCGTCTCTGACCTCTCGTCTAAGGTTCTTATATTCGTCTGTATCGGACACTAAAGCGTAATACATTGCGGTCAAGCCGATCAAGGCTCCACCTCTCATTAGCATAGCTTTCTGTATTTTTCTTTGTAATTCTTTAGGAGATTGACCGTCCTCTAACTTTTCTATAGCTGAATATTGACCTGACCCCGCTCTCCATAATACATCTAGACCCTGTATCCTGGCATTTAAGAAAGGTATTGCTGAGGTAATTATCCTAAATGCGGGAGAAAGTCCTCGTCTACCAAAGTTAATTATCTCTAACGCTTGAAAGGCGGCTTCAGATTGTGCTTGTGCTTCTGAGGCACCGTCCTTTTTCATCTTGTTATAAACAGACTCATAGACTGCAAGCCTAGTGGCTCCATCTGATTTAGTTGTTAAGGCTCCTAAACCGTCCCATATCTTGAAGAATAAGTTCTGCGGAGACATGCTGTTGTCTTGATTTAAACCTTTTTCTCGCATAGCTCTGTCCACAAAAGCTTTGACACTACCCTCATCATTTTGAAAGTCGTAACCACCTAGAACACCAAAACGTTCTAGCTCCTTCATGTCACCAAACATATTCTTAACAGTATCAATTATGGGAGTAAATTTTTCTCCGCCTATTCCTAACGGTGCACCCGATGTTACTGCTGCTGATAAAGTATCTCTAAGTAAGTTGACCACAACAAAACCAGGATCACGGGTTACGGTATCTCTAAGTATTCTTGCGGGGAATCCTAAAGCATTTGTTACAAAGTCCGTACTGACACCACCAATACCTCTAATCGCATGAAAGACATCTGTATCATCTAATTCAATATATTTCTTTGTGCCATCTTCAAAATAAGATATGACATCTTTACCTGTGAGTTGTGCTCTATCTGTTATCTCTCTGGCACTATCCATAGCTTCAAGATCACGCACAAGTTTACCGACACCATCGTTCTTTAATGCTGCGGTTAAAATAGATAGTGAGTTCCTTGATATAGCTTCTACAGGTCCTATCTGTAGAGGGTCTTCTGAGCCTTTAAGTTCTATTGATAAAGGGTTATTAGGTAGAACACCCGCAGCTATTCTAGGTCCGCCTAGACTTTCATCAACCATGACCCTATAGAAAGGATAATAAGAAGAATGTTTCTTCCATATCTCGGCTTGTTGTTGATCTAAAATTCCTTTTGCTTGTGCAAAATCTATTAGCCTGTTGTTCCAATTCTGATAGTTGTTATAGGCTTCAACCACTTCAGGAAAATCTTTTTCTATATTTTCTATTTGTTCTAAGTCTTGTGGGGTTGCGGGGACCTCAACTTCTCTACCGTTTTCTTGCAAGTTCTTTACACGTTTGAGAGTCGCATACATCTTAAATATACGTTCTTTATCTATAGTCGGGTCTGAATACAGAGGCATAAATATCTGTACCAAACCTCCTGTATTTTGATCGCCTTCTAAAAACGGATTAAATCTAGTGCTAATAGGTAGGTCAACTACGTTAGATAAAGCTTCTTCTCCTTGTATTGTGTCTCTTACATAACCTACGTTTAATAAACCTTGGAAGATACCTCTGGCTCTGTCTGCCATACGGATTGCAACTATAGCTGAGGTAGTCGCATCGTTATTAGCTATTCTTACGTCTTCATTTTCTTGTCCGCCTTTGATTAATTTTTTAGCTATAGGATCGTACTTATCTATGATTTGCGTTCTAAATTGATTAAAGAAAGGACGTATCTCTGTTATAGGGTCCTTGACCAAATCAATCATCCTGGCACCAAAAGATTTAGTTGGAGCAGTATAATTAGCGTCTATACGATTGGCTGTATCTTGATAAGATTCAGGTATAGTTCCCGCAGAAAACTTAGGTATGTCGTCTGGTGGTTCTGGTGCTGTTGGGTCCTCATTAAAATCTATCGCTGCTTTTAAAGCTACATCTGAGGCATTTAAATTGTATGGAGGTATCTCTCCATTAGCCATTGTTTTAGTTATCTCTTCTGCTTTATCTACAGCTTGTTGTAATTGTTTTGATTCACTTGAACCAGGAATGGCTGAATCTCTTTTACCTCTTTGCATTATTTTAAGAGAAGGACCAAATCTTTCTCCTAAAATTTCTTGACTAGGCATGTATTCTAATTGAGGTTGTATGCCTTCAAGATCAACTATGACTTCTACTTCTCTACTAGCTGCTTCTTCAATATCTGTATAACCTAAATTTTCTATCTCATTAAGTTTTTCTTGCTCGAATTCAGACTCGTATTCAGCAAAAGCTTCTTCAAAGTCTGAATCGTTCTCGTAATCCTCTCTTTGCGGTCTATCTACAAAAGGAATAAACCCACCACCAGCTTCGTAATCAGCATCGTATATTGCCTCTGATAAATCTATTTCTCTACTTCCTCTTGAATCTTCAATTAAAGATTTTACATAAGGTACGTAAGCTTTTACTCTATCTAAAGGAACTTCAAACCTATAAATTGTTTGCGGTAAAATAGCCGTATCAGTTAAATCTTTTTTTAATTGTTCAAATTCTTCACGCTCTCTAGCTTTATCTGGATTTAATATTTGTCCTCCCAACATTTCATCAAGTGCGACAGGCGATAATTCAGATCGGGCTGAATCTAATACTGCTTGGGCGTTAGAACCTAATGGAAGTTTTCTAGTTGGTACAGAAATTCTATCTAATAAATCTTCTCTTATTAAACTTGTAGAAGAAAAATCATCTAGCGGACTTTGAGATTCAGTTAATTTAAATCCTGGTGGATTATTAAGTCCTCTATATACAATAAGATTACCTCTCTTATTGGTAAATTGACTTAAAAACCAATCCATATGATTTTTTAAAACAGGATCATTAGCTATTACATTTATAAAAGGATAGTCTTCTTCTTTGAGAGGAACTTGTTTTATGTTAATAGTCCCATCAGGATTAATTACGCTTGCATCACCTATCGCTTGTCTTGACTGTTTTATATATCTACCAAAACTACTAATAAAATCTCTTGATTTTAAAGCTTGTTCAGAAGCTCTCCTAATATCTTTTATTGTCTCATCTTTTGCTGGATTTTCTGTCTTGTATAATCTTTTAGATTTATCTTCTCTTCTTTCAGAACGAGTATAATCTTCACCAGAGCTTAATTTTTTGGTCACAAGTTCTCTCATGTGAAAAGGATAAAGTCTCCCTAACCAGGTTTCACTATTTGGCAATAAATCAAACATGAAATTTTTAGTAGCTCTTAATCTATCGCCAAATTTATTAGTTTCTTTTCTATATACGGTGCCACTACCTTTCATTTTTGCAAAACTAGGAATACTTTCAGTATTTGGATTTACTGAAAATAAAGGTAATTGCTCTGTAATTTCAGTAGGTGCAGTCTCTTCTGTCGGATTAGATAAAAACTCTATCTCTCTTTTAGTTTGATTGATACGTCCCTGTAGTCTATTGAGACTATCAGTTGTCATTGTGGCACCCTCTTCTTGCTGTTCTCGCTCTAGTCTAAACAATCTATCTTCTAGTCTTGATATACGTTCACTTACAGGTATAGAGGAGTCAGTTGCAATGTTAAACGCAGGCGGAGTAGATAAAGGTCGCATACCTTCAAAACTTGTCGAGAAAGCCGTTTTAATATCGCCTTTAGCTAAGTCGGTAATTTGTGCAGCATTTTCTAAAAACTCTGAAAAAGCAGTATTTACTCTCGCTGGGATACCTAATAATTTTCTTAAAGCAGAAACAAATTTATTCCAAAGAGATTTTTTAGTTCTTTTAAACTGTATTTCCTCTAAAACTTTTTGTGTTCCTCTATGAGTTAAAGAAACTGCTAATAACTCTTGTATATTTTTAGTAGCATACTCAGCATAAAAAGGAACTCTTTCTCCTTTGCTTCTCAATTCTGTTATGTGTTCTTTTAATAATCCTCTAATTTCTTCAAGCTCATTAATTAAAACTTTTCTTCTTTTAGATTGAGCTTCATTACCTCTGAAAGAAGCTCCCATATAAGTTGGAGCGTATGCTTGAGTAGCCTGATGCACAAACTCGTGCAACATAACTTCATAATTCATACCACTACTTGTACGCAAACCATCTGGTGTTCTTGTGGATTGAGTATCTTTAATATAAACAATCTGTGATTCTTTACCTGTAATTAAACTGTTAAATGGATAATGAGAAACACCACGCCAATTCATGCTTGTGCTCCTAGTTTCAATTAACTGTGAATTCCTTTTATCTGCTATGGCAAACAACATATCAGTTTTTGTAGTTTCTTCTATCTTAGATATTTGATCTTTAAGTCTTTTAGCAATAGTTTGATAATCTTTACTAGGTACGGTGCGAATCATAAAATCTAAAACATCTGTTGATTTTTTAACGTTGTAACCCTCTTCTGCATAGGCTGCTACTGTCGGTAACTCAGATATGCCACTAGCAATTTGTCTACGCATAATTTGTAATTGCTCAGTAGATAAATCATCTATGTTTAAAAGCTTGCCCATCGGTGTCATGGGCTCAACAACAATACCTGTTATAGGATCAGTATCTGAAACTACAGGTGTAGATATATAATTCTGACCCTCAACAACAACTGTATTGCCTGTTTCTTGTGGGTCATTATCTATTTCTTCCTGTGTTCTATCGTCAGGTATTTCTACTGCTGTTTGTTCTGCCCTGGCACCTATTGGCAGTTGATCAGAATACATAAGAGTTCTTATCTCTCCTCTTGCTCTGCCACCAACTCTGCCTGTTTCTAAAGCACTAAATACTTCAGAAGCTTTACTAAATCCTGATTGCCTAAACGCTGTGCCTAAGTCTTTAAAGAATTGAACTATCTTATTGAAGATGCCATCAACCTTTTTAGGTGCAGTAGGAACTACATCCCTGTGTCTGAACAATTCTGCTATAGCTTCTTCTACATAAAACTCTTCTCTTGCTTCTGGACCTAAACCGTATCTTGGGTCTTCAGCCATACTTTTGTAGTTTCTTACGGCTCTAGTGTAAAAAGTTTCGCCAGCATCGAAAGCTCTTTTATCGACAGCTTCTGGTACTTTTCTTCTTTTAGTTTCTTTAGTTAAGAATTGATATTCAGCTTCAGTAATTAAATCTTTAAAACGTAGAGCGTGTATCATTTCATGGTCTAAGATACCTTTTATTCTTTTGCTTATTTCAGCATCGCTTAAATTACCATCAGGGTTTATAGCATTAAGGGATATAAAAATTATGTCTGTGTTTTTATCGTACTCACCACGTACACCTTTCTCTCTAACGTCAGTAGGATCAAATAAAGTCTCTCTAGTTTGTGGGTCTCTGGTTATAGTTGTGGTAGATAAAATATCATCGCTGATAATCACACCCGTTTCTCTTAAACCTCTTTTGTTAAGAATGGCTTTTGCTTCTTTAGCAAACTTGTTTACTCTGCCTTCTGATACAGCTTCAGCAAAATCTATAAATTTTTCTTCTAATGGCTTGGGAGGTATTAAACCTTCTTGTCTAACCTCTTCTTTTGCCACTAAAGCTTCAATAATATCTTCGGGTAGCTTACCCTCTTGTCTTAATCTATCGCCAAACTCTTGCGGTGTTTCTGCAAAACCCTCTGCTTTTCTAGCTATATCAAACTCGTAATTAGGATTGATTGTAAATTTGCCATCAGCAGTAGGTATTGCTCTTTGGCTATTGACCAAATCATTGAAGAATTGCTCTGCAGATTCTTTACTGCCCTGTAAAAAAGGTGGATTTAAAATAGCTATGTCATCTTTCGTAAACTCAAAGTTTCTATTTCTTGCTGCATTAACAAAGTTTTGTAAATCCTGTGGAGTATAAGTTCTTGGACGATAATCAGGAAACTTAGTTTTTACACTAAAGTCAGGTATAGATTGCAACCTGGCTAAGAATAACTCCCTGGCTCCCTTGCTTCTTGTTTTACGTATATCTTTAAAACCTGTCCATCTTTCTGAGGCAAACTGTACTGCTGGATCGTTAAAATCTAAGTCTATGTTTTTAGTTTCTGCTAAATCTTTGTACGCTTTGACAGATGTATCTATTTTTTCACCATCTCTTAAACTTTGCTGACCAGCATCTTCATTTTGTTGAAAAGCTAATTCAGATAAAGACTTTGTAAGGTTGTTAAATTCTCTATTCTTTAGAACATTTTTTGCTTCAGTCAAAGTAAAAGATGATTTTAAAGGTAATCCTTTATCGGTTAGATATTTTGTTATCAAAGGCAATCTATCGGAACGATTAGCAATCATTTCTGCGTAGGTCTTATCTCCTACAAACAGAGTGCTCTTTTCTTTTTGTAATTCAGTTCTTTGTTCGTCTTTTAAAGTAGGATCAAAGTTTAATAGAGTCTGTATATTAATCTCTGTATTGTTAGGGTCTAGAACTGTGCTTCCAAATACTTGAGCAGTAGCACTATCTTGTAATCCAAGATCAAAGTTTGCATTGGCTACTTCCGTTGCTAGTCGTTTACGTTCAAAGTTAGACTCAGTTTTGTTTTTAAATCCTACTGCTTTGCCTTCTTCTTGGAAAACTTGCAGCACAGGTTGTTCAACATTGTTCACATCAACCACACTAAACGTTTCATCTGCATTTTGTATAATTTGCAAGTTAGGAGCATCGCTTAGATTTTCTGGTAGAGGTATAGTAGGTATATTTACTACAGGTTGTTCTTGAAACTCTCTTATAACTCCAGCTTCTTGTGCCCTTCTAAACTTTTCGTCTGATAAATTCTTAGTCGCATTTGCTCTAGCGTTTTCTTCCATAGATTTAAGGCTTTCTACTGCCACACTTCTACGATTCATCGAGTTCACTACTAGATCGGCAGTACCACCTATAATGCCTCCAATAGTGAACTCTTCAAATAGACTCTCTCCTATAGGTAATTCATCACTATAAAAACCTCTAGCTACTAAGTCTTGGGCTATGCTAGCAAATACCTCTTGTCCACCTTCAGCAGCACCTGTTATGGCTGCAGATTTAAGTCTATCTGCTACACCAGGATACTTAAGAACATTCTTAGGTATTCTTCTAAATAAACTTGCTACAGGTAAAACTTCTGTAGTTCCTATGGCACCACCCATAAGTAAAGATAACTTTTCTGTTACAGCTCCTACATCTTCTCCGCCAGCTCTTGCCATATCTATACGATCAGCTTGTTGTGCTATTCCTGTTGGTACAGCTATAGCTGCGGGTACACCTAGCTGCCCTGTCAATGGACCAACAATACCTTTTTGTGCAAGCTTAAACCCTGCTGCTCCAGCACCTAAAAACGGCACAAAAGAACCAGCACCTTCTGCTAGTTTTGTTGTAAACGTATCTCTTAATTTAGGGTCGGATGCGAGCACAGATTCTGTGCGAAGATAGTCTTGAAATGCTTGTAGACCTTGTGTGGGACCAGATTCTGTTCCTGTAACTAAAGCAGATATACCTAAAGGTACATCAGTCAATAAACTCGCTGTGCCTCTAGCTACAGACTTTGGAAAATCAGTTATTCTATCTAATAAACTTACATCATTTATATCTACACCAAAATCACGCTGCACATCTGCAGCTATTTGTTCTCTTTCTGATGGAGATAAATTTGATGGTAATTCTAAAAAAGAACCATCAGGTAAGTTTATTCTTTCCATTAAGCAGTTTTTCTAAATTGTGAATAACTTGTTGTAGTATTAACAGGTAAACCTTGAGCCATAGCTAGTCTATTAATTAAGGTTGATCTAACCATATTTATTCTAGCCATTTCTTCTGTTTCACCCGCTTCAAAAGCATCTTTATAAGATTTGTTTAAAGCTTCTATTTGATCAGTTAAAGACTTAATAGGTATGTTAGAGGCTTCTGCTAAAGCTTTACCTGTTTGAGCTTGTCTTAATAAACTTTCAGCCGCAGCATCACTAGCTGCTATTTTTCCTAATTGTTTTTCTTTAGCAAAATCTCCTATACCAGAAGCTAATTCTTTTTGCGTTGCTGAACCACCTATAATTGATCCTAGCCTAACCATATCTAAACCTGACATTTTTGGCGTTTCAACATCAGATACTGATCTAGGAGTAAACTGAGGTCTTTCACCTACATCTATTTGTTGTCCTGGTGTTCCTCTAAATAAAGGATTTATAGCCGCTTGAGCTGCTAAAGCTGTGACACCTGCTCTAGCTGGACTAAATTCTCTTAAACCAGGAACAAATTTTGAAGCATCGCCTCCTGCTGCTGTAGGAGTTTTTGGCATCCCTGTAGATATAGGGTCTATTTTTTTAGGGTCTACAGGTCTTGTATATAATCTTCTTACTAAATCTCTTGGAGTTTTTGGAGAACCTATTGCTTGACCTACTCTAGTGTCTGCAAAACCCTTTAGCCCTCTACCAAGTAAACCTCTACTGCGTAATGCACCTAAACCCAATCTACCTAGTCCAGCAAGTGCAAAACCACCAGGTATAAAAAATGCTGCATCACCTAATAAATTTAAACCTCCGCCTTCTCCTGTGTATCTATTAATCAATTTACCAGGTGCATCTGCTAAAAATGATCCAAATCTTGATATGGGAGATGGTCCAGGTTTTGCTGCTTCTTGTGCTTCTAATAAAGCATCATCATATAAAGCTTGTTCAGCTAAAAATGATTGATAATCTTGAGCAAAAGAGGTGTCTCCACCAGCTTGCATTTTTCTTACAGGGGGTGCCATCTGTGGGTTGATGTTTTGGGTCGTGACGGCACCCGTATTCTGTAATTTTTGTGCGGTTTCTTCTGCTACAGACATCGTTGGCTTATTTTGCATAGCCATTTGATTTTTAAAGATATTATCCATCTTATTTCTTCTTTGTATTTCAGATAAAACTAACAAAGAAGGATATTGAGAATTAGGATTTTTAGTCATAGCAAGTAATTGTTCGTTAGGAACAAACTCTAATTCTCTAGATATTTCAACTAAACTCATATTTAACTCCTTCCGTATTCTCTCATTAACCCAGCACCCATCAATCCTGTACCGACAAGATTACTAAATAATCCAGGTTGTGATTCAAAGGTGCTAACTCTACTATCTGTAGTTAGTGGTGCACTTCCGTATAATAAATTAGATAAGAAACCTAATTGATTTTTAGCAAAGTCTCTTTGATTAATAAAGTCTTGATAACCAATATCAAGTGAAGCTTGATCAAGTGCTCTTTGTTTAGAACCTATATCTTCAAGCAATCCTATTCTTGCTAAGGCATCTTGATCTATTGCACCGCTTACATCTTCTAATCCTCTAGCTAAACCTAGTCTAGAACGAGTATCTAAATCTGCTGCTTGTAAACCTAGTCTACCAGCTCCTAAGTCTACTTGCTCTGCACCCAAACCAAGTTTACCAGCTTGTATATCTGCAAGTTGTCCACGTTGCATCAAGTCTTCTTGTCTTTGCCTAAACTGTTCTTGTAATCCAGCTTCTCTTAATCCTAATGCTCTTTCTTTGCCAAGTTGATCAACGGCTTGTCTGAAAGCTAAATCGCTACCTTTAACTTGTATGTCATCGAGTCTTTGACCTAGATTTCTTTCTCTTTCTGCTTGTAGTATTCCCTCTCTATAGCCACCTAAACCACCCGATTGAGCAGCTCTAGAGGCAATACCTTGTCCAGCAATTTCAGAGTCACGTATTGCTTCTCTCTTAGCTATGTCTACTACTCCTTGTTGATAAGGATTCATAAAAGATTGCACACCCTCTTCAAAGCCCATACGTTGATATGGTCCGACATCAAACTGTGATCTATATTGCGAAGGTCCTCGCATAAATTGACTAGCATCTATACCCGATTGGAAGTCTCTAAAATTTACATCAGAACCAGGTGTAGCTCCCATTAATAGATTACTAGCCTGATCTAACTGACCAGGAGTCCCTCTAAATGCAAAACCTCTGCCCATAGCCTGTGCAGTCGCTTCATCAGGAGAAAAATCTGCTAGTCTTTGACCACCAAACGTAGCGTAAGGTTGATTGCTTTCACCTTCGGCTCTAGCAAACAGTCTTTCTGCATACGGTTCTGCAAACTCTGGTAGTGAAGATTGTTTAACAACTTGGGTGCCTCCACCGCCACCACCGCCTTTCATAAATCTCATATTTTTTCTCCATCAAATCTAATTTCAAAAAATCTTGAAGTCTCAGACCAATTTCTTTTTTTGATCCAATTCCAAAAACCTTCTCTGCCTACGCCTTCTACGCCTTGGCAATCATTACTTTTAGCCCATCTGTACATAGTATCTAAACCCTCATCTATCCATTCATCCATATTTTTACCTGCACAATGCTCTATATGTAACATTTTTAAACCGCTAGGATATGTGTGTATATTAGTAATAACACAACCAATAATATCTAAACTATTTTCTTTAAATATTACCCACAAAGAACACTCGTTATTACCCATTCTGTATAAAATATCTATGGGTCGGACACGCCCATAACTTCTTTGACAAGATCGTTTTAGTATCTTTTCACAATCACCCCAAACCTCACTAATTAAATCTGGAGTGATTAAAGATACTTGATAATCTTTTTCTATCTGTCTTGCTGGTTCGTTCATCTAGGTAACACGTTATTATTTATTGGGCTAGCCTGTTTGGTTGTGCCTGTCTTTTCAGTTCTTACTCTGTCCATCATACCTTCAAGTTTTTTGGCACCAGCATCAGAACTTCCGTCTCCTAACATGGAAACTACATCGGCAGGCACAATAAATTCATCTTGTGAAACAGCTACAGCCTCTTGTCCTGATATAGTGCCATATATATCATCAGCCATACCGCCTCTATCACTACCTTTTATCATGCCTTCATTTTGTGCATTTGGCATAACAACATCTAGTGCTCTGTTTCTAACTATTCTAAAAGCTTCAGGTCCATATTTATCAACAAACTTGTCAATAATTGTATTATCTGAACTTTGTCCTAGTAAAAACTTAACTAATTCTGCAGTCATAGGATCATTTGAAATAGCTTCTGCTTCTTGCATAGTTATTTCTTTACTGACTAAATCTGTAGTTTCTCCTGATTGCATATAACCCATCTTATTTCTTACATCTTCAGGCAATTTTCTTAAACCAGGATTCTCCTCTGCACTAGGTAACTCTTTTAAAGATGTGTCTTTGCCTTCTTGCATATTAGTTGTTTCTACAGGTGCCATTAAACTTTGTCTAAAAGCATCAAATGGGTTAAGCACATTAGGTATACCTACGTTTGGCGAAACATACGGTGCTGGATCAGCATAACTTACACGTTGTTTTGATGGAAATCTTTGATTCAATAAAGTTTGATCAATAGTTTCATTAATAGGTATTTGATATTCACCACCAGAATCAACATACATTTGACTCTCTAATCCTGTCAAAGAACTAGCTGTAGGGTTCAAATTATTGAAGTACATCATTTCGCCTTGAAATCCAGGTCTAAATGTAGGCGGTATAGGACGAGTTGTTCTTAAAGTAGTTGGAGTTATATCCATACCTAAATCTTCGTCTTCCTCTGCTTTTTTTGCTGCTCTTTTACGAAATCCTGCAGCACCTCCTGGCGTTGGTCCTCCTTCATCAAAAGGTATAACTTCAGGAAATAATTCTCTTAATTCTTGTCTCCTTTTTTCTCTCTCTGCATCTTGATCTAAAGGTTCTTCATAACTAGATAATGCAGTACCACCAAGCACAGGCAAGTAAACACCTGGACTTGTAGCAGTTTTTCCTAGAGAACTTAACCCTGTGCCAAAATCAAAACTGCCATCTTTCATAAAAGCTTGACCAGCTCCTTTATATAAATCAGATACATTGTCAAAACTTCCCATAGGCTCTGAAAAACTTGCCATTGCTGCATCTCTTGCTCCAGGCACTACTTGTTGTTTAATAAACTCTTCATAAGCTGATGGTTGTGTTACGGAATCAAAAACAGTTTGACCCGCCTCATTAAAAGCTACGCCTCCAGGCTGACTTTCTATAAAAGCTCTAGCTGCTTCTTCCGTCATAAGTTCTGGACCTGTCATTATTGGAGTGTTAGGTTGCGGTCCTTGAAATATTATAGGTTTGCTAGTGTCAGGAAAACCCATAGATTGATCAAAACCAATAATATCACCTGGTTTTGGTCCTGCGGCAGTTATTAAATCTCCACCTGGTTTAACACCTACAACTGCTTTAGGATCAAAGACAGTTGGAGTTCTACCTGCATTTTGTAAAGCAGCAAAATCTGCTGCATTATTTGCTGTAAACACTTGTGCGTTAGGGTCTAATTTAGTAATTAAACTAGGATCACTCTTAACTAAATCTAAAGCATCACTTGTTATTGCACCTTGTCCACCCTCTATTGCTGCTGCTGCTGAATCCATTGCTGCTTTTTCTGCTCCTATTGCTCCTAGTCCTTGAAAAGCTTTACCAAAACCGTAACCTGTTAAACCAGCTACTAAACCTTTTTTAAGATCACCTGTAGCTGCAAACTGTGCTAAACCTGAGCCTAATGCTGAAGCTAATAGAGGCGATAATGCGGTTGCTCCCATTGCACTAAATAAAGCAGGACCTGCAAGCGAACCTATCATAGGTGCTGCTGCTAATAGTAGAGGTGCAAAAGCTTCAGGCTGTCCTGTTTCAGGGTTAGTTGTAATAGGCATAACTTGCTTTAATGCCTCAACCTCTATGGGGTTGACATGCATAAGCATAGAGTCGCCATATCTTCCTTTAGAAGCTATGTTATTTACTTGTTGTTGTAGGTCCATATTATTCTCCTTGAGTTTCACACCCAAAAGCATTAAAACTTAAATCACCTGAACTAGCATAAACTTTGACTAGATCAGATTCATTTAGTGTAATTCCTATGACTATAGTATCTGTGCTATTTGCAGATAAAGCCTTGTCATAAAACAAATATTGTTTGTTATCTGTTGCTGCTCCCGCTACTGATACGAGTATTCTGTAAGTTACACCGCTACCACTACGATTGCATACTGTTATCGAACTTATTGTAGTCTGTGCAAGACTTGGTACTGTGTATAAGGTTGTTAAAGTAGTTGCACTTGGAGCTAATTGTCCTAAAACTTTTAAAGAATCAGACATTACCTTTTGCTCCCATTAATAAAAATTGATGCCTCCTTATAGCTTTAGATACTATTGTATCTGATAACTCATTCAACAAACCAACATCGTTATTTAAATCTTGTACTGCTTGCTCAATAGTTCTTCTAGTAACGTATTCGTTCTGACTATCGTATTGTTGCGATGGTATCGGTAATGGTTGTGAAGTTTTACTAGACATTATTTTCTACCATCCGATCTCAAATCTAATCTTAAATCTCCTAATCTCCATCTAAAATCTCCTGTAGTATTTTCTATTCTTAATACTGTTTGTCTTGTTCTTGCTCTTGTAGAAACAAATGTAGAGCTTGCTGTTACAGAAGCTGTCTGTAAAGTAGATAAACTTTCTAAAGGATATTTTCTGCCTTTTATTGTAAAACTTACCGCATCAGAACTTACTGAAGAATCTAAAAACTGCAAATCAGGAACTAATCTAGATATAAACATTAATCTGTCTCCATCAGGTTCTAGATCAAAGTCAGCAGATTCTATATACGATGTATAAGTAGAACCGTCCGCTAAACCACCGTATTCGTGGTCGTATAGGTAATTAGTATCGCTAGTATCTAATTTACCTGTTGCAATAGGATAAGTGTAAGTAGGAGCAGGATTCCAAGCTGTTCTAGTAAAATTATCTGTTGTTGTCCCAACTGCCCAAACATTTTCTTGATAATTGTATGAAACATATCTATCTACCTCATTACTGCTAGCAGATGGATAAAACCATATAATCTCATTAAATTCAGGATTAGCTGCTGCAAATATTTTAAATCGTTGTGCAAGGTTTAGGTTGCCATATACATGCTCTAATACAGAACAAGTTAGTTTTTGCACAGAACCTTTAGCTATGTAAAATGCTCTTTCATCCATCCAATAGACTGTATCTCCTACAGATACTCCAGCATTAGGACTAACCATACCTATACCGCTAGCTATCTCATTAAATGAAAAATAAAACGGAGCTCCAACAAAACGCATAGATATAACGCTAGAGTCAGTCATAATTAAAGTTTCTTGTCTTGTTGGCACAACTCCAATTATCTCATTACCTGAAGATAACTTAACACCTCCAGAAGAATTGGTTGCTGTAGGTGTCCAATCTACTGCACTCTCTGCATCTGACCATCTTACAAATAGCGGGTCAATATCTGTTGATCCTATTGGGTTAGCTCCAAAAGCTAAAACATGACGATCCACATCAGATACTAATATAGACAAAACTTTTGTTGGACAGTTGCTTGCACCTGCTTGATCAGATGCTAATTGTGCAAATCTACCTGTATTTGCGGATGCTGTGCCTCCATCAGTTGTAGTAAAAGATGGTTTCCAAATAAATAAATCTCCACCTCTAGGTGCAAATAGCATCTCATCACCAAACGAATCCATGCTCCATAATCTTAATTGTCCTGCAAACGATAAAGGACTTGAACTACCCCATGTGCCAGAACCCCATGTGCTAGCACCCCAACCTGTACCTTGCACAAATTCATCTAATCCAGCCACTAAATGAAACTTAGCTACTGTGCTGCTTCCACCATTACCTGATTCGTCTGTAGCGTTAGCTGTAACTGCATTACCAGATGTATCTTTAGCAGATATGGTAAAAGTATTAGCATTAGGAACAGTAAGTATTCTGTACGACTGATTTAAAACATCGGCTGTAATATTGCCACCTAAACTAGCTGCAGCATAAAATGTAACCGTATCATCTACTCCAGCACCGTGTCCTGTCTCTGTAACCGTAATTGTGGAACTTCCATTAGTAGCAGCAAAAGTTGCGTCTCCTGCACCCGTTATGGCTCTTACAGGGGTAATATCATTAAAGGCATCACCCTCTTGTAAATATAAGTTAGTGTGTGTCCCTAAAAAATTATAAGAGTTTAGGTCTTTATCTTTGTGTACTGCTATCTTTCTGCAAGTACCGTTAAAAGAATTAGCTGAGTTTTTTACCCAACCACCCATCTTTTCTACATTACCTTTTCTAAATCGTACTTTGTCTCCATCAAACCAGCCTCCTTCGTTAGAGTAACTTGTACTCTCTTTATCTATTCCTGGTCTGAATTTGTATTTAACTAAAGTCATAAATTATTGTGTGCAAAATATTTTCATTATATCTTATGCCATTCTTCTCCTTGAAATAATAAAGCTTCAGCTTCTCTTCTTCTTACTAATCCATTTAAAACTTCGCCTCCAGCTTTGTTCCATCGCTTTATTTGATTAGGAGTAGAATGATAATCACCAGCATTTAAAAGCTTTAGTAAAGTAGATTTTCTTAAATTTGTTGGACCTAAGTTATAGACCCAACACACTAAAGCATCAAATTGACATTGTTCTAAAGGAACTTCAACCATGTCATTGATGTATCCTTCGTATTCTAGTAACTCTTCATTCAACATAACTTCAGCTTCTTGTTGAGTAATTTCTAAACCTTCATCAACATCTTTAGTATGTCCATAGCCTATAGTCCAAACTCCTACAGAGTCTTGATAAGCTGTTAATCTGCATCCTTCAAACTTTTTTATAAGGGCTATACCCTCTTTAGATATATGCATGTTGTCCTCCTTTTTACTTTGTAGTGACTGTTCTATAGTAGACCACAACTTCTTTAAGTTCATTTATATACCTTTTGAGTTCCTGCATATTGTATGCCATTAATTCATAATCAGGCACAGACATAGCAACAAATACTACTCTGCCCTCTTCTTTTTCTACCCTTTCTAAAAAAGTATCTATGTTCTTATCTGAAACCACATACCAATAAGGTGCTTTTAATTGTAGTTCTCTAGGTAAAATTGGCTGTGCTATCTGCCTTTCTATAGGTTTTGATATTACGTCTACTTTCTTAGGGATTAGACTGCAACTGTAAGCCATTATCAAGACTGTCAATGTTACGACTATCTTCTTGTATGCTTTCAAATACTTCTTTTGTACCATTATTTACTCTCGTTTCTATCAAACCTGGTTTAGCAGCAGCAAGTTTGCTTAGATTGTGCCGTTTAAATATGTCTAAATATCTAGACATTTCTGCTTCAATCTGTTGATTCTTGCTCTGTAATTGTAACAAACCCTCAGTCTGCAAATTAAAATCATTACGCAAGCTATCTATAGCAGCTTTTTGTTCCTGATCTCTTAATTCAAATGCTTGATTTAAACTAGATAATCTTTGATTCTGATAGTATAAAAATCCTGTTATAGACAGTAATACGACTATTACACCTAAAAAAATTTTACTCATTATTCACTCTGTTTAATAACTATTATTGATGAACTACCACCATTAACTTTTACTTCATTAGTAACACCATCTTGTTCTAGTATTACTGTATAAGAATTATTGCCATCTATAACTAAATTAGCACTAGAACTTACTTCACGTTTTAAAGTTACTGCTTGACCCGAAACAATAGTAGTTATCTGTGTTTTTTGATCTTGTCCTACAATAGTGCCTTTTATATCTATTGCAGTAGCTACCTGTTCTATTTCGCTTTCATCATCTGTTTTATCTAACTCTGTGATGATATCTAGTAAATCTTCTAAAAAGTTTACGTTTAATGCATCATAATCTAATTCTGTAAATTCTAACTCTTCTGATTCTAATTCGTCTTCTGCTAATGCGTCATACTCAAGTTCATTAAAATCTAAAACACTATCTGCTTTTTGAGTTGTTTGTTCTTCTTCTTCTTGTATTTTTTTTGGCGGAGAAACAATCAACATGTTGTCTATAAAATCCAAAGATAAATCTAATATGACAGGTTCTGATGGAGCACTTTCAAAAGTAGTTGTTGTAGTAGCCTGATAAGCTTTATTTAACACTACCTCACCTAAAGCTGTTGTAACGACTATCTCTCCAGAAGGTGTGCCATCCTCATTAGGCAAAAGAATAAAAAGACTTTCGCCTGTATCTGCCTCTACTGTAACTGTAAAGTCTGTACCTCTTATACCAACAGTTGCACTATTTGTTCTAAGAGTCATGTTTTTTTTAGGAACAGAACCTAAAAGACCTGTGGTAAATCTAGCTGTACCTTTTACAAAACTTAAAGCTAATTTAGAATTACTAGGATTAGCATCAAAAACAAACTCATCAATAACTACTTCTGAGTGTTCTGTAATCTTTATAGTGGTATCGTCAACAAAACGAATACCCATTCTGCCTTGCTCTGTTTGAGCCTTATCATAAGATTGAATACCAAAGTCTGTAACGACTTCATAACTTTGATCTCTTTCTATTTGAGCATTACCTGAAACTTCTTCTACTGCACCTATATCAGCAACTTGTGCTTGTACCTTGGTCGTTTTGGATAATGCAGAAAGTACCATTATCACCATCAGAAAAGATACGTAACCAATCATTGTCCAATGTGCTTGCCTGTGTAACATTTATTGTTCTTGAATTACCTTCATGGTCTAAATAAAAATAACCGCCTTGATAGCCATCGCCATTATAATTAATAGTGTTTGAATCTCCATCAATGTCCATGTAGTTTGTAGCTAGATCAACATCTATATCAACATCAATCGTATTACTATTACCCTGGATAATCCAATCTAAATCTAGAGTCGATGCCATAGCTGCAGTTGCTTGATCTAAAGACATATCGTTTGAGTTACCTGTTACATCAATATTTAAATTAGAAGTATCTGCTCCATAAGTATTAGTAGGATCAACTTGTATATCAAAAATATTACTATCGCCATCGAACTCAAAGAATCCTGTAAAAGAGTCTGATGTAATGTCTCCTTTGAATAAATTACTATCTCCTATTTGATTTATATCAATAGTCATAGTTGCTCCATCCAAATCTAAAGCTGTCATAGAACCTGCTACTGCAGATTGACCACCTATTAAGTTGCCCGAACCTAATTGCTCTACATCTAAATTTAAAGTTCCTCCCGCTTGGTCTATAGATATTTCATTGTCAGCCACGAATATCTGCACACTCATCAAGAGCACAGCTAGGTGTAACAATGTTGTTTTTTTTAGTTTCATCTAAACTCCAAAGATTTAATTTAATTCCTTTTTGTATTATCTTTAAAACAGCAAACTCTATAGCAGATTGTAAAGCTATTGTTACTGATTCGTTTTCAACGTTACCATTTTCTATCTCAATCAATTCTGTATCATCTTTTACAAATCTAAATACATCTCCTGTCTGTCCATGACTTAAGATAGTTTTAGTTGTTGTAACCTCTACTAATATTCGACCTGTTAAAACAGAAACTAATCGCAAGCTCAAAGTAACAGTATCTTGTCTGTATTGTCTGCTTACACCTATGCCTAATAATCTAGCTCCATTACCGCCTGATCTAACATTAGATTCATAAGCAACTATTGCACCTTCAAAAAGCATACCTGCAAACAGTAATGGTTTTAATTTCTGTTCGTCTTTAAAATCTTGCCTAGAGCTTCTAATTATCTGTCTTTCTTTAGTAAGGTTATCTAAACCAACTCTTTCTACAACAGTAAAAAATTTACCTCTACCTGCATCTTTCAACGCCTTTATTAAAAGGTTAGAAGGAGCCTGGGTAACTGCTGTAGAAAATGAAGCATAAGTGCTGTTACTTCTTCTTTGCCCTGTTTGATCTAAAAATGCAGTTGGGTATACAGCAACAATAAGTTTTTGTTTAGGCGGAAACAAATACTCTAATTCGTAATTTATTACATCGTGCAGATATGGATACTTAGATATACGAAAATTTTCTAGTTTATTTTTTGGTAAAGCTCCGCAACTAGAAAGTAAAACTATTAATAGGAAAAGTAATGACAGTAACATTACCTTCCTCATCTGTAATAGTAAGCGTAATTGTTTTATCATCTGATTCATATTCTATGGTGTTGCCCTCTAGTTCTATTGAACCTTCTTTTGATGCTTCTTCTCCAAATAAATTTTCTACAAGTTGTCTTGATAATTGAGCATAAACTCTTGACTCTAAATTTCTAATAAATCTAGCTAAAGTAGTATTTGCTTCATCTCTTTCTATTTGTTCAGCAGCAGCTTTTATCTCTTCTAGTAATGTTTTCTTTCTACTAAATTCTTGATTTTCTATAGTCAAATAATGCTGCGATGTGTTTATTCCAGAAAAGCTAGGCGATTTAAATTTAAATACCATCTCATCTGTAAAAACAAAATTTGAAAATAAAACCAAGAAAAAAACCAACAAGATTAAAAATATAATTGTGTTTAGCTGTCTCTTTTTATATTCCCACCAATCTCTCATTAGTCTTTCCTCTGATCGTCTCTATCAGCTTTCGCTATTTTATCTTTCTGTACCAATTGAGGTACCCCCAACATGGTTTTCAATAAAGTATCTTGCCTGATTATTTCATTATCTACACTTCTAACTCTGTCAATAAGAGCAACTAATATACCTTGTTGTGCATCTAGTTTTGTTTGTAACCTATCTTCCATAGCCTTCAGTTGTTCATTTACCTTATCATCTACTACATCTATTTTAGACTCCATGCCATCTATAATTCTATTAATAAGTTTCCAAACAAATATTCCAAGACCAAGAGCAGCAGCAACAGGAAATCCTAGTTCTGTTATTAGTCTTACAATATCATCCATATCTAAATATTGTCAGGATCAAATATGCCTTGATCTATAAGTTTTTGTCTATTTATTAAATGTTCTGCTTCTACGTCCTTTTTGCTCTGTCCATAATATTTAACAGCAAAACCACCGTCTACCATGCCTTGATTAATGTCTTCACCGTCACATACCACAGTACCTAAAACTCTACCAAATTTACCTCTGGAATCTTTTAGCTCTGTTCTAATTACAACTTGGTCTGCTATTTCTATAGCTTTGGATAAAAAAGCTGATGCAAGTTTACCTCTAGCCTTTTCGTCTTTATTTCTAGTTCTGCTTTCAGGAGTATCAATCCCATACAAACGCACTCTAGATTTATAAGATACAGAAAAACCTAAATCTAAAATCACATCAATGGTATCGCCATCAACAACTCTTTCTACTTTGCAACTATATTCATACATTATCTTTTTTTACCTTTGTGCAAGCCATGTCTAGCGTGCTGTTTACCTTTTCTTGTAGCCTCTCTTTTTTTTCTATTAGCTGCTGCAAGCTTTCTTCTTCCTTTTGGAGAAGATTTTAATTTGTTTATTTGAGCTTTAGGTGCGTATACTTCGCCTGTTTCAGAAGATTTTTTACCGCTAGCGGTTGTCCAATCTTGACCTGTCCAAGTTTTTAGACTTCTTTGAGTTTTCTTTAAAGGCATTTATTCTCCAAAAATAGTTATATAAGAATCTACTCTTCTAGGAGAATTTATTCTTCTGTTAATTATTTGATAGGGCATGTCGCATTGATCTAGTAAGTTCCAAAAAGACTCTCTACCTGGGTCACACATAATAAGACGTTTATTTTCTTTTATAATTTTATTTATAAATTTGATCCATAAGTCAGTATGCACATCCCAAAAACAAACATCACTAGCTAAAAAAGTTTTATAAGGCGATATATCAAATTCATCAGAGAAAATATTTTGCACACAAAACTTTGTATCTACATCCATAAGTTTACACATAAGATCGAAGTATGGTTTTACGTTTACGTCACTATCAATACCTGTTATATCTGCTCCCTTCTTTGTTAAAAAACAAGATAAGGCTCCCCAACCACAACCTAAGTCTGCTATTTTTTCTTGATTAAAGTTTATATCTGCAAATAACTCCATAAGTATTAAAGTGCTATTCCAAACTTTATTACCATGCATGTAATGCACATTAGACTTCTTTTTTAATTTTTTTATTTCAGGATGCGAAGAAGTAGGTATTTCTACGCCTTTGAAATAAATATTAGCTTTTGTAGCCGCCACCAGATGCCTTATATTTTTTTGCTAACATCTGTGCTTTTCTAGCACTCCATTGACCAGGTTTACCCCCTTTGCCACCAGCTTTGATCTGATTAAATAATTTTTTTCTTAACCCTGGTTTAGTATAGTTACCAGCTTCATTCACTCTTGATTTATTTTTTCTCATAAAAACTTGTCAACTCCTAAAGTAGTTATTAATAATCCATACAAACCCCATATTAAATATTCAATACGGGCAAATCTTTTTGATCCATCTTCCAAACGTTTATCTATATTTTCATAACGTATGGTACATTCTCTTTCATGTGAATGTATTTTTGTCATTGCTTCAGATTCTTTCATTTAGACCTCGTGTTTACCTTTTGGACATGTATTTCCGTTAATAAAAACTTTAAGTGGCATAATACATTTACAAATACTACAAGTTTTTATTGATTTATTGTAATGTTCACATACATTACATATTTGTATTTTCTTATCTCTTATAGATTTTAATTCCACTATTCAACAAAAGAAGATACAAATTTAACATCATCTAATAATCCTAAACTGCTTCTAACATATTGTGTAAAAGATTCCATATGTTTTATTTCTATTAAACCATAGCCTTCTATCAACCTATTTCTGCCTTCAAAAAACACAACTGATGGTACAACTGATGGTGCAAAAAATGGTGTGATGTCTGTTAAATAAACTTTGTACCATTTAATTTCAGAAACATTTTCAAAGGTTGTTTTTAATCTTTTTTCATTTGCTATGCAGTCTTCACAATCTTTTATAGTTAAAAGAACTGCATGTTTTTGATTTGGATTTTTAGCTAATGTTGTTTCTAAATCATCAAGTAATATTTCTGTAAACATTCAAACTCCTGTTGTTGTTGTGCCCCCATCTGTTATTGCATTATTCGTTCCCGCTTTATAACAAATTCTTACATTTACATTTGAAACAAAACCTGAAGAACATATATAGCCTAAGTATTGATAACTCATCCAACCTAAGTCACTTAAACTGTGATGTATACCTGTTTTTCCAGGCTCATCGCTTGTAGTAGAGTCTTTGTCATACAAAATTCCAGAAGTTGCAAACCCACTAGGACAAGTAGGAGGAGCTGTGTATAGTTGTGATGGTGTACTAGGCGACCAACAAGCAGAACTACTAGGAGTTTCCATAACAGCGGTATTGTTGTATAAATAAGTTTCATTAAAATTTTCTCTATACTGTGCGTATTGACCCGTGGTTAAAGTAACACCACTAATGCTATTAAGATTACTATACATAGCTTGCATTTCTGCTTCTGTTTTTTCAAAAAGCGGTATATCATCAACGCCAACCCCTGTTACCTGAACATGACACCATCTGCTTAGTTCTGGTCGATTGTTATCACCGCCGCCGCCATATCTTTTTATAGCCTGTGCATAGTCCGCACTACCGCTATTGCCTAATCTTTTTATATCGCTCATTGTTTAAGTTCTTCTATTTCTTTTTGTTGTTCTTTAATAGCTTCAACTAAAAGTCCTATCATGTGACCGTAGTCCATTGTTTTATGTTCGCCATCTGCTACCAGCTCTGGCAATACTTTTTGTACTTCATTAGCAACTAATCCAATATCTTTTCTACCTGTATCTTTCCATTTATAACTAACACCTCTTAGTTGCTGTACTTTTTCTAGTGGGTTTTCTATCGTTTGTATGTCTTCTTTCAATGCTGCATCTGATGAATAAAAGAAAGCTGCAGAAGTAACTTTTACACTAGCAGTTATTTCTCCTGCAGTACCAGAAGCACTTGTTCCTACACCCAAACTATCTATATAAGCATTTCTAAATGCCAATGAAGATGTTCCTAAATCAATTTGGGAATCCGTTACAGGAGAAATAGTGCTCTCAGTAAATTTTACTCGATCTGTGCCACCCAATCGAAAATCTATTTGGTTGTTTGTGTCTGCTGTTATGCTCGTATTTCCATCTGTATCTAAAATAAGCTCTTTAGCATCCATGTCTAAAGATGTACCAATTGTAATACCTCCACCATCAGCTATAGTCATAGCAGTATCACCATCTGTAAATTGTATAGTGGTAGTTTTTACTGAGGTTTGTGGAGTTGCTGATAAATCTAAACTTGCAAATGCATCGTATACAGCAGCACCAGAACCTGTTCCATCTGTATATACAGCTTTAGTTTTACCGTTAGCTATAGTTACATTTGCTCCAGAGCCTTGAGAAATAATTATATTTTGTGAACCGCTTGTAGCGTTTTCTATCATCCAGACTTTAGATACTGTGTTTGGTCCAAGAGTTATTGTGCAAGCTGAATCTAATGTACCTGTGTATTTCAAATACATTGATCTGCCTGGATCAGTAGACCCATCTGCTATTGTAGTGGTATGCGTATCAGCATTAGTGGTTATAGCTTCTGTGCCATAACTAAATGCTTCTGCTATCAACTCTAGATTGACATTAGTTGTATCACCCCAAGTACCTGATTGTGCACCTGTGGTTATTTCTTCTAGTCGTAAATCATTGTCATATGTACTCATATATACTCCTTATGCTACCTCTTCCCAATTTGGTGTTTGTGCATCATTTACTGATGTCCATGTAGGTGTTTGTGCATCGTTTATTTCTTGATAATTTGGTGTTTGGCTATCGTCAACCTGTCCCCAAATATTTACCGATGTTATTACTCCTGTTCCTTCTATACCTGTAGGTTCAACAACTGCTTTAGCTATTGTTGTTTCATTACCTAGTGAGCTTGTTAATTCAAATCCTGTAACAGCTATTATGTTATTTGTTATTAATGTTGGCGTTCCAAGAGCAGATGTTCCTGCATTACCTGTAACTACAACAACTGCTGTAGCAACAACAATTTCATCTCCAACATCTAAAGTAGAAGCAACTGCAGATACACCTTGTACTGCTTCTCCAATAACAACTGCATTACCTATAGCCGATGTAGAGTCAACTCCTGTTGAAGCTATATTAGCATCTGCTGCAATAGTTTCTGATCCTAAAGCAGAAGTTCCTGCACTACCTGTAGCTGCTATATTAGCTGCAGCAACTACCGTTTCGCTACCTAATGCAGAAGTACCAACTGCTCCTGTAGGTACAAACAACATGCTACCGTCTATATTGACAGAGCCTATGCCCATAGTAGCTTCTAGTCCTATACTTACACCACCACTTTCAGGTATTGCTACTGCAGAAGCTGTAACAGTTTCTGAACCTAAAGCAGATGTAGCTTCTAAGCCAGAGCCTGCAATGACACTACCAGCAGCTACTGATTCTGATCCTAAAGCACTTGTTCCAGCAGAACCTGATACTGCAAAAACAGATGCTGCCGTTACAGTTTCATTGCCTAAAGCAGAAGTACCTGCTACACCTGTTGCTTCTATTAAAACACTTACTCCACCTAGTGAAGTAAACGGAGCTTCAGCAAAGGCGGTTATACCAAACATATTAGCTCTCCGCTATTTCGTTGATGGTTTTAGTTTCGGTTTGTTTGATTTCTACAGACGCAGTAAGTTGTTGTTCAAAGACAGAGAGTGCTGCGGACACTACATCTGTTTGTCGCATGAGGTCTTGTTTCTTGACTCGTAATTCTTGTATCTGACTTAACAAGTATTTTTGTTGATCGTTAAGATCAGCTACTTCGTAGTCTTGATCGTTTATGGTGATCGTGTCTGGCATTAGCTACCTGTTTCTGGTTTTGCATCCATCATATCTTGATATGCTTTTTTAACTTCATCATTCCATGTGGCGTTTGCTATGGCTTGCACTTTAGCATCTTCACCAGATATATCTGCATCTTTCCATGTATCGCCATCTCTAACGCTAGGAACTACGCTATGCCTGTGAAAAGACCTGTTTAGTTCTACGCCATCTTCTTTTAATACAGTTGCTGTTCTAACAGATATTATCGAACTTTCGGAAACTTCAATTTTATCTACTACTATCTCTTTTGTAATTGCCATAATTTTACCTCTAATCTTCTGTGTAATACCATCCTGAAAATAACCAAGCTGTAAGTCGCCCATCACCATAGTTTCTGGTATATAAAGCTGAATTAGCAACTATTCCTGCTGCTCCATCTGTTTCGTGAAAATATACATAGGCTGGATTTACCCCTTTGTGAACATGACTTCTTAAATCATCCGTTACAACTGATCCTGTATATCCTACAGTTCCATGAACGTAAGTGTTAGAAGTTACGCTGGAAGTGGGAAAAGGCAAAGTCATTCTAAAATCATTACTGTCATTTGCAAAAGATAAAAGTAAATAACTATACCAATGAACAACATTACCTATTTTTGTGTATCTAGAACTATAGTTTGTATTTATAGTACCGCCATTAGGAAGCGTTGGTGTCCATGTGCCTTGCTCGTAATCGTTTAAGGCATTAGCTGCTGCTGTATCTGAACCAAACTTTAAACCGTCAGAGTCTATTCTTAGTCTGACTGCTCCGCCTGTCCCAATATTAAAATTATCATTAGTATGTTGATATTGAACATAACCACGATACGAAGCATCGCCAGATGTACCGTCAGCCATAAAGATAGATGACTCTCCAGAAGTGCTACCAACTATAGTCGCACTTGCATTGCCAGCTGTATTGGTAAGAACTATTCTGTCAGAAGCATTGTATGAGGTAACTCCCATGTATACAGTTTCGTTGCCTGCAACCGTAAAATGTATTTCATCATCTGTAGCTGCATCAATCTTCGTATCACCATCGGCATCGAGAATCATCTCGTTACCGTTTAAATCTATTTGTGAGTTTTTAGTTATTGCCATTATTATCCTGAATTTGCTGCTATATAGTTTTTACCTGTAGTAATCGCAGCAGTATAAGATGATTTATCTACTGAACTACCAGCGACATCTGGTTTTGTTATGCTAGTTCCATCGTAAGCTAAAACAGTTTCTAAATGAAAAACATTTCTTTGAACAACATCATTCACCTCGCTTTGAGATAATCCAGATGGTAAATACTCAGAGGATGATCCATTGGTATTTACATCATTAATTAACGTAACTGAATCAGTCGCTATTTCTAAAACTCTTTCTACTGTCATATCCATTTTAGTTACCTTTTAATTCGTTAATTTCTTTTTGTAAAGAATCACATTTTTCAGATAATTCTTGTACTGCTTTTATTAATGGATGCACAAACATTTCCTGAGATATACCCTGTATTCCAGAAGATTCTTCATGCCAACCACCAAAATCAGTTATATTATGTTTATCTAAAGCATCTTTAACTTCTTGTGCAATAAGTCCATACATTTTTTCGTCATATTCTCTAGTAGTTTTACTAGCATCATATCCAGACAAAGTCTTATCAATATTTGCTTTTGGTTTCCATTTAAAAGTTACAGGTCTTAAATCATTTATAAAATCTAAACCGCAATCTGTATTGTTTGTTATTTCTTCTTTGTATCTTTCATCAGAAACTCTAGTCCAAGAAGCATTTGTAGCATAAAAATTATAAACTCTATTATTAGAAGCATCTGAACCAAAAGTAAAAGCTACTCCACCTATACCTCTACAGTTGTGACCCAGAACATATTCATTATTTGTTCCATTATTACCACCTGTGTTGTTTCCAATATAAATGCTGTTATTTTCGGTATCATTTACTTCCCCCGCACCATCTCCAGCATCTACACCAATAAAAATATTATTGCTGCCTGTAGTATTGCTACCACCAGCGTTAAATCCAACAAATGTACAATCATCGCCTGTTGAAGCAGATATCCCAGCATCCCTACCTATTGCTGTGTTTTTTGTTCCACTAGTAAGAACTTGCAATGCACCAGCTCCAACTCCTGTGTTATGTGTATCGGTTGCTGTGGCTGCTGTTATACCACTTAAAGCTGCATAGCCAATAGCTGTATTTCTGCTGGCAGCTACAGAACCATCCATAGCAAAAACTCCTGCAACTGTATTTTGAAATCCAATTGTATTTGCTTTTAAGGCATCAAGACCAATTGCAATATTGTTTATTCCTGTTGTGTTCACACTTAGACAATCAGCACCTACAGCAGTATTACCTGTACCAGAAGTTAAGGCATTAAATACTAAACGACCAAATCCTGTGTTATTACTAGCCGAACTTAATGTGCCTGTAGTAGCATCATCACTAATCAACATACTGTTAGTAAAGTTACCTCTTGGACCTTTAAAACCTAATGTGTTCAAAGTTCCTTCTATCTCAAGATTTTGTGATGAATCTACTGATAGTGCAGCAGTCGTACCAACCGCAGAACCAACTCCGATGATTAGTTTATCTGCTGAATCATCTAGTCCTACATAGTAATCTTGAGCGTTGCCATCGAAAACTATCTTAGTATCTTCGGCTGCTCCACTACCAATGGTAAAGCCTGCTCCTGCATCAAATAATTCTACGGGTACTTTAGTATTTGCCATTAGTCTGCTGCCTCTATAGTTAATGTTCCTGCGTCAACTTGTCGTTTAACCTCGTTATAAAATCTATTGTACTCGTTAATAGGTACGCTTCTTTTTAAATTGTAGCTGTTACCGTCTTTATCAAGTTCTTTTGTTACAACATTAATAGATACCGTTTCTCCAGAAATAACATCTTTGTAATACTTAGCTGAAACTATTTCTATTGATCCCATTATAACTCCGCATCTATTTCTAAAAAATGTCCGCTTTGAAATCTAGCCCAAGCAGCGTTGCCTTGTCCAAGTGTGTTTGTGCCTATAGTAAACTCTACTCCGTAAGAAGTCCTATCAGTGAAATCTAAACTTGTGCTTGTAGAAGTTGACCCACCTGAAAAAATAGTTAGACCATCAGTAGCATCTAAAGTAACAGTTGGAGCTGGTCGTGTCTCTCCTCTAGGATAGTAAAACAATCCATAAAACAATAGGGTTGTCCACATTGTGCCGCTAAATATACCTGCATCAGAAGTTCCAGAGGCTAAATCTCCATAAGCGTATCTTTGATAATACCTGTGACAGAGTTTTTCTTTTTCTCCTCTTGATAATATCTCAAACTCAGTTGCAGTATCACCAACTTCTAATTGAACTGCTGTTATGTAAAGTTCGTTACTTGTGCTGGATACAAAATTACTTATACCTGCTGCTCTATTAGCATTAGTTATAGAAGTCCAAGTTTCACTCAAAGTACCGCCTGAATAAGTAGAACCTGCTGCTAACCAAATTTGAAAATACAAACTTAAATTAGCATCATTACCAAAAGCTCCTGTTGTGTCGGCAGGAAAGGTTAGTTCTACTTTTGACCAAGAAGAAGTAACTGAAAAACTTTTAGAAACTTGTCTAGAATTATCGGCATCGTATAGCTCAAGAATATAAGTAGCACTTCCATTGCCTTTAACCCAAAAACTAGCTGTAAGCTGTTTTGCTCCGCTAGTGCCTTTTTTAACCTGTTGTAAGTTATAGCCTTCAACTCTTTGTTGTATGGTCAAAGCCTCTCCTGCACCTAAAGAAGTGTCGGCTGTGGTGCAGTCTAATTTAAGACTCGTGGTTACATTACTTTCAGCAGGAGCGTCCTCTGTTCCTGCGGTCATTGTGAGTCTCCCTGAAGTTAAAGCTCCGTTTAAAATCCACCTATCAGCGGTAAAATAGTTTTCTGATCCTCCAAGAGTTGCTACTTGTTGAGCCCTTTGATAAATACTGTAGTCACCATTAATTAAAATATTTCGTCTGCCGAAAGCTCCAGAGCTTTCAACCATACTTGTATCTACTTTAGTTAATGCCATTATTCACTCGGTTTATTTTCTTCTTGTATCTTAGCTGCATCTTTGTAATCGCTTCTGCCTGTTACTAAAGTTACAAAATCAGCTTTGTTGCTAGGTATTGGATCAGTAAATGATTCATCATTAATTAAAGTTGTAGTCCATGTATTTTGCATGCGTTTCCAACAGTTGTTAATTTTACCAACGGCAGCGTTTTGAAACCACAAATCTATATCTACTAAATTGTCTTTCAGTATTTTTTCATCCGTATCATCTATTGTAATTTTTATTTCTATTGCCATTTTTACCTCAATATAAAAGTCCACCTCTAAAGAAAGTGTGGTTATTGTTATCGTAAATTATTGCACTTGTGGTTGCTGAAGTGTATGGATGAAATCCTACCGTATCATTAGCGTCTAACTCTGCATAAAACAAAGAACAGAATACAGAGTTAGCACTACCGCTTACCGAAAAATCATTAAAACTTGCTCTTGCATTATTAATAGTTAACCACGACTGCGAAAAAGTCCAGTTTGAATAAACAGATGCAGCAAACCAATAAGTGCCGTCTACAGGAGCAGTAAACAAACCTGTAGAAGTGTTGTAGTCTCCATTTCTATCTGTTTCAAATTCTAAATTAAAAATAACAGGATCACCAAAAGCACCTGAAGAATTAAAACCTGTTTGATTTCCGTTTCTTCTTGCTCCAAAAGCAGGTTGTAAAGGTTTAGTTACATGACCTGCGGAGTCTATTTGAAAAACAGTAGTTCCACTATTTGCAAATTGATAGCCACCACCTCTGAAATAATAAGTCCCAGTATTTGCTGGCTCTCCAAAGTACAAACTTTTACTTTGTTCAAAATTTATAACTCCTGCAACAGAAGAACTAGCTGATTTATATAACACTCTAGGATAGGAGTTTGAAGCAGTATTTTCTATTACTAAATTCATATTGCTTCCGCTACTAAAATCGCTTGTGCCACCATCTGTAGGAGCAACATCATGTTTAATCTGTAACTTACCTTGCGAGGGGTTACTTTCTCCAATTCCAACTTTCAAATTTTCATCAATAACCAAAGCGGGATTTGTACCTACAGCAGAACCTTTACCGATAATTAAATCATCAGCAGAATCATCTAGCCCAATGTAATAATCTTGTGCATTACCATCAAAAACAATCTTTGTATCTTCGGCTCCACCATCACCAATCGTAATAGTGGGTGTAGTACCTTTAAGTGTCATAGCACTATTAGTCAGAGTTAGTACCTCAGTCCCCGCTATGTCCATTCTAATGGTGTCCTCGTCAGAACTTTCTTCGACCATCACTTTGGTATCGCCATCAGCGTCTGCTAGTTGTACTGCAGAGTTAATCTGACCTACGGCTATTGATACTACTTCTATCGATACTCCGTTAGCGGGAGCAGCAGTAAAGGTTAGAACTGCATTACTGATACTGTAAGTTGCTTTTTCTTGATAAACACCGCCAACAAAGACTTGTGTGTTGTTTTCGTTAGTCGGAGCTGCCGATAGCGTAAAGGTGGTATCTGAACCATCGCCTGTAAACTCGTCTACTAAAATATTAGACGCTGCTGCGGATATATCGGTGATCGTGTGAGTTATGGCTTCTACGGCTGTACCTGTTGGCGGAGCAGTAGAAAAAGTCAGAGTTTGCCCTGATATGCTGTAAGTGTCTTTGTTTTGATAAGTACCGTCTATATAGACTTGAACTGCGTTCTCACTTGTCGGTGTAACTCCTAACGCTAGGGTTGTATCGCTGTTGTCTCCTGTCATGGTTGCTAGAACCATGTTTGATCCCTGGACATTATTTAATGCAGAGTAGATTGTAATAACTCTACCGTTAGCAGGAGCTGTAGAAAAAGTGACGGTGGTTCCTGAAACAGTATAAGTATCATGAGCTTGGAACACACCGTCTATAAATACCATAAGCTGTTGTTCGCCAGATACTGCGTTGGATATAGTGAACGTAGTGTCACTACCATCGCCTGCAAAGATATTAGTAACCAAGAAGTTACCTTCACCAACATTACCCCAAGCTGAACCTGAGTAGCCTTCAAACTTAGATGATGTGGTGTTAAATCTTAAATCTCCTGCAGCGGGTGAACTTGCTCTTTGTGCAGTTGTGCCTGTCGGCACGTTAAGAGCAGTATCAAACTCTCTAATAGTTTTACTAGCTGGTAAAGTACAGAATACATCTTTAGTACCTGCACTAAAATCAACAGCACTATCGCTATTAGTGCTAGAAAGAACAGTTGTCCTGGATAAAGTATCGGGTGAAGCATCGGTAACTGTACCAATACCTACCTCAAACTCTGCTGCTGTTTGGTGTGCAATACAGTAATAAGTAACATTACTGTTACCTACCCCAGCAACAAAAGTTTCGAAACCTGTAGCTGCACCAGCAAGATTTATCGTGCCTGTGCCTGTGCTAGTTGTGGTTTCCTTAACTCTATCGTTAAGAACAAATGCCATCTATGCGATTCTTATAATAGCGTTGGATGCGTCTGCTGTTGGAAACTGAATAGTGAAGTCTCCGTTAGTAGAGGTTTTATCTCCTCCAAATGCTAATACTGCTACTGCTGCATCACCTGAGTCACTATCGTTAAAGATTAATGCTCCGTTAGCAGTAATAGTAGCACTAGAAAATGTAGTATCTGCAAAGTCTGTGAACGCTGTTGTTCCAGAAGTTGTCGGATCAACTCTAGTTAAAGTATTACCTTTAGCAGTATATCCTGTTCCTGATACTTCATTGGAAGTAGTGTAAGCAGTTGTAGCTGCACCTAAACTCGCTGAACTTGTGTATAAAGCTAATTGAAAGGTACTACCGCCTGAGTTTAAAAAATTGTGTTTTGCTTCCATCAACTCTTTCTTGAAAGAAGTACACATCGCTTGTGAAATTGCCATTACAGCCTCCTTATAATATCAGCCATATCTCTATGACCTTGTTTATCTAATAAACCAGCTACCGTAGAACGATCACTAGCTATAGCCTGTTTTATATACATTAAAACAACCTGTTTGATTGAATCTCTAAAAGCTTCTGCTTGTGCTTTAACCATAGGGTCTGCACCTTCACTTATAGAAACCAATCTCTCAAGTATTCTTTCAGTCCAATATTCAGGACTTAAACCTTTATTCTCTGTAGTATTGACTACTACAGAACCCACATTTATATCTGTATCTACGCTTAACATTACGACCTCTGTTGTCTCAGCATACCCTCATTACGAGTATCAATAGTATTATCAGCTTCTCCAAGATTTTTTAATCTAGATATAGCTTGAAAATATCTTTTTTCATATTGCTGCATTAAATCAGCATCACCCTTCATATATGCATATCCTTCTAGCAATGATCCGTATAACAAAGCATTACTAGCATTTGTTGATAACCAGGTTGTACCGCTATCAGCTCCTGCAGTTATAGAAGCTGGTCTATAAAAATAGTGCAACTCAACTGTATAAGATTGATTTGGTGTTGGTCCTACAATAAAAGTAGTATCGTCAAAAGTTGCATAATGCTTGGGTTGTCCTGTTACCGTGCTGTCTGGATATGCCTCTCTAATAAAGTTTACATCTCTAAAATAAAGAAAAAATTGACTGCTACCAACGTGTACTGCCAATGAAAAATTATCAAGAAAATCACTAGGGGTAGACAAATACTCATTACTAGCAGTCAATGTTCCTGTTACATTCTTCCTAAAATTAGGAAGTTTTACTGATTTTAAAATTCTTTCTTCTGCTTGTTTTATTATTTGAGGAAGATCAGAAACAAAACTTGTTTCAGTATTTTCTAAATAATTTTGTATCAAACTTTTTAATTCGCTATATGTCATATTAAGGTGTGTTAGCTGTACCACCCATGCCTGAGTGATTTGTACAATAATAATAAAGGGTTGGTGCTCCAACTGCTACGGTAATTTGTGTATAAGCTCCTGAGCTACCAGGTGTTCCGTTAGTTGTTACTCCTGTAGTGTATTCAGAACCACCTCCATGAGTACCGTCTGATGTTGTAGAAAATCTTAAAGGATGTCCACTATTACTAGAGTCTGATTGATCAAATCTATAGGTGCTACCTTCATTAAGAGTTAAAGTTGGATACACCGCACTATCTATGTAGTACCTATTAGCTCCCAAATATGAAGCAACTGTAACTGTATAAACCGTATCTCCTGAAGCACTAACCGATCCTAAAGCTGAAGTACCTGCAAGACCTGTTACTGCTGCTGTGTCATCTATACCTGTTAGAGTTACTGTACCAACACTAGCAGTTCCTTCTAAACCTGTTATGTCTGTGCTAATAGAGCTAGTCTCGCCTGTAGTTATAGTGACTTGACCAACTTCATTTCGCATGACCATACCTGTGCTATTAACAGGATTGAAACCAAAATACTCTGTAGATTCTTTTTCTCCAGAGTCTATTCTAGGATCATATAAAGATACGTTATCAGAAGTTTCTATATCTCCTATTCTTAACTGCGGATGATCAACATCAAAACAATCGTAACAAACTCTAAAACCATTACGTGAATCATCTTCTATTTCGTATCTAAGCTCAGATAACTTATATGTGAATCCACATCTATCACAAATTCCTAAAGCTTTTTTTCCAGAAGAATAAGCCATTACCTATAGACGCTCATATTAGGCACAAACTTTACAGGTGCTCTTTCTCTATCAGCGTCACTTACTTCATTCCACAATTCATCGTATCTAGCTTTAATCATCGGAACCTTATTTAAAGCTTCGTTGTTTTTACATGCTATGTTGTATGCTAAAGCATAAGTTAAACAAGGCAAATACCTGGCAGGAACATCAGGATTAATATCTGCATTTGCTCCAGCGTCTTCTATTCTTTTAATGTAATCGTAAACTAAGGTATAAGTTTGTTGGGAATCAGGTGTAGACCAGACAACTATGTTCATGCTTGAAGTGCCTTTATCTACAAAATATTGAGTTGGTTTTGATTGGGTAAGTTTTTTTGCTTGATGATTGTATTCTGTTCTAGATATACGTCTTAATCTTTGATCAAATTGTTTTTCTGTGTCTGCTGCATCTGTTCTTATAAAAGCATCCACTATCTCTAGAGCAGAAGATTCTGCAGCATACGTATTAGTTCCTGCCGTCAATGCAGTTGTAGCTTGTTCTATTTTCCATAGATTCAAACCTTTATTTTGCCATTCTAAAAAGATTAAATTTAAAGCTCTTTTAGCAGAATTGTATTCACCACCTGACATCATAGATAAACCACAAAGATCATAGGCTTCTTCCATGATCTCTGTTAAGTCTAAATTAAAAGTTGTAGTGCCACTTGTAGCCATTATTTACTCCTTTTATGTTTTCTTCTAATAGCCTCTTTACCAGATTTAGCTATTTTAGCTTGTTCGTTTTTACCAGCTACCTTTGCTCTTTGTTCTAATACGGTAAGTATTTGTATCTTTCTTGCAAAAGGTTTATTAATTCTTTTTACTTTAGCAACCGTAGCCCTTGCATCTGCAGGCGTTGCATACTTAATACTAACGGTATCTTTAGGATTTTCGTCAGTATAAAGTCTTCTATCAGAGCCTTTAGGTTTTTTACCTGTTCCTACCTTTGGGTCTCTTTTTCTTTTCACTATTATTTAATTTTTTTTTAGAAGCAGGTGCTTTCTTAGTCATATTTTTAAAGTTTGCCCTGGACATTACCATTTTACTTTATGACTCCAATATCTTGCACTTAACTTACTAGGACTAGCATCTTGTGCATTGTGCCTAGCATAATAAGATTTTCTCCTGGCTTTGTCCTTCTTTGATTTAGGATTTTTGCCAGCTCCTCTTACTCCTTGTTGTCCAAATCTAATAGTCTTAACTTTGTCGCCATCTTTAGCAACAACAACGTGTGACTTTTTAGGATGGTTAGGGGTACGTTTTGGCTTGTTATAACCGCTAACGCCTGCCCTAGCCAGCCTTGGGTCTTTCTTAGATTTCTTTTGGCGAGACACTATTTAGTCTTACCGCCTCCAAACATTCTTTTAACGTAATCTTGAAACATCTCAGTTTTCATACCACCTTTCATTTTACGCATTTCAGCTTTCTTGCCAGCACCTTTTTTCTGTACTTTAGCTTTCTTGCCACCACGCATCATGGTAGTTTTTTTAACTTTAGATTTGTTTCCGCCCATCATTTTTTTGACTTTAGCTTTCTTGCCGCCTCTCATCATGGACATTTTTTTTACTTTGGATTTTTTTTCTCCAGCCATTTTTGTTTTCTCCTACTCACAAGTGAGTGAAAATCGTCATTGAAATAATTCTCATAGTAACCTTTAGTTCTAATACTATCAGAAGCCTTTATTAAAACATCCAATCTCTGCACAAAAATTTGATAATAATCTTCATCAGAAATAGGATTGTAATCAGTTTGATCTACAGCGTGTGATATCTCTGTGTCAGGATGTGAACCCATGACCCATAGATTCATCGGTACTGCGTAATCGTTAAGAATATCTATTCTCTTTTCGACCTCTTCTATTGATACATCTTCGTAGTCTGTAGCACAATAAATGATTACATCATACGTATCGTCAAAAGATTCAATCAAAGTTAATAAATCTTCCCATAAACCTCCCAAGCCTAAAATACATTTCACTCTATCTTTAGTCCATGAGTTATTAGCAAATGGACATGCTGGTAAATTGTTATGTTTTTTACTTGGTTTTTCTAATACTTCACGGCTCCATTCTCTAATTTCTTTAGACAACAGAGCTTCATTAAGCATTATTTTTTCTTAGTTTTTTTCTTAGCCTTTTTCTTAGGAGCTTTCCCCCCAACATAAGCTTCGTTTATGTCTGGTGTAGACGGATCATCAGCCACGTAGTGACCTTTATTGTCCCTGGCTCTGACACCGTTTAGTTCATCTGCCTTTCTTTGGGCATCTGCTAAATCAGAATCAGGACCAAAAACAACTTCATAAATACCGTCTTTGTTAGCTTGCAAAACATTATATCCTGCAGGAAAGTCTCCGTTAGTAGCTATTATTGCTTTAGCCATGTGTACTCCTAGTCAGAATATACTTTTACCATTTCTAAAGTTATGGAATAAGTATCTCCTGAACTGTGACCTTTTGTTGTAAATAGAATGTCGCCATTCTTCCCTGAGCCTGCGTTATTAGGTATACCGCCAAATTCTTTGAAGTCCATGTGACCGTTACTACTTTCTGCTAATTCAGCAATCAGTACATTGGTGCTAGCGTTAAAGAATAATTGCACAGACATACCTACTATGGCATGACTTATACGCATTACTCTGACTTCAGAACAAGCAGTACCAGCAGCATTAGCAGCTAAAGCAGATACGTCTACTTTAGCTACTGCTGATTCTCCTGTGCCATCGCTGACATTGGTAAACTTCATAACACAGTTACGCTCACCATCTAAGATGGTTTGACTTGTTACTGTATCAGCCATAATTTACCTCCTATTATGCGTCAGCAAATGGAGTAACTATTGTGCCTGAACCTAAAACAATGCCTTCTACAGCATATTTATTATCCGCAATAGCAGTTACTCTAACGATACTACCTGCGAGTCCACCCTTGGTAGAACCATTCATGGTAATAACGTCATTAGATGCACCTGAAATAAATACTTTACCTGAAGCATCGTCTTTACCCATGTAAACACCACCAACAAACTTATCGGTACCATCGGTTAAGATGTCCATGTCTGTAGCTGCTGTTTCTACTACAAAAGTAAAAGTAGCTCCTAAGTTATTAGTTTGATCAGGTTCATCATCTCTTGTAGGTGCAGTTGCATCGATAGTTGGTAAAGTAAATTTACCGTCAGCATCGTTACAAGTTAAAATTTTTCCTGCGTGTGCAGCCACAGTTAAAGTTGTGTCTGCGGTTAAACTGACCACATTTGCATTACCAGCAGAAATAAATCCTGCTAGTGATTGTATTGGTCCACTAAAAGTTGATTTTCCCATATTAAGTCTCCTTAATTAAATTTATCGTCTTGGGTTGTCTGCTAGGTCAGTCGATAAACAATAAAATTCCTAGAACCAGAAAAGGGGGAGCTTACGCTCCCCCATCTCTTTAGCTTGATCCAGGTGATCCAAAGATACCAAGAGGATCAGATACACCAAAGGAATATCTTTCTCTTGCTTTATATCTTACGTTACCTGTATTGAAGTCTCCGTCCATGTTAGTAGTCATTGGAGCTCTAACAAAGTGCTTCATGCCATCAGGTACATCAGTTGTGATGAAGAAAGCATTTGTGTCAGTTAAATAATGATTAACTGCAAAGCCTTCAGGAATCACACCGTTGCTTCTAATTGCATTAATGTCATTGTCAGAAGTTCCTACTCTGTACTCACTTTCGAGAAGTCTTGTAGCAACAAACTGCAGATCAGATGGAACGATCAGTTTTCTTGGTCTAGCTGCAATTTTTAGACCACGTTCATCTGTCCATTTACCAATTTGAATAACTGCATCTTCTAAAGATGTTTCATTCAAATCAGCTCCTGTAGCAGGTCTGTTTGAGTTTTTGCCACCATTTACGAGTGGGTGACCGTCACCGCCTGTCACTCCATCACCTGATGCAGTAAATAAATTTACTCCGTCACCAGATTGAAAAGAGTTAGTAAACCCGTTATTCAATGGAACTGCTGCTTTCACTTGCTTTGTGTAAGCCATAGCTCTAGCAAGTGCTTTTGTGTATCTTGCAGATAAAGAAACATAGAGGTTATCCTCCATTGCTTCTTCAGTTACTGCAAAACCCATTGCAATAGTTTCGTGAGTATAACGAGCTACAAAAGATTCTTGTGCTGTATCGTAACTGATAGCCGCACCTTCATCTTTCACAGGAGCTGCACCAAATCCTGATAACTTCAACTCTTCTTCGAAACTTCTTTCAGAGTTTTCTGTTACATAGACTTGCTCATGCTCATTTTCGTAAGTGTTGTACTCCTCACCAAATAAAGCGTTTAAACCAGGAAGAAGCTGCTTAAGCTCATTCGCTCTTGAAATAGCTGCCATATTATCCTCCTTAGCCTATACCTGTTGTGTTCAATAATTGATGTCCAACGTTGAACATCACCAAAACGTCTGTAAAGCCATCACCAATAGCACTATCAGGACCATCAACAAAGTCAATGATCTTCAATGGTAGTGTATTAGTAGTATTAGCTGTACTTCCGTCAATCGCATTTCTGCTTCTGCCAATGCTAGTTGATCCTGCAGTTTGCACAACAGCTACATTCTTGCCAAGATCGTCTTGACTAAGAGATTCGTCTGATTGCATTTGCATAACTAGAAAAGGGTCAGAAGCTACATACGCAACTATATCATCCGCAGCCGTAGAAGCTGGATAATGTAAGCTGTTTGTAAATTGTCCTGTAGTAGGGTCAGTATACGCACAACCTAAAAACACTCCAATAGGAGTCAAGGAAGTAGTTCCTGTGTCCTTTTGAATAGTAGTGTTAGGATTGTTGTCTGCCCACTTAACAAAGTCACCGTAAAAAATAGATGTACCAAAATTGTTAGCTATTTTGTAGTGAGTAATCTTTGCGTTGTAAGCACATGATACTAAAGACCCAACAGGTTCAGCACCCATAGGTGTTGCTGATGAAGCCATAAAATACCTCGATTATTAAAAGTTAAACTAAAGACTAGGAATCTCTACCAAATGTAGTTTTAGATTTTCTTTCAAATACTTGTTTGGTAGCCATTCTGTTGTCTTGATCCTTAAAGTAAGCATTATCTACAGAATCCATTTGAGTTTGTGCCATGCTTCTAAAGTGTTCATCTCTAGCTGCGGCTTTCTCAGCAGGCATTTTGCAGAGTAGCTGTCCACCTATCTCTATGTGTCCTTTCTCCGCCCATTCAGATTTATAGTCCATCATGTGAACGTGTAGTTCAGGATGGTCCTCTGATCTGCATGGTTCCCAACCTTCTCTGAATTTTTTAGAAACATTAGGATTATCTGCTTTACCCAGCAAACTTGTTCTAATGTAACGAAAAACCCAACCAGGTTGAGGATTAGGACTCGGTAGGTTAGAAGGATTTTCCCAACTTTCAACTCGTTGAGTAACCTCTCGGTTATCTTCCGTTCTAGCGGTACGCACTTGATCTTCTGTATTTTCGATCTCTTTATTATCTTCTGTCATTAAGACTCCTGTAATAGTTGTTTTGCGTATTGCTCAGGCGTTATACCAAGTTGACGTGCTAACTTAACTTGCGTCTGAGTCAATCGTACTGAGCGAGAATTTTGATTACCTGTTGTTCTCGTAACAGGTGCCACAACATTTGAGGGTTGTGGTTTTTCCTCTGGAGTTTCAACTTGCACATTATCTTGTGGTTGAACTCCATAAAAATCTGGAAACTCTTTTCTCATAGAATTATCTATTTCTTCATAGTATCTAGGAGATGCTGGATCAACACCACCAGCTTGTAATTGTTTATCTTTATACAAAGCATAAGCAGTCATTTCTTGATGTTGCGGGGTATCTCCCATAAACCAAGAGTTCTTAGCTACCCAATCTTTAGTAGCTGTATCAACCTCTGGTATCTCTGGTTGAGGTTGTTGCATAACTGCATTTTCTTGTAATGCTTGAGCGTATTGCGGTGCACTTGTTTCAGCAACTGATGCTTTAGCTAGTTCAGCTTGAGCAGCAGCCATAGCTTCTGCATCACCATCATCGTATGCTTTCTTAAACTTTTCCGTTGCACTTTGTTTAGCAAATTGTGCATTAGCCACAGCTTGCTCATTCAATACTTCCGACCCTTGACTGACGAGTTGCTGTAATCTTTGATTATCTGTAAGTAAAGTCTTTAAACGCTTAGTAGCTTCTTCTGCTTGTTTTTGTGCACTTTCTTTAGCTCTGCGTTCTTCGTGATACTCGTATTTGAGTTTGTTTATTCTGTCGCCAGCTCTTTTGCTGTAGTCTGTAATCTCTGCATCAACTGTATCATCATCCACAGGAGCAGGTTCTTCAGTCTCGACCTTTGGTGGTCGTCTGTCTTCTTCTGGAGTATCGTCTACAACTTCTACCTCTAAATTATCAGTATTGGTAGCTTCTTTAGTTATTTCAGTTTTTACTCCAAAAAATTTATCTTCTTCTGATTGCGGTTGTATATTGCCTGCCGCATCAGATGTAAATTCAGTTTCTATATTCAAGTTGTCACTCATGCTCTAACTACTCCCGTAGGGTCTTCTACTACTGCTTCCACAGTATCATCGTTAATTAAGCGAAACTCTTTACCGTAAATTTTCATGCGAGTTCCTGAATAAGGTCTAAACACCACCCAATCTCCTTCTTGACACCAGGGACCGCTAGGAAATCTATTTTTATCTTGATAAGCATCAGGACCTAATTTAAGAACGTAACCACACATATTGCTAACTTCTTCGTCTTTGATAGTTTGTGTAGCTTTAATAATGCCGCCATCAGTTTTTTCTTCTGCTTCGGGCATAGCAACAAGAACTTTCCACCCTAGAGGATCAGGCAACTGACTTTTAATTTCTTCTTCAGTTTCTGGTTTATCTATTGCTTCTATTTCTATTTCTTGTTTACTCATAATGTTGCACGACTTAAGGAGCCGAGTTCCTATTCACGCTGATGTTGATCTATCCAATCTAACATTTCACGTTCTGCAAGGGCTAATCCCTCGATAACGCCACTAATTTTTTTATATTCAGGAAAGCTATTACAATCTCCTGTAGCTAAAAAATCAGCTTTGTCGTTCATCATATCCCTAAGCCTCTTCTTCAGAAACTCTGAAAGTGATAGCTCTTGGATATCATTTATCATTCGTATCTATATCTTTAGCGATTTGGATACCAATGTCAAGTCCTTTTTCGTAATCTTCACGTGCTTGCTTTTCGCTTTCACGTTCTGCTTCTAGCAAATCGCTAGCAATCTTCTGTCCAAGTTCAGCACCCGCTAACTCTCTTTGGGTAGCTAATCTTTCTTTCTCTATCTCAATTTGTTCTGCCTGTCTTTGAGCATTAAGATTTATTCTTGCAGTATCTGCTATAGCTTTACGTTGTACGTCAGCTTTCTTAATTTCTATCTCAGCAGCTTTCTGTTGAATCAATGGGTCTTGCATTTGTTCAGCAATTCTTTGTTGCTGTGCATCTCTTCTAGCAGAATCCGATACTCTGGTAGCAGCTTCAGCCACTAATTCAGAGATACGTTTCTCAACATCTGGTGGTAAAGGTTGTCCCATTGGTGGTAGTTCTACACCTAGTTCAGCTTCAACTTCTTTTCTAAACTTCATAGTCAGATGATCATTTACATAAGCAGAAGCAGCAGCAGATATCTGAGCCGCATTTGGCGATTTTTCTAGGAGAGAAATAACTTCTGGATTATCTTGTGCTGCTCCTACCGTTTGTATATGTGCATCGTGGTCTTGGAAATCGTATGCCTTAACAGGAATGTTGTTTATTAAGTTTTGTACTGCAGATACAGGATCAACAGGCGGTATCTCTTTGTTAGCAGGTATTATGTTCTCTGCATTAGGGATACCCAATACTTCGAGCATTTGCCTGTGTAATTGTTTCATATCGTACATCTGAGGTGCAGATGCTGCTAACTGTAAAGCAGATTGATACTGCATTATCCTTTGTGCCATTGTTGATGCATTAGGATCAGATGTAGGTAGTACGTCTATTCTTTTATCAAAATCGCTGGCAGCTATGGCTTCTTCATCATCTGTTTCATAAGGATAAGAAGGATTACCAAAGTCTTGTATGATGCCAACTAATAATTCAAATTCTTTTTTCATGGCTGCGTGTAGCCTTGCTTGTACCGCAGACATAACTTTCATATTTCTTTCTATCAGAGCCAAGGTTGTTCCAACAGGTGCCTGATTATTCATATCAGATATCTTCATGTCGGATATGCTGGCAAACCTTTTACCTTCTTCAACAATAGTGCCTAATAAATTATATAAAACATTAGACGGTTCTTTGTACGGTAAGAAGGTTATATTGTCTCTAATAGCACCGCCAGGAACGTCCACATCTCTAAATTCTCCAGGCATTATAGGGGTATCATCCCCTTTAATTCTTAAACCTCTAGACTTCAAACCACCAGGCAAGTTAGATAACGTACCAGCATCTACTAACTGTCTAAGAATCGAAGTAGCAGATTTAGCTAAACCACCTATCATGTGGATCAAACCAAAGCCGTAAAATCCTAAACCAGGCAAATATTGATAGTGTACAAAGTGTGTACGTCTTTTCTTCTGTGGGTCATCTTGGTAATAGTTTCTTCTAATGCTTAAAACTACACCGCTTGGATAATCCATAGTCACAACGTAAGGTAAAGCTATACCTGTACGCATACCGTTTACTTCATCTTCAAAGCCAGGCAAGTCTAAATTAACTTGCATTTCTAATAGAGTATGACGTTTATCGTACTCAGCTCCCTCCATTTCTCCTGTGAGTTCGCTGTATTTATGTTCTATATCAGAATAAGTGCTAGAAGCTTCAGGGATATCTATATCACGGTAAAAGCCACTTACCTGCATTTTTCTAATATCATTAGCAGATTCACGCATAACGTGAGTAGCACGTTCACAAGTCTCTAAATCACTTGCTCCGTAATTAACGACCACATCCTCAGACGGTACAAAAATACCGCTAGGTCTGCCTAAATTAGGATCGTAATAAACTTTTCTAAACGCAGAACCAGCTAGAGGCAAAGAAAACAACAGTTTCTCTGTCTCAGTTCTGTATTCAGTCATCTCATAGGTCAGAAGATAGTTCATATAATCTTCAACTCTATTAGCTTGTTTTTCTTTTTCTTCGGTAGCTTTACCAACAATAACTGTTTTGACAGGACCTTTTGCAGGGAATATCTCAGATATAGCTTGCGATTGGAAACGGATAACCGCCTCAGTCAACATAGGATGAAAGACCCCACAAGCTCCCGACCAGGGCTGTGTTCTTTCTTCTATCTTCAAACCAAGCTGATCTAAACCTTTAGTATAGGTTTCTTCCCAATCTTTACGAGAATCCTTATCCATCTGATAAGCAGATAGCAAGTCACTACTAATTTTATCAATCTCATCGTTATCAATAAAATCAACTAAGTTACTGTTAAAATCAACCTCACCCATCTCAGGCTGAGGATCAAAGTCTATAAGCATACCGCCATCGTCTGTCTCTATTGCAACAGACTCTGGATTCTCTATAGCAATCTGTATATCAGCACCTTCAGGTTCTTGTTCAATCAAACCCTCAATAGGTGTTGCAGGTGTTTTTTCTACTGCCATTTATCTCCTAGTAATAATCCGCCCTTCTGTGCGGTTCAAGTTCTTCTTCCTCTTCATCTGTGTACAGAGGAATAAAACCACCTTGTCTAAATCTTAACAGAGCTTGCGTACTGCTATCAACTAAATCATCGTGTTCCATATTAGGAAAACCAGCAAACTCTTCAATAACTTCTTCCGCCCATCTAGTCTCAGGACACCACACAACGCCAGAAGAAAACAAATCTGAAACTGCATTTACCCTAGATATCTTATCGTTACCACGACTAGGCGTGTATTCCTGAACAGGGATACCTGTAGCCCTTAACTCAAAGATCAAAGGCATACCCGCAGCTTTCGCTTCCACAATAAAAGCATCGGGTTTAAATTCATTGTATTTTTCCGTAGCCAAACGCTTCAGATCAGGAAACTCTAATCTATCTTTGTAAGCATCTAGCAAGATAACGTTAGGAGCCAGCATCCCATCATCGCCTTCTTTGTAGAACACACCCCACGTTGTACAAGCAGAAAAGTCCGCTCTTTGATTCTTTAAGAAAGCCGTATCCCAAGATTGAATAATAAAATCACAATCAGGCGGTTCCGTGTATTCCCAGGTACGCCACCACTCCCTTTTAACCAAAGCACCCTCTTCAGCAGTAGGGTCCTGTTGGTATTGAGCAGACCACTTAGATGACGGTAGTTCTGCTTTTAACGCTTCTAATTCTTCTAATTTCCAAAATTCTTCCCATAACGGGGTCCCAGAGGGCAATATAGCGGGTAATTCTATGACTTCCCATTCATCAGAACCACCCCGTTTTATGCTAGCATCTACAATCTGACCCGTAAGATCACGCTGATGCCAGCGAGTCATTACCACAACTATCGCTCCGTTAGGCTGTAAACGCTGTCTAGGTCCAGAGGTATACCATTCGTAGGTCTTGTTAAATACGTTAATATCGCTGCTAGCACCCTCTTGTTCAGAGTGCGGATCATCAATAATCAATAGATCAGCACCTTTACCTGTTACAGCACCGCCAACACCTATCGCAAAATACTCCCCGCCTTTGTTAGTATTCCACCTTCCCGCAGCTTTAGAGTCCGCTTGCAAAGACACATCTGTAAATATTCTCTTGTAATCTTGCGAATTAACCAGGTTTCTCACCTTTCTACCGAAACCTACCGCTAATTCTGCAGTATGAGCCGTCTGTATTATCTTCTTATCTGGATATAGCCCTAGAAACCACGCAGGGAGCAAATAAGAAGCAAACTCACTCTTGGTATGTCTAGGTGGCATATTGATAATTAATCGCTTCAGCTCGCCTTTAGCCACCCTCTCGAAGGCTTCCGCCATAATCTCGTGATGATCGCCATGAATAAACGCTGACCATTGCGATTTAACGAAACTAAGATAGCTTTTCTTGCTTTTTATCCTAGACTTGGCATCATCAAGCTCCTCAAGAAGCGTCAGAAGCTCCTCTTTTTCATCTAATGACAAGTTATTAATAGCAGATAAGTTCATTTGTTAGTAAGAACCTACTTAGCTAGTAGGAATATATGAAAAAAACAAAAACATAGGAGAGATATCCCCAGGAACTTACCAATTCCATTAGTAAGTTACTAGCTAAGTAGGTAAAAAGTGTATAAAAATCTCTAGATTGTACAATATTGAACGACTTCACAAGAAAATGCAACAAAAATTTACGCTAAATAGGGACCCTAGACCCATATATACAGATTTAGGGGGTAGGGGTATCAAAAAAAACAGCTAGCATTTTGATAGTACCCCCTTTTCTTTCGTCAAACCAGGTATATGAATGTGCATATCACTATGTATTGTATGTCAGACATGCGTGTACAAAAAAAGGGGGGTCGGGTAGCCAAAAAATATTGTTCAAACAAAGAATCCTTTTCTTGTTCGGTTAGTTTTCTCTATTAAATGGAGGGTTAGCTAACTGCTATCACTTAGCAATCTTATTTTCTCTTCTATCTCTCGCTCTATCTCTTCGGGAGTTCTCTCTTTCTTGGTCTCTACTACATCAGAAAACATTGAGACGCTTTTCCCCAACAGTTCTAGGCTTCGGATTCGTGCCGAGTCATTGCTTGCTTCTTGGCTTTCCCTGTACAAACGATCTAGAACGTAACTTTTAACCCTGAGCGAAGATGCTAGTAATCTATCCTCTTTCTTAGCTAATGCACTCTGTAAGCTTTGTGCAATCTTAGGGTCTGCTAATAGTTTCGATGCTTCGACCTCTACCCATTTGGGAATGGTCCCGTCCTTGTTCATGGTTACCTCGTAAGCTTTGCAATAGGCTTCCTTGTTGCTGGTCACTTTGCCCTTAACAATTTCATTGATGAAATTTTGTTGTTTGATTGTGAGCGGTTTATTGTCGATCACTTTGAGGTCTGGTTTATCTGTCATGGTTTTATTTTCTTCCTTTCTTCTCTTCCTGTCTTCTAGCAAAACGCTATCAAATTTTTCTTAAGAAAATATTTCTCTTTCGTGTTCCTTTTCGTGATTAATGCTGTATAGTTCTTTCTGTGGATGATGTTTTATTTACTGTGACAGATTGAGACTGCAATAGTTTTAATAAAGGGTAAACATTAAACGGTGGGCTTTCAGCCATAATCCCAAAAACGGAAAGGCGGACTAGGTCATTCTTTGACTACGTTGCGGAGACGGGTTCTAGCATGAGCGATGACGACCCGTAAGGATATTAGCGGTTCATTCTGCTTTTATCCGCTCATCCTCCTGAGTCCATGAATTAACATGCTTGAAGAGGTTCCTAATTCTGGGGACCAGAAACTCAAACTCGGAGGACGTATGAGTAATAATATTTCAAAAACTGATGTGTTAAATATGGTCGAAACTGAAAGCCTAAGAGAAATGGTTGTTCTTTATTGGTATCTCAAAGAGTTACCTCAAGATATCATTCTCGATTTGTTAGCCGATCAATTAATAATTATGTTCGATGACATGCCCGACAATGAAGTTAGGGATTGGTATGAATCTAATCTTTATCTTATCCCTGAAGTCATAGCGGTTGCGGATGCCTTTGGTATAACTCAAGAAAAATTGAATAAACTGAAGGAGTCCGCATGAAGTCTTACCCAATATGGAACACCATCAATTCTTGCATTTACAAAAGTTCTAAATCTTACGGGATAAAAGAACATGGAGAGGTCTCGACATATATCGGGACCTCTGCAAAAAATTCTCATCTATTCTTAGAAACTAAAACGACTCATCGTCAGTTAGAAAATGGCGATAGGGAATGGCGGTTTTATCTGGATGGGAAACTTGTAAAAAATGCAATCATGAAAAAAGGTAGTTATGAAATAGAATTTATTCCAACGGTGGAATCATGACGGAAAAACAATTTATGACGCTTTGCGAAAAGTATCAGTTTGACCCCGCAGACGCTTGGGAAAATGAATCTTTGAAAGAAGCTTTATTGTGGCGTGATGATGAAACGGTTGAAGAGATTCTAAAAAACGACTATTAAAAATTACAGGCTAGATTTTTCTAGCCTGTTTTTTTTGTGTCTTTTTTTTTGTTTTTTTTCTTTATTTTTTATACGTCTTTACCGATAGATTAGCGAAAGATAGTCTGTCGTGAGAGTGAGGTTAATCTTTTAACTCGGAGGTGTAATGAAATTAAAAGATGCAAAAAAATTAGTATTGGCGGGTTTGCTTACGGGAGAATCAACCATGATTGCGGGTCCTACGGGAGCGGGTAAGTCTGAGATGATTTACGAAGCTTCTAAGGAGTACGCTCTCAGGAATGATTTGAAGTTTGTTGTTGGTAAGTTAGACCCTAACGATGACGAATTCTCATTGGTAGAGAAGAGGACAGGACAATCTGAATCTACAGATTGGCAAGGTCTTCCGTACTTTACTGAAGAGGAAGGAGTTAAGTATCAAGCTTGGGCGGTCATTCGTGATCTGCCAAGGAAAGGCAAGGGAGTTTTATTCCTTGATGAACTTGGTCAGGCTCCGTTATCTGTACAGGCTATATTGTCGCAGTTGATTAATCCAAAAGAGCGAAGCATAGGCGAATATGTTTTGCCTGATGGTTGGTCAATTATTGTGGCTACGAATAGGAAGGAGGACCGTTCAGGTTCTTCGGGTATTCTTGCTCACAACATTGCGAGAGGACAGTATGCGAATGTCGATGTTGACTTTGATGATTGGTACGAATGGGCGATCAAACAGGATGATTACAATCCTTACGTTTTGTCTTATTTAGAATTGAATAGGACTGCCCTCCATGAATTTGACCCAAGGGTCATTGATGCACAACCCAATCCTAGATCATGGACTCGGTTATCTAATATTCTTAACAGCGTTGAGGATTACGATGACTATGAGTTATTTGCTAGGGTCAACGTTGGCGAGAAGGAGTCTATCGAGTTTGGAACATACATGCGATTACGTACTAAGGTTCCAAGTCTTTCTAAGATTGTTTGCGGGGATGAAACAAAACCCTCAAGCAAAGTCTTGAAGGAAGCGGGCTTGTCTTACCTAACGACAATCGGTCTTGCCGATACAGTTGCCAATAGTGACGAAGATGTTAGAGACGAATGGTTTGCTAATGCGATGACTTATGTTCAGAACATGGGTAGCCCTGAGTTTGAAATATTTTTCACTAGGCAATGTATCAAGGCAGATGCTTCATTGATGCAGACTAAAACGTTTTCAGAATTCAAGATAAGAAATTCTGAATTTGAATATTAATCTAACGGAGTAATTATGAGACTTTATAAAGTTGAAGCCCTCGATAATGAGGGAATGATTTGGGCTTACTTTGAAACCTATAAGGAAGCGAGTAAGTGTCGTTCTTCTTTTGAAGAACTAGAATACTCAAATGTTCTTCTCATGGAGGTTAAGATACCTGTTACCAAAAAGGGGATAATGCACGCTCTTTATGTCGGGAGTGTACCCGATATTACAGAGGTTTATCCCAAGGGTACTTCTAAATACTAATACTAATTTGTCTTCGAGGGGGGTCTTCGGATTCCCCTCAAAGGCTTATTCTTCGGAGGTACTAAACCTCATCCTTACCCCTTCATGGACCTTAGAAGCCACTTATGGAGGTTGAAAATAGAAAATCCAATCGGAAAATGTGTATTTTCCCTGATGATGACCCTAAAGGGTCGAAATTGGTAATACTAACTCGGAGGTTATATGTCTAATCATATAAATGAGATAAGTATTTTAGTTAATTTGACAATCAAGATTGCTTCCCTGATTAAAGTTGATAAAACTTTACGGGATGCAGTTGCTTCAGATACCAACGGTTCTGAGAGTGCTTTCAGAGTACACAAAAAGTTATGCGATTCAGAATATCTGAAACAAATGACTTCAATCAGAACGAAGGCGGGCAATGTCTTAAGACAATATTCTTTTGCTTGGGATGACCCTGAAGTTGAATCTTACGAATATGCAGACTCAAACAGTCAGTATAAAACGGGTAGGGTTCAAAGAGCGGGGTCTAGGATGGTTATTGCTTCAGTTTATGAAGAACTATTACAGCCGAAACTTGCTCAGTACAAAACTGACTTTGATAAAGCTAGGGATGCTTTTTTTAAAAGCTATCCTAGATATATCGATGAAGCGAGAACTCGATTAGGTTCTGCTTTCTATCAGGATGACTTTCCAGAAATAGAATTATTGGAACATAAATGTTTCTTTGATTTTTATGAAGAGTCTGTACCGACAATGACGACTGACCCAAGGCTTAAGATTAGCGATGATCTTAGGTCTAAGATTGAAAGAAATGCCAAGATGAAGGAGAGGAAGATTGTACGTACTGCAATAGAATCTTTTATAGGTTCGATAGTAGAACAAGGTAAGAATCTATCTGCTAATGTGAAGGCTATGAATGACAAGGAACAAAAAAAGTTTTTTAAAGTTTCTTCATTCGATGCTTTTGCAGAATCAGTTGATTTAATTCCTGAATACAATAAGTCTCTCTTCGGTAATAGGTCTGACTTAACAAGGGCTTATACTGAGATCAAAAGCTTGCTCACTTCCATTAACGATGTTTCATCTTTGAGAGGAACTAAGGACGATGCTAAAACCAAAAGGGATAACTTCGCTAAAGGTTTAGATAAGGCATTAGACCCTCTCAACGATTCTTTCTTTAATAAGTTAGGAGGTAAAGATGGAACGGACTGATGCAGAAGTTAAGATCATCAAGGGCAAAACTAAACTGATGCGAGAGCATGTAGGCTTGGCTTCCATGCTTATGCCATTGGAGTTTGTTCAAGACGATGATCAGAACACGATGGCGACTGACGGCAAGAAAATATTTTGGGCAGAAAAGTTTGTCGAAGATACGGACTTGCCAGAACTTATGGCTGTATTCATCCATGAGGTCTTGCATGTAGTTTATGAACATCCTTACAGAAGAGGAGACAGAGACCCTAAACTATGGAATGTTGCTTGCGACTATGCGATCAATAATTACATCATAGATACTTTAAGGTTATCTTTACCTCAAGGTGGTTTATACAGCTACAAGTATCGGAATATGACTGCGGAGCAAATTTATAGGATTCTTGATACGGATGATGATGCTTTTGAAGACATGATGCAAAGTGCTAAAAGCATATCTTCGGATGAATCTCTTTCGGGAGAATCTAATCAGTCTAAAAGCGGTAACAAATACGAAGACATTCCAACACAAGTTGGCGAAGTCTTAGATGCTACTGACGAAGACGGGAATCCATTGTCAAAAGATCAAATAGAGGAAGCGGTTACTGCTATCAGGCAACAGCTATCAACAGCTAATAAGGTTGAAGCATTAAACGGGACTTCTGATTTGAAAGGAGTAATAGAATCCAATTCAAGCATTAGAGTTGATTGGGTTGCTTCTATAGCGGATTGGCTTCAAGACGTTTTTAGTTATGTACATTCATACAAGAAACCGAATAAGCGTCATCTAGCTAGGGATTATTACTTGCCTTCAAAAGTACCATTGAATAATGGAGGAGAGTTAGCGGTTGCTATCGATACTTCAGGAAGCATTTGCCAAGAAGAACTTAATTACTTTGGTTCTATTCTTGAACAGATGTGCCTTGATCTAAATATTTCTACACTAAGAGTCTGCTATTGCGACACGATAGTTAGGAAGAACGAGCAAGGGGAATGGTGGGATACTTTTGATGTTCAAAACGGAGACCCTATTAACCTGATTGCTAGGGGTGGCGGAGGAACGGATTTTAATCCTCCGTTTAATCTATTCAAAGATTATTCAGACGATACCGAAAATGTCTGTGGATTTATTTATTTTACTGACGGTTACGGTTCGGTTGAAGTTGATCAAGAATTGGATATCCCTACGCTGTGGGCGATAACTGATTACTCAAGTAACACTACTGAACAATTAGAAAGTTACTTCAGATATCAGATTCCTTTTGGAGATTTTGTCTCAGTTGATATTTCACAAATTAACTAAAGTGCGATGGGGAGGGTAACACCTCCCTATCTCAACATTTCCATCAAGAGCGTATAGGAAAAATATTTTTGCGAGAAAATTTTTTTCCCCTACGATTTTGTAGGGTTAGTTAAACTTTTATACTCGGAGGTAATATGAGTAATGAAAACTATGTAGGCAAGACGAATAATGATTACGTTGTTCTTGGAAAAGAGACCAAGTATTTTGAAACTTACGTCAAAGCCGAATCTGAAGAGGAAGCATTGGAAAAAGCTACCGATATACATATCAACGAAGGTATACATGAGGTGGGCGAAGAAGGTGTTATTGGCGATGGATATACAATTCATTTAATCGATGAAGGCGGATTTTATAAATCTGAGTATGTTTATGAAGCCGATGCTTGGGATTCTGGATGGATTTTTAATAAATATCCGAAGGAGGAAGAAGATGAGTAACGAAGTCTTTAATGACAGAAGAGTTTGTGACGAATGTGATAAGGTTTTTTTGTACGCTACCGAAACAACATGTCGCATTGAAGGAGAAATTAATCCTTTAATTTGTGATGAAAATTTCGAAGGTTGTTACTGCCATGATTGCATTGATCTTTTTTATCAAGAAATGTCTGAGGAGGTTAAATATGAAAGAGATATGTGAACGTCTTCTTAATGATGTTTACGAAGCTTCTTCTAGGCTCGCAGATGAATCTGATTATGAAGAAGACCTTTTGCCTAAACTTCAGAATATAAATACGTTTATACATACTATCGGGCATTATTGGGATAATCTTCCTGAGAATGTGCAATCAGATATTATGAGCGAATTTGTTAAGCATGAAGTCTAAGAGTTATAAAACAACGGAGATTTAACTCGCTCCGAGTTGGGCGGCTCCCCTTCGGGGGGGTCGTCTTTTTTTTGGCTTTTTTTTTGTAGAAAAATTTGTTCAAAAAATTATCTTTTTTAGGAGACCGATAGATAGTCTGGATGATAGTCGTGTTCCACGTGAAACAAGCCTGTCGTGTGCATAAGTTTTACGCAAACAAATATTTTAAAACCAGGCAGTCAAGCCAGGCAACGATCTGTTGTAACGCAAAACTATTGTTCGCAAAAATATTTTTAAAACCTAGGTCGCAGGTGGAACACATTACGTTGTGTTGTGGATAACTTGTTAGCAAATTGCAAGTATATTATAATAAACATAGTTATCCTCATCGGTAACTCCTCCGAGTCTGAAAGGACACGTTAAACGGGAAGGTAATAAACTGCTTTCCCGTTTTTGTTTTGCTTTTAAAATGATTGCTTTTTGATATATAATTTTTATATGTATGCAGTTATTAGACACACCTTTGATCAAGACGTAGAAAGAAGATATCAATCAGTTGGCGAGTGGAAGCATGTTGTTTGGATATTTGAAACTGAAGCAGAAGCTGTTGAACATGCCATTAGATTACTTGATCATCCTTTACTAAAGAATGAACATAGTATGAACTATGCTATCGAAACGTTAATGACAGGTAAGTTTTATTCTATTGGTAGAGAGAGTGTTGCAATAGCCGAAGTAATGAACGCAGTTGATATAAGAGAGGTAGAAGATGGCGAATTTATTCATTAGATGTGACGATGAAACTTGGCAAATGGCACATGCTTTAGCACGCAAAGAAAGCAGAAGTTTAAACAAACAAATAGTACACATGATCAAGCAACAAGCAGAAAGGGAAGGCATAACAGTTGAACCTATTCCTGATAAACAAACAATCATTAAAGAACCTAAGACAAGTTTAGGCGATGTCATTCTGCAAGCTAATTCCGCAGATGAAGAGACTAAGAACTTGGGTTTAGAAAAGCTTGCTGAAACAATGAAACAGGAGACTCCTGACTAGAACCCCAGAAGTTTTGTAAGGCATCGCTTGTTTCTTGCACTACCGATAACTCTATCTTTTTGATTTTATTTGGATTTTTGACCATGATACGCCAGAGTATTTTTTCATGGTCTCTTGATGTAACTTCGTACAAGAACTTCTGTACAGCCAGAAGCAAAGTAGCCCTGGGCAGCAAAAAAATATTTTGTGCGAAAGTTTTTTGATCCAACGAAACTGCTGTTCCTAACGCTCCACTTTTGGATATCATTTCTAAGTATGTATTGAGTGAATTGTGTTGTTGGCTGTCGATTTGCCCTGTGGTAAATAGTCTGTCGATTATGTGCTGATCGTAGACTACCGCTCTACTAATCTTTGAGTCGTCTATTTGAGTGAACCCTACCTTGTGTCTTTTGTGTAGATAGGGATTGCCTACATCGTTTACATGCAAGTCAGATTTCAATGCTCCAATCAAAGTCTTCAATTTTCTCTCGCTCTTTGTATCTTCCGCTTTTGATATCAAAATCTAATTCTACTTTACCCATAGAACCGTGCCAAGTGTAACGTGTTTTCCAATTATGTAATTCAACACACTCGTCAGTACGGAAGACTGTCAATCCCATGTCACATTTGCTGTAAAAAGCCATTGATTTACTGATATCTACACCCGTACAAACGTTTTTCTTACCCGTCCTTTCGCTAGGTTTAGCGGGATGTGCTACAAAGAAACAACAAACTGAGTATTTTTTACACCACAACTGAATTTTTGTGAGCATATCTGAGATAGCATCGGTATCTAATCCTGTTTTTTCGTAGTGTATGAAGTTAAAAGGGTCTATTACTAGAATTCTTATACCGTATCGCATAACCGCAGAGGAAGCTTTGTCTAATATGGCATCGATGGTAGGCAGTTCGCCAGAAAAATAGTCTTGAAATAGCATGTGTTCGTTAATCCAATCTTGAGCCAAGTCTTTTTCTTCTTGAGTCATCCTGTCTTCTACACCGTTATCAAAGAACCTTTTACCTATGTACAGTTCTGCAAGCTGTGCTGAGTGTAGAGTAGGAGGTTTCTCAAATGAACAATAACAAGTTTTCCAACCGTAATCTTTAGCCACATTGACTACAACATTGTCTATCCATTGTGATTTGCCATCGCCAGGATAGCCTGTAACAACGTTTAAACTGCCTGTAGCTAGGGTAAAAATCTTATCTATTGAAGAGAAGCCTGTAGATATTCCTCTAGGCACTCCTTGATCGTAAAGTTTTTGAAAATCATCTGAGTATTGATCAATGCTGTTGAGATTATGCATTGGTATCGCTTCTGCTTTGACTATTTGTTCCACGACTGCAAGCTTGCCTTCTGCTAAAAGCAACTCGTTAGCATCTTTATGACCCTTGTAGTCAACTCGATAGCATCTTGCAATGTTTAACCTCCTAGAAAGTTCGTGTGCTAGTACGTCTCCCGCAGAATCTTTATCCGTTGCTAGTATTATTTTGTCTATGCCATCGTGAAACTTCTCTCTTTCTTCCCAGACATACTTAAATCGACCATCTTCTTTAGGGTCAACCGCATTATCTGTAATCTTAGACGGAGAACCGTTTGGTACTGAATAACAATCAACATTCAAATGACCCTCAAAAGCCGTCTTTATGCTCAAAGTATCTAGTTCCCCTTCCGTGATGATGATTGTGTTCTCCAACGTCTTTAGAGACTCGTTATGGACGTTTTTACCCCATAATTTTGAGGCGTTGCCCTCCCACCAAAACATTTTCTCTCCATTTGCTGACCGATATTTGACTGCTTGGCACTTACCGTCCTCTTCGAAAGTGAATCCGACTATAGGTTTCCCCTTCAAATCTCCATAAATTACACCGCATTTCTTAGCAACTTCTAAATCTATTCCACGTTTCTCTAGCCATTCTGCTGACTTTCCATTTTCTTTTGTCTGTGGGGGTTTTACTTCTGTTTTTTCTACTTTTTTTGGTTTAACAACTTCTACGTTCATGCTTCTCTCCTCTTTGATCGCTCCTTTTTCTGAACAATGATGACAATGATAGACAATTTTGCTCACATCAACGTTGACTGATAAGCATTTATCTTTCTTATTTTTTTTTCTTGTATGGCTACACAAGGGACATTCAATTTTGTGTTGACCTATTTGTAAATTGGCTACGTTTGCACGTAGAATTTCTTGGTTATCTTCATTCGCAAGCACAACTCCTCCTATATACTTACTATATACATACTAAATAAAATAATTAGTAATATACTAGATAGTAATTATCTACTATTAGGATTATTAATTATTTTGGTTATTTCTTCCGCTAAAAATTTACGGGAGACTATGGGGTAGGCACTTAAGGCTTGTAAAGATTCTGTAGTTTTTTTGGTATCTAAATCCAGAGACTTACATAAACTGTCAAACTCTTTGCTCAATATAAATTTTTTTGAGTCAACTGAGATATCAATATCTTTGCTAGCCAGGTCTCTTACAGTCTGTTTCAAAATTGCTGTGTTAAGCTTTCTCAAAAACGCATCTACTTCTTCGACTGTTCCCATGAAGAGAATCATAAATTATTATTTGAACATAATCAAGAAATGATTTAAACTTGATACAAACATTAAAACAAAAAGGAGAAAATGGAAATACAGAAAGGAATACCTGTTCCTAAAACTACGGGCAGACCGCCTAAGTATGATTTTGATTTAGATGAATTTAAGAAGGGAGACATGATCAAGATTGTCATTCCTAGAAACTTAATCAAACAAGAAGTGAAGATAATTAGAAATCGGGTTGCATATTACAAAAATAAAAACCCTCTAAAAAACTTTACGGTAAGGCAAATTGACGGAGGGGTAGGAATATGGCGAATAAAGTAAAAAAGATAGACAGGGTTGATAATTGGGTGCAACAAAACTATTGGAGATATCAGGCATACACGAAGATACCTCTATTGATTTTTTGCATTGTGGTCGTGATCTTGCATGAAATATACAAATAAACACAACTTACCTAGTGAAATAATTAGGGCTGTCGAAAACGATCAGTACACTAAGGGCGACTCTATTATTTCTGTGACAGGCTTGCTCAATCCGCCAAGGATTAGGATGTTGCAATCTATACACGGGCATGAGATCACATCGGATTATTCTGACGAGATATGGAAACTGTTAGGACAGGGTGTTCATGCCATATTGGAACGGGCAAATGAAAACTATGACGATACGATAACAGAACAAAGGCTGTATCAAGAGGTCAAAGGATGGCGAATATCAGGGCAGACAGACTCGCTTTCTCTCAAAGACAACACGCTAAGGGATTACAAGATTACGTCTGTATGGACTATCATCAACGCTTTGTCTGAGGGCAAATCAGAATGGAACGAACAACTCAACTCCTATGCATGGCTATACCACAAAAATACAGGTAAAACTGTTGATGGTTTAGAAATCATAGCTATTGCTAGGGATTGGAACAAAAGAGAGTTACAAAGAAGAGGGGGGGACTACCCTGAAGTAGCTATATCAATAATCAAGATACCGCTTTGGAGCCTGGACAAACAAGAAATATTTTTGCAAGAAAAGGTTTCGATCCATCAAGCCGTTGAAGCTGACTATATCTTCAAACAAGAACTGCCTTTGTGTACTGACGAAGAAAGGTGGAAGAAACCAGATACGTATAGGGTTATGAAAAAAGGTAGAAAGACTGCTATACGTGTTTTAAATACTGAAAAAGAAGCTGAAGACTACATAGCTAATCTAGCTGATAACAAATCTAATTTTATAGAATTCTCAAAAGGGGAATCGATGCGATGCAACTATTGCAACGTGTCGGATTTTTGTAGCCAATATCAATCGGAGGTAAAAAATGGCTGATTTAACATTCAAAGATGTTTGGAACAAACTGTCGAAGATAGATGTTTCTGAACACATAGAGCAGAAGATGGGCTTGTCCTATCTTTCTTGGGCTTGGGCTTGGGGTACGTTAATGGATAACTATCCAGAGGCTGAGTTTAGTTTCTACGAAGGCGAAGATAGAGTGCCTTACGTTACGCTTCCAGACGGGACTTGTGAGGTAAGATGCCGAGTATCTATCGGTAATTTACAACGTGAAATGTGGTTGCCTATCCTTTCGGGTGGCAATAAACCTATTGTCAATCCTAATGCTTTTCAAGTTAATACTTCAAAGATGAGGTGTTTGACTAAATGTTTAGCGTTTTATGGACTAGGACACTACATTTATGCGGGAGAAGACTTACCACAAGACAAAGAGCCTGAAGTAGAAGGTAAAAAGGTAGAGCCAAAGAAAAAAGCTGAACCTAAAAAAGAACCTGAAGGAGAGGGCATTGTTATCAAAGATGAAACAGAAGAAAGTTTTGATAACTTTATTGATGTTTACCTTCAAGCATTAGCAACTAAAGGTACTGTTGCAAAAGCTAGAGAATGGTATGCAACTACTAAAAACCAAGAGGTTATTTCAAAGATGGCTACTAAATTCCCTGAGAAAAAAGAGGAATTTGTAACCAAAATCAAAGAAGCAATTAAAGATTATCCACAGGAGTAAAAATGAGCGATATCGATTTTAAAGCTAGACCAAAAGCAGAGGGTGTTGTCTACCCTAATTCATATAAAGACAATCCTAAGAAACCTGATTTTACAGGCACCGTGAAATTCGATGTGCGATTAGTGCGAGAAATGGTTGAGTATATTAGAGAGTATAAGGAGAGAACGGGCAACGAACCTGAAGAGGGCGTTGAAATGAGAGTAGCACAATGGAGTAGAATCTCTAAAGAGAAGCAAACTCCGTACACGTACACAACGATTGAGTCTCCTATCAAGAGAAACGTTGCTCCCGCTCCAGAACCCGCTCCAGAGCCTGTTAAAAAGGCTGAGGAGACTACTTTAACTGAAGACGAGATTCCGTTCTAGGGGGAAGTTTTGGACTACATAGAGTATAAAAAACTACTAGATAGAGTTAGGGGATTGGTTGATAGAAAATTTGGGGAGATATTTTCTGATCAAGACCCTAACTTCCTTCTAGCTAAAAGTTACAAGAGTGCTTTAGAACAAGGCATTGACGACTTAGAAACAGAGATAGATGAAACTATATCGGGTCGCTTAGATGCCCTGGCTTCGGAGGAGCAATGAAAAAACATAAAGAACTTACCAAGATACAGGTGGGTATATATAAAAGCGGGTCAATGGAGGAGACCCGTTTTTACAACGGAGAGAGAGAGTTTTATTACTTAGAAACTAACAAAGATGCTGTTGACAAAAGACTCAAAGAATTAGAACAGCAATATGGTGATAGAAAAAATTTCTTGCAAAAATATTTTATAGACTAGGAGCCAGAGATGTCAGACGAACAAAAAGAAATTTGGATGCATAAGATTAGAGAGTATGCACCACGTATAAAAAATGCACACATTAGACTTTATCAAGCTGAGGCTGATGTGAAAAAAACAGAAGCTATACTTATGACTCAAGCCATGAGTAAAGGTATTAAAACTAATGCGGGACAGAAACACTTTGCTGAAGAGAGCGATCAACTGCACGAAGCCAGATTAAAGGTTGGTGTATGCAAGGGCGAACTTGAAAGTATTAAAGTGGAGTTACGTGCCTTGGATGTAGGCTTTGAACAATGGCGGACTGAAGCAGTTAATAACCGTACTGAAAGACAAAGATACGGTGCGTAAATACACTACAGATAATCTTGTGGTTACTTTTGAAACGGGAGCCTATATCACAGGAGCAACAGCACTAACACGTGGCGATACTAGAACTTGGGTAAATTCGGGATATTGGGGGGATAGCAGACTACCAACTTTATATAGGAACAATACTCCTAAAGAAATGCTGTTGCATCCCTCAGTATATATTTTGTTTCATTATGGAGTGCCTGTTTATGTTGGTCAATCAGTTAGACCTTACGTGAGAATAGATAATCACATACAACAAAAAGAAAAAATGTTTGATAGTTTTAGAGTTTTAAAGTGTGTCAAACATAAGATGAATTATTGGGAAGGATATTTGATTTATAAATTACAGCCAAAATATAACAAAGTAGGTAAACGTTTCAAAAGAGGCTGTATTTCTGAAACGGTACGAGAAGAAAGACACAATAGAAATAAACGTTGAAAGGTAGAAATCCCACAGCTAAAGAAAAGAAACACATGGATAAAGTGCAACAACTAGGTTGCATTGTCTGTCATTTGTCGGGTATGGAGGGTGTTCCCGCAGAGATTCATCACATTGAGGGCAAGACTAAACAGAACGCACACTTGAAAGTTTTACCTTTGTGTTACGAACATCACAGAATGGGTGTCAAAACGGACTTGTTTGTGAGCAGACATCCCTTTAAAAAGGAATTTGAGAAGCGTTACGGTAGCGAAAAGCTACTGTTATTCAAAGTTATGCAGTTATTAGTGGACGATGTTTAAAGAAAGTTTAGAAAACGAATTACAGAAAAGAAAAAATGCTTGGTGGGATTGGCACAAAAAGAATCCTGAAGTGTGGCAGAAGTTTGAAGAGTACACATTACAAGCTATCGCTAGCGGTAGGAAGCATTACTCGCAATGGGCTATCATAAATAGAATTAGATGGAACACAGAGATAGAGACATCGGGTGGGACATTCAAGATTAGTAACGATTACATAGCCTTTTATGCAAGGTTATTCCATGCAAGGTATCCAGAACATAATGGATTCTTCAGATTAAAACCCTTCAAAGAAGAGAAAGAAATGGCAGAGCTTGACCGCCTGGGATTCTAGCTCATCAAAAATATTTTACGCACAAAAATTTCCCAGCAGCCTCCAGCAGCTCCAAAAAAATATTTTTTGCGAAATAGTTTCTAGCTCAAAAAGTTCCCACTTGTGATATCGGAACGTTAGCGTTTTTCCTAAGTTCAGGAACAATAGCTAATCTCTTATCTCGTTCTAGTTCTAACTCTTCAAGTGCATTTCTTCTTGCAAAAGGCGATAGATCGTCTCTTCTTAACAAGGTATCTCTACGTTTTCGCCACCCTTCAAGGTATCTATCAATGGCTCTGATCTGCGATTTGACGTTCATTACACCCTGATTATTAGTTCTGTATGCAGATAATTCATCAAACCTTCTGTCTTTGCGGAGGCGGTTCATCGTCTGTACAACTGTATCAACCTCGTTTCTGAGTTCGTAGAATTGCTGTTGTAAACCACCTGAACGGTCTAGGTCTATTAATAAACGGTTCAATACAGGCACAGAACGGATGTCTGGCGGTATTAAAGGCGTTCCTGTTACTCCCCTAGTGACTGAATCAATTATGTCTAATACGTAGCCTCCTAGCGTCCCTGTGTAGCCTCTAGCAATATACTCAATCTTGATAGGAGATATGTTAAATGCTTCCCCTAATTGTCTGGCAAGTTCGTTTGTAGAGGCTCTTTGTTGCAAACCAGGCTCTAACTTAGTTTGGTAATAAGGAATGATCTCTGTATTGGTAAACGTATTTCTGTTGTTGTAGACCTCTGCTATTGGTTTTAAGGCTTGTATTCCAAATGCGGGTTCAAAGAAAGGTAGATTAGCAGAAGTGCCAAGCTGTCTTTTAATAGACACTATAGCCTCATTTATGGCTTGTCTTGATAGAGCATCTTCGCCCATAGCTACGTCAAATAAACGTTCTGGTATGGCTTTGAACAACATACCCACTTCAAAAGGTATAGGTATCTTGATGGCGGGTATACCATCGCCTAATGGGATTATCCAATTATCGTCTCTGACCTCTCGTCTAAGGTTCTTATATTCGTCTGTATCGGACACTAAAGCGTAATACATTGCGGTCAAGCCGATCAAGGCTCCACCTCTCATTAGCATAGCTTTCTGTATTTTTCTTTGTAATTCTTTAGGAGATTGACCGTCCTCTAACTTTTCTATAGCTGAATATTGACCTGACCCCGCTCTCCATAATACATCTAGACCCTGTATCCTGGCATTTAAGAAAGGTATTGCTGAGGTAATTATCCTAAATGCGGGAGAAAGTCCTCGTCTACCAAAGTTAATTATCTCTAACGCTTGAAAGGCGGCTTCAGATTGTGCTTGTGCTTCTGAGGCACCGTCCTTTTTCATCTTGTTATAAACAGACTCATAGACTGCAAGCCTAGTGGCTCCATCTGATTTAGTTGTTAAGGCTCCTAAACCGTCCCATATCTTGAAGAATAAGTTCTGCGGAGACATGCTGTTGTCTTGATTTAAACCTTTTTCTCGCATAGCTCTGTCCACAAAAGCTTTGACACTACCCTCATCATTTTGAAAGTCGTAACCACCTAGAACACCAAAACGTTCTAGCTCCTTCATGTCACCAAACATATTCTTAACAGTATCAATTATGGGAGTAAATTTTTCTCCGCCTATTCCTAACGGTGCACCCGATGTTACTGCTGCTGATAAAGTATCTCTAAGTAAGTTGACCACAACAAAACCAGGATCACGGGTTACGGTATCTCTAAGTATTCTTGCGGGGAATCCTAAAGCATTTGTTACAAAGTCCGTACTGACACCACCAATACCTCTAATCGCATGAAAGACATCTGTATCATCTAATTCAATATATTTCTTTGTGCCATCTTCAAAATAAGATATGACATCTTTACCTGTGAGTTGTGCTCTATCTGTTATCTCTCTGGCACTATCCATAGCTTCAAGATCACGCACAAGTTTACCGACACCATCGTTCTTTAATGCTGCGGTTAAAATAGATAGTGAGTTCCTTGATATAGCTTCTACAGGTCCTATCTGTAGAGGGTCTTCTGAGCCTTTAAGTTCTATTGATAAAGGGTTATTAGGTAGAACACCCGCAGCTATTCTAGGTCCGCCTAGACTTTCATCAACCATGACCCTATAGAAAGGATAATAAGAAGAATGTTTCTTCCATATCTCGGCTTGTTGTTGATCTAAAATTCCTTTTGCTTGTGCAAAATCTATTAGCCTGTTGTTCCAATTCTGATAGTTGTTATAGGCTTCAACCACTTCAGGAAAATCTTTTTCTATATTTTCTATTTGTTCTAAGTCTTGTGGGGTTGCGGGGACCTCAACTTCTCTACCGTTTTCTTGCAAGTTCTTTACACGTTTGAGAGTCGCATACATCTTAAATATACGTTCTTTATCTATAGTCGGGTCTGAATACAGAGGCATAAATATCTGTACCAAACCTCCTGTATTTTGATCGCCTTCTAAAAACGGATTAAATCTAGTGCTAATAGGTAGGTCAACTACGTTAGATAAAGCTTCTTCTCCTTGTATTGTGTCTCTTACATAACCTACGTTTAATAAACCTTGGAAGATACCTCTGGCTCTGTCTGCCATACGGATTGCAACTATAGCTGAGGTAGTCGCATCGTTATTAGCTATTCTTACGTCTTCATTTTCTTGTCCGCCTTTGATTAATTTTTTAGCTATAGGATCGTACTTATCTATGATTTGCGTTCTAAATTGATTAAAGAAAGGACGTATCTCTGTTATAGGGTCCTTGACCAAATCAATCATCCTGGCACCAAAAGATTTAGTTGGAGCAGTATAATTAGCGTCTATACGATTGGCTGTATCTTGATAAGATTCAGGTATAGTTCCCGCAGAAAACTTAGGTATGTCGTCTGGTGGTTCTGGTGCTGTTGGGTCCTCATTAAAATCTATCGCTGCTTTTAAAGCTACATCTGAGGCATTTAAATTGTATGGAGGTATCTCTCCATTAGCCATTGTTTTAGTTATCTCTTCTGCTTTATCTACAGCTTGTTGTAATTGTTTTGATTCACTTGAACCAGGAATGGCTGAATCTCTTTTACCTCTTTGCATTATTTTAAGAGAAGGACCAAATCTTTCTCCTAAAATTTCTTGACTAGGCATGTATTCTAATTGAGGTTGTATGCCTTCAAGATCAACTATGACTTCTACTTCTCTACTAGCTGCTTCTTCAATATCTGTATAACCTAAATTTTCTATCTCATTAAGTTTTTCTTGCTCGAATTCAGACTCGTATTCAGCAAAAGCTTCTTCAAAGTCTGAATCGTTCTCGTAATCCTCTCTTTGCGGTCTATCTACAAAAGGAATAAACCCACCACCAGCTTCGTAATCAGCATCGTATATTGCCTCTGATAAATCTATTTCTCTACTTCCTCTTGAATCTTCAATTAAAGATTTTACATAAGGTACGTAAGCTTTTACTCTATCTAAAGGAACTTCAAACCTATAAATTGTTTGCGGTAAAATAGCCGTATCAGTTAAATCTTTTTTTAATTGTTCAAATTCTTCACGCTCTCTAGCTTTATCTGGATTTAATATTTGTCCTCCCAACATTTCATCAAGTGCGACAGGCGATAATTCAGATCGGGCTGAATCTAATACTGCTTGGGCGTTAGAACCTAATGGAAGTTTTCTAGTTGGTACAGAAATTCTATCTAATAAATCTTCTCTTATTAAACTTGTAGAAGAAAAATCATCTAGCGGACTTTGAGATTCAGTTAATTTAAATCCTGGTGGATTATTAAGTCCTCTATATACAATAAGATTACCTCTCTTATTGGTAAATTGACTTAAAAACCAATCCATATGATTTTTTAAAACAGGATCATTAGCTATTACATTTATAAAAGGATAGTCTTCTTCTTTGAGAGGAACTTGTTTTATGTTAATAGTCCCATCAGGATTAATTACGCTTGCATCACCTATCGCTTGTCTTGACTGTTTTATATATCTACCAAAACTACTAATAAAATCTCTTGATTTTAAAGCTTGTTCAGAAGCTCTCCTAATATCTTTTATTGTCTCATCTTTTGCTGGATTTTCTGTCTTGTATAATCTTTTAGATTTATCTTCTCTTCTTTCAGAACGAGTATAATCTTCACCAGAGCTTAATTTTTTGGTCACAAGTTCTCTCATGTGAAAAGGATAAAGTCTCCCTAACCAGGTTTCACTATTTGGCAATAAATCAAACATGAAATTTTTAGTAGCTCTTAATCTATCGCCAAATTTATTAGTTTCTTTTCTATATACGGTGCCACTACCTTTCATTTTTGCAAAACTAGGAATACTTTCAGTATTTGGATTTACTGAAAATAAAGGTAATTGCTCTGTAATTTCAGTAGGTGCAGTCTCTTCTGTCGGATTAGATAAAAACTCTATCTCTCTTTTAGTTTGATTGATACGTCCCTGTAGTCTATTGAGACTATCAGTTGTCATTGTGGCACCCTCTTCTTGCTGTTCTCGCTCTAGTCTAAACAATCTATCTTCTAGTCTTGATATACGTTCACTTACAGGTATAGAGGAGTCAGTTGCAATGTTAAACGCAGGCGGAGTAGATAAAGGTCGCATACCTTCAAAACTTGTCGAGAAAGCCGTTTTAATATCGCCTTTAGCTAAGTCGGTAATTTGTGCAGCATTTTCTAAAAACTCTGAAAAAGCAGTATTTACTCTCGCTGGGATACCTAATAATTTTCTTAAAGCAGAAACAAATTTATTCCAAAGAGATTTTTTAGTTCTTTTAAACTGTATTTCCTCTAAAACTTTTTGTGTTCCTCTATGAGTTAAAGAAACTGCTAATAACTCTTGTATATTTTTAGTAGCATACTCAGCATAAAAAGGAACTCTTTCTCCTTTGCTTCTCAATTCTGTTATGTGTTCTTTTAATAATCCTCTAATTTCTTCAAGCTCATTAATTAAAACTTTTCTTCTTTTAGATTGAGCTTCATTACCTCTGAAAGAAGCTCCCATATAAGTTGGAGCGTATGCTTGAGTAGCCTGATGCACAAACTCGTGCAACATAACTTCATAATTCATACCACTACTTGTACGCAAACCATCTGGTGTTCTTGTGGATTGAGTATCTTTAATATAAACAATCTGTGATTCTTTACCTGTAATTAAACTGTTAAATGGATAATGAGAAACACCACGCCAATTCATGCTTGTGCTCCTAGTTTCAATTAACTGTGAATTCCTTTTATCTGCTATGGCAAACAACATATCAGTTTTTGTAGTTTCTTCTATCTTAGATATTTGATCTTTAAGTCTTTTAGCAATAGTTTGATAATCTTTACTAGGTACGGTGCGAATCATAAAATCTAAAACATCTGTTGATTTTTTAACGTTGTAACCCTCTTCTGCATAGGCTGCTACTGTCGGTAACTCAGATATGCCACTAGCAATTTGTCTACGCATAATTTGTAATTGCTCAGTAGATAAATCATCTATGTTTAAAAGCTTGCCCATCGGTGTCATGGGCTCAACAACAATACCTGTTATAGGATCAGTATCTGAAACTACAGGTGTAGATATATAATTCTGACCCTCAACAACAACTGTATTGCCTGTTTCTTGTGGGTCATTATCTATTTCTTCCTGTGTTCTATCGTCAGGTATTTCTACTGCTGTTTGTTCTGCCCTGGCACCTATTGGCAGTTGATCAGAATACATAAGAGTTCTTATCTCTCCTCTTGCTCTGCCACCAACTCTGCCTGTTTCTAAAGCACTAAATACTTCAGAAGCTTTACTAAATCCTGATTGCCTAAACGCTGTGCCTAAGTCTTTAAAGAATTGAACTATCTTATTGAAGATGCCATCAACCTTTTTAGGTGCAGTAGGAACTACATCCCTGTGTCTGAACAATTCTGCTATAGCTTCTTCTACATAAAACTCTTCTCTTGCTTCTGGACCTAAACCGTATCTTGGGTCTTCAGCCATACTTTTGTAGTTTCTTACGGCTCTAGTGTAAAAAGTTTCGCCAGCATCGAAAGCTCTTTTATCGACAGCTTCTGGTACTTTTCTTCTTTTAGTTTCTTTAGTTAAGAATTGATATTCAGCTTCAGTAATTAAATCTTTAAAACGTAGAGCGTGTATCATTTCATGGTCTAAGATACCTTTTATTCTTTTGCTTATTTCAGCATCGCTTAAATTACCATCAGGGTTTATAGCATTAAGGGATATAAAAATTATGTCTGTGTTTTTATCGTACTCACCACGTACACCTTTCTCTCTAACGTCAGTAGGATCAAATAAAGTCTCTCTAGTTTGTGGGTCTCTGGTTATAGTTGTGGTAGATAAAATATCATCGCTGATAATCACACCCGTTTCTCTTAAACCTCTTTTGTTAAGAATGGCTTTTGCTTCTTTAGCAAACTTGTTTACTCTGCCTTCTGATACAGCTTCAGCAAAATCTATAAATTTTTCTTCTAATGGCTTGGGAGGTATTAAACCTTCTTGTCTAACCTCTTCTTTTGCCACTAAAGCTTCAATAATATCTTCGGGTAGCTTACCCTCTTGTCTTAATCTATCGCCAAACTCTTGCGGTGTTTCTGCAAAACCCTCTGCTTTTCTAGCTATATCAAACTCGTAATTAGGATTGATTGTAAATTTGCCATCAGCAGTAGGTATTGCTCTTTGGCTATTGACCAAATCATTGAAGAATTGCTCTGCAGATTCTTTACTGCCCTGTAAAAAAGGTGGATTTAAAATAGCTATGTCATCTTTCGTAAACTCAAAGTTTCTATTTCTTGCTGCATTAACAAAGTTTTGTAAATCCTGTGGAGTATAAGTTCTTGGACGATAATCAGGAAACTTAGTTTTTACACTAAAGTCAGGTATAGATTGCAACCTGGCTAAGAATAACTCCCTGGCTCCCTTGCTTCTTGTTTTACGTATATCTTTAAAACCTGTCCATCTTTCTGAGGCAAACTGTACTGCTGGATCGTTAAAATCTAAGTCTATGTTTTTAGTTTCTGCTAAATCTTTGTACGCTTTGACAGATGTATCTATTTTTTCACCATCTCTTAAACTTTGCTGACCAGCATCTTCATTTTGTTGAAAAGCTAATTCAGATAAAGACTTTGTAAGGTTGTTAAATTCTCTATTCTTTAGAACATTTTTTGCTTCAGTCAAAGTAAAAGATGATTTTAAAGGTAATCCTTTATCGGTTAGATATTTTGTTATCAAAGGCAATCTATCGGAACGATTAGCAATCATTTCTGCGTAGGTCTTATCTCCTACAAACAGAGTGCTCTTTTCTTTTTGTAATTCAGTTCTTTGTTCGTCTTTTAAAGTAGGATCAAAGTTTAATAGAGTCTGTATATTAATCTCTGTATTGTTAGGGTCTAGAACTGTGCTTCCAAATACTTGAGCAGTAGCACTATCTTGTAATCCAAGATCAAAGTTTGCATTGGCTACTTCCGTTGCTAGTCGTTTACGTTCAAAGTTAGACTCAGTTTTGTTTTTAAATCCTACTGCTTTGCCTTCTTCTTGGAAAACTTGCAGCACAGGTTGTTCAACATTGTTCACATCAACCACACTAAACGTTTCATCTGCATTTTGTATAATTTGCAAGTTAGGAGCATCGCTTAGATTTTCTGGTAGAGGTATAGTAGGTATATTTACTACAGGTTGTTCTTGAAACTCTCTTATAACTCCAGCTTCTTGTGCCCTTCTAAACTTTTCGTCTGATAAATTCTTAGTCGCATTTGCTCTAGCGTTTTCTTCCATAGATTTAAGGCTTTCTACTGCCACACTTCTACGATTCATCGAGTTCACTACTAGATCGGCAGTACCACCTATAATGCCTCCAATAGTGAACTCTTCAAATAGACTCTCTCCTATAGGTAATTCATCACTATAAAAACCTCTAGCTACTAAGTCTTGGGCTATGCTAGCAAATACCTCTTGTCCACCTTCAGCAGCACCTGTTATGGCTGCAGATTTAAGTCTATCTGCTACACCAGGATACTTAAGAACATTCTTAGGTATTCTTCTAAATAAACTTGCTACAGGTAAAACTTCTGTAGTTCCTATGGCACCACCCATAAGTAAAGATAACTTTTCTGTTACAGCTCCTACATCTTCTCCGCCAGCTCTTGCCATATCTATACGATCAGCTTGTTGTGCTATTCCTGTTGGTACAGCTATAGCTGCGGGTACACCTAGCTGCCCTGTCAATGGACCAACAATACCTTTTTGTGCAAGCTTAAACCCTGCTGCTCCAGCACCTAAAAACGGCACAAAAGAACCAGCACCTTCTGCTAGTTTTGTTGTAAACGTATCTCTTAATTTAGGGTCGGATGCGAGCACAGATTCTGTGCGAAGATAGTCTTGAAATGCTTGTAGACCTTGTGTGGGACCAGATTCTGTTCCTGTAACTAAAGCAGATATACCTAAAGGTACATCAGTCAATAAACTCGCTGTGCCTCTAGCTACAGACTTTGGAAAATCAGTTATTCTATCTAATAAACTTACATCATTTATATCTACACCAAAATCACGCTGCACATCTGCAGCTATTTGTTCTCTTTCTGATGGAGATAAATTTGATGGTAATTCTAAAAAAGAACCATCAGGTAAGTTTATTCTTTCCATTAAGCAGTTTTTCTAAATTGTGAATAACTTGTTGTAGTATTAACAGGTAAACCTTGAGCCATAGCTAGTCTATTAATTAAGGTTGATCTAACCATATTTATTCTAGCCATTTCTTCTGTTTCACCCGCTTCAAAAGCATCTTTATAAGATTTGTTTAAAGCTTCTATTTGATCAGTTAAAGACTTAATAGGTATGTTAGAGGCTTCTGCTAAAGCTTTACCTGTTTGAGCTTGTCTTAATAAACTTTCAGCCGCAGCATCACTAGCTGCTATTTTTCCTAATTGTTTTTCTTTAGCAAAATCTCCTATACCAGAAGCTAATTCTTTTTGCGTTGCTGAACCACCTATAATTGATCCTAGCCTAACCATATCTAAACCTGACATTTTTGGCGTTTCAACATCAGATACTGATCTAGGAGTAAACTGAGGTCTTTCACCTACATCTATTTGTTGTCCTGGTGTTCCTCTAAATAAAGGATTTATAGCCGCTTGAGCTGCTAAAGCTGTGACACCTGCTCTAGCTGGACTAAATTCTCTTAAACCAGGAACAAATTTTGAAGCATCGCCTCCTGCTGCTGTAGGAGTTTTTGGCATCCCTGTAGATATAGGGTCTATTTTTTTAGGGTCTACAGGTCTTGTATATAATCTTCTTACTAAATCTCTTGGAGTTTTTGGAGAACCTATTGCTTGACCTACTCTAGTGTCTGCAAAACCCTTTAGCCCTCTACCAAGTAAACCTCTACTGCGTAATGCACCTAAACCCAATCTACCTAGTCCAGCAAGTGCAAAACCACCAGGTATAAAAAATGCTGCATCACCTAATAAATTTAAACCTCCGCCTTCTCCTGTGTATCTATTAATCAATTTACCAGGTGCATCTGCTAAAAATGATCCAAATCTTGATATGGGAGATGGTCCAGGTTTTGCTGCTTCTTGTGCTTCTAATAAAGCATCATCATATAAAGCTTGTTCAGCTAAAAATGATTGATAATCTTGAGCAAAAGAGGTGTCTCCACCAGCTTGCATTTTTCTTACAGGGGGTGCCATCTGTGGGTTGATGTTTTGGGTCGTGACGGCACCCGTATTCTGTAATTTTTGTGCGGTTTCTTCTGCTACAGACATCGTTGGCTTATTTTGCATAGCCATTTGATTTTTAAAGATATTATCCATCTTATTTCTTCTTTGTATTTCAGATAAAACTAACAAAGAAGGATATTGAGAATTAGGATTTTTAGTCATAGCAAGTAATTGTTCGTTAGGAACAAACTCTAATTCTCTAGATATTTCAACTAAACTCATATTTAACTCCTTCCGTATTCTCTCATTAACCCAGCACCCATCAATCCTGTACCGACAAGATTACTAAATAATCCAGGTTGTGATTCAAAGGTGCTAACTCTACTATCTGTAGTTAGTGGTGCACTTCCGTATAATAAATTAGATAAGAAACCTAATTGATTTTTAGCAAAGTCTCTTTGATTAATAAAGTCTTGATAACCAATATCAAGTGAAGCTTGATCAAGTGCTCTTTGTTTAGAACCTATATCTTCAAGCAATCCTATTCTTGCTAAGGCATCTTGATCTATTGCACCGCTTACATCTTCTAATCCTCTAGCTAAACCTAGTCTAGAACGAGTATCTAAATCTGCTGCTTGTAAACCTAGTCTACCAGCTCCTAAGTCTACTTGCTCTGCACCCAAACCAAGTTTACCAGCTTGTATATCTGCAAGTTGTCCACGTTGCATCAAGTCTTCTTGTCTTTGCCTAAACTGTTCTTGTAATCCAGCTTCTCTTAATCCTAATGCTCTTTCTTTGCCAAGTTGATCAACGGCTTGTCTGAAAGCTAAATCGCTACCTTTAACTTGTATGTCATCGAGTCTTTGACCTAGATTTCTTTCTCTTTCTGCTTGTAGTATTCCCTCTCTATAGCCACCTAAACCACCCGATTGAGCAGCTCTAGAGGCAATACCTTGTCCAGCAATTTCAGAGTCACGTATTGCTTCTCTCTTAGCTATGTCTACTACTCCTTGTTGATAAGGATTCATAAAAGATTGCACACCCTCTTCAAAGCCCATACGTTGATATGGTCCGACATCAAACTGTGATCTATATTGCGAAGGTCCTCGCATAAATTGACTAGCATCTATACCCGATTGGAAGTCTCTAAAATTTACATCAGAACCAGGTGTAGCTCCCATTAATAGATTACTAGCCTGATCTAACTGACCAGGAGTCCCTCTAAATGCAAAACCTCTGCCCATAGCCTGTGCAGTCGCTTCATCAGGAGAAAAATCTGCTAGTCTTTGACCACCAAACGTAGCGTAAGGTTGATTGCTTTCACCTTCGGCTCTAGCAAACAGTCTTTCTGCATACGGTTCTGCAAACTCTGGTAGTGAAGATTGTTTAACAACTTGGGTGCCTCCACCGCCACCACCGCCTTTCATAAATCTCATATTTTTTCTCCATCAAATCTAATTTCAAAAAATCTTGAAGTCTCAGACCAATTTCTTTTTTTGATCCAATTCCAAAAACCTTCTCTGCCTACGCCTTCTACGCCTTGGCAATCATTACTTTTAGCCCATCTGTACATAGTATCTAAACCCTCATCTATCCATTCATCCATATTTTTACCTGCACAATGCTCTATATGTAACATTTTTAAACCGCTAGGATATGTGTGTATATTAGTAATAACACAACCAATAATATCTAAACTATTTTCTTTAAATATTACCCACAAAGAACACTCGTTATTACCCATTCTGTATAAAATATCTATGGGTCGGACACGCCCATAACTTCTTTGACAAGATCGTTTTAGTATCTTTTCACAATCACCCCAAACCTCACTAATTAAATCTGGAGTGATTAAAGATACTTGATAATCTTTTTCTATCTGTCTTGCTGGTTCGTTCATCTAGGTAACACGTTATTATTTATTGGGCTAGCCTGTTTGGTTGTGCCTGTCTTTTCAGTTCTTACTCTGTCCATCATACCTTCAAGTTTTTTGGCACCAGCATCAGAACTTCCGTCTCCTAACATGGAAACTACATCGGCAGGCACAATAAATTCATCTTGTGAAACAGCTACAGCCTCTTGTCCTGATATAGTGCCATATATATCATCAGCCATACCGCCTCTATCACTACCTTTTATCATGCCTTCATTTTGTGCATTTGGCATAACAACATCTAGTGCTCTGTTTCTAACTATTCTAAAAGCTTCAGGTCCATATTTATCAACAAACTTGTCAATAATTGTATTATCTGAACTTTGTCCTAGTAAAAACTTAACTAATTCTGCAGTCATAGGATCATTTGAAATAGCTTCTGCTTCTTGCATAGTTATTTCTTTACTGACTAAATCTGTAGTTTCTCCTGATTGCATATAACCCATCTTATTTCTTACATCTTCAGGCAATTTTCTTAAACCAGGATTCTCCTCTGCACTAGGTAACTCTTTTAAAGATGTGTCTTTGCCTTCTTGCATATTAGTTGTTTCTACAGGTGCCATTAAACTTTGTCTAAAAGCATCAAATGGGTTAAGCACATTAGGTATACCTACGTTTGGCGAAACATACGGTGCTGGATCAGCATAACTTACACGTTGTTTTGATGGAAATCTTTGATTCAATAAAGTTTGATCAATAGTTTCATTAATAGGTATTTGATATTCACCACCAGAATCAACATACATTTGACTCTCTAATCCTGTCAAAGAACTAGCTGTAGGGTTCAAATTATTGAAGTACATCATTTCGCCTTGAAATCCAGGTCTAAATGTAGGCGGTATAGGACGAGTTGTTCTTAAAGTAGTTGGAGTTATATCCATACCTAAATCTTCGTCTTCCTCTGCTTTTTTTGCTGCTCTTTTACGAAATCCTGCAGCACCTCCTGGCGTTGGTCCTCCTTCATCAAAAGGTATAACTTCAGGAAATAATTCTCTTAATTCTTGTCTCCTTTTTTCTCTCTCTGCATCTTGATCTAAAGGTTCTTCATAACTAGATAATGCAGTACCACCAAGCACAGGCAAGTAAACACCTGGACTTGTAGCAGTTTTTCCTAGAGAACTTAACCCTGTGCCAAAATCAAAACTGCCATCTTTCATAAAAGCTTGACCAGCTCCTTTATATAAATCAGATACATTGTCAAAACTTCCCATAGGCTCTGAAAAACTTGCCATTGCTGCATCTCTTGCTCCAGGCACTACTTGTTGTTTAATAAACTCTTCATAAGCTGATGGTTGTGTTACGGAATCAAAAACAGTTTGACCCGCCTCATTAAAAGCTACGCCTCCAGGCTGACTTTCTATAAAAGCTCTAGCTGCTTCTTCCGTCATAAGTTCTGGACCTGTCATTATTGGAGTGTTAGGTTGCGGTCCTTGAAATATTATAGGTTTGCTAGTGTCAGGAAAACCCATAGATTGATCAAAACCAATAATATCACCTGGTTTTGGTCCTGCGGCAGTTATTAAATCTCCACCTGGTTTAACACCTACAACTGCTTTAGGATCAAAGACAGTTGGAGTTCTACCTGCATTTTGTAAAGCAGCAAAATCTGCTGCATTATTTGCTGTAAACACTTGTGCGTTAGGGTCTAATTTAGTAATTAAACTAGGATCACTCTTAACTAAATCTAAAGCATCACTTGTTATTGCACCTTGTCCACCCTCTATTGCTGCTGCTGCTGAATCCATTGCTGCTTTTTCTGCTCCTATTGCTCCTAGTCCTTGAAAAGCTTTACCAAAACCGTAACCTGTTAAACCAGCTACTAAACCTTTTTTAAGATCACCTGTAGCTGCAAACTGTGCTAAACCTGAGCCTAATGCTGAAGCTAATAGAGGCGATAATGCGGTTGCTCCCATTGCACTAAATAAAGCAGGACCTGCAAGCGAACCTATCATAGGTGCTGCTGCTAATAGTAGAGGTGCAAAAGCTTCAGGCTGTCCTGTTTCAGGGTTAGTTGTAATAGGCATAACTTGCTTTAATGCCTCAACCTCTATGGGGTTGACATGCATAAGCATAGAGTCGCCATATCTTCCTTTAGAAGCTATGTTATTTACTTGTTGTTGTAGGTCCATATTATTCTCCTTGAGTTTCACACCCAAAAGCATTAAAACTTAAATCACCTGAACTAGCATAAACTTTGACTAGATCAGATTCATTTAGTGTAATTCCTATGACTATAGTATCTGTGCTATTTGCAGATAAAGCCTTGTCATAAAACAAATATTGTTTGTTATCTGTTGCTGCTCCCGCTACTGATACGAGTATTCTGTAAGTTACACCGCTACCACTACGATTGCATACTGTTATCGAACTTATTGTAGTCTGTGCAAGACTTGGTACTGTGTATAAGGTTGTTAAAGTAGTTGCACTTGGAGCTAATTGTCCTAAAACTTTTAAAGAATCAGACATTACCTTTTGCTCCCATTAATAAAAATTGATGCCTCCTTATAGCTTTAGATACTATTGTATCTGATAACTCATTCAACAAACCAACATCGTTATTTAAATCTTGTACTGCTTGCTCAATAGTTCTTCTAGTAACGTATTCGTTCTGACTATCGTATTGTTGCGATGGTATCGGTAATGGTTGTGAAGTTTTACTAGACATTATTTTCTACCATCCGATCTCAAATCTAATCTTAAATCTCCTAATCTCCATCTAAAATCTCCTGTAGTATTTTCTATTCTTAATACTGTTTGTCTTGTTCTTGCTCTTGTAGAAACAAATGTAGAGCTTGCTGTTACAGAAGCTGTCTGTAAAGTAGATAAACTTTCTAAAGGATATTTTCTGCCTTTTATTGTAAAACTTACCGCATCAGAACTTACTGAAGAATCTAAAAACTGCAAATCAGGAACTAATCTAGATATAAACATTAATCTGTCTCCATCAGGTTCTAGATCAAAGTCAGCAGATTCTATATACGATGTATAAGTAGAACCGTCCGCTAAACCACCGTATTCGTGGTCGTATAGGTAATTAGTATCGCTAGTATCTAATTTACCTGTTGCAATAGGATAAGTGTAAGTAGGAGCAGGATTCCAAGCTGTTCTAGTAAAATTATCTGTTGTTGTCCCAACTGCCCAAACATTTTCTTGATAATTGTATGAAACATATCTATCTACCTCATTACTGCTAGCAGATGGATAAAACCATATAATCTCATTAAATTCAGGATTAGCTGCTGCAAATATTTTAAATCGTTGTGCAAGGTTTAGGTTGCCATATACATGCTCTAATACAGAACAAGTTAGTTTTTGCACAGAACCTTTAGCTATGTAAAATGCTCTTTCATCCATCCAATAGACTGTATCTCCTACAGATACTCCAGCATTAGGACTAACCATACCTATACCGCTAGCTATCTCATTAAATGAAAAATAAAACGGAGCTCCAACAAAACGCATAGATATAACGCTAGAGTCAGTCATAATTAAAGTTTCTTGTCTTGTTGGCACAACTCCAATTATCTCATTACCTGAAGATAACTTAACACCTCCAGAAGAATTGGTTGCTGTAGGTGTCCAATCTACTGCACTCTCTGCATCTGACCATCTTACAAATAGCGGGTCAATATCTGTTGATCCTATTGGGTTAGCTCCAAAAGCTAAAACATGACGATCCACATCAGATACTAATATAGACAAAACTTTTGTTGGACAGTTGCTTGCACCTGCTTGATCAGATGCTAATTGTGCAAATCTACCTGTATTTGCGGATGCTGTGCCTCCATCAGTTGTAGTAAAAGATGGTTTCCAAATAAATAAATCTCCACCTCTAGGTGCAAATAGCATCTCATCACCAAACGAATCCATGCTCCATAATCTTAATTGTCCTGCAAACGATAAAGGACTTGAACTACCCCATGTGCCAGAACCCCATGTGCTAGCACCCCAACCTGTACCTTGCACAAATTCATCTAATCCAGCCACTAAATGAAACTTAGCTACTGTGCTGCTTCCACCATTACCTGATTCGTCTGTAGCGTTAGCTGTAACTGCATTACCAGATGTATCTTTAGCAGATATGGTAAAAGTATTAGCATTAGGAACAGTAAGTATTCTGTACGACTGATTTAAAACATCGGCTGTAATATTGCCACCTAAACTAGCTGCAGCATAAAATGTAACCGTATCATCTACTCCAGCACCGTGTCCTGTCTCTGTAACCGTAATTGTGGAACTTCCATTAGTAGCAGCAAAAGTTGCGTCTCCTGCACCCGTTATGGCTCTTACAGGGGTAATATCATTAAAGGCATCACCCTCTTGTAAATATAAGTTAGTGTGTGTCCCTAAAAAATTATAAGAGTTTAGGTCTTTATCTTTGTGTACTGCTATCTTTCTGCAAGTACCGTTAAAAGAATTAGCTGAGTTTTTTACCCAACCACCCATCTTTTCTACATTACCTTTTCTAAATCGTACTTTGTCTCCATCAAACCAGCCTCCTTCGTTAGAGTAACTTGTACTCTCTTTATCTATTCCTGGTCTGAATTTGTATTTAACTAAAGTCATAAATTATTGTGTGCAAAATATTTTCATTATATCTTATGCCATTCTTCTCCTTGAAATAATAAAGCTTCAGCTTCTCTTCTTCTTACTAATCCATTTAAAACTTCGCCTCCAGCTTTGTTCCATCGCTTTATTTGATTAGGAGTAGAATGATAATCACCAGCATTTAAAAGCTTTAGTAAAGTAGATTTTCTTAAATTTGTTGGACCTAAGTTATAGACCCAACACACTAAAGCATCAAATTGACATTGTTCTAAAGGAACTTCAACCATGTCATTGATGTATCCTTCGTATTCTAGTAACTCTTCATTCAACATAACTTCAGCTTCTTGTTGAGTAATTTCTAAACCTTCATCAACATCTTTAGTATGTCCATAGCCTATAGTCCAAACTCCTACAGAGTCTTGATAAGCTGTTAATCTGCATCCTTCAAACTTTTTTATAAGGGCTATACCCTCTTTAGATATATGCATGTTGTCCTCCTTTTTACTTTGTAGTGACTGTTCTATAGTAGACCACAACTTCTTTAAGTTCATTTATATACCTTTTGAGTTCCTGCATATTGTATGCCATTAATTCATAATCAGGCACAGACATAGCAACAAATACTACTCTGCCCTCTTCTTTTTCTACCCTTTCTAAAAAAGTATCTATGTTCTTATCTGAAACCACATACCAATAAGGTGCTTTTAATTGTAGTTCTCTAGGTAAAATTGGCTGTGCTATCTGCCTTTCTATAGGTTTTGATATTACGTCTACTTTCTTAGGGATTAGACTGCAACTGTAAGCCATTATCAAGACTGTCAATGTTACGACTATCTTCTTGTATGCTTTCAAATACTTCTTTTGTACCATTATTTACTCTCGTTTCTATCAAACCTGGTTTAGCAGCAGCAAGTTTGCTTAGATTGTGCCGTTTAAATATGTCTAAATATCTAGACATTTCTGCTTCAATCTGTTGATTCTTGCTCTGTAATTGTAACAAACCCTCAGTCTGCAAATTAAAATCATTACGCAAGCTATCTATAGCAGCTTTTTGTTCCTGATCTCTTAATTCAAATGCTTGATTTAAACTAGATAATCTTTGATTCTGATAGTATAAAAATCCTGTTATAGACAGTAATACGACTATTACACCTAAAAAAATTTTACTCATTATTCACTCTGTTTAATAACTATTATTGATGAACTACCACCATTAACTTTTACTTCATTAGTAACACCATCTTGTTCTAGTATTACTGTATAAGAATTATTGCCATCTATAACTAAATTAGCACTAGAACTTACTTCACGTTTTAAAGTTACTGCTTGACCCGAAACAATAGTAGTTATCTGTGTTTTTTGATCTTGTCCTACAATAGTGCCTTTTATATCTATTGCAGTAGCTACCTGTTCTATTTCGCTTTCATCATCTGTTTTATCTAACTCTGTGATGATATCTAGTAAATCTTCTAAAAAGTTTACGTTTAATGCATCATAATCTAATTCTGTAAATTCTAACTCTTCTGATTCTAATTCGTCTTCTGCTAATGCGTCATACTCAAGTTCATTAAAATCTAAAACACTATCTGCTTTTTGAGTTGTTTGTTCTTCTTCTTCTTGTATTTTTTTTGGCGGAGAAACAATCAACATGTTGTCTATAAAATCCAAAGATAAATCTAATATGACAGGTTCTGATGGAGCACTTTCAAAAGTAGTTGTTGTAGTAGCCTGATAAGCTTTATTTAACACTACCTCACCTAAAGCTGTTGTAACGACTATCTCTCCAGAAGGTGTGCCATCCTCATTAGGCAAAAGAATAAAAAGACTTTCGCCTGTATCTGCCTCTACTGTAACTGTAAAGTCTGTACCTCTTATACCAACAGTTGCACTATTTGTTCTAAGAGTCATGTTTTTTTTAGGAACAGAACCTAAAAGACCTGTGGTAAATCTAGCTGTACCTTTTACAAAACTTAAAGCTAATTTAGAATTACTAGGATTAGCATCAAAAACAAACTCATCAATAACTACTTCTGAGTGTTCTGTAATCTTTATAGTGGTATCGTCAACAAAACGAATACCCATTCTGCCTTGCTCTGTTTGAGCCTTATCATAAGATTGAATACCAAAGTCTGTAACGACTTCATAACTTTGATCTCTTTCTATTTGAGCATTACCTGAAACTTCTTCTACTGCACCTATATCAGCAACTTGTGCTTGTACCTTGGTCGTTTTGGATAATGCAGAAAGTACCATTATCACCATCAGAAAAGATACGTAACCAATCATTGTCCAATGTGCTTGCCTGTGTAACATTTATTGTTCTTGAATTACCTTCATGGTCTAAATAAAAATAACCGCCTTGATAGCCATCGCCATTATAATTAATAGTGTTTGAATCTCCATCAATGTCCATGTAGTTTGTAGCTAGATCAACATCTATATCAACATCAATCGTATTACTATTACCCTGGATAATCCAATCTAAATCTAGAGTCGATGCCATAGCTGCAGTTGCTTGATCTAAAGACATATCGTTTGAGTTACCTGTTACATCAATATTTAAATTAGAAGTATCTGCTCCATAAGTATTAGTAGGATCAACTTGTATATCAAAAATATTACTATCGCCATCGAACTCAAAGAATCCTGTAAAAGAGTCTGATGTAATGTCTCCTTTGAATAAATTACTATCTCCTATTTGATTTATATCAATAGTCATAGTTGCTCCATCCAAATCTAAAGCTGTCATAGAACCTGCTACTGCAGATTGACCACCTATTAAGTTGCCCGAACCTAATTGCTCTACATCTAAATTTAAAGTTCCTCCCGCTTGGTCTATAGATATTTCATTGTCAGCCACGAATATCTGCACACTCATCAAGAGCACAGCTAGGTGTAACAATGTTGTTTTTTTTAGTTTCATCTAAACTCCAAAGATTTAATTTAATTCCTTTTTGTATTATCTTTAAAACAGCAAACTCTATAGCAGATTGTAAAGCTATTGTTACTGATTCGTTTTCAACGTTACCATTTTCTATCTCAATCAATTCTGTATCATCTTTTACAAATCTAAATACATCTCCTGTCTGTCCATGACTTAAGATAGTTTTAGTTGTTGTAACCTCTACTAATATTCGACCTGTTAAAACAGAAACTAATCGCAAGCTCAAAGTAACAGTATCTTGTCTGTATTGTCTGCTTACACCTATGCCTAATAATCTAGCTCCATTACCGCCTGATCTAACATTAGATTCATAAGCAACTATTGCACCTTCAAAAAGCATACCTGCAAACAGTAATGGTTTTAATTTCTGTTCGTCTTTAAAATCTTGCCTAGAGCTTCTAATTATCTGTCTTTCTTTAGTAAGGTTATCTAAACCAACTCTTTCTACAACAGTAAAAAATTTACCTCTACCTGCATCTTTCAACGCCTTTATTAAAAGGTTAGAAGGAGCCTGGGTAACTGCTGTAGAAAATGAAGCATAAGTGCTGTTACTTCTTCTTTGCCCTGTTTGATCTAAAAATGCAGTTGGGTATACAGCAACAATAAGTTTTTGTTTAGGCGGAAACAAATACTCTAATTCGTAATTTATTACATCGTGCAGATATGGATACTTAGATATACGAAAATTTTCTAGTTTATTTTTTGGTAAAGCTCCGCAACTAGAAAGTAAAACTATTAATAGGAAAAGTAATGACAGTAACATTACCTTCCTCATCTGTAATAGTAAGCGTAATTGTTTTATCATCTGATTCATATTCTATGGTGTTGCCCTCTAGTTCTATTGAACCTTCTTTTGATGCTTCTTCTCCAAATAAATTTTCTACAAGTTGTCTTGATAATTGAGCATAAACTCTTGACTCTAAATTTCTAATAAATCTAGCTAAAGTAGTATTTGCTTCATCTCTTTCTATTTGTTCAGCAGCAGCTTTTATCTCTTCTAGTAATGTTTTCTTTCTACTAAATTCTTGATTTTCTATAGTCAAATAATGCTGCGATGTGTTTATTCCAGAAAAGCTAGGCGATTTAAATTTAAATACCATCTCATCTGTAAAAACAAAATTTGAAAATAAAACCAAGAAAAAAACCAACAAGATTAAAAATATAATTGTGTTTAGCTGTCTCTTTTTATATTCCCACCAATCTCTCATTAGTCTTTCCTCTGATCGTCTCTATCAGCTTTCGCTATTTTATCTTTCTGTACCAATTGAGGTACCCCCAACATGGTTTTCAATAAAGTATCTTGCCTGATTATTTCATTATCTACACTTCTAACTCTGTCAATAAGAGCAACTAATATACCTTGTTGTGCATCTAGTTTTGTTTGTAACCTATCTTCCATAGCCTTCAGTTGTTCATTTACCTTATCATCTACTACATCTATTTTAGACTCCATGCCATCTATAATTCTATTAATAAGTTTCCAAACAAATATTCCAAGACCAAGAGCAGCAGCAACAGGAAATCCTAGTTCTGTTATTAGTCTTACAATATCATCCATATCTAAATATTGTCAGGATCAAATATGCCTTGATCTATAAGTTTTTGTCTATTTATTAAATGTTCTGCTTCTACGTCCTTTTTGCTCTGTCCATAATATTTAACAGCAAAACCACCGTCTACCATGCCTTGATTAATGTCTTCACCGTCACATACCACAGTACCTAAAACTCTACCAAATTTACCTCTGGAATCTTTTAGCTCTGTTCTAATTACAACTTGGTCTGCTATTTCTATAGCTTTGGATAAAAAAGCTGATGCAAGTTTACCTCTAGCCTTTTCGTCTTTATTTCTAGTTCTGCTTTCAGGAGTATCAATCCCATACAAACGCACTCTAGATTTATAAGATACAGAAAAACCTAAATCTAAAATCACATCAATGGTATCGCCATCAACAACTCTTTCTACTTTGCAACTATATTCATACATTATCTTTTTTTACCTTTGTGCAAGCCATGTCTAGCGTGCTGTTTACCTTTTCTTGTAGCCTCTCTTTTTTTTCTATTAGCTGCTGCAAGCTTTCTTCTTCCTTTTGGAGAAGATTTTAATTTGTTTATTTGAGCTTTAGGTGCGTATACTTCGCCTGTTTCAGAAGATTTTTTACCGCTAGCGGTTGTCCAATCTTGACCTGTCCAAGTTTTTAGACTTCTTTGAGTTTTCTTTAAAGGCATTTATTCTCCAAAAATAGTTATATAAGAATCTACTCTTCTAGGAGAATTTATTCTTCTGTTAATTATTTGATAGGGCATGTCGCATTGATCTAGTAAGTTCCAAAAAGACTCTCTACCTGGGTCACACATAATAAGACGTTTATTTTCTTTTATAATTTTATTTATAAATTTGATCCATAAGTCAGTATGCACATCCCAAAAACAAACATCACTAGCTAAAAAAGTTTTATAAGGCGATATATCAAATTCATCAGAGAAAATATTTTGCACACAAAACTTTGTATCTACATCCATAAGTTTACACATAAGATCGAAGTATGGTTTTACGTTTACGTCACTATCAATACCTGTTATATCTGCTCCCTTCTTTGTTAAAAAACAAGATAAGGCTCCCCAACCACAACCTAAGTCTGCTATTTTTTCTTGATTAAAGTTTATATCTGCAAATAACTCCATAAGTATTAAAGTGCTATTCCAAACTTTATTACCATGCATGTAATGCACATTAGACTTCTTTTTTAATTTTTTTATTTCAGGATGCGAAGAAGTAGGTATTTCTACGCCTTTGAAATAAATATTAGCTTTTGTAGCCGCCACCAGATGCCTTATATTTTTTTGCTAACATCTGTGCTTTTCTAGCACTCCATTGACCAGGTTTACCCCCTTTGCCACCAGCTTTGATCTGATTAAATAATTTTTTTCTTAACCCTGGTTTAGTATAGTTACCAGCTTCATTCACTCTTGATTTATTTTTTCTCATAAAAACTTGTCAACTCCTAAAGTAGTTATTAATAATCCATACAAACCCCATATTAAATATTCAATACGGGCAAATCTTTTTGATCCATCTTCCAAACGTTTATCTATATTTTCATAACGTATGGTACATTCTCTTTCATGTGAATGTATTTTTGTCATTGCTTCAGATTCTTTCATTTAGACCTCGTGTTTACCTTTTGGACATGTATTTCCGTTAATAAAAACTTTAAGTGGCATAATACATTTACAAATACTACAAGTTTTTATTGATTTATTGTAATGTTCACATACATTACATATTTGTATTTTCTTATCTCTTATAGATTTTAATTCCACTATTCAACAAAAGAAGATACAAATTTAACATCATCTAATAATCCTAAACTGCTTCTAACATATTGTGTAAAAGATTCCATATGTTTTATTTCTATTAAACCATAGCCTTCTATCAACCTATTTCTGCCTTCAAAAAACACAACTGATGGTACAACTGATGGTGCAAAAAATGGTGTGATGTCTGTTAAATAAACTTTGTACCATTTAATTTCAGAAACATTTTCAAAGGTTGTTTTTAATCTTTTTTCATTTGCTATGCAGTCTTCACAATCTTTTATAGTTAAAAGAACTGCATGTTTTTGATTTGGATTTTTAGCTAATGTTGTTTCTAAATCATCAAGTAATATTTCTGTAAACATTCAAACTCCTGTTGTTGTTGTGCCCCCATCTGTTATTGCATTATTCGTTCCCGCTTTATAACAAATTCTTACATTTACATTTGAAACAAAACCTGAAGAACATATATAGCCTAAGTATTGATAACTCATCCAACCTAAGTCACTTAAACTGTGATGTATACCTGTTTTTCCAGGCTCATCGCTTGTAGTAGAGTCTTTGTCATACAAAATTCCAGAAGTTGCAAACCCACTAGGACAAGTAGGAGGAGCTGTGTATAGTTGTGATGGTGTACTAGGCGACCAACAAGCAGAACTACTAGGAGTTTCCATAACAGCGGTATTGTTGTATAAATAAGTTTCATTAAAATTTTCTCTATACTGTGCGTATTGACCCGTGGTTAAAGTAACACCACTAATGCTATTAAGATTACTATACATAGCTTGCATTTCTGCTTCTGTTTTTTCAAAAAGCGGTATATCATCAACGCCAACCCCTGTTACCTGAACATGACACCATCTGCTTAGTTCTGGTCGATTGTTATCACCGCCGCCGCCATATCTTTTTATAGCCTGTGCATAGTCCGCACTACCGCTATTGCCTAATCTTTTTATATCGCTCATTGTTTAAGTTCTTCTATTTCTTTTTGTTGTTCTTTAATAGCTTCAACTAAAAGTCCTATCATGTGACCGTAGTCCATTGTTTTATGTTCGCCATCTGCTACCAGCTCTGGCAATACTTTTTGTACTTCATTAGCAACTAATCCAATATCTTTTCTACCTGTATCTTTCCATTTATAACTAACACCTCTTAGTTGCTGTACTTTTTCTAGTGGGTTTTCTATCGTTTGTATGTCTTCTTTCAATGCTGCATCTGATGAATAAAAGAAAGCTGCAGAAGTAACTTTTACACTAGCAGTTATTTCTCCTGCAGTACCAGAAGCACTTGTTCCTACACCCAAACTATCTATATAAGCATTTCTAAATGCCAATGAAGATGTTCCTAAATCAATTTGGGAATCCGTTACAGGAGAAATAGTGCTCTCAGTAAATTTTACTCGATCTGTGCCACCCAATCGAAAATCTATTTGGTTGTTTGTGTCTGCTGTTATGCTCGTATTTCCATCTGTATCTAAAATAAGCTCTTTAGCATCCATGTCTAAAGATGTACCAATTGTAATACCTCCACCATCAGCTATAGTCATAGCAGTATCACCATCTGTAAATTGTATAGTGGTAGTTTTTACTGAGGTTTGTGGAGTTGCTGATAAATCTAAACTTGCAAATGCATCGTATACAGCAGCACCAGAACCTGTTCCATCTGTATATACAGCTTTAGTTTTACCGTTAGCTATAGTTACATTTGCTCCAGAGCCTTGAGAAATAATTATATTTTGTGAACCGCTTGTAGCGTTTTCTATCATCCAGACTTTAGATACTGTGTTTGGTCCAAGAGTTATTGTGCAAGCTGAATCTAATGTACCTGTGTATTTCAAATACATTGATCTGCCTGGATCAGTAGACCCATCTGCTATTGTAGTGGTATGCGTATCAGCATTAGTGGTTATAGCTTCTGTGCCATAACTAAATGCTTCTGCTATCAACTCTAGATTGACATTAGTTGTATCACCCCAAGTACCTGATTGTGCACCTGTGGTTATTTCTTCTAGTCGTAAATCATTGTCATATGTACTCATATATACTCCTTATGCTACCTCTTCCCAATTTGGTGTTTGTGCATCATTTACTGATGTCCATGTAGGTGTTTGTGCATCGTTTATTTCTTGATAATTTGGTGTTTGGCTATCGTCAACCTGTCCCCAAATATTTACCGATGTTATTACTCCTGTTCCTTCTATACCTGTAGGTTCAACAACTGCTTTAGCTATTGTTGTTTCATTACCTAGTGAGCTTGTTAATTCAAATCCTGTAACAGCTATTATGTTATTTGTTATTAATGTTGGCGTTCCAAGAGCAGATGTTCCTGCATTACCTGTAACTACAACAACTGCTGTAGCAACAACAATTTCATCTCCAACATCTAAAGTAGAAGCAACTGCAGATACACCTTGTACTGCTTCTCCAATAACAACTGCATTACCTATAGCCGATGTAGAGTCAACTCCTGTTGAAGCTATATTAGCATCTGCTGCAATAGTTTCTGATCCTAAAGCAGAAGTTCCTGCACTACCTGTAGCTGCTATATTAGCTGCAGCAACTACCGTTTCGCTACCTAATGCAGAAGTACCAACTGCTCCTGTAGGTACAAACAACATGCTACCGTCTATATTGACAGAGCCTATGCCCATAGTAGCTTCTAGTCCTATACTTACACCACCACTTTCAGGTATTGCTACTGCAGAAGCTGTAACAGTTTCTGAACCTAAAGCAGATGTAGCTTCTAAGCCAGAGCCTGCAATGACACTACCAGCAGCTACTGATTCTGATCCTAAAGCACTTGTTCCAGCAGAACCTGATACTGCAAAAACAGATGCTGCCGTTACAGTTTCATTGCCTAAAGCAGAAGTACCTGCTACACCTGTTGCTTCTATTAAAACACTTACTCCACCTAGTGAAGTAAACGGAGCTTCAGCAAAGGCGGTTATACCAAACATATTAGCTCTCCGCTATTTCGTTGATGGTTTTAGTTTCGGTTTGTTTGATTTCTACAGACGCAGTAAGTTGTTGTTCAAAGACAGAGAGTGCTGCGGACACTACATCTGTTTGTCGCATGAGGTCTTGTTTCTTGACTCGTAATTCTTGTATCTGACTTAACAAGTATTTTTGTTGATCGTTAAGATCAGCTACTTCGTAGTCTTGATCGTTTATGGTGATCGTGTCTGGCATTAGCTACCTGTTTCTGGTTTTGCATCCATCATATCTTGATATGCTTTTTTAACTTCATCATTCCATGTGGCGTTTGCTATGGCTTGCACTTTAGCATCTTCACCAGATATATCTGCATCTTTCCATGTATCGCCATCTCTAACGCTAGGAACTACGCTATGCCTGTGAAAAGACCTGTTTAGTTCTACGCCATCTTCTTTTAATACAGTTGCTGTTCTAACAGATATTATCGAACTTTCGGAAACTTCAATTTTATCTACTACTATCTCTTTTGTAATTGCCATAATTTTACCTCTAATCTTCTGTGTAATACCATCCTGAAAATAACCAAGCTGTAAGTCGCCCATCACCATAGTTTCTGGTATATAAAGCTGAATTAGCAACTATTCCTGCTGCTCCATCTGTTTCGTGAAAATATACATAGGCTGGATTTACCCCTTTGTGAACATGACTTCTTAAATCATCCGTTACAACTGATCCTGTATATCCTACAGTTCCATGAACGTAAGTGTTAGAAGTTACGCTGGAAGTGGGAAAAGGCAAAGTCATTCTAAAATCATTACTGTCATTTGCAAAAGATAAAAGTAAATAACTATACCAATGAACAACATTACCTATTTTTGTGTATCTAGAACTATAGTTTGTATTTATAGTACCGCCATTAGGAAGCGTTGGTGTCCATGTGCCTTGCTCGTAATCGTTTAAGGCATTAGCTGCTGCTGTATCTGAACCAAACTTTAAACCGTCAGAGTCTATTCTTAGTCTGACTGCTCCGCCTGTCCCAATATTAAAATTATCATTAGTATGTTGATATTGAACATAACCACGATACGAAGCATCGCCAGATGTACCGTCAGCCATAAAGATAGATGACTCTCCAGAAGTGCTACCAACTATAGTCGCACTTGCATTGCCAGCTGTATTGGTAAGAACTATTCTGTCAGAAGCATTGTATGAGGTAACTCCCATGTATACAGTTTCGTTGCCTGCAACCGTAAAATGTATTTCATCATCTGTAGCTGCATCAATCTTCGTATCACCATCGGCATCGAGAATCATCTCGTTACCGTTTAAATCTATTTGTGAGTTTTTAGTTATTGCCATTATTATCCTGAATTTGCTGCTATATAGTTTTTACCTGTAGTAATCGCAGCAGTATAAGATGATTTATCTACTGAACTACCAGCGACATCTGGTTTTGTTATGCTAGTTCCATCGTAAGCTAAAACAGTTTCTAAATGAAAAACATTTCTTTGAACAACATCATTCACCTCGCTTTGAGATAATCCAGATGGTAAATACTCAGAGGATGATCCATTGGTATTTACATCATTAATTAACGTAACTGAATCAGTCGCTATTTCTAAAACTCTTTCTACTGTCATATCCATTTTAGTTACCTTTTAATTCGTTAATTTCTTTTTGTAAAGAATCACATTTTTCAGATAATTCTTGTACTGCTTTTATTAATGGATGCACAAACATTTCCTGAGATATACCCTGTATTCCAGAAGATTCTTCATGCCAACCACCAAAATCAGTTATATTATGTTTATCTAAAGCATCTTTAACTTCTTGTGCAATAAGTCCATACATTTTTTCGTCATATTCTCTAGTAGTTTTACTAGCATCATATCCAGACAAAGTCTTATCAATATTTGCTTTTGGTTTCCATTTAAAAGTTACAGGTCTTAAATCATTTATAAAATCTAAACCGCAATCTGTATTGTTTGTTATTTCTTCTTTGTATCTTTCATCAGAAACTCTAGTCCAAGAAGCATTTGTAGCATAAAAATTATAAACTCTATTATTAGAAGCATCTGAACCAAAAGTAAAAGCTACTCCACCTATACCTCTACAGTTGTGACCCAGAACATATTCATTATTTGTTCCATTATTACCACCTGTGTTGTTTCCAATATAAATGCTGTTATTTTCGGTATCATTTACTTCCCCCGCACCATCTCCAGCATCTACACCAATAAAAATATTATTGCTGCCTGTAGTATTGCTACCACCAGCGTTAAATCCAACAAATGTACAATCATCGCCTGTTGAAGCAGATATCCCAGCATCCCTACCTATTGCTGTGTTTTTTGTTCCACTAGTAAGAACTTGCAATGCACCAGCTCCAACTCCTGTGTTATGTGTATCGGTTGCTGTGGCTGCTGTTATACCACTTAAAGCTGCATAGCCAATAGCTGTATTTCTGCTGGCAGCTACAGAACCATCCATAGCAAAAACTCCTGCAACTGTATTTTGAAATCCAATTGTATTTGCTTTTAAGGCATCAAGACCAATTGCAATATTGTTTATTCCTGTTGTGTTCACACTTAGACAATCAGCACCTACAGCAGTATTACCTGTACCAGAAGTTAAGGCATTAAATACTAAACGACCAAATCCTGTGTTATTACTAGCCGAACTTAATGTGCCTGTAGTAGCATCATCACTAATCAACATACTGTTAGTAAAGTTACCTCTTGGACCTTTAAAACCTAATGTGTTCAAAGTTCCTTCTATCTCAAGATTTTGTGATGAATCTACTGATAGTGCAGCAGTCGTACCAACCGCAGAACCAACTCCGATGATTAGTTTATCTGCTGAATCATCTAGTCCTACATAGTAATCTTGAGCGTTGCCATCGAAAACTATCTTAGTATCTTCGGCTGCTCCACTACCAATGGTAAAGCCTGCTCCTGCATCAAATAATTCTACGGGTACTTTAGTATTTGCCATTAGTCTGCTGCCTCTATAGTTAATGTTCCTGCGTCAACTTGTCGTTTAACCTCGTTATAAAATCTATTGTACTCGTTAATAGGTACGCTTCTTTTTAAATTGTAGCTGTTACCGTCTTTATCAAGTTCTTTTGTTACAACATTAATAGATACCGTTTCTCCAGAAATAACATCTTTGTAATACTTAGCTGAAACTATTTCTATTGATCCCATTATAACTCCGCATCTATTTCTAAAAAATGTCCGCTTTGAAATCTAGCCCAAGCAGCGTTGCCTTGTCCAAGTGTGTTTGTGCCTATAGTAAACTCTACTCCGTAAGAAGTCCTATCAGTGAAATCTAAACTTGTGCTTGTAGAAGTTGACCCACCTGAAAAAATAGTTAGACCATCAGTAGCATCTAAAGTAACAGTTGGAGCTGGTCGTGTCTCTCCTCTAGGATAGTAAAACAATCCATAAAACAATAGGGTTGTCCACATTGTGCCGCTAAATATACCTGCATCAGAAGTTCCAGAGGCTAAATCTCCATAAGCGTATCTTTGATAATACCTGTGACAGAGTTTTTCTTTTTCTCCTCTTGATAATATCTCAAACTCAGTTGCAGTATCACCAACTTCTAATTGAACTGCTGTTATGTAAAGTTCGTTACTTGTGCTGGATACAAAATTACTTATACCTGCTGCTCTATTAGCATTAGTTATAGAAGTCCAAGTTTCACTCAAAGTACCGCCTGAATAAGTAGAACCTGCTGCTAACCAAATTTGAAAATACAAACTTAAATTAGCATCATTACCAAAAGCTCCTGTTGTGTCGGCAGGAAAGGTTAGTTCTACTTTTGACCAAGAAGAAGTAACTGAAAAACTTTTAGAAACTTGTCTAGAATTATCGGCATCGTATAGCTCAAGAATATAAGTAGCACTTCCATTGCCTTTAACCCAAAAACTAGCTGTAAGCTGTTTTGCTCCGCTAGTGCCTTTTTTAACCTGTTGTAAGTTATAGCCTTCAACTCTTTGTTGTATGGTCAAAGCCTCTCCTGCACCTAAAGAAGTGTCGGCTGTGGTGCAGTCTAATTTAAGACTCGTGGTTACATTACTTTCAGCAGGAGCGTCCTCTGTTCCTGCGGTCATTGTGAGTCTCCCTGAAGTTAAAGCTCCGTTTAAAATCCACCTATCAGCGGTAAAATAGTTTTCTGATCCTCCAAGAGTTGCTACTTGTTGAGCCCTTTGATAAATACTGTAGTCACCATTAATTAAAATATTTCGTCTGCCGAAAGCTCCAGAGCTTTCAACCATACTTGTATCTACTTTAGTTAATGCCATTATTCACTCGGTTTATTTTCTTCTTGTATCTTAGCTGCATCTTTGTAATCGCTTCTGCCTGTTACTAAAGTTACAAAATCAGCTTTGTTGCTAGGTATTGGATCAGTAAATGATTCATCATTAATTAAAGTTGTAGTCCATGTATTTTGCATGCGTTTCCAACAGTTGTTAATTTTACCAACGGCAGCGTTTTGAAACCACAAATCTATATCTACTAAATTGTCTTTCAGTATTTTTTCATCCGTATCATCTATTGTAATTTTTATTTCTATTGCCATTTTTACCTCAATATAAAAGTCCACCTCTAAAGAAAGTGTGGTTATTGTTATCGTAAATTATTGCACTTGTGGTTGCTGAAGTGTATGGATGAAATCCTACCGTATCATTAGCGTCTAACTCTGCATAAAACAAAGAACAGAATACAGAGTTAGCACTACCGCTTACCGAAAAATCATTAAAACTTGCTCTTGCATTATTAATAGTTAACCACGACTGCGAAAAAGTCCAGTTTGAATAAACAGATGCAGCAAACCAATAAGTGCCGTCTACAGGAGCAGTAAACAAACCTGTAGAAGTGTTGTAGTCTCCATTTCTATCTGTTTCAAATTCTAAATTAAAAATAACAGGATCACCAAAAGCACCTGAAGAATTAAAACCTGTTTGATTTCCGTTTCTTCTTGCTCCAAAAGCAGGTTGTAAAGGTTTAGTTACATGACCTGCGGAGTCTATTTGAAAAACAGTAGTTCCACTATTTGCAAATTGATAGCCACCACCTCTGAAATAATAAGTCCCAGTATTTGCTGGCTCTCCAAAGTACAAACTTTTACTTTGTTCAAAATTTATAACTCCTGCAACAGAAGAACTAGCTGATTTATATAACACTCTAGGATAGGAGTTTGAAGCAGTATTTTCTATTACTAAATTCATATTGCTTCCGCTACTAAAATCGCTTGTGCCACCATCTGTAGGAGCAACATCATGTTTAATCTGTAACTTACCTTGCGAGGGGTTACTTTCTCCAATTCCAACTTTCAAATTTTCATCAATAACCAAAGCGGGATTTGTACCTACAGCAGAACCTTTACCGATAATTAAATCATCAGCAGAATCATCTAGCCCAATGTAATAATCTTGTGCATTACCATCAAAAACAATCTTTGTATCTTCGGCTCCACCATCACCAATCGTAATAGTGGGTGTAGTACCTTTAAGTGTCATAGCACTATTAGTCAGAGTTAGTACCTCAGTCCCCGCTATGTCCATTCTAATGGTGTCCTCGTCAGAACTTTCTTCGACCATCACTTTGGTATCGCCATCAGCGTCTGCTAGTTGTACTGCAGAGTTAATCTGACCTACGGCTATTGATACTACTTCTATCGATACTCCGTTAGCGGGAGCAGCAGTAAAGGTTAGAACTGCATTACTGATACTGTAAGTTGCTTTTTCTTGATAAACACCGCCAACAAAGACTTGTGTGTTGTTTTCGTTAGTCGGAGCTGCCGATAGCGTAAAGGTGGTATCTGAACCATCGCCTGTAAACTCGTCTACTAAAATATTAGACGCTGCTGCGGATATATCGGTGATCGTGTGAGTTATGGCTTCTACGGCTGTACCTGTTGGCGGAGCAGTAGAAAAAGTCAGAGTTTGCCCTGATATGCTGTAAGTGTCTTTGTTTTGATAAGTACCGTCTATATAGACTTGAACTGCGTTCTCACTTGTCGGTGTAACTCCTAACGCTAGGGTTGTATCGCTGTTGTCTCCTGTCATGGTTGCTAGAACCATGTTTGATCCCTGGACATTATTTAATGCAGAGTAGATTGTAATAACTCTACCGTTAGCAGGAGCTGTAGAAAAAGTGACGGTGGTTCCTGAAACAGTATAAGTATCATGAGCTTGGAACACACCGTCTATAAATACCATAAGCTGTTGTTCGCCAGATACTGCGTTGGATATAGTGAACGTAGTGTCACTACCATCGCCTGCAAAGATATTAGTAACCAAGAAGTTACCTTCACCAACATTACCCCAAGCTGAACCTGAGTAGCCTTCAAACTTAGATGATGTGGTGTTAAATCTTAAATCTCCTGCAGCGGGTGAACTTGCTCTTTGTGCAGTTGTGCCTGTCGGCACGTTAAGAGCAGTATCAAACTCTCTAATAGTTTTACTAGCTGGTAAAGTACAGAATACATCTTTAGTACCTGCACTAAAATCAACAGCACTATCGCTATTAGTGCTAGAAAGAACAGTTGTCCTGGATAAAGTATCGGGTGAAGCATCGGTAACTGTACCAATACCTACCTCAAACTCTGCTGCTGTTTGGTGTGCAATACAGTAATAAGTAACATTACTGTTACCTACCCCAGCAACAAAAGTTTCGAAACCTGTAGCTGCACCAGCAAGATTTATCGTGCCTGTGCCTGTGCTAGTTGTGGTTTCCTTAACTCTATCGTTAAGAACAAATGCCATCTATGCGATTCTTATAATAGCGTTGGATGCGTCTGCTGTTGGAAACTGAATAGTGAAGTCTCCGTTAGTAGAGGTTTTATCTCCTCCAAATGCTAATACTGCTACTGCTGCATCACCTGAGTCACTATCGTTAAAGATTAATGCTCCGTTAGCAGTAATAGTAGCACTAGAAAATGTAGTATCTGCAAAGTCTGTGAACGCTGTTGTTCCAGAAGTTGTCGGATCAACTCTAGTTAAAGTATTACCTTTAGCAGTATATCCTGTTCCTGATACTTCATTGGAAGTAGTGTAAGCAGTTGTAGCTGCACCTAAACTCGCTGAACTTGTGTATAAAGCTAATTGAAAGGTACTACCGCCTGAGTTTAAAAAATTGTGTTTTGCTTCCATCAACTCTTTCTTGAAAGAAGTACACATCGCTTGTGAAATTGCCATTACAGCCTCCTTATAATATCAGCCATATCTCTATGACCTTGTTTATCTAATAAACCAGCTACCGTAGAACGATCACTAGCTATAGCCTGTTTTATATACATTAAAACAACCTGTTTGATTGAATCTCTAAAAGCTTCTGCTTGTGCTTTAACCATAGGGTCTGCACCTTCACTTATAGAAACCAATCTCTCAAGTATTCTTTCAGTCCAATATTCAGGACTTAAACCTTTATTCTCTGTAGTATTGACTACTACAGAACCCACATTTATATCTGTATCTACGCTTAACATTACGACCTCTGTTGTCTCAGCATACCCTCATTACGAGTATCAATAGTATTATCAGCTTCTCCAAGATTTTTTAATCTAGATATAGCTTGAAAATATCTTTTTTCATATTGCTGCATTAAATCAGCATCACCCTTCATATATGCATATCCTTCTAGCAATGATCCGTATAACAAAGCATTACTAGCATTTGTTGATAACCAGGTTGTACCGCTATCAGCTCCTGCAGTTATAGAAGCTGGTCTATAAAAATAGTGCAACTCAACTGTATAAGATTGATTTGGTGTTGGTCCTACAATAAAAGTAGTATCGTCAAAAGTTGCATAATGCTTGGGTTGTCCTGTTACCGTGCTGTCTGGATATGCCTCTCTAATAAAGTTTACATCTCTAAAATAAAGAAAAAATTGACTGCTACCAACGTGTACTGCCAATGAAAAATTATCAAGAAAATCACTAGGGGTAGACAAATACTCATTACTAGCAGTCAATGTTCCTGTTACATTCTTCCTAAAATTAGGAAGTTTTACTGATTTTAAAATTCTTTCTTCTGCTTGTTTTATTATTTGAGGAAGATCAGAAACAAAACTTGTTTCAGTATTTTCTAAATAATTTTGTATCAAACTTTTTAATTCGCTATATGTCATATTAAGGTGTGTTAGCTGTACCACCCATGCCTGAGTGATTTGTACAATAATAATAAAGGGTTGGTGCTCCAACTGCTACGGTAATTTGTGTATAAGCTCCTGAGCTACCAGGTGTTCCGTTAGTTGTTACTCCTGTAGTGTATTCAGAACCACCTCCATGAGTACCGTCTGATGTTGTAGAAAATCTTAAAGGATGTCCACTATTACTAGAGTCTGATTGATCAAATCTATAGGTGCTACCTTCATTAAGAGTTAAAGTTGGATACACCGCACTATCTATGTAGTACCTATTAGCTCCCAAATATGAAGCAACTGTAACTGTATAAACCGTATCTCCTGAAGCACTAACCGATCCTAAAGCTGAAGTACCTGCAAGACCTGTTACTGCTGCTGTGTCATCTATACCTGTTAGAGTTACTGTACCAACACTAGCAGTTCCTTCTAAACCTGTTATGTCTGTGCTAATAGAGCTAGTCTCGCCTGTAGTTATAGTGACTTGACCAACTTCATTTCGCATGACCATACCTGTGCTATTAACAGGATTGAAACCAAAATACTCTGTAGATTCTTTTTCTCCAGAGTCTATTCTAGGATCATATAAAGATACGTTATCAGAAGTTTCTATATCTCCTATTCTTAACTGCGGATGATCAACATCAAAACAATCGTAACAAACTCTAAAACCATTACGTGAATCATCTTCTATTTCGTATCTAAGCTCAGATAACTTATATGTGAATCCACATCTATCACAAATTCCTAAAGCTTTTTTTCCAGAAGAATAAGCCATTACCTATAGACGCTCATATTAGGCACAAACTTTACAGGTGCTCTTTCTCTATCAGCGTCACTTACTTCATTCCACAATTCATCGTATCTAGCTTTAATCATCGGAACCTTATTTAAAGCTTCGTTGTTTTTACATGCTATGTTGTATGCTAAAGCATAAGTTAAACAAGGCAAATACCTGGCAGGAACATCAGGATTAATATCTGCATTTGCTCCAGCGTCTTCTATTCTTTTAATGTAATCGTAAACTAAGGTATAAGTTTGTTGGGAATCAGGTGTAGACCAGACAACTATGTTCATGCTTGAAGTGCCTTTATCTACAAAATATTGAGTTGGTTTTGATTGGGTAAGTTTTTTTGCTTGATGATTGTATTCTGTTCTAGATATACGTCTTAATCTTTGATCAAATTGTTTTTCTGTGTCTGCTGCATCTGTTCTTATAAAAGCATCCACTATCTCTAGAGCAGAAGATTCTGCAGCATACGTATTAGTTCCTGCCGTCAATGCAGTTGTAGCTTGTTCTATTTTCCATAGATTCAAACCTTTATTTTGCCATTCTAAAAAGATTAAATTTAAAGCTCTTTTAGCAGAATTGTATTCACCACCTGACATCATAGATAAACCACAAAGATCATAGGCTTCTTCCATGATCTCTGTTAAGTCTAAATTAAAAGTTGTAGTGCCACTTGTAGCCATTATTTACTCCTTTTATGTTTTCTTCTAATAGCCTCTTTACCAGATTTAGCTATTTTAGCTTGTTCGTTTTTACCAGCTACCTTTGCTCTTTGTTCTAATACGGTAAGTATTTGTATCTTTCTTGCAAAAGGTTTATTAATTCTTTTTACTTTAGCAACCGTAGCCCTTGCATCTGCAGGCGTTGCATACTTAATACTAACGGTATCTTTAGGATTTTCGTCAGTATAAAGTCTTCTATCAGAGCCTTTAGGTTTTTTACCTGTTCCTACCTTTGGGTCTCTTTTTCTTTTCACTATTATTTAATTTTTTTTTAGAAGCAGGTGCTTTCTTAGTCATATTTTTAAAGTTTGCCCTGGACATTACCATTTTACTTTATGACTCCAATATCTTGCACTTAACTTACTAGGACTAGCATCTTGTGCATTGTGCCTAGCATAATAAGATTTTCTCCTGGCTTTGTCCTTCTTTGATTTAGGATTTTTGCCAGCTCCTCTTACTCCTTGTTGTCCAAATCTAATAGTCTTAACTTTGTCGCCATCTTTAGCAACAACAACGTGTGACTTTTTAGGATGGTTAGGGGTACGTTTTGGCTTGTTATAACCGCTAACGCCTGCCCTAGCCAGCCTTGGGTCTTTCTTAGATTTCTTTTGGCGAGACACTATTTAGTCTTACCGCCTCCAAACATTCTTTTAACGTAATCTTGAAACATCTCAGTTTTCATACCACCTTTCATTTTACGCATTTCAGCTTTCTTGCCAGCACCTTTTTTCTGTACTTTAGCTTTCTTGCCACCACGCATCATGGTAGTTTTTTTAACTTTAGATTTGTTTCCGCCCATCATTTTTTTGACTTTAGCTTTCTTGCCGCCTCTCATCATGGACATTTTTTTTACTTTGGATTTTTTTTCTCCAGCCATTTTTGTTTTCTCCTACTCACAAGTGAGTGAAAATCGTCATTGAAATAATTCTCATAGTAACCTTTAGTTCTAATACTATCAGAAGCCTTTATTAAAACATCCAATCTCTGCACAAAAATTTGATAATAATCTTCATCAGAAATAGGATTGTAATCAGTTTGATCTACAGCGTGTGATATCTCTGTGTCAGGATGTGAACCCATGACCCATAGATTCATCGGTACTGCGTAATCGTTAAGAATATCTATTCTCTTTTCGACCTCTTCTATTGATACATCTTCGTAGTCTGTAGCACAATAAATGATTACATCATACGTATCGTCAAAAGATTCAATCAAAGTTAATAAATCTTCCCATAAACCTCCCAAGCCTAAAATACATTTCACTCTATCTTTAGTCCATGAGTTATTAGCAAATGGACATGCTGGTAAATTGTTATGTTTTTTACTTGGTTTTTCTAATACTTCACGGCTCCATTCTCTAATTTCTTTAGACAACAGAGCTTCATTAAGCATTATTTTTTCTTAGTTTTTTTCTTAGCCTTTTTCTTAGGAGCTTTCCCCCCAACATAAGCTTCGTTTATGTCTGGTGTAGACGGATCATCAGCCACGTAGTGACCTTTATTGTCCCTGGCTCTGACACCGTTTAGTTCATCTGCCTTTCTTTGGGCATCTGCTAAATCAGAATCAGGACCAAAAACAACTTCATAAATACCGTCTTTGTTAGCTTGCAAAACATTATATCCTGCAGGAAAGTCTCCGTTAGTAGCTATTATTGCTTTAGCCATGTGTACTCCTAGTCAGAATATACTTTTACCATTTCTAAAGTTATGGAATAAGTATCTCCTGAACTGTGACCTTTTGTTGTAAATAGAATGTCGCCATTCTTCCCTGAGCCTGCGTTATTAGGTATACCGCCAAATTCTTTGAAGTCCATGTGACCGTTACTACTTTCTGCTAATTCAGCAATCAGTACATTGGTGCTAGCGTTAAAGAATAATTGCACAGACATACCTACTATGGCATGACTTATACGCATTACTCTGACTTCAGAACAAGCAGTACCAGCAGCATTAGCAGCTAAAGCAGATACGTCTACTTTAGCTACTGCTGATTCTCCTGTGCCATCGCTGACATTGGTAAACTTCATAACACAGTTACGCTCACCATCTAAGATGGTTTGACTTGTTACTGTATCAGCCATAATTTACCTCCTATTATGCGTCAGCAAATGGAGTAACTATTGTGCCTGAACCTAAAACAATGCCTTCTACAGCATATTTATTATCCGCAATAGCAGTTACTCTAACGATACTACCTGCGAGTCCACCCTTGGTAGAACCATTCATGGTAATAACGTCATTAGATGCACCTGAAATAAATACTTTACCTGAAGCATCGTCTTTACCCATGTAAACACCACCAACAAACTTATCGGTACCATCGGTTAAGATGTCCATGTCTGTAGCTGCTGTTTCTACTACAAAAGTAAAAGTAGCTCCTAAGTTATTAGTTTGATCAGGTTCATCATCTCTTGTAGGTGCAGTTGCATCGATAGTTGGTAAAGTAAATTTACCGTCAGCATCGTTACAAGTTAAAATTTTTCCTGCGTGTGCAGCCACAGTTAAAGTTGTGTCTGCGGTTAAACTGACCACATTTGCATTACCAGCAGAAATAAATCCTGCTAGTGATTGTATTGGTCCACTAAAAGTTGATTTTCCCATATTAAGTCTCCTTAATTAAATTTATCGTCTTGGGTTGTCTGCTAGGTCAGTCGATAAACAATAAAATTCCTAGAACCAGAAAAGGGGGAGCTTACGCTCCCCCATCTCTTTAGCTTGATCCAGGTGATCCAAAGATACCAAGAGGATCAGATACACCAAAGGAATATCTTTCTCTTGCTTTATATCTTACGTTACCTGTATTGAAGTCTCCGTCCATGTTAGTAGTCATTGGAGCTCTAACAAAGTGCTTCATGCCATCAGGTACATCAGTTGTGATGAAGAAAGCATTTGTGTCAGTTAAATAATGATTAACTGCAAAGCCTTCAGGAATCACACCGTTGCTTCTAATTGCATTAATGTCATTGTCAGAAGTTCCTACTCTGTACTCACTTTCGAGAAGTCTTGTAGCAACAAACTGCAGATCAGATGGAACGATCAGTTTTCTTGGTCTAGCTGCAATTTTTAGACCACGTTCATCTGTCCATTTACCAATTTGAATAACTGCATCTTCTAAAGATGTTTCATTCAAATCAGCTCCTGTAGCAGGTCTGTTTGAGTTTTTGCCACCATTTACGAGTGGGTGACCGTCACCGCCTGTCACTCCATCACCTGATGCAGTAAATAAATTTACTCCGTCACCAGATTGAAAAGAGTTAGTAAACCCGTTATTCAATGGAACTGCTGCTTTCACTTGCTTTGTGTAAGCCATAGCTCTAGCAAGTGCTTTTGTGTATCTTGCAGATAAAGAAACATAGAGGTTATCCTCCATTGCTTCTTCAGTTACTGCAAAACCCATTGCAATAGTTTCGTGAGTATAACGAGCTACAAAAGATTCTTGTGCTGTATCGTAACTGATAGCCGCACCTTCATCTTTCACAGGAGCTGCACCAAATCCTGATAACTTCAACTCTTCTTCGAAACTTCTTTCAGAGTTTTCTGTTACATAGACTTGCTCATGCTCATTTTCGTAAGTGTTGTACTCCTCACCAAATAAAGCGTTTAAACCAGGAAGAAGCTGCTTAAGCTCATTCGCTCTTGAAATAGCTGCCATATTATCCTCCTTAGCCTATACCTGTTGTGTTCAATAATTGATGTCCAACGTTGAACATCACCAAAACGTCTGTAAAGCCATCACCAATAGCACTATCAGGACCATCAACAAAGTCAATGATCTTCAATGGTAGTGTATTAGTAGTATTAGCTGTACTTCCGTCAATCGCATTTCTGCTTCTGCCAATGCTAGTTGATCCTGCAGTTTGCACAACAGCTACATTCTTGCCAAGATCGTCTTGACTAAGAGATTCGTCTGATTGCATTTGCATAACTAGAAAAGGGTCAGAAGCTACATACGCAACTATATCATCCGCAGCCGTAGAAGCTGGATAATGTAAGCTGTTTGTAAATTGTCCTGTAGTAGGGTCAGTATACGCACAACCTAAAAACACTCCAATAGGAGTCAAGGAAGTAGTTCCTGTGTCCTTTTGAATAGTAGTGTTAGGATTGTTGTCTGCCCACTTAACAAAGTCACCGTAAAAAATAGATGTACCAAAATTGTTAGCTATTTTGTAGTGAGTAATCTTTGCGTTGTAAGCACATGATACTAAAGACCCAACAGGTTCAGCACCCATAGGTGTTGCTGATGAAGCCATAAAATACCTCGATTATTAAAAGTTAAACTAAAGACTAGGAATCTCTACCAAATGTAGTTTTAGATTTTCTTTCAAATACTTGTTTGGTAGCCATTCTGTTGTCTTGATCCTTAAAGTAAGCATTATCTACAGAATCCATTTGAGTTTGTGCCATGCTTCTAAAGTGTTCATCTCTAGCTGCGGCTTTCTCAGCAGGCATTTTGCAGAGTAGCTGTCCACCTATCTCTATGTGTCCTTTCTCCGCCCATTCAGATTTATAGTCCATCATGTGAACGTGTAGTTCAGGATGGTCCTCTGATCTGCATGGTTCCCAACCTTCTCTGAATTTTTTAGAAACATTAGGATTATCTGCTTTACCCAGCAAACTTGTTCTAATGTAACGAAAAACCCAACCAGGTTGAGGATTAGGACTCGGTAGGTTAGAAGGATTTTCCCAACTTTCAACTCGTTGAGTAACCTCTCGGTTATCTTCCGTTCTAGCGGTACGCACTTGATCTTCTGTATTTTCGATCTCTTTATTATCTTCTGTCATTAAGACTCCTGTAATAGTTGTTTTGCGTATTGCTCAGGCGTTATACCAAGTTGACGTGCTAACTTAACTTGCGTCTGAGTCAATCGTACTGAGCGAGAATTTTGATTACCTGTTGTTCTCGTAACAGGTGCCACAACATTTGAGGGTTGTGGTTTTTCCTCTGGAGTTTCAACTTGCACATTATCTTGTGGTTGAACTCCATAAAAATCTGGAAACTCTTTTCTCATAGAATTATCTATTTCTTCATAGTATCTAGGAGATGCTGGATCAACACCACCAGCTTGTAATTGTTTATCTTTATACAAAGCATAAGCAGTCATTTCTTGATGTTGCGGGGTATCTCCCATAAACCAAGAGTTCTTAGCTACCCAATCTTTAGTAGCTGTATCAACCTCTGGTATCTCTGGTTGAGGTTGTTGCATAACTGCATTTTCTTGTAATGCTTGAGCGTATTGCGGTGCACTTGTTTCAGCAACTGATGCTTTAGCTAGTTCAGCTTGAGCAGCAGCCATAGCTTCTGCATCACCATCATCGTATGCTTTCTTAAACTTTTCCGTTGCACTTTGTTTAGCAAATTGTGCATTAGCCACAGCTTGCTCATTCAATACTTCCGACCCTTGACTGACGAGTTGCTGTAATCTTTGATTATCTGTAAGTAAAGTCTTTAAACGCTTAGTAGCTTCTTCTGCTTGTTTTTGTGCACTTTCTTTAGCTCTGCGTTCTTCGTGATACTCGTATTTGAGTTTGTTTATTCTGTCGCCAGCTCTTTTGCTGTAGTCTGTAATCTCTGCATCAACTGTATCATCATCCACAGGAGCAGGTTCTTCAGTCTCGACCTTTGGTGGTCGTCTGTCTTCTTCTGGAGTATCGTCTACAACTTCTACCTCTAAATTATCAGTATTGGTAGCTTCTTTAGTTATTTCAGTTTTTACTCCAAAAAATTTATCTTCTTCTGATTGCGGTTGTATATTGCCTGCCGCATCAGATGTAAATTCAGTTTCTATATTCAAGTTGTCACTCATGCTCTAACTACTCCCGTAGGGTCTTCTACTACTGCTTCCACAGTATCATCGTTAATTAAGCGAAACTCTTTACCGTAAATTTTCATGCGAGTTCCTGAATAAGGTCTAAACACCACCCAATCTCCTTCTTGACACCAGGGACCGCTAGGAAATCTATTTTTATCTTGATAAGCATCAGGACCTAATTTAAGAACGTAACCACACATATTGCTAACTTCTTCGTCTTTGATAGTTTGTGTAGCTTTAATAATGCCGCCATCAGTTTTTTCTTCTGCTTCGGGCATAGCAACAAGAACTTTCCACCCTAGAGGATCAGGCAACTGACTTTTAATTTCTTCTTCAGTTTCTGGTTTATCTATTGCTTCTATTTCTATTTCTTGTTTACTCATAATGTTGCACGACTTAAGGAGCCGAGTTCCTATTCACGCTGATGTTGATCTATCCAATCTAACATTTCACGTTCTGCAAGGGCTAATCCCTCGATAACGCCACTAATTTTTTTATATTCAGGAAAGCTATTACAATCTCCTGTAGCTAAAAAATCAGCTTTGTCGTTCATCATATCCCTAAGCCTCTTCTTCAGAAACTCTGAAAGTGATAGCTCTTGGATATCATTTATCATTCGTATCTATATCTTTAGCGATTTGGATACCAATGTCAAGTCCTTTTTCGTAATCTTCACGTGCTTGCTTTTCGCTTTCACGTTCTGCTTCTAGCAAATCGCTAGCAATCTTCTGTCCAAGTTCAGCACCCGCTAACTCTCTTTGGGTAGCTAATCTTTCTTTCTCTATCTCAATTTGTTCTGCCTGTCTTTGAGCATTAAGATTTATTCTTGCAGTATCTGCTATAGCTTTACGTTGTACGTCAGCTTTCTTAATTTCTATCTCAGCAGCTTTCTGTTGAATCAATGGGTCTTGCATTTGTTCAGCAATTCTTTGTTGCTGTGCATCTCTTCTAGCAGAATCCGATACTCTGGTAGCAGCTTCAGCCACTAATTCAGAGATACGTTTCTCAACATCTGGTGGTAAAGGTTGTCCCATTGGTGGTAGTTCTACACCTAGTTCAGCTTCAACTTCTTTTCTAAACTTCATAGTCAGATGATCATTTACATAAGCAGAAGCAGCAGCAGATATCTGAGCCGCATTTGGCGATTTTTCTAGGAGAGAAATAACTTCTGGATTATCTTGTGCTGCTCCTACCGTTTGTATATGTGCATCGTGGTCTTGGAAATCGTATGCCTTAACAGGAATGTTGTTTATTAAGTTTTGTACTGCAGATACAGGATCAACAGGCGGTATCTCTTTGTTAGCAGGTATTATGTTCTCTGCATTAGGGATACCCAATACTTCGAGCATTTGCCTGTGTAATTGTTTCATATCGTACATCTGAGGTGCAGATGCTGCTAACTGTAAAGCAGATTGATACTGCATTATCCTTTGTGCCATTGTTGATGCATTAGGATCAGATGTAGGTAGTACGTCTATTCTTTTATCAAAATCGCTGGCAGCTATGGCTTCTTCATCATCTGTTTCATAAGGATAAGAAGGATTACCAAAGTCTTGTATGATGCCAACTAATAATTCAAATTCTTTTTTCATGGCTGCGTGTAGCCTTGCTTGTACCGCAGACATAACTTTCATATTTCTTTCTATCAGAGCCAAGGTTGTTCCAACAGGTGCCTGATTATTCATATCAGATATCTTCATGTCGGATATGCTGGCAAACCTTTTACCTTCTTCAACAATAGTGCCTAATAAATTATATAAAACATTAGACGGTTCTTTGTACGGTAAGAAGGTTATATTGTCTCTAATAGCACCGCCAGGAACGTCCACATCTCTAAATTCTCCAGGCATTATAGGGGTATCATCCCCTTTAATTCTTAAACCTCTAGACTTCAAACCACCAGGCAAGTTAGATAACGTACCAGCATCTACTAACTGTCTAAGAATCGAAGTAGCAGATTTAGCTAAACCACCTATCATGTGGATCAAACCAAAGCCGTAAAATCCTAAACCAGGCAAATATTGATAGTGTACAAAGTGTGTACGTCTTTTCTTCTGTGGGTCATCTTGGTAATAGTTTCTTCTAATGCTTAAAACTACACCGCTTGGATAATCCATAGTCACAACGTAAGGTAAAGCTATACCTGTACGCATACCGTTTACTTCATCTTCAAAGCCAGGCAAGTCTAAATTAACTTGCATTTCTAATAGAGTATGACGTTTATCGTACTCAGCTCCCTCCATTTCTCCTGTGAGTTCGCTGTATTTATGTTCTATATCAGAATAAGTGCTAGAAGCTTCAGGGATATCTATATCACGGTAAAAGCCACTTACCTGCATTTTTCTAATATCATTAGCAGATTCACGCATAACGTGAGTAGCACGTTCACAAGTCTCTAAATCACTTGCTCCGTAATTAACGACCACATCCTCAGACGGTACAAAAATACCGCTAGGTCTGCCTAAATTAGGATCGTAATAAACTTTTCTAAACGCAGAACCAGCTAGAGGCAAAGAAAACAACAGTTTCTCTGTCTCAGTTCTGTATTCAGTCATCTCATAGGTCAGAAGATAGTTCATATAATCTTCAACTCTATTAGCTTGTTTTTCTTTTTCTTCGGTAGCTTTACCAACAATAACTGTTTTGACAGGACCTTTTGCAGGGAATATCTCAGATATAGCTTGCGATTGGAAACGGATAACCGCCTCAGTCAACATAGGATGAAAGACCCCACAAGCTCCCGACCAGGGCTGTGTTCTTTCTTCTATCTTCAAACCAAGCTGATCTAAACCTTTAGTATAGGTTTCTTCCCAATCTTTACGAGAATCCTTATCCATCTGATAAGCAGATAGCAAGTCACTACTAATTTTATCAATCTCATCGTTATCAATAAAATCAACTAAGTTACTGTTAAAATCAACCTCACCCATCTCAGGCTGAGGATCAAAGTCTATAAGCATACCGCCATCGTCTGTCTCTATTGCAACAGACTCTGGATTCTCTATAGCAATCTGTATATCAGCACCTTCAGGTTCTTGTTCAATCAAACCCTCAATAGGTGTTGCAGGTGTTTTTTCTACTGCCATTTATCTCCTAGTAATAATCCGCCCTTCTGTGCGGTTCAAGTTCTTCTTCCTCTTCATCTGTGTACAGAGGAATAAAACCACCTTGTCTAAATCTTAACAGAGCTTGCGTACTGCTATCAACTAAATCATCGTGTTCCATATTAGGAAAACCAGCAAACTCTTCAATAACTTCTTCCGCCCATCTAGTCTCAGGACACCACACAACGCCAGAAGAAAACAAATCTGAAACTGCATTTACCCTAGATATCTTATCGTTACCACGACTAGGCGTGTATTCCTGAACAGGGATACCTGTAGCCCTTAACTCAAAGATCAAAGGCATACCCGCAGCTTTCGCTTCCACAATAAAAGCATCGGGTTTAAATTCATTGTATTTTTCCGTAGCCAAACGCTTCAGATCAGGAAACTCTAATCTATCTTTGTAAGCATCTAGCAAGATAACGTTAGGAGCCAGCATCCCATCATCGCCTTCTTTGTAGAACACACCCCACGTTGTACAAGCAGAAAAGTCCGCTCTTTGATTCTTTAAGAAAGCCGTATCCCAAGATTGAATAATAAAATCACAATCAGGCGGTTCCGTGTATTCCCAGGTACGCCACCACTCCCTTTTAACCAAAGCACCCTCTTCAGCAGTAGGGTCCTGTTGGTATTGAGCAGACCACTTAGATGACGGTAGTTCTGCTTTTAACGCTTCTAATTCTTCTAATTTCCAAAATTCTTCCCATAACGGGGTCCCAGAGGGCAATATAGCGGGTAATTCTATGACTTCCCATTCATCAGAACCACCCCGTTTTATGCTAGCATCTACAATCTGACCCGTAAGATCACGCTGATGCCAGCGAGTCATTACCACAACTATCGCTCCGTTAGGCTGTAAACGCTGTCTAGGTCCAGAGGTATACCATTCGTAGGTCTTGTTAAATACGTTAATATCGCTGCTAGCACCCTCTTGTTCAGAGTGCGGATCATCAATAATCAATAGATCAGCACCTTTACCTGTTACAGCACCGCCAACACCTATCGCAAAATACTCCCCGCCTTTGTTAGTATTCCACCTTCCCGCAGCTTTAGAGTCCGCTTGCAAAGACACATCTGTAAATATTCTCTTGTAATCTTGCGAATTAACCAGGTTTCTCACCTTTCTACCGAAACCTACCGCTAATTCTGCAGTATGAGCCGTCTGTATTATCTTCTTATCTGGATATAGCCCTAGAAACCACGCAGGGAGCAAATAAGAAGCAAACTCACTCTTGGTATGTCTAGGTGGCATATTGATAATTAATCGCTTCAGCTCGCCTTTAGCCACCCTCTCGAAGGCTTCCGCCATAATCTCGTGATGATCGCCATGAATAAACGCTGACCATTGCGATTTAACGAAACTAAGATAGCTTTTCTTGCTTTTTATCCTAGACTTGGCATCATCAAGCTCCTCAAGAAGCGTCAGAAGCTCCTCTTTTTCATCTAATGACAAGTTATTAATAGCAGATAAGTTCATTTGTTAGTAAGAACCTACTTAGCTAGTAGGAATATATGAAAAAAACAAAAACATAGGAGAGATATCCCCAGGAACTTACCAATTCCATTAGTAAGTTACTAGCTAAGTAGGTAAAAAGTGTATAAAAATCTCTAGATTGTACAATATTGAACGACTTCACAAGAAAATGCAACAAAAATTTACGCTAAATAGGGACCCTAGACCCATATATACAGATTTAGGGGGTAGGGGTATCAAAAAAAACAGCTAGCATTTTGATAGTACCCCCTTTTCTTTCGTCAAACCAGGTATATGAATGTGCATATCACTATGTATTGTATGTCAGACATGCGTGTACAAAAAAAGGGGGGTCGGGTAGCCAAAAAATATTGTTCAAACAAAGAATCCTTTTCTTGTTCGGTTAGTTTTCTCTATTAAATGGAGGGTTAGCTAACTGCTATCACTTAGCAATCTTATTTTCTCTTCTATCTCTCGCTCTATCTCTTCGGGAGTTCTCTCTTTCTTGGTCTCTACTACATCAGAAAACATTGAGACGCTTTTCCCCAACAGTTCTAGGCTTCGGATTCGTGCCGAGTCATTGCTTGCTTCTTGGCTTTCCCTGTACAAACGATCTAGAACGTAACTTTTAACCCTGAGCGAAGATGCTAGTAATCTATCCTCTTTCTTAGCTAATGCACTCTGTAAGCTTTGTGCAATCTTAGGGTCTGCTAATAGTTTCGATGCTTCGACCTCTACCCATTTGGGAATGGTCCCGTCCTTGTTCATGGTTACCTCGTAAGCTTTGCAATAGGCTTCCTTGTTGCTGGTCACTTTGCCCTTAACAATTTCATTGATGAAATTTTGTTGTTTGATTGTGAGCGGTTTATTGTCGATCACTTTGAGGTCTGGTTTATCTGTCATGGTTTTATTTTCTTCCTTTCTTCTCTTCCTGTCTTCTAGCAAAACGCTATCAAATTTTTCTTAAGAAAATATTTCTCTTTCGTGTTCCTTTTCGTGATTAATGCTGTATAGTTCTTTCTGTGGATGATGTTTTATTTACTGTGACAGATTGAGACTGCAATAGTTTTAATAAAGGGTAAACATTAAACGGTGGGCTTTCAGCCATAATCCCAAAAACGGAAAGGCGGACTAGGTCATTCTTTGACTACGTTGCGGAGACGGGTTCTAGCATGAGCGATGACGACCCGTAAGGATATTAGCGGTTCATTCTGCTTTTATCCGCTCATCCTCCTGAGTCCATGAATTAACATGCTTGAAGAGGTTCCTAATTCTGGGGACCAGAAACTCAAACTCGGAGGACGTATGAGTAATAATATTTCAAAAACTGATGTGTTAAATATGGTCGAAACTGAAAGCCTAAGAGAAATGGTTGTTCTTTATTGGTATCTCAAAGAGTTACCTCAAGATATCATTCTCGATTTGTTAGCCGATCAATTAATAATTATGTTCGATGACATGCCCGACAATGAAGTTAGGGATTGGTATGAATCTAATCTTTATCTTATCCCTGAAGTCATAGCGGTTGCGGATGCCTTTGGTATAACTCAAGAAAAATTGAATAAACTGAAGGAGTCCGCATGAAGTCTTACCCAATATGGAACACCATCAATTCTTGCATTTACAAAAGTTCTAAATCTTACGGGATAAAAGAACATGGAGAGGTCTCGACATATATCGGGACCTCTGCAAAAAATTCTCATCTATTCTTAGAAACTAAAACGACTCATCGTCAGTTAGAAAATGGCGATAGGGAATGGCGGTTTTATCTGGATGGGAAACTTGTAAAAAATGCAATCATGAAAAAAGGTAGTTATGAAATAGAATTTATTCCAACGGTGGAATCATGACGGAAAAACAATTTATGACGCTTTGCGAAAAGTATCAGTTTGACCCCGCAGACGCTTGGGAAAATGAATCTTTGAAAGAAGCTTTATTGTGGCGTGATGATGAAACGGTTGAAGAGATTCTAAAAAACGACTATTAAAAATTACAGGCTAGATTTTTCTAGCCTGTTTTTTTTGTGTCTTTTTTTTTGTTTTTTTTCTTTATTTTTTATACGTCTTTACCGATAGATTAGCGAAAGATAGTCTGTCGTGAGAGTGAGGTTAATCTTTTAACTCGGAGGTGTAATGAAATTAAAAGATGCAAAAAAATTAGTATTGGCGGGTTTGCTTACGGGAGAATCAACCATGATTGCGGGTCCTACGGGAGCGGGTAAGTCTGAGATGATTTACGAAGCTTCTAAGGAGTACGCTCTCAGGAATGATTTGAAGTTTGTTGTTGGTAAGTTAGACCCTAACGATGACGAATTCTCATTGGTAGAGAAGAGGACAGGACAATCTGAATCTACAGATTGGCAAGGTCTTCCGTACTTTACTGAAGAGGAAGGAGTTAAGTATCAAGCTTGGGCGGTCATTCGTGATCTGCCAAGGAAAGGCAAGGGAGTTTTATTCCTTGATGAACTTGGTCAGGCTCCGTTATCTGTACAGGCTATATTGTCGCAGTTGATTAATCCAAAAGAGCGAAGCATAGGCGAATATGTTTTGCCTGATGGTTGGTCAATTATTGTGGCTACGAATAGGAAGGAGGACCGTTCAGGTTCTTCGGGTATTCTTGCTCACAACATTGCGAGAGGACAGTATGCGAATGTCGATGTTGACTTTGATGATTGGTACGAATGGGCGATCAAACAGGATGATTACAATCCTTACGTTTTGTCTTATTTAGAATTGAATAGGACTGCCCTCCATGAATTTGACCCAAGGGTCATTGATGCACAACCCAATCCTAGATCATGGACTCGGTTATCTAATATTCTTAACAGCGTTGAGGATTACGATGACTATGAGTTATTTGCTAGGGTCAACGTTGGCGAGAAGGAGTCTATCGAGTTTGGAACATACATGCGATTACGTACTAAGGTTCCAAGTCTTTCTAAGATTGTTTGCGGGGATGAAACAAAACCCTCAAGCAAAGTCTTGAAGGAAGCGGGCTTGTCTTACCTAACGACAATCGGTCTTGCCGATACAGTTGCCAATAGTGACGAAGATGTTAGAGACGAATGGTTTGCTAATGCGATGACTTATGTTCAGAACATGGGTAGCCCTGAGTTTGAAATATTTTTCACTAGGCAATGTATCAAGGCAGATGCTTCATTGATGCAGACTAAAACGTTTTCAGAATTCAAGATAAGAAATTCTGAATTTGAATATTAATCTAACGGAGTAATTATGAGACTTTATAAAGTTGAAGCCCTCGATAATGAGGGAATGATTTGGGCTTACTTTGAAACCTATAAGGAAGCGAGTAAGTGTCGTTCTTCTTTTGAAGAACTAGAATACTCAAATGTTCTTCTCATGGAGGTTAAGATACCTGTTACCAAAAAGGGGATAATGCACGCTCTTTATGTCGGGAGTGTACCCGATATTACAGAGGTTTATCCCAAGGGTACTTCTAAATACTAATACTAATTTGTCTTCGAGGGGGGTCTTCGGATTCCCCTCAAAGGCTTATTCTTCGGAGGTACTAAACCTCATCCTTACCCCTTCATGGACCTTAGAAGCCACTTATGGAGGTTGAAAATAGAAAATCCAATCGGAAAATGTGTATTTTCCCTGATGATGACCCTAAAGGGTCGAAATTGGTAATACTAACTCGGAGGTTATATGTCTAATCATATAAATGAGATAAGTATTTTAGTTAATTTGACAATCAAGATTGCTTCCCTGATTAAAGTTGATAAAACTTTACGGGATGCAGTTGCTTCAGATACCAACGGTTCTGAGAGTGCTTTCAGAGTACACAAAAAGTTATGCGATTCAGAATATCTGAAACAAATGACTTCAATCAGAACGAAGGCGGGCAATGTCTTAAGACAATATTCTTTTGCTTGGGATGACCCTGAAGTTGAATCTTACGAATATGCAGACTCAAACAGTCAGTATAAAACGGGTAGGGTTCAAAGAGCGGGGTCTAGGATGGTTATTGCTTCAGTTTATGAAGAACTATTACAGCCGAAACTTGCTCAGTACAAAACTGACTTTGATAAAGCTAGGGATGCTTTTTTTAAAAGCTATCCTAGATATATCGATGAAGCGAGAACTCGATTAGGTTCTGCTTTCTATCAGGATGACTTTCCAGAAATAGAATTATTGGAACATAAATGTTTCTTTGATTTTTATGAAGAGTCTGTACCGACAATGACGACTGACCCAAGGCTTAAGATTAGCGATGATCTTAGGTCTAAGATTGAAAGAAATGCCAAGATGAAGGAGAGGAAGATTGTACGTACTGCAATAGAATCTTTTATAGGTTCGATAGTAGAACAAGGTAAGAATCTATCTGCTAATGTGAAGGCTATGAATGACAAGGAACAAAAAAAGTTTTTTAAAGTTTCTTCATTCGATGCTTTTGCAGAATCAGTTGATTTAATTCCTGAATACAATAAGTCTCTCTTCGGTAATAGGTCTGACTTAACAAGGGCTTATACTGAGATCAAAAGCTTGCTCACTTCCATTAACGATGTTTCATCTTTGAGAGGAACTAAGGACGATGCTAAAACCAAAAGGGATAACTTCGCTAAAGGTTTAGATAAGGCATTAGACCCTCTCAACGATTCTTTCTTTAATAAGTTAGGAGGTAAAGATGGAACGGACTGATGCAGAAGTTAAGATCATCAAGGGCAAAACTAAACTGATGCGAGAGCATGTAGGCTTGGCTTCCATGCTTATGCCATTGGAGTTTGTTCAAGACGATGATCAGAACACGATGGCGACTGACGGCAAGAAAATATTTTGGGCAGAAAAGTTTGTCGAAGATACGGACTTGCCAGAACTTATGGCTGTATTCATCCATGAGGTCTTGCATGTAGTTTATGAACATCCTTACAGAAGAGGAGACAGAGACCCTAAACTATGGAATGTTGCTTGCGACTATGCGATCAATAATTACATCATAGATACTTTAAGGTTATCTTTACCTCAAGGTGGTTTATACAGCTACAAGTATCGGAATATGACTGCGGAGCAAATTTATAGGATTCTTGATACGGATGATGATGCTTTTGAAGACATGATGCAAAGTGCTAAAAGCATATCTTCGGATGAATCTCTTTCGGGAGAATCTAATCAGTCTAAAAGCGGTAACAAATACGAAGACATTCCAACACAAGTTGGCGAAGTCTTAGATGCTACTGACGAAGACGGGAATCCATTGTCAAAAGATCAAATAGAGGAAGCGGTTACTGCTATCAGGCAACAGCTATCAACAGCTAATAAGGTTGAAGCATTAAACGGGACTTCTGATTTGAAAGGAGTAATAGAATCCAATTCAAGCATTAGAGTTGATTGGGTTGCTTCTATAGCGGATTGGCTTCAAGACGTTTTTAGTTATGTACATTCATACAAGAAACCGAATAAGCGTCATCTAGCTAGGGATTATTACTTGCCTTCAAAAGTACCATTGAATAATGGAGGAGAGTTAGCGGTTGCTATCGATACTTCAGGAAGCATTTGCCAAGAAGAACTTAATTACTTTGGTTCTATTCTTGAACAGATGTGCCTTGATCTAAATATTTCTACACTAAGAGTCTGCTATTGCGACACGATAGTTAGGAAGAACGAGCAAGGGGAATGGTGGGATACTTTTGATGTTCAAAACGGAGACCCTATTAACCTGATTGCTAGGGGTGGCGGAGGAACGGATTTTAATCCTCCGTTTAATCTATTCAAAGATTATTCAGACGATACCGAAAATGTCTGTGGATTTATTTATTTTACTGACGGTTACGGTTCGGTTGAAGTTGATCAAGAATTGGATATCCCTACGCTGTGGGCGATAACTGATTACTCAAGTAACACTACTGAACAATTAGAAAGTTACTTCAGATATCAGATTCCTTTTGGAGATTTTGTCTCAGTTGATATTTCACAAATTAACTAAAGTGCGATGGGGAGGGTAACACCTCCCTATCTCAACATTTCCATCAAGAGCGTATAGGAAAAATATTTTTGCGAGAAAATTTTTTTCCCCTACGATTTTGTAGGGTTAGTTAAACTTTTATACTCGGAGGTAATATGAGTAATGAAAACTATGTAGGCAAGACGAATAATGATTACGTTGTTCTTGGAAAAGAGACCAAGTATTTTGAAACTTACGTCAAAGCCGAATCTGAAGAGGAAGCATTGGAAAAAGCTACCGATATACATATCAACGAAGGTATACATGAGGTGGGCGAAGAAGGTGTTATTGGCGATGGATATACAATTCATTTAATCGATGAAGGCGGATTTTATAAATCTGAGTATGTTTATGAAGCCGATGCTTGGGATTCTGGATGGATTTTTAATAAATATCCGAAGGAGGAAGAAGATGAGTAACGAAGTCTTTAATGACAGAAGAGTTTGTGACGAATGTGATAAGGTTTTTTTGTACGCTACCGAAACAACATGTCGCATTGAAGGAGAAATTAATCCTTTAATTTGTGATGAAAATTTCGAAGGTTGTTACTGCCATGATTGCATTGATCTTTTTTATCAAGAAATGTCTGAGGAGGTTAAATATGAAAGAGATATGTGAACGTCTTCTTAATGATGTTTACGAAGCTTCTTCTAGGCTCGCAGATGAATCTGATTATGAAGAAGACCTTTTGCCTAAACTTCAGAATATAAATACGTTTATACATACTATCGGGCATTATTGGGATAATCTTCCTGAGAATGTGCAATCAGATATTATGAGCGAATTTGTTAAGCATGAAGTCTAAGAGTTATAAAACAACGGAGATTTAACTCGCTCCGAGTTGGGCGGCTCCCCTTCGGGGGGGTCGTCTTTTTTTTGGCTTTTTTTTTGTAGAAAAATTTGTTCAAAAAATTATCTTTTTTAGGAGACCGATAGATAGTCTGGATGATAGTCGTGTTCCACGTGAAACAAGCCTGTCGTGTGCATAAGTTTTACGCAAACAAATATTTTAAAACCAGGCAGTCAAGCCAGGCAACGATCTGTTGTAACGCAAAACTATTGTTCGCAAAAATATTTTTAAAACCTAGGTCGCAGGTGGAACACATTACGTTGTGTTGTGGATAACTTGTTAGCAAATTGCAAGTATATTATAATAAACATAGTTATCCTCATCGGTAACTCCTCCGAGTCTGAAAGGACACGTTAAACGGGAAGGTAATAAACTGCTTTCCCGTTTTTGTTTTGCTTTTAAAATGATTGCTTTTTGATATATAATTTTTATATGTATGCAGTTATTAGACACACCTTTGATCAAGACGTAGAAAGAAGATATCAATCAGTTGGCGAGTGGAAGCATGTTGTTTGGATATTTGAAACTGAAGCAGAAGCTGTTGAACATGCCATTAGATTACTTGATCATCCTTTACTAAAGAATGAACATAGTATGAACTATGCTATCGAAACGTTAATGACAGGTAAGTTTTATTCTATTGGTAGAGAGAGTGTTGCAATAGCCGAAGTAATGAACGCAGTTGATATAAGAGAGGTAGAAGATGGCGAATTTATTCATTAGATGTGACGATGAAACTTGGCAAATGGCACATGCTTTAGCACGCAAAGAAAGCAGAAGTTTAAACAAACAAATAGTACACATGATCAAGCAACAAGCAGAAAGGGAAGGCATAACAGTTGAACCTATTCCTGATAAACAAACAATCATTAAAGAACCTAAGACAAGTTTAGGCGATGTCATTCTGCAAGCTAATTCCGCAGATGAAGAGACTAAGAACTTGGGTTTAGAAAAGCTTGCTGAAACAATGAAACAGGAGACTCCTGACTAGAACCCCAGAAGTTTTGTAAGGCATCGCTTGTTTCTTGCACTACCGATAACTCTATCTTTTTGATTTTATTTGGATTTTTGACCATGATACGCCAGAGTATTTTTTCATGGTCTCTTGATGTAACTTCGTACAAGAACTTCTGTACAGCCAGAAGCAAAGTAGCCCTGGGCAGCAAAAAAATATTTTGTGCGAAAGTTTTTTGATCCAACGAAACTGCTGTTCCTAACGCTCCACTTTTGGATATCATTTCTAAGTATGTATTGAGTGAATTGTGTTGTTGGCTGTCGATTTGCCCTGTGGTAAATAGTCTGTCGATTATGTGCTGATCGTAGACTACCGCTCTACTAATCTTTGAGTCGTCTATTTGAGTGAACCCTACCTTGTGTCTTTTGTGTAGATAGGGATTGCCTACATCGTTTACATGCAAGTCAGATTTCAATGCTCCAATCAAAGTCTTCAATTTTCTCTCGCTCTTTGTATCTTCCGCTTTTGATATCAAAATCTAATTCTACTTTACCCATAGAACCGTGCCAAGTGTAACGTGTTTTCCAATTATGTAATTCAACACACTCGTCAGTACGGAAGACTGTCAATCCCATGTCACATTTGCTGTAAAAAGCCATTGATTTACTGATATCTACACCCGTACAAACGTTTTTCTTACCCGTCCTTTCGCTAGGTTTAGCGGGATGTGCTACAAAGAAACAACAAACTGAGTATTTTTTACACCACAACTGAATTTTTGTGAGCATATCTGAGATAGCATCGGTATCTAATCCTGTTTTTTCGTAGTGTATGAAGTTAAAAGGGTCTATTACTAGAATTCTTATACCGTATCGCATAACCGCAGAGGAAGCTTTGTCTAATATGGCATCGATGGTAGGCAGTTCGCCAGAAAAATAGTCTTGAAATAGCATGTGTTCGTTAATCCAATCTTGAGCCAAGTCTTTTTCTTCTTGAGTCATCCTGTCTTCTACACCGTTATCAAAGAACCTTTTACCTATGTACAGTTCTGCAAGCTGTGCTGAGTGTAGAGTAGGAGGTTTCTCAAATGAACAATAACAAGTTTTCCAACCGTAATCTTTAGCCACATTGACTACAACATTGTCTATCCATTGTGATTTGCCATCGCCAGGATAGCCTGTAACAACGTTTAAACTGCCTGTAGCTAGGGTAAAAATCTTATCTATTGAAGAGAAGCCTGTAGATATTCCTCTAGGCACTCCTTGATCGTAAAGTTTTTGAAAATCATCTGAGTATTGATCAATGCTGTTGAGATTATGCATTGGTATCGCTTCTGCTTTGACTATTTGTTCCACGACTGCAAGCTTGCCTTCTGCTAAAAGCAACTCGTTAGCATCTTTATGACCCTTGTAGTCAACTCGATAGCATCTTGCAATGTTTAACCTCCTAGAAAGTTCGTGTGCTAGTACGTCTCCCGCAGAATCTTTATCCGTTGCTAGTATTATTTTGTCTATGCCATCGTGAAACTTCTCTCTTTCTTCCCAGACATACTTAAATCGACCATCTTCTTTAGGGTCAACCGCATTATCTGTAATCTTAGACGGAGAACCGTTTGGTACTGAATAACAATCAACATTCAAATGACCCTCAAAAGCCGTCTTTATGCTCAAAGTATCTAGTTCCCCTTCCGTGATGATGATTGTGTTCTCCAACGTCTTTAGAGACTCGTTATGGACGTTTTTACCCCATAATTTTGAGGCGTTGCCCTCCCACCAAAACATTTTCTCTCCATTTGCTGACCGATATTTGACTGCTTGGCACTTACCGTCCTCTTCGAAAGTGAATCCGACTATAGGTTTCCCCTTCAAATCTCCATAAATTACACCGCATTTCTTAGCAACTTCTAAATCTATTCCACGTTTCTCTAGCCATTCTGCTGACTTTCCATTTTCTTTTGTCTGTGGGGGTTTTACTTCTGTTTTTTCTACTTTTTTTGGTTTAACAACTTCTACGTTCATGCTTCTCTCCTCTTTGATCGCTCCTTTTTCTGAACAATGATGACAATGATAGACAATTTTGCTCACATCAACGTTGACTGATAAGCATTTATCTTTCTTATTTTTTTTTCTTGTATGGCTACACAAGGGACATTCAATTTTGTGTTGACCTATTTGTAAATTGGCTACGTTTGCACGTAGAATTTCTTGGTTATCTTCATTCGCAAGCACAACTCCTCCTATATACTTACTATATACATACTAAATAAAATAATTAGTAATATACTAGATAGTAATTATCTACTATTAGGATTATTAATTATTTTGGTTATTTCTTCCGCTAAAAATTTACGGGAGACTATGGGGTAGGCACTTAAGGCTTGTAAAGATTCTGTAGTTTTTTTGGTATCTAAATCCAGAGACTTACATAAACTGTCAAACTCTTTGCTCAATATAAATTTTTTTGAGTCAACTGAGATATCAATATCTTTGCTAGCCAGGTCTCTTACAGTCTGTTTCAAAATTGCTGTGTTAAGCTTTCTCAAAAACGCATCTACTTCTTCGACTGTTCCCATGAAGAGAATCATAAATTATTATTTGAACATAATCAAGAAATGATTTAAACTTGATACAAACATTAAAACAAAAAGGAGAAAATGGAAATACAGAAAGGAATACCTGTTCCTAAAACTACGGGCAGACCGCCTAAGTATGATTTTGATTTAGATGAATTTAAGAAGGGAGACATGATCAAGATTGTCATTCCTAGAAACTTAATCAAACAAGAAGTGAAGATAATTAGAAATCGGGTTGCATATTACAAAAATAAAAACCCTCTAAAAAACTTTACGGTAAGGCAAATTGACGGAGGGGTAGGAATATGGCGAATAAAGTAAAAAAGATAGACAGGGTTGATAATTGGGTGCAACAAAACTATTGGAGATATCAGGCATACACGAAGATACCTCTATTGATTTTTTGCATTGTGGTCGTGATCTTGCATGAAATATACAAATAAACACAACTTACCTAGTGAAATAATTAGGGCTGTCGAAAACGATCAGTACACTAAGGGCGACTCTATTATTTCTGTGACAGGCTTGCTCAATCCGCCAAGGATTAGGATGTTGCAATCTATACACGGGCATGAGATCACATCGGATTATTCTGACGAGATATGGAAACTGTTAGGACAGGGTGTTCATGCCATATTGGAACGGGCAAATGAAAACTATGACGATACGATAACAGAACAAAGGCTGTATCAAGAGGTCAAAGGATGGCGAATATCAGGGCAGACAGACTCGCTTTCTCTCAAAGACAACACGCTAAGGGATTACAAGATTACGTCTGTATGGACTATCATCAACGCTTTGTCTGAGGGCAAATCAGAATGGAACGAACAACTCAACTCCTATGCATGGCTATACCACAAAAATACAGGTAAAACTGTTGATGGTTTAGAAATCATAGCTATTGCTAGGGATTGGAACAAAAGAGAGTTACAAAGAAGAGGGGGGGACTACCCTGAAGTAGCTATATCAATAATCAAGATACCGCTTTGGAGCCTGGACAAACAAGAAATATTTTTGCAAGAAAAGGTTTCGATCCATCAAGCCGTTGAAGCTGACTATATCTTCAAACAAGAACTGCCTTTGTGTACTGACGAAGAAAGGTGGAAGAAACCAGATACGTATAGGGTTATGAAAAAAGGTAGAAAGACTGCTATACGTGTTTTAAATACTGAAAAAGAAGCTGAAGACTACATAGCTAATCTAGCTGATAACAAATCTAATTTTATAGAATTCTCAAAAGGGGAATCGATGCGATGCAACTATTGCAACGTGTCGGATTTTTGTAGCCAATATCAATCGGAGGTAAAAAATGGCTGATTTAACATTCAAAGATGTTTGGAACAAACTGTCGAAGATAGATGTTTCTGAACACATAGAGCAGAAGATGGGCTTGTCCTATCTTTCTTGGGCTTGGGCTTGGGGTACGTTAATGGATAACTATCCAGAGGCTGAGTTTAGTTTCTACGAAGGCGAAGATAGAGTGCCTTACGTTACGCTTCCAGACGGGACTTGTGAGGTAAGATGCCGAGTATCTATCGGTAATTTACAACGTGAAATGTGGTTGCCTATCCTTTCGGGTGGCAATAAACCTATTGTCAATCCTAATGCTTTTCAAGTTAATACTTCAAAGATGAGGTGTTTGACTAAATGTTTAGCGTTTTATGGACTAGGACACTACATTTATGCGGGAGAAGACTTACCACAAGACAAAGAGCCTGAAGTAGAAGGTAAAAAGGTAGAGCCAAAGAAAAAAGCTGAACCTAAAAAAGAACCTGAAGGAGAGGGCATTGTTATCAAAGATGAAACAGAAGAAAGTTTTGATAACTTTATTGATGTTTACCTTCAAGCATTAGCAACTAAAGGTACTGTTGCAAAAGCTAGAGAATGGTATGCAACTACTAAAAACCAAGAGGTTATTTCAAAGATGGCTACTAAATTCCCTGAGAAAAAAGAGGAATTTGTAACCAAAATCAAAGAAGCAATTAAAGATTATCCACAGGAGTAAAAATGAGCGATATCGATTTTAAAGCTAGACCAAAAGCAGAGGGTGTTGTCTACCCTAATTCATATAAAGACAATCCTAAGAAACCTGATTTTACAGGCACCGTGAAATTCGATGTGCGATTAGTGCGAGAAATGGTTGAGTATATTAGAGAGTATAAGGAGAGAACGGGCAACGAACCTGAAGAGGGCGTTGAAATGAGAGTAGCACAATGGAGTAGAATCTCTAAAGAGAAGCAAACTCCGTACACGTACACAACGATTGAGTCTCCTATCAAGAGAAACGTTGCTCCCGCTCCAGAACCCGCTCCAGAGCCTGTTAAAAAGGCTGAGGAGACTACTTTAACTGAAGACGAGATTCCGTTCTAGGGGGAAGTTTTGGACTACATAGAGTATAAAAAACTACTAGATAGAGTTAGGGGATTGGTTGATAGAAAATTTGGGGAGATATTTTCTGATCAAGACCCTAACTTCCTTCTAGCTAAAAGTTACAAGAGTGCTTTAGAACAAGGCATTGACGACTTAGAAACAGAGATAGATGAAACTATATCGGGTCGCTTAGATGCCCTGGCTTCGGAGGAGCAATGAAAAAACATAAAGAACTTACCAAGATACAGGTGGGTATATATAAAAGCGGGTCAATGGAGGAGACCCGTTTTTACAACGGAGAGAGAGAGTTTTATTACTTAGAAACTAACAAAGATGCTGTTGACAAAAGACTCAAAGAATTAGAACAGCAATATGGTGATAGAAAAAATTTCTTGCAAAAATATTTTATAGACTAGGAGCCAGAGATGTCAGACGAACAAAAAGAAATTTGGATGCATAAGATTAGAGAGTATGCACCACGTATAAAAAATGCACACATTAGACTTTATCAAGCTGAGGCTGATGTGAAAAAAACAGAAGCTATACTTATGACTCAAGCCATGAGTAAAGGTATTAAAACTAATGCGGGACAGAAACACTTTGCTGAAGAGAGCGATCAACTGCACGAAGCCAGATTAAAGGTTGGTGTATGCAAGGGCGAACTTGAAAGTATTAAAGTGGAGTTACGTGCCTTGGATGTAGGCTTTGAACAATGGCGGACTGAAGCAGTTAATAACCGTACTGAAAGACAAAGATACGGTGCGTAAATACACTACAGATAATCTTGTGGTTACTTTTGAAACGGGAGCCTATATCACAGGAGCAACAGCACTAACACGTGGCGATACTAGAACTTGGGTAAATTCGGGATATTGGGGGGATAGCAGACTACCAACTTTATATAGGAACAATACTCCTAAAGAAATGCTGTTGCATCCCTCAGTATATATTTTGTTTCATTATGGAGTGCCTGTTTATGTTGGTCAATCAGTTAGACCTTACGTGAGAATAGATAATCACATACAACAAAAAGAAAAAATGTTTGATAGTTTTAGAGTTTTAAAGTGTGTCAAACATAAGATGAATTATTGGGAAGGATATTTGATTTATAAATTACAGCCAAAATATAACAAAGTAGGTAAACGTTTCAAAAGAGGCTGTATTTCTGAAACGGTACGAGAAGAAAGACACAATAGAAATAAACGTTGAAAGGTAGAAATCCCACAGCTAAAGAAAAGAAACACATGGATAAAGTGCAACAACTAGGTTGCATTGTCTGTCATTTGTCGGGTATGGAGGGTGTTCCCGCAGAGATTCATCACATTGAGGGCAAGACTAAACAGAACGCACACTTGAAAGTTTTACCTTTGTGTTACGAACATCACAGAATGGGTGTCAAAACGGACTTGTTTGTGAGCAGACATCCCTTTAAAAAGGAATTTGAGAAGCGTTACGGTAGCGAAAAGCTACTGTTATTCAAAGTTATGCAGTTATTAGTGGACGATGTTTAAAGAAAGTTTAGAAAACGAATTACAGAAAAGAAAAAATGCTTGGTGGGATTGGCACAAAAAGAATCCTGAAGTGTGGCAGAAGTTTGAAGAGTACACATTACAAGCTATCGCTAGCGGTAGGAAGCATTACTCGCAATGGGCTATCATAAATAGAATTAGATGGAACACAGAGATAGAGACATCGGGTGGGACATTCAAGATTAGTAACGATTACATAGCCTTTTATGCAAGGTTATTCCATGCAAGGTATCCAGAACATAATGGATTCTTCAGATTAAAACCCTTCAAAGAAGAGAAAGAAATGGCAGAGCTTGACCGCCTGGGATTCTAGCTCATCAAAAATATTTTACGCACAAAAATTTCCCAGCAGCCTCCAGCAGCTCCAAAAAAATATTTTTTGCGAAATAGTTTCTAGCTCAAAAAGTTCCCACTTGTGATATCGGAACGTTAGCGTTTTTCCTAAGTTCAGGAACAATAGCTAATCTCTTATCTCGTTCTAGTTCTAACTCTTCAAGTGCATTTCTTCTTGCAAAAGGCGATAGATCGTCTCTTCTTAACAAGGTATCTCTACGTTTTCGCCACCCTTCAAGGTATCTATCAATGGCTCTGATCTGCGATTTGACGTTCATTACACCCTGATTATTAGTTCTGTATGCAGATAATTCATCAAACCTTCTGTCTTTGCGGAGGCGGTTCATCGTCTGTACAACTGTATCAACCTCGTTTCTGAGTTCGTAGAATTGCTGTTGTAAACCACCTGAACGGTCTAGGTCTATTAATAAACGGTTCAATACAGGCACAGAACGGATGTCTGGCGGTATTAAAGGCGTTCCTGTTACTCCCCTAGTGACTGAATCAATTATGTCTAATACGTAGCCTCCTAGCGTCCCTGTGTAGCCTCTAGCAATATACTCAATCTTGATAGGAGATATGTTAAATGCTTCCCCTAATTGTCTGGCAAGTTCGTTTGTAGAGGCTCTTTGTTGCAAACCAGGCTCTAACTTAGTTTGGTAATAAGGAATGATCTCTGTATTGGTAAACGTATTTCTGTTGTTGTAGACCTCTGCTATTGGTTTTAAGGCTTGTATTCCAAATGCGGGTTCAAAGAAAGGTAGATTAGCAGAAGTGCCAAGCTGTCTTTTAATAGACACTATAGCCTCATTTATGGCTTGTCTTGATAGAGCATCTTCGCCCATAGCTACGTCAAATAAACGTTCTGGTATGGCTTTGAACAACATACCCACTTCAAAAGGTATAGGTATCTTGATGGCGGGTATACCATCGCCTAATGGGATTATCCAATTATCGTCTCTGACCTCTCGTCTAAGGTTCTTATATTCGTCTGTATCGGACACTAAAGCGTAATACATTGCGGTCAAGCCGATCAAGGCTCCACCTCTCATTAGCATAGCTTTCTGTATTTTTCTTTGTAATTCTTTAGGAGATTGACCGTCCTCTAACTTTTCTATAGCTGAATATTGACCTGACCCCGCTCTCCATAATACATCTAGACCCTGTATCCTGGCATTTAAGAAAGGTATTGCTGAGGTAATTATCCTAAATGCGGGAGAAAGTCCTCGTCTACCAAAGTTAATTATCTCTAACGCTTGAAAGGCGGCTTCAGATTGTGCTTGTGCTTCTGAGGCACCGTCCTTTTTCATCTTGTTATAAACAGACTCATAGACTGCAAGCCTAGTGGCTCCATCTGATTTAGTTGTTAAGGCTCCTAAACCGTCCCATATCTTGAAGAATAAGTTCTGCGGAGACATGCTGTTGTCTTGATTTAAACCTTTTTCTCGCATAGCTCTGTCCACAAAAGCTTTGACACTACCCTCATCATTTTGAAAGTCGTAACCACCTAGAACACCAAAACGTTCTAGCTCCTTCATGTCACCAAACATATTCTTAACAGTATCAATTATGGGAGTAAATTTTTCTCCGCCTATTCCTAACGGTGCACCCGATGTTACTGCTGCTGATAAAGTATCTCTAAGTAAGTTGACCACAACAAAACCAGGATCACGGGTTACGGTATCTCTAAGTATTCTTGCGGGGAATCCTAAAGCATTTGTTACAAAGTCCGTACTGACACCACCAATACCTCTAATCGCATGAAAGACATCTGTATCATCTAATTCAATATATTTCTTTGTGCCATCTTCAAAATAAGATATGACATCTTTACCTGTGAGTTGTGCTCTATCTGTTATCTCTCTGGCACTATCCATAGCTTCAAGATCACGCACAAGTTTACCGACACCATCGTTCTTTAATGCTGCGGTTAAAATAGATAGTGAGTTCCTTGATATAGCTTCTACAGGTCCTATCTGTAGAGGGTCTTCTGAGCCTTTAAGTTCTATTGATAAAGGGTTATTAGGTAGAACACCCGCAGCTATTCTAGGTCCGCCTAGACTTTCATCAACCATGACCCTATAGAAAGGATAATAAGAAGAATGTTTCTTCCATATCTCGGCTTGTTGTTGATCTAAAATTCCTTTTGCTTGTGCAAAATCTATTAGCCTGTTGTTCCAATTCTGATAGTTGTTATAGGCTTCAACCACTTCAGGAAAATCTTTTTCTATATTTTCTATTTGTTCTAAGTCTTGTGGGGTTGCGGGGACCTCAACTTCTCTACCGTTTTCTTGCAAGTTCTTTACACGTTTGAGAGTCGCATACATCTTAAATATACGTTCTTTATCTATAGTCGGGTCTGAATACAGAGGCATAAATATCTGTACCAAACCTCCTGTATTTTGATCGCCTTCTAAAAACGGATTAAATCTAGTGCTAATAGGTAGGTCAACTACGTTAGATAAAGCTTCTTCTCCTTGTATTGTGTCTCTTACATAACCTACGTTTAATAAACCTTGGAAGATACCTCTGGCTCTGTCTGCCATACGGATTGCAACTATAGCTGAGGTAGTCGCATCGTTATTAGCTATTCTTACGTCTTCATTTTCTTGTCCGCCTTTGATTAATTTTTTAGCTATAGGATCGTACTTATCTATGATTTGCGTTCTAAATTGATTAAAGAAAGGACGTATCTCTGTTATAGGGTCCTTGACCAAATCAATCATCCTGGCACCAAAAGATTTAGTTGGAGCAGTATAATTAGCGTCTATACGATTGGCTGTATCTTGATAAGATTCAGGTATAGTTCCCGCAGAAAACTTAGGTATGTCGTCTGGTGGTTCTGGTGCTGTTGGGTCCTCATTAAAATCTATCGCTGCTTTTAAAGCTACATCTGAGGCATTTAAATTGTATGGAGGTATCTCTCCATTAGCCATTGTTTTAGTTATCTCTTCTGCTTTATCTACAGCTTGTTGTAATTGTTTTGATTCACTTGAACCAGGAATGGCTGAATCTCTTTTACCTCTTTGCATTATTTTAAGAGAAGGACCAAATCTTTCTCCTAAAATTTCTTGACTAGGCATGTATTCTAATTGAGGTTGTATGCCTTCAAGATCAACTATGACTTCTACTTCTCTACTAGCTGCTTCTTCAATATCTGTATAACCTAAATTTTCTATCTCATTAAGTTTTTCTTGCTCGAATTCAGACTCGTATTCAGCAAAAGCTTCTTCAAAGTCTGAATCGTTCTCGTAATCCTCTCTTTGCGGTCTATCTACAAAAGGAATAAACCCACCACCAGCTTCGTAATCAGCATCGTATATTGCCTCTGATAAATCTATTTCTCTACTTCCTCTTGAATCTTCAATTAAAGATTTTACATAAGGTACGTAAGCTTTTACTCTATCTAAAGGAACTTCAAACCTATAAATTGTTTGCGGTAAAATAGCCGTATCAGTTAAATCTTTTTTTAATTGTTCAAATTCTTCACGCTCTCTAGCTTTATCTGGATTTAATATTTGTCCTCCCAACATTTCATCAAGTGCGACAGGCGATAATTCAGATCGGGCTGAATCTAATACTGCTTGGGCGTTAGAACCTAATGGAAGTTTTCTAGTTGGTACAGAAATTCTATCTAATAAATCTTCTCTTATTAAACTTGTAGAAGAAAAATCATCTAGCGGACTTTGAGATTCAGTTAATTTAAATCCTGGTGGATTATTAAGTCCTCTATATACAATAAGATTACCTCTCTTATTGGTAAATTGACTTAAAAACCAATCCATATGATTTTTTAAAACAGGATCATTAGCTATTACATTTATAAAAGGATAGTCTTCTTCTTTGAGAGGAACTTGTTTTATGTTAATAGTCCCATCAGGATTAATTACGCTTGCATCACCTATCGCTTGTCTTGACTGTTTTATATATCTACCAAAACTACTAATAAAATCTCTTGATTTTAAAGCTTGTTCAGAAGCTCTCCTAATATCTTTTATTGTCTCATCTTTTGCTGGATTTTCTGTCTTGTATAATCTTTTAGATTTATCTTCTCTTCTTTCAGAACGAGTATAATCTTCACCAGAGCTTAATTTTTTGGTCACAAGTTCTCTCATGTGAAAAGGATAAAGTCTCCCTAACCAGGTTTCACTATTTGGCAATAAATCAAACATGAAATTTTTAGTAGCTCTTAATCTATCGCCAAATTTATTAGTTTCTTTTCTATATACGGTGCCACTACCTTTCATTTTTGCAAAACTAGGAATACTTTCAGTATTTGGATTTACTGAAAATAAAGGTAATTGCTCTGTAATTTCAGTAGGTGCAGTCTCTTCTGTCGGATTAGATAAAAACTCTATCTCTCTTTTAGTTTGATTGATACGTCCCTGTAGTCTATTGAGACTATCAGTTGTCATTGTGGCACCCTCTTCTTGCTGTTCTCGCTCTAGTCTAAACAATCTATCTTCTAGTCTTGATATACGTTCACTTACAGGTATAGAGGAGTCAGTTGCAATGTTAAACGCAGGCGGAGTAGATAAAGGTCGCATACCTTCAAAACTTGTCGAGAAAGCCGTTTTAATATCGCCTTTAGCTAAGTCGGTAATTTGTGCAGCATTTTCTAAAAACTCTGAAAAAGCAGTATTTACTCTCGCTGGGATACCTAATAATTTTCTTAAAGCAGAAACAAATTTATTCCAAAGAGATTTTTTAGTTCTTTTAAACTGTATTTCCTCTAAAACTTTTTGTGTTCCTCTATGAGTTAAAGAAACTGCTAATAACTCTTGTATATTTTTAGTAGCATACTCAGCATAAAAAGGAACTCTTTCTCCTTTGCTTCTCAATTCTGTTATGTGTTCTTTTAATAATCCTCTAATTTCTTCAAGCTCATTAATTAAAACTTTTCTTCTTTTAGATTGAGCTTCATTACCTCTGAAAGAAGCTCCCATATAAGTTGGAGCGTATGCTTGAGTAGCCTGATGCACAAACTCGTGCAACATAACTTCATAATTCATACCACTACTTGTACGCAAACCATCTGGTGTTCTTGTGGATTGAGTATCTTTAATATAAACAATCTGTGATTCTTTACCTGTAATTAAACTGTTAAATGGATAATGAGAAACACCACGCCAATTCATGCTTGTGCTCCTAGTTTCAATTAACTGTGAATTCCTTTTATCTGCTATGGCAAACAACATATCAGTTTTTGTAGTTTCTTCTATCTTAGATATTTGATCTTTAAGTCTTTTAGCAATAGTTTGATAATCTTTACTAGGTACGGTGCGAATCATAAAATCTAAAACATCTGTTGATTTTTTAACGTTGTAACCCTCTTCTGCATAGGCTGCTACTGTCGGTAACTCAGATATGCCACTAGCAATTTGTCTACGCATAATTTGTAATTGCTCAGTAGATAAATCATCTATGTTTAAAAGCTTGCCCATCGGTGTCATGGGCTCAACAACAATACCTGTTATAGGATCAGTATCTGAAACTACAGGTGTAGATATATAATTCTGACCCTCAACAACAACTGTATTGCCTGTTTCTTGTGGGTCATTATCTATTTCTTCCTGTGTTCTATCGTCAGGTATTTCTACTGCTGTTTGTTCTGCCCTGGCACCTATTGGCAGTTGATCAGAATACATAAGAGTTCTTATCTCTCCTCTTGCTCTGCCACCAACTCTGCCTGTTTCTAAAGCACTAAATACTTCAGAAGCTTTACTAAATCCTGATTGCCTAAACGCTGTGCCTAAGTCTTTAAAGAATTGAACTATCTTATTGAAGATGCCATCAACCTTTTTAGGTGCAGTAGGAACTACATCCCTGTGTCTGAACAATTCTGCTATAGCTTCTTCTACATAAAACTCTTCTCTTGCTTCTGGACCTAAACCGTATCTTGGGTCTTCAGCCATACTTTTGTAGTTTCTTACGGCTCTAGTGTAAAAAGTTTCGCCAGCATCGAAAGCTCTTTTATCGACAGCTTCTGGTACTTTTCTTCTTTTAGTTTCTTTAGTTAAGAATTGATATTCAGCTTCAGTAATTAAATCTTTAAAACGTAGAGCGTGTATCATTTCATGGTCTAAGATACCTTTTATTCTTTTGCTTATTTCAGCATCGCTTAAATTACCATCAGGGTTTATAGCATTAAGGGATATAAAAATTATGTCTGTGTTTTTATCGTACTCACCACGTACACCTTTCTCTCTAACGTCAGTAGGATCAAATAAAGTCTCTCTAGTTTGTGGGTCTCTGGTTATAGTTGTGGTAGATAAAATATCATCGCTGATAATCACACCCGTTTCTCTTAAACCTCTTTTGTTAAGAATGGCTTTTGCTTCTTTAGCAAACTTGTTTACTCTGCCTTCTGATACAGCTTCAGCAAAATCTATAAATTTTTCTTCTAATGGCTTGGGAGGTATTAAACCTTCTTGTCTAACCTCTTCTTTTGCCACTAAAGCTTCAATAATATCTTCGGGTAGCTTACCCTCTTGTCTTAATCTATCGCCAAACTCTTGCGGTGTTTCTGCAAAACCCTCTGCTTTTCTAGCTATATCAAACTCGTAATTAGGATTGATTGTAAATTTGCCATCAGCAGTAGGTATTGCTCTTTGGCTATTGACCAAATCATTGAAGAATTGCTCTGCAGATTCTTTACTGCCCTGTAAAAAAGGTGGATTTAAAATAGCTATGTCATCTTTCGTAAACTCAAAGTTTCTATTTCTTGCTGCATTAACAAAGTTTTGTAAATCCTGTGGAGTATAAGTTCTTGGACGATAATCAGGAAACTTAGTTTTTACACTAAAGTCAGGTATAGATTGCAACCTGGCTAAGAATAACTCCCTGGCTCCCTTGCTTCTTGTTTTACGTATATCTTTAAAACCTGTCCATCTTTCTGAGGCAAACTGTACTGCTGGATCGTTAAAATCTAAGTCTATGTTTTTAGTTTCTGCTAAATCTTTGTACGCTTTGACAGATGTATCTATTTTTTCACCATCTCTTAAACTTTGCTGACCAGCATCTTCATTTTGTTGAAAAGCTAATTCAGATAAAGACTTTGTAAGGTTGTTAAATTCTCTATTCTTTAGAACATTTTTTGCTTCAGTCAAAGTAAAAGATGATTTTAAAGGTAATCCTTTATCGGTTAGATATTTTGTTATCAAAGGCAATCTATCGGAACGATTAGCAATCATTTCTGCGTAGGTCTTATCTCCTACAAACAGAGTGCTCTTTTCTTTTTGTAATTCAGTTCTTTGTTCGTCTTTTAAAGTAGGATCAAAGTTTAATAGAGTCTGTATATTAATCTCTGTATTGTTAGGGTCTAGAACTGTGCTTCCAAATACTTGAGCAGTAGCACTATCTTGTAATCCAAGATCAAAGTTTGCATTGGCTACTTCCGTTGCTAGTCGTTTACGTTCAAAGTTAGACTCAGTTTTGTTTTTAAATCCTACTGCTTTGCCTTCTTCTTGGAAAACTTGCAGCACAGGTTGTTCAACATTGTTCACATCAACCACACTAAACGTTTCATCTGCATTTTGTATAATTTGCAAGTTAGGAGCATCGCTTAGATTTTCTGGTAGAGGTATAGTAGGTATATTTACTACAGGTTGTTCTTGAAACTCTCTTATAACTCCAGCTTCTTGTGCCCTTCTAAACTTTTCGTCTGATAAATTCTTAGTCGCATTTGCTCTAGCGTTTTCTTCCATAGATTTAAGGCTTTCTACTGCCACACTTCTACGATTCATCGAGTTCACTACTAGATCGGCAGTACCACCTATAATGCCTCCAATAGTGAACTCTTCAAATAGACTCTCTCCTATAGGTAATTCATCACTATAAAAACCTCTAGCTACTAAGTCTTGGGCTATGCTAGCAAATACCTCTTGTCCACCTTCAGCAGCACCTGTTATGGCTGCAGATTTAAGTCTATCTGCTACACCAGGATACTTAAGAACATTCTTAGGTATTCTTCTAAATAAACTTGCTACAGGTAAAACTTCTGTAGTTCCTATGGCACCACCCATAAGTAAAGATAACTTTTCTGTTACAGCTCCTACATCTTCTCCGCCAGCTCTTGCCATATCTATACGATCAGCTTGTTGTGCTATTCCTGTTGGTACAGCTATAGCTGCGGGTACACCTAGCTGCCCTGTCAATGGACCAACAATACCTTTTTGTGCAAGCTTAAACCCTGCTGCTCCAGCACCTAAAAACGGCACAAAAGAACCAGCACCTTCTGCTAGTTTTGTTGTAAACGTATCTCTTAATTTAGGGTCGGATGCGAGCACAGATTCTGTGCGAAGATAGTCTTGAAATGCTTGTAGACCTTGTGTGGGACCAGATTCTGTTCCTGTAACTAAAGCAGATATACCTAAAGGTACATCAGTCAATAAACTCGCTGTGCCTCTAGCTACAGACTTTGGAAAATCAGTTATTCTATCTAATAAACTTACATCATTTATATCTACACCAAAATCACGCTGCACATCTGCAGCTATTTGTTCTCTTTCTGATGGAGATAAATTTGATGGTAATTCTAAAAAAGAACCATCAGGTAAGTTTATTCTTTCCATTAAGCAGTTTTTCTAAATTGTGAATAACTTGTTGTAGTATTAACAGGTAAACCTTGAGCCATAGCTAGTCTATTAATTAAGGTTGATCTAACCATATTTATTCTAGCCATTTCTTCTGTTTCACCCGCTTCAAAAGCATCTTTATAAGATTTGTTTAAAGCTTCTATTTGATCAGTTAAAGACTTAATAGGTATGTTAGAGGCTTCTGCTAAAGCTTTACCTGTTTGAGCTTGTCTTAATAAACTTTCAGCCGCAGCATCACTAGCTGCTATTTTTCCTAATTGTTTTTCTTTAGCAAAATCTCCTATACCAGAAGCTAATTCTTTTTGCGTTGCTGAACCACCTATAATTGATCCTAGCCTAACCATATCTAAACCTGACATTTTTGGCGTTTCAACATCAGATACTGATCTAGGAGTAAACTGAGGTCTTTCACCTACATCTATTTGTTGTCCTGGTGTTCCTCTAAATAAAGGATTTATAGCCGCTTGAGCTGCTAAAGCTGTGACACCTGCTCTAGCTGGACTAAATTCTCTTAAACCAGGAACAAATTTTGAAGCATCGCCTCCTGCTGCTGTAGGAGTTTTTGGCATCCCTGTAGATATAGGGTCTATTTTTTTAGGGTCTACAGGTCTTGTATATAATCTTCTTACTAAATCTCTTGGAGTTTTTGGAGAACCTATTGCTTGACCTACTCTAGTGTCTGCAAAACCCTTTAGCCCTCTACCAAGTAAACCTCTACTGCGTAATGCACCTAAACCCAATCTACCTAGTCCAGCAAGTGCAAAACCACCAGGTATAAAAAATGCTGCATCACCTAATAAATTTAAACCTCCGCCTTCTCCTGTGTATCTATTAATCAATTTACCAGGTGCATCTGCTAAAAATGATCCAAATCTTGATATGGGAGATGGTCCAGGTTTTGCTGCTTCTTGTGCTTCTAATAAAGCATCATCATATAAAGCTTGTTCAGCTAAAAATGATTGATAATCTTGAGCAAAAGAGGTGTCTCCACCAGCTTGCATTTTTCTTACAGGGGGTGCCATCTGTGGGTTGATGTTTTGGGTCGTGACGGCACCCGTATTCTGTAATTTTTGTGCGGTTTCTTCTGCTACAGACATCGTTGGCTTATTTTGCATAGCCATTTGATTTTTAAAGATATTATCCATCTTATTTCTTCTTTGTATTTCAGATAAAACTAACAAAGAAGGATATTGAGAATTAGGATTTTTAGTCATAGCAAGTAATTGTTCGTTAGGAACAAACTCTAATTCTCTAGATATTTCAACTAAACTCATATTTAACTCCTTCCGTATTCTCTCATTAACCCAGCACCCATCAATCCTGTACCGACAAGATTACTAAATAATCCAGGTTGTGATTCAAAGGTGCTAACTCTACTATCTGTAGTTAGTGGTGCACTTCCGTATAATAAATTAGATAAGAAACCTAATTGATTTTTAGCAAAGTCTCTTTGATTAATAAAGTCTTGATAACCAATATCAAGTGAAGCTTGATCAAGTGCTCTTTGTTTAGAACCTATATCTTCAAGCAATCCTATTCTTGCTAAGGCATCTTGATCTATTGCACCGCTTACATCTTCTAATCCTCTAGCTAAACCTAGTCTAGAACGAGTATCTAAATCTGCTGCTTGTAAACCTAGTCTACCAGCTCCTAAGTCTACTTGCTCTGCACCCAAACCAAGTTTACCAGCTTGTATATCTGCAAGTTGTCCACGTTGCATCAAGTCTTCTTGTCTTTGCCTAAACTGTTCTTGTAATCCAGCTTCTCTTAATCCTAATGCTCTTTCTTTGCCAAGTTGATCAACGGCTTGTCTGAAAGCTAAATCGCTACCTTTAACTTGTATGTCATCGAGTCTTTGACCTAGATTTCTTTCTCTTTCTGCTTGTAGTATTCCCTCTCTATAGCCACCTAAACCACCCGATTGAGCAGCTCTAGAGGCAATACCTTGTCCAGCAATTTCAGAGTCACGTATTGCTTCTCTCTTAGCTATGTCTACTACTCCTTGTTGATAAGGATTCATAAAAGATTGCACACCCTCTTCAAAGCCCATACGTTGATATGGTCCGACATCAAACTGTGATCTATATTGCGAAGGTCCTCGCATAAATTGACTAGCATCTATACCCGATTGGAAGTCTCTAAAATTTACATCAGAACCAGGTGTAGCTCCCATTAATAGATTACTAGCCTGATCTAACTGACCAGGAGTCCCTCTAAATGCAAAACCTCTGCCCATAGCCTGTGCAGTCGCTTCATCAGGAGAAAAATCTGCTAGTCTTTGACCACCAAACGTAGCGTAAGGTTGATTGCTTTCACCTTCGGCTCTAGCAAACAGTCTTTCTGCATACGGTTCTGCAAACTCTGGTAGTGAAGATTGTTTAACAACTTGGGTGCCTCCACCGCCACCACCGCCTTTCATAAATCTCATATTTTTTCTCCATCAAATCTAATTTCAAAAAATCTTGAAGTCTCAGACCAATTTCTTTTTTTGATCCAATTCCAAAAACCTTCTCTGCCTACGCCTTCTACGCCTTGGCAATCATTACTTTTAGCCCATCTGTACATAGTATCTAAACCCTCATCTATCCATTCATCCATATTTTTACCTGCACAATGCTCTATATGTAACATTTTTAAACCGCTAGGATATGTGTGTATATTAGTAATAACACAACCAATAATATCTAAACTATTTTCTTTAAATATTACCCACAAAGAACACTCGTTATTACCCATTCTGTATAAAATATCTATGGGTCGGACACGCCCATAACTTCTTTGACAAGATCGTTTTAGTATCTTTTCACAATCACCCCAAACCTCACTAATTAAATCTGGAGTGATTAAAGATACTTGATAATCTTTTTCTATCTGTCTTGCTGGTTCGTTCATCTAGGTAACACGTTATTATTTATTGGGCTAGCCTGTTTGGTTGTGCCTGTCTTTTCAGTTCTTACTCTGTCCATCATACCTTCAAGTTTTTTGGCACCAGCATCAGAACTTCCGTCTCCTAACATGGAAACTACATCGGCAGGCACAATAAATTCATCTTGTGAAACAGCTACAGCCTCTTGTCCTGATATAGTGCCATATATATCATCAGCCATACCGCCTCTATCACTACCTTTTATCATGCCTTCATTTTGTGCATTTGGCATAACAACATCTAGTGCTCTGTTTCTAACTATTCTAAAAGCTTCAGGTCCATATTTATCAACAAACTTGTCAATAATTGTATTATCTGAACTTTGTCCTAGTAAAAACTTAACTAATTCTGCAGTCATAGGATCATTTGAAATAGCTTCTGCTTCTTGCATAGTTATTTCTTTACTGACTAAATCTGTAGTTTCTCCTGATTGCATATAACCCATCTTATTTCTTACATCTTCAGGCAATTTTCTTAAACCAGGATTCTCCTCTGCACTAGGTAACTCTTTTAAAGATGTGTCTTTGCCTTCTTGCATATTAGTTGTTTCTACAGGTGCCATTAAACTTTGTCTAAAAGCATCAAATGGGTTAAGCACATTAGGTATACCTACGTTTGGCGAAACATACGGTGCTGGATCAGCATAACTTACACGTTGTTTTGATGGAAATCTTTGATTCAATAAAGTTTGATCAATAGTTTCATTAATAGGTATTTGATATTCACCACCAGAATCAACATACATTTGACTCTCTAATCCTGTCAAAGAACTAGCTGTAGGGTTCAAATTATTGAAGTACATCATTTCGCCTTGAAATCCAGGTCTAAATGTAGGCGGTATAGGACGAGTTGTTCTTAAAGTAGTTGGAGTTATATCCATACCTAAATCTTCGTCTTCCTCTGCTTTTTTTGCTGCTCTTTTACGAAATCCTGCAGCACCTCCTGGCGTTGGTCCTCCTTCATCAAAAGGTATAACTTCAGGAAATAATTCTCTTAATTCTTGTCTCCTTTTTTCTCTCTCTGCATCTTGATCTAAAGGTTCTTCATAACTAGATAATGCAGTACCACCAAGCACAGGCAAGTAAACACCTGGACTTGTAGCAGTTTTTCCTAGAGAACTTAACCCTGTGCCAAAATCAAAACTGCCATCTTTCATAAAAGCTTGACCAGCTCCTTTATATAAATCAGATACATTGTCAAAACTTCCCATAGGCTCTGAAAAACTTGCCATTGCTGCATCTCTTGCTCCAGGCACTACTTGTTGTTTAATAAACTCTTCATAAGCTGATGGTTGTGTTACGGAATCAAAAACAGTTTGACCCGCCTCATTAAAAGCTACGCCTCCAGGCTGACTTTCTATAAAAGCTCTAGCTGCTTCTTCCGTCATAAGTTCTGGACCTGTCATTATTGGAGTGTTAGGTTGCGGTCCTTGAAATATTATAGGTTTGCTAGTGTCAGGAAAACCCATAGATTGATCAAAACCAATAATATCACCTGGTTTTGGTCCTGCGGCAGTTATTAAATCTCCACCTGGTTTAACACCTACAACTGCTTTAGGATCAAAGACAGTTGGAGTTCTACCTGCATTTTGTAAAGCAGCAAAATCTGCTGCATTATTTGCTGTAAACACTTGTGCGTTAGGGTCTAATTTAGTAATTAAACTAGGATCACTCTTAACTAAATCTAAAGCATCACTTGTTATTGCACCTTGTCCACCCTCTATTGCTGCTGCTGCTGAATCCATTGCTGCTTTTTCTGCTCCTATTGCTCCTAGTCCTTGAAAAGCTTTACCAAAACCGTAACCTGTTAAACCAGCTACTAAACCTTTTTTAAGATCACCTGTAGCTGCAAACTGTGCTAAACCTGAGCCTAATGCTGAAGCTAATAGAGGCGATAATGCGGTTGCTCCCATTGCACTAAATAAAGCAGGACCTGCAAGCGAACCTATCATAGGTGCTGCTGCTAATAGTAGAGGTGCAAAAGCTTCAGGCTGTCCTGTTTCAGGGTTAGTTGTAATAGGCATAACTTGCTTTAATGCCTCAACCTCTATGGGGTTGACATGCATAAGCATAGAGTCGCCATATCTTCCTTTAGAAGCTATGTTATTTACTTGTTGTTGTAGGTCCATATTATTCTCCTTGAGTTTCACACCCAAAAGCATTAAAACTTAAATCACCTGAACTAGCATAAACTTTGACTAGATCAGATTCATTTAGTGTAATTCCTATGACTATAGTATCTGTGCTATTTGCAGATAAAGCCTTGTCATAAAACAAATATTGTTTGTTATCTGTTGCTGCTCCCGCTACTGATACGAGTATTCTGTAAGTTACACCGCTACCACTACGATTGCATACTGTTATCGAACTTATTGTAGTCTGTGCAAGACTTGGTACTGTGTATAAGGTTGTTAAAGTAGTTGCACTTGGAGCTAATTGTCCTAAAACTTTTAAAGAATCAGACATTACCTTTTGCTCCCATTAATAAAAATTGATGCCTCCTTATAGCTTTAGATACTATTGTATCTGATAACTCATTCAACAAACCAACATCGTTATTTAAATCTTGTACTGCTTGCTCAATAGTTCTTCTAGTAACGTATTCGTTCTGACTATCGTATTGTTGCGATGGTATCGGTAATGGTTGTGAAGTTTTACTAGACATTATTTTCTACCATCCGATCTCAAATCTAATCTTAAATCTCCTAATCTCCATCTAAAATCTCCTGTAGTATTTTCTATTCTTAATACTGTTTGTCTTGTTCTTGCTCTTGTAGAAACAAATGTAGAGCTTGCTGTTACAGAAGCTGTCTGTAAAGTAGATAAACTTTCTAAAGGATATTTTCTGCCTTTTATTGTAAAACTTACCGCATCAGAACTTACTGAAGAATCTAAAAACTGCAAATCAGGAACTAATCTAGATATAAACATTAATCTGTCTCCATCAGGTTCTAGATCAAAGTCAGCAGATTCTATATACGATGTATAAGTAGAACCGTCCGCTAAACCACCGTATTCGTGGTCGTATAGGTAATTAGTATCGCTAGTATCTAATTTACCTGTTGCAATAGGATAAGTGTAAGTAGGAGCAGGATTCCAAGCTGTTCTAGTAAAATTATCTGTTGTTGTCCCAACTGCCCAAACATTTTCTTGATAATTGTATGAAACATATCTATCTACCTCATTACTGCTAGCAGATGGATAAAACCATATAATCTCATTAAATTCAGGATTAGCTGCTGCAAATATTTTAAATCGTTGTGCAAGGTTTAGGTTGCCATATACATGCTCTAATACAGAACAAGTTAGTTTTTGCACAGAACCTTTAGCTATGTAAAATGCTCTTTCATCCATCCAATAGACTGTATCTCCTACAGATACTCCAGCATTAGGACTAACCATACCTATACCGCTAGCTATCTCATTAAATGAAAAATAAAACGGAGCTCCAACAAAACGCATAGATATAACGCTAGAGTCAGTCATAATTAAAGTTTCTTGTCTTGTTGGCACAACTCCAATTATCTCATTACCTGAAGATAACTTAACACCTCCAGAAGAATTGGTTGCTGTAGGTGTCCAATCTACTGCACTCTCTGCATCTGACCATCTTACAAATAGCGGGTCAATATCTGTTGATCCTATTGGGTTAGCTCCAAAAGCTAAAACATGACGATCCACATCAGATACTAATATAGACAAAACTTTTGTTGGACAGTTGCTTGCACCTGCTTGATCAGATGCTAATTGTGCAAATCTACCTGTATTTGCGGATGCTGTGCCTCCATCAGTTGTAGTAAAAGATGGTTTCCAAATAAATAAATCTCCACCTCTAGGTGCAAATAGCATCTCATCACCAAACGAATCCATGCTCCATAATCTTAATTGTCCTGCAAACGATAAAGGACTTGAACTACCCCATGTGCCAGAACCCCATGTGCTAGCACCCCAACCTGTACCTTGCACAAATTCATCTAATCCAGCCACTAAATGAAACTTAGCTACTGTGCTGCTTCCACCATTACCTGATTCGTCTGTAGCGTTAGCTGTAACTGCATTACCAGATGTATCTTTAGCAGATATGGTAAAAGTATTAGCATTAGGAACAGTAAGTATTCTGTACGACTGATTTAAAACATCGGCTGTAATATTGCCACCTAAACTAGCTGCAGCATAAAATGTAACCGTATCATCTACTCCAGCACCGTGTCCTGTCTCTGTAACCGTAATTGTGGAACTTCCATTAGTAGCAGCAAAAGTTGCGTCTCCTGCACCCGTTATGGCTCTTACAGGGGTAATATCATTAAAGGCATCACCCTCTTGTAAATATAAGTTAGTGTGTGTCCCTAAAAAATTATAAGAGTTTAGGTCTTTATCTTTGTGTACTGCTATCTTTCTGCAAGTACCGTTAAAAGAATTAGCTGAGTTTTTTACCCAACCACCCATCTTTTCTACATTACCTTTTCTAAATCGTACTTTGTCTCCATCAAACCAGCCTCCTTCGTTAGAGTAACTTGTACTCTCTTTATCTATTCCTGGTCTGAATTTGTATTTAACTAAAGTCATAAATTATTGTGTGCAAAATATTTTCATTATATCTTATGCCATTCTTCTCCTTGAAATAATAAAGCTTCAGCTTCTCTTCTTCTTACTAATCCATTTAAAACTTCGCCTCCAGCTTTGTTCCATCGCTTTATTTGATTAGGAGTAGAATGATAATCACCAGCATTTAAAAGCTTTAGTAAAGTAGATTTTCTTAAATTTGTTGGACCTAAGTTATAGACCCAACACACTAAAGCATCAAATTGACATTGTTCTAAAGGAACTTCAACCATGTCATTGATGTATCCTTCGTATTCTAGTAACTCTTCATTCAACATAACTTCAGCTTCTTGTTGAGTAATTTCTAAACCTTCATCAACATCTTTAGTATGTCCATAGCCTATAGTCCAAACTCCTACAGAGTCTTGATAAGCTGTTAATCTGCATCCTTCAAACTTTTTTATAAGGGCTATACCCTCTTTAGATATATGCATGTTGTCCTCCTTTTTACTTTGTAGTGACTGTTCTATAGTAGACCACAACTTCTTTAAGTTCATTTATATACCTTTTGAGTTCCTGCATATTGTATGCCATTAATTCATAATCAGGCACAGACATAGCAACAAATACTACTCTGCCCTCTTCTTTTTCTACCCTTTCTAAAAAAGTATCTATGTTCTTATCTGAAACCACATACCAATAAGGTGCTTTTAATTGTAGTTCTCTAGGTAAAATTGGCTGTGCTATCTGCCTTTCTATAGGTTTTGATATTACGTCTACTTTCTTAGGGATTAGACTGCAACTGTAAGCCATTATCAAGACTGTCAATGTTACGACTATCTTCTTGTATGCTTTCAAATACTTCTTTTGTACCATTATTTACTCTCGTTTCTATCAAACCTGGTTTAGCAGCAGCAAGTTTGCTTAGATTGTGCCGTTTAAATATGTCTAAATATCTAGACATTTCTGCTTCAATCTGTTGATTCTTGCTCTGTAATTGTAACAAACCCTCAGTCTGCAAATTAAAATCATTACGCAAGCTATCTATAGCAGCTTTTTGTTCCTGATCTCTTAATTCAAATGCTTGATTTAAACTAGATAATCTTTGATTCTGATAGTATAAAAATCCTGTTATAGACAGTAATACGACTATTACACCTAAAAAAATTTTACTCATTATTCACTCTGTTTAATAACTATTATTGATGAACTACCACCATTAACTTTTACTTCATTAGTAACACCATCTTGTTCTAGTATTACTGTATAAGAATTATTGCCATCTATAACTAAATTAGCACTAGAACTTACTTCACGTTTTAAAGTTACTGCTTGACCCGAAACAATAGTAGTTATCTGTGTTTTTTGATCTTGTCCTACAATAGTGCCTTTTATATCTATTGCAGTAGCTACCTGTTCTATTTCGCTTTCATCATCTGTTTTATCTAACTCTGTGATGATATCTAGTAAATCTTCTAAAAAGTTTACGTTTAATGCATCATAATCTAATTCTGTAAATTCTAACTCTTCTGATTCTAATTCGTCTTCTGCTAATGCGTCATACTCAAGTTCATTAAAATCTAAAACACTATCTGCTTTTTGAGTTGTTTGTTCTTCTTCTTCTTGTATTTTTTTTGGCGGAGAAACAATCAACATGTTGTCTATAAAATCCAAAGATAAATCTAATATGACAGGTTCTGATGGAGCACTTTCAAAAGTAGTTGTTGTAGTAGCCTGATAAGCTTTATTTAACACTACCTCACCTAAAGCTGTTGTAACGACTATCTCTCCAGAAGGTGTGCCATCCTCATTAGGCAAAAGAATAAAAAGACTTTCGCCTGTATCTGCCTCTACTGTAACTGTAAAGTCTGTACCTCTTATACCAACAGTTGCACTATTTGTTCTAAGAGTCATGTTTTTTTTAGGAACAGAACCTAAAAGACCTGTGGTAAATCTAGCTGTACCTTTTACAAAACTTAAAGCTAATTTAGAATTACTAGGATTAGCATCAAAAACAAACTCATCAATAACTACTTCTGAGTGTTCTGTAATCTTTATAGTGGTATCGTCAACAAAACGAATACCCATTCTGCCTTGCTCTGTTTGAGCCTTATCATAAGATTGAATACCAAAGTCTGTAACGACTTCATAACTTTGATCTCTTTCTATTTGAGCATTACCTGAAACTTCTTCTACTGCACCTATATCAGCAACTTGTGCTTGTACCTTGGTCGTTTTGGATAATGCAGAAAGTACCATTATCACCATCAGAAAAGATACGTAACCAATCATTGTCCAATGTGCTTGCCTGTGTAACATTTATTGTTCTTGAATTACCTTCATGGTCTAAATAAAAATAACCGCCTTGATAGCCATCGCCATTATAATTAATAGTGTTTGAATCTCCATCAATGTCCATGTAGTTTGTAGCTAGATCAACATCTATATCAACATCAATCGTATTACTATTACCCTGGATAATCCAATCTAAATCTAGAGTCGATGCCATAGCTGCAGTTGCTTGATCTAAAGACATATCGTTTGAGTTACCTGTTACATCAATATTTAAATTAGAAGTATCTGCTCCATAAGTATTAGTAGGATCAACTTGTATATCAAAAATATTACTATCGCCATCGAACTCAAAGAATCCTGTAAAAGAGTCTGATGTAATGTCTCCTTTGAATAAATTACTATCTCCTATTTGATTTATATCAATAGTCATAGTTGCTCCATCCAAATCTAAAGCTGTCATAGAACCTGCTACTGCAGATTGACCACCTATTAAGTTGCCCGAACCTAATTGCTCTACATCTAAATTTAAAGTTCCTCCCGCTTGGTCTATAGATATTTCATTGTCAGCCACGAATATCTGCACACTCATCAAGAGCACAGCTAGGTGTAACAATGTTGTTTTTTTTAGTTTCATCTAAACTCCAAAGATTTAATTTAATTCCTTTTTGTATTATCTTTAAAACAGCAAACTCTATAGCAGATTGTAAAGCTATTGTTACTGATTCGTTTTCAACGTTACCATTTTCTATCTCAATCAATTCTGTATCATCTTTTACAAATCTAAATACATCTCCTGTCTGTCCATGACTTAAGATAGTTTTAGTTGTTGTAACCTCTACTAATATTCGACCTGTTAAAACAGAAACTAATCGCAAGCTCAAAGTAACAGTATCTTGTCTGTATTGTCTGCTTACACCTATGCCTAATAATCTAGCTCCATTACCGCCTGATCTAACATTAGATTCATAAGCAACTATTGCACCTTCAAAAAGCATACCTGCAAACAGTAATGGTTTTAATTTCTGTTCGTCTTTAAAATCTTGCCTAGAGCTTCTAATTATCTGTCTTTCTTTAGTAAGGTTATCTAAACCAACTCTTTCTACAACAGTAAAAAATTTACCTCTACCTGCATCTTTCAACGCCTTTATTAAAAGGTTAGAAGGAGCCTGGGTAACTGCTGTAGAAAATGAAGCATAAGTGCTGTTACTTCTTCTTTGCCCTGTTTGATCTAAAAATGCAGTTGGGTATACAGCAACAATAAGTTTTTGTTTAGGCGGAAACAAATACTCTAATTCGTAATTTATTACATCGTGCAGATATGGATACTTAGATATACGAAAATTTTCTAGTTTATTTTTTGGTAAAGCTCCGCAACTAGAAAGTAAAACTATTAATAGGAAAAGTAATGACAGTAACATTACCTTCCTCATCTGTAATAGTAAGCGTAATTGTTTTATCATCTGATTCATATTCTATGGTGTTGCCCTCTAGTTCTATTGAACCTTCTTTTGATGCTTCTTCTCCAAATAAATTTTCTACAAGTTGTCTTGATAATTGAGCATAAACTCTTGACTCTAAATTTCTAATAAATCTAGCTAAAGTAGTATTTGCTTCATCTCTTTCTATTTGTTCAGCAGCAGCTTTTATCTCTTCTAGTAATGTTTTCTTTCTACTAAATTCTTGATTTTCTATAGTCAAATAATGCTGCGATGTGTTTATTCCAGAAAAGCTAGGCGATTTAAATTTAAATACCATCTCATCTGTAAAAACAAAATTTGAAAATAAAACCAAGAAAAAAACCAACAAGATTAAAAATATAATTGTGTTTAGCTGTCTCTTTTTATATTCCCACCAATCTCTCATTAGTCTTTCCTCTGATCGTCTCTATCAGCTTTCGCTATTTTATCTTTCTGTACCAATTGAGGTACCCCCAACATGGTTTTCAATAAAGTATCTTGCCTGATTATTTCATTATCTACACTTCTAACTCTGTCAATAAGAGCAACTAATATACCTTGTTGTGCATCTAGTTTTGTTTGTAACCTATCTTCCATAGCCTTCAGTTGTTCATTTACCTTATCATCTACTACATCTATTTTAGACTCCATGCCATCTATAATTCTATTAATAAGTTTCCAAACAAATATTCCAAGACCAAGAGCAGCAGCAACAGGAAATCCTAGTTCTGTTATTAGTCTTACAATATCATCCATATCTAAATATTGTCAGGATCAAATATGCCTTGATCTATAAGTTTTTGTCTATTTATTAAATGTTCTGCTTCTACGTCCTTTTTGCTCTGTCCATAATATTTAACAGCAAAACCACCGTCTACCATGCCTTGATTAATGTCTTCACCGTCACATACCACAGTACCTAAAACTCTACCAAATTTACCTCTGGAATCTTTTAGCTCTGTTCTAATTACAACTTGGTCTGCTATTTCTATAGCTTTGGATAAAAAAGCTGATGCAAGTTTACCTCTAGCCTTTTCGTCTTTATTTCTAGTTCTGCTTTCAGGAGTATCAATCCCATACAAACGCACTCTAGATTTATAAGATACAGAAAAACCTAAATCTAAAATCACATCAATGGTATCGCCATCAACAACTCTTTCTACTTTGCAACTATATTCATACATTATCTTTTTTTACCTTTGTGCAAGCCATGTCTAGCGTGCTGTTTACCTTTTCTTGTAGCCTCTCTTTTTTTTCTATTAGCTGCTGCAAGCTTTCTTCTTCCTTTTGGAGAAGATTTTAATTTGTTTATTTGAGCTTTAGGTGCGTATACTTCGCCTGTTTCAGAAGATTTTTTACCGCTAGCGGTTGTCCAATCTTGACCTGTCCAAGTTTTTAGACTTCTTTGAGTTTTCTTTAAAGGCATTTATTCTCCAAAAATAGTTATATAAGAATCTACTCTTCTAGGAGAATTTATTCTTCTGTTAATTATTTGATAGGGCATGTCGCATTGATCTAGTAAGTTCCAAAAAGACTCTCTACCTGGGTCACACATAATAAGACGTTTATTTTCTTTTATAATTTTATTTATAAATTTGATCCATAAGTCAGTATGCACATCCCAAAAACAAACATCACTAGCTAAAAAAGTTTTATAAGGCGATATATCAAATTCATCAGAGAAAATATTTTGCACACAAAACTTTGTATCTACATCCATAAGTTTACACATAAGATCGAAGTATGGTTTTACGTTTACGTCACTATCAATACCTGTTATATCTGCTCCCTTCTTTGTTAAAAAACAAGATAAGGCTCCCCAACCACAACCTAAGTCTGCTATTTTTTCTTGATTAAAGTTTATATCTGCAAATAACTCCATAAGTATTAAAGTGCTATTCCAAACTTTATTACCATGCATGTAATGCACATTAGACTTCTTTTTTAATTTTTTTATTTCAGGATGCGAAGAAGTAGGTATTTCTACGCCTTTGAAATAAATATTAGCTTTTGTAGCCGCCACCAGATGCCTTATATTTTTTTGCTAACATCTGTGCTTTTCTAGCACTCCATTGACCAGGTTTACCCCCTTTGCCACCAGCTTTGATCTGATTAAATAATTTTTTTCTTAACCCTGGTTTAGTATAGTTACCAGCTTCATTCACTCTTGATTTATTTTTTCTCATAAAAACTTGTCAACTCCTAAAGTAGTTATTAATAATCCATACAAACCCCATATTAAATATTCAATACGGGCAAATCTTTTTGATCCATCTTCCAAACGTTTATCTATATTTTCATAACGTATGGTACATTCTCTTTCATGTGAATGTATTTTTGTCATTGCTTCAGATTCTTTCATTTAGACCTCGTGTTTACCTTTTGGACATGTATTTCCGTTAATAAAAACTTTAAGTGGCATAATACATTTACAAATACTACAAGTTTTTATTGATTTATTGTAATGTTCACATACATTACATATTTGTATTTTCTTATCTCTTATAGATTTTAATTCCACTATTCAACAAAAGAAGATACAAATTTAACATCATCTAATAATCCTAAACTGCTTCTAACATATTGTGTAAAAGATTCCATATGTTTTATTTCTATTAAACCATAGCCTTCTATCAACCTATTTCTGCCTTCAAAAAACACAACTGATGGTACAACTGATGGTGCAAAAAATGGTGTGATGTCTGTTAAATAAACTTTGTACCATTTAATTTCAGAAACATTTTCAAAGGTTGTTTTTAATCTTTTTTCATTTGCTATGCAGTCTTCACAATCTTTTATAGTTAAAAGAACTGCATGTTTTTGATTTGGATTTTTAGCTAATGTTGTTTCTAAATCATCAAGTAATATTTCTGTAAACATTCAAACTCCTGTTGTTGTTGTGCCCCCATCTGTTATTGCATTATTCGTTCCCGCTTTATAACAAATTCTTACATTTACATTTGAAACAAAACCTGAAGAACATATATAGCCTAAGTATTGATAACTCATCCAACCTAAGTCACTTAAACTGTGATGTATACCTGTTTTTCCAGGCTCATCGCTTGTAGTAGAGTCTTTGTCATACAAAATTCCAGAAGTTGCAAACCCACTAGGACAAGTAGGAGGAGCTGTGTATAGTTGTGATGGTGTACTAGGCGACCAACAAGCAGAACTACTAGGAGTTTCCATAACAGCGGTATTGTTGTATAAATAAGTTTCATTAAAATTTTCTCTATACTGTGCGTATTGACCCGTGGTTAAAGTAACACCACTAATGCTATTAAGATTACTATACATAGCTTGCATTTCTGCTTCTGTTTTTTCAAAAAGCGGTATATCATCAACGCCAACCCCTGTTACCTGAACATGACACCATCTGCTTAGTTCTGGTCGATTGTTATCACCGCCGCCGCCATATCTTTTTATAGCCTGTGCATAGTCCGCACTACCGCTATTGCCTAATCTTTTTATATCGCTCATTGTTTAAGTTCTTCTATTTCTTTTTGTTGTTCTTTAATAGCTTCAACTAAAAGTCCTATCATGTGACCGTAGTCCATTGTTTTATGTTCGCCATCTGCTACCAGCTCTGGCAATACTTTTTGTACTTCATTAGCAACTAATCCAATATCTTTTCTACCTGTATCTTTCCATTTATAACTAACACCTCTTAGTTGCTGTACTTTTTCTAGTGGGTTTTCTATCGTTTGTATGTCTTCTTTCAATGCTGCATCTGATGAATAAAAGAAAGCTGCAGAAGTAACTTTTACACTAGCAGTTATTTCTCCTGCAGTACCAGAAGCACTTGTTCCTACACCCAAACTATCTATATAAGCATTTCTAAATGCCAATGAAGATGTTCCTAAATCAATTTGGGAATCCGTTACAGGAGAAATAGTGCTCTCAGTAAATTTTACTCGATCTGTGCCACCCAATCGAAAATCTATTTGGTTGTTTGTGTCTGCTGTTATGCTCGTATTTCCATCTGTATCTAAAATAAGCTCTTTAGCATCCATGTCTAAAGATGTACCAATTGTAATACCTCCACCATCAGCTATAGTCATAGCAGTATCACCATCTGTAAATTGTATAGTGGTAGTTTTTACTGAGGTTTGTGGAGTTGCTGATAAATCTAAACTTGCAAATGCATCGTATACAGCAGCACCAGAACCTGTTCCATCTGTATATACAGCTTTAGTTTTACCGTTAGCTATAGTTACATTTGCTCCAGAGCCTTGAGAAATAATTATATTTTGTGAACCGCTTGTAGCGTTTTCTATCATCCAGACTTTAGATACTGTGTTTGGTCCAAGAGTTATTGTGCAAGCTGAATCTAATGTACCTGTGTATTTCAAATACATTGATCTGCCTGGATCAGTAGACCCATCTGCTATTGTAGTGGTATGCGTATCAGCATTAGTGGTTATAGCTTCTGTGCCATAACTAAATGCTTCTGCTATCAACTCTAGATTGACATTAGTTGTATCACCCCAAGTACCTGATTGTGCACCTGTGGTTATTTCTTCTAGTCGTAAATCATTGTCATATGTACTCATATATACTCCTTATGCTACCTCTTCCCAATTTGGTGTTTGTGCATCATTTACTGATGTCCATGTAGGTGTTTGTGCATCGTTTATTTCTTGATAATTTGGTGTTTGGCTATCGTCAACCTGTCCCCAAATATTTACCGATGTTATTACTCCTGTTCCTTCTATACCTGTAGGTTCAACAACTGCTTTAGCTATTGTTGTTTCATTACCTAGTGAGCTTGTTAATTCAAATCCTGTAACAGCTATTATGTTATTTGTTATTAATGTTGGCGTTCCAAGAGCAGATGTTCCTGCATTACCTGTAACTACAACAACTGCTGTAGCAACAACAATTTCATCTCCAACATCTAAAGTAGAAGCAACTGCAGATACACCTTGTACTGCTTCTCCAATAACAACTGCATTACCTATAGCCGATGTAGAGTCAACTCCTGTTGAAGCTATATTAGCATCTGCTGCAATAGTTTCTGATCCTAAAGCAGAAGTTCCTGCACTACCTGTAGCTGCTATATTAGCTGCAGCAACTACCGTTTCGCTACCTAATGCAGAAGTACCAACTGCTCCTGTAGGTACAAACAACATGCTACCGTCTATATTGACAGAGCCTATGCCCATAGTAGCTTCTAGTCCTATACTTACACCACCACTTTCAGGTATTGCTACTGCAGAAGCTGTAACAGTTTCTGAACCTAAAGCAGATGTAGCTTCTAAGCCAGAGCCTGCAATGACACTACCAGCAGCTACTGATTCTGATCCTAAAGCACTTGTTCCAGCAGAACCTGATACTGCAAAAACAGATGCTGCCGTTACAGTTTCATTGCCTAAAGCAGAAGTACCTGCTACACCTGTTGCTTCTATTAAAACACTTACTCCACCTAGTGAAGTAAACGGAGCTTCAGCAAAGGCGGTTATACCAAACATATTAGCTCTCCGCTATTTCGTTGATGGTTTTAGTTTCGGTTTGTTTGATTTCTACAGACGCAGTAAGTTGTTGTTCAAAGACAGAGAGTGCTGCGGACACTACATCTGTTTGTCGCATGAGGTCTTGTTTCTTGACTCGTAATTCTTGTATCTGACTTAACAAGTATTTTTGTTGATCGTTAAGATCAGCTACTTCGTAGTCTTGATCGTTTATGGTGATCGTGTCTGGCATTAGCTACCTGTTTCTGGTTTTGCATCCATCATATCTTGATATGCTTTTTTAACTTCATCATTCCATGTGGCGTTTGCTATGGCTTGCACTTTAGCATCTTCACCAGATATATCTGCATCTTTCCATGTATCGCCATCTCTAACGCTAGGAACTACGCTATGCCTGTGAAAAGACCTGTTTAGTTCTACGCCATCTTCTTTTAATACAGTTGCTGTTCTAACAGATATTATCGAACTTTCGGAAACTTCAATTTTATCTACTACTATCTCTTTTGTAATTGCCATAATTTTACCTCTAATCTTCTGTGTAATACCATCCTGAAAATAACCAAGCTGTAAGTCGCCCATCACCATAGTTTCTGGTATATAAAGCTGAATTAGCAACTATTCCTGCTGCTCCATCTGTTTCGTGAAAATATACATAGGCTGGATTTACCCCTTTGTGAACATGACTTCTTAAATCATCCGTTACAACTGATCCTGTATATCCTACAGTTCCATGAACGTAAGTGTTAGAAGTTACGCTGGAAGTGGGAAAAGGCAAAGTCATTCTAAAATCATTACTGTCATTTGCAAAAGATAAAAGTAAATAACTATACCAATGAACAACATTACCTATTTTTGTGTATCTAGAACTATAGTTTGTATTTATAGTACCGCCATTAGGAAGCGTTGGTGTCCATGTGCCTTGCTCGTAATCGTTTAAGGCATTAGCTGCTGCTGTATCTGAACCAAACTTTAAACCGTCAGAGTCTATTCTTAGTCTGACTGCTCCGCCTGTCCCAATATTAAAATTATCATTAGTATGTTGATATTGAACATAACCACGATACGAAGCATCGCCAGATGTACCGTCAGCCATAAAGATAGATGACTCTCCAGAAGTGCTACCAACTATAGTCGCACTTGCATTGCCAGCTGTATTGGTAAGAACTATTCTGTCAGAAGCATTGTATGAGGTAACTCCCATGTATACAGTTTCGTTGCCTGCAACCGTAAAATGTATTTCATCATCTGTAGCTGCATCAATCTTCGTATCACCATCGGCATCGAGAATCATCTCGTTACCGTTTAAATCTATTTGTGAGTTTTTAGTTATTGCCATTATTATCCTGAATTTGCTGCTATATAGTTTTTACCTGTAGTAATCGCAGCAGTATAAGATGATTTATCTACTGAACTACCAGCGACATCTGGTTTTGTTATGCTAGTTCCATCGTAAGCTAAAACAGTTTCTAAATGAAAAACATTTCTTTGAACAACATCATTCACCTCGCTTTGAGATAATCCAGATGGTAAATACTCAGAGGATGATCCATTGGTATTTACATCATTAATTAACGTAACTGAATCAGTCGCTATTTCTAAAACTCTTTCTACTGTCATATCCATTTTAGTTACCTTTTAATTCGTTAATTTCTTTTTGTAAAGAATCACATTTTTCAGATAATTCTTGTACTGCTTTTATTAATGGATGCACAAACATTTCCTGAGATATACCCTGTATTCCAGAAGATTCTTCATGCCAACCACCAAAATCAGTTATATTATGTTTATCTAAAGCATCTTTAACTTCTTGTGCAATAAGTCCATACATTTTTTCGTCATATTCTCTAGTAGTTTTACTAGCATCATATCCAGACAAAGTCTTATCAATATTTGCTTTTGGTTTCCATTTAAAAGTTACAGGTCTTAAATCATTTATAAAATCTAAACCGCAATCTGTATTGTTTGTTATTTCTTCTTTGTATCTTTCATCAGAAACTCTAGTCCAAGAAGCATTTGTAGCATAAAAATTATAAACTCTATTATTAGAAGCATCTGAACCAAAAGTAAAAGCTACTCCACCTATACCTCTACAGTTGTGACCCAGAACATATTCATTATTTGTTCCATTATTACCACCTGTGTTGTTTCCAATATAAATGCTGTTATTTTCGGTATCATTTACTTCCCCCGCACCATCTCCAGCATCTACACCAATAAAAATATTATTGCTGCCTGTAGTATTGCTACCACCAGCGTTAAATCCAACAAATGTACAATCATCGCCTGTTGAAGCAGATATCCCAGCATCCCTACCTATTGCTGTGTTTTTTGTTCCACTAGTAAGAACTTGCAATGCACCAGCTCCAACTCCTGTGTTATGTGTATCGGTTGCTGTGGCTGCTGTTATACCACTTAAAGCTGCATAGCCAATAGCTGTATTTCTGCTGGCAGCTACAGAACCATCCATAGCAAAAACTCCTGCAACTGTATTTTGAAATCCAATTGTATTTGCTTTTAAGGCATCAAGACCAATTGCAATATTGTTTATTCCTGTTGTGTTCACACTTAGACAATCAGCACCTACAGCAGTATTACCTGTACCAGAAGTTAAGGCATTAAATACTAAACGACCAAATCCTGTGTTATTACTAGCCGAACTTAATGTGCCTGTAGTAGCATCATCACTAATCAACATACTGTTAGTAAAGTTACCTCTTGGACCTTTAAAACCTAATGTGTTCAAAGTTCCTTCTATCTCAAGATTTTGTGATGAATCTACTGATAGTGCAGCAGTCGTACCAACCGCAGAACCAACTCCGATGATTAGTTTATCTGCTGAATCATCTAGTCCTACATAGTAATCTTGAGCGTTGCCATCGAAAACTATCTTAGTATCTTCGGCTGCTCCACTACCAATGGTAAAGCCTGCTCCTGCATCAAATAATTCTACGGGTACTTTAGTATTTGCCATTAGTCTGCTGCCTCTATAGTTAATGTTCCTGCGTCAACTTGTCGTTTAACCTCGTTATAAAATCTATTGTACTCGTTAATAGGTACGCTTCTTTTTAAATTGTAGCTGTTACCGTCTTTATCAAGTTCTTTTGTTACAACATTAATAGATACCGTTTCTCCAGAAATAACATCTTTGTAATACTTAGCTGAAACTATTTCTATTGATCCCATTATAACTCCGCATCTATTTCTAAAAAATGTCCGCTTTGAAATCTAGCCCAAGCAGCGTTGCCTTGTCCAAGTGTGTTTGTGCCTATAGTAAACTCTACTCCGTAAGAAGTCCTATCAGTGAAATCTAAACTTGTGCTTGTAGAAGTTGACCCACCTGAAAAAATAGTTAGACCATCAGTAGCATCTAAAGTAACAGTTGGAGCTGGTCGTGTCTCTCCTCTAGGATAGTAAAACAATCCATAAAACAATAGGGTTGTCCACATTGTGCCGCTAAATATACCTGCATCAGAAGTTCCAGAGGCTAAATCTCCATAAGCGTATCTTTGATAATACCTGTGACAGAGTTTTTCTTTTTCTCCTCTTGATAATATCTCAAACTCAGTTGCAGTATCACCAACTTCTAATTGAACTGCTGTTATGTAAAGTTCGTTACTTGTGCTGGATACAAAATTACTTATACCTGCTGCTCTATTAGCATTAGTTATAGAAGTCCAAGTTTCACTCAAAGTACCGCCTGAATAAGTAGAACCTGCTGCTAACCAAATTTGAAAATACAAACTTAAATTAGCATCATTACCAAAAGCTCCTGTTGTGTCGGCAGGAAAGGTTAGTTCTACTTTTGACCAAGAAGAAGTAACTGAAAAACTTTTAGAAACTTGTCTAGAATTATCGGCATCGTATAGCTCAAGAATATAAGTAGCACTTCCATTGCCTTTAACCCAAAAACTAGCTGTAAGCTGTTTTGCTCCGCTAGTGCCTTTTTTAACCTGTTGTAAGTTATAGCCTTCAACTCTTTGTTGTATGGTCAAAGCCTCTCCTGCACCTAAAGAAGTGTCGGCTGTGGTGCAGTCTAATTTAAGACTCGTGGTTACATTACTTTCAGCAGGAGCGTCCTCTGTTCCTGCGGTCATTGTGAGTCTCCCTGAAGTTAAAGCTCCGTTTAAAATCCACCTATCAGCGGTAAAATAGTTTTCTGATCCTCCAAGAGTTGCTACTTGTTGAGCCCTTTGATAAATACTGTAGTCACCATTAATTAAAATATTTCGTCTGCCGAAAGCTCCAGAGCTTTCAACCATACTTGTATCTACTTTAGTTAATGCCATTATTCACTCGGTTTATTTTCTTCTTGTATCTTAGCTGCATCTTTGTAATCGCTTCTGCCTGTTACTAAAGTTACAAAATCAGCTTTGTTGCTAGGTATTGGATCAGTAAATGATTCATCATTAATTAAAGTTGTAGTCCATGTATTTTGCATGCGTTTCCAACAGTTGTTAATTTTACCAACGGCAGCGTTTTGAAACCACAAATCTATATCTACTAAATTGTCTTTCAGTATTTTTTCATCCGTATCATCTATTGTAATTTTTATTTCTATTGCCATTTTTACCTCAATATAAAAGTCCACCTCTAAAGAAAGTGTGGTTATTGTTATCGTAAATTATTGCACTTGTGGTTGCTGAAGTGTATGGATGAAATCCTACCGTATCATTAGCGTCTAACTCTGCATAAAACAAAGAACAGAATACAGAGTTAGCACTACCGCTTACCGAAAAATCATTAAAACTTGCTCTTGCATTATTAATAGTTAACCACGACTGCGAAAAAGTCCAGTTTGAATAAACAGATGCAGCAAACCAATAAGTGCCGTCTACAGGAGCAGTAAACAAACCTGTAGAAGTGTTGTAGTCTCCATTTCTATCTGTTTCAAATTCTAAATTAAAAATAACAGGATCACCAAAAGCACCTGAAGAATTAAAACCTGTTTGATTTCCGTTTCTTCTTGCTCCAAAAGCAGGTTGTAAAGGTTTAGTTACATGACCTGCGGAGTCTATTTGAAAAACAGTAGTTCCACTATTTGCAAATTGATAGCCACCACCTCTGAAATAATAAGTCCCAGTATTTGCTGGCTCTCCAAAGTACAAACTTTTACTTTGTTCAAAATTTATAACTCCTGCAACAGAAGAACTAGCTGATTTATATAACACTCTAGGATAGGAGTTTGAAGCAGTATTTTCTATTACTAAATTCATATTGCTTCCGCTACTAAAATCGCTTGTGCCACCATCTGTAGGAGCAACATCATGTTTAATCTGTAACTTACCTTGCGAGGGGTTACTTTCTCCAATTCCAACTTTCAAATTTTCATCAATAACCAAAGCGGGATTTGTACCTACAGCAGAACCTTTACCGATAATTAAATCATCAGCAGAATCATCTAGCCCAATGTAATAATCTTGTGCATTACCATCAAAAACAATCTTTGTATCTTCGGCTCCACCATCACCAATCGTAATAGTGGGTGTAGTACCTTTAAGTGTCATAGCACTATTAGTCAGAGTTAGTACCTCAGTCCCCGCTATGTCCATTCTAATGGTGTCCTCGTCAGAACTTTCTTCGACCATCACTTTGGTATCGCCATCAGCGTCTGCTAGTTGTACTGCAGAGTTAATCTGACCTACGGCTATTGATACTACTTCTATCGATACTCCGTTAGCGGGAGCAGCAGTAAAGGTTAGAACTGCATTACTGATACTGTAAGTTGCTTTTTCTTGATAAACACCGCCAACAAAGACTTGTGTGTTGTTTTCGTTAGTCGGAGCTGCCGATAGCGTAAAGGTGGTATCTGAACCATCGCCTGTAAACTCGTCTACTAAAATATTAGACGCTGCTGCGGATATATCGGTGATCGTGTGAGTTATGGCTTCTACGGCTGTACCTGTTGGCGGAGCAGTAGAAAAAGTCAGAGTTTGCCCTGATATGCTGTAAGTGTCTTTGTTTTGATAAGTACCGTCTATATAGACTTGAACTGCGTTCTCACTTGTCGGTGTAACTCCTAACGCTAGGGTTGTATCGCTGTTGTCTCCTGTCATGGTTGCTAGAACCATGTTTGATCCCTGGACATTATTTAATGCAGAGTAGATTGTAATAACTCTACCGTTAGCAGGAGCTGTAGAAAAAGTGACGGTGGTTCCTGAAACAGTATAAGTATCATGAGCTTGGAACACACCGTCTATAAATACCATAAGCTGTTGTTCGCCAGATACTGCGTTGGATATAGTGAACGTAGTGTCACTACCATCGCCTGCAAAGATATTAGTAACCAAGAAGTTACCTTCACCAACATTACCCCAAGCTGAACCTGAGTAGCCTTCAAACTTAGATGATGTGGTGTTAAATCTTAAATCTCCTGCAGCGGGTGAACTTGCTCTTTGTGCAGTTGTGCCTGTCGGCACGTTAAGAGCAGTATCAAACTCTCTAATAGTTTTACTAGCTGGTAAAGTACAGAATACATCTTTAGTACCTGCACTAAAATCAACAGCACTATCGCTATTAGTGCTAGAAAGAACAGTTGTCCTGGATAAAGTATCGGGTGAAGCATCGGTAACTGTACCAATACCTACCTCAAACTCTGCTGCTGTTTGGTGTGCAATACAGTAATAAGTAACATTACTGTTACCTACCCCAGCAACAAAAGTTTCGAAACCTGTAGCTGCACCAGCAAGATTTATCGTGCCTGTGCCTGTGCTAGTTGTGGTTTCCTTAACTCTATCGTTAAGAACAAATGCCATCTATGCGATTCTTATAATAGCGTTGGATGCGTCTGCTGTTGGAAACTGAATAGTGAAGTCTCCGTTAGTAGAGGTTTTATCTCCTCCAAATGCTAATACTGCTACTGCTGCATCACCTGAGTCACTATCGTTAAAGATTAATGCTCCGTTAGCAGTAATAGTAGCACTAGAAAATGTAGTATCTGCAAAGTCTGTGAACGCTGTTGTTCCAGAAGTTGTCGGATCAACTCTAGTTAAAGTATTACCTTTAGCAGTATATCCTGTTCCTGATACTTCATTGGAAGTAGTGTAAGCAGTTGTAGCTGCACCTAAACTCGCTGAACTTGTGTATAAAGCTAATTGAAAGGTACTACCGCCTGAGTTTAAAAAATTGTGTTTTGCTTCCATCAACTCTTTCTTGAAAGAAGTACACATCGCTTGTGAAATTGCCATTACAGCCTCCTTATAATATCAGCCATATCTCTATGACCTTGTTTATCTAATAAACCAGCTACCGTAGAACGATCACTAGCTATAGCCTGTTTTATATACATTAAAACAACCTGTTTGATTGAATCTCTAAAAGCTTCTGCTTGTGCTTTAACCATAGGGTCTGCACCTTCACTTATAGAAACCAATCTCTCAAGTATTCTTTCAGTCCAATATTCAGGACTTAAACCTTTATTCTCTGTAGTATTGACTACTACAGAACCCACATTTATATCTGTATCTACGCTTAACATTACGACCTCTGTTGTCTCAGCATACCCTCATTACGAGTATCAATAGTATTATCAGCTTCTCCAAGATTTTTTAATCTAGATATAGCTTGAAAATATCTTTTTTCATATTGCTGCATTAAATCAGCATCACCCTTCATATATGCATATCCTTCTAGCAATGATCCGTATAACAAAGCATTACTAGCATTTGTTGATAACCAGGTTGTACCGCTATCAGCTCCTGCAGTTATAGAAGCTGGTCTATAAAAATAGTGCAACTCAACTGTATAAGATTGATTTGGTGTTGGTCCTACAATAAAAGTAGTATCGTCAAAAGTTGCATAATGCTTGGGTTGTCCTGTTACCGTGCTGTCTGGATATGCCTCTCTAATAAAGTTTACATCTCTAAAATAAAGAAAAAATTGACTGCTACCAACGTGTACTGCCAATGAAAAATTATCAAGAAAATCACTAGGGGTAGACAAATACTCATTACTAGCAGTCAATGTTCCTGTTACATTCTTCCTAAAATTAGGAAGTTTTACTGATTTTAAAATTCTTTCTTCTGCTTGTTTTATTATTTGAGGAAGATCAGAAACAAAACTTGTTTCAGTATTTTCTAAATAATTTTGTATCAAACTTTTTAATTCGCTATATGTCATATTAAGGTGTGTTAGCTGTACCACCCATGCCTGAGTGATTTGTACAATAATAATAAAGGGTTGGTGCTCCAACTGCTACGGTAATTTGTGTATAAGCTCCTGAGCTACCAGGTGTTCCGTTAGTTGTTACTCCTGTAGTGTATTCAGAACCACCTCCATGAGTACCGTCTGATGTTGTAGAAAATCTTAAAGGATGTCCACTATTACTAGAGTCTGATTGATCAAATCTATAGGTGCTACCTTCATTAAGAGTTAAAGTTGGATACACCGCACTATCTATGTAGTACCTATTAGCTCCCAAATATGAAGCAACTGTAACTGTATAAACCGTATCTCCTGAAGCACTAACCGATCCTAAAGCTGAAGTACCTGCAAGACCTGTTACTGCTGCTGTGTCATCTATACCTGTTAGAGTTACTGTACCAACACTAGCAGTTCCTTCTAAACCTGTTATGTCTGTGCTAATAGAGCTAGTCTCGCCTGTAGTTATAGTGACTTGACCAACTTCATTTCGCATGACCATACCTGTGCTATTAACAGGATTGAAACCAAAATACTCTGTAGATTCTTTTTCTCCAGAGTCTATTCTAGGATCATATAAAGATACGTTATCAGAAGTTTCTATATCTCCTATTCTTAACTGCGGATGATCAACATCAAAACAATCGTAACAAACTCTAAAACCATTACGTGAATCATCTTCTATTTCGTATCTAAGCTCAGATAACTTATATGTGAATCCACATCTATCACAAATTCCTAAAGCTTTTTTTCCAGAAGAATAAGCCATTACCTATAGACGCTCATATTAGGCACAAACTTTACAGGTGCTCTTTCTCTATCAGCGTCACTTACTTCATTCCACAATTCATCGTATCTAGCTTTAATCATCGGAACCTTATTTAAAGCTTCGTTGTTTTTACATGCTATGTTGTATGCTAAAGCATAAGTTAAACAAGGCAAATACCTGGCAGGAACATCAGGATTAATATCTGCATTTGCTCCAGCGTCTTCTATTCTTTTAATGTAATCGTAAACTAAGGTATAAGTTTGTTGGGAATCAGGTGTAGACCAGACAACTATGTTCATGCTTGAAGTGCCTTTATCTACAAAATATTGAGTTGGTTTTGATTGGGTAAGTTTTTTTGCTTGATGATTGTATTCTGTTCTAGATATACGTCTTAATCTTTGATCAAATTGTTTTTCTGTGTCTGCTGCATCTGTTCTTATAAAAGCATCCACTATCTCTAGAGCAGAAGATTCTGCAGCATACGTATTAGTTCCTGCCGTCAATGCAGTTGTAGCTTGTTCTATTTTCCATAGATTCAAACCTTTATTTTGCCATTCTAAAAAGATTAAATTTAAAGCTCTTTTAGCAGAATTGTATTCACCACCTGACATCATAGATAAACCACAAAGATCATAGGCTTCTTCCATGATCTCTGTTAAGTCTAAATTAAAAGTTGTAGTGCCACTTGTAGCCATTATTTACTCCTTTTATGTTTTCTTCTAATAGCCTCTTTACCAGATTTAGCTATTTTAGCTTGTTCGTTTTTACCAGCTACCTTTGCTCTTTGTTCTAATACGGTAAGTATTTGTATCTTTCTTGCAAAAGGTTTATTAATTCTTTTTACTTTAGCAACCGTAGCCCTTGCATCTGCAGGCGTTGCATACTTAATACTAACGGTATCTTTAGGATTTTCGTCAGTATAAAGTCTTCTATCAGAGCCTTTAGGTTTTTTACCTGTTCCTACCTTTGGGTCTCTTTTTCTTTTCACTATTATTTAATTTTTTTTTAGAAGCAGGTGCTTTCTTAGTCATATTTTTAAAGTTTGCCCTGGACATTACCATTTTACTTTATGACTCCAATATCTTGCACTTAACTTACTAGGACTAGCATCTTGTGCATTGTGCCTAGCATAATAAGATTTTCTCCTGGCTTTGTCCTTCTTTGATTTAGGATTTTTGCCAGCTCCTCTTACTCCTTGTTGTCCAAATCTAATAGTCTTAACTTTGTCGCCATCTTTAGCAACAACAACGTGTGACTTTTTAGGATGGTTAGGGGTACGTTTTGGCTTGTTATAACCGCTAACGCCTGCCCTAGCCAGCCTTGGGTCTTTCTTAGATTTCTTTTGGCGAGACACTATTTAGTCTTACCGCCTCCAAACATTCTTTTAACGTAATCTTGAAACATCTCAGTTTTCATACCACCTTTCATTTTACGCATTTCAGCTTTCTTGCCAGCACCTTTTTTCTGTACTTTAGCTTTCTTGCCACCACGCATCATGGTAGTTTTTTTAACTTTAGATTTGTTTCCGCCCATCATTTTTTTGACTTTAGCTTTCTTGCCGCCTCTCATCATGGACATTTTTTTTACTTTGGATTTTTTTTCTCCAGCCATTTTTGTTTTCTCCTACTCACAAGTGAGTGAAAATCGTCATTGAAATAATTCTCATAGTAACCTTTAGTTCTAATACTATCAGAAGCCTTTATTAAAACATCCAATCTCTGCACAAAAATTTGATAATAATCTTCATCAGAAATAGGATTGTAATCAGTTTGATCTACAGCGTGTGATATCTCTGTGTCAGGATGTGAACCCATGACCCATAGATTCATCGGTACTGCGTAATCGTTAAGAATATCTATTCTCTTTTCGACCTCTTCTATTGATACATCTTCGTAGTCTGTAGCACAATAAATGATTACATCATACGTATCGTCAAAAGATTCAATCAAAGTTAATAAATCTTCCCATAAACCTCCCAAGCCTAAAATACATTTCACTCTATCTTTAGTCCATGAGTTATTAGCAAATGGACATGCTGGTAAATTGTTATGTTTTTTACTTGGTTTTTCTAATACTTCACGGCTCCATTCTCTAATTTCTTTAGACAACAGAGCTTCATTAAGCATTATTTTTTCTTAGTTTTTTTCTTAGCCTTTTTCTTAGGAGCTTTCCCCCCAACATAAGCTTCGTTTATGTCTGGTGTAGACGGATCATCAGCCACGTAGTGACCTTTATTGTCCCTGGCTCTGACACCGTTTAGTTCATCTGCCTTTCTTTGGGCATCTGCTAAATCAGAATCAGGACCAAAAACAACTTCATAAATACCGTCTTTGTTAGCTTGCAAAACATTATATCCTGCAGGAAAGTCTCCGTTAGTAGCTATTATTGCTTTAGCCATGTGTACTCCTAGTCAGAATATACTTTTACCATTTCTAAAGTTATGGAATAAGTATCTCCTGAACTGTGACCTTTTGTTGTAAATAGAATGTCGCCATTCTTCCCTGAGCCTGCGTTATTAGGTATACCGCCAAATTCTTTGAAGTCCATGTGACCGTTACTACTTTCTGCTAATTCAGCAATCAGTACATTGGTGCTAGCGTTAAAGAATAATTGCACAGACATACCTACTATGGCATGACTTATACGCATTACTCTGACTTCAGAACAAGCAGTACCAGCAGCATTAGCAGCTAAAGCAGATACGTCTACTTTAGCTACTGCTGATTCTCCTGTGCCATCGCTGACATTGGTAAACTTCATAACACAGTTACGCTCACCATCTAAGATGGTTTGACTTGTTACTGTATCAGCCATAATTTACCTCCTATTATGCGTCAGCAAATGGAGTAACTATTGTGCCTGAACCTAAAACAATGCCTTCTACAGCATATTTATTATCCGCAATAGCAGTTACTCTAACGATACTACCTGCGAGTCCACCCTTGGTAGAACCATTCATGGTAATAACGTCATTAGATGCACCTGAAATAAATACTTTACCTGAAGCATCGTCTTTACCCATGTAAACACCACCAACAAACTTATCGGTACCATCGGTTAAGATGTCCATGTCTGTAGCTGCTGTTTCTACTACAAAAGTAAAAGTAGCTCCTAAGTTATTAGTTTGATCAGGTTCATCATCTCTTGTAGGTGCAGTTGCATCGATAGTTGGTAAAGTAAATTTACCGTCAGCATCGTTACAAGTTAAAATTTTTCCTGCGTGTGCAGCCACAGTTAAAGTTGTGTCTGCGGTTAAACTGACCACATTTGCATTACCAGCAGAAATAAATCCTGCTAGTGATTGTATTGGTCCACTAAAAGTTGATTTTCCCATATTAAGTCTCCTTAATTAAATTTATCGTCTTGGGTTGTCTGCTAGGTCAGTCGATAAACAATAAAATTCCTAGAACCAGAAAAGGGGGAGCTTACGCTCCCCCATCTCTTTAGCTTGATCCAGGTGATCCAAAGATACCAAGAGGATCAGATACACCAAAGGAATATCTTTCTCTTGCTTTATATCTTACGTTACCTGTATTGAAGTCTCCGTCCATGTTAGTAGTCATTGGAGCTCTAACAAAGTGCTTCATGCCATCAGGTACATCAGTTGTGATGAAGAAAGCATTTGTGTCAGTTAAATAATGATTAACTGCAAAGCCTTCAGGAATCACACCGTTGCTTCTAATTGCATTAATGTCATTGTCAGAAGTTCCTACTCTGTACTCACTTTCGAGAAGTCTTGTAGCAACAAACTGCAGATCAGATGGAACGATCAGTTTTCTTGGTCTAGCTGCAATTTTTAGACCACGTTCATCTGTCCATTTACCAATTTGAATAACTGCATCTTCTAAAGATGTTTCATTCAAATCAGCTCCTGTAGCAGGTCTGTTTGAGTTTTTGCCACCATTTACGAGTGGGTGACCGTCACCGCCTGTCACTCCATCACCTGATGCAGTAAATAAATTTACTCCGTCACCAGATTGAAAAGAGTTAGTAAACCCGTTATTCAATGGAACTGCTGCTTTCACTTGCTTTGTGTAAGCCATAGCTCTAGCAAGTGCTTTTGTGTATCTTGCAGATAAAGAAACATAGAGGTTATCCTCCATTGCTTCTTCAGTTACTGCAAAACCCATTGCAATAGTTTCGTGAGTATAACGAGCTACAAAAGATTCTTGTGCTGTATCGTAACTGATAGCCGCACCTTCATCTTTCACAGGAGCTGCACCAAATCCTGATAACTTCAACTCTTCTTCGAAACTTCTTTCAGAGTTTTCTGTTACATAGACTTGCTCATGCTCATTTTCGTAAGTGTTGTACTCCTCACCAAATAAAGCGTTTAAACCAGGAAGAAGCTGCTTAAGCTCATTCGCTCTTGAAATAGCTGCCATATTATCCTCCTTAGCCTATACCTGTTGTGTTCAATAATTGATGTCCAACGTTGAACATCACCAAAACGTCTGTAAAGCCATCACCAATAGCACTATCAGGACCATCAACAAAGTCAATGATCTTCAATGGTAGTGTATTAGTAGTATTAGCTGTACTTCCGTCAATCGCATTTCTGCTTCTGCCAATGCTAGTTGATCCTGCAGTTTGCACAACAGCTACATTCTTGCCAAGATCGTCTTGACTAAGAGATTCGTCTGATTGCATTTGCATAACTAGAAAAGGGTCAGAAGCTACATACGCAACTATATCATCCGCAGCCGTAGAAGCTGGATAATGTAAGCTGTTTGTAAATTGTCCTGTAGTAGGGTCAGTATACGCACAACCTAAAAACACTCCAATAGGAGTCAAGGAAGTAGTTCCTGTGTCCTTTTGAATAGTAGTGTTAGGATTGTTGTCTGCCCACTTAACAAAGTCACCGTAAAAAATAGATGTACCAAAATTGTTAGCTATTTTGTAGTGAGTAATCTTTGCGTTGTAAGCACATGATACTAAAGACCCAACAGGTTCAGCACCCATAGGTGTTGCTGATGAAGCCATAAAATACCTCGATTATTAAAAGTTAAACTAAAGACTAGGAATCTCTACCAAATGTAGTTTTAGATTTTCTTTCAAATACTTGTTTGGTAGCCATTCTGTTGTCTTGATCCTTAAAGTAAGCATTATCTACAGAATCCATTTGAGTTTGTGCCATGCTTCTAAAGTGTTCATCTCTAGCTGCGGCTTTCTCAGCAGGCATTTTGCAGAGTAGCTGTCCACCTATCTCTATGTGTCCTTTCTCCGCCCATTCAGATTTATAGTCCATCATGTGAACGTGTAGTTCAGGATGGTCCTCTGATCTGCATGGTTCCCAACCTTCTCTGAATTTTTTAGAAACATTAGGATTATCTGCTTTACCCAGCAAACTTGTTCTAATGTAACGAAAAACCCAACCAGGTTGAGGATTAGGACTCGGTAGGTTAGAAGGATTTTCCCAACTTTCAACTCGTTGAGTAACCTCTCGGTTATCTTCCGTTCTAGCGGTACGCACTTGATCTTCTGTATTTTCGATCTCTTTATTATCTTCTGTCATTAAGACTCCTGTAATAGTTGTTTTGCGTATTGCTCAGGCGTTATACCAAGTTGACGTGCTAACTTAACTTGCGTCTGAGTCAATCGTACTGAGCGAGAATTTTGATTACCTGTTGTTCTCGTAACAGGTGCCACAACATTTGAGGGTTGTGGTTTTTCCTCTGGAGTTTCAACTTGCACATTATCTTGTGGTTGAACTCCATAAAAATCTGGAAACTCTTTTCTCATAGAATTATCTATTTCTTCATAGTATCTAGGAGATGCTGGATCAACACCACCAGCTTGTAATTGTTTATCTTTATACAAAGCATAAGCAGTCATTTCTTGATGTTGCGGGGTATCTCCCATAAACCAAGAGTTCTTAGCTACCCAATCTTTAGTAGCTGTATCAACCTCTGGTATCTCTGGTTGAGGTTGTTGCATAACTGCATTTTCTTGTAATGCTTGAGCGTATTGCGGTGCACTTGTTTCAGCAACTGATGCTTTAGCTAGTTCAGCTTGAGCAGCAGCCATAGCTTCTGCATCACCATCATCGTATGCTTTCTTAAACTTTTCCGTTGCACTTTGTTTAGCAAATTGTGCATTAGCCACAGCTTGCTCATTCAATACTTCCGACCCTTGACTGACGAGTTGCTGTAATCTTTGATTATCTGTAAGTAAAGTCTTTAAACGCTTAGTAGCTTCTTCTGCTTGTTTTTGTGCACTTTCTTTAGCTCTGCGTTCTTCGTGATACTCGTATTTGAGTTTGTTTATTCTGTCGCCAGCTCTTTTGCTGTAGTCTGTAATCTCTGCATCAACTGTATCATCATCCACAGGAGCAGGTTCTTCAGTCTCGACCTTTGGTGGTCGTCTGTCTTCTTCTGGAGTATCGTCTACAACTTCTACCTCTAAATTATCAGTATTGGTAGCTTCTTTAGTTATTTCAGTTTTTACTCCAAAAAATTTATCTTCTTCTGATTGCGGTTGTATATTGCCTGCCGCATCAGATGTAAATTCAGTTTCTATATTCAAGTTGTCACTCATGCTCTAACTACTCCCGTAGGGTCTTCTACTACTGCTTCCACAGTATCATCGTTAATTAAGCGAAACTCTTTACCGTAAATTTTCATGCGAGTTCCTGAATAAGGTCTAAACACCACCCAATCTCCTTCTTGACACCAGGGACCGCTAGGAAATCTATTTTTATCTTGATAAGCATCAGGACCTAATTTAAGAACGTAACCACACATATTGCTAACTTCTTCGTCTTTGATAGTTTGTGTAGCTTTAATAATGCCGCCATCAGTTTTTTCTTCTGCTTCGGGCATAGCAACAAGAACTTTCCACCCTAGAGGATCAGGCAACTGACTTTTAATTTCTTCTTCAGTTTCTGGTTTATCTATTGCTTCTATTTCTATTTCTTGTTTACTCATAATGTTGCACGACTTAAGGAGCCGAGTTCCTATTCACGCTGATGTTGATCTATCCAATCTAACATTTCACGTTCTGCAAGGGCTAATCCCTCGATAACGCCACTAATTTTTTTATATTCAGGAAAGCTATTACAATCTCCTGTAGCTAAAAAATCAGCTTTGTCGTTCATCATATCCCTAAGCCTCTTCTTCAGAAACTCTGAAAGTGATAGCTCTTGGATATCATTTATCATTCGTATCTATATCTTTAGCGATTTGGATACCAATGTCAAGTCCTTTTTCGTAATCTTCACGTGCTTGCTTTTCGCTTTCACGTTCTGCTTCTAGCAAATCGCTAGCAATCTTCTGTCCAAGTTCAGCACCCGCTAACTCTCTTTGGGTAGCTAATCTTTCTTTCTCTATCTCAATTTGTTCTGCCTGTCTTTGAGCATTAAGATTTATTCTTGCAGTATCTGCTATAGCTTTACGTTGTACGTCAGCTTTCTTAATTTCTATCTCAGCAGCTTTCTGTTGAATCAATGGGTCTTGCATTTGTTCAGCAATTCTTTGTTGCTGTGCATCTCTTCTAGCAGAATCCGATACTCTGGTAGCAGCTTCAGCCACTAATTCAGAGATACGTTTCTCAACATCTGGTGGTAAAGGTTGTCCCATTGGTGGTAGTTCTACACCTAGTTCAGCTTCAACTTCTTTTCTAAACTTCATAGTCAGATGATCATTTACATAAGCAGAAGCAGCAGCAGATATCTGAGCCGCATTTGGCGATTTTTCTAGGAGAGAAATAACTTCTGGATTATCTTGTGCTGCTCCTACCGTTTGTATATGTGCATCGTGGTCTTGGAAATCGTATGCCTTAACAGGAATGTTGTTTATTAAGTTTTGTACTGCAGATACAGGATCAACAGGCGGTATCTCTTTGTTAGCAGGTATTATGTTCTCTGCATTAGGGATACCCAATACTTCGAGCATTTGCCTGTGTAATTGTTTCATATCGTACATCTGAGGTGCAGATGCTGCTAACTGTAAAGCAGATTGATACTGCATTATCCTTTGTGCCATTGTTGATGCATTAGGATCAGATGTAGGTAGTACGTCTATTCTTTTATCAAAATCGCTGGCAGCTATGGCTTCTTCATCATCTGTTTCATAAGGATAAGAAGGATTACCAAAGTCTTGTATGATGCCAACTAATAATTCAAATTCTTTTTTCATGGCTGCGTGTAGCCTTGCTTGTACCGCAGACATAACTTTCATATTTCTTTCTATCAGAGCCAAGGTTGTTCCAACAGGTGCCTGATTATTCATATCAGATATCTTCATGTCGGATATGCTGGCAAACCTTTTACCTTCTTCAACAATAGTGCCTAATAAATTATATAAAACATTAGACGGTTCTTTGTACGGTAAGAAGGTTATATTGTCTCTAATAGCACCGCCAGGAACGTCCACATCTCTAAATTCTCCAGGCATTATAGGGGTATCATCCCCTTTAATTCTTAAACCTCTAGACTTCAAACCACCAGGCAAGTTAGATAACGTACCAGCATCTACTAACTGTCTAAGAATCGAAGTAGCAGATTTAGCTAAACCACCTATCATGTGGATCAAACCAAAGCCGTAAAATCCTAAACCAGGCAAATATTGATAGTGTACAAAGTGTGTACGTCTTTTCTTCTGTGGGTCATCTTGGTAATAGTTTCTTCTAATGCTTAAAACTACACCGCTTGGATAATCCATAGTCACAACGTAAGGTAAAGCTATACCTGTACGCATACCGTTTACTTCATCTTCAAAGCCAGGCAAGTCTAAATTAACTTGCATTTCTAATAGAGTATGACGTTTATCGTACTCAGCTCCCTCCATTTCTCCTGTGAGTTCGCTGTATTTATGTTCTATATCAGAATAAGTGCTAGAAGCTTCAGGGATATCTATATCACGGTAAAAGCCACTTACCTGCATTTTTCTAATATCATTAGCAGATTCACGCATAACGTGAGTAGCACGTTCACAAGTCTCTAAATCACTTGCTCCGTAATTAACGACCACATCCTCAGACGGTACAAAAATACCGCTAGGTCTGCCTAAATTAGGATCGTAATAAACTTTTCTAAACGCAGAACCAGCTAGAGGCAAAGAAAACAACAGTTTCTCTGTCTCAGTTCTGTATTCAGTCATCTCATAGGTCAGAAGATAGTTCATATAATCTTCAACTCTATTAGCTTGTTTTTCTTTTTCTTCGGTAGCTTTACCAACAATAACTGTTTTGACAGGACCTTTTGCAGGGAATATCTCAGATATAGCTTGCGATTGGAAACGGATAACCGCCTCAGTCAACATAGGATGAAAGACCCCACAAGCTCCCGACCAGGGCTGTGTTCTTTCTTCTATCTTCAAACCAAGCTGATCTAAACCTTTAGTATAGGTTTCTTCCCAATCTTTACGAGAATCCTTATCCATCTGATAAGCAGATAGCAAGTCACTACTAATTTTATCAATCTCATCGTTATCAATAAAATCAACTAAGTTACTGTTAAAATCAACCTCACCCATCTCAGGCTGAGGATCAAAGTCTATAAGCATACCGCCATCGTCTGTCTCTATTGCAACAGACTCTGGATTCTCTATAGCAATCTGTATATCAGCACCTTCAGGTTCTTGTTCAATCAAACCCTCAATAGGTGTTGCAGGTGTTTTTTCTACTGCCATTTATCTCCTAGTAATAATCCGCCCTTCTGTGCGGTTCAAGTTCTTCTTCCTCTTCATCTGTGTACAGAGGAATAAAACCACCTTGTCTAAATCTTAACAGAGCTTGCGTACTGCTATCAACTAAATCATCGTGTTCCATATTAGGAAAACCAGCAAACTCTTCAATAACTTCTTCCGCCCATCTAGTCTCAGGACACCACACAACGCCAGAAGAAAACAAATCTGAAACTGCATTTACCCTAGATATCTTATCGTTACCACGACTAGGCGTGTATTCCTGAACAGGGATACCTGTAGCCCTTAACTCAAAGATCAAAGGCATACCCGCAGCTTTCGCTTCCACAATAAAAGCATCGGGTTTAAATTCATTGTATTTTTCCGTAGCCAAACGCTTCAGATCAGGAAACTCTAATCTATCTTTGTAAGCATCTAGCAAGATAACGTTAGGAGCCAGCATCCCATCATCGCCTTCTTTGTAGAACACACCCCACGTTGTACAAGCAGAAAAGTCCGCTCTTTGATTCTTTAAGAAAGCCGTATCCCAAGATTGAATAATAAAATCACAATCAGGCGGTTCCGTGTATTCCCAGGTACGCCACCACTCCCTTTTAACCAAAGCACCCTCTTCAGCAGTAGGGTCCTGTTGGTATTGAGCAGACCACTTAGATGACGGTAGTTCTGCTTTTAACGCTTCTAATTCTTCTAATTTCCAAAATTCTTCCCATAACGGGGTCCCAGAGGGCAATATAGCGGGTAATTCTATGACTTCCCATTCATCAGAACCACCCCGTTTTATGCTAGCATCTACAATCTGACCCGTAAGATCACGCTGATGCCAGCGAGTCATTACCACAACTATCGCTCCGTTAGGCTGTAAACGCTGTCTAGGTCCAGAGGTATACCATTCGTAGGTCTTGTTAAATACGTTAATATCGCTGCTAGCACCCTCTTGTTCAGAGTGCGGATCATCAATAATCAATAGATCAGCACCTTTACCTGTTACAGCACCGCCAACACCTATCGCAAAATACTCCCCGCCTTTGTTAGTATTCCACCTTCCCGCAGCTTTAGAGTCCGCTTGCAAAGACACATCTGTAAATATTCTCTTGTAATCTTGCGAATTAACCAGGTTTCTCACCTTTCTACCGAAACCTACCGCTAATTCTGCAGTATGAGCCGTCTGTATTATCTTCTTATCTGGATATAGCCCTAGAAACCACGCAGGGAGCAAATAAGAAGCAAACTCACTCTTGGTATGTCTAGGTGGCATATTGATAATTAATCGCTTCAGCTCGCCTTTAGCCACCCTCTCGAAGGCTTCCGCCATAATCTCGTGATGATCGCCATGAATAAACGCTGACCATTGCGATTTAACGAAACTAAGATAGCTTTTCTTGCTTTTTATCCTAGACTTGGCATCATCAAGCTCCTCAAGAAGCGTCAGAAGCTCCTCTTTTTCATCTAATGACAAGTTATTAATAGCAGATAAGTTCATTTGTTAGTAAGAACCTACTTAGCTAGTAGGAATATATGAAAAAAACAAAAACATAGGAGAGATATCCCCAGGAACTTACCAATTCCATTAGTAAGTTACTAGCTAAGTAGGTAAAAAGTGTATAAAAATCTCTAGATTGTACAATATTGAACGACTTCACAAGAAAATGCAACAAAAATTTACGCTAAATAGGGACCCTAGACCCATATATACAGATTTAGGGGGTAGGGGTATCAAAAAAAACAGCTAGCATTTTGATAGTACCCCCTTTTCTTTCGTCAAACCAGGTATATGAATGTGCATATCACTATGTATTGTATGTCAGACATGCGTGTACAAAAAAAGGGGGGTCGGGTAGCCAAAAAATATTGTTCAAACAAAGAATCCTTTTCTTGTTCGGTTAGTTTTCTCTATTAAATGGAGGGTTAGCTAACTGCTATCACTTAGCAATCTTATTTTCTCTTCTATCTCTCGCTCTATCTCTTCGGGAGTTCTCTCTTTCTTGGTCTCTACTACATCAGAAAACATTGAGACGCTTTTCCCCAACAGTTCTAGGCTTCGGATTCGTGCCGAGTCATTGCTTGCTTCTTGGCTTTCCCTGTACAAACGATCTAGAACGTAACTTTTAACCCTGAGCGAAGATGCTAGTAATCTATCCTCTTTCTTAGCTAATGCACTCTGTAAGCTTTGTGCAATCTTAGGGTCTGCTAATAGTTTCGATGCTTCGACCTCTACCCATTTGGGAATGGTCCCGTCCTTGTTCATGGTTACCTCGTAAGCTTTGCAATAGGCTTCCTTGTTGCTGGTCACTTTGCCCTTAACAATTTCATTGATGAAATTTTGTTGTTTGATTGTGAGCGGTTTATTGTCGATCACTTTGAGGTCTGGTTTATCTGTCATGGTTTTATTTTCTTCCTTTCTTCTCTTCCTGTCTTCTAGCAAAACGCTATCAAATTTTTCTTAAGAAAATATTTCTCTTTCGTGTTCCTTTTCGTGATTAATGCTGTATAGTTCTTTCTGTGGATGATGTTTTATTTACTGTGACAGATTGAGACTGCAATAGTTTTAATAAAGGGTAAACATTAAACGGTGGGCTTTCAGCCATAATCCCAAAAACGGAAAGGCGGACTAGGTCATTCTTTGACTACGTTGCGGAGACGGGTTCTAGCATGAGCGATGACGACCCGTAAGGATATTAGCGGTTCATTCTGCTTTTATCCGCTCATCCTCCTGAGTCCATGAATTAACATGCTTGAAGAGGTTCCTAATTCTGGGGACCAGAAACTCAAACTCGGAGGACGTATGAGTAATAATATTTCAAAAACTGATGTGTTAAATATGGTCGAAACTGAAAGCCTAAGAGAAATGGTTGTTCTTTATTGGTATCTCAAAGAGTTACCTCAAGATATCATTCTCGATTTGTTAGCCGATCAATTAATAATTATGTTCGATGACATGCCCGACAATGAAGTTAGGGATTGGTATGAATCTAATCTTTATCTTATCCCTGAAGTCATAGCGGTTGCGGATGCCTTTGGTATAACTCAAGAAAAATTGAATAAACTGAAGGAGTCCGCATGAAGTCTTACCCAATATGGAACACCATCAATTCTTGCATTTACAAAAGTTCTAAATCTTACGGGATAAAAGAACATGGAGAGGTCTCGACATATATCGGGACCTCTGCAAAAAATTCTCATCTATTCTTAGAAACTAAAACGACTCATCGTCAGTTAGAAAATGGCGATAGGGAATGGCGGTTTTATCTGGATGGGAAACTTGTAAAAAATGCAATCATGAAAAAAGGTAGTTATGAAATAGAATTTATTCCAACGGTGGAATCATGACGGAAAAACAATTTATGACGCTTTGCGAAAAGTATCAGTTTGACCCCGCAGACGCTTGGGAAAATGAATCTTTGAAAGAAGCTTTATTGTGGCGTGATGATGAAACGGTTGAAGAGATTCTAAAAAACGACTATTAAAAATTACAGGCTAGATTTTTCTAGCCTGTTTTTTTTGTGTCTTTTTTTTTGTTTTTTTTCTTTATTTTTTATACGTCTTTACCGATAGATTAGCGAAAGATAGTCTGTCGTGAGAGTGAGGTTAATCTTTTAACTCGGAGGTGTAATGAAATTAAAAGATGCAAAAAAATTAGTATTGGCGGGTTTGCTTACGGGAGAATCAACCATGATTGCGGGTCCTACGGGAGCGGGTAAGTCTGAGATGATTTACGAAGCTTCTAAGGAGTACGCTCTCAGGAATGATTTGAAGTTTGTTGTTGGTAAGTTAGACCCTAACGATGACGAATTCTCATTGGTAGAGAAGAGGACAGGACAATCTGAATCTACAGATTGGCAAGGTCTTCCGTACTTTACTGAAGAGGAAGGAGTTAAGTATCAAGCTTGGGCGGTCATTCGTGATCTGCCAAGGAAAGGCAAGGGAGTTTTATTCCTTGATGAACTTGGTCAGGCTCCGTTATCTGTACAGGCTATATTGTCGCAGTTGATTAATCCAAAAGAGCGAAGCATAGGCGAATATGTTTTGCCTGATGGTTGGTCAATTATTGTGGCTACGAATAGGAAGGAGGACCGTTCAGGTTCTTCGGGTATTCTTGCTCACAACATTGCGAGAGGACAGTATGCGAATGTCGATGTTGACTTTGATGATTGGTACGAATGGGCGATCAAACAGGATGATTACAATCCTTACGTTTTGTCTTATTTAGAATTGAATAGGACTGCCCTCCATGAATTTGACCCAAGGGTCATTGATGCACAACCCAATCCTAGATCATGGACTCGGTTATCTAATATTCTTAACAGCGTTGAGGATTACGATGACTATGAGTTATTTGCTAGGGTCAACGTTGGCGAGAAGGAGTCTATCGAGTTTGGAACATACATGCGATTACGTACTAAGGTTCCAAGTCTTTCTAAGATTGTTTGCGGGGATGAAACAAAACCCTCAAGCAAAGTCTTGAAGGAAGCGGGCTTGTCTTACCTAACGACAATCGGTCTTGCCGATACAGTTGCCAATAGTGACGAAGATGTTAGAGACGAATGGTTTGCTAATGCGATGACTTATGTTCAGAACATGGGTAGCCCTGAGTTTGAAATATTTTTCACTAGGCAATGTATCAAGGCAGATGCTTCATTGATGCAGACTAAAACGTTTTCAGAATTCAAGATAAGAAATTCTGAATTTGAATATTAATCTAACGGAGTAATTATGAGACTTTATAAAGTTGAAGCCCTCGATAATGAGGGAATGATTTGGGCTTACTTTGAAACCTATAAGGAAGCGAGTAAGTGTCGTTCTTCTTTTGAAGAACTAGAATACTCAAATGTTCTTCTCATGGAGGTTAAGATACCTGTTACCAAAAAGGGGATAATGCACGCTCTTTATGTCGGGAGTGTACCCGATATTACAGAGGTTTATCCCAAGGGTACTTCTAAATACTAATACTAATTTGTCTTCGAGGGGGGTCTTCGGATTCCCCTCAAAGGCTTATTCTTCGGAGGTACTAAACCTCATCCTTACCCCTTCATGGACCTTAGAAGCCACTTATGGAGGTTGAAAATAGAAAATCCAATCGGAAAATGTGTATTTTCCCTGATGATGACCCTAAAGGGTCGAAATTGGTAATACTAACTCGGAGGTTATATGTCTAATCATATAAATGAGATAAGTATTTTAGTTAATTTGACAATCAAGATTGCTTCCCTGATTAAAGTTGATAAAACTTTACGGGATGCAGTTGCTTCAGATACCAACGGTTCTGAGAGTGCTTTCAGAGTACACAAAAAGTTATGCGATTCAGAATATCTGAAACAAATGACTTCAATCAGAACGAAGGCGGGCAATGTCTTAAGACAATATTCTTTTGCTTGGGATGACCCTGAAGTTGAATCTTACGAATATGCAGACTCAAACAGTCAGTATAAAACGGGTAGGGTTCAAAGAGCGGGGTCTAGGATGGTTATTGCTTCAGTTTATGAAGAACTATTACAGCCGAAACTTGCTCAGTACAAAACTGACTTTGATAAAGCTAGGGATGCTTTTTTTAAAAGCTATCCTAGATATATCGATGAAGCGAGAACTCGATTAGGTTCTGCTTTCTATCAGGATGACTTTCCAGAAATAGAATTATTGGAACATAAATGTTTCTTTGATTTTTATGAAGAGTCTGTACCGACAATGACGACTGACCCAAGGCTTAAGATTAGCGATGATCTTAGGTCTAAGATTGAAAGAAATGCCAAGATGAAGGAGAGGAAGATTGTACGTACTGCAATAGAATCTTTTATAGGTTCGATAGTAGAACAAGGTAAGAATCTATCTGCTAATGTGAAGGCTATGAATGACAAGGAACAAAAAAAGTTTTTTAAAGTTTCTTCATTCGATGCTTTTGCAGAATCAGTTGATTTAATTCCTGAATACAATAAGTCTCTCTTCGGTAATAGGTCTGACTTAACAAGGGCTTATACTGAGATCAAAAGCTTGCTCACTTCCATTAACGATGTTTCATCTTTGAGAGGAACTAAGGACGATGCTAAAACCAAAAGGGATAACTTCGCTAAAGGTTTAGATAAGGCATTAGACCCTCTCAACGATTCTTTCTTTAATAAGTTAGGAGGTAAAGATGGAACGGACTGATGCAGAAGTTAAGATCATCAAGGGCAAAACTAAACTGATGCGAGAGCATGTAGGCTTGGCTTCCATGCTTATGCCATTGGAGTTTGTTCAAGACGATGATCAGAACACGATGGCGACTGACGGCAAGAAAATATTTTGGGCAGAAAAGTTTGTCGAAGATACGGACTTGCCAGAACTTATGGCTGTATTCATCCATGAGGTCTTGCATGTAGTTTATGAACATCCTTACAGAAGAGGAGACAGAGACCCTAAACTATGGAATGTTGCTTGCGACTATGCGATCAATAATTACATCATAGATACTTTAAGGTTATCTTTACCTCAAGGTGGTTTATACAGCTACAAGTATCGGAATATGACTGCGGAGCAAATTTATAGGATTCTTGATACGGATGATGATGCTTTTGAAGACATGATGCAAAGTGCTAAAAGCATATCTTCGGATGAATCTCTTTCGGGAGAATCTAATCAGTCTAAAAGCGGTAACAAATACGAAGACATTCCAACACAAGTTGGCGAAGTCTTAGATGCTACTGACGAAGACGGGAATCCATTGTCAAAAGATCAAATAGAGGAAGCGGTTACTGCTATCAGGCAACAGCTATCAACAGCTAATAAGGTTGAAGCATTAAACGGGACTTCTGATTTGAAAGGAGTAATAGAATCCAATTCAAGCATTAGAGTTGATTGGGTTGCTTCTATAGCGGATTGGCTTCAAGACGTTTTTAGTTATGTACATTCATACAAGAAACCGAATAAGCGTCATCTAGCTAGGGATTATTACTTGCCTTCAAAAGTACCATTGAATAATGGAGGAGAGTTAGCGGTTGCTATCGATACTTCAGGAAGCATTTGCCAAGAAGAACTTAATTACTTTGGTTCTATTCTTGAACAGATGTGCCTTGATCTAAATATTTCTACACTAAGAGTCTGCTATTGCGACACGATAGTTAGGAAGAACGAGCAAGGGGAATGGTGGGATACTTTTGATGTTCAAAACGGAGACCCTATTAACCTGATTGCTAGGGGTGGCGGAGGAACGGATTTTAATCCTCCGTTTAATCTATTCAAAGATTATTCAGACGATACCGAAAATGTCTGTGGATTTATTTATTTTACTGACGGTTACGGTTCGGTTGAAGTTGATCAAGAATTGGATATCCCTACGCTGTGGGCGATAACTGATTACTCAAGTAACACTACTGAACAATTAGAAAGTTACTTCAGATATCAGATTCCTTTTGGAGATTTTGTCTCAGTTGATATTTCACAAATTAACTAAAGTGCGATGGGGAGGGTAACACCTCCCTATCTCAACATTTCCATCAAGAGCGTATAGGAAAAATATTTTTGCGAGAAAATTTTTTTCCCCTACGATTTTGTAGGGTTAGTTAAACTTTTATACTCGGAGGTAATATGAGTAATGAAAACTATGTAGGCAAGACGAATAATGATTACGTTGTTCTTGGAAAAGAGACCAAGTATTTTGAAACTTACGTCAAAGCCGAATCTGAAGAGGAAGCATTGGAAAAAGCTACCGATATACATATCAACGAAGGTATACATGAGGTGGGCGAAGAAGGTGTTATTGGCGATGGATATACAATTCATTTAATCGATGAAGGCGGATTTTATAAATCTGAGTATGTTTATGAAGCCGATGCTTGGGATTCTGGATGGATTTTTAATAAATATCCGAAGGAGGAAGAAGATGAGTAACGAAGTCTTTAATGACAGAAGAGTTTGTGACGAATGTGATAAGGTTTTTTTGTACGCTACCGAAACAACATGTCGCATTGAAGGAGAAATTAATCCTTTAATTTGTGATGAAAATTTCGAAGGTTGTTACTGCCATGATTGCATTGATCTTTTTTATCAAGAAATGTCTGAGGAGGTTAAATATGAAAGAGATATGTGAACGTCTTCTTAATGATGTTTACGAAGCTTCTTCTAGGCTCGCAGATGAATCTGATTATGAAGAAGACCTTTTGCCTAAACTTCAGAATATAAATACGTTTATACATACTATCGGGCATTATTGGGATAATCTTCCTGAGAATGTGCAATCAGATATTATGAGCGAATTTGTTAAGCATGAAGTCTAAGAGTTATAAAACAACGGAGATTTAACTCGCTCCGAGTTGGGCGGCTCCCCTTCGGGGGGGTCGTCTTTTTTTTGGCTTTTTTTTTGTAGAAAAATTTGTTCAAAAAATTATCTTTTTTAGGAGACCGATAGATAGTCTGGATGATAGTCGTGTTCCACGTGAAACAAGCCTGTCGTGTGCATAAGTTTTACGCAAACAAATATTTTAAAACCAGGCAGTCAAGCCAGGCAACGATCTGTTGTAACGCAAAACTATTGTTCGCAAAAATATTTTTAAAACCTAGGTCGCAGGTGGAACACATTACGTTGTGTTGTGGATAACTTGTTAGCAAATTGCAAGTATATTATAATAAACATAGTTATCCTCATCGGTAACTCCTCCGAGTCTGAAAGGACACGTTAAACGGGAAGGTAATAAACTGCTTTCCCGTTTTTGTTTTGCTTTTAAAATGATTGCTTTTTGATATATAATTTTTATATGTATGCAGTTATTAGACACACCTTTGATCAAGACGTAGAAAGAAGATATCAATCAGTTGGCGAGTGGAAGCATGTTGTTTGGATATTTGAAACTGAAGCAGAAGCTGTTGAACATGCCATTAGATTACTTGATCATCCTTTACTAAAGAATGAACATAGTATGAACTATGCTATCGAAACGTTAATGACAGGTAAGTTTTATTCTATTGGTAGAGAGAGTGTTGCAATAGCCGAAGTAATGAACGCAGTTGATATAAGAGAGGTAGAAGATGGCGAATTTATTCATTAGATGTGACGATGAAACTTGGCAAATGGCACATGCTTTAGCACGCAAAGAAAGCAGAAGTTTAAACAAACAAATAGTACACATGATCAAGCAACAAGCAGAAAGGGAAGGCATAACAGTTGAACCTATTCCTGATAAACAAACAATCATTAAAGAACCTAAGACAAGTTTAGGCGATGTCATTCTGCAAGCTAATTCCGCAGATGAAGAGACTAAGAACTTGGGTTTAGAAAAGCTTGCTGAAACAATGAAACAGGAGACTCCTGACTAGAACCCCAGAAGTTTTGTAAGGCATCGCTTGTTTCTTGCACTACCGATAACTCTATCTTTTTGATTTTATTTGGATTTTTGACCATGATACGCCAGAGTATTTTTTCATGGTCTCTTGATGTAACTTCGTACAAGAACTTCTGTACAGCCAGAAGCAAAGTAGCCCTGGGCAGCAAAAAAATATTTTGTGCGAAAGTTTTTTGATCCAACGAAACTGCTGTTCCTAACGCTCCACTTTTGGATATCATTTCTAAGTATGTATTGAGTGAATTGTGTTGTTGGCTGTCGATTTGCCCTGTGGTAAATAGTCTGTCGATTATGTGCTGATCGTAGACTACCGCTCTACTAATCTTTGAGTCGTCTATTTGAGTGAACCCTACCTTGTGTCTTTTGTGTAGATAGGGATTGCCTACATCGTTTACATGCAAGTCAGATTTCAATGCTCCAATCAAAGTCTTCAATTTTCTCTCGCTCTTTGTATCTTCCGCTTTTGATATCAAAATCTAATTCTACTTTACCCATAGAACCGTGCCAAGTGTAACGTGTTTTCCAATTATGTAATTCAACACACTCGTCAGTACGGAAGACTGTCAATCCCATGTCACATTTGCTGTAAAAAGCCATTGATTTACTGATATCTACACCCGTACAAACGTTTTTCTTACCCGTCCTTTCGCTAGGTTTAGCGGGATGTGCTACAAAGAAACAACAAACTGAGTATTTTTTACACCACAACTGAATTTTTGTGAGCATATCTGAGATAGCATCGGTATCTAATCCTGTTTTTTCGTAGTGTATGAAGTTAAAAGGGTCTATTACTAGAATTCTTATACCGTATCGCATAACCGCAGAGGAAGCTTTGTCTAATATGGCATCGATGGTAGGCAGTTCGCCAGAAAAATAGTCTTGAAATAGCATGTGTTCGTTAATCCAATCTTGAGCCAAGTCTTTTTCTTCTTGAGTCATCCTGTCTTCTACACCGTTATCAAAGAACCTTTTACCTATGTACAGTTCTGCAAGCTGTGCTGAGTGTAGAGTAGGAGGTTTCTCAAATGAACAATAACAAGTTTTCCAACCGTAATCTTTAGCCACATTGACTACAACATTGTCTATCCATTGTGATTTGCCATCGCCAGGATAGCCTGTAACAACGTTTAAACTGCCTGTAGCTAGGGTAAAAATCTTATCTATTGAAGAGAAGCCTGTAGATATTCCTCTAGGCACTCCTTGATCGTAAAGTTTTTGAAAATCATCTGAGTATTGATCAATGCTGTTGAGATTATGCATTGGTATCGCTTCTGCTTTGACTATTTGTTCCACGACTGCAAGCTTGCCTTCTGCTAAAAGCAACTCGTTAGCATCTTTATGACCCTTGTAGTCAACTCGATAGCATCTTGCAATGTTTAACCTCCTAGAAAGTTCGTGTGCTAGTACGTCTCCCGCAGAATCTTTATCCGTTGCTAGTATTATTTTGTCTATGCCATCGTGAAACTTCTCTCTTTCTTCCCAGACATACTTAAATCGACCATCTTCTTTAGGGTCAACCGCATTATCTGTAATCTTAGACGGAGAACCGTTTGGTACTGAATAACAATCAACATTCAAATGACCCTCAAAAGCCGTCTTTATGCTCAAAGTATCTAGTTCCCCTTCCGTGATGATGATTGTGTTCTCCAACGTCTTTAGAGACTCGTTATGGACGTTTTTACCCCATAATTTTGAGGCGTTGCCCTCCCACCAAAACATTTTCTCTCCATTTGCTGACCGATATTTGACTGCTTGGCACTTACCGTCCTCTTCGAAAGTGAATCCGACTATAGGTTTCCCCTTCAAATCTCCATAAATTACACCGCATTTCTTAGCAACTTCTAAATCTATTCCACGTTTCTCTAGCCATTCTGCTGACTTTCCATTTTCTTTTGTCTGTGGGGGTTTTACTTCTGTTTTTTCTACTTTTTTTGGTTTAACAACTTCTACGTTCATGCTTCTCTCCTCTTTGATCGCTCCTTTTTCTGAACAATGATGACAATGATAGACAATTTTGCTCACATCAACGTTGACTGATAAGCATTTATCTTTCTTATTTTTTTTTCTTGTATGGCTACACAAGGGACATTCAATTTTGTGTTGACCTATTTGTAAATTGGCTACGTTTGCACGTAGAATTTCTTGGTTATCTTCATTCGCAAGCACAACTCCTCCTATATACTTACTATATACATACTAAATAAAATAATTAGTAATATACTAGATAGTAATTATCTACTATTAGGATTATTAATTATTTTGGTTATTTCTTCCGCTAAAAATTTACGGGAGACTATGGGGTAGGCACTTAAGGCTTGTAAAGATTCTGTAGTTTTTTTGGTATCTAAATCCAGAGACTTACATAAACTGTCAAACTCTTTGCTCAATATAAATTTTTTTGAGTCAACTGAGATATCAATATCTTTGCTAGCCAGGTCTCTTACAGTCTGTTTCAAAATTGCTGTGTTAAGCTTTCTCAAAAACGCATCTACTTCTTCGACTGTTCCCATGAAGAGAATCATAAATTATTATTTGAACATAATCAAGAAATGATTTAAACTTGATACAAACATTAAAACAAAAAGGAGAAAATGGAAATACAGAAAGGAATACCTGTTCCTAAAACTACGGGCAGACCGCCTAAGTATGATTTTGATTTAGATGAATTTAAGAAGGGAGACATGATCAAGATTGTCATTCCTAGAAACTTAATCAAACAAGAAGTGAAGATAATTAGAAATCGGGTTGCATATTACAAAAATAAAAACCCTCTAAAAAACTTTACGGTAAGGCAAATTGACGGAGGGGTAGGAATATGGCGAATAAAGTAAAAAAGATAGACAGGGTTGATAATTGGGTGCAACAAAACTATTGGAGATATCAGGCATACACGAAGATACCTCTATTGATTTTTTGCATTGTGGTCGTGATCTTGCATGAAATATACAAATAAACACAACTTACCTAGTGAAATAATTAGGGCTGTCGAAAACGATCAGTACACTAAGGGCGACTCTATTATTTCTGTGACAGGCTTGCTCAATCCGCCAAGGATTAGGATGTTGCAATCTATACACGGGCATGAGATCACATCGGATTATTCTGACGAGATATGGAAACTGTTAGGACAGGGTGTTCATGCCATATTGGAACGGGCAAATGAAAACTATGACGATACGATAACAGAACAAAGGCTGTATCAAGAGGTCAAAGGATGGCGAATATCAGGGCAGACAGACTCGCTTTCTCTCAAAGACAACACGCTAAGGGATTACAAGATTACGTCTGTATGGACTATCATCAACGCTTTGTCTGAGGGCAAATCAGAATGGAACGAACAACTCAACTCCTATGCATGGCTATACCACAAAAATACAGGTAAAACTGTTGATGGTTTAGAAATCATAGCTATTGCTAGGGATTGGAACAAAAGAGAGTTACAAAGAAGAGGGGGGGACTACCCTGAAGTAGCTATATCAATAATCAAGATACCGCTTTGGAGCCTGGACAAACAAGAAATATTTTTGCAAGAAAAGGTTTCGATCCATCAAGCCGTTGAAGCTGACTATATCTTCAAACAAGAACTGCCTTTGTGTACTGACGAAGAAAGGTGGAAGAAACCAGATACGTATAGGGTTATGAAAAAAGGTAGAAAGACTGCTATACGTGTTTTAAATACTGAAAAAGAAGCTGAAGACTACATAGCTAATCTAGCTGATAACAAATCTAATTTTATAGAATTCTCAAAAGGGGAATCGATGCGATGCAACTATTGCAACGTGTCGGATTTTTGTAGCCAATATCAATCGGAGGTAAAAAATGGCTGATTTAACATTCAAAGATGTTTGGAACAAACTGTCGAAGATAGATGTTTCTGAACACATAGAGCAGAAGATGGGCTTGTCCTATCTTTCTTGGGCTTGGGCTTGGGGTACGTTAATGGATAACTATCCAGAGGCTGAGTTTAGTTTCTACGAAGGCGAAGATAGAGTGCCTTACGTTACGCTTCCAGACGGGACTTGTGAGGTAAGATGCCGAGTATCTATCGGTAATTTACAACGTGAAATGTGGTTGCCTATCCTTTCGGGTGGCAATAAACCTATTGTCAATCCTAATGCTTTTCAAGTTAATACTTCAAAGATGAGGTGTTTGACTAAATGTTTAGCGTTTTATGGACTAGGACACTACATTTATGCGGGAGAAGACTTACCACAAGACAAAGAGCCTGAAGTAGAAGGTAAAAAGGTAGAGCCAAAGAAAAAAGCTGAACCTAAAAAAGAACCTGAAGGAGAGGGCATTGTTATCAAAGATGAAACAGAAGAAAGTTTTGATAACTTTATTGATGTTTACCTTCAAGCATTAGCAACTAAAGGTACTGTTGCAAAAGCTAGAGAATGGTATGCAACTACTAAAAACCAAGAGGTTATTTCAAAGATGGCTACTAAATTCCCTGAGAAAAAAGAGGAATTTGTAACCAAAATCAAAGAAGCAATTAAAGATTATCCACAGGAGTAAAAATGAGCGATATCGATTTTAAAGCTAGACCAAAAGCAGAGGGTGTTGTCTACCCTAATTCATATAAAGACAATCCTAAGAAACCTGATTTTACAGGCACCGTGAAATTCGATGTGCGATTAGTGCGAGAAATGGTTGAGTATATTAGAGAGTATAAGGAGAGAACGGGCAACGAACCTGAAGAGGGCGTTGAAATGAGAGTAGCACAATGGAGTAGAATCTCTAAAGAGAAGCAAACTCCGTACACGTACACAACGATTGAGTCTCCTATCAAGAGAAACGTTGCTCCCGCTCCAGAACCCGCTCCAGAGCCTGTTAAAAAGGCTGAGGAGACTACTTTAACTGAAGACGAGATTCCGTTCTAGGGGGAAGTTTTGGACTACATAGAGTATAAAAAACTACTAGATAGAGTTAGGGGATTGGTTGATAGAAAATTTGGGGAGATATTTTCTGATCAAGACCCTAACTTCCTTCTAGCTAAAAGTTACAAGAGTGCTTTAGAACAAGGCATTGACGACTTAGAAACAGAGATAGATGAAACTATATCGGGTCGCTTAGATGCCCTGGCTTCGGAGGAGCAATGAAAAAACATAAAGAACTTACCAAGATACAGGTGGGTATATATAAAAGCGGGTCAATGGAGGAGACCCGTTTTTACAACGGAGAGAGAGAGTTTTATTACTTAGAAACTAACAAAGATGCTGTTGACAAAAGACTCAAAGAATTAGAACAGCAATATGGTGATAGAAAAAATTTCTTGCAAAAATATTTTATAGACTAGGAGCCAGAGATGTCAGACGAACAAAAAGAAATTTGGATGCATAAGATTAGAGAGTATGCACCACGTATAAAAAATGCACACATTAGACTTTATCAAGCTGAGGCTGATGTGAAAAAAACAGAAGCTATACTTATGACTCAAGCCATGAGTAAAGGTATTAAAACTAATGCGGGACAGAAACACTTTGCTGAAGAGAGCGATCAACTGCACGAAGCCAGATTAAAGGTTGGTGTATGCAAGGGCGAACTTGAAAGTATTAAAGTGGAGTTACGTGCCTTGGATGTAGGCTTTGAACAATGGCGGACTGAAGCAGTTAATAACCGTACTGAAAGACAAAGATACGGTGCGTAAATACACTACAGATAATCTTGTGGTTACTTTTGAAACGGGAGCCTATATCACAGGAGCAACAGCACTAACACGTGGCGATACTAGAACTTGGGTAAATTCGGGATATTGGGGGGATAGCAGACTACCAACTTTATATAGGAACAATACTCCTAAAGAAATGCTGTTGCATCCCTCAGTATATATTTTGTTTCATTATGGAGTGCCTGTTTATGTTGGTCAATCAGTTAGACCTTACGTGAGAATAGATAATCACATACAACAAAAAGAAAAAATGTTTGATAGTTTTAGAGTTTTAAAGTGTGTCAAACATAAGATGAATTATTGGGAAGGATATTTGATTTATAAATTACAGCCAAAATATAACAAAGTAGGTAAACGTTTCAAAAGAGGCTGTATTTCTGAAACGGTACGAGAAGAAAGACACAATAGAAATAAACGTTGAAAGGTAGAAATCCCACAGCTAAAGAAAAGAAACACATGGATAAAGTGCAACAACTAGGTTGCATTGTCTGTCATTTGTCGGGTATGGAGGGTGTTCCCGCAGAGATTCATCACATTGAGGGCAAGACTAAACAGAACGCACACTTGAAAGTTTTACCTTTGTGTTACGAACATCACAGAATGGGTGTCAAAACGGACTTGTTTGTGAGCAGACATCCCTTTAAAAAGGAATTTGAGAAGCGTTACGGTAGCGAAAAGCTACTGTTATTCAAAGTTATGCAGTTATTAGTGGACGATGTTTAAAGAAAGTTTAGAAAACGAATTACAGAAAAGAAAAAATGCTTGGTGGGATTGGCACAAAAAGAATCCTGAAGTGTGGCAGAAGTTTGAAGAGTACACATTACAAGCTATCGCTAGCGGTAGGAAGCATTACTCGCAATGGGCTATCATAAATAGAATTAGATGGAACACAGAGATAGAGACATCGGGTGGGACATTCAAGATTAGTAACGATTACATAGCCTTTTATGCAAGGTTATTCCATGCAAGGTATCCAGAACATAATGGATTCTTCAGATTAAAACCCTTCAAAGAAGAGAAAGAAATGGCAGAGCTTGACCGCCTGGGATTCTAGCTCATCAAAAATATTTTACGCACAAAAATTTCCCAGCAGCCTCCAGCAGCTCCAAAAAAATATTTTTTGCGAAATAGTTTCTAGCTCAAAAAGTTCCCACTTGTGATATCGGAACGTTAGCGTTTTTCCTAAGTTCAGGAACAATAGCTAATCTCTTATCTCGTTCTAGTTCTAACTCTTCAAGTGCATTTCTTCTTGCAAAAGGCGATAGATCGTCTCTTCTTAACAAGGTATCTCTACGTTTTCGCCACCCTTCAAGGTATCTATCAATGGCTCTGATCTGCGATTTGACGTTCATTACACCCTGATTATTAGTTCTGTATGCAGATAATTCATCAAACCTTCTGTCTTTGCGGAGGCGGTTCATCGTCTGTACAACTGTATCAACCTCGTTTCTGAGTTCGTAGAATTGCTGTTGTAAACCACCTGAACGGTCTAGGTCTATTAATAAACGGTTCAATACAGGCACAGAACGGATGTCTGGCGGTATTAAAGGCGTTCCTGTTACTCCCCTAGTGACTGAATCAATTATGTCTAATACGTAGCCTCCTAGCGTCCCTGTGTAGCCTCTAGCAATATACTCAATCTTGATAGGAGATATGTTAAATGCTTCCCCTAATTGTCTGGCAAGTTCGTTTGTAGAGGCTCTTTGTTGCAAACCAGGCTCTAACTTAGTTTGGTAATAAGGAATGATCTCTGTATTGGTAAACGTATTTCTGTTGTTGTAGACCTCTGCTATTGGTTTTAAGGCTTGTATTCCAAATGCGGGTTCAAAGAAAGGTAGATTAGCAGAAGTGCCAAGCTGTCTTTTAATAGACACTATAGCCTCATTTATGGCTTGTCTTGATAGAGCATCTTCGCCCATAGCTACGTCAAATAAACGTTCTGGTATGGCTTTGAACAACATACCCACTTCAAAAGGTATAGGTATCTTGATGGCGGGTATACCATCGCCTAATGGGATTATCCAATTATCGTCTCTGACCTCTCGTCTAAGGTTCTTATATTCGTCTGTATCGGACACTAAAGCGTAATACATTGCGGTCAAGCCGATCAAGGCTCCACCTCTCATTAGCATAGCTTTCTGTATTTTTCTTTGTAATTCTTTAGGAGATTGACCGTCCTCTAACTTTTCTATAGCTGAATATTGACCTGACCCCGCTCTCCATAATACATCTAGACCCTGTATCCTGGCATTTAAGAAAGGTATTGCTGAGGTAATTATCCTAAATGCGGGAGAAAGTCCTCGTCTACCAAAGTTAATTATCTCTAACGCTTGAAAGGCGGCTTCAGATTGTGCTTGTGCTTCTGAGGCACCGTCCTTTTTCATCTTGTTATAAACAGACTCATAGACTGCAAGCCTAGTGGCTCCATCTGATTTAGTTGTTAAGGCTCCTAAACCGTCCCATATCTTGAAGAATAAGTTCTGCGGAGACATGCTGTTGTCTTGATTTAAACCTTTTTCTCGCATAGCTCTGTCCACAAAAGCTTTGACACTACCCTCATCATTTTGAAAGTCGTAACCACCTAGAACACCAAAACGTTCTAGCTCCTTCATGTCACCAAACATATTCTTAACAGTATCAATTATGGGAGTAAATTTTTCTCCGCCTATTCCTAACGGTGCACCCGATGTTACTGCTGCTGATAAAGTATCTCTAAGTAAGTTGACCACAACAAAACCAGGATCACGGGTTACGGTATCTCTAAGTATTCTTGCGGGGAATCCTAAAGCATTTGTTACAAAGTCCGTACTGACACCACCAATACCTCTAATCGCATGAAAGACATCTGTATCATCTAATTCAATATATTTCTTTGTGCCATCTTCAAAATAAGATATGACATCTTTACCTGTGAGTTGTGCTCTATCTGTTATCTCTCTGGCACTATCCATAGCTTCAAGATCACGCACAAGTTTACCGACACCATCGTTCTTTAATGCTGCGGTTAAAATAGATAGTGAGTTCCTTGATATAGCTTCTACAGGTCCTATCTGTAGAGGGTCTTCTGAGCCTTTAAGTTCTATTGATAAAGGGTTATTAGGTAGAACACCCGCAGCTATTCTAGGTCCGCCTAGACTTTCATCAACCATGACCCTATAGAAAGGATAATAAGAAGAATGTTTCTTCCATATCTCGGCTTGTTGTTGATCTAAAATTCCTTTTGCTTGTGCAAAATCTATTAGCCTGTTGTTCCAATTCTGATAGTTGTTATAGGCTTCAACCACTTCAGGAAAATCTTTTTCTATATTTTCTATTTGTTCTAAGTCTTGTGGGGTTGCGGGGACCTCAACTTCTCTACCGTTTTCTTGCAAGTTCTTTACACGTTTGAGAGTCGCATACATCTTAAATATACGTTCTTTATCTATAGTCGGGTCTGAATACAGAGGCATAAATATCTGTACCAAACCTCCTGTATTTTGATCGCCTTCTAAAAACGGATTAAATCTAGTGCTAATAGGTAGGTCAACTACGTTAGATAAAGCTTCTTCTCCTTGTATTGTGTCTCTTACATAACCTACGTTTAATAAACCTTGGAAGATACCTCTGGCTCTGTCTGCCATACGGATTGCAACTATAGCTGAGGTAGTCGCATCGTTATTAGCTATTCTTACGTCTTCATTTTCTTGTCCGCCTTTGATTAATTTTTTAGCTATAGGATCGTACTTATCTATGATTTGCGTTCTAAATTGATTAAAGAAAGGACGTATCTCTGTTATAGGGTCCTTGACCAAATCAATCATCCTGGCACCAAAAGATTTAGTTGGAGCAGTATAATTAGCGTCTATACGATTGGCTGTATCTTGATAAGATTCAGGTATAGTTCCCGCAGAAAACTTAGGTATGTCGTCTGGTGGTTCTGGTGCTGTTGGGTCCTCATTAAAATCTATCGCTGCTTTTAAAGCTACATCTGAGGCATTTAAATTGTATGGAGGTATCTCTCCATTAGCCATTGTTTTAGTTATCTCTTCTGCTTTATCTACAGCTTGTTGTAATTGTTTTGATTCACTTGAACCAGGAATGGCTGAATCTCTTTTACCTCTTTGCATTATTTTAAGAGAAGGACCAAATCTTTCTCCTAAAATTTCTTGACTAGGCATGTATTCTAATTGAGGTTGTATGCCTTCAAGATCAACTATGACTTCTACTTCTCTACTAGCTGCTTCTTCAATATCTGTATAACCTAAATTTTCTATCTCATTAAGTTTTTCTTGCTCGAATTCAGACTCGTATTCAGCAAAAGCTTCTTCAAAGTCTGAATCGTTCTCGTAATCCTCTCTTTGCGGTCTATCTACAAAAGGAATAAACCCACCACCAGCTTCGTAATCAGCATCGTATATTGCCTCTGATAAATCTATTTCTCTACTTCCTCTTGAATCTTCAATTAAAGATTTTACATAAGGTACGTAAGCTTTTACTCTATCTAAAGGAACTTCAAACCTATAAATTGTTTGCGGTAAAATAGCCGTATCAGTTAAATCTTTTTTTAATTGTTCAAATTCTTCACGCTCTCTAGCTTTATCTGGATTTAATATTTGTCCTCCCAACATTTCATCAAGTGCGACAGGCGATAATTCAGATCGGGCTGAATCTAATACTGCTTGGGCGTTAGAACCTAATGGAAGTTTTCTAGTTGGTACAGAAATTCTATCTAATAAATCTTCTCTTATTAAACTTGTAGAAGAAAAATCATCTAGCGGACTTTGAGATTCAGTTAATTTAAATCCTGGTGGATTATTAAGTCCTCTATATACAATAAGATTACCTCTCTTATTGGTAAATTGACTTAAAAACCAATCCATATGATTTTTTAAAACAGGATCATTAGCTATTACATTTATAAAAGGATAGTCTTCTTCTTTGAGAGGAACTTGTTTTATGTTAATAGTCCCATCAGGATTAATTACGCTTGCATCACCTATCGCTTGTCTTGACTGTTTTATATATCTACCAAAACTACTAATAAAATCTCTTGATTTTAAAGCTTGTTCAGAAGCTCTCCTAATATCTTTTATTGTCTCATCTTTTGCTGGATTTTCTGTCTTGTATAATCTTTTAGATTTATCTTCTCTTCTTTCAGAACGAGTATAATCTTCACCAGAGCTTAATTTTTTGGTCACAAGTTCTCTCATGTGAAAAGGATAAAGTCTCCCTAACCAGGTTTCACTATTTGGCAATAAATCAAACATGAAATTTTTAGTAGCTCTTAATCTATCGCCAAATTTATTAGTTTCTTTTCTATATACGGTGCCACTACCTTTCATTTTTGCAAAACTAGGAATACTTTCAGTATTTGGATTTACTGAAAATAAAGGTAATTGCTCTGTAATTTCAGTAGGTGCAGTCTCTTCTGTCGGATTAGATAAAAACTCTATCTCTCTTTTAGTTTGATTGATACGTCCCTGTAGTCTATTGAGACTATCAGTTGTCATTGTGGCACCCTCTTCTTGCTGTTCTCGCTCTAGTCTAAACAATCTATCTTCTAGTCTTGATATACGTTCACTTACAGGTATAGAGGAGTCAGTTGCAATGTTAAACGCAGGCGGAGTAGATAAAGGTCGCATACCTTCAAAACTTGTCGAGAAAGCCGTTTTAATATCGCCTTTAGCTAAGTCGGTAATTTGTGCAGCATTTTCTAAAAACTCTGAAAAAGCAGTATTTACTCTCGCTGGGATACCTAATAATTTTCTTAAAGCAGAAACAAATTTATTCCAAAGAGATTTTTTAGTTCTTTTAAACTGTATTTCCTCTAAAACTTTTTGTGTTCCTCTATGAGTTAAAGAAACTGCTAATAACTCTTGTATATTTTTAGTAGCATACTCAGCATAAAAAGGAACTCTTTCTCCTTTGCTTCTCAATTCTGTTATGTGTTCTTTTAATAATCCTCTAATTTCTTCAAGCTCATTAATTAAAACTTTTCTTCTTTTAGATTGAGCTTCATTACCTCTGAAAGAAGCTCCCATATAAGTTGGAGCGTATGCTTGAGTAGCCTGATGCACAAACTCGTGCAACATAACTTCATAATTCATACCACTACTTGTACGCAAACCATCTGGTGTTCTTGTGGATTGAGTATCTTTAATATAAACAATCTGTGATTCTTTACCTGTAATTAAACTGTTAAATGGATAATGAGAAACACCACGCCAATTCATGCTTGTGCTCCTAGTTTCAATTAACTGTGAATTCCTTTTATCTGCTATGGCAAACAACATATCAGTTTTTGTAGTTTCTTCTATCTTAGATATTTGATCTTTAAGTCTTTTAGCAATAGTTTGATAATCTTTACTAGGTACGGTGCGAATCATAAAATCTAAAACATCTGTTGATTTTTTAACGTTGTAACCCTCTTCTGCATAGGCTGCTACTGTCGGTAACTCAGATATGCCACTAGCAATTTGTCTACGCATAATTTGTAATTGCTCAGTAGATAAATCATCTATGTTTAAAAGCTTGCCCATCGGTGTCATGGGCTCAACAACAATACCTGTTATAGGATCAGTATCTGAAACTACAGGTGTAGATATATAATTCTGACCCTCAACAACAACTGTATTGCCTGTTTCTTGTGGGTCATTATCTATTTCTTCCTGTGTTCTATCGTCAGGTATTTCTACTGCTGTTTGTTCTGCCCTGGCACCTATTGGCAGTTGATCAGAATACATAAGAGTTCTTATCTCTCCTCTTGCTCTGCCACCAACTCTGCCTGTTTCTAAAGCACTAAATACTTCAGAAGCTTTACTAAATCCTGATTGCCTAAACGCTGTGCCTAAGTCTTTAAAGAATTGAACTATCTTATTGAAGATGCCATCAACCTTTTTAGGTGCAGTAGGAACTACATCCCTGTGTCTGAACAATTCTGCTATAGCTTCTTCTACATAAAACTCTTCTCTTGCTTCTGGACCTAAACCGTATCTTGGGTCTTCAGCCATACTTTTGTAGTTTCTTACGGCTCTAGTGTAAAAAGTTTCGCCAGCATCGAAAGCTCTTTTATCGACAGCTTCTGGTACTTTTCTTCTTTTAGTTTCTTTAGTTAAGAATTGATATTCAGCTTCAGTAATTAAATCTTTAAAACGTAGAGCGTGTATCATTTCATGGTCTAAGATACCTTTTATTCTTTTGCTTATTTCAGCATCGCTTAAATTACCATCAGGGTTTATAGCATTAAGGGATATAAAAATTATGTCTGTGTTTTTATCGTACTCACCACGTACACCTTTCTCTCTAACGTCAGTAGGATCAAATAAAGTCTCTCTAGTTTGTGGGTCTCTGGTTATAGTTGTGGTAGATAAAATATCATCGCTGATAATCACACCCGTTTCTCTTAAACCTCTTTTGTTAAGAATGGCTTTTGCTTCTTTAGCAAACTTGTTTACTCTGCCTTCTGATACAGCTTCAGCAAAATCTATAAATTTTTCTTCTAATGGCTTGGGAGGTATTAAACCTTCTTGTCTAACCTCTTCTTTTGCCACTAAAGCTTCAATAATATCTTCGGGTAGCTTACCCTCTTGTCTTAATCTATCGCCAAACTCTTGCGGTGTTTCTGCAAAACCCTCTGCTTTTCTAGCTATATCAAACTCGTAATTAGGATTGATTGTAAATTTGCCATCAGCAGTAGGTATTGCTCTTTGGCTATTGACCAAATCATTGAAGAATTGCTCTGCAGATTCTTTACTGCCCTGTAAAAAAGGTGGATTTAAAATAGCTATGTCATCTTTCGTAAACTCAAAGTTTCTATTTCTTGCTGCATTAACAAAGTTTTGTAAATCCTGTGGAGTATAAGTTCTTGGACGATAATCAGGAAACTTAGTTTTTACACTAAAGTCAGGTATAGATTGCAACCTGGCTAAGAATAACTCCCTGGCTCCCTTGCTTCTTGTTTTACGTATATCTTTAAAACCTGTCCATCTTTCTGAGGCAAACTGTACTGCTGGATCGTTAAAATCTAAGTCTATGTTTTTAGTTTCTGCTAAATCTTTGTACGCTTTGACAGATGTATCTATTTTTTCACCATCTCTTAAACTTTGCTGACCAGCATCTTCATTTTGTTGAAAAGCTAATTCAGATAAAGACTTTGTAAGGTTGTTAAATTCTCTATTCTTTAGAACATTTTTTGCTTCAGTCAAAGTAAAAGATGATTTTAAAGGTAATCCTTTATCGGTTAGATATTTTGTTATCAAAGGCAATCTATCGGAACGATTAGCAATCATTTCTGCGTAGGTCTTATCTCCTACAAACAGAGTGCTCTTTTCTTTTTGTAATTCAGTTCTTTGTTCGTCTTTTAAAGTAGGATCAAAGTTTAATAGAGTCTGTATATTAATCTCTGTATTGTTAGGGTCTAGAACTGTGCTTCCAAATACTTGAGCAGTAGCACTATCTTGTAATCCAAGATCAAAGTTTGCATTGGCTACTTCCGTTGCTAGTCGTTTACGTTCAAAGTTAGACTCAGTTTTGTTTTTAAATCCTACTGCTTTGCCTTCTTCTTGGAAAACTTGCAGCACAGGTTGTTCAACATTGTTCACATCAACCACACTAAACGTTTCATCTGCATTTTGTATAATTTGCAAGTTAGGAGCATCGCTTAGATTTTCTGGTAGAGGTATAGTAGGTATATTTACTACAGGTTGTTCTTGAAACTCTCTTATAACTCCAGCTTCTTGTGCCCTTCTAAACTTTTCGTCTGATAAATTCTTAGTCGCATTTGCTCTAGCGTTTTCTTCCATAGATTTAAGGCTTTCTACTGCCACACTTCTACGATTCATCGAGTTCACTACTAGATCGGCAGTACCACCTATAATGCCTCCAATAGTGAACTCTTCAAATAGACTCTCTCCTATAGGTAATTCATCACTATAAAAACCTCTAGCTACTAAGTCTTGGGCTATGCTAGCAAATACCTCTTGTCCACCTTCAGCAGCACCTGTTATGGCTGCAGATTTAAGTCTATCTGCTACACCAGGATACTTAAGAACATTCTTAGGTATTCTTCTAAATAAACTTGCTACAGGTAAAACTTCTGTAGTTCCTATGGCACCACCCATAAGTAAAGATAACTTTTCTGTTACAGCTCCTACATCTTCTCCGCCAGCTCTTGCCATATCTATACGATCAGCTTGTTGTGCTATTCCTGTTGGTACAGCTATAGCTGCGGGTACACCTAGCTGCCCTGTCAATGGACCAACAATACCTTTTTGTGCAAGCTTAAACCCTGCTGCTCCAGCACCTAAAAACGGCACAAAAGAACCAGCACCTTCTGCTAGTTTTGTTGTAAACGTATCTCTTAATTTAGGGTCGGATGCGAGCACAGATTCTGTGCGAAGATAGTCTTGAAATGCTTGTAGACCTTGTGTGGGACCAGATTCTGTTCCTGTAACTAAAGCAGATATACCTAAAGGTACATCAGTCAATAAACTCGCTGTGCCTCTAGCTACAGACTTTGGAAAATCAGTTATTCTATCTAATAAACTTACATCATTTATATCTACACCAAAATCACGCTGCACATCTGCAGCTATTTGTTCTCTTTCTGATGGAGATAAATTTGATGGTAATTCTAAAAAAGAACCATCAGGTAAGTTTATTCTTTCCATTAAGCAGTTTTTCTAAATTGTGAATAACTTGTTGTAGTATTAACAGGTAAACCTTGAGCCATAGCTAGTCTATTAATTAAGGTTGATCTAACCATATTTATTCTAGCCATTTCTTCTGTTTCACCCGCTTCAAAAGCATCTTTATAAGATTTGTTTAAAGCTTCTATTTGATCAGTTAAAGACTTAATAGGTATGTTAGAGGCTTCTGCTAAAGCTTTACCTGTTTGAGCTTGTCTTAATAAACTTTCAGCCGCAGCATCACTAGCTGCTATTTTTCCTAATTGTTTTTCTTTAGCAAAATCTCCTATACCAGAAGCTAATTCTTTTTGCGTTGCTGAACCACCTATAATTGATCCTAGCCTAACCATATCTAAACCTGACATTTTTGGCGTTTCAACATCAGATACTGATCTAGGAGTAAACTGAGGTCTTTCACCTACATCTATTTGTTGTCCTGGTGTTCCTCTAAATAAAGGATTTATAGCCGCTTGAGCTGCTAAAGCTGTGACACCTGCTCTAGCTGGACTAAATTCTCTTAAACCAGGAACAAATTTTGAAGCATCGCCTCCTGCTGCTGTAGGAGTTTTTGGCATCCCTGTAGATATAGGGTCTATTTTTTTAGGGTCTACAGGTCTTGTATATAATCTTCTTACTAAATCTCTTGGAGTTTTTGGAGAACCTATTGCTTGACCTACTCTAGTGTCTGCAAAACCCTTTAGCCCTCTACCAAGTAAACCTCTACTGCGTAATGCACCTAAACCCAATCTACCTAGTCCAGCAAGTGCAAAACCACCAGGTATAAAAAATGCTGCATCACCTAATAAATTTAAACCTCCGCCTTCTCCTGTGTATCTATTAATCAATTTACCAGGTGCATCTGCTAAAAATGATCCAAATCTTGATATGGGAGATGGTCCAGGTTTTGCTGCTTCTTGTGCTTCTAATAAAGCATCATCATATAAAGCTTGTTCAGCTAAAAATGATTGATAATCTTGAGCAAAAGAGGTGTCTCCACCAGCTTGCATTTTTCTTACAGGGGGTGCCATCTGTGGGTTGATGTTTTGGGTCGTGACGGCACCCGTATTCTGTAATTTTTGTGCGGTTTCTTCTGCTACAGACATCGTTGGCTTATTTTGCATAGCCATTTGATTTTTAAAGATATTATCCATCTTATTTCTTCTTTGTATTTCAGATAAAACTAACAAAGAAGGATATTGAGAATTAGGATTTTTAGTCATAGCAAGTAATTGTTCGTTAGGAACAAACTCTAATTCTCTAGATATTTCAACTAAACTCATATTTAACTCCTTCCGTATTCTCTCATTAACCCAGCACCCATCAATCCTGTACCGACAAGATTACTAAATAATCCAGGTTGTGATTCAAAGGTGCTAACTCTACTATCTGTAGTTAGTGGTGCACTTCCGTATAATAAATTAGATAAGAAACCTAATTGATTTTTAGCAAAGTCTCTTTGATTAATAAAGTCTTGATAACCAATATCAAGTGAAGCTTGATCAAGTGCTCTTTGTTTAGAACCTATATCTTCAAGCAATCCTATTCTTGCTAAGGCATCTTGATCTATTGCACCGCTTACATCTTCTAATCCTCTAGCTAAACCTAGTCTAGAACGAGTATCTAAATCTGCTGCTTGTAAACCTAGTCTACCAGCTCCTAAGTCTACTTGCTCTGCACCCAAACCAAGTTTACCAGCTTGTATATCTGCAAGTTGTCCACGTTGCATCAAGTCTTCTTGTCTTTGCCTAAACTGTTCTTGTAATCCAGCTTCTCTTAATCCTAATGCTCTTTCTTTGCCAAGTTGATCAACGGCTTGTCTGAAAGCTAAATCGCTACCTTTAACTTGTATGTCATCGAGTCTTTGACCTAGATTTCTTTCTCTTTCTGCTTGTAGTATTCCCTCTCTATAGCCACCTAAACCACCCGATTGAGCAGCTCTAGAGGCAATACCTTGTCCAGCAATTTCAGAGTCACGTATTGCTTCTCTCTTAGCTATGTCTACTACTCCTTGTTGATAAGGATTCATAAAAGATTGCACACCCTCTTCAAAGCCCATACGTTGATATGGTCCGACATCAAACTGTGATCTATATTGCGAAGGTCCTCGCATAAATTGACTAGCATCTATACCCGATTGGAAGTCTCTAAAATTTACATCAGAACCAGGTGTAGCTCCCATTAATAGATTACTAGCCTGATCTAACTGACCAGGAGTCCCTCTAAATGCAAAACCTCTGCCCATAGCCTGTGCAGTCGCTTCATCAGGAGAAAAATCTGCTAGTCTTTGACCACCAAACGTAGCGTAAGGTTGATTGCTTTCACCTTCGGCTCTAGCAAACAGTCTTTCTGCATACGGTTCTGCAAACTCTGGTAGTGAAGATTGTTTAACAACTTGGGTGCCTCCACCGCCACCACCGCCTTTCATAAATCTCATATTTTTTCTCCATCAAATCTAATTTCAAAAAATCTTGAAGTCTCAGACCAATTTCTTTTTTTGATCCAATTCCAAAAACCTTCTCTGCCTACGCCTTCTACGCCTTGGCAATCATTACTTTTAGCCCATCTGTACATAGTATCTAAACCCTCATCTATCCATTCATCCATATTTTTACCTGCACAATGCTCTATATGTAACATTTTTAAACCGCTAGGATATGTGTGTATATTAGTAATAACACAACCAATAATATCTAAACTATTTTCTTTAAATATTACCCACAAAGAACACTCGTTATTACCCATTCTGTATAAAATATCTATGGGTCGGACACGCCCATAACTTCTTTGACAAGATCGTTTTAGTATCTTTTCACAATCACCCCAAACCTCACTAATTAAATCTGGAGTGATTAAAGATACTTGATAATCTTTTTCTATCTGTCTTGCTGGTTCGTTCATCTAGGTAACACGTTATTATTTATTGGGCTAGCCTGTTTGGTTGTGCCTGTCTTTTCAGTTCTTACTCTGTCCATCATACCTTCAAGTTTTTTGGCACCAGCATCAGAACTTCCGTCTCCTAACATGGAAACTACATCGGCAGGCACAATAAATTCATCTTGTGAAACAGCTACAGCCTCTTGTCCTGATATAGTGCCATATATATCATCAGCCATACCGCCTCTATCACTACCTTTTATCATGCCTTCATTTTGTGCATTTGGCATAACAACATCTAGTGCTCTGTTTCTAACTATTCTAAAAGCTTCAGGTCCATATTTATCAACAAACTTGTCAATAATTGTATTATCTGAACTTTGTCCTAGTAAAAACTTAACTAATTCTGCAGTCATAGGATCATTTGAAATAGCTTCTGCTTCTTGCATAGTTATTTCTTTACTGACTAAATCTGTAGTTTCTCCTGATTGCATATAACCCATCTTATTTCTTACATCTTCAGGCAATTTTCTTAAACCAGGATTCTCCTCTGCACTAGGTAACTCTTTTAAAGATGTGTCTTTGCCTTCTTGCATATTAGTTGTTTCTACAGGTGCCATTAAACTTTGTCTAAAAGCATCAAATGGGTTAAGCACATTAGGTATACCTACGTTTGGCGAAACATACGGTGCTGGATCAGCATAACTTACACGTTGTTTTGATGGAAATCTTTGATTCAATAAAGTTTGATCAATAGTTTCATTAATAGGTATTTGATATTCACCACCAGAATCAACATACATTTGACTCTCTAATCCTGTCAAAGAACTAGCTGTAGGGTTCAAATTATTGAAGTACATCATTTCGCCTTGAAATCCAGGTCTAAATGTAGGCGGTATAGGACGAGTTGTTCTTAAAGTAGTTGGAGTTATATCCATACCTAAATCTTCGTCTTCCTCTGCTTTTTTTGCTGCTCTTTTACGAAATCCTGCAGCACCTCCTGGCGTTGGTCCTCCTTCATCAAAAGGTATAACTTCAGGAAATAATTCTCTTAATTCTTGTCTCCTTTTTTCTCTCTCTGCATCTTGATCTAAAGGTTCTTCATAACTAGATAATGCAGTACCACCAAGCACAGGCAAGTAAACACCTGGACTTGTAGCAGTTTTTCCTAGAGAACTTAACCCTGTGCCAAAATCAAAACTGCCATCTTTCATAAAAGCTTGACCAGCTCCTTTATATAAATCAGATACATTGTCAAAACTTCCCATAGGCTCTGAAAAACTTGCCATTGCTGCATCTCTTGCTCCAGGCACTACTTGTTGTTTAATAAACTCTTCATAAGCTGATGGTTGTGTTACGGAATCAAAAACAGTTTGACCCGCCTCATTAAAAGCTACGCCTCCAGGCTGACTTTCTATAAAAGCTCTAGCTGCTTCTTCCGTCATAAGTTCTGGACCTGTCATTATTGGAGTGTTAGGTTGCGGTCCTTGAAATATTATAGGTTTGCTAGTGTCAGGAAAACCCATAGATTGATCAAAACCAATAATATCACCTGGTTTTGGTCCTGCGGCAGTTATTAAATCTCCACCTGGTTTAACACCTACAACTGCTTTAGGATCAAAGACAGTTGGAGTTCTACCTGCATTTTGTAAAGCAGCAAAATCTGCTGCATTATTTGCTGTAAACACTTGTGCGTTAGGGTCTAATTTAGTAATTAAACTAGGATCACTCTTAACTAAATCTAAAGCATCACTTGTTATTGCACCTTGTCCACCCTCTATTGCTGCTGCTGCTGAATCCATTGCTGCTTTTTCTGCTCCTATTGCTCCTAGTCCTTGAAAAGCTTTACCAAAACCGTAACCTGTTAAACCAGCTACTAAACCTTTTTTAAGATCACCTGTAGCTGCAAACTGTGCTAAACCTGAGCCTAATGCTGAAGCTAATAGAGGCGATAATGCGGTTGCTCCCATTGCACTAAATAAAGCAGGACCTGCAAGCGAACCTATCATAGGTGCTGCTGCTAATAGTAGAGGTGCAAAAGCTTCAGGCTGTCCTGTTTCAGGGTTAGTTGTAATAGGCATAACTTGCTTTAATGCCTCAACCTCTATGGGGTTGACATGCATAAGCATAGAGTCGCCATATCTTCCTTTAGAAGCTATGTTATTTACTTGTTGTTGTAGGTCCATATTATTCTCCTTGAGTTTCACACCCAAAAGCATTAAAACTTAAATCACCTGAACTAGCATAAACTTTGACTAGATCAGATTCATTTAGTGTAATTCCTATGACTATAGTATCTGTGCTATTTGCAGATAAAGCCTTGTCATAAAACAAATATTGTTTGTTATCTGTTGCTGCTCCCGCTACTGATACGAGTATTCTGTAAGTTACACCGCTACCACTACGATTGCATACTGTTATCGAACTTATTGTAGTCTGTGCAAGACTTGGTACTGTGTATAAGGTTGTTAAAGTAGTTGCACTTGGAGCTAATTGTCCTAAAACTTTTAAAGAATCAGACATTACCTTTTGCTCCCATTAATAAAAATTGATGCCTCCTTATAGCTTTAGATACTATTGTATCTGATAACTCATTCAACAAACCAACATCGTTATTTAAATCTTGTACTGCTTGCTCAATAGTTCTTCTAGTAACGTATTCGTTCTGACTATCGTATTGTTGCGATGGTATCGGTAATGGTTGTGAAGTTTTACTAGACATTATTTTCTACCATCCGATCTCAAATCTAATCTTAAATCTCCTAATCTCCATCTAAAATCTCCTGTAGTATTTTCTATTCTTAATACTGTTTGTCTTGTTCTTGCTCTTGTAGAAACAAATGTAGAGCTTGCTGTTACAGAAGCTGTCTGTAAAGTAGATAAACTTTCTAAAGGATATTTTCTGCCTTTTATTGTAAAACTTACCGCATCAGAACTTACTGAAGAATCTAAAAACTGCAAATCAGGAACTAATCTAGATATAAACATTAATCTGTCTCCATCAGGTTCTAGATCAAAGTCAGCAGATTCTATATACGATGTATAAGTAGAACCGTCCGCTAAACCACCGTATTCGTGGTCGTATAGGTAATTAGTATCGCTAGTATCTAATTTACCTGTTGCAATAGGATAAGTGTAAGTAGGAGCAGGATTCCAAGCTGTTCTAGTAAAATTATCTGTTGTTGTCCCAACTGCCCAAACATTTTCTTGATAATTGTATGAAACATATCTATCTACCTCATTACTGCTAGCAGATGGATAAAACCATATAATCTCATTAAATTCAGGATTAGCTGCTGCAAATATTTTAAATCGTTGTGCAAGGTTTAGGTTGCCATATACATGCTCTAATACAGAACAAGTTAGTTTTTGCACAGAACCTTTAGCTATGTAAAATGCTCTTTCATCCATCCAATAGACTGTATCTCCTACAGATACTCCAGCATTAGGACTAACCATACCTATACCGCTAGCTATCTCATTAAATGAAAAATAAAACGGAGCTCCAACAAAACGCATAGATATAACGCTAGAGTCAGTCATAATTAAAGTTTCTTGTCTTGTTGGCACAACTCCAATTATCTCATTACCTGAAGATAACTTAACACCTCCAGAAGAATTGGTTGCTGTAGGTGTCCAATCTACTGCACTCTCTGCATCTGACCATCTTACAAATAGCGGGTCAATATCTGTTGATCCTATTGGGTTAGCTCCAAAAGCTAAAACATGACGATCCACATCAGATACTAATATAGACAAAACTTTTGTTGGACAGTTGCTTGCACCTGCTTGATCAGATGCTAATTGTGCAAATCTACCTGTATTTGCGGATGCTGTGCCTCCATCAGTTGTAGTAAAAGATGGTTTCCAAATAAATAAATCTCCACCTCTAGGTGCAAATAGCATCTCATCACCAAACGAATCCATGCTCCATAATCTTAATTGTCCTGCAAACGATAAAGGACTTGAACTACCCCATGTGCCAGAACCCCATGTGCTAGCACCCCAACCTGTACCTTGCACAAATTCATCTAATCCAGCCACTAAATGAAACTTAGCTACTGTGCTGCTTCCACCATTACCTGATTCGTCTGTAGCGTTAGCTGTAACTGCATTACCAGATGTATCTTTAGCAGATATGGTAAAAGTATTAGCATTAGGAACAGTAAGTATTCTGTACGACTGATTTAAAACATCGGCTGTAATATTGCCACCTAAACTAGCTGCAGCATAAAATGTAACCGTATCATCTACTCCAGCACCGTGTCCTGTCTCTGTAACCGTAATTGTGGAACTTCCATTAGTAGCAGCAAAAGTTGCGTCTCCTGCACCCGTTATGGCTCTTACAGGGGTAATATCATTAAAGGCATCACCCTCTTGTAAATATAAGTTAGTGTGTGTCCCTAAAAAATTATAAGAGTTTAGGTCTTTATCTTTGTGTACTGCTATCTTTCTGCAAGTACCGTTAAAAGAATTAGCTGAGTTTTTTACCCAACCACCCATCTTTTCTACATTACCTTTTCTAAATCGTACTTTGTCTCCATCAAACCAGCCTCCTTCGTTAGAGTAACTTGTACTCTCTTTATCTATTCCTGGTCTGAATTTGTATTTAACTAAAGTCATAAATTATTGTGTGCAAAATATTTTCATTATATCTTATGCCATTCTTCTCCTTGAAATAATAAAGCTTCAGCTTCTCTTCTTCTTACTAATCCATTTAAAACTTCGCCTCCAGCTTTGTTCCATCGCTTTATTTGATTAGGAGTAGAATGATAATCACCAGCATTTAAAAGCTTTAGTAAAGTAGATTTTCTTAAATTTGTTGGACCTAAGTTATAGACCCAACACACTAAAGCATCAAATTGACATTGTTCTAAAGGAACTTCAACCATGTCATTGATGTATCCTTCGTATTCTAGTAACTCTTCATTCAACATAACTTCAGCTTCTTGTTGAGTAATTTCTAAACCTTCATCAACATCTTTAGTATGTCCATAGCCTATAGTCCAAACTCCTACAGAGTCTTGATAAGCTGTTAATCTGCATCCTTCAAACTTTTTTATAAGGGCTATACCCTCTTTAGATATATGCATGTTGTCCTCCTTTTTACTTTGTAGTGACTGTTCTATAGTAGACCACAACTTCTTTAAGTTCATTTATATACCTTTTGAGTTCCTGCATATTGTATGCCATTAATTCATAATCAGGCACAGACATAGCAACAAATACTACTCTGCCCTCTTCTTTTTCTACCCTTTCTAAAAAAGTATCTATGTTCTTATCTGAAACCACATACCAATAAGGTGCTTTTAATTGTAGTTCTCTAGGTAAAATTGGCTGTGCTATCTGCCTTTCTATAGGTTTTGATATTACGTCTACTTTCTTAGGGATTAGACTGCAACTGTAAGCCATTATCAAGACTGTCAATGTTACGACTATCTTCTTGTATGCTTTCAAATACTTCTTTTGTACCATTATTTACTCTCGTTTCTATCAAACCTGGTTTAGCAGCAGCAAGTTTGCTTAGATTGTGCCGTTTAAATATGTCTAAATATCTAGACATTTCTGCTTCAATCTGTTGATTCTTGCTCTGTAATTGTAACAAACCCTCAGTCTGCAAATTAAAATCATTACGCAAGCTATCTATAGCAGCTTTTTGTTCCTGATCTCTTAATTCAAATGCTTGATTTAAACTAGATAATCTTTGATTCTGATAGTATAAAAATCCTGTTATAGACAGTAATACGACTATTACACCTAAAAAAATTTTACTCATTATTCACTCTGTTTAATAACTATTATTGATGAACTACCACCATTAACTTTTACTTCATTAGTAACACCATCTTGTTCTAGTATTACTGTATAAGAATTATTGCCATCTATAACTAAATTAGCACTAGAACTTACTTCACGTTTTAAAGTTACTGCTTGACCCGAAACAATAGTAGTTATCTGTGTTTTTTGATCTTGTCCTACAATAGTGCCTTTTATATCTATTGCAGTAGCTACCTGTTCTATTTCGCTTTCATCATCTGTTTTATCTAACTCTGTGATGATATCTAGTAAATCTTCTAAAAAGTTTACGTTTAATGCATCATAATCTAATTCTGTAAATTCTAACTCTTCTGATTCTAATTCGTCTTCTGCTAATGCGTCATACTCAAGTTCATTAAAATCTAAAACACTATCTGCTTTTTGAGTTGTTTGTTCTTCTTCTTCTTGTATTTTTTTTGGCGGAGAAACAATCAACATGTTGTCTATAAAATCCAAAGATAAATCTAATATGACAGGTTCTGATGGAGCACTTTCAAAAGTAGTTGTTGTAGTAGCCTGATAAGCTTTATTTAACACTACCTCACCTAAAGCTGTTGTAACGACTATCTCTCCAGAAGGTGTGCCATCCTCATTAGGCAAAAGAATAAAAAGACTTTCGCCTGTATCTGCCTCTACTGTAACTGTAAAGTCTGTACCTCTTATACCAACAGTTGCACTATTTGTTCTAAGAGTCATGTTTTTTTTAGGAACAGAACCTAAAAGACCTGTGGTAAATCTAGCTGTACCTTTTACAAAACTTAAAGCTAATTTAGAATTACTAGGATTAGCATCAAAAACAAACTCATCAATAACTACTTCTGAGTGTTCTGTAATCTTTATAGTGGTATCGTCAACAAAACGAATACCCATTCTGCCTTGCTCTGTTTGAGCCTTATCATAAGATTGAATACCAAAGTCTGTAACGACTTCATAACTTTGATCTCTTTCTATTTGAGCATTACCTGAAACTTCTTCTACTGCACCTATATCAGCAACTTGTGCTTGTACCTTGGTCGTTTTGGATAATGCAGAAAGTACCATTATCACCATCAGAAAAGATACGTAACCAATCATTGTCCAATGTGCTTGCCTGTGTAACATTTATTGTTCTTGAATTACCTTCATGGTCTAAATAAAAATAACCGCCTTGATAGCCATCGCCATTATAATTAATAGTGTTTGAATCTCCATCAATGTCCATGTAGTTTGTAGCTAGATCAACATCTATATCAACATCAATCGTATTACTATTACCCTGGATAATCCAATCTAAATCTAGAGTCGATGCCATAGCTGCAGTTGCTTGATCTAAAGACATATCGTTTGAGTTACCTGTTACATCAATATTTAAATTAGAAGTATCTGCTCCATAAGTATTAGTAGGATCAACTTGTATATCAAAAATATTACTATCGCCATCGAACTCAAAGAATCCTGTAAAAGAGTCTGATGTAATGTCTCCTTTGAATAAATTACTATCTCCTATTTGATTTATATCAATAGTCATAGTTGCTCCATCCAAATCTAAAGCTGTCATAGAACCTGCTACTGCAGATTGACCACCTATTAAGTTGCCCGAACCTAATTGCTCTACATCTAAATTTAAAGTTCCTCCCGCTTGGTCTATAGATATTTCATTGTCAGCCACGAATATCTGCACACTCATCAAGAGCACAGCTAGGTGTAACAATGTTGTTTTTTTTAGTTTCATCTAAACTCCAAAGATTTAATTTAATTCCTTTTTGTATTATCTTTAAAACAGCAAACTCTATAGCAGATTGTAAAGCTATTGTTACTGATTCGTTTTCAACGTTACCATTTTCTATCTCAATCAATTCTGTATCATCTTTTACAAATCTAAATACATCTCCTGTCTGTCCATGACTTAAGATAGTTTTAGTTGTTGTAACCTCTACTAATATTCGACCTGTTAAAACAGAAACTAATCGCAAGCTCAAAGTAACAGTATCTTGTCTGTATTGTCTGCTTACACCTATGCCTAATAATCTAGCTCCATTACCGCCTGATCTAACATTAGATTCATAAGCAACTATTGCACCTTCAAAAAGCATACCTGCAAACAGTAATGGTTTTAATTTCTGTTCGTCTTTAAAATCTTGCCTAGAGCTTCTAATTATCTGTCTTTCTTTAGTAAGGTTATCTAAACCAACTCTTTCTACAACAGTAAAAAATTTACCTCTACCTGCATCTTTCAACGCCTTTATTAAAAGGTTAGAAGGAGCCTGGGTAACTGCTGTAGAAAATGAAGCATAAGTGCTGTTACTTCTTCTTTGCCCTGTTTGATCTAAAAATGCAGTTGGGTATACAGCAACAATAAGTTTTTGTTTAGGCGGAAACAAATACTCTAATTCGTAATTTATTACATCGTGCAGATATGGATACTTAGATATACGAAAATTTTCTAGTTTATTTTTTGGTAAAGCTCCGCAACTAGAAAGTAAAACTATTAATAGGAAAAGTAATGACAGTAACATTACCTTCCTCATCTGTAATAGTAAGCGTAATTGTTTTATCATCTGATTCATATTCTATGGTGTTGCCCTCTAGTTCTATTGAACCTTCTTTTGATGCTTCTTCTCCAAATAAATTTTCTACAAGTTGTCTTGATAATTGAGCATAAACTCTTGACTCTAAATTTCTAATAAATCTAGCTAAAGTAGTATTTGCTTCATCTCTTTCTATTTGTTCAGCAGCAGCTTTTATCTCTTCTAGTAATGTTTTCTTTCTACTAAATTCTTGATTTTCTATAGTCAAATAATGCTGCGATGTGTTTATTCCAGAAAAGCTAGGCGATTTAAATTTAAATACCATCTCATCTGTAAAAACAAAATTTGAAAATAAAACCAAGAAAAAAACCAACAAGATTAAAAATATAATTGTGTTTAGCTGTCTCTTTTTATATTCCCACCAATCTCTCATTAGTCTTTCCTCTGATCGTCTCTATCAGCTTTCGCTATTTTATCTTTCTGTACCAATTGAGGTACCCCCAACATGGTTTTCAATAAAGTATCTTGCCTGATTATTTCATTATCTACACTTCTAACTCTGTCAATAAGAGCAACTAATATACCTTGTTGTGCATCTAGTTTTGTTTGTAACCTATCTTCCATAGCCTTCAGTTGTTCATTTACCTTATCATCTACTACATCTATTTTAGACTCCATGCCATCTATAATTCTATTAATAAGTTTCCAAACAAATATTCCAAGACCAAGAGCAGCAGCAACAGGAAATCCTAGTTCTGTTATTAGTCTTACAATATCATCCATATCTAAATATTGTCAGGATCAAATATGCCTTGATCTATAAGTTTTTGTCTATTTATTAAATGTTCTGCTTCTACGTCCTTTTTGCTCTGTCCATAATATTTAACAGCAAAACCACCGTCTACCATGCCTTGATTAATGTCTTCACCGTCACATACCACAGTACCTAAAACTCTACCAAATTTACCTCTGGAATCTTTTAGCTCTGTTCTAATTACAACTTGGTCTGCTATTTCTATAGCTTTGGATAAAAAAGCTGATGCAAGTTTACCTCTAGCCTTTTCGTCTTTATTTCTAGTTCTGCTTTCAGGAGTATCAATCCCATACAAACGCACTCTAGATTTATAAGATACAGAAAAACCTAAATCTAAAATCACATCAATGGTATCGCCATCAACAACTCTTTCTACTTTGCAACTATATTCATACATTATCTTTTTTTACCTTTGTGCAAGCCATGTCTAGCGTGCTGTTTACCTTTTCTTGTAGCCTCTCTTTTTTTTCTATTAGCTGCTGCAAGCTTTCTTCTTCCTTTTGGAGAAGATTTTAATTTGTTTATTTGAGCTTTAGGTGCGTATACTTCGCCTGTTTCAGAAGATTTTTTACCGCTAGCGGTTGTCCAATCTTGACCTGTCCAAGTTTTTAGACTTCTTTGAGTTTTCTTTAAAGGCATTTATTCTCCAAAAATAGTTATATAAGAATCTACTCTTCTAGGAGAATTTATTCTTCTGTTAATTATTTGATAGGGCATGTCGCATTGATCTAGTAAGTTCCAAAAAGACTCTCTACCTGGGTCACACATAATAAGACGTTTATTTTCTTTTATAATTTTATTTATAAATTTGATCCATAAGTCAGTATGCACATCCCAAAAACAAACATCACTAGCTAAAAAAGTTTTATAAGGCGATATATCAAATTCATCAGAGAAAATATTTTGCACACAAAACTTTGTATCTACATCCATAAGTTTACACATAAGATCGAAGTATGGTTTTACGTTTACGTCACTATCAATACCTGTTATATCTGCTCCCTTCTTTGTTAAAAAACAAGATAAGGCTCCCCAACCACAACCTAAGTCTGCTATTTTTTCTTGATTAAAGTTTATATCTGCAAATAACTCCATAAGTATTAAAGTGCTATTCCAAACTTTATTACCATGCATGTAATGCACATTAGACTTCTTTTTTAATTTTTTTATTTCAGGATGCGAAGAAGTAGGTATTTCTACGCCTTTGAAATAAATATTAGCTTTTGTAGCCGCCACCAGATGCCTTATATTTTTTTGCTAACATCTGTGCTTTTCTAGCACTCCATTGACCAGGTTTACCCCCTTTGCCACCAGCTTTGATCTGATTAAATAATTTTTTTCTTAACCCTGGTTTAGTATAGTTACCAGCTTCATTCACTCTTGATTTATTTTTTCTCATAAAAACTTGTCAACTCCTAAAGTAGTTATTAATAATCCATACAAACCCCATATTAAATATTCAATACGGGCAAATCTTTTTGATCCATCTTCCAAACGTTTATCTATATTTTCATAACGTATGGTACATTCTCTTTCATGTGAATGTATTTTTGTCATTGCTTCAGATTCTTTCATTTAGACCTCGTGTTTACCTTTTGGACATGTATTTCCGTTAATAAAAACTTTAAGTGGCATAATACATTTACAAATACTACAAGTTTTTATTGATTTATTGTAATGTTCACATACATTACATATTTGTATTTTCTTATCTCTTATAGATTTTAATTCCACTATTCAACAAAAGAAGATACAAATTTAACATCATCTAATAATCCTAAACTGCTTCTAACATATTGTGTAAAAGATTCCATATGTTTTATTTCTATTAAACCATAGCCTTCTATCAACCTATTTCTGCCTTCAAAAAACACAACTGATGGTACAACTGATGGTGCAAAAAATGGTGTGATGTCTGTTAAATAAACTTTGTACCATTTAATTTCAGAAACATTTTCAAAGGTTGTTTTTAATCTTTTTTCATTTGCTATGCAGTCTTCACAATCTTTTATAGTTAAAAGAACTGCATGTTTTTGATTTGGATTTTTAGCTAATGTTGTTTCTAAATCATCAAGTAATATTTCTGTAAACATTCAAACTCCTGTTGTTGTTGTGCCCCCATCTGTTATTGCATTATTCGTTCCCGCTTTATAACAAATTCTTACATTTACATTTGAAACAAAACCTGAAGAACATATATAGCCTAAGTATTGATAACTCATCCAACCTAAGTCACTTAAACTGTGATGTATACCTGTTTTTCCAGGCTCATCGCTTGTAGTAGAGTCTTTGTCATACAAAATTCCAGAAGTTGCAAACCCACTAGGACAAGTAGGAGGAGCTGTGTATAGTTGTGATGGTGTACTAGGCGACCAACAAGCAGAACTACTAGGAGTTTCCATAACAGCGGTATTGTTGTATAAATAAGTTTCATTAAAATTTTCTCTATACTGTGCGTATTGACCCGTGGTTAAAGTAACACCACTAATGCTATTAAGATTACTATACATAGCTTGCATTTCTGCTTCTGTTTTTTCAAAAAGCGGTATATCATCAACGCCAACCCCTGTTACCTGAACATGACACCATCTGCTTAGTTCTGGTCGATTGTTATCACCGCCGCCGCCATATCTTTTTATAGCCTGTGCATAGTCCGCACTACCGCTATTGCCTAATCTTTTTATATCGCTCATTGTTTAAGTTCTTCTATTTCTTTTTGTTGTTCTTTAATAGCTTCAACTAAAAGTCCTATCATGTGACCGTAGTCCATTGTTTTATGTTCGCCATCTGCTACCAGCTCTGGCAATACTTTTTGTACTTCATTAGCAACTAATCCAATATCTTTTCTACCTGTATCTTTCCATTTATAACTAACACCTCTTAGTTGCTGTACTTTTTCTAGTGGGTTTTCTATCGTTTGTATGTCTTCTTTCAATGCTGCATCTGATGAATAAAAGAAAGCTGCAGAAGTAACTTTTACACTAGCAGTTATTTCTCCTGCAGTACCAGAAGCACTTGTTCCTACACCCAAACTATCTATATAAGCATTTCTAAATGCCAATGAAGATGTTCCTAAATCAATTTGGGAATCCGTTACAGGAGAAATAGTGCTCTCAGTAAATTTTACTCGATCTGTGCCACCCAATCGAAAATCTATTTGGTTGTTTGTGTCTGCTGTTATGCTCGTATTTCCATCTGTATCTAAAATAAGCTCTTTAGCATCCATGTCTAAAGATGTACCAATTGTAATACCTCCACCATCAGCTATAGTCATAGCAGTATCACCATCTGTAAATTGTATAGTGGTAGTTTTTACTGAGGTTTGTGGAGTTGCTGATAAATCTAAACTTGCAAATGCATCGTATACAGCAGCACCAGAACCTGTTCCATCTGTATATACAGCTTTAGTTTTACCGTTAGCTATAGTTACATTTGCTCCAGAGCCTTGAGAAATAATTATATTTTGTGAACCGCTTGTAGCGTTTTCTATCATCCAGACTTTAGATACTGTGTTTGGTCCAAGAGTTATTGTGCAAGCTGAATCTAATGTACCTGTGTATTTCAAATACATTGATCTGCCTGGATCAGTAGACCCATCTGCTATTGTAGTGGTATGCGTATCAGCATTAGTGGTTATAGCTTCTGTGCCATAACTAAATGCTTCTGCTATCAACTCTAGATTGACATTAGTTGTATCACCCCAAGTACCTGATTGTGCACCTGTGGTTATTTCTTCTAGTCGTAAATCATTGTCATATGTACTCATATATACTCCTTATGCTACCTCTTCCCAATTTGGTGTTTGTGCATCATTTACTGATGTCCATGTAGGTGTTTGTGCATCGTTTATTTCTTGATAATTTGGTGTTTGGCTATCGTCAACCTGTCCCCAAATATTTACCGATGTTATTACTCCTGTTCCTTCTATACCTGTAGGTTCAACAACTGCTTTAGCTATTGTTGTTTCATTACCTAGTGAGCTTGTTAATTCAAATCCTGTAACAGCTATTATGTTATTTGTTATTAATGTTGGCGTTCCAAGAGCAGATGTTCCTGCATTACCTGTAACTACAACAACTGCTGTAGCAACAACAATTTCATCTCCAACATCTAAAGTAGAAGCAACTGCAGATACACCTTGTACTGCTTCTCCAATAACAACTGCATTACCTATAGCCGATGTAGAGTCAACTCCTGTTGAAGCTATATTAGCATCTGCTGCAATAGTTTCTGATCCTAAAGCAGAAGTTCCTGCACTACCTGTAGCTGCTATATTAGCTGCAGCAACTACCGTTTCGCTACCTAATGCAGAAGTACCAACTGCTCCTGTAGGTACAAACAACATGCTACCGTCTATATTGACAGAGCCTATGCCCATAGTAGCTTCTAGTCCTATACTTACACCACCACTTTCAGGTATTGCTACTGCAGAAGCTGTAACAGTTTCTGAACCTAAAGCAGATGTAGCTTCTAAGCCAGAGCCTGCAATGACACTACCAGCAGCTACTGATTCTGATCCTAAAGCACTTGTTCCAGCAGAACCTGATACTGCAAAAACAGATGCTGCCGTTACAGTTTCATTGCCTAAAGCAGAAGTACCTGCTACACCTGTTGCTTCTATTAAAACACTTACTCCACCTAGTGAAGTAAACGGAGCTTCAGCAAAGGCGGTTATACCAAACATATTAGCTCTCCGCTATTTCGTTGATGGTTTTAGTTTCGGTTTGTTTGATTTCTACAGACGCAGTAAGTTGTTGTTCAAAGACAGAGAGTGCTGCGGACACTACATCTGTTTGTCGCATGAGGTCTTGTTTCTTGACTCGTAATTCTTGTATCTGACTTAACAAGTATTTTTGTTGATCGTTAAGATCAGCTACTTCGTAGTCTTGATCGTTTATGGTGATCGTGTCTGGCATTAGCTACCTGTTTCTGGTTTTGCATCCATCATATCTTGATATGCTTTTTTAACTTCATCATTCCATGTGGCGTTTGCTATGGCTTGCACTTTAGCATCTTCACCAGATATATCTGCATCTTTCCATGTATCGCCATCTCTAACGCTAGGAACTACGCTATGCCTGTGAAAAGACCTGTTTAGTTCTACGCCATCTTCTTTTAATACAGTTGCTGTTCTAACAGATATTATCGAACTTTCGGAAACTTCAATTTTATCTACTACTATCTCTTTTGTAATTGCCATAATTTTACCTCTAATCTTCTGTGTAATACCATCCTGAAAATAACCAAGCTGTAAGTCGCCCATCACCATAGTTTCTGGTATATAAAGCTGAATTAGCAACTATTCCTGCTGCTCCATCTGTTTCGTGAAAATATACATAGGCTGGATTTACCCCTTTGTGAACATGACTTCTTAAATCATCCGTTACAACTGATCCTGTATATCCTACAGTTCCATGAACGTAAGTGTTAGAAGTTACGCTGGAAGTGGGAAAAGGCAAAGTCATTCTAAAATCATTACTGTCATTTGCAAAAGATAAAAGTAAATAACTATACCAATGAACAACATTACCTATTTTTGTGTATCTAGAACTATAGTTTGTATTTATAGTACCGCCATTAGGAAGCGTTGGTGTCCATGTGCCTTGCTCGTAATCGTTTAAGGCATTAGCTGCTGCTGTATCTGAACCAAACTTTAAACCGTCAGAGTCTATTCTTAGTCTGACTGCTCCGCCTGTCCCAATATTAAAATTATCATTAGTATGTTGATATTGAACATAACCACGATACGAAGCATCGCCAGATGTACCGTCAGCCATAAAGATAGATGACTCTCCAGAAGTGCTACCAACTATAGTCGCACTTGCATTGCCAGCTGTATTGGTAAGAACTATTCTGTCAGAAGCATTGTATGAGGTAACTCCCATGTATACAGTTTCGTTGCCTGCAACCGTAAAATGTATTTCATCATCTGTAGCTGCATCAATCTTCGTATCACCATCGGCATCGAGAATCATCTCGTTACCGTTTAAATCTATTTGTGAGTTTTTAGTTATTGCCATTATTATCCTGAATTTGCTGCTATATAGTTTTTACCTGTAGTAATCGCAGCAGTATAAGATGATTTATCTACTGAACTACCAGCGACATCTGGTTTTGTTATGCTAGTTCCATCGTAAGCTAAAACAGTTTCTAAATGAAAAACATTTCTTTGAACAACATCATTCACCTCGCTTTGAGATAATCCAGATGGTAAATACTCAGAGGATGATCCATTGGTATTTACATCATTAATTAACGTAACTGAATCAGTCGCTATTTCTAAAACTCTTTCTACTGTCATATCCATTTTAGTTACCTTTTAATTCGTTAATTTCTTTTTGTAAAGAATCACATTTTTCAGATAATTCTTGTACTGCTTTTATTAATGGATGCACAAACATTTCCTGAGATATACCCTGTATTCCAGAAGATTCTTCATGCCAACCACCAAAATCAGTTATATTATGTTTATCTAAAGCATCTTTAACTTCTTGTGCAATAAGTCCATACATTTTTTCGTCATATTCTCTAGTAGTTTTACTAGCATCATATCCAGACAAAGTCTTATCAATATTTGCTTTTGGTTTCCATTTAAAAGTTACAGGTCTTAAATCATTTATAAAATCTAAACCGCAATCTGTATTGTTTGTTATTTCTTCTTTGTATCTTTCATCAGAAACTCTAGTCCAAGAAGCATTTGTAGCATAAAAATTATAAACTCTATTATTAGAAGCATCTGAACCAAAAGTAAAAGCTACTCCACCTATACCTCTACAGTTGTGACCCAGAACATATTCATTATTTGTTCCATTATTACCACCTGTGTTGTTTCCAATATAAATGCTGTTATTTTCGGTATCATTTACTTCCCCCGCACCATCTCCAGCATCTACACCAATAAAAATATTATTGCTGCCTGTAGTATTGCTACCACCAGCGTTAAATCCAACAAATGTACAATCATCGCCTGTTGAAGCAGATATCCCAGCATCCCTACCTATTGCTGTGTTTTTTGTTCCACTAGTAAGAACTTGCAATGCACCAGCTCCAACTCCTGTGTTATGTGTATCGGTTGCTGTGGCTGCTGTTATACCACTTAAAGCTGCATAGCCAATAGCTGTATTTCTGCTGGCAGCTACAGAACCATCCATAGCAAAAACTCCTGCAACTGTATTTTGAAATCCAATTGTATTTGCTTTTAAGGCATCAAGACCAATTGCAATATTGTTTATTCCTGTTGTGTTCACACTTAGACAATCAGCACCTACAGCAGTATTACCTGTACCAGAAGTTAAGGCATTAAATACTAAACGACCAAATCCTGTGTTATTACTAGCCGAACTTAATGTGCCTGTAGTAGCATCATCACTAATCAACATACTGTTAGTAAAGTTACCTCTTGGACCTTTAAAACCTAATGTGTTCAAAGTTCCTTCTATCTCAAGATTTTGTGATGAATCTACTGATAGTGCAGCAGTCGTACCAACCGCAGAACCAACTCCGATGATTAGTTTATCTGCTGAATCATCTAGTCCTACATAGTAATCTTGAGCGTTGCCATCGAAAACTATCTTAGTATCTTCGGCTGCTCCACTACCAATGGTAAAGCCTGCTCCTGCATCAAATAATTCTACGGGTACTTTAGTATTTGCCATTAGTCTGCTGCCTCTATAGTTAATGTTCCTGCGTCAACTTGTCGTTTAACCTCGTTATAAAATCTATTGTACTCGTTAATAGGTACGCTTCTTTTTAAATTGTAGCTGTTACCGTCTTTATCAAGTTCTTTTGTTACAACATTAATAGATACCGTTTCTCCAGAAATAACATCTTTGTAATACTTAGCTGAAACTATTTCTATTGATCCCATTATAACTCCGCATCTATTTCTAAAAAATGTCCGCTTTGAAATCTAGCCCAAGCAGCGTTGCCTTGTCCAAGTGTGTTTGTGCCTATAGTAAACTCTACTCCGTAAGAAGTCCTATCAGTGAAATCTAAACTTGTGCTTGTAGAAGTTGACCCACCTGAAAAAATAGTTAGACCATCAGTAGCATCTAAAGTAACAGTTGGAGCTGGTCGTGTCTCTCCTCTAGGATAGTAAAACAATCCATAAAACAATAGGGTTGTCCACATTGTGCCGCTAAATATACCTGCATCAGAAGTTCCAGAGGCTAAATCTCCATAAGCGTATCTTTGATAATACCTGTGACAGAGTTTTTCTTTTTCTCCTCTTGATAATATCTCAAACTCAGTTGCAGTATCACCAACTTCTAATTGAACTGCTGTTATGTAAAGTTCGTTACTTGTGCTGGATACAAAATTACTTATACCTGCTGCTCTATTAGCATTAGTTATAGAAGTCCAAGTTTCACTCAAAGTACCGCCTGAATAAGTAGAACCTGCTGCTAACCAAATTTGAAAATACAAACTTAAATTAGCATCATTACCAAAAGCTCCTGTTGTGTCGGCAGGAAAGGTTAGTTCTACTTTTGACCAAGAAGAAGTAACTGAAAAACTTTTAGAAACTTGTCTAGAATTATCGGCATCGTATAGCTCAAGAATATAAGTAGCACTTCCATTGCCTTTAACCCAAAAACTAGCTGTAAGCTGTTTTGCTCCGCTAGTGCCTTTTTTAACCTGTTGTAAGTTATAGCCTTCAACTCTTTGTTGTATGGTCAAAGCCTCTCCTGCACCTAAAGAAGTGTCGGCTGTGGTGCAGTCTAATTTAAGACTCGTGGTTACATTACTTTCAGCAGGAGCGTCCTCTGTTCCTGCGGTCATTGTGAGTCTCCCTGAAGTTAAAGCTCCGTTTAAAATCCACCTATCAGCGGTAAAATAGTTTTCTGATCCTCCAAGAGTTGCTACTTGTTGAGCCCTTTGATAAATACTGTAGTCACCATTAATTAAAATATTTCGTCTGCCGAAAGCTCCAGAGCTTTCAACCATACTTGTATCTACTTTAGTTAATGCCATTATTCACTCGGTTTATTTTCTTCTTGTATCTTAGCTGCATCTTTGTAATCGCTTCTGCCTGTTACTAAAGTTACAAAATCAGCTTTGTTGCTAGGTATTGGATCAGTAAATGATTCATCATTAATTAAAGTTGTAGTCCATGTATTTTGCATGCGTTTCCAACAGTTGTTAATTTTACCAACGGCAGCGTTTTGAAACCACAAATCTATATCTACTAAATTGTCTTTCAGTATTTTTTCATCCGTATCATCTATTGTAATTTTTATTTCTATTGCCATTTTTACCTCAATATAAAAGTCCACCTCTAAAGAAAGTGTGGTTATTGTTATCGTAAATTATTGCACTTGTGGTTGCTGAAGTGTATGGATGAAATCCTACCGTATCATTAGCGTCTAACTCTGCATAAAACAAAGAACAGAATACAGAGTTAGCACTACCGCTTACCGAAAAATCATTAAAACTTGCTCTTGCATTATTAATAGTTAACCACGACTGCGAAAAAGTCCAGTTTGAATAAACAGATGCAGCAAACCAATAAGTGCCGTCTACAGGAGCAGTAAACAAACCTGTAGAAGTGTTGTAGTCTCCATTTCTATCTGTTTCAAATTCTAAATTAAAAATAACAGGATCACCAAAAGCACCTGAAGAATTAAAACCTGTTTGATTTCCGTTTCTTCTTGCTCCAAAAGCAGGTTGTAAAGGTTTAGTTACATGACCTGCGGAGTCTATTTGAAAAACAGTAGTTCCACTATTTGCAAATTGATAGCCACCACCTCTGAAATAATAAGTCCCAGTATTTGCTGGCTCTCCAAAGTACAAACTTTTACTTTGTTCAAAATTTATAACTCCTGCAACAGAAGAACTAGCTGATTTATATAACACTCTAGGATAGGAGTTTGAAGCAGTATTTTCTATTACTAAATTCATATTGCTTCCGCTACTAAAATCGCTTGTGCCACCATCTGTAGGAGCAACATCATGTTTAATCTGTAACTTACCTTGCGAGGGGTTACTTTCTCCAATTCCAACTTTCAAATTTTCATCAATAACCAAAGCGGGATTTGTACCTACAGCAGAACCTTTACCGATAATTAAATCATCAGCAGAATCATCTAGCCCAATGTAATAATCTTGTGCATTACCATCAAAAACAATCTTTGTATCTTCGGCTCCACCATCACCAATCGTAATAGTGGGTGTAGTACCTTTAAGTGTCATAGCACTATTAGTCAGAGTTAGTACCTCAGTCCCCGCTATGTCCATTCTAATGGTGTCCTCGTCAGAACTTTCTTCGACCATCACTTTGGTATCGCCATCAGCGTCTGCTAGTTGTACTGCAGAGTTAATCTGACCTACGGCTATTGATACTACTTCTATCGATACTCCGTTAGCGGGAGCAGCAGTAAAGGTTAGAACTGCATTACTGATACTGTAAGTTGCTTTTTCTTGATAAACACCGCCAACAAAGACTTGTGTGTTGTTTTCGTTAGTCGGAGCTGCCGATAGCGTAAAGGTGGTATCTGAACCATCGCCTGTAAACTCGTCTACTAAAATATTAGACGCTGCTGCGGATATATCGGTGATCGTGTGAGTTATGGCTTCTACGGCTGTACCTGTTGGCGGAGCAGTAGAAAAAGTCAGAGTTTGCCCTGATATGCTGTAAGTGTCTTTGTTTTGATAAGTACCGTCTATATAGACTTGAACTGCGTTCTCACTTGTCGGTGTAACTCCTAACGCTAGGGTTGTATCGCTGTTGTCTCCTGTCATGGTTGCTAGAACCATGTTTGATCCCTGGACATTATTTAATGCAGAGTAGATTGTAATAACTCTACCGTTAGCAGGAGCTGTAGAAAAAGTGACGGTGGTTCCTGAAACAGTATAAGTATCATGAGCTTGGAACACACCGTCTATAAATACCATAAGCTGTTGTTCGCCAGATACTGCGTTGGATATAGTGAACGTAGTGTCACTACCATCGCCTGCAAAGATATTAGTAACCAAGAAGTTACCTTCACCAACATTACCCCAAGCTGAACCTGAGTAGCCTTCAAACTTAGATGATGTGGTGTTAAATCTTAAATCTCCTGCAGCGGGTGAACTTGCTCTTTGTGCAGTTGTGCCTGTCGGCACGTTAAGAGCAGTATCAAACTCTCTAATAGTTTTACTAGCTGGTAAAGTACAGAATACATCTTTAGTACCTGCACTAAAATCAACAGCACTATCGCTATTAGTGCTAGAAAGAACAGTTGTCCTGGATAAAGTATCGGGTGAAGCATCGGTAACTGTACCAATACCTACCTCAAACTCTGCTGCTGTTTGGTGTGCAATACAGTAATAAGTAACATTACTGTTACCTACCCCAGCAACAAAAGTTTCGAAACCTGTAGCTGCACCAGCAAGATTTATCGTGCCTGTGCCTGTGCTAGTTGTGGTTTCCTTAACTCTATCGTTAAGAACAAATGCCATCTATGCGATTCTTATAATAGCGTTGGATGCGTCTGCTGTTGGAAACTGAATAGTGAAGTCTCCGTTAGTAGAGGTTTTATCTCCTCCAAATGCTAATACTGCTACTGCTGCATCACCTGAGTCACTATCGTTAAAGATTAATGCTCCGTTAGCAGTAATAGTAGCACTAGAAAATGTAGTATCTGCAAAGTCTGTGAACGCTGTTGTTCCAGAAGTTGTCGGATCAACTCTAGTTAAAGTATTACCTTTAGCAGTATATCCTGTTCCTGATACTTCATTGGAAGTAGTGTAAGCAGTTGTAGCTGCACCTAAACTCGCTGAACTTGTGTATAAAGCTAATTGAAAGGTACTACCGCCTGAGTTTAAAAAATTGTGTTTTGCTTCCATCAACTCTTTCTTGAAAGAAGTACACATCGCTTGTGAAATTGCCATTACAGCCTCCTTATAATATCAGCCATATCTCTATGACCTTGTTTATCTAATAAACCAGCTACCGTAGAACGATCACTAGCTATAGCCTGTTTTATATACATTAAAACAACCTGTTTGATTGAATCTCTAAAAGCTTCTGCTTGTGCTTTAACCATAGGGTCTGCACCTTCACTTATAGAAACCAATCTCTCAAGTATTCTTTCAGTCCAATATTCAGGACTTAAACCTTTATTCTCTGTAGTATTGACTACTACAGAACCCACATTTATATCTGTATCTACGCTTAACATTACGACCTCTGTTGTCTCAGCATACCCTCATTACGAGTATCAATAGTATTATCAGCTTCTCCAAGATTTTTTAATCTAGATATAGCTTGAAAATATCTTTTTTCATATTGCTGCATTAAATCAGCATCACCCTTCATATATGCATATCCTTCTAGCAATGATCCGTATAACAAAGCATTACTAGCATTTGTTGATAACCAGGTTGTACCGCTATCAGCTCCTGCAGTTATAGAAGCTGGTCTATAAAAATAGTGCAACTCAACTGTATAAGATTGATTTGGTGTTGGTCCTACAATAAAAGTAGTATCGTCAAAAGTTGCATAATGCTTGGGTTGTCCTGTTACCGTGCTGTCTGGATATGCCTCTCTAATAAAGTTTACATCTCTAAAATAAAGAAAAAATTGACTGCTACCAACGTGTACTGCCAATGAAAAATTATCAAGAAAATCACTAGGGGTAGACAAATACTCATTACTAGCAGTCAATGTTCCTGTTACATTCTTCCTAAAATTAGGAAGTTTTACTGATTTTAAAATTCTTTCTTCTGCTTGTTTTATTATTTGAGGAAGATCAGAAACAAAACTTGTTTCAGTATTTTCTAAATAATTTTGTATCAAACTTTTTAATTCGCTATATGTCATATTAAGGTGTGTTAGCTGTACCACCCATGCCTGAGTGATTTGTACAATAATAATAAAGGGTTGGTGCTCCAACTGCTACGGTAATTTGTGTATAAGCTCCTGAGCTACCAGGTGTTCCGTTAGTTGTTACTCCTGTAGTGTATTCAGAACCACCTCCATGAGTACCGTCTGATGTTGTAGAAAATCTTAAAGGATGTCCACTATTACTAGAGTCTGATTGATCAAATCTATAGGTGCTACCTTCATTAAGAGTTAAAGTTGGATACACCGCACTATCTATGTAGTACCTATTAGCTCCCAAATATGAAGCAACTGTAACTGTATAAACCGTATCTCCTGAAGCACTAACCGATCCTAAAGCTGAAGTACCTGCAAGACCTGTTACTGCTGCTGTGTCATCTATACCTGTTAGAGTTACTGTACCAACACTAGCAGTTCCTTCTAAACCTGTTATGTCTGTGCTAATAGAGCTAGTCTCGCCTGTAGTTATAGTGACTTGACCAACTTCATTTCGCATGACCATACCTGTGCTATTAACAGGATTGAAACCAAAATACTCTGTAGATTCTTTTTCTCCAGAGTCTATTCTAGGATCATATAAAGATACGTTATCAGAAGTTTCTATATCTCCTATTCTTAACTGCGGATGATCAACATCAAAACAATCGTAACAAACTCTAAAACCATTACGTGAATCATCTTCTATTTCGTATCTAAGCTCAGATAACTTATATGTGAATCCACATCTATCACAAATTCCTAAAGCTTTTTTTCCAGAAGAATAAGCCATTACCTATAGACGCTCATATTAGGCACAAACTTTACAGGTGCTCTTTCTCTATCAGCGTCACTTACTTCATTCCACAATTCATCGTATCTAGCTTTAATCATCGGAACCTTATTTAAAGCTTCGTTGTTTTTACATGCTATGTTGTATGCTAAAGCATAAGTTAAACAAGGCAAATACCTGGCAGGAACATCAGGATTAATATCTGCATTTGCTCCAGCGTCTTCTATTCTTTTAATGTAATCGTAAACTAAGGTATAAGTTTGTTGGGAATCAGGTGTAGACCAGACAACTATGTTCATGCTTGAAGTGCCTTTATCTACAAAATATTGAGTTGGTTTTGATTGGGTAAGTTTTTTTGCTTGATGATTGTATTCTGTTCTAGATATACGTCTTAATCTTTGATCAAATTGTTTTTCTGTGTCTGCTGCATCTGTTCTTATAAAAGCATCCACTATCTCTAGAGCAGAAGATTCTGCAGCATACGTATTAGTTCCTGCCGTCAATGCAGTTGTAGCTTGTTCTATTTTCCATAGATTCAAACCTTTATTTTGCCATTCTAAAAAGATTAAATTTAAAGCTCTTTTAGCAGAATTGTATTCACCACCTGACATCATAGATAAACCACAAAGATCATAGGCTTCTTCCATGATCTCTGTTAAGTCTAAATTAAAAGTTGTAGTGCCACTTGTAGCCATTATTTACTCCTTTTATGTTTTCTTCTAATAGCCTCTTTACCAGATTTAGCTATTTTAGCTTGTTCGTTTTTACCAGCTACCTTTGCTCTTTGTTCTAATACGGTAAGTATTTGTATCTTTCTTGCAAAAGGTTTATTAATTCTTTTTACTTTAGCAACCGTAGCCCTTGCATCTGCAGGCGTTGCATACTTAATACTAACGGTATCTTTAGGATTTTCGTCAGTATAAAGTCTTCTATCAGAGCCTTTAGGTTTTTTACCTGTTCCTACCTTTGGGTCTCTTTTTCTTTTCACTATTATTTAATTTTTTTTTAGAAGCAGGTGCTTTCTTAGTCATATTTTTAAAGTTTGCCCTGGACATTACCATTTTACTTTATGACTCCAATATCTTGCACTTAACTTACTAGGACTAGCATCTTGTGCATTGTGCCTAGCATAATAAGATTTTCTCCTGGCTTTGTCCTTCTTTGATTTAGGATTTTTGCCAGCTCCTCTTACTCCTTGTTGTCCAAATCTAATAGTCTTAACTTTGTCGCCATCTTTAGCAACAACAACGTGTGACTTTTTAGGATGGTTAGGGGTACGTTTTGGCTTGTTATAACCGCTAACGCCTGCCCTAGCCAGCCTTGGGTCTTTCTTAGATTTCTTTTGGCGAGACACTATTTAGTCTTACCGCCTCCAAACATTCTTTTAACGTAATCTTGAAACATCTCAGTTTTCATACCACCTTTCATTTTACGCATTTCAGCTTTCTTGCCAGCACCTTTTTTCTGTACTTTAGCTTTCTTGCCACCACGCATCATGGTAGTTTTTTTAACTTTAGATTTGTTTCCGCCCATCATTTTTTTGACTTTAGCTTTCTTGCCGCCTCTCATCATGGACATTTTTTTTACTTTGGATTTTTTTTCTCCAGCCATTTTTGTTTTCTCCTACTCACAAGTGAGTGAAAATCGTCATTGAAATAATTCTCATAGTAACCTTTAGTTCTAATACTATCAGAAGCCTTTATTAAAACATCCAATCTCTGCACAAAAATTTGATAATAATCTTCATCAGAAATAGGATTGTAATCAGTTTGATCTACAGCGTGTGATATCTCTGTGTCAGGATGTGAACCCATGACCCATAGATTCATCGGTACTGCGTAATCGTTAAGAATATCTATTCTCTTTTCGACCTCTTCTATTGATACATCTTCGTAGTCTGTAGCACAATAAATGATTACATCATACGTATCGTCAAAAGATTCAATCAAAGTTAATAAATCTTCCCATAAACCTCCCAAGCCTAAAATACATTTCACTCTATCTTTAGTCCATGAGTTATTAGCAAATGGACATGCTGGTAAATTGTTATGTTTTTTACTTGGTTTTTCTAATACTTCACGGCTCCATTCTCTAATTTCTTTAGACAACAGAGCTTCATTAAGCATTATTTTTTCTTAGTTTTTTTCTTAGCCTTTTTCTTAGGAGCTTTCCCCCCAACATAAGCTTCGTTTATGTCTGGTGTAGACGGATCATCAGCCACGTAGTGACCTTTATTGTCCCTGGCTCTGACACCGTTTAGTTCATCTGCCTTTCTTTGGGCATCTGCTAAATCAGAATCAGGACCAAAAACAACTTCATAAATACCGTCTTTGTTAGCTTGCAAAACATTATATCCTGCAGGAAAGTCTCCGTTAGTAGCTATTATTGCTTTAGCCATGTGTACTCCTAGTCAGAATATACTTTTACCATTTCTAAAGTTATGGAATAAGTATCTCCTGAACTGTGACCTTTTGTTGTAAATAGAATGTCGCCATTCTTCCCTGAGCCTGCGTTATTAGGTATACCGCCAAATTCTTTGAAGTCCATGTGACCGTTACTACTTTCTGCTAATTCAGCAATCAGTACATTGGTGCTAGCGTTAAAGAATAATTGCACAGACATACCTACTATGGCATGACTTATACGCATTACTCTGACTTCAGAACAAGCAGTACCAGCAGCATTAGCAGCTAAAGCAGATACGTCTACTTTAGCTACTGCTGATTCTCCTGTGCCATCGCTGACATTGGTAAACTTCATAACACAGTTACGCTCACCATCTAAGATGGTTTGACTTGTTACTGTATCAGCCATAATTTACCTCCTATTATGCGTCAGCAAATGGAGTAACTATTGTGCCTGAACCTAAAACAATGCCTTCTACAGCATATTTATTATCCGCAATAGCAGTTACTCTAACGATACTACCTGCGAGTCCACCCTTGGTAGAACCATTCATGGTAATAACGTCATTAGATGCACCTGAAATAAATACTTTACCTGAAGCATCGTCTTTACCCATGTAAACACCACCAACAAACTTATCGGTACCATCGGTTAAGATGTCCATGTCTGTAGCTGCTGTTTCTACTACAAAAGTAAAAGTAGCTCCTAAGTTATTAGTTTGATCAGGTTCATCATCTCTTGTAGGTGCAGTTGCATCGATAGTTGGTAAAGTAAATTTACCGTCAGCATCGTTACAAGTTAAAATTTTTCCTGCGTGTGCAGCCACAGTTAAAGTTGTGTCTGCGGTTAAACTGACCACATTTGCATTACCAGCAGAAATAAATCCTGCTAGTGATTGTATTGGTCCACTAAAAGTTGATTTTCCCATATTAAGTCTCCTTAATTAAATTTATCGTCTTGGGTTGTCTGCTAGGTCAGTCGATAAACAATAAAATTCCTAGAACCAGAAAAGGGGGAGCTTACGCTCCCCCATCTCTTTAGCTTGATCCAGGTGATCCAAAGATACCAAGAGGATCAGATACACCAAAGGAATATCTTTCTCTTGCTTTATATCTTACGTTACCTGTATTGAAGTCTCCGTCCATGTTAGTAGTCATTGGAGCTCTAACAAAGTGCTTCATGCCATCAGGTACATCAGTTGTGATGAAGAAAGCATTTGTGTCAGTTAAATAATGATTAACTGCAAAGCCTTCAGGAATCACACCGTTGCTTCTAATTGCATTAATGTCATTGTCAGAAGTTCCTACTCTGTACTCACTTTCGAGAAGTCTTGTAGCAACAAACTGCAGATCAGATGGAACGATCAGTTTTCTTGGTCTAGCTGCAATTTTTAGACCACGTTCATCTGTCCATTTACCAATTTGAATAACTGCATCTTCTAAAGATGTTTCATTCAAATCAGCTCCTGTAGCAGGTCTGTTTGAGTTTTTGCCACCATTTACGAGTGGGTGACCGTCACCGCCTGTCACTCCATCACCTGATGCAGTAAATAAATTTACTCCGTCACCAGATTGAAAAGAGTTAGTAAACCCGTTATTCAATGGAACTGCTGCTTTCACTTGCTTTGTGTAAGCCATAGCTCTAGCAAGTGCTTTTGTGTATCTTGCAGATAAAGAAACATAGAGGTTATCCTCCATTGCTTCTTCAGTTACTGCAAAACCCATTGCAATAGTTTCGTGAGTATAACGAGCTACAAAAGATTCTTGTGCTGTATCGTAACTGATAGCCGCACCTTCATCTTTCACAGGAGCTGCACCAAATCCTGATAACTTCAACTCTTCTTCGAAACTTCTTTCAGAGTTTTCTGTTACATAGACTTGCTCATGCTCATTTTCGTAAGTGTTGTACTCCTCACCAAATAAAGCGTTTAAACCAGGAAGAAGCTGCTTAAGCTCATTCGCTCTTGAAATAGCTGCCATATTATCCTCCTTAGCCTATACCTGTTGTGTTCAATAATTGATGTCCAACGTTGAACATCACCAAAACGTCTGTAAAGCCATCACCAATAGCACTATCAGGACCATCAACAAAGTCAATGATCTTCAATGGTAGTGTATTAGTAGTATTAGCTGTACTTCCGTCAATCGCATTTCTGCTTCTGCCAATGCTAGTTGATCCTGCAGTTTGCACAACAGCTACATTCTTGCCAAGATCGTCTTGACTAAGAGATTCGTCTGATTGCATTTGCATAACTAGAAAAGGGTCAGAAGCTACATACGCAACTATATCATCCGCAGCCGTAGAAGCTGGATAATGTAAGCTGTTTGTAAATTGTCCTGTAGTAGGGTCAGTATACGCACAACCTAAAAACACTCCAATAGGAGTCAAGGAAGTAGTTCCTGTGTCCTTTTGAATAGTAGTGTTAGGATTGTTGTCTGCCCACTTAACAAAGTCACCGTAAAAAATAGATGTACCAAAATTGTTAGCTATTTTGTAGTGAGTAATCTTTGCGTTGTAAGCACATGATACTAAAGACCCAACAGGTTCAGCACCCATAGGTGTTGCTGATGAAGCCATAAAATACCTCGATTATTAAAAGTTAAACTAAAGACTAGGAATCTCTACCAAATGTAGTTTTAGATTTTCTTTCAAATACTTGTTTGGTAGCCATTCTGTTGTCTTGATCCTTAAAGTAAGCATTATCTACAGAATCCATTTGAGTTTGTGCCATGCTTCTAAAGTGTTCATCTCTAGCTGCGGCTTTCTCAGCAGGCATTTTGCAGAGTAGCTGTCCACCTATCTCTATGTGTCCTTTCTCCGCCCATTCAGATTTATAGTCCATCATGTGAACGTGTAGTTCAGGATGGTCCTCTGATCTGCATGGTTCCCAACCTTCTCTGAATTTTTTAGAAACATTAGGATTATCTGCTTTACCCAGCAAACTTGTTCTAATGTAACGAAAAACCCAACCAGGTTGAGGATTAGGACTCGGTAGGTTAGAAGGATTTTCCCAACTTTCAACTCGTTGAGTAACCTCTCGGTTATCTTCCGTTCTAGCGGTACGCACTTGATCTTCTGTATTTTCGATCTCTTTATTATCTTCTGTCATTAAGACTCCTGTAATAGTTGTTTTGCGTATTGCTCAGGCGTTATACCAAGTTGACGTGCTAACTTAACTTGCGTCTGAGTCAATCGTACTGAGCGAGAATTTTGATTACCTGTTGTTCTCGTAACAGGTGCCACAACATTTGAGGGTTGTGGTTTTTCCTCTGGAGTTTCAACTTGCACATTATCTTGTGGTTGAACTCCATAAAAATCTGGAAACTCTTTTCTCATAGAATTATCTATTTCTTCATAGTATCTAGGAGATGCTGGATCAACACCACCAGCTTGTAATTGTTTATCTTTATACAAAGCATAAGCAGTCATTTCTTGATGTTGCGGGGTATCTCCCATAAACCAAGAGTTCTTAGCTACCCAATCTTTAGTAGCTGTATCAACCTCTGGTATCTCTGGTTGAGGTTGTTGCATAACTGCATTTTCTTGTAATGCTTGAGCGTATTGCGGTGCACTTGTTTCAGCAACTGATGCTTTAGCTAGTTCAGCTTGAGCAGCAGCCATAGCTTCTGCATCACCATCATCGTATGCTTTCTTAAACTTTTCCGTTGCACTTTGTTTAGCAAATTGTGCATTAGCCACAGCTTGCTCATTCAATACTTCCGACCCTTGACTGACGAGTTGCTGTAATCTTTGATTATCTGTAAGTAAAGTCTTTAAACGCTTAGTAGCTTCTTCTGCTTGTTTTTGTGCACTTTCTTTAGCTCTGCGTTCTTCGTGATACTCGTATTTGAGTTTGTTTATTCTGTCGCCAGCTCTTTTGCTGTAGTCTGTAATCTCTGCATCAACTGTATCATCATCCACAGGAGCAGGTTCTTCAGTCTCGACCTTTGGTGGTCGTCTGTCTTCTTCTGGAGTATCGTCTACAACTTCTACCTCTAAATTATCAGTATTGGTAGCTTCTTTAGTTATTTCAGTTTTTACTCCAAAAAATTTATCTTCTTCTGATTGCGGTTGTATATTGCCTGCCGCATCAGATGTAAATTCAGTTTCTATATTCAAGTTGTCACTCATGCTCTAACTACTCCCGTAGGGTCTTCTACTACTGCTTCCACAGTATCATCGTTAATTAAGCGAAACTCTTTACCGTAAATTTTCATGCGAGTTCCTGAATAAGGTCTAAACACCACCCAATCTCCTTCTTGACACCAGGGACCGCTAGGAAATCTATTTTTATCTTGATAAGCATCAGGACCTAATTTAAGAACGTAACCACACATATTGCTAACTTCTTCGTCTTTGATAGTTTGTGTAGCTTTAATAATGCCGCCATCAGTTTTTTCTTCTGCTTCGGGCATAGCAACAAGAACTTTCCACCCTAGAGGATCAGGCAACTGACTTTTAATTTCTTCTTCAGTTTCTGGTTTATCTATTGCTTCTATTTCTATTTCTTGTTTACTCATAATGTTGCACGACTTAAGGAGCCGAGTTCCTATTCACGCTGATGTTGATCTATCCAATCTAACATTTCACGTTCTGCAAGGGCTAATCCCTCGATAACGCCACTAATTTTTTTATATTCAGGAAAGCTATTACAATCTCCTGTAGCTAAAAAATCAGCTTTGTCGTTCATCATATCCCTAAGCCTCTTCTTCAGAAACTCTGAAAGTGATAGCTCTTGGATATCATTTATCATTCGTATCTATATCTTTAGCGATTTGGATACCAATGTCAAGTCCTTTTTCGTAATCTTCACGTGCTTGCTTTTCGCTTTCACGTTCTGCTTCTAGCAAATCGCTAGCAATCTTCTGTCCAAGTTCAGCACCCGCTAACTCTCTTTGGGTAGCTAATCTTTCTTTCTCTATCTCAATTTGTTCTGCCTGTCTTTGAGCATTAAGATTTATTCTTGCAGTATCTGCTATAGCTTTACGTTGTACGTCAGCTTTCTTAATTTCTATCTCAGCAGCTTTCTGTTGAATCAATGGGTCTTGCATTTGTTCAGCAATTCTTTGTTGCTGTGCATCTCTTCTAGCAGAATCCGATACTCTGGTAGCAGCTTCAGCCACTAATTCAGAGATACGTTTCTCAACATCTGGTGGTAAAGGTTGTCCCATTGGTGGTAGTTCTACACCTAGTTCAGCTTCAACTTCTTTTCTAAACTTCATAGTCAGATGATCATTTACATAAGCAGAAGCAGCAGCAGATATCTGAGCCGCATTTGGCGATTTTTCTAGGAGAGAAATAACTTCTGGATTATCTTGTGCTGCTCCTACCGTTTGTATATGTGCATCGTGGTCTTGGAAATCGTATGCCTTAACAGGAATGTTGTTTATTAAGTTTTGTACTGCAGATACAGGATCAACAGGCGGTATCTCTTTGTTAGCAGGTATTATGTTCTCTGCATTAGGGATACCCAATACTTCGAGCATTTGCCTGTGTAATTGTTTCATATCGTACATCTGAGGTGCAGATGCTGCTAACTGTAAAGCAGATTGATACTGCATTATCCTTTGTGCCATTGTTGATGCATTAGGATCAGATGTAGGTAGTACGTCTATTCTTTTATCAAAATCGCTGGCAGCTATGGCTTCTTCATCATCTGTTTCATAAGGATAAGAAGGATTACCAAAGTCTTGTATGATGCCAACTAATAATTCAAATTCTTTTTTCATGGCTGCGTGTAGCCTTGCTTGTACCGCAGACATAACTTTCATATTTCTTTCTATCAGAGCCAAGGTTGTTCCAACAGGTGCCTGATTATTCATATCAGATATCTTCATGTCGGATATGCTGGCAAACCTTTTACCTTCTTCAACAATAGTGCCTAATAAATTATATAAAACATTAGACGGTTCTTTGTACGGTAAGAAGGTTATATTGTCTCTAATAGCACCGCCAGGAACGTCCACATCTCTAAATTCTCCAGGCATTATAGGGGTATCATCCCCTTTAATTCTTAAACCTCTAGACTTCAAACCACCAGGCAAGTTAGATAACGTACCAGCATCTACTAACTGTCTAAGAATCGAAGTAGCAGATTTAGCTAAACCACCTATCATGTGGATCAAACCAAAGCCGTAAAATCCTAAACCAGGCAAATATTGATAGTGTACAAAGTGTGTACGTCTTTTCTTCTGTGGGTCATCTTGGTAATAGTTTCTTCTAATGCTTAAAACTACACCGCTTGGATAATCCATAGTCACAACGTAAGGTAAAGCTATACCTGTACGCATACCGTTTACTTCATCTTCAAAGCCAGGCAAGTCTAAATTAACTTGCATTTCTAATAGAGTATGACGTTTATCGTACTCAGCTCCCTCCATTTCTCCTGTGAGTTCGCTGTATTTATGTTCTATATCAGAATAAGTGCTAGAAGCTTCAGGGATATCTATATCACGGTAAAAGCCACTTACCTGCATTTTTCTAATATCATTAGCAGATTCACGCATAACGTGAGTAGCACGTTCACAAGTCTCTAAATCACTTGCTCCGTAATTAACGACCACATCCTCAGACGGTACAAAAATACCGCTAGGTCTGCCTAAATTAGGATCGTAATAAACTTTTCTAAACGCAGAACCAGCTAGAGGCAAAGAAAACAACAGTTTCTCTGTCTCAGTTCTGTATTCAGTCATCTCATAGGTCAGAAGATAGTTCATATAATCTTCAACTCTATTAGCTTGTTTTTCTTTTTCTTCGGTAGCTTTACCAACAATAACTGTTTTGACAGGACCTTTTGCAGGGAATATCTCAGATATAGCTTGCGATTGGAAACGGATAACCGCCTCAGTCAACATAGGATGAAAGACCCCACAAGCTCCCGACCAGGGCTGTGTTCTTTCTTCTATCTTCAAACCAAGCTGATCTAAACCTTTAGTATAGGTTTCTTCCCAATCTTTACGAGAATCCTTATCCATCTGATAAGCAGATAGCAAGTCACTACTAATTTTATCAATCTCATCGTTATCAATAAAATCAACTAAGTTACTGTTAAAATCAACCTCACCCATCTCAGGCTGAGGATCAAAGTCTATAAGCATACCGCCATCGTCTGTCTCTATTGCAACAGACTCTGGATTCTCTATAGCAATCTGTATATCAGCACCTTCAGGTTCTTGTTCAATCAAACCCTCAATAGGTGTTGCAGGTGTTTTTTCTACTGCCATTTATCTCCTAGTAATAATCCGCCCTTCTGTGCGGTTCAAGTTCTTCTTCCTCTTCATCTGTGTACAGAGGAATAAAACCACCTTGTCTAAATCTTAACAGAGCTTGCGTACTGCTATCAACTAAATCATCGTGTTCCATATTAGGAAAACCAGCAAACTCTTCAATAACTTCTTCCGCCCATCTAGTCTCAGGACACCACACAACGCCAGAAGAAAACAAATCTGAAACTGCATTTACCCTAGATATCTTATCGTTACCACGACTAGGCGTGTATTCCTGAACAGGGATACCTGTAGCCCTTAACTCAAAGATCAAAGGCATACCCGCAGCTTTCGCTTCCACAATAAAAGCATCGGGTTTAAATTCATTGTATTTTTCCGTAGCCAAACGCTTCAGATCAGGAAACTCTAATCTATCTTTGTAAGCATCTAGCAAGATAACGTTAGGAGCCAGCATCCCATCATCGCCTTCTTTGTAGAACACACCCCACGTTGTACAAGCAGAAAAGTCCGCTCTTTGATTCTTTAAGAAAGCCGTATCCCAAGATTGAATAATAAAATCACAATCAGGCGGTTCCGTGTATTCCCAGGTACGCCACCACTCCCTTTTAACCAAAGCACCCTCTTCAGCAGTAGGGTCCTGTTGGTATTGAGCAGACCACTTAGATGACGGTAGTTCTGCTTTTAACGCTTCTAATTCTTCTAATTTCCAAAATTCTTCCCATAACGGGGTCCCAGAGGGCAATATAGCGGGTAATTCTATGACTTCCCATTCATCAGAACCACCCCGTTTTATGCTAGCATCTACAATCTGACCCGTAAGATCACGCTGATGCCAGCGAGTCATTACCACAACTATCGCTCCGTTAGGCTGTAAACGCTGTCTAGGTCCAGAGGTATACCATTCGTAGGTCTTGTTAAATACGTTAATATCGCTGCTAGCACCCTCTTGTTCAGAGTGCGGATCATCAATAATCAATAGATCAGCACCTTTACCTGTTACAGCACCGCCAACACCTATCGCAAAATACTCCCCGCCTTTGTTAGTATTCCACCTTCCCGCAGCTTTAGAGTCCGCTTGCAAAGACACATCTGTAAATATTCTCTTGTAATCTTGCGAATTAACCAGGTTTCTCACCTTTCTACCGAAACCTACCGCTAATTCTGCAGTATGAGCCGTCTGTATTATCTTCTTATCTGGATATAGCCCTAGAAACCACGCAGGGAGCAAATAAGAAGCAAACTCACTCTTGGTATGTCTAGGTGGCATATTGATAATTAATCGCTTCAGCTCGCCTTTAGCCACCCTCTCGAAGGCTTCCGCCATAATCTCGTGATGATCGCCATGAATAAACGCTGACCATTGCGATTTAACGAAACTAAGATAGCTTTTCTTGCTTTTTATCCTAGACTTGGCATCATCAAGCTCCTCAAGAAGCGTCAGAAGCTCCTCTTTTTCATCTAATGACAAGTTATTAATAGCAGATAAGTTCATTTGTTAGTAAGAACCTACTTAGCTAGTAGGAATATATGAAAAAAACAAAAACATAGGAGAGATATCCCCAGGAACTTACCAATTCCATTAGTAAGTTACTAGCTAAGTAGGTAAAAAGTGTATAAAAATCTCTAGATTGTACAATATTGAACGACTTCACAAGAAAATGCAACAAAAATTTACGCTAAATAGGGACCCTAGACCCATATATACAGATTTAGGGGGTAGGGGTATCAAAAAAAACAGCTAGCATTTTGATAGTACCCCCTTTTCTTTCGTCAAACCAGGTATATGAATGTGCATATCACTATGTATTGTATGTCAGACATGCGTGTACAAAAAAAGGGGGGTCGGGTAGCCAAAAAATATTGTTCAAACAAAGAATCCTTTTCTTGTTCGGTTAGTTTTCTCTATTAAATGGAGGGTTAGCTAACTGCTATCACTTAGCAATCTTATTTTCTCTTCTATCTCTCGCTCTATCTCTTCGGGAGTTCTCTCTTTCTTGGTCTCTACTACATCAGAAAACATTGAGACGCTTTTCCCCAACAGTTCTAGGCTTCGGATTCGTGCCGAGTCATTGCTTGCTTCTTGGCTTTCCCTGTACAAACGATCTAGAACGTAACTTTTAACCCTGAGCGAAGATGCTAGTAATCTATCCTCTTTCTTAGCTAATGCACTCTGTAAGCTTTGTGCAATCTTAGGGTCTGCTAATAGTTTCGATGCTTCGACCTCTACCCATTTGGGAATGGTCCCGTCCTTGTTCATGGTTACCTCGTAAGCTTTGCAATAGGCTTCCTTGTTGCTGGTCACTTTGCCCTTAACAATTTCATTGATGAAATTTTGTTGTTTGATTGTGAGCGGTTTATTGTCGATCACTTTGAGGTCTGGTTTATCTGTCATGGTTTTATTTTCTTCCTTTCTTCTCTTCCTGTCTTCTAGCAAAACGCTATCAAATTTTTCTTAAGAAAATATTTCTCTTTCGTGTTCCTTTTCGTGATTAATGCTGTATAGTTCTTTCTGTGGATGATGTTTTATTTACTGTGACAGATTGAGACTGCAATAGTTTTAATAAAGGGTAAACATTAAACGGTGGGCTTTCAGCCATAATCCCAAAAACGGAAAGGCGGACTAGGTCATTCTTTGACTACGTTGCGGAGACGGGTTCTAGCATGAGCGATGACGACCCGTAAGGATATTAGCGGTTCATTCTGCTTTTATCCGCTCATCCTCCTGAGTCCATGAATTAACATGCTTGAAGAGGTTCCTAATTCTGGGGACCAGAAACTCAAACTCGGAGGACGTATGAGTAATAATATTTCAAAAACTGATGTGTTAAATATGGTCGAAACTGAAAGCCTAAGAGAAATGGTTGTTCTTTATTGGTATCTCAAAGAGTTACCTCAAGATATCATTCTCGATTTGTTAGCCGATCAATTAATAATTATGTTCGATGACATGCCCGACAATGAAGTTAGGGATTGGTATGAATCTAATCTTTATCTTATCCCTGAAGTCATAGCGGTTGCGGATGCCTTTGGTATAACTCAAGAAAAATTGAATAAACTGAAGGAGTCCGCATGAAGTCTTACCCAATATGGAACACCATCAATTCTTGCATTTACAAAAGTTCTAAATCTTACGGGATAAAAGAACATGGAGAGGTCTCGACATATATCGGGACCTCTGCAAAAAATTCTCATCTATTCTTAGAAACTAAAACGACTCATCGTCAGTTAGAAAATGGCGATAGGGAATGGCGGTTTTATCTGGATGGGAAACTTGTAAAAAATGCAATCATGAAAAAAGGTAGTTATGAAATAGAATTTATTCCAACGGTGGAATCATGACGGAAAAACAATTTATGACGCTTTGCGAAAAGTATCAGTTTGACCCCGCAGACGCTTGGGAAAATGAATCTTTGAAAGAAGCTTTATTGTGGCGTGATGATGAAACGGTTGAAGAGATTCTAAAAAACGACTATTAAAAATTACAGGCTAGATTTTTCTAGCCTGTTTTTTTTGTGTCTTTTTTTTTGTTTTTTTTCTTTATTTTTTATACGTCTTTACCGATAGATTAGCGAAAGATAGTCTGTCGTGAGAGTGAGGTTAATCTTTTAACTCGGAGGTGTAATGAAATTAAAAGATGCAAAAAAATTAGTATTGGCGGGTTTGCTTACGGGAGAATCAACCATGATTGCGGGTCCTACGGGAGCGGGTAAGTCTGAGATGATTTACGAAGCTTCTAAGGAGTACGCTCTCAGGAATGATTTGAAGTTTGTTGTTGGTAAGTTAGACCCTAACGATGACGAATTCTCATTGGTAGAGAAGAGGACAGGACAATCTGAATCTACAGATTGGCAAGGTCTTCCGTACTTTACTGAAGAGGAAGGAGTTAAGTATCAAGCTTGGGCGGTCATTCGTGATCTGCCAAGGAAAGGCAAGGGAGTTTTATTCCTTGATGAACTTGGTCAGGCTCCGTTATCTGTACAGGCTATATTGTCGCAGTTGATTAATCCAAAAGAGCGAAGCATAGGCGAATATGTTTTGCCTGATGGTTGGTCAATTATTGTGGCTACGAATAGGAAGGAGGACCGTTCAGGTTCTTCGGGTATTCTTGCTCACAACATTGCGAGAGGACAGTATGCGAATGTCGATGTTGACTTTGATGATTGGTACGAATGGGCGATCAAACAGGATGATTACAATCCTTACGTTTTGTCTTATTTAGAATTGAATAGGACTGCCCTCCATGAATTTGACCCAAGGGTCATTGATGCACAACCCAATCCTAGATCATGGACTCGGTTATCTAATATTCTTAACAGCGTTGAGGATTACGATGACTATGAGTTATTTGCTAGGGTCAACGTTGGCGAGAAGGAGTCTATCGAGTTTGGAACATACATGCGATTACGTACTAAGGTTCCAAGTCTTTCTAAGATTGTTTGCGGGGATGAAACAAAACCCTCAAGCAAAGTCTTGAAGGAAGCGGGCTTGTCTTACCTAACGACAATCGGTCTTGCCGATACAGTTGCCAATAGTGACGAAGATGTTAGAGACGAATGGTTTGCTAATGCGATGACTTATGTTCAGAACATGGGTAGCCCTGAGTTTGAAATATTTTTCACTAGGCAATGTATCAAGGCAGATGCTTCATTGATGCAGACTAAAACGTTTTCAGAATTCAAGATAAGAAATTCTGAATTTGAATATTAATCTAACGGAGTAATTATGAGACTTTATAAAGTTGAAGCCCTCGATAATGAGGGAATGATTTGGGCTTACTTTGAAACCTATAAGGAAGCGAGTAAGTGTCGTTCTTCTTTTGAAGAACTAGAATACTCAAATGTTCTTCTCATGGAGGTTAAGATACCTGTTACCAAAAAGGGGATAATGCACGCTCTTTATGTCGGGAGTGTACCCGATATTACAGAGGTTTATCCCAAGGGTACTTCTAAATACTAATACTAATTTGTCTTCGAGGGGGGTCTTCGGATTCCCCTCAAAGGCTTATTCTTCGGAGGTACTAAACCTCATCCTTACCCCTTCATGGACCTTAGAAGCCACTTATGGAGGTTGAAAATAGAAAATCCAATCGGAAAATGTGTATTTTCCCTGATGATGACCCTAAAGGGTCGAAATTGGTAATACTAACTCGGAGGTTATATGTCTAATCATATAAATGAGATAAGTATTTTAGTTAATTTGACAATCAAGATTGCTTCCCTGATTAAAGTTGATAAAACTTTACGGGATGCAGTTGCTTCAGATACCAACGGTTCTGAGAGTGCTTTCAGAGTACACAAAAAGTTATGCGATTCAGAATATCTGAAACAAATGACTTCAATCAGAACGAAGGCGGGCAATGTCTTAAGACAATATTCTTTTGCTTGGGATGACCCTGAAGTTGAATCTTACGAATATGCAGACTCAAACAGTCAGTATAAAACGGGTAGGGTTCAAAGAGCGGGGTCTAGGATGGTTATTGCTTCAGTTTATGAAGAACTATTACAGCCGAAACTTGCTCAGTACAAAACTGACTTTGATAAAGCTAGGGATGCTTTTTTTAAAAGCTATCCTAGATATATCGATGAAGCGAGAACTCGATTAGGTTCTGCTTTCTATCAGGATGACTTTCCAGAAATAGAATTATTGGAACATAAATGTTTCTTTGATTTTTATGAAGAGTCTGTACCGACAATGACGACTGACCCAAGGCTTAAGATTAGCGATGATCTTAGGTCTAAGATTGAAAGAAATGCCAAGATGAAGGAGAGGAAGATTGTACGTACTGCAATAGAATCTTTTATAGGTTCGATAGTAGAACAAGGTAAGAATCTATCTGCTAATGTGAAGGCTATGAATGACAAGGAACAAAAAAAGTTTTTTAAAGTTTCTTCATTCGATGCTTTTGCAGAATCAGTTGATTTAATTCCTGAATACAATAAGTCTCTCTTCGGTAATAGGTCTGACTTAACAAGGGCTTATACTGAGATCAAAAGCTTGCTCACTTCCATTAACGATGTTTCATCTTTGAGAGGAACTAAGGACGATGCTAAAACCAAAAGGGATAACTTCGCTAAAGGTTTAGATAAGGCATTAGACCCTCTCAACGATTCTTTCTTTAATAAGTTAGGAGGTAAAGATGGAACGGACTGATGCAGAAGTTAAGATCATCAAGGGCAAAACTAAACTGATGCGAGAGCATGTAGGCTTGGCTTCCATGCTTATGCCATTGGAGTTTGTTCAAGACGATGATCAGAACACGATGGCGACTGACGGCAAGAAAATATTTTGGGCAGAAAAGTTTGTCGAAGATACGGACTTGCCAGAACTTATGGCTGTATTCATCCATGAGGTCTTGCATGTAGTTTATGAACATCCTTACAGAAGAGGAGACAGAGACCCTAAACTATGGAATGTTGCTTGCGACTATGCGATCAATAATTACATCATAGATACTTTAAGGTTATCTTTACCTCAAGGTGGTTTATACAGCTACAAGTATCGGAATATGACTGCGGAGCAAATTTATAGGATTCTTGATACGGATGATGATGCTTTTGAAGACATGATGCAAAGTGCTAAAAGCATATCTTCGGATGAATCTCTTTCGGGAGAATCTAATCAGTCTAAAAGCGGTAACAAATACGAAGACATTCCAACACAAGTTGGCGAAGTCTTAGATGCTACTGACGAAGACGGGAATCCATTGTCAAAAGATCAAATAGAGGAAGCGGTTACTGCTATCAGGCAACAGCTATCAACAGCTAATAAGGTTGAAGCATTAAACGGGACTTCTGATTTGAAAGGAGTAATAGAATCCAATTCAAGCATTAGAGTTGATTGGGTTGCTTCTATAGCGGATTGGCTTCAAGACGTTTTTAGTTATGTACATTCATACAAGAAACCGAATAAGCGTCATCTAGCTAGGGATTATTACTTGCCTTCAAAAGTACCATTGAATAATGGAGGAGAGTTAGCGGTTGCTATCGATACTTCAGGAAGCATTTGCCAAGAAGAACTTAATTACTTTGGTTCTATTCTTGAACAGATGTGCCTTGATCTAAATATTTCTACACTAAGAGTCTGCTATTGCGACACGATAGTTAGGAAGAACGAGCAAGGGGAATGGTGGGATACTTTTGATGTTCAAAACGGAGACCCTATTAACCTGATTGCTAGGGGTGGCGGAGGAACGGATTTTAATCCTCCGTTTAATCTATTCAAAGATTATTCAGACGATACCGAAAATGTCTGTGGATTTATTTATTTTACTGACGGTTACGGTTCGGTTGAAGTTGATCAAGAATTGGATATCCCTACGCTGTGGGCGATAACTGATTACTCAAGTAACACTACTGAACAATTAGAAAGTTACTTCAGATATCAGATTCCTTTTGGAGATTTTGTCTCAGTTGATATTTCACAAATTAACTAAAGTGCGATGGGGAGGGTAACACCTCCCTATCTCAACATTTCCATCAAGAGCGTATAGGAAAAATATTTTTGCGAGAAAATTTTTTTCCCCTACGATTTTGTAGGGTTAGTTAAACTTTTATACTCGGAGGTAATATGAGTAATGAAAACTATGTAGGCAAGACGAATAATGATTACGTTGTTCTTGGAAAAGAGACCAAGTATTTTGAAACTTACGTCAAAGCCGAATCTGAAGAGGAAGCATTGGAAAAAGCTACCGATATACATATCAACGAAGGTATACATGAGGTGGGCGAAGAAGGTGTTATTGGCGATGGATATACAATTCATTTAATCGATGAAGGCGGATTTTATAAATCTGAGTATGTTTATGAAGCCGATGCTTGGGATTCTGGATGGATTTTTAATAAATATCCGAAGGAGGAAGAAGATGAGTAACGAAGTCTTTAATGACAGAAGAGTTTGTGACGAATGTGATAAGGTTTTTTTGTACGCTACCGAAACAACATGTCGCATTGAAGGAGAAATTAATCCTTTAATTTGTGATGAAAATTTCGAAGGTTGTTACTGCCATGATTGCATTGATCTTTTTTATCAAGAAATGTCTGAGGAGGTTAAATATGAAAGAGATATGTGAACGTCTTCTTAATGATGTTTACGAAGCTTCTTCTAGGCTCGCAGATGAATCTGATTATGAAGAAGACCTTTTGCCTAAACTTCAGAATATAAATACGTTTATACATACTATCGGGCATTATTGGGATAATCTTCCTGAGAATGTGCAATCAGATATTATGAGCGAATTTGTTAAGCATGAAGTCTAAGAGTTATAAAACAACGGAGATTTAACTCGCTCCGAGTTGGGCGGCTCCCCTTCGGGGGGGTCGTCTTTTTTTTGGCTTTTTTTTTGTAGAAAAATTTGTTCAAAAAATTATCTTTTTTAGGAGACCGATAGATAGTCTGGATGATAGTCGTGTTCCACGTGAAACAAGCCTGTCGTGTGCATAAGTTTTACGCAAACAAATATTTTAAAACCAGGCAGTCAAGCCAGGCAACGATCTGTTGTAACGCAAAACTATTGTTCGCAAAAATATTTTTAAAACCTAGGTCGCAGGTGGAACACATTACGTTGTGTTGTGGATAACTTGTTAGCAAATTGCAAGTATATTATAATAAACATAGTTATCCTCATCGGTAACTCCTCCGAGTCTGAAAGGACACGTTAAACGGGAAGGTAATAAACTGCTTTCCCGTTTTTGTTTTGCTTTTAAAATGATTGCTTTTTGATATATAATTTTTATATGTATGCAGTTATTAGACACACCTTTGATCAAGACGTAGAAAGAAGATATCAATCAGTTGGCGAGTGGAAGCATGTTGTTTGGATATTTGAAACTGAAGCAGAAGCTGTTGAACATGCCATTAGATTACTTGATCATCCTTTACTAAAGAATGAACATAGTATGAACTATGCTATCGAAACGTTAATGACAGGTAAGTTTTATTCTATTGGTAGAGAGAGTGTTGCAATAGCCGAAGTAATGAACGCAGTTGATATAAGAGAGGTAGAAGATGGCGAATTTATTCATTAGATGTGACGATGAAACTTGGCAAATGGCACATGCTTTAGCACGCAAAGAAAGCAGAAGTTTAAACAAACAAATAGTACACATGATCAAGCAACAAGCAGAAAGGGAAGGCATAACAGTTGAACCTATTCCTGATAAACAAACAATCATTAAAGAACCTAAGACAAGTTTAGGCGATGTCATTCTGCAAGCTAATTCCGCAGATGAAGAGACTAAGAACTTGGGTTTAGAAAAGCTTGCTGAAACAATGAAACAGGAGACTCCTGACTAGAACCCCAGAAGTTTTGTAAGGCATCGCTTGTTTCTTGCACTACCGATAACTCTATCTTTTTGATTTTATTTGGATTTTTGACCATGATACGCCAGAGTATTTTTTCATGGTCTCTTGATGTAACTTCGTACAAGAACTTCTGTACAGCCAGAAGCAAAGTAGCCCTGGGCAGCAAAAAAATATTTTGTGCGAAAGTTTTTTGATCCAACGAAACTGCTGTTCCTAACGCTCCACTTTTGGATATCATTTCTAAGTATGTATTGAGTGAATTGTGTTGTTGGCTGTCGATTTGCCCTGTGGTAAATAGTCTGTCGATTATGTGCTGATCGTAGACTACCGCTCTACTAATCTTTGAGTCGTCTATTTGAGTGAACCCTACCTTGTGTCTTTTGTGTAGATAGGGATTGCCTACATCGTTTACATGCAAGTCAGATTTCAATGCTCCAATCAAAGTCTTCAATTTTCTCTCGCTCTTTGTATCTTCCGCTTTTGATATCAAAATCTAATTCTACTTTACCCATAGAACCGTGCCAAGTGTAACGTGTTTTCCAATTATGTAATTCAACACACTCGTCAGTACGGAAGACTGTCAATCCCATGTCACATTTGCTGTAAAAAGCCATTGATTTACTGATATCTACACCCGTACAAACGTTTTTCTTACCCGTCCTTTCGCTAGGTTTAGCGGGATGTGCTACAAAGAAACAACAAACTGAGTATTTTTTACACCACAACTGAATTTTTGTGAGCATATCTGAGATAGCATCGGTATCTAATCCTGTTTTTTCGTAGTGTATGAAGTTAAAAGGGTCTATTACTAGAATTCTTATACCGTATCGCATAACCGCAGAGGAAGCTTTGTCTAATATGGCATCGATGGTAGGCAGTTCGCCAGAAAAATAGTCTTGAAATAGCATGTGTTCGTTAATCCAATCTTGAGCCAAGTCTTTTTCTTCTTGAGTCATCCTGTCTTCTACACCGTTATCAAAGAACCTTTTACCTATGTACAGTTCTGCAAGCTGTGCTGAGTGTAGAGTAGGAGGTTTCTCAAATGAACAATAACAAGTTTTCCAACCGTAATCTTTAGCCACATTGACTACAACATTGTCTATCCATTGTGATTTGCCATCGCCAGGATAGCCTGTAACAACGTTTAAACTGCCTGTAGCTAGGGTAAAAATCTTATCTATTGAAGAGAAGCCTGTAGATATTCCTCTAGGCACTCCTTGATCGTAAAGTTTTTGAAAATCATCTGAGTATTGATCAATGCTGTTGAGATTATGCATTGGTATCGCTTCTGCTTTGACTATTTGTTCCACGACTGCAAGCTTGCCTTCTGCTAAAAGCAACTCGTTAGCATCTTTATGACCCTTGTAGTCAACTCGATAGCATCTTGCAATGTTTAACCTCCTAGAAAGTTCGTGTGCTAGTACGTCTCCCGCAGAATCTTTATCCGTTGCTAGTATTATTTTGTCTATGCCATCGTGAAACTTCTCTCTTTCTTCCCAGACATACTTAAATCGACCATCTTCTTTAGGGTCAACCGCATTATCTGTAATCTTAGACGGAGAACCGTTTGGTACTGAATAACAATCAACATTCAAATGACCCTCAAAAGCCGTCTTTATGCTCAAAGTATCTAGTTCCCCTTCCGTGATGATGATTGTGTTCTCCAACGTCTTTAGAGACTCGTTATGGACGTTTTTACCCCATAATTTTGAGGCGTTGCCCTCCCACCAAAACATTTTCTCTCCATTTGCTGACCGATATTTGACTGCTTGGCACTTACCGTCCTCTTCGAAAGTGAATCCGACTATAGGTTTCCCCTTCAAATCTCCATAAATTACACCGCATTTCTTAGCAACTTCTAAATCTATTCCACGTTTCTCTAGCCATTCTGCTGACTTTCCATTTTCTTTTGTCTGTGGGGGTTTTACTTCTGTTTTTTCTACTTTTTTTGGTTTAACAACTTCTACGTTCATGCTTCTCTCCTCTTTGATCGCTCCTTTTTCTGAACAATGATGACAATGATAGACAATTTTGCTCACATCAACGTTGACTGATAAGCATTTATCTTTCTTATTTTTTTTTCTTGTATGGCTACACAAGGGACATTCAATTTTGTGTTGACCTATTTGTAAATTGGCTACGTTTGCACGTAGAATTTCTTGGTTATCTTCATTCGCAAGCACAACTCCTCCTATATACTTACTATATACATACTAAATAAAATAATTAGTAATATACTAGATAGTAATTATCTACTATTAGGATTATTAATTATTTTGGTTATTTCTTCCGCTAAAAATTTACGGGAGACTATGGGGTAGGCACTTAAGGCTTGTAAAGATTCTGTAGTTTTTTTGGTATCTAAATCCAGAGACTTACATAAACTGTCAAACTCTTTGCTCAATATAAATTTTTTTGAGTCAACTGAGATATCAATATCTTTGCTAGCCAGGTCTCTTACAGTCTGTTTCAAAATTGCTGTGTTAAGCTTTCTCAAAAACGCATCTACTTCTTCGACTGTTCCCATGAAGAGAATCATAAATTATTATTTGAACATAATCAAGAAATGATTTAAACTTGATACAAACATTAAAACAAAAAGGAGAAAATGGAAATACAGAAAGGAATACCTGTTCCTAAAACTACGGGCAGACCGCCTAAGTATGATTTTGATTTAGATGAATTTAAGAAGGGAGACATGATCAAGATTGTCATTCCTAGAAACTTAATCAAACAAGAAGTGAAGATAATTAGAAATCGGGTTGCATATTACAAAAATAAAAACCCTCTAAAAAACTTTACGGTAAGGCAAATTGACGGAGGGGTAGGAATATGGCGAATAAAGTAAAAAAGATAGACAGGGTTGATAATTGGGTGCAACAAAACTATTGGAGATATCAGGCATACACGAAGATACCTCTATTGATTTTTTGCATTGTGGTCGTGATCTTGCATGAAATATACAAATAAACACAACTTACCTAGTGAAATAATTAGGGCTGTCGAAAACGATCAGTACACTAAGGGCGACTCTATTATTTCTGTGACAGGCTTGCTCAATCCGCCAAGGATTAGGATGTTGCAATCTATACACGGGCATGAGATCACATCGGATTATTCTGACGAGATATGGAAACTGTTAGGACAGGGTGTTCATGCCATATTGGAACGGGCAAATGAAAACTATGACGATACGATAACAGAACAAAGGCTGTATCAAGAGGTCAAAGGATGGCGAATATCAGGGCAGACAGACTCGCTTTCTCTCAAAGACAACACGCTAAGGGATTACAAGATTACGTCTGTATGGACTATCATCAACGCTTTGTCTGAGGGCAAATCAGAATGGAACGAACAACTCAACTCCTATGCATGGCTATACCACAAAAATACAGGTAAAACTGTTGATGGTTTAGAAATCATAGCTATTGCTAGGGATTGGAACAAAAGAGAGTTACAAAGAAGAGGGGGGGACTACCCTGAAGTAGCTATATCAATAATCAAGATACCGCTTTGGAGCCTGGACAAACAAGAAATATTTTTGCAAGAAAAGGTTTCGATCCATCAAGCCGTTGAAGCTGACTATATCTTCAAACAAGAACTGCCTTTGTGTACTGACGAAGAAAGGTGGAAGAAACCAGATACGTATAGGGTTATGAAAAAAGGTAGAAAGACTGCTATACGTGTTTTAAATACTGAAAAAGAAGCTGAAGACTACATAGCTAATCTAGCTGATAACAAATCTAATTTTATAGAATTCTCAAAAGGGGAATCGATGCGATGCAACTATTGCAACGTGTCGGATTTTTGTAGCCAATATCAATCGGAGGTAAAAAATGGCTGATTTAACATTCAAAGATGTTTGGAACAAACTGTCGAAGATAGATGTTTCTGAACACATAGAGCAGAAGATGGGCTTGTCCTATCTTTCTTGGGCTTGGGCTTGGGGTACGTTAATGGATAACTATCCAGAGGCTGAGTTTAGTTTCTACGAAGGCGAAGATAGAGTGCCTTACGTTACGCTTCCAGACGGGACTTGTGAGGTAAGATGCCGAGTATCTATCGGTAATTTACAACGTGAAATGTGGTTGCCTATCCTTTCGGGTGGCAATAAACCTATTGTCAATCCTAATGCTTTTCAAGTTAATACTTCAAAGATGAGGTGTTTGACTAAATGTTTAGCGTTTTATGGACTAGGACACTACATTTATGCGGGAGAAGACTTACCACAAGACAAAGAGCCTGAAGTAGAAGGTAAAAAGGTAGAGCCAAAGAAAAAAGCTGAACCTAAAAAAGAACCTGAAGGAGAGGGCATTGTTATCAAAGATGAAACAGAAGAAAGTTTTGATAACTTTATTGATGTTTACCTTCAAGCATTAGCAACTAAAGGTACTGTTGCAAAAGCTAGAGAATGGTATGCAACTACTAAAAACCAAGAGGTTATTTCAAAGATGGCTACTAAATTCCCTGAGAAAAAAGAGGAATTTGTAACCAAAATCAAAGAAGCAATTAAAGATTATCCACAGGAGTAAAAATGAGCGATATCGATTTTAAAGCTAGACCAAAAGCAGAGGGTGTTGTCTACCCTAATTCATATAAAGACAATCCTAAGAAACCTGATTTTACAGGCACCGTGAAATTCGATGTGCGATTAGTGCGAGAAATGGTTGAGTATATTAGAGAGTATAAGGAGAGAACGGGCAACGAACCTGAAGAGGGCGTTGAAATGAGAGTAGCACAATGGAGTAGAATCTCTAAAGAGAAGCAAACTCCGTACACGTACACAACGATTGAGTCTCCTATCAAGAGAAACGTTGCTCCCGCTCCAGAACCCGCTCCAGAGCCTGTTAAAAAGGCTGAGGAGACTACTTTAACTGAAGACGAGATTCCGTTCTAGGGGGAAGTTTTGGACTACATAGAGTATAAAAAACTACTAGATAGAGTTAGGGGATTGGTTGATAGAAAATTTGGGGAGATATTTTCTGATCAAGACCCTAACTTCCTTCTAGCTAAAAGTTACAAGAGTGCTTTAGAACAAGGCATTGACGACTTAGAAACAGAGATAGATGAAACTATATCGGGTCGCTTAGATGCCCTGGCTTCGGAGGAGCAATGAAAAAACATAAAGAACTTACCAAGATACAGGTGGGTATATATAAAAGCGGGTCAATGGAGGAGACCCGTTTTTACAACGGAGAGAGAGAGTTTTATTACTTAGAAACTAACAAAGATGCTGTTGACAAAAGACTCAAAGAATTAGAACAGCAATATGGTGATAGAAAAAATTTCTTGCAAAAATATTTTATAGACTAGGAGCCAGAGATGTCAGACGAACAAAAAGAAATTTGGATGCATAAGATTAGAGAGTATGCACCACGTATAAAAAATGCACACATTAGACTTTATCAAGCTGAGGCTGATGTGAAAAAAACAGAAGCTATACTTATGACTCAAGCCATGAGTAAAGGTATTAAAACTAATGCGGGACAGAAACACTTTGCTGAAGAGAGCGATCAACTGCACGAAGCCAGATTAAAGGTTGGTGTATGCAAGGGCGAACTTGAAAGTATTAAAGTGGAGTTACGTGCCTTGGATGTAGGCTTTGAACAATGGCGGACTGAAGCAGTTAATAACCGTACTGAAAGACAAAGATACGGTGCGTAAATACACTACAGATAATCTTGTGGTTACTTTTGAAACGGGAGCCTATATCACAGGAGCAACAGCACTAACACGTGGCGATACTAGAACTTGGGTAAATTCGGGATATTGGGGGGATAGCAGACTACCAACTTTATATAGGAACAATACTCCTAAAGAAATGCTGTTGCATCCCTCAGTATATATTTTGTTTCATTATGGAGTGCCTGTTTATGTTGGTCAATCAGTTAGACCTTACGTGAGAATAGATAATCACATACAACAAAAAGAAAAAATGTTTGATAGTTTTAGAGTTTTAAAGTGTGTCAAACATAAGATGAATTATTGGGAAGGATATTTGATTTATAAATTACAGCCAAAATATAACAAAGTAGGTAAACGTTTCAAAAGAGGCTGTATTTCTGAAACGGTACGAGAAGAAAGACACAATAGAAATAAACGTTGAAAGGTAGAAATCCCACAGCTAAAGAAAAGAAACACATGGATAAAGTGCAACAACTAGGTTGCATTGTCTGTCATTTGTCGGGTATGGAGGGTGTTCCCGCAGAGATTCATCACATTGAGGGCAAGACTAAACAGAACGCACACTTGAAAGTTTTACCTTTGTGTTACGAACATCACAGAATGGGTGTCAAAACGGACTTGTTTGTGAGCAGACATCCCTTTAAAAAGGAATTTGAGAAGCGTTACGGTAGCGAAAAGCTACTGTTATTCAAAGTTATGCAGTTATTAGTGGACGATGTTTAAAGAAAGTTTAGAAAACGAATTACAGAAAAGAAAAAATGCTTGGTGGGATTGGCACAAAAAGAATCCTGAAGTGTGGCAGAAGTTTGAAGAGTACACATTACAAGCTATCGCTAGCGGTAGGAAGCATTACTCGCAATGGGCTATCATAAATAGAATTAGATGGAACACAGAGATAGAGACATCGGGTGGGACATTCAAGATTAGTAACGATTACATAGCCTTTTATGCAAGGTTATTCCATGCAAGGTATCCAGAACATAATGGATTCTTCAGATTAAAACCCTTCAAAGAAGAGAAAGAAATGGCAGAGCTTGACCGCCTGGGATTCTAGCTCATCAAAAATATTTTACGCACAAAAATTTCCCAGCAGCCTCCAGCAGCTCCAAAAAAATATTTTTTGCGAAATAGTTTCTAGCTCAAAAAGTTCCCACTTGTGATATCGGAACGTTAGCGTTTTTCCTAAGTTCAGGAACAATAGCTAATCTCTTATCTCGTTCTAGTTCTAACTCTTCAAGTGCATTTCTTCTTGCAAAAGGCGATAGATCGTCTCTTCTTAACAAGGTATCTCTACGTTTTCGCCACCCTTCAAGGTATCTATCAATGGCTCTGATCTGCGATTTGACGTTCATTACACCCTGATTATTAGTTCTGTATGCAGATAATTCATCAAACCTTCTGTCTTTGCGGAGGCGGTTCATCGTCTGTACAACTGTATCAACCTCGTTTCTGAGTTCGTAGAATTGCTGTTGTAAACCACCTGAACGGTCTAGGTCTATTAATAAACGGTTCAATACAGGCACAGAACGGATGTCTGGCGGTATTAAAGGCGTTCCTGTTACTCCCCTAGTGACTGAATCAATTATGTCTAATACGTAGCCTCCTAGCGTCCCTGTGTAGCCTCTAGCAATATACTCAATCTTGATAGGAGATATGTTAAATGCTTCCCCTAATTGTCTGGCAAGTTCGTTTGTAGAGGCTCTTTGTTGCAAACCAGGCTCTAACTTAGTTTGGTAATAAGGAATGATCTCTGTATTGGTAAACGTATTTCTGTTGTTGTAGACCTCTGCTATTGGTTTTAAGGCTTGTATTCCAAATGCGGGTTCAAAGAAAGGTAGATTAGCAGAAGTGCCAAGCTGTCTTTTAATAGACACTATAGCCTCATTTATGGCTTGTCTTGATAGAGCATCTTCGCCCATAGCTACGTCAAATAAACGTTCTGGTATGGCTTTGAACAACATACCCACTTCAAAAGGTATAGGTATCTTGATGGCGGGTATACCATCGCCTAATGGGATTATCCAATTATCGTCTCTGACCTCTCGTCTAAGGTTCTTATATTCGTCTGTATCGGACACTAAAGCGTAATACATTGCGGTCAAGCCGATCAAGGCTCCACCTCTCATTAGCATAGCTTTCTGTATTTTTCTTTGTAATTCTTTAGGAGATTGACCGTCCTCTAACTTTTCTATAGCTGAATATTGACCTGACCCCGCTCTCCATAATACATCTAGACCCTGTATCCTGGCATTTAAGAAAGGTATTGCTGAGGTAATTATCCTAAATGCGGGAGAAAGTCCTCGTCTACCAAAGTTAATTATCTCTAACGCTTGAAAGGCGGCTTCAGATTGTGCTTGTGCTTCTGAGGCACCGTCCTTTTTCATCTTGTTATAAACAGACTCATAGACTGCAAGCCTAGTGGCTCCATCTGATTTAGTTGTTAAGGCTCCTAAACCGTCCCATATCTTGAAGAATAAGTTCTGCGGAGACATGCTGTTGTCTTGATTTAAACCTTTTTCTCGCATAGCTCTGTCCACAAAAGCTTTGACACTACCCTCATCATTTTGAAAGTCGTAACCACCTAGAACACCAAAACGTTCTAGCTCCTTCATGTCACCAAACATATTCTTAACAGTATCAATTATGGGAGTAAATTTTTCTCCGCCTATTCCTAACGGTGCACCCGATGTTACTGCTGCTGATAAAGTATCTCTAAGTAAGTTGACCACAACAAAACCAGGATCACGGGTTACGGTATCTCTAAGTATTCTTGCGGGGAATCCTAAAGCATTTGTTACAAAGTCCGTACTGACACCACCAATACCTCTAATCGCATGAAAGACATCTGTATCATCTAATTCAATATATTTCTTTGTGCCATCTTCAAAATAAGATATGACATCTTTACCTGTGAGTTGTGCTCTATCTGTTATCTCTCTGGCACTATCCATAGCTTCAAGATCACGCACAAGTTTACCGACACCATCGTTCTTTAATGCTGCGGTTAAAATAGATAGTGAGTTCCTTGATATAGCTTCTACAGGTCCTATCTGTAGAGGGTCTTCTGAGCCTTTAAGTTCTATTGATAAAGGGTTATTAGGTAGAACACCCGCAGCTATTCTAGGTCCGCCTAGACTTTCATCAACCATGACCCTATAGAAAGGATAATAAGAAGAATGTTTCTTCCATATCTCGGCTTGTTGTTGATCTAAAATTCCTTTTGCTTGTGCAAAATCTATTAGCCTGTTGTTCCAATTCTGATAGTTGTTATAGGCTTCAACCACTTCAGGAAAATCTTTTTCTATATTTTCTATTTGTTCTAAGTCTTGTGGGGTTGCGGGGACCTCAACTTCTCTACCGTTTTCTTGCAAGTTCTTTACACGTTTGAGAGTCGCATACATCTTAAATATACGTTCTTTATCTATAGTCGGGTCTGAATACAGAGGCATAAATATCTGTACCAAACCTCCTGTATTTTGATCGCCTTCTAAAAACGGATTAAATCTAGTGCTAATAGGTAGGTCAACTACGTTAGATAAAGCTTCTTCTCCTTGTATTGTGTCTCTTACATAACCTACGTTTAATAAACCTTGGAAGATACCTCTGGCTCTGTCTGCCATACGGATTGCAACTATAGCTGAGGTAGTCGCATCGTTATTAGCTATTCTTACGTCTTCATTTTCTTGTCCGCCTTTGATTAATTTTTTAGCTATAGGATCGTACTTATCTATGATTTGCGTTCTAAATTGATTAAAGAAAGGACGTATCTCTGTTATAGGGTCCTTGACCAAATCAATCATCCTGGCACCAAAAGATTTAGTTGGAGCAGTATAATTAGCGTCTATACGATTGGCTGTATCTTGATAAGATTCAGGTATAGTTCCCGCAGAAAACTTAGGTATGTCGTCTGGTGGTTCTGGTGCTGTTGGGTCCTCATTAAAATCTATCGCTGCTTTTAAAGCTACATCTGAGGCATTTAAATTGTATGGAGGTATCTCTCCATTAGCCATTGTTTTAGTTATCTCTTCTGCTTTATCTACAGCTTGTTGTAATTGTTTTGATTCACTTGAACCAGGAATGGCTGAATCTCTTTTACCTCTTTGCATTATTTTAAGAGAAGGACCAAATCTTTCTCCTAAAATTTCTTGACTAGGCATGTATTCTAATTGAGGTTGTATGCCTTCAAGATCAACTATGACTTCTACTTCTCTACTAGCTGCTTCTTCAATATCTGTATAACCTAAATTTTCTATCTCATTAAGTTTTTCTTGCTCGAATTCAGACTCGTATTCAGCAAAAGCTTCTTCAAAGTCTGAATCGTTCTCGTAATCCTCTCTTTGCGGTCTATCTACAAAAGGAATAAACCCACCACCAGCTTCGTAATCAGCATCGTATATTGCCTCTGATAAATCTATTTCTCTACTTCCTCTTGAATCTTCAATTAAAGATTTTACATAAGGTACGTAAGCTTTTACTCTATCTAAAGGAACTTCAAACCTATAAATTGTTTGCGGTAAAATAGCCGTATCAGTTAAATCTTTTTTTAATTGTTCAAATTCTTCACGCTCTCTAGCTTTATCTGGATTTAATATTTGTCCTCCCAACATTTCATCAAGTGCGACAGGCGATAATTCAGATCGGGCTGAATCTAATACTGCTTGGGCGTTAGAACCTAATGGAAGTTTTCTAGTTGGTACAGAAATTCTATCTAATAAATCTTCTCTTATTAAACTTGTAGAAGAAAAATCATCTAGCGGACTTTGAGATTCAGTTAATTTAAATCCTGGTGGATTATTAAGTCCTCTATATACAATAAGATTACCTCTCTTATTGGTAAATTGACTTAAAAACCAATCCATATGATTTTTTAAAACAGGATCATTAGCTATTACATTTATAAAAGGATAGTCTTCTTCTTTGAGAGGAACTTGTTTTATGTTAATAGTCCCATCAGGATTAATTACGCTTGCATCACCTATCGCTTGTCTTGACTGTTTTATATATCTACCAAAACTACTAATAAAATCTCTTGATTTTAAAGCTTGTTCAGAAGCTCTCCTAATATCTTTTATTGTCTCATCTTTTGCTGGATTTTCTGTCTTGTATAATCTTTTAGATTTATCTTCTCTTCTTTCAGAACGAGTATAATCTTCACCAGAGCTTAATTTTTTGGTCACAAGTTCTCTCATGTGAAAAGGATAAAGTCTCCCTAACCAGGTTTCACTATTTGGCAATAAATCAAACATGAAATTTTTAGTAGCTCTTAATCTATCGCCAAATTTATTAGTTTCTTTTCTATATACGGTGCCACTACCTTTCATTTTTGCAAAACTAGGAATACTTTCAGTATTTGGATTTACTGAAAATAAAGGTAATTGCTCTGTAATTTCAGTAGGTGCAGTCTCTTCTGTCGGATTAGATAAAAACTCTATCTCTCTTTTAGTTTGATTGATACGTCCCTGTAGTCTATTGAGACTATCAGTTGTCATTGTGGCACCCTCTTCTTGCTGTTCTCGCTCTAGTCTAAACAATCTATCTTCTAGTCTTGATATACGTTCACTTACAGGTATAGAGGAGTCAGTTGCAATGTTAAACGCAGGCGGAGTAGATAAAGGTCGCATACCTTCAAAACTTGTCGAGAAAGCCGTTTTAATATCGCCTTTAGCTAAGTCGGTAATTTGTGCAGCATTTTCTAAAAACTCTGAAAAAGCAGTATTTACTCTCGCTGGGATACCTAATAATTTTCTTAAAGCAGAAACAAATTTATTCCAAAGAGATTTTTTAGTTCTTTTAAACTGTATTTCCTCTAAAACTTTTTGTGTTCCTCTATGAGTTAAAGAAACTGCTAATAACTCTTGTATATTTTTAGTAGCATACTCAGCATAAAAAGGAACTCTTTCTCCTTTGCTTCTCAATTCTGTTATGTGTTCTTTTAATAATCCTCTAATTTCTTCAAGCTCATTAATTAAAACTTTTCTTCTTTTAGATTGAGCTTCATTACCTCTGAAAGAAGCTCCCATATAAGTTGGAGCGTATGCTTGAGTAGCCTGATGCACAAACTCGTGCAACATAACTTCATAATTCATACCACTACTTGTACGCAAACCATCTGGTGTTCTTGTGGATTGAGTATCTTTAATATAAACAATCTGTGATTCTTTACCTGTAATTAAACTGTTAAATGGATAATGAGAAACACCACGCCAATTCATGCTTGTGCTCCTAGTTTCAATTAACTGTGAATTCCTTTTATCTGCTATGGCAAACAACATATCAGTTTTTGTAGTTTCTTCTATCTTAGATATTTGATCTTTAAGTCTTTTAGCAATAGTTTGATAATCTTTACTAGGTACGGTGCGAATCATAAAATCTAAAACATCTGTTGATTTTTTAACGTTGTAACCCTCTTCTGCATAGGCTGCTACTGTCGGTAACTCAGATATGCCACTAGCAATTTGTCTACGCATAATTTGTAATTGCTCAGTAGATAAATCATCTATGTTTAAAAGCTTGCCCATCGGTGTCATGGGCTCAACAACAATACCTGTTATAGGATCAGTATCTGAAACTACAGGTGTAGATATATAATTCTGACCCTCAACAACAACTGTATTGCCTGTTTCTTGTGGGTCATTATCTATTTCTTCCTGTGTTCTATCGTCAGGTATTTCTACTGCTGTTTGTTCTGCCCTGGCACCTATTGGCAGTTGATCAGAATACATAAGAGTTCTTATCTCTCCTCTTGCTCTGCCACCAACTCTGCCTGTTTCTAAAGCACTAAATACTTCAGAAGCTTTACTAAATCCTGATTGCCTAAACGCTGTGCCTAAGTCTTTAAAGAATTGAACTATCTTATTGAAGATGCCATCAACCTTTTTAGGTGCAGTAGGAACTACATCCCTGTGTCTGAACAATTCTGCTATAGCTTCTTCTACATAAAACTCTTCTCTTGCTTCTGGACCTAAACCGTATCTTGGGTCTTCAGCCATACTTTTGTAGTTTCTTACGGCTCTAGTGTAAAAAGTTTCGCCAGCATCGAAAGCTCTTTTATCGACAGCTTCTGGTACTTTTCTTCTTTTAGTTTCTTTAGTTAAGAATTGATATTCAGCTTCAGTAATTAAATCTTTAAAACGTAGAGCGTGTATCATTTCATGGTCTAAGATACCTTTTATTCTTTTGCTTATTTCAGCATCGCTTAAATTACCATCAGGGTTTATAGCATTAAGGGATATAAAAATTATGTCTGTGTTTTTATCGTACTCACCACGTACACCTTTCTCTCTAACGTCAGTAGGATCAAATAAAGTCTCTCTAGTTTGTGGGTCTCTGGTTATAGTTGTGGTAGATAAAATATCATCGCTGATAATCACACCCGTTTCTCTTAAACCTCTTTTGTTAAGAATGGCTTTTGCTTCTTTAGCAAACTTGTTTACTCTGCCTTCTGATACAGCTTCAGCAAAATCTATAAATTTTTCTTCTAATGGCTTGGGAGGTATTAAACCTTCTTGTCTAACCTCTTCTTTTGCCACTAAAGCTTCAATAATATCTTCGGGTAGCTTACCCTCTTGTCTTAATCTATCGCCAAACTCTTGCGGTGTTTCTGCAAAACCCTCTGCTTTTCTAGCTATATCAAACTCGTAATTAGGATTGATTGTAAATTTGCCATCAGCAGTAGGTATTGCTCTTTGGCTATTGACCAAATCATTGAAGAATTGCTCTGCAGATTCTTTACTGCCCTGTAAAAAAGGTGGATTTAAAATAGCTATGTCATCTTTCGTAAACTCAAAGTTTCTATTTCTTGCTGCATTAACAAAGTTTTGTAAATCCTGTGGAGTATAAGTTCTTGGACGATAATCAGGAAACTTAGTTTTTACACTAAAGTCAGGTATAGATTGCAACCTGGCTAAGAATAACTCCCTGGCTCCCTTGCTTCTTGTTTTACGTATATCTTTAAAACCTGTCCATCTTTCTGAGGCAAACTGTACTGCTGGATCGTTAAAATCTAAGTCTATGTTTTTAGTTTCTGCTAAATCTTTGTACGCTTTGACAGATGTATCTATTTTTTCACCATCTCTTAAACTTTGCTGACCAGCATCTTCATTTTGTTGAAAAGCTAATTCAGATAAAGACTTTGTAAGGTTGTTAAATTCTCTATTCTTTAGAACATTTTTTGCTTCAGTCAAAGTAAAAGATGATTTTAAAGGTAATCCTTTATCGGTTAGATATTTTGTTATCAAAGGCAATCTATCGGAACGATTAGCAATCATTTCTGCGTAGGTCTTATCTCCTACAAACAGAGTGCTCTTTTCTTTTTGTAATTCAGTTCTTTGTTCGTCTTTTAAAGTAGGATCAAAGTTTAATAGAGTCTGTATATTAATCTCTGTATTGTTAGGGTCTAGAACTGTGCTTCCAAATACTTGAGCAGTAGCACTATCTTGTAATCCAAGATCAAAGTTTGCATTGGCTACTTCCGTTGCTAGTCGTTTACGTTCAAAGTTAGACTCAGTTTTGTTTTTAAATCCTACTGCTTTGCCTTCTTCTTGGAAAACTTGCAGCACAGGTTGTTCAACATTGTTCACATCAACCACACTAAACGTTTCATCTGCATTTTGTATAATTTGCAAGTTAGGAGCATCGCTTAGATTTTCTGGTAGAGGTATAGTAGGTATATTTACTACAGGTTGTTCTTGAAACTCTCTTATAACTCCAGCTTCTTGTGCCCTTCTAAACTTTTCGTCTGATAAATTCTTAGTCGCATTTGCTCTAGCGTTTTCTTCCATAGATTTAAGGCTTTCTACTGCCACACTTCTACGATTCATCGAGTTCACTACTAGATCGGCAGTACCACCTATAATGCCTCCAATAGTGAACTCTTCAAATAGACTCTCTCCTATAGGTAATTCATCACTATAAAAACCTCTAGCTACTAAGTCTTGGGCTATGCTAGCAAATACCTCTTGTCCACCTTCAGCAGCACCTGTTATGGCTGCAGATTTAAGTCTATCTGCTACACCAGGATACTTAAGAACATTCTTAGGTATTCTTCTAAATAAACTTGCTACAGGTAAAACTTCTGTAGTTCCTATGGCACCACCCATAAGTAAAGATAACTTTTCTGTTACAGCTCCTACATCTTCTCCGCCAGCTCTTGCCATATCTATACGATCAGCTTGTTGTGCTATTCCTGTTGGTACAGCTATAGCTGCGGGTACACCTAGCTGCCCTGTCAATGGACCAACAATACCTTTTTGTGCAAGCTTAAACCCTGCTGCTCCAGCACCTAAAAACGGCACAAAAGAACCAGCACCTTCTGCTAGTTTTGTTGTAAACGTATCTCTTAATTTAGGGTCGGATGCGAGCACAGATTCTGTGCGAAGATAGTCTTGAAATGCTTGTAGACCTTGTGTGGGACCAGATTCTGTTCCTGTAACTAAAGCAGATATACCTAAAGGTACATCAGTCAATAAACTCGCTGTGCCTCTAGCTACAGACTTTGGAAAATCAGTTATTCTATCTAATAAACTTACATCATTTATATCTACACCAAAATCACGCTGCACATCTGCAGCTATTTGTTCTCTTTCTGATGGAGATAAATTTGATGGTAATTCTAAAAAAGAACCATCAGGTAAGTTTATTCTTTCCATTAAGCAGTTTTTCTAAATTGTGAATAACTTGTTGTAGTATTAACAGGTAAACCTTGAGCCATAGCTAGTCTATTAATTAAGGTTGATCTAACCATATTTATTCTAGCCATTTCTTCTGTTTCACCCGCTTCAAAAGCATCTTTATAAGATTTGTTTAAAGCTTCTATTTGATCAGTTAAAGACTTAATAGGTATGTTAGAGGCTTCTGCTAAAGCTTTACCTGTTTGAGCTTGTCTTAATAAACTTTCAGCCGCAGCATCACTAGCTGCTATTTTTCCTAATTGTTTTTCTTTAGCAAAATCTCCTATACCAGAAGCTAATTCTTTTTGCGTTGCTGAACCACCTATAATTGATCCTAGCCTAACCATATCTAAACCTGACATTTTTGGCGTTTCAACATCAGATACTGATCTAGGAGTAAACTGAGGTCTTTCACCTACATCTATTTGTTGTCCTGGTGTTCCTCTAAATAAAGGATTTATAGCCGCTTGAGCTGCTAAAGCTGTGACACCTGCTCTAGCTGGACTAAATTCTCTTAAACCAGGAACAAATTTTGAAGCATCGCCTCCTGCTGCTGTAGGAGTTTTTGGCATCCCTGTAGATATAGGGTCTATTTTTTTAGGGTCTACAGGTCTTGTATATAATCTTCTTACTAAATCTCTTGGAGTTTTTGGAGAACCTATTGCTTGACCTACTCTAGTGTCTGCAAAACCCTTTAGCCCTCTACCAAGTAAACCTCTACTGCGTAATGCACCTAAACCCAATCTACCTAGTCCAGCAAGTGCAAAACCACCAGGTATAAAAAATGCTGCATCACCTAATAAATTTAAACCTCCGCCTTCTCCTGTGTATCTATTAATCAATTTACCAGGTGCATCTGCTAAAAATGATCCAAATCTTGATATGGGAGATGGTCCAGGTTTTGCTGCTTCTTGTGCTTCTAATAAAGCATCATCATATAAAGCTTGTTCAGCTAAAAATGATTGATAATCTTGAGCAAAAGAGGTGTCTCCACCAGCTTGCATTTTTCTTACAGGGGGTGCCATCTGTGGGTTGATGTTTTGGGTCGTGACGGCACCCGTATTCTGTAATTTTTGTGCGGTTTCTTCTGCTACAGACATCGTTGGCTTATTTTGCATAGCCATTTGATTTTTAAAGATATTATCCATCTTATTTCTTCTTTGTATTTCAGATAAAACTAACAAAGAAGGATATTGAGAATTAGGATTTTTAGTCATAGCAAGTAATTGTTCGTTAGGAACAAACTCTAATTCTCTAGATATTTCAACTAAACTCATATTTAACTCCTTCCGTATTCTCTCATTAACCCAGCACCCATCAATCCTGTACCGACAAGATTACTAAATAATCCAGGTTGTGATTCAAAGGTGCTAACTCTACTATCTGTAGTTAGTGGTGCACTTCCGTATAATAAATTAGATAAGAAACCTAATTGATTTTTAGCAAAGTCTCTTTGATTAATAAAGTCTTGATAACCAATATCAAGTGAAGCTTGATCAAGTGCTCTTTGTTTAGAACCTATATCTTCAAGCAATCCTATTCTTGCTAAGGCATCTTGATCTATTGCACCGCTTACATCTTCTAATCCTCTAGCTAAACCTAGTCTAGAACGAGTATCTAAATCTGCTGCTTGTAAACCTAGTCTACCAGCTCCTAAGTCTACTTGCTCTGCACCCAAACCAAGTTTACCAGCTTGTATATCTGCAAGTTGTCCACGTTGCATCAAGTCTTCTTGTCTTTGCCTAAACTGTTCTTGTAATCCAGCTTCTCTTAATCCTAATGCTCTTTCTTTGCCAAGTTGATCAACGGCTTGTCTGAAAGCTAAATCGCTACCTTTAACTTGTATGTCATCGAGTCTTTGACCTAGATTTCTTTCTCTTTCTGCTTGTAGTATTCCCTCTCTATAGCCACCTAAACCACCCGATTGAGCAGCTCTAGAGGCAATACCTTGTCCAGCAATTTCAGAGTCACGTATTGCTTCTCTCTTAGCTATGTCTACTACTCCTTGTTGATAAGGATTCATAAAAGATTGCACACCCTCTTCAAAGCCCATACGTTGATATGGTCCGACATCAAACTGTGATCTATATTGCGAAGGTCCTCGCATAAATTGACTAGCATCTATACCCGATTGGAAGTCTCTAAAATTTACATCAGAACCAGGTGTAGCTCCCATTAATAGATTACTAGCCTGATCTAACTGACCAGGAGTCCCTCTAAATGCAAAACCTCTGCCCATAGCCTGTGCAGTCGCTTCATCAGGAGAAAAATCTGCTAGTCTTTGACCACCAAACGTAGCGTAAGGTTGATTGCTTTCACCTTCGGCTCTAGCAAACAGTCTTTCTGCATACGGTTCTGCAAACTCTGGTAGTGAAGATTGTTTAACAACTTGGGTGCCTCCACCGCCACCACCGCCTTTCATAAATCTCATATTTTTTCTCCATCAAATCTAATTTCAAAAAATCTTGAAGTCTCAGACCAATTTCTTTTTTTGATCCAATTCCAAAAACCTTCTCTGCCTACGCCTTCTACGCCTTGGCAATCATTACTTTTAGCCCATCTGTACATAGTATCTAAACCCTCATCTATCCATTCATCCATATTTTTACCTGCACAATGCTCTATATGTAACATTTTTAAACCGCTAGGATATGTGTGTATATTAGTAATAACACAACCAATAATATCTAAACTATTTTCTTTAAATATTACCCACAAAGAACACTCGTTATTACCCATTCTGTATAAAATATCTATGGGTCGGACACGCCCATAACTTCTTTGACAAGATCGTTTTAGTATCTTTTCACAATCACCCCAAACCTCACTAATTAAATCTGGAGTGATTAAAGATACTTGATAATCTTTTTCTATCTGTCTTGCTGGTTCGTTCATCTAGGTAACACGTTATTATTTATTGGGCTAGCCTGTTTGGTTGTGCCTGTCTTTTCAGTTCTTACTCTGTCCATCATACCTTCAAGTTTTTTGGCACCAGCATCAGAACTTCCGTCTCCTAACATGGAAACTACATCGGCAGGCACAATAAATTCATCTTGTGAAACAGCTACAGCCTCTTGTCCTGATATAGTGCCATATATATCATCAGCCATACCGCCTCTATCACTACCTTTTATCATGCCTTCATTTTGTGCATTTGGCATAACAACATCTAGTGCTCTGTTTCTAACTATTCTAAAAGCTTCAGGTCCATATTTATCAACAAACTTGTCAATAATTGTATTATCTGAACTTTGTCCTAGTAAAAACTTAACTAATTCTGCAGTCATAGGATCATTTGAAATAGCTTCTGCTTCTTGCATAGTTATTTCTTTACTGACTAAATCTGTAGTTTCTCCTGATTGCATATAACCCATCTTATTTCTTACATCTTCAGGCAATTTTCTTAAACCAGGATTCTCCTCTGCACTAGGTAACTCTTTTAAAGATGTGTCTTTGCCTTCTTGCATATTAGTTGTTTCTACAGGTGCCATTAAACTTTGTCTAAAAGCATCAAATGGGTTAAGCACATTAGGTATACCTACGTTTGGCGAAACATACGGTGCTGGATCAGCATAACTTACACGTTGTTTTGATGGAAATCTTTGATTCAATAAAGTTTGATCAATAGTTTCATTAATAGGTATTTGATATTCACCACCAGAATCAACATACATTTGACTCTCTAATCCTGTCAAAGAACTAGCTGTAGGGTTCAAATTATTGAAGTACATCATTTCGCCTTGAAATCCAGGTCTAAATGTAGGCGGTATAGGACGAGTTGTTCTTAAAGTAGTTGGAGTTATATCCATACCTAAATCTTCGTCTTCCTCTGCTTTTTTTGCTGCTCTTTTACGAAATCCTGCAGCACCTCCTGGCGTTGGTCCTCCTTCATCAAAAGGTATAACTTCAGGAAATAATTCTCTTAATTCTTGTCTCCTTTTTTCTCTCTCTGCATCTTGATCTAAAGGTTCTTCATAACTAGATAATGCAGTACCACCAAGCACAGGCAAGTAAACACCTGGACTTGTAGCAGTTTTTCCTAGAGAACTTAACCCTGTGCCAAAATCAAAACTGCCATCTTTCATAAAAGCTTGACCAGCTCCTTTATATAAATCAGATACATTGTCAAAACTTCCCATAGGCTCTGAAAAACTTGCCATTGCTGCATCTCTTGCTCCAGGCACTACTTGTTGTTTAATAAACTCTTCATAAGCTGATGGTTGTGTTACGGAATCAAAAACAGTTTGACCCGCCTCATTAAAAGCTACGCCTCCAGGCTGACTTTCTATAAAAGCTCTAGCTGCTTCTTCCGTCATAAGTTCTGGACCTGTCATTATTGGAGTGTTAGGTTGCGGTCCTTGAAATATTATAGGTTTGCTAGTGTCAGGAAAACCCATAGATTGATCAAAACCAATAATATCACCTGGTTTTGGTCCTGCGGCAGTTATTAAATCTCCACCTGGTTTAACACCTACAACTGCTTTAGGATCAAAGACAGTTGGAGTTCTACCTGCATTTTGTAAAGCAGCAAAATCTGCTGCATTATTTGCTGTAAACACTTGTGCGTTAGGGTCTAATTTAGTAATTAAACTAGGATCACTCTTAACTAAATCTAAAGCATCACTTGTTATTGCACCTTGTCCACCCTCTATTGCTGCTGCTGCTGAATCCATTGCTGCTTTTTCTGCTCCTATTGCTCCTAGTCCTTGAAAAGCTTTACCAAAACCGTAACCTGTTAAACCAGCTACTAAACCTTTTTTAAGATCACCTGTAGCTGCAAACTGTGCTAAACCTGAGCCTAATGCTGAAGCTAATAGAGGCGATAATGCGGTTGCTCCCATTGCACTAAATAAAGCAGGACCTGCAAGCGAACCTATCATAGGTGCTGCTGCTAATAGTAGAGGTGCAAAAGCTTCAGGCTGTCCTGTTTCAGGGTTAGTTGTAATAGGCATAACTTGCTTTAATGCCTCAACCTCTATGGGGTTGACATGCATAAGCATAGAGTCGCCATATCTTCCTTTAGAAGCTATGTTATTTACTTGTTGTTGTAGGTCCATATTATTCTCCTTGAGTTTCACACCCAAAAGCATTAAAACTTAAATCACCTGAACTAGCATAAACTTTGACTAGATCAGATTCATTTAGTGTAATTCCTATGACTATAGTATCTGTGCTATTTGCAGATAAAGCCTTGTCATAAAACAAATATTGTTTGTTATCTGTTGCTGCTCCCGCTACTGATACGAGTATTCTGTAAGTTACACCGCTACCACTACGATTGCATACTGTTATCGAACTTATTGTAGTCTGTGCAAGACTTGGTACTGTGTATAAGGTTGTTAAAGTAGTTGCACTTGGAGCTAATTGTCCTAAAACTTTTAAAGAATCAGACATTACCTTTTGCTCCCATTAATAAAAATTGATGCCTCCTTATAGCTTTAGATACTATTGTATCTGATAACTCATTCAACAAACCAACATCGTTATTTAAATCTTGTACTGCTTGCTCAATAGTTCTTCTAGTAACGTATTCGTTCTGACTATCGTATTGTTGCGATGGTATCGGTAATGGTTGTGAAGTTTTACTAGACATTATTTTCTACCATCCGATCTCAAATCTAATCTTAAATCTCCTAATCTCCATCTAAAATCTCCTGTAGTATTTTCTATTCTTAATACTGTTTGTCTTGTTCTTGCTCTTGTAGAAACAAATGTAGAGCTTGCTGTTACAGAAGCTGTCTGTAAAGTAGATAAACTTTCTAAAGGATATTTTCTGCCTTTTATTGTAAAACTTACCGCATCAGAACTTACTGAAGAATCTAAAAACTGCAAATCAGGAACTAATCTAGATATAAACATTAATCTGTCTCCATCAGGTTCTAGATCAAAGTCAGCAGATTCTATATACGATGTATAAGTAGAACCGTCCGCTAAACCACCGTATTCGTGGTCGTATAGGTAATTAGTATCGCTAGTATCTAATTTACCTGTTGCAATAGGATAAGTGTAAGTAGGAGCAGGATTCCAAGCTGTTCTAGTAAAATTATCTGTTGTTGTCCCAACTGCCCAAACATTTTCTTGATAATTGTATGAAACATATCTATCTACCTCATTACTGCTAGCAGATGGATAAAACCATATAATCTCATTAAATTCAGGATTAGCTGCTGCAAATATTTTAAATCGTTGTGCAAGGTTTAGGTTGCCATATACATGCTCTAATACAGAACAAGTTAGTTTTTGCACAGAACCTTTAGCTATGTAAAATGCTCTTTCATCCATCCAATAGACTGTATCTCCTACAGATACTCCAGCATTAGGACTAACCATACCTATACCGCTAGCTATCTCATTAAATGAAAAATAAAACGGAGCTCCAACAAAACGCATAGATATAACGCTAGAGTCAGTCATAATTAAAGTTTCTTGTCTTGTTGGCACAACTCCAATTATCTCATTACCTGAAGATAACTTAACACCTCCAGAAGAATTGGTTGCTGTAGGTGTCCAATCTACTGCACTCTCTGCATCTGACCATCTTACAAATAGCGGGTCAATATCTGTTGATCCTATTGGGTTAGCTCCAAAAGCTAAAACATGACGATCCACATCAGATACTAATATAGACAAAACTTTTGTTGGACAGTTGCTTGCACCTGCTTGATCAGATGCTAATTGTGCAAATCTACCTGTATTTGCGGATGCTGTGCCTCCATCAGTTGTAGTAAAAGATGGTTTCCAAATAAATAAATCTCCACCTCTAGGTGCAAATAGCATCTCATCACCAAACGAATCCATGCTCCATAATCTTAATTGTCCTGCAAACGATAAAGGACTTGAACTACCCCATGTGCCAGAACCCCATGTGCTAGCACCCCAACCTGTACCTTGCACAAATTCATCTAATCCAGCCACTAAATGAAACTTAGCTACTGTGCTGCTTCCACCATTACCTGATTCGTCTGTAGCGTTAGCTGTAACTGCATTACCAGATGTATCTTTAGCAGATATGGTAAAAGTATTAGCATTAGGAACAGTAAGTATTCTGTACGACTGATTTAAAACATCGGCTGTAATATTGCCACCTAAACTAGCTGCAGCATAAAATGTAACCGTATCATCTACTCCAGCACCGTGTCCTGTCTCTGTAACCGTAATTGTGGAACTTCCATTAGTAGCAGCAAAAGTTGCGTCTCCTGCACCCGTTATGGCTCTTACAGGGGTAATATCATTAAAGGCATCACCCTCTTGTAAATATAAGTTAGTGTGTGTCCCTAAAAAATTATAAGAGTTTAGGTCTTTATCTTTGTGTACTGCTATCTTTCTGCAAGTACCGTTAAAAGAATTAGCTGAGTTTTTTACCCAACCACCCATCTTTTCTACATTACCTTTTCTAAATCGTACTTTGTCTCCATCAAACCAGCCTCCTTCGTTAGAGTAACTTGTACTCTCTTTATCTATTCCTGGTCTGAATTTGTATTTAACTAAAGTCATAAATTATTGTGTGCAAAATATTTTCATTATATCTTATGCCATTCTTCTCCTTGAAATAATAAAGCTTCAGCTTCTCTTCTTCTTACTAATCCATTTAAAACTTCGCCTCCAGCTTTGTTCCATCGCTTTATTTGATTAGGAGTAGAATGATAATCACCAGCATTTAAAAGCTTTAGTAAAGTAGATTTTCTTAAATTTGTTGGACCTAAGTTATAGACCCAACACACTAAAGCATCAAATTGACATTGTTCTAAAGGAACTTCAACCATGTCATTGATGTATCCTTCGTATTCTAGTAACTCTTCATTCAACATAACTTCAGCTTCTTGTTGAGTAATTTCTAAACCTTCATCAACATCTTTAGTATGTCCATAGCCTATAGTCCAAACTCCTACAGAGTCTTGATAAGCTGTTAATCTGCATCCTTCAAACTTTTTTATAAGGGCTATACCCTCTTTAGATATATGCATGTTGTCCTCCTTTTTACTTTGTAGTGACTGTTCTATAGTAGACCACAACTTCTTTAAGTTCATTTATATACCTTTTGAGTTCCTGCATATTGTATGCCATTAATTCATAATCAGGCACAGACATAGCAACAAATACTACTCTGCCCTCTTCTTTTTCTACCCTTTCTAAAAAAGTATCTATGTTCTTATCTGAAACCACATACCAATAAGGTGCTTTTAATTGTAGTTCTCTAGGTAAAATTGGCTGTGCTATCTGCCTTTCTATAGGTTTTGATATTACGTCTACTTTCTTAGGGATTAGACTGCAACTGTAAGCCATTATCAAGACTGTCAATGTTACGACTATCTTCTTGTATGCTTTCAAATACTTCTTTTGTACCATTATTTACTCTCGTTTCTATCAAACCTGGTTTAGCAGCAGCAAGTTTGCTTAGATTGTGCCGTTTAAATATGTCTAAATATCTAGACATTTCTGCTTCAATCTGTTGATTCTTGCTCTGTAATTGTAACAAACCCTCAGTCTGCAAATTAAAATCATTACGCAAGCTATCTATAGCAGCTTTTTGTTCCTGATCTCTTAATTCAAATGCTTGATTTAAACTAGATAATCTTTGATTCTGATAGTATAAAAATCCTGTTATAGACAGTAATACGACTATTACACCTAAAAAAATTTTACTCATTATTCACTCTGTTTAATAACTATTATTGATGAACTACCACCATTAACTTTTACTTCATTAGTAACACCATCTTGTTCTAGTATTACTGTATAAGAATTATTGCCATCTATAACTAAATTAGCACTAGAACTTACTTCACGTTTTAAAGTTACTGCTTGACCCGAAACAATAGTAGTTATCTGTGTTTTTTGATCTTGTCCTACAATAGTGCCTTTTATATCTATTGCAGTAGCTACCTGTTCTATTTCGCTTTCATCATCTGTTTTATCTAACTCTGTGATGATATCTAGTAAATCTTCTAAAAAGTTTACGTTTAATGCATCATAATCTAATTCTGTAAATTCTAACTCTTCTGATTCTAATTCGTCTTCTGCTAATGCGTCATACTCAAGTTCATTAAAATCTAAAACACTATCTGCTTTTTGAGTTGTTTGTTCTTCTTCTTCTTGTATTTTTTTTGGCGGAGAAACAATCAACATGTTGTCTATAAAATCCAAAGATAAATCTAATATGACAGGTTCTGATGGAGCACTTTCAAAAGTAGTTGTTGTAGTAGCCTGATAAGCTTTATTTAACACTACCTCACCTAAAGCTGTTGTAACGACTATCTCTCCAGAAGGTGTGCCATCCTCATTAGGCAAAAGAATAAAAAGACTTTCGCCTGTATCTGCCTCTACTGTAACTGTAAAGTCTGTACCTCTTATACCAACAGTTGCACTATTTGTTCTAAGAGTCATGTTTTTTTTAGGAACAGAACCTAAAAGACCTGTGGTAAATCTAGCTGTACCTTTTACAAAACTTAAAGCTAATTTAGAATTACTAGGATTAGCATCAAAAACAAACTCATCAATAACTACTTCTGAGTGTTCTGTAATCTTTATAGTGGTATCGTCAACAAAACGAATACCCATTCTGCCTTGCTCTGTTTGAGCCTTATCATAAGATTGAATACCAAAGTCTGTAACGACTTCATAACTTTGATCTCTTTCTATTTGAGCATTACCTGAAACTTCTTCTACTGCACCTATATCAGCAACTTGTGCTTGTACCTTGGTCGTTTTGGATAATGCAGAAAGTACCATTATCACCATCAGAAAAGATACGTAACCAATCATTGTCCAATGTGCTTGCCTGTGTAACATTTATTGTTCTTGAATTACCTTCATGGTCTAAATAAAAATAACCGCCTTGATAGCCATCGCCATTATAATTAATAGTGTTTGAATCTCCATCAATGTCCATGTAGTTTGTAGCTAGATCAACATCTATATCAACATCAATCGTATTACTATTACCCTGGATAATCCAATCTAAATCTAGAGTCGATGCCATAGCTGCAGTTGCTTGATCTAAAGACATATCGTTTGAGTTACCTGTTACATCAATATTTAAATTAGAAGTATCTGCTCCATAAGTATTAGTAGGATCAACTTGTATATCAAAAATATTACTATCGCCATCGAACTCAAAGAATCCTGTAAAAGAGTCTGATGTAATGTCTCCTTTGAATAAATTACTATCTCCTATTTGATTTATATCAATAGTCATAGTTGCTCCATCCAAATCTAAAGCTGTCATAGAACCTGCTACTGCAGATTGACCACCTATTAAGTTGCCCGAACCTAATTGCTCTACATCTAAATTTAAAGTTCCTCCCGCTTGGTCTATAGATATTTCATTGTCAGCCACGAATATCTGCACACTCATCAAGAGCACAGCTAGGTGTAACAATGTTGTTTTTTTTAGTTTCATCTAAACTCCAAAGATTTAATTTAATTCCTTTTTGTATTATCTTTAAAACAGCAAACTCTATAGCAGATTGTAAAGCTATTGTTACTGATTCGTTTTCAACGTTACCATTTTCTATCTCAATCAATTCTGTATCATCTTTTACAAATCTAAATACATCTCCTGTCTGTCCATGACTTAAGATAGTTTTAGTTGTTGTAACCTCTACTAATATTCGACCTGTTAAAACAGAAACTAATCGCAAGCTCAAAGTAACAGTATCTTGTCTGTATTGTCTGCTTACACCTATGCCTAATAATCTAGCTCCATTACCGCCTGATCTAACATTAGATTCATAAGCAACTATTGCACCTTCAAAAAGCATACCTGCAAACAGTAATGGTTTTAATTTCTGTTCGTCTTTAAAATCTTGCCTAGAGCTTCTAATTATCTGTCTTTCTTTAGTAAGGTTATCTAAACCAACTCTTTCTACAACAGTAAAAAATTTACCTCTACCTGCATCTTTCAACGCCTTTATTAAAAGGTTAGAAGGAGCCTGGGTAACTGCTGTAGAAAATGAAGCATAAGTGCTGTTACTTCTTCTTTGCCCTGTTTGATCTAAAAATGCAGTTGGGTATACAGCAACAATAAGTTTTTGTTTAGGCGGAAACAAATACTCTAATTCGTAATTTATTACATCGTGCAGATATGGATACTTAGATATACGAAAATTTTCTAGTTTATTTTTTGGTAAAGCTCCGCAACTAGAAAGTAAAACTATTAATAGGAAAAGTAATGACAGTAACATTACCTTCCTCATCTGTAATAGTAAGCGTAATTGTTTTATCATCTGATTCATATTCTATGGTGTTGCCCTCTAGTTCTATTGAACCTTCTTTTGATGCTTCTTCTCCAAATAAATTTTCTACAAGTTGTCTTGATAATTGAGCATAAACTCTTGACTCTAAATTTCTAATAAATCTAGCTAAAGTAGTATTTGCTTCATCTCTTTCTATTTGTTCAGCAGCAGCTTTTATCTCTTCTAGTAATGTTTTCTTTCTACTAAATTCTTGATTTTCTATAGTCAAATAATGCTGCGATGTGTTTATTCCAGAAAAGCTAGGCGATTTAAATTTAAATACCATCTCATCTGTAAAAACAAAATTTGAAAATAAAACCAAGAAAAAAACCAACAAGATTAAAAATATAATTGTGTTTAGCTGTCTCTTTTTATATTCCCACCAATCTCTCATTAGTCTTTCCTCTGATCGTCTCTATCAGCTTTCGCTATTTTATCTTTCTGTACCAATTGAGGTACCCCCAACATGGTTTTCAATAAAGTATCTTGCCTGATTATTTCATTATCTACACTTCTAACTCTGTCAATAAGAGCAACTAATATACCTTGTTGTGCATCTAGTTTTGTTTGTAACCTATCTTCCATAGCCTTCAGTTGTTCATTTACCTTATCATCTACTACATCTATTTTAGACTCCATGCCATCTATAATTCTATTAATAAGTTTCCAAACAAATATTCCAAGACCAAGAGCAGCAGCAACAGGAAATCCTAGTTCTGTTATTAGTCTTACAATATCATCCATATCTAAATATTGTCAGGATCAAATATGCCTTGATCTATAAGTTTTTGTCTATTTATTAAATGTTCTGCTTCTACGTCCTTTTTGCTCTGTCCATAATATTTAACAGCAAAACCACCGTCTACCATGCCTTGATTAATGTCTTCACCGTCACATACCACAGTACCTAAAACTCTACCAAATTTACCTCTGGAATCTTTTAGCTCTGTTCTAATTACAACTTGGTCTGCTATTTCTATAGCTTTGGATAAAAAAGCTGATGCAAGTTTACCTCTAGCCTTTTCGTCTTTATTTCTAGTTCTGCTTTCAGGAGTATCAATCCCATACAAACGCACTCTAGATTTATAAGATACAGAAAAACCTAAATCTAAAATCACATCAATGGTATCGCCATCAACAACTCTTTCTACTTTGCAACTATATTCATACATTATCTTTTTTTACCTTTGTGCAAGCCATGTCTAGCGTGCTGTTTACCTTTTCTTGTAGCCTCTCTTTTTTTTCTATTAGCTGCTGCAAGCTTTCTTCTTCCTTTTGGAGAAGATTTTAATTTGTTTATTTGAGCTTTAGGTGCGTATACTTCGCCTGTTTCAGAAGATTTTTTACCGCTAGCGGTTGTCCAATCTTGACCTGTCCAAGTTTTTAGACTTCTTTGAGTTTTCTTTAAAGGCATTTATTCTCCAAAAATAGTTATATAAGAATCTACTCTTCTAGGAGAATTTATTCTTCTGTTAATTATTTGATAGGGCATGTCGCATTGATCTAGTAAGTTCCAAAAAGACTCTCTACCTGGGTCACACATAATAAGACGTTTATTTTCTTTTATAATTTTATTTATAAATTTGATCCATAAGTCAGTATGCACATCCCAAAAACAAACATCACTAGCTAAAAAAGTTTTATAAGGCGATATATCAAATTCATCAGAGAAAATATTTTGCACACAAAACTTTGTATCTACATCCATAAGTTTACACATAAGATCGAAGTATGGTTTTACGTTTACGTCACTATCAATACCTGTTATATCTGCTCCCTTCTTTGTTAAAAAACAAGATAAGGCTCCCCAACCACAACCTAAGTCTGCTATTTTTTCTTGATTAAAGTTTATATCTGCAAATAACTCCATAAGTATTAAAGTGCTATTCCAAACTTTATTACCATGCATGTAATGCACATTAGACTTCTTTTTTAATTTTTTTATTTCAGGATGCGAAGAAGTAGGTATTTCTACGCCTTTGAAATAAATATTAGCTTTTGTAGCCGCCACCAGATGCCTTATATTTTTTTGCTAACATCTGTGCTTTTCTAGCACTCCATTGACCAGGTTTACCCCCTTTGCCACCAGCTTTGATCTGATTAAATAATTTTTTTCTTAACCCTGGTTTAGTATAGTTACCAGCTTCATTCACTCTTGATTTATTTTTTCTCATAAAAACTTGTCAACTCCTAAAGTAGTTATTAATAATCCATACAAACCCCATATTAAATATTCAATACGGGCAAATCTTTTTGATCCATCTTCCAAACGTTTATCTATATTTTCATAACGTATGGTACATTCTCTTTCATGTGAATGTATTTTTGTCATTGCTTCAGATTCTTTCATTTAGACCTCGTGTTTACCTTTTGGACATGTATTTCCGTTAATAAAAACTTTAAGTGGCATAATACATTTACAAATACTACAAGTTTTTATTGATTTATTGTAATGTTCACATACATTACATATTTGTATTTTCTTATCTCTTATAGATTTTAATTCCACTATTCAACAAAAGAAGATACAAATTTAACATCATCTAATAATCCTAAACTGCTTCTAACATATTGTGTAAAAGATTCCATATGTTTTATTTCTATTAAACCATAGCCTTCTATCAACCTATTTCTGCCTTCAAAAAACACAACTGATGGTACAACTGATGGTGCAAAAAATGGTGTGATGTCTGTTAAATAAACTTTGTACCATTTAATTTCAGAAACATTTTCAAAGGTTGTTTTTAATCTTTTTTCATTTGCTATGCAGTCTTCACAATCTTTTATAGTTAAAAGAACTGCATGTTTTTGATTTGGATTTTTAGCTAATGTTGTTTCTAAATCATCAAGTAATATTTCTGTAAACATTCAAACTCCTGTTGTTGTTGTGCCCCCATCTGTTATTGCATTATTCGTTCCCGCTTTATAACAAATTCTTACATTTACATTTGAAACAAAACCTGAAGAACATATATAGCCTAAGTATTGATAACTCATCCAACCTAAGTCACTTAAACTGTGATGTATACCTGTTTTTCCAGGCTCATCGCTTGTAGTAGAGTCTTTGTCATACAAAATTCCAGAAGTTGCAAACCCACTAGGACAAGTAGGAGGAGCTGTGTATAGTTGTGATGGTGTACTAGGCGACCAACAAGCAGAACTACTAGGAGTTTCCATAACAGCGGTATTGTTGTATAAATAAGTTTCATTAAAATTTTCTCTATACTGTGCGTATTGACCCGTGGTTAAAGTAACACCACTAATGCTATTAAGATTACTATACATAGCTTGCATTTCTGCTTCTGTTTTTTCAAAAAGCGGTATATCATCAACGCCAACCCCTGTTACCTGAACATGACACCATCTGCTTAGTTCTGGTCGATTGTTATCACCGCCGCCGCCATATCTTTTTATAGCCTGTGCATAGTCCGCACTACCGCTATTGCCTAATCTTTTTATATCGCTCATTGTTTAAGTTCTTCTATTTCTTTTTGTTGTTCTTTAATAGCTTCAACTAAAAGTCCTATCATGTGACCGTAGTCCATTGTTTTATGTTCGCCATCTGCTACCAGCTCTGGCAATACTTTTTGTACTTCATTAGCAACTAATCCAATATCTTTTCTACCTGTATCTTTCCATTTATAACTAACACCTCTTAGTTGCTGTACTTTTTCTAGTGGGTTTTCTATCGTTTGTATGTCTTCTTTCAATGCTGCATCTGATGAATAAAAGAAAGCTGCAGAAGTAACTTTTACACTAGCAGTTATTTCTCCTGCAGTACCAGAAGCACTTGTTCCTACACCCAAACTATCTATATAAGCATTTCTAAATGCCAATGAAGATGTTCCTAAATCAATTTGGGAATCCGTTACAGGAGAAATAGTGCTCTCAGTAAATTTTACTCGATCTGTGCCACCCAATCGAAAATCTATTTGGTTGTTTGTGTCTGCTGTTATGCTCGTATTTCCATCTGTATCTAAAATAAGCTCTTTAGCATCCATGTCTAAAGATGTACCAATTGTAATACCTCCACCATCAGCTATAGTCATAGCAGTATCACCATCTGTAAATTGTATAGTGGTAGTTTTTACTGAGGTTTGTGGAGTTGCTGATAAATCTAAACTTGCAAATGCATCGTATACAGCAGCACCAGAACCTGTTCCATCTGTATATACAGCTTTAGTTTTACCGTTAGCTATAGTTACATTTGCTCCAGAGCCTTGAGAAATAATTATATTTTGTGAACCGCTTGTAGCGTTTTCTATCATCCAGACTTTAGATACTGTGTTTGGTCCAAGAGTTATTGTGCAAGCTGAATCTAATGTACCTGTGTATTTCAAATACATTGATCTGCCTGGATCAGTAGACCCATCTGCTATTGTAGTGGTATGCGTATCAGCATTAGTGGTTATAGCTTCTGTGCCATAACTAAATGCTTCTGCTATCAACTCTAGATTGACATTAGTTGTATCACCCCAAGTACCTGATTGTGCACCTGTGGTTATTTCTTCTAGTCGTAAATCATTGTCATATGTACTCATATATACTCCTTATGCTACCTCTTCCCAATTTGGTGTTTGTGCATCATTTACTGATGTCCATGTAGGTGTTTGTGCATCGTTTATTTCTTGATAATTTGGTGTTTGGCTATCGTCAACCTGTCCCCAAATATTTACCGATGTTATTACTCCTGTTCCTTCTATACCTGTAGGTTCAACAACTGCTTTAGCTATTGTTGTTTCATTACCTAGTGAGCTTGTTAATTCAAATCCTGTAACAGCTATTATGTTATTTGTTATTAATGTTGGCGTTCCAAGAGCAGATGTTCCTGCATTACCTGTAACTACAACAACTGCTGTAGCAACAACAATTTCATCTCCAACATCTAAAGTAGAAGCAACTGCAGATACACCTTGTACTGCTTCTCCAATAACAACTGCATTACCTATAGCCGATGTAGAGTCAACTCCTGTTGAAGCTATATTAGCATCTGCTGCAATAGTTTCTGATCCTAAAGCAGAAGTTCCTGCACTACCTGTAGCTGCTATATTAGCTGCAGCAACTACCGTTTCGCTACCTAATGCAGAAGTACCAACTGCTCCTGTAGGTACAAACAACATGCTACCGTCTATATTGACAGAGCCTATGCCCATAGTAGCTTCTAGTCCTATACTTACACCACCACTTTCAGGTATTGCTACTGCAGAAGCTGTAACAGTTTCTGAACCTAAAGCAGATGTAGCTTCTAAGCCAGAGCCTGCAATGACACTACCAGCAGCTACTGATTCTGATCCTAAAGCACTTGTTCCAGCAGAACCTGATACTGCAAAAACAGATGCTGCCGTTACAGTTTCATTGCCTAAAGCAGAAGTACCTGCTACACCTGTTGCTTCTATTAAAACACTTACTCCACCTAGTGAAGTAAACGGAGCTTCAGCAAAGGCGGTTATACCAAACATATTAGCTCTCCGCTATTTCGTTGATGGTTTTAGTTTCGGTTTGTTTGATTTCTACAGACGCAGTAAGTTGTTGTTCAAAGACAGAGAGTGCTGCGGACACTACATCTGTTTGTCGCATGAGGTCTTGTTTCTTGACTCGTAATTCTTGTATCTGACTTAACAAGTATTTTTGTTGATCGTTAAGATCAGCTACTTCGTAGTCTTGATCGTTTATGGTGATCGTGTCTGGCATTAGCTACCTGTTTCTGGTTTTGCATCCATCATATCTTGATATGCTTTTTTAACTTCATCATTCCATGTGGCGTTTGCTATGGCTTGCACTTTAGCATCTTCACCAGATATATCTGCATCTTTCCATGTATCGCCATCTCTAACGCTAGGAACTACGCTATGCCTGTGAAAAGACCTGTTTAGTTCTACGCCATCTTCTTTTAATACAGTTGCTGTTCTAACAGATATTATCGAACTTTCGGAAACTTCAATTTTATCTACTACTATCTCTTTTGTAATTGCCATAATTTTACCTCTAATCTTCTGTGTAATACCATCCTGAAAATAACCAAGCTGTAAGTCGCCCATCACCATAGTTTCTGGTATATAAAGCTGAATTAGCAACTATTCCTGCTGCTCCATCTGTTTCGTGAAAATATACATAGGCTGGATTTACCCCTTTGTGAACATGACTTCTTAAATCATCCGTTACAACTGATCCTGTATATCCTACAGTTCCATGAACGTAAGTGTTAGAAGTTACGCTGGAAGTGGGAAAAGGCAAAGTCATTCTAAAATCATTACTGTCATTTGCAAAAGATAAAAGTAAATAACTATACCAATGAACAACATTACCTATTTTTGTGTATCTAGAACTATAGTTTGTATTTATAGTACCGCCATTAGGAAGCGTTGGTGTCCATGTGCCTTGCTCGTAATCGTTTAAGGCATTAGCTGCTGCTGTATCTGAACCAAACTTTAAACCGTCAGAGTCTATTCTTAGTCTGACTGCTCCGCCTGTCCCAATATTAAAATTATCATTAGTATGTTGATATTGAACATAACCACGATACGAAGCATCGCCAGATGTACCGTCAGCCATAAAGATAGATGACTCTCCAGAAGTGCTACCAACTATAGTCGCACTTGCATTGCCAGCTGTATTGGTAAGAACTATTCTGTCAGAAGCATTGTATGAGGTAACTCCCATGTATACAGTTTCGTTGCCTGCAACCGTAAAATGTATTTCATCATCTGTAGCTGCATCAATCTTCGTATCACCATCGGCATCGAGAATCATCTCGTTACCGTTTAAATCTATTTGTGAGTTTTTAGTTATTGCCATTATTATCCTGAATTTGCTGCTATATAGTTTTTACCTGTAGTAATCGCAGCAGTATAAGATGATTTATCTACTGAACTACCAGCGACATCTGGTTTTGTTATGCTAGTTCCATCGTAAGCTAAAACAGTTTCTAAATGAAAAACATTTCTTTGAACAACATCATTCACCTCGCTTTGAGATAATCCAGATGGTAAATACTCAGAGGATGATCCATTGGTATTTACATCATTAATTAACGTAACTGAATCAGTCGCTATTTCTAAAACTCTTTCTACTGTCATATCCATTTTAGTTACCTTTTAATTCGTTAATTTCTTTTTGTAAAGAATCACATTTTTCAGATAATTCTTGTACTGCTTTTATTAATGGATGCACAAACATTTCCTGAGATATACCCTGTATTCCAGAAGATTCTTCATGCCAACCACCAAAATCAGTTATATTATGTTTATCTAAAGCATCTTTAACTTCTTGTGCAATAAGTCCATACATTTTTTCGTCATATTCTCTAGTAGTTTTACTAGCATCATATCCAGACAAAGTCTTATCAATATTTGCTTTTGGTTTCCATTTAAAAGTTACAGGTCTTAAATCATTTATAAAATCTAAACCGCAATCTGTATTGTTTGTTATTTCTTCTTTGTATCTTTCATCAGAAACTCTAGTCCAAGAAGCATTTGTAGCATAAAAATTATAAACTCTATTATTAGAAGCATCTGAACCAAAAGTAAAAGCTACTCCACCTATACCTCTACAGTTGTGACCCAGAACATATTCATTATTTGTTCCATTATTACCACCTGTGTTGTTTCCAATATAAATGCTGTTATTTTCGGTATCATTTACTTCCCCCGCACCATCTCCAGCATCTACACCAATAAAAATATTATTGCTGCCTGTAGTATTGCTACCACCAGCGTTAAATCCAACAAATGTACAATCATCGCCTGTTGAAGCAGATATCCCAGCATCCCTACCTATTGCTGTGTTTTTTGTTCCACTAGTAAGAACTTGCAATGCACCAGCTCCAACTCCTGTGTTATGTGTATCGGTTGCTGTGGCTGCTGTTATACCACTTAAAGCTGCATAGCCAATAGCTGTATTTCTGCTGGCAGCTACAGAACCATCCATAGCAAAAACTCCTGCAACTGTATTTTGAAATCCAATTGTATTTGCTTTTAAGGCATCAAGACCAATTGCAATATTGTTTATTCCTGTTGTGTTCACACTTAGACAATCAGCACCTACAGCAGTATTACCTGTACCAGAAGTTAAGGCATTAAATACTAAACGACCAAATCCTGTGTTATTACTAGCCGAACTTAATGTGCCTGTAGTAGCATCATCACTAATCAACATACTGTTAGTAAAGTTACCTCTTGGACCTTTAAAACCTAATGTGTTCAAAGTTCCTTCTATCTCAAGATTTTGTGATGAATCTACTGATAGTGCAGCAGTCGTACCAACCGCAGAACCAACTCCGATGATTAGTTTATCTGCTGAATCATCTAGTCCTACATAGTAATCTTGAGCGTTGCCATCGAAAACTATCTTAGTATCTTCGGCTGCTCCACTACCAATGGTAAAGCCTGCTCCTGCATCAAATAATTCTACGGGTACTTTAGTATTTGCCATTAGTCTGCTGCCTCTATAGTTAATGTTCCTGCGTCAACTTGTCGTTTAACCTCGTTATAAAATCTATTGTACTCGTTAATAGGTACGCTTCTTTTTAAATTGTAGCTGTTACCGTCTTTATCAAGTTCTTTTGTTACAACATTAATAGATACCGTTTCTCCAGAAATAACATCTTTGTAATACTTAGCTGAAACTATTTCTATTGATCCCATTATAACTCCGCATCTATTTCTAAAAAATGTCCGCTTTGAAATCTAGCCCAAGCAGCGTTGCCTTGTCCAAGTGTGTTTGTGCCTATAGTAAACTCTACTCCGTAAGAAGTCCTATCAGTGAAATCTAAACTTGTGCTTGTAGAAGTTGACCCACCTGAAAAAATAGTTAGACCATCAGTAGCATCTAAAGTAACAGTTGGAGCTGGTCGTGTCTCTCCTCTAGGATAGTAAAACAATCCATAAAACAATAGGGTTGTCCACATTGTGCCGCTAAATATACCTGCATCAGAAGTTCCAGAGGCTAAATCTCCATAAGCGTATCTTTGATAATACCTGTGACAGAGTTTTTCTTTTTCTCCTCTTGATAATATCTCAAACTCAGTTGCAGTATCACCAACTTCTAATTGAACTGCTGTTATGTAAAGTTCGTTACTTGTGCTGGATACAAAATTACTTATACCTGCTGCTCTATTAGCATTAGTTATAGAAGTCCAAGTTTCACTCAAAGTACCGCCTGAATAAGTAGAACCTGCTGCTAACCAAATTTGAAAATACAAACTTAAATTAGCATCATTACCAAAAGCTCCTGTTGTGTCGGCAGGAAAGGTTAGTTCTACTTTTGACCAAGAAGAAGTAACTGAAAAACTTTTAGAAACTTGTCTAGAATTATCGGCATCGTATAGCTCAAGAATATAAGTAGCACTTCCATTGCCTTTAACCCAAAAACTAGCTGTAAGCTGTTTTGCTCCGCTAGTGCCTTTTTTAACCTGTTGTAAGTTATAGCCTTCAACTCTTTGTTGTATGGTCAAAGCCTCTCCTGCACCTAAAGAAGTGTCGGCTGTGGTGCAGTCTAATTTAAGACTCGTGGTTACATTACTTTCAGCAGGAGCGTCCTCTGTTCCTGCGGTCATTGTGAGTCTCCCTGAAGTTAAAGCTCCGTTTAAAATCCACCTATCAGCGGTAAAATAGTTTTCTGATCCTCCAAGAGTTGCTACTTGTTGAGCCCTTTGATAAATACTGTAGTCACCATTAATTAAAATATTTCGTCTGCCGAAAGCTCCAGAGCTTTCAACCATACTTGTATCTACTTTAGTTAATGCCATTATTCACTCGGTTTATTTTCTTCTTGTATCTTAGCTGCATCTTTGTAATCGCTTCTGCCTGTTACTAAAGTTACAAAATCAGCTTTGTTGCTAGGTATTGGATCAGTAAATGATTCATCATTAATTAAAGTTGTAGTCCATGTATTTTGCATGCGTTTCCAACAGTTGTTAATTTTACCAACGGCAGCGTTTTGAAACCACAAATCTATATCTACTAAATTGTCTTTCAGTATTTTTTCATCCGTATCATCTATTGTAATTTTTATTTCTATTGCCATTTTTACCTCAATATAAAAGTCCACCTCTAAAGAAAGTGTGGTTATTGTTATCGTAAATTATTGCACTTGTGGTTGCTGAAGTGTATGGATGAAATCCTACCGTATCATTAGCGTCTAACTCTGCATAAAACAAAGAACAGAATACAGAGTTAGCACTACCGCTTACCGAAAAATCATTAAAACTTGCTCTTGCATTATTAATAGTTAACCACGACTGCGAAAAAGTCCAGTTTGAATAAACAGATGCAGCAAACCAATAAGTGCCGTCTACAGGAGCAGTAAACAAACCTGTAGAAGTGTTGTAGTCTCCATTTCTATCTGTTTCAAATTCTAAATTAAAAATAACAGGATCACCAAAAGCACCTGAAGAATTAAAACCTGTTTGATTTCCGTTTCTTCTTGCTCCAAAAGCAGGTTGTAAAGGTTTAGTTACATGACCTGCGGAGTCTATTTGAAAAACAGTAGTTCCACTATTTGCAAATTGATAGCCACCACCTCTGAAATAATAAGTCCCAGTATTTGCTGGCTCTCCAAAGTACAAACTTTTACTTTGTTCAAAATTTATAACTCCTGCAACAGAAGAACTAGCTGATTTATATAACACTCTAGGATAGGAGTTTGAAGCAGTATTTTCTATTACTAAATTCATATTGCTTCCGCTACTAAAATCGCTTGTGCCACCATCTGTAGGAGCAACATCATGTTTAATCTGTAACTTACCTTGCGAGGGGTTACTTTCTCCAATTCCAACTTTCAAATTTTCATCAATAACCAAAGCGGGATTTGTACCTACAGCAGAACCTTTACCGATAATTAAATCATCAGCAGAATCATCTAGCCCAATGTAATAATCTTGTGCATTACCATCAAAAACAATCTTTGTATCTTCGGCTCCACCATCACCAATCGTAATAGTGGGTGTAGTACCTTTAAGTGTCATAGCACTATTAGTCAGAGTTAGTACCTCAGTCCCCGCTATGTCCATTCTAATGGTGTCCTCGTCAGAACTTTCTTCGACCATCACTTTGGTATCGCCATCAGCGTCTGCTAGTTGTACTGCAGAGTTAATCTGACCTACGGCTATTGATACTACTTCTATCGATACTCCGTTAGCGGGAGCAGCAGTAAAGGTTAGAACTGCATTACTGATACTGTAAGTTGCTTTTTCTTGATAAACACCGCCAACAAAGACTTGTGTGTTGTTTTCGTTAGTCGGAGCTGCCGATAGCGTAAAGGTGGTATCTGAACCATCGCCTGTAAACTCGTCTACTAAAATATTAGACGCTGCTGCGGATATATCGGTGATCGTGTGAGTTATGGCTTCTACGGCTGTACCTGTTGGCGGAGCAGTAGAAAAAGTCAGAGTTTGCCCTGATATGCTGTAAGTGTCTTTGTTTTGATAAGTACCGTCTATATAGACTTGAACTGCGTTCTCACTTGTCGGTGTAACTCCTAACGCTAGGGTTGTATCGCTGTTGTCTCCTGTCATGGTTGCTAGAACCATGTTTGATCCCTGGACATTATTTAATGCAGAGTAGATTGTAATAACTCTACCGTTAGCAGGAGCTGTAGAAAAAGTGACGGTGGTTCCTGAAACAGTATAAGTATCATGAGCTTGGAACACACCGTCTATAAATACCATAAGCTGTTGTTCGCCAGATACTGCGTTGGATATAGTGAACGTAGTGTCACTACCATCGCCTGCAAAGATATTAGTAACCAAGAAGTTACCTTCACCAACATTACCCCAAGCTGAACCTGAGTAGCCTTCAAACTTAGATGATGTGGTGTTAAATCTTAAATCTCCTGCAGCGGGTGAACTTGCTCTTTGTGCAGTTGTGCCTGTCGGCACGTTAAGAGCAGTATCAAACTCTCTAATAGTTTTACTAGCTGGTAAAGTACAGAATACATCTTTAGTACCTGCACTAAAATCAACAGCACTATCGCTATTAGTGCTAGAAAGAACAGTTGTCCTGGATAAAGTATCGGGTGAAGCATCGGTAACTGTACCAATACCTACCTCAAACTCTGCTGCTGTTTGGTGTGCAATACAGTAATAAGTAACATTACTGTTACCTACCCCAGCAACAAAAGTTTCGAAACCTGTAGCTGCACCAGCAAGATTTATCGTGCCTGTGCCTGTGCTAGTTGTGGTTTCCTTAACTCTATCGTTAAGAACAAATGCCATCTATGCGATTCTTATAATAGCGTTGGATGCGTCTGCTGTTGGAAACTGAATAGTGAAGTCTCCGTTAGTAGAGGTTTTATCTCCTCCAAATGCTAATACTGCTACTGCTGCATCACCTGAGTCACTATCGTTAAAGATTAATGCTCCGTTAGCAGTAATAGTAGCACTAGAAAATGTAGTATCTGCAAAGTCTGTGAACGCTGTTGTTCCAGAAGTTGTCGGATCAACTCTAGTTAAAGTATTACCTTTAGCAGTATATCCTGTTCCTGATACTTCATTGGAAGTAGTGTAAGCAGTTGTAGCTGCACCTAAACTCGCTGAACTTGTGTATAAAGCTAATTGAAAGGTACTACCGCCTGAGTTTAAAAAATTGTGTTTTGCTTCCATCAACTCTTTCTTGAAAGAAGTACACATCGCTTGTGAAATTGCCATTACAGCCTCCTTATAATATCAGCCATATCTCTATGACCTTGTTTATCTAATAAACCAGCTACCGTAGAACGATCACTAGCTATAGCCTGTTTTATATACATTAAAACAACCTGTTTGATTGAATCTCTAAAAGCTTCTGCTTGTGCTTTAACCATAGGGTCTGCACCTTCACTTATAGAAACCAATCTCTCAAGTATTCTTTCAGTCCAATATTCAGGACTTAAACCTTTATTCTCTGTAGTATTGACTACTACAGAACCCACATTTATATCTGTATCTACGCTTAACATTACGACCTCTGTTGTCTCAGCATACCCTCATTACGAGTATCAATAGTATTATCAGCTTCTCCAAGATTTTTTAATCTAGATATAGCTTGAAAATATCTTTTTTCATATTGCTGCATTAAATCAGCATCACCCTTCATATATGCATATCCTTCTAGCAATGATCCGTATAACAAAGCATTACTAGCATTTGTTGATAACCAGGTTGTACCGCTATCAGCTCCTGCAGTTATAGAAGCTGGTCTATAAAAATAGTGCAACTCAACTGTATAAGATTGATTTGGTGTTGGTCCTACAATAAAAGTAGTATCGTCAAAAGTTGCATAATGCTTGGGTTGTCCTGTTACCGTGCTGTCTGGATATGCCTCTCTAATAAAGTTTACATCTCTAAAATAAAGAAAAAATTGACTGCTACCAACGTGTACTGCCAATGAAAAATTATCAAGAAAATCACTAGGGGTAGACAAATACTCATTACTAGCAGTCAATGTTCCTGTTACATTCTTCCTAAAATTAGGAAGTTTTACTGATTTTAAAATTCTTTCTTCTGCTTGTTTTATTATTTGAGGAAGATCAGAAACAAAACTTGTTTCAGTATTTTCTAAATAATTTTGTATCAAACTTTTTAATTCGCTATATGTCATATTAAGGTGTGTTAGCTGTACCACCCATGCCTGAGTGATTTGTACAATAATAATAAAGGGTTGGTGCTCCAACTGCTACGGTAATTTGTGTATAAGCTCCTGAGCTACCAGGTGTTCCGTTAGTTGTTACTCCTGTAGTGTATTCAGAACCACCTCCATGAGTACCGTCTGATGTTGTAGAAAATCTTAAAGGATGTCCACTATTACTAGAGTCTGATTGATCAAATCTATAGGTGCTACCTTCATTAAGAGTTAAAGTTGGATACACCGCACTATCTATGTAGTACCTATTAGCTCCCAAATATGAAGCAACTGTAACTGTATAAACCGTATCTCCTGAAGCACTAACCGATCCTAAAGCTGAAGTACCTGCAAGACCTGTTACTGCTGCTGTGTCATCTATACCTGTTAGAGTTACTGTACCAACACTAGCAGTTCCTTCTAAACCTGTTATGTCTGTGCTAATAGAGCTAGTCTCGCCTGTAGTTATAGTGACTTGACCAACTTCATTTCGCATGACCATACCTGTGCTATTAACAGGATTGAAACCAAAATACTCTGTAGATTCTTTTTCTCCAGAGTCTATTCTAGGATCATATAAAGATACGTTATCAGAAGTTTCTATATCTCCTATTCTTAACTGCGGATGATCAACATCAAAACAATCGTAACAAACTCTAAAACCATTACGTGAATCATCTTCTATTTCGTATCTAAGCTCAGATAACTTATATGTGAATCCACATCTATCACAAATTCCTAAAGCTTTTTTTCCAGAAGAATAAGCCATTACCTATAGACGCTCATATTAGGCACAAACTTTACAGGTGCTCTTTCTCTATCAGCGTCACTTACTTCATTCCACAATTCATCGTATCTAGCTTTAATCATCGGAACCTTATTTAAAGCTTCGTTGTTTTTACATGCTATGTTGTATGCTAAAGCATAAGTTAAACAAGGCAAATACCTGGCAGGAACATCAGGATTAATATCTGCATTTGCTCCAGCGTCTTCTATTCTTTTAATGTAATCGTAAACTAAGGTATAAGTTTGTTGGGAATCAGGTGTAGACCAGACAACTATGTTCATGCTTGAAGTGCCTTTATCTACAAAATATTGAGTTGGTTTTGATTGGGTAAGTTTTTTTGCTTGATGATTGTATTCTGTTCTAGATATACGTCTTAATCTTTGATCAAATTGTTTTTCTGTGTCTGCTGCATCTGTTCTTATAAAAGCATCCACTATCTCTAGAGCAGAAGATTCTGCAGCATACGTATTAGTTCCTGCCGTCAATGCAGTTGTAGCTTGTTCTATTTTCCATAGATTCAAACCTTTATTTTGCCATTCTAAAAAGATTAAATTTAAAGCTCTTTTAGCAGAATTGTATTCACCACCTGACATCATAGATAAACCACAAAGATCATAGGCTTCTTCCATGATCTCTGTTAAGTCTAAATTAAAAGTTGTAGTGCCACTTGTAGCCATTATTTACTCCTTTTATGTTTTCTTCTAATAGCCTCTTTACCAGATTTAGCTATTTTAGCTTGTTCGTTTTTACCAGCTACCTTTGCTCTTTGTTCTAATACGGTAAGTATTTGTATCTTTCTTGCAAAAGGTTTATTAATTCTTTTTACTTTAGCAACCGTAGCCCTTGCATCTGCAGGCGTTGCATACTTAATACTAACGGTATCTTTAGGATTTTCGTCAGTATAAAGTCTTCTATCAGAGCCTTTAGGTTTTTTACCTGTTCCTACCTTTGGGTCTCTTTTTCTTTTCACTATTATTTAATTTTTTTTTAGAAGCAGGTGCTTTCTTAGTCATATTTTTAAAGTTTGCCCTGGACATTACCATTTTACTTTATGACTCCAATATCTTGCACTTAACTTACTAGGACTAGCATCTTGTGCATTGTGCCTAGCATAATAAGATTTTCTCCTGGCTTTGTCCTTCTTTGATTTAGGATTTTTGCCAGCTCCTCTTACTCCTTGTTGTCCAAATCTAATAGTCTTAACTTTGTCGCCATCTTTAGCAACAACAACGTGTGACTTTTTAGGATGGTTAGGGGTACGTTTTGGCTTGTTATAACCGCTAACGCCTGCCCTAGCCAGCCTTGGGTCTTTCTTAGATTTCTTTTGGCGAGACACTATTTAGTCTTACCGCCTCCAAACATTCTTTTAACGTAATCTTGAAACATCTCAGTTTTCATACCACCTTTCATTTTACGCATTTCAGCTTTCTTGCCAGCACCTTTTTTCTGTACTTTAGCTTTCTTGCCACCACGCATCATGGTAGTTTTTTTAACTTTAGATTTGTTTCCGCCCATCATTTTTTTGACTTTAGCTTTCTTGCCGCCTCTCATCATGGACATTTTTTTTACTTTGGATTTTTTTTCTCCAGCCATTTTTGTTTTCTCCTACTCACAAGTGAGTGAAAATCGTCATTGAAATAATTCTCATAGTAACCTTTAGTTCTAATACTATCAGAAGCCTTTATTAAAACATCCAATCTCTGCACAAAAATTTGATAATAATCTTCATCAGAAATAGGATTGTAATCAGTTTGATCTACAGCGTGTGATATCTCTGTGTCAGGATGTGAACCCATGACCCATAGATTCATCGGTACTGCGTAATCGTTAAGAATATCTATTCTCTTTTCGACCTCTTCTATTGATACATCTTCGTAGTCTGTAGCACAATAAATGATTACATCATACGTATCGTCAAAAGATTCAATCAAAGTTAATAAATCTTCCCATAAACCTCCCAAGCCTAAAATACATTTCACTCTATCTTTAGTCCATGAGTTATTAGCAAATGGACATGCTGGTAAATTGTTATGTTTTTTACTTGGTTTTTCTAATACTTCACGGCTCCATTCTCTAATTTCTTTAGACAACAGAGCTTCATTAAGCATTATTTTTTCTTAGTTTTTTTCTTAGCCTTTTTCTTAGGAGCTTTCCCCCCAACATAAGCTTCGTTTATGTCTGGTGTAGACGGATCATCAGCCACGTAGTGACCTTTATTGTCCCTGGCTCTGACACCGTTTAGTTCATCTGCCTTTCTTTGGGCATCTGCTAAATCAGAATCAGGACCAAAAACAACTTCATAAATACCGTCTTTGTTAGCTTGCAAAACATTATATCCTGCAGGAAAGTCTCCGTTAGTAGCTATTATTGCTTTAGCCATGTGTACTCCTAGTCAGAATATACTTTTACCATTTCTAAAGTTATGGAATAAGTATCTCCTGAACTGTGACCTTTTGTTGTAAATAGAATGTCGCCATTCTTCCCTGAGCCTGCGTTATTAGGTATACCGCCAAATTCTTTGAAGTCCATGTGACCGTTACTACTTTCTGCTAATTCAGCAATCAGTACATTGGTGCTAGCGTTAAAGAATAATTGCACAGACATACCTACTATGGCATGACTTATACGCATTACTCTGACTTCAGAACAAGCAGTACCAGCAGCATTAGCAGCTAAAGCAGATACGTCTACTTTAGCTACTGCTGATTCTCCTGTGCCATCGCTGACATTGGTAAACTTCATAACACAGTTACGCTCACCATCTAAGATGGTTTGACTTGTTACTGTATCAGCCATAATTTACCTCCTATTATGCGTCAGCAAATGGAGTAACTATTGTGCCTGAACCTAAAACAATGCCTTCTACAGCATATTTATTATCCGCAATAGCAGTTACTCTAACGATACTACCTGCGAGTCCACCCTTGGTAGAACCATTCATGGTAATAACGTCATTAGATGCACCTGAAATAAATACTTTACCTGAAGCATCGTCTTTACCCATGTAAACACCACCAACAAACTTATCGGTACCATCGGTTAAGATGTCCATGTCTGTAGCTGCTGTTTCTACTACAAAAGTAAAAGTAGCTCCTAAGTTATTAGTTTGATCAGGTTCATCATCTCTTGTAGGTGCAGTTGCATCGATAGTTGGTAAAGTAAATTTACCGTCAGCATCGTTACAAGTTAAAATTTTTCCTGCGTGTGCAGCCACAGTTAAAGTTGTGTCTGCGGTTAAACTGACCACATTTGCATTACCAGCAGAAATAAATCCTGCTAGTGATTGTATTGGTCCACTAAAAGTTGATTTTCCCATATTAAGTCTCCTTAATTAAATTTATCGTCTTGGGTTGTCTGCTAGGTCAGTCGATAAACAATAAAATTCCTAGAACCAGAAAAGGGGGAGCTTACGCTCCCCCATCTCTTTAGCTTGATCCAGGTGATCCAAAGATACCAAGAGGATCAGATACACCAAAGGAATATCTTTCTCTTGCTTTATATCTTACGTTACCTGTATTGAAGTCTCCGTCCATGTTAGTAGTCATTGGAGCTCTAACAAAGTGCTTCATGCCATCAGGTACATCAGTTGTGATGAAGAAAGCATTTGTGTCAGTTAAATAATGATTAACTGCAAAGCCTTCAGGAATCACACCGTTGCTTCTAATTGCATTAATGTCATTGTCAGAAGTTCCTACTCTGTACTCACTTTCGAGAAGTCTTGTAGCAACAAACTGCAGATCAGATGGAACGATCAGTTTTCTTGGTCTAGCTGCAATTTTTAGACCACGTTCATCTGTCCATTTACCAATTTGAATAACTGCATCTTCTAAAGATGTTTCATTCAAATCAGCTCCTGTAGCAGGTCTGTTTGAGTTTTTGCCACCATTTACGAGTGGGTGACCGTCACCGCCTGTCACTCCATCACCTGATGCAGTAAATAAATTTACTCCGTCACCAGATTGAAAAGAGTTAGTAAACCCGTTATTCAATGGAACTGCTGCTTTCACTTGCTTTGTGTAAGCCATAGCTCTAGCAAGTGCTTTTGTGTATCTTGCAGATAAAGAAACATAGAGGTTATCCTCCATTGCTTCTTCAGTTACTGCAAAACCCATTGCAATAGTTTCGTGAGTATAACGAGCTACAAAAGATTCTTGTGCTGTATCGTAACTGATAGCCGCACCTTCATCTTTCACAGGAGCTGCACCAAATCCTGATAACTTCAACTCTTCTTCGAAACTTCTTTCAGAGTTTTCTGTTACATAGACTTGCTCATGCTCATTTTCGTAAGTGTTGTACTCCTCACCAAATAAAGCGTTTAAACCAGGAAGAAGCTGCTTAAGCTCATTCGCTCTTGAAATAGCTGCCATATTATCCTCCTTAGCCTATACCTGTTGTGTTCAATAATTGATGTCCAACGTTGAACATCACCAAAACGTCTGTAAAGCCATCACCAATAGCACTATCAGGACCATCAACAAAGTCAATGATCTTCAATGGTAGTGTATTAGTAGTATTAGCTGTACTTCCGTCAATCGCATTTCTGCTTCTGCCAATGCTAGTTGATCCTGCAGTTTGCACAACAGCTACATTCTTGCCAAGATCGTCTTGACTAAGAGATTCGTCTGATTGCATTTGCATAACTAGAAAAGGGTCAGAAGCTACATACGCAACTATATCATCCGCAGCCGTAGAAGCTGGATAATGTAAGCTGTTTGTAAATTGTCCTGTAGTAGGGTCAGTATACGCACAACCTAAAAACACTCCAATAGGAGTCAAGGAAGTAGTTCCTGTGTCCTTTTGAATAGTAGTGTTAGGATTGTTGTCTGCCCACTTAACAAAGTCACCGTAAAAAATAGATGTACCAAAATTGTTAGCTATTTTGTAGTGAGTAATCTTTGCGTTGTAAGCACATGATACTAAAGACCCAACAGGTTCAGCACCCATAGGTGTTGCTGATGAAGCCATAAAATACCTCGATTATTAAAAGTTAAACTAAAGACTAGGAATCTCTACCAAATGTAGTTTTAGATTTTCTTTCAAATACTTGTTTGGTAGCCATTCTGTTGTCTTGATCCTTAAAGTAAGCATTATCTACAGAATCCATTTGAGTTTGTGCCATGCTTCTAAAGTGTTCATCTCTAGCTGCGGCTTTCTCAGCAGGCATTTTGCAGAGTAGCTGTCCACCTATCTCTATGTGTCCTTTCTCCGCCCATTCAGATTTATAGTCCATCATGTGAACGTGTAGTTCAGGATGGTCCTCTGATCTGCATGGTTCCCAACCTTCTCTGAATTTTTTAGAAACATTAGGATTATCTGCTTTACCCAGCAAACTTGTTCTAATGTAACGAAAAACCCAACCAGGTTGAGGATTAGGACTCGGTAGGTTAGAAGGATTTTCCCAACTTTCAACTCGTTGAGTAACCTCTCGGTTATCTTCCGTTCTAGCGGTACGCACTTGATCTTCTGTATTTTCGATCTCTTTATTATCTTCTGTCATTAAGACTCCTGTAATAGTTGTTTTGCGTATTGCTCAGGCGTTATACCAAGTTGACGTGCTAACTTAACTTGCGTCTGAGTCAATCGTACTGAGCGAGAATTTTGATTACCTGTTGTTCTCGTAACAGGTGCCACAACATTTGAGGGTTGTGGTTTTTCCTCTGGAGTTTCAACTTGCACATTATCTTGTGGTTGAACTCCATAAAAATCTGGAAACTCTTTTCTCATAGAATTATCTATTTCTTCATAGTATCTAGGAGATGCTGGATCAACACCACCAGCTTGTAATTGTTTATCTTTATACAAAGCATAAGCAGTCATTTCTTGATGTTGCGGGGTATCTCCCATAAACCAAGAGTTCTTAGCTACCCAATCTTTAGTAGCTGTATCAACCTCTGGTATCTCTGGTTGAGGTTGTTGCATAACTGCATTTTCTTGTAATGCTTGAGCGTATTGCGGTGCACTTGTTTCAGCAACTGATGCTTTAGCTAGTTCAGCTTGAGCAGCAGCCATAGCTTCTGCATCACCATCATCGTATGCTTTCTTAAACTTTTCCGTTGCACTTTGTTTAGCAAATTGTGCATTAGCCACAGCTTGCTCATTCAATACTTCCGACCCTTGACTGACGAGTTGCTGTAATCTTTGATTATCTGTAAGTAAAGTCTTTAAACGCTTAGTAGCTTCTTCTGCTTGTTTTTGTGCACTTTCTTTAGCTCTGCGTTCTTCGTGATACTCGTATTTGAGTTTGTTTATTCTGTCGCCAGCTCTTTTGCTGTAGTCTGTAATCTCTGCATCAACTGTATCATCATCCACAGGAGCAGGTTCTTCAGTCTCGACCTTTGGTGGTCGTCTGTCTTCTTCTGGAGTATCGTCTACAACTTCTACCTCTAAATTATCAGTATTGGTAGCTTCTTTAGTTATTTCAGTTTTTACTCCAAAAAATTTATCTTCTTCTGATTGCGGTTGTATATTGCCTGCCGCATCAGATGTAAATTCAGTTTCTATATTCAAGTTGTCACTCATGCTCTAACTACTCCCGTAGGGTCTTCTACTACTGCTTCCACAGTATCATCGTTAATTAAGCGAAACTCTTTACCGTAAATTTTCATGCGAGTTCCTGAATAAGGTCTAAACACCACCCAATCTCCTTCTTGACACCAGGGACCGCTAGGAAATCTATTTTTATCTTGATAAGCATCAGGACCTAATTTAAGAACGTAACCACACATATTGCTAACTTCTTCGTCTTTGATAGTTTGTGTAGCTTTAATAATGCCGCCATCAGTTTTTTCTTCTGCTTCGGGCATAGCAACAAGAACTTTCCACCCTAGAGGATCAGGCAACTGACTTTTAATTTCTTCTTCAGTTTCTGGTTTATCTATTGCTTCTATTTCTATTTCTTGTTTACTCATAATGTTGCACGACTTAAGGAGCCGAGTTCCTATTCACGCTGATGTTGATCTATCCAATCTAACATTTCACGTTCTGCAAGGGCTAATCCCTCGATAACGCCACTAATTTTTTTATATTCAGGAAAGCTATTACAATCTCCTGTAGCTAAAAAATCAGCTTTGTCGTTCATCATATCCCTAAGCCTCTTCTTCAGAAACTCTGAAAGTGATAGCTCTTGGATATCATTTATCATTCGTATCTATATCTTTAGCGATTTGGATACCAATGTCAAGTCCTTTTTCGTAATCTTCACGTGCTTGCTTTTCGCTTTCACGTTCTGCTTCTAGCAAATCGCTAGCAATCTTCTGTCCAAGTTCAGCACCCGCTAACTCTCTTTGGGTAGCTAATCTTTCTTTCTCTATCTCAATTTGTTCTGCCTGTCTTTGAGCATTAAGATTTATTCTTGCAGTATCTGCTATAGCTTTACGTTGTACGTCAGCTTTCTTAATTTCTATCTCAGCAGCTTTCTGTTGAATCAATGGGTCTTGCATTTGTTCAGCAATTCTTTGTTGCTGTGCATCTCTTCTAGCAGAATCCGATACTCTGGTAGCAGCTTCAGCCACTAATTCAGAGATACGTTTCTCAACATCTGGTGGTAAAGGTTGTCCCATTGGTGGTAGTTCTACACCTAGTTCAGCTTCAACTTCTTTTCTAAACTTCATAGTCAGATGATCATTTACATAAGCAGAAGCAGCAGCAGATATCTGAGCCGCATTTGGCGATTTTTCTAGGAGAGAAATAACTTCTGGATTATCTTGTGCTGCTCCTACCGTTTGTATATGTGCATCGTGGTCTTGGAAATCGTATGCCTTAACAGGAATGTTGTTTATTAAGTTTTGTACTGCAGATACAGGATCAACAGGCGGTATCTCTTTGTTAGCAGGTATTATGTTCTCTGCATTAGGGATACCCAATACTTCGAGCATTTGCCTGTGTAATTGTTTCATATCGTACATCTGAGGTGCAGATGCTGCTAACTGTAAAGCAGATTGATACTGCATTATCCTTTGTGCCATTGTTGATGCATTAGGATCAGATGTAGGTAGTACGTCTATTCTTTTATCAAAATCGCTGGCAGCTATGGCTTCTTCATCATCTGTTTCATAAGGATAAGAAGGATTACCAAAGTCTTGTATGATGCCAACTAATAATTCAAATTCTTTTTTCATGGCTGCGTGTAGCCTTGCTTGTACCGCAGACATAACTTTCATATTTCTTTCTATCAGAGCCAAGGTTGTTCCAACAGGTGCCTGATTATTCATATCAGATATCTTCATGTCGGATATGCTGGCAAACCTTTTACCTTCTTCAACAATAGTGCCTAATAAATTATATAAAACATTAGACGGTTCTTTGTACGGTAAGAAGGTTATATTGTCTCTAATAGCACCGCCAGGAACGTCCACATCTCTAAATTCTCCAGGCATTATAGGGGTATCATCCCCTTTAATTCTTAAACCTCTAGACTTCAAACCACCAGGCAAGTTAGATAACGTACCAGCATCTACTAACTGTCTAAGAATCGAAGTAGCAGATTTAGCTAAACCACCTATCATGTGGATCAAACCAAAGCCGTAAAATCCTAAACCAGGCAAATATTGATAGTGTACAAAGTGTGTACGTCTTTTCTTCTGTGGGTCATCTTGGTAATAGTTTCTTCTAATGCTTAAAACTACACCGCTTGGATAATCCATAGTCACAACGTAAGGTAAAGCTATACCTGTACGCATACCGTTTACTTCATCTTCAAAGCCAGGCAAGTCTAAATTAACTTGCATTTCTAATAGAGTATGACGTTTATCGTACTCAGCTCCCTCCATTTCTCCTGTGAGTTCGCTGTATTTATGTTCTATATCAGAATAAGTGCTAGAAGCTTCAGGGATATCTATATCACGGTAAAAGCCACTTACCTGCATTTTTCTAATATCATTAGCAGATTCACGCATAACGTGAGTAGCACGTTCACAAGTCTCTAAATCACTTGCTCCGTAATTAACGACCACATCCTCAGACGGTACAAAAATACCGCTAGGTCTGCCTAAATTAGGATCGTAATAAACTTTTCTAAACGCAGAACCAGCTAGAGGCAAAGAAAACAACAGTTTCTCTGTCTCAGTTCTGTATTCAGTCATCTCATAGGTCAGAAGATAGTTCATATAATCTTCAACTCTATTAGCTTGTTTTTCTTTTTCTTCGGTAGCTTTACCAACAATAACTGTTTTGACAGGACCTTTTGCAGGGAATATCTCAGATATAGCTTGCGATTGGAAACGGATAACCGCCTCAGTCAACATAGGATGAAAGACCCCACAAGCTCCCGACCAGGGCTGTGTTCTTTCTTCTATCTTCAAACCAAGCTGATCTAAACCTTTAGTATAGGTTTCTTCCCAATCTTTACGAGAATCCTTATCCATCTGATAAGCAGATAGCAAGTCACTACTAATTTTATCAATCTCATCGTTATCAATAAAATCAACTAAGTTACTGTTAAAATCAACCTCACCCATCTCAGGCTGAGGATCAAAGTCTATAAGCATACCGCCATCGTCTGTCTCTATTGCAACAGACTCTGGATTCTCTATAGCAATCTGTATATCAGCACCTTCAGGTTCTTGTTCAATCAAACCCTCAATAGGTGTTGCAGGTGTTTTTTCTACTGCCATTTATCTCCTAGTAATAATCCGCCCTTCTGTGCGGTTCAAGTTCTTCTTCCTCTTCATCTGTGTACAGAGGAATAAAACCACCTTGTCTAAATCTTAACAGAGCTTGCGTACTGCTATCAACTAAATCATCGTGTTCCATATTAGGAAAACCAGCAAACTCTTCAATAACTTCTTCCGCCCATCTAGTCTCAGGACACCACACAACGCCAGAAGAAAACAAATCTGAAACTGCATTTACCCTAGATATCTTATCGTTACCACGACTAGGCGTGTATTCCTGAACAGGGATACCTGTAGCCCTTAACTCAAAGATCAAAGGCATACCCGCAGCTTTCGCTTCCACAATAAAAGCATCGGGTTTAAATTCATTGTATTTTTCCGTAGCCAAACGCTTCAGATCAGGAAACTCTAATCTATCTTTGTAAGCATCTAGCAAGATAACGTTAGGAGCCAGCATCCCATCATCGCCTTCTTTGTAGAACACACCCCACGTTGTACAAGCAGAAAAGTCCGCTCTTTGATTCTTTAAGAAAGCCGTATCCCAAGATTGAATAATAAAATCACAATCAGGCGGTTCCGTGTATTCCCAGGTACGCCACCACTCCCTTTTAACCAAAGCACCCTCTTCAGCAGTAGGGTCCTGTTGGTATTGAGCAGACCACTTAGATGACGGTAGTTCTGCTTTTAACGCTTCTAATTCTTCTAATTTCCAAAATTCTTCCCATAACGGGGTCCCAGAGGGCAATATAGCGGGTAATTCTATGACTTCCCATTCATCAGAACCACCCCGTTTTATGCTAGCATCTACAATCTGACCCGTAAGATCACGCTGATGCCAGCGAGTCATTACCACAACTATCGCTCCGTTAGGCTGTAAACGCTGTCTAGGTCCAGAGGTATACCATTCGTAGGTCTTGTTAAATACGTTAATATCGCTGCTAGCACCCTCTTGTTCAGAGTGCGGATCATCAATAATCAATAGATCAGCACCTTTACCTGTTACAGCACCGCCAACACCTATCGCAAAATACTCCCCGCCTTTGTTAGTATTCCACCTTCCCGCAGCTTTAGAGTCCGCTTGCAAAGACACATCTGTAAATATTCTCTTGTAATCTTGCGAATTAACCAGGTTTCTCACCTTTCTACCGAAACCTACCGCTAATTCTGCAGTATGAGCCGTCTGTATTATCTTCTTATCTGGATATAGCCCTAGAAACCACGCAGGGAGCAAATAAGAAGCAAACTCACTCTTGGTATGTCTAGGTGGCATATTGATAATTAATCGCTTCAGCTCGCCTTTAGCCACCCTCTCGAAGGCTTCCGCCATAATCTCGTGATGATCGCCATGAATAAACGCTGACCATTGCGATTTAACGAAACTAAGATAGCTTTTCTTGCTTTTTATCCTAGACTTGGCATCATCAAGCTCCTCAAGAAGCGTCAGAAGCTCCTCTTTTTCATCTAATGACAAGTTATTAATAGCAGATAAGTTCATTTGTTAGTAAGAACCTACTTAGCTAGTAGGAATATATGAAAAAAACAAAAACATAGGAGAGATATCCCCAGGAACTTACCAATTCCATTAGTAAGTTACTAGCTAAGTAGGTAAAAAGTGTATAAAAATCTCTAGATTGTACAATATTGAACGACTTCACAAGAAAATGCAACAAAAATTTACGCTAAATAGGGACCCTAGACCCATATATACAGATTTAGGGGGTAGGGGTATCAAAAAAAACAGCTAGCATTTTGATAGTACCCCCTTTTCTTTCGTCAAACCAGGTATATGAATGTGCATATCACTATGTATTGTATGTCAGACATGCGTGTACAAAAAAAGGGGGGTCGGGTAGCCAAAAAATATTGTTCAAACAAAGAATCCTTTTCTTGTTCGGTTAGTTTTCTCTATTAAATGGAGGGTTAGCTAACTGCTATCACTTAGCAATCTTATTTTCTCTTCTATCTCTCGCTCTATCTCTTCGGGAGTTCTCTCTTTCTTGGTCTCTACTACATCAGAAAACATTGAGACGCTTTTCCCCAACAGTTCTAGGCTTCGGATTCGTGCCGAGTCATTGCTTGCTTCTTGGCTTTCCCTGTACAAACGATCTAGAACGTAACTTTTAACCCTGAGCGAAGATGCTAGTAATCTATCCTCTTTCTTAGCTAATGCACTCTGTAAGCTTTGTGCAATCTTAGGGTCTGCTAATAGTTTCGATGCTTCGACCTCTACCCATTTGGGAATGGTCCCGTCCTTGTTCATGGTTACCTCGTAAGCTTTGCAATAGGCTTCCTTGTTGCTGGTCACTTTGCCCTTAACAATTTCATTGATGAAATTTTGTTGTTTGATTGTGAGCGGTTTATTGTCGATCACTTTGAGGTCTGGTTTATCTGTCATGGTTTTATTTTCTTCCTTTCTTCTCTTCCTGTCTTCTAGCAAAACGCTATCAAATTTTTCTTAAGAAAATATTTCTCTTTCGTGTTCCTTTTCGTGATTAATGCTGTATAGTTCTTTCTGTGGATGATGTTTTATTTACTGTGACAGATTGAGACTGCAATAGTTTTAATAAAGGGTAAACATTAAACGGTGGGCTTTCAGCCATAATCCCAAAAACGGAAAGGCGGACTAGGTCATTCTTTGACTACGTTGCGGAGACGGGTTCTAGCATGAGCGATGACGACCCGTAAGGATATTAGCGGTTCATTCTGCTTTTATCCGCTCATCCTCCTGAGTCCATGAATTAACATGCTTGAAGAGGTTCCTAATTCTGGGGACCAGAAACTCAAACTCGGAGGACGTATGAGTAATAATATTTCAAAAACTGATGTGTTAAATATGGTCGAAACTGAAAGCCTAAGAGAAATGGTTGTTCTTTATTGGTATCTCAAAGAGTTACCTCAAGATATCATTCTCGATTTGTTAGCCGATCAATTAATAATTATGTTCGATGACATGCCCGACAATGAAGTTAGGGATTGGTATGAATCTAATCTTTATCTTATCCCTGAAGTCATAGCGGTTGCGGATGCCTTTGGTATAACTCAAGAAAAATTGAATAAACTGAAGGAGTCCGCATGAAGTCTTACCCAATATGGAACACCATCAATTCTTGCATTTACAAAAGTTCTAAATCTTACGGGATAAAAGAACATGGAGAGGTCTCGACATATATCGGGACCTCTGCAAAAAATTCTCATCTATTCTTAGAAACTAAAACGACTCATCGTCAGTTAGAAAATGGCGATAGGGAATGGCGGTTTTATCTGGATGGGAAACTTGTAAAAAATGCAATCATGAAAAAAGGTAGTTATGAAATAGAATTTATTCCAACGGTGGAATCATGACGGAAAAACAATTTATGACGCTTTGCGAAAAGTATCAGTTTGACCCCGCAGACGCTTGGGAAAATGAATCTTTGAAAGAAGCTTTATTGTGGCGTGATGATGAAACGGTTGAAGAGATTCTAAAAAACGACTATTAAAAATTACAGGCTAGATTTTTCTAGCCTGTTTTTTTTGTGTCTTTTTTTTTGTTTTTTTTCTTTATTTTTTATACGTCTTTACCGATAGATTAGCGAAAGATAGTCTGTCGTGAGAGTGAGGTTAATCTTTTAACTCGGAGGTGTAATGAAATTAAAAGATGCAAAAAAATTAGTATTGGCGGGTTTGCTTACGGGAGAATCAACCATGATTGCGGGTCCTACGGGAGCGGGTAAGTCTGAGATGATTTACGAAGCTTCTAAGGAGTACGCTCTCAGGAATGATTTGAAGTTTGTTGTTGGTAAGTTAGACCCTAACGATGACGAATTCTCATTGGTAGAGAAGAGGACAGGACAATCTGAATCTACAGATTGGCAAGGTCTTCCGTACTTTACTGAAGAGGAAGGAGTTAAGTATCAAGCTTGGGCGGTCATTCGTGATCTGCCAAGGAAAGGCAAGGGAGTTTTATTCCTTGATGAACTTGGTCAGGCTCCGTTATCTGTACAGGCTATATTGTCGCAGTTGATTAATCCAAAAGAGCGAAGCATAGGCGAATATGTTTTGCCTGATGGTTGGTCAATTATTGTGGCTACGAATAGGAAGGAGGACCGTTCAGGTTCTTCGGGTATTCTTGCTCACAACATTGCGAGAGGACAGTATGCGAATGTCGATGTTGACTTTGATGATTGGTACGAATGGGCGATCAAACAGGATGATTACAATCCTTACGTTTTGTCTTATTTAGAATTGAATAGGACTGCCCTCCATGAATTTGACCCAAGGGTCATTGATGCACAACCCAATCCTAGATCATGGACTCGGTTATCTAATATTCTTAACAGCGTTGAGGATTACGATGACTATGAGTTATTTGCTAGGGTCAACGTTGGCGAGAAGGAGTCTATCGAGTTTGGAACATACATGCGATTACGTACTAAGGTTCCAAGTCTTTCTAAGATTGTTTGCGGGGATGAAACAAAACCCTCAAGCAAAGTCTTGAAGGAAGCGGGCTTGTCTTACCTAACGACAATCGGTCTTGCCGATACAGTTGCCAATAGTGACGAAGATGTTAGAGACGAATGGTTTGCTAATGCGATGACTTATGTTCAGAACATGGGTAGCCCTGAGTTTGAAATATTTTTCACTAGGCAATGTATCAAGGCAGATGCTTCATTGATGCAGACTAAAACGTTTTCAGAATTCAAGATAAGAAATTCTGAATTTGAATATTAATCTAACGGAGTAATTATGAGACTTTATAAAGTTGAAGCCCTCGATAATGAGGGAATGATTTGGGCTTACTTTGAAACCTATAAGGAAGCGAGTAAGTGTCGTTCTTCTTTTGAAGAACTAGAATACTCAAATGTTCTTCTCATGGAGGTTAAGATACCTGTTACCAAAAAGGGGATAATGCACGCTCTTTATGTCGGGAGTGTACCCGATATTACAGAGGTTTATCCCAAGGGTACTTCTAAATACTAATACTAATTTGTCTTCGAGGGGGGTCTTCGGATTCCCCTCAAAGGCTTATTCTTCGGAGGTACTAAACCTCATCCTTACCCCTTCATGGACCTTAGAAGCCACTTATGGAGGTTGAAAATAGAAAATCCAATCGGAAAATGTGTATTTTCCCTGATGATGACCCTAAAGGGTCGAAATTGGTAATACTAACTCGGAGGTTATATGTCTAATCATATAAATGAGATAAGTATTTTAGTTAATTTGACAATCAAGATTGCTTCCCTGATTAAAGTTGATAAAACTTTACGGGATGCAGTTGCTTCAGATACCAACGGTTCTGAGAGTGCTTTCAGAGTACACAAAAAGTTATGCGATTCAGAATATCTGAAACAAATGACTTCAATCAGAACGAAGGCGGGCAATGTCTTAAGACAATATTCTTTTGCTTGGGATGACCCTGAAGTTGAATCTTACGAATATGCAGACTCAAACAGTCAGTATAAAACGGGTAGGGTTCAAAGAGCGGGGTCTAGGATGGTTATTGCTTCAGTTTATGAAGAACTATTACAGCCGAAACTTGCTCAGTACAAAACTGACTTTGATAAAGCTAGGGATGCTTTTTTTAAAAGCTATCCTAGATATATCGATGAAGCGAGAACTCGATTAGGTTCTGCTTTCTATCAGGATGACTTTCCAGAAATAGAATTATTGGAACATAAATGTTTCTTTGATTTTTATGAAGAGTCTGTACCGACAATGACGACTGACCCAAGGCTTAAGATTAGCGATGATCTTAGGTCTAAGATTGAAAGAAATGCCAAGATGAAGGAGAGGAAGATTGTACGTACTGCAATAGAATCTTTTATAGGTTCGATAGTAGAACAAGGTAAGAATCTATCTGCTAATGTGAAGGCTATGAATGACAAGGAACAAAAAAAGTTTTTTAAAGTTTCTTCATTCGATGCTTTTGCAGAATCAGTTGATTTAATTCCTGAATACAATAAGTCTCTCTTCGGTAATAGGTCTGACTTAACAAGGGCTTATACTGAGATCAAAAGCTTGCTCACTTCCATTAACGATGTTTCATCTTTGAGAGGAACTAAGGACGATGCTAAAACCAAAAGGGATAACTTCGCTAAAGGTTTAGATAAGGCATTAGACCCTCTCAACGATTCTTTCTTTAATAAGTTAGGAGGTAAAGATGGAACGGACTGATGCAGAAGTTAAGATCATCAAGGGCAAAACTAAACTGATGCGAGAGCATGTAGGCTTGGCTTCCATGCTTATGCCATTGGAGTTTGTTCAAGACGATGATCAGAACACGATGGCGACTGACGGCAAGAAAATATTTTGGGCAGAAAAGTTTGTCGAAGATACGGACTTGCCAGAACTTATGGCTGTATTCATCCATGAGGTCTTGCATGTAGTTTATGAACATCCTTACAGAAGAGGAGACAGAGACCCTAAACTATGGAATGTTGCTTGCGACTATGCGATCAATAATTACATCATAGATACTTTAAGGTTATCTTTACCTCAAGGTGGTTTATACAGCTACAAGTATCGGAATATGACTGCGGAGCAAATTTATAGGATTCTTGATACGGATGATGATGCTTTTGAAGACATGATGCAAAGTGCTAAAAGCATATCTTCGGATGAATCTCTTTCGGGAGAATCTAATCAGTCTAAAAGCGGTAACAAATACGAAGACATTCCAACACAAGTTGGCGAAGTCTTAGATGCTACTGACGAAGACGGGAATCCATTGTCAAAAGATCAAATAGAGGAAGCGGTTACTGCTATCAGGCAACAGCTATCAACAGCTAATAAGGTTGAAGCATTAAACGGGACTTCTGATTTGAAAGGAGTAATAGAATCCAATTCAAGCATTAGAGTTGATTGGGTTGCTTCTATAGCGGATTGGCTTCAAGACGTTTTTAGTTATGTACATTCATACAAGAAACCGAATAAGCGTCATCTAGCTAGGGATTATTACTTGCCTTCAAAAGTACCATTGAATAATGGAGGAGAGTTAGCGGTTGCTATCGATACTTCAGGAAGCATTTGCCAAGAAGAACTTAATTACTTTGGTTCTATTCTTGAACAGATGTGCCTTGATCTAAATATTTCTACACTAAGAGTCTGCTATTGCGACACGATAGTTAGGAAGAACGAGCAAGGGGAATGGTGGGATACTTTTGATGTTCAAAACGGAGACCCTATTAACCTGATTGCTAGGGGTGGCGGAGGAACGGATTTTAATCCTCCGTTTAATCTATTCAAAGATTATTCAGACGATACCGAAAATGTCTGTGGATTTATTTATTTTACTGACGGTTACGGTTCGGTTGAAGTTGATCAAGAATTGGATATCCCTACGCTGTGGGCGATAACTGATTACTCAAGTAACACTACTGAACAATTAGAAAGTTACTTCAGATATCAGATTCCTTTTGGAGATTTTGTCTCAGTTGATATTTCACAAATTAACTAAAGTGCGATGGGGAGGGTAACACCTCCCTATCTCAACATTTCCATCAAGAGCGTATAGGAAAAATATTTTTGCGAGAAAATTTTTTTCCCCTACGATTTTGTAGGGTTAGTTAAACTTTTATACTCGGAGGTAATATGAGTAATGAAAACTATGTAGGCAAGACGAATAATGATTACGTTGTTCTTGGAAAAGAGACCAAGTATTTTGAAACTTACGTCAAAGCCGAATCTGAAGAGGAAGCATTGGAAAAAGCTACCGATATACATATCAACGAAGGTATACATGAGGTGGGCGAAGAAGGTGTTATTGGCGATGGATATACAATTCATTTAATCGATGAAGGCGGATTTTATAAATCTGAGTATGTTTATGAAGCCGATGCTTGGGATTCTGGATGGATTTTTAATAAATATCCGAAGGAGGAAGAAGATGAGTAACGAAGTCTTTAATGACAGAAGAGTTTGTGACGAATGTGATAAGGTTTTTTTGTACGCTACCGAAACAACATGTCGCATTGAAGGAGAAATTAATCCTTTAATTTGTGATGAAAATTTCGAAGGTTGTTACTGCCATGATTGCATTGATCTTTTTTATCAAGAAATGTCTGAGGAGGTTAAATATGAAAGAGATATGTGAACGTCTTCTTAATGATGTTTACGAAGCTTCTTCTAGGCTCGCAGATGAATCTGATTATGAAGAAGACCTTTTGCCTAAACTTCAGAATATAAATACGTTTATACATACTATCGGGCATTATTGGGATAATCTTCCTGAGAATGTGCAATCAGATATTATGAGCGAATTTGTTAAGCATGAAGTCTAAGAGTTATAAAACAACGGAGATTTAACTCGCTCCGAGTTGGGCGGCTCCCCTTCGGGGGGGTCGTCTTTTTTTTGGCTTTTTTTTTGTAGAAAAATTTGTTCAAAAAATTATCTTTTTTAGGAGACCGATAGATAGTCTGGATGATAGTCGTGTTCCACGTGAAACAAGCCTGTCGTGTGCATAAGTTTTACGCAAACAAATATTTTAAAACCAGGCAGTCAAGCCAGGCAACGATCTGTTGTAACGCAAAACTATTGTTCGCAAAAATATTTTTAAAACCTAGGTCGCAGGTGGAACACATTACGTTGTGTTGTGGATAACTTGTTAGCAAATTGCAAGTATATTATAATAAACATAGTTATCCTCATCGGTAACTCCTCCGAGTCTGAAAGGACACGTTAAACGGGAAGGTAATAAACTGCTTTCCCGTTTTTGTTTTGCTTTTAAAATGATTGCTTTTTGATATATAATTTTTATATGTATGCAGTTATTAGACACACCTTTGATCAAGACGTAGAAAGAAGATATCAATCAGTTGGCGAGTGGAAGCATGTTGTTTGGATATTTGAAACTGAAGCAGAAGCTGTTGAACATGCCATTAGATTACTTGATCATCCTTTACTAAAGAATGAACATAGTATGAACTATGCTATCGAAACGTTAATGACAGGTAAGTTTTATTCTATTGGTAGAGAGAGTGTTGCAATAGCCGAAGTAATGAACGCAGTTGATATAAGAGAGGTAGAAGATGGCGAATTTATTCATTAGATGTGACGATGAAACTTGGCAAATGGCACATGCTTTAGCACGCAAAGAAAGCAGAAGTTTAAACAAACAAATAGTACACATGATCAAGCAACAAGCAGAAAGGGAAGGCATAACAGTTGAACCTATTCCTGATAAACAAACAATCATTAAAGAACCTAAGACAAGTTTAGGCGATGTCATTCTGCAAGCTAATTCCGCAGATGAAGAGACTAAGAACTTGGGTTTAGAAAAGCTTGCTGAAACAATGAAACAGGAGACTCCTGACTAGAACCCCAGAAGTTTTGTAAGGCATCGCTTGTTTCTTGCACTACCGATAACTCTATCTTTTTGATTTTATTTGGATTTTTGACCATGATACGCCAGAGTATTTTTTCATGGTCTCTTGATGTAACTTCGTACAAGAACTTCTGTACAGCCAGAAGCAAAGTAGCCCTGGGCAGCAAAAAAATATTTTGTGCGAAAGTTTTTTGATCCAACGAAACTGCTGTTCCTAACGCTCCACTTTTGGATATCATTTCTAAGTATGTATTGAGTGAATTGTGTTGTTGGCTGTCGATTTGCCCTGTGGTAAATAGTCTGTCGATTATGTGCTGATCGTAGACTACCGCTCTACTAATCTTTGAGTCGTCTATTTGAGTGAACCCTACCTTGTGTCTTTTGTGTAGATAGGGATTGCCTACATCGTTTACATGCAAGTCAGATTTCAATGCTCCAATCAAAGTCTTCAATTTTCTCTCGCTCTTTGTATCTTCCGCTTTTGATATCAAAATCTAATTCTACTTTACCCATAGAACCGTGCCAAGTGTAACGTGTTTTCCAATTATGTAATTCAACACACTCGTCAGTACGGAAGACTGTCAATCCCATGTCACATTTGCTGTAAAAAGCCATTGATTTACTGATATCTACACCCGTACAAACGTTTTTCTTACCCGTCCTTTCGCTAGGTTTAGCGGGATGTGCTACAAAGAAACAACAAACTGAGTATTTTTTACACCACAACTGAATTTTTGTGAGCATATCTGAGATAGCATCGGTATCTAATCCTGTTTTTTCGTAGTGTATGAAGTTAAAAGGGTCTATTACTAGAATTCTTATACCGTATCGCATAACCGCAGAGGAAGCTTTGTCTAATATGGCATCGATGGTAGGCAGTTCGCCAGAAAAATAGTCTTGAAATAGCATGTGTTCGTTAATCCAATCTTGAGCCAAGTCTTTTTCTTCTTGAGTCATCCTGTCTTCTACACCGTTATCAAAGAACCTTTTACCTATGTACAGTTCTGCAAGCTGTGCTGAGTGTAGAGTAGGAGGTTTCTCAAATGAACAATAACAAGTTTTCCAACCGTAATCTTTAGCCACATTGACTACAACATTGTCTATCCATTGTGATTTGCCATCGCCAGGATAGCCTGTAACAACGTTTAAACTGCCTGTAGCTAGGGTAAAAATCTTATCTATTGAAGAGAAGCCTGTAGATATTCCTCTAGGCACTCCTTGATCGTAAAGTTTTTGAAAATCATCTGAGTATTGATCAATGCTGTTGAGATTATGCATTGGTATCGCTTCTGCTTTGACTATTTGTTCCACGACTGCAAGCTTGCCTTCTGCTAAAAGCAACTCGTTAGCATCTTTATGACCCTTGTAGTCAACTCGATAGCATCTTGCAATGTTTAACCTCCTAGAAAGTTCGTGTGCTAGTACGTCTCCCGCAGAATCTTTATCCGTTGCTAGTATTATTTTGTCTATGCCATCGTGAAACTTCTCTCTTTCTTCCCAGACATACTTAAATCGACCATCTTCTTTAGGGTCAACCGCATTATCTGTAATCTTAGACGGAGAACCGTTTGGTACTGAATAACAATCAACATTCAAATGACCCTCAAAAGCCGTCTTTATGCTCAAAGTATCTAGTTCCCCTTCCGTGATGATGATTGTGTTCTCCAACGTCTTTAGAGACTCGTTATGGACGTTTTTACCCCATAATTTTGAGGCGTTGCCCTCCCACCAAAACATTTTCTCTCCATTTGCTGACCGATATTTGACTGCTTGGCACTTACCGTCCTCTTCGAAAGTGAATCCGACTATAGGTTTCCCCTTCAAATCTCCATAAATTACACCGCATTTCTTAGCAACTTCTAAATCTATTCCACGTTTCTCTAGCCATTCTGCTGACTTTCCATTTTCTTTTGTCTGTGGGGGTTTTACTTCTGTTTTTTCTACTTTTTTTGGTTTAACAACTTCTACGTTCATGCTTCTCTCCTCTTTGATCGCTCCTTTTTCTGAACAATGATGACAATGATAGACAATTTTGCTCACATCAACGTTGACTGATAAGCATTTATCTTTCTTATTTTTTTTTCTTGTATGGCTACACAAGGGACATTCAATTTTGTGTTGACCTATTTGTAAATTGGCTACGTTTGCACGTAGAATTTCTTGGTTATCTTCATTCGCAAGCACAACTCCTCCTATATACTTACTATATACATACTAAATAAAATAATTAGTAATATACTAGATAGTAATTATCTACTATTAGGATTATTAATTATTTTGGTTATTTCTTCCGCTAAAAATTTACGGGAGACTATGGGGTAGGCACTTAAGGCTTGTAAAGATTCTGTAGTTTTTTTGGTATCTAAATCCAGAGACTTACATAAACTGTCAAACTCTTTGCTCAATATAAATTTTTTTGAGTCAACTGAGATATCAATATCTTTGCTAGCCAGGTCTCTTACAGTCTGTTTCAAAATTGCTGTGTTAAGCTTTCTCAAAAACGCATCTACTTCTTCGACTGTTCCCATGAAGAGAATCATAAATTATTATTTGAACATAATCAAGAAATGATTTAAACTTGATACAAACATTAAAACAAAAAGGAGAAAATGGAAATACAGAAAGGAATACCTGTTCCTAAAACTACGGGCAGACCGCCTAAGTATGATTTTGATTTAGATGAATTTAAGAAGGGAGACATGATCAAGATTGTCATTCCTAGAAACTTAATCAAACAAGAAGTGAAGATAATTAGAAATCGGGTTGCATATTACAAAAATAAAAACCCTCTAAAAAACTTTACGGTAAGGCAAATTGACGGAGGGGTAGGAATATGGCGAATAAAGTAAAAAAGATAGACAGGGTTGATAATTGGGTGCAACAAAACTATTGGAGATATCAGGCATACACGAAGATACCTCTATTGATTTTTTGCATTGTGGTCGTGATCTTGCATGAAATATACAAATAAACACAACTTACCTAGTGAAATAATTAGGGCTGTCGAAAACGATCAGTACACTAAGGGCGACTCTATTATTTCTGTGACAGGCTTGCTCAATCCGCCAAGGATTAGGATGTTGCAATCTATACACGGGCATGAGATCACATCGGATTATTCTGACGAGATATGGAAACTGTTAGGACAGGGTGTTCATGCCATATTGGAACGGGCAAATGAAAACTATGACGATACGATAACAGAACAAAGGCTGTATCAAGAGGTCAAAGGATGGCGAATATCAGGGCAGACAGACTCGCTTTCTCTCAAAGACAACACGCTAAGGGATTACAAGATTACGTCTGTATGGACTATCATCAACGCTTTGTCTGAGGGCAAATCAGAATGGAACGAACAACTCAACTCCTATGCATGGCTATACCACAAAAATACAGGTAAAACTGTTGATGGTTTAGAAATCATAGCTATTGCTAGGGATTGGAACAAAAGAGAGTTACAAAGAAGAGGGGGGGACTACCCTGAAGTAGCTATATCAATAATCAAGATACCGCTTTGGAGCCTGGACAAACAAGAAATATTTTTGCAAGAAAAGGTTTCGATCCATCAAGCCGTTGAAGCTGACTATATCTTCAAACAAGAACTGCCTTTGTGTACTGACGAAGAAAGGTGGAAGAAACCAGATACGTATAGGGTTATGAAAAAAGGTAGAAAGACTGCTATACGTGTTTTAAATACTGAAAAAGAAGCTGAAGACTACATAGCTAATCTAGCTGATAACAAATCTAATTTTATAGAATTCTCAAAAGGGGAATCGATGCGATGCAACTATTGCAACGTGTCGGATTTTTGTAGCCAATATCAATCGGAGGTAAAAAATGGCTGATTTAACATTCAAAGATGTTTGGAACAAACTGTCGAAGATAGATGTTTCTGAACACATAGAGCAGAAGATGGGCTTGTCCTATCTTTCTTGGGCTTGGGCTTGGGGTACGTTAATGGATAACTATCCAGAGGCTGAGTTTAGTTTCTACGAAGGCGAAGATAGAGTGCCTTACGTTACGCTTCCAGACGGGACTTGTGAGGTAAGATGCCGAGTATCTATCGGTAATTTACAACGTGAAATGTGGTTGCCTATCCTTTCGGGTGGCAATAAACCTATTGTCAATCCTAATGCTTTTCAAGTTAATACTTCAAAGATGAGGTGTTTGACTAAATGTTTAGCGTTTTATGGACTAGGACACTACATTTATGCGGGAGAAGACTTACCACAAGACAAAGAGCCTGAAGTAGAAGGTAAAAAGGTAGAGCCAAAGAAAAAAGCTGAACCTAAAAAAGAACCTGAAGGAGAGGGCATTGTTATCAAAGATGAAACAGAAGAAAGTTTTGATAACTTTATTGATGTTTACCTTCAAGCATTAGCAACTAAAGGTACTGTTGCAAAAGCTAGAGAATGGTATGCAACTACTAAAAACCAAGAGGTTATTTCAAAGATGGCTACTAAATTCCCTGAGAAAAAAGAGGAATTTGTAACCAAAATCAAAGAAGCAATTAAAGATTATCCACAGGAGTAAAAATGAGCGATATCGATTTTAAAGCTAGACCAAAAGCAGAGGGTGTTGTCTACCCTAATTCATATAAAGACAATCCTAAGAAACCTGATTTTACAGGCACCGTGAAATTCGATGTGCGATTAGTGCGAGAAATGGTTGAGTATATTAGAGAGTATAAGGAGAGAACGGGCAACGAACCTGAAGAGGGCGTTGAAATGAGAGTAGCACAATGGAGTAGAATCTCTAAAGAGAAGCAAACTCCGTACACGTACACAACGATTGAGTCTCCTATCAAGAGAAACGTTGCTCCCGCTCCAGAACCCGCTCCAGAGCCTGTTAAAAAGGCTGAGGAGACTACTTTAACTGAAGACGAGATTCCGTTCTAGGGGGAAGTTTTGGACTACATAGAGTATAAAAAACTACTAGATAGAGTTAGGGGATTGGTTGATAGAAAATTTGGGGAGATATTTTCTGATCAAGACCCTAACTTCCTTCTAGCTAAAAGTTACAAGAGTGCTTTAGAACAAGGCATTGACGACTTAGAAACAGAGATAGATGAAACTATATCGGGTCGCTTAGATGCCCTGGCTTCGGAGGAGCAATGAAAAAACATAAAGAACTTACCAAGATACAGGTGGGTATATATAAAAGCGGGTCAATGGAGGAGACCCGTTTTTACAACGGAGAGAGAGAGTTTTATTACTTAGAAACTAACAAAGATGCTGTTGACAAAAGACTCAAAGAATTAGAACAGCAATATGGTGATAGAAAAAATTTCTTGCAAAAATATTTTATAGACTAGGAGCCAGAGATGTCAGACGAACAAAAAGAAATTTGGATGCATAAGATTAGAGAGTATGCACCACGTATAAAAAATGCACACATTAGACTTTATCAAGCTGAGGCTGATGTGAAAAAAACAGAAGCTATACTTATGACTCAAGCCATGAGTAAAGGTATTAAAACTAATGCGGGACAGAAACACTTTGCTGAAGAGAGCGATCAACTGCACGAAGCCAGATTAAAGGTTGGTGTATGCAAGGGCGAACTTGAAAGTATTAAAGTGGAGTTACGTGCCTTGGATGTAGGCTTTGAACAATGGCGGACTGAAGCAGTTAATAACCGTACTGAAAGACAAAGATACGGTGCGTAAATACACTACAGATAATCTTGTGGTTACTTTTGAAACGGGAGCCTATATCACAGGAGCAACAGCACTAACACGTGGCGATACTAGAACTTGGGTAAATTCGGGATATTGGGGGGATAGCAGACTACCAACTTTATATAGGAACAATACTCCTAAAGAAATGCTGTTGCATCCCTCAGTATATATTTTGTTTCATTATGGAGTGCCTGTTTATGTTGGTCAATCAGTTAGACCTTACGTGAGAATAGATAATCACATACAACAAAAAGAAAAAATGTTTGATAGTTTTAGAGTTTTAAAGTGTGTCAAACATAAGATGAATTATTGGGAAGGATATTTGATTTATAAATTACAGCCAAAATATAACAAAGTAGGTAAACGTTTCAAAAGAGGCTGTATTTCTGAAACGGTACGAGAAGAAAGACACAATAGAAATAAACGTTGAAAGGTAGAAATCCCACAGCTAAAGAAAAGAAACACATGGATAAAGTGCAACAACTAGGTTGCATTGTCTGTCATTTGTCGGGTATGGAGGGTGTTCCCGCAGAGATTCATCACATTGAGGGCAAGACTAAACAGAACGCACACTTGAAAGTTTTACCTTTGTGTTACGAACATCACAGAATGGGTGTCAAAACGGACTTGTTTGTGAGCAGACATCCCTTTAAAAAGGAATTTGAGAAGCGTTACGGTAGCGAAAAGCTACTGTTATTCAAAGTTATGCAGTTATTAGTGGACGATGTTTAAAGAAAGTTTAGAAAACGAATTACAGAAAAGAAAAAATGCTTGGTGGGATTGGCACAAAAAGAATCCTGAAGTGTGGCAGAAGTTTGAAGAGTACACATTACAAGCTATCGCTAGCGGTAGGAAGCATTACTCGCAATGGGCTATCATAAATAGAATTAGATGGAACACAGAGATAGAGACATCGGGTGGGACATTCAAGATTAGTAACGATTACATAGCCTTTTATGCAAGGTTATTCCATGCAAGGTATCCAGAACATAATGGATTCTTCAGATTAAAACCCTTCAAAGAAGAGAAAGAAATGGCAGAGCTTGACCGCCTGGGATTCTAGCTCATCAAAAATATTTTACGCACAAAAATTTCCCAGCAGCCTCCAGCAGCTCCAAAAAAATATTTTTTGCGAAATAGTTTCTAGCTCAAAAAGTTCCCACTTGTGATATCGGAACGTTAGCGTTTTTCCTAAGTTCAGGAACAATAGCTAATCTCTTATCTCGTTCTAGTTCTAACTCTTCAAGTGCATTTCTTCTTGCAAAAGGCGATAGATCGTCTCTTCTTAACAAGGTATCTCTACGTTTTCGCCACCCTTCAAGGTATCTATCAATGGCTCTGATCTGCGATTTGACGTTCATTACACCCTGATTATTAGTTCTGTATGCAGATAATTCATCAAACCTTCTGTCTTTGCGGAGGCGGTTCATCGTCTGTACAACTGTATCAACCTCGTTTCTGAGTTCGTAGAATTGCTGTTGTAAACCACCTGAACGGTCTAGGTCTATTAATAAACGGTTCAATACAGGCACAGAACGGATGTCTGGCGGTATTAAAGGCGTTCCTGTTACTCCCCTAGTGACTGAATCAATTATGTCTAATACGTAGCCTCCTAGCGTCCCTGTGTAGCCTCTAGCAATATACTCAATCTTGATAGGAGATATGTTAAATGCTTCCCCTAATTGTCTGGCAAGTTCGTTTGTAGAGGCTCTTTGTTGCAAACCAGGCTCTAACTTAGTTTGGTAATAAGGAATGATCTCTGTATTGGTAAACGTATTTCTGTTGTTGTAGACCTCTGCTATTGGTTTTAAGGCTTGTATTCCAAATGCGGGTTCAAAGAAAGGTAGATTAGCAGAAGTGCCAAGCTGTCTTTTAATAGACACTATAGCCTCATTTATGGCTTGTCTTGATAGAGCATCTTCGCCCATAGCTACGTCAAATAAACGTTCTGGTATGGCTTTGAACAACATACCCACTTCAAAAGGTATAGGTATCTTGATGGCGGGTATACCATCGCCTAATGGGATTATCCAATTATCGTCTCTGACCTCTCGTCTAAGGTTCTTATATTCGTCTGTATCGGACACTAAAGCGTAATACATTGCGGTCAAGCCGATCAAGGCTCCACCTCTCATTAGCATAGCTTTCTGTATTTTTCTTTGTAATTCTTTAGGAGATTGACCGTCCTCTAACTTTTCTATAGCTGAATATTGACCTGACCCCGCTCTCCATAATACATCTAGACCCTGTATCCTGGCATTTAAGAAAGGTATTGCTGAGGTAATTATCCTAAATGCGGGAGAAAGTCCTCGTCTACCAAAGTTAATTATCTCTAACGCTTGAAAGGCGGCTTCAGATTGTGCTTGTGCTTCTGAGGCACCGTCCTTTTTCATCTTGTTATAAACAGACTCATAGACTGCAAGCCTAGTGGCTCCATCTGATTTAGTTGTTAAGGCTCCTAAACCGTCCCATATCTTGAAGAATAAGTTCTGCGGAGACATGCTGTTGTCTTGATTTAAACCTTTTTCTCGCATAGCTCTGTCCACAAAAGCTTTGACACTACCCTCATCATTTTGAAAGTCGTAACCACCTAGAACACCAAAACGTTCTAGCTCCTTCATGTCACCAAACATATTCTTAACAGTATCAATTATGGGAGTAAATTTTTCTCCGCCTATTCCTAACGGTGCACCCGATGTTACTGCTGCTGATAAAGTATCTCTAAGTAAGTTGACCACAACAAAACCAGGATCACGGGTTACGGTATCTCTAAGTATTCTTGCGGGGAATCCTAAAGCATTTGTTACAAAGTCCGTACTGACACCACCAATACCTCTAATCGCATGAAAGACATCTGTATCATCTAATTCAATATATTTCTTTGTGCCATCTTCAAAATAAGATATGACATCTTTACCTGTGAGTTGTGCTCTATCTGTTATCTCTCTGGCACTATCCATAGCTTCAAGATCACGCACAAGTTTACCGACACCATCGTTCTTTAATGCTGCGGTTAAAATAGATAGTGAGTTCCTTGATATAGCTTCTACAGGTCCTATCTGTAGAGGGTCTTCTGAGCCTTTAAGTTCTATTGATAAAGGGTTATTAGGTAGAACACCCGCAGCTATTCTAGGTCCGCCTAGACTTTCATCAACCATGACCCTATAGAAAGGATAATAAGAAGAATGTTTCTTCCATATCTCGGCTTGTTGTTGATCTAAAATTCCTTTTGCTTGTGCAAAATCTATTAGCCTGTTGTTCCAATTCTGATAGTTGTTATAGGCTTCAACCACTTCAGGAAAATCTTTTTCTATATTTTCTATTTGTTCTAAGTCTTGTGGGGTTGCGGGGACCTCAACTTCTCTACCGTTTTCTTGCAAGTTCTTTACACGTTTGAGAGTCGCATACATCTTAAATATACGTTCTTTATCTATAGTCGGGTCTGAATACAGAGGCATAAATATCTGTACCAAACCTCCTGTATTTTGATCGCCTTCTAAAAACGGATTAAATCTAGTGCTAATAGGTAGGTCAACTACGTTAGATAAAGCTTCTTCTCCTTGTATTGTGTCTCTTACATAACCTACGTTTAATAAACCTTGGAAGATACCTCTGGCTCTGTCTGCCATACGGATTGCAACTATAGCTGAGGTAGTCGCATCGTTATTAGCTATTCTTACGTCTTCATTTTCTTGTCCGCCTTTGATTAATTTTTTAGCTATAGGATCGTACTTATCTATGATTTGCGTTCTAAATTGATTAAAGAAAGGACGTATCTCTGTTATAGGGTCCTTGACCAAATCAATCATCCTGGCACCAAAAGATTTAGTTGGAGCAGTATAATTAGCGTCTATACGATTGGCTGTATCTTGATAAGATTCAGGTATAGTTCCCGCAGAAAACTTAGGTATGTCGTCTGGTGGTTCTGGTGCTGTTGGGTCCTCATTAAAATCTATCGCTGCTTTTAAAGCTACATCTGAGGCATTTAAATTGTATGGAGGTATCTCTCCATTAGCCATTGTTTTAGTTATCTCTTCTGCTTTATCTACAGCTTGTTGTAATTGTTTTGATTCACTTGAACCAGGAATGGCTGAATCTCTTTTACCTCTTTGCATTATTTTAAGAGAAGGACCAAATCTTTCTCCTAAAATTTCTTGACTAGGCATGTATTCTAATTGAGGTTGTATGCCTTCAAGATCAACTATGACTTCTACTTCTCTACTAGCTGCTTCTTCAATATCTGTATAACCTAAATTTTCTATCTCATTAAGTTTTTCTTGCTCGAATTCAGACTCGTATTCAGCAAAAGCTTCTTCAAAGTCTGAATCGTTCTCGTAATCCTCTCTTTGCGGTCTATCTACAAAAGGAATAAACCCACCACCAGCTTCGTAATCAGCATCGTATATTGCCTCTGATAAATCTATTTCTCTACTTCCTCTTGAATCTTCAATTAAAGATTTTACATAAGGTACGTAAGCTTTTACTCTATCTAAAGGAACTTCAAACCTATAAATTGTTTGCGGTAAAATAGCCGTATCAGTTAAATCTTTTTTTAATTGTTCAAATTCTTCACGCTCTCTAGCTTTATCTGGATTTAATATTTGTCCTCCCAACATTTCATCAAGTGCGACAGGCGATAATTCAGATCGGGCTGAATCTAATACTGCTTGGGCGTTAGAACCTAATGGAAGTTTTCTAGTTGGTACAGAAATTCTATCTAATAAATCTTCTCTTATTAAACTTGTAGAAGAAAAATCATCTAGCGGACTTTGAGATTCAGTTAATTTAAATCCTGGTGGATTATTAAGTCCTCTATATACAATAAGATTACCTCTCTTATTGGTAAATTGACTTAAAAACCAATCCATATGATTTTTTAAAACAGGATCATTAGCTATTACATTTATAAAAGGATAGTCTTCTTCTTTGAGAGGAACTTGTTTTATGTTAATAGTCCCATCAGGATTAATTACGCTTGCATCACCTATCGCTTGTCTTGACTGTTTTATATATCTACCAAAACTACTAATAAAATCTCTTGATTTTAAAGCTTGTTCAGAAGCTCTCCTAATATCTTTTATTGTCTCATCTTTTGCTGGATTTTCTGTCTTGTATAATCTTTTAGATTTATCTTCTCTTCTTTCAGAACGAGTATAATCTTCACCAGAGCTTAATTTTTTGGTCACAAGTTCTCTCATGTGAAAAGGATAAAGTCTCCCTAACCAGGTTTCACTATTTGGCAATAAATCAAACATGAAATTTTTAGTAGCTCTTAATCTATCGCCAAATTTATTAGTTTCTTTTCTATATACGGTGCCACTACCTTTCATTTTTGCAAAACTAGGAATACTTTCAGTATTTGGATTTACTGAAAATAAAGGTAATTGCTCTGTAATTTCAGTAGGTGCAGTCTCTTCTGTCGGATTAGATAAAAACTCTATCTCTCTTTTAGTTTGATTGATACGTCCCTGTAGTCTATTGAGACTATCAGTTGTCATTGTGGCACCCTCTTCTTGCTGTTCTCGCTCTAGTCTAAACAATCTATCTTCTAGTCTTGATATACGTTCACTTACAGGTATAGAGGAGTCAGTTGCAATGTTAAACGCAGGCGGAGTAGATAAAGGTCGCATACCTTCAAAACTTGTCGAGAAAGCCGTTTTAATATCGCCTTTAGCTAAGTCGGTAATTTGTGCAGCATTTTCTAAAAACTCTGAAAAAGCAGTATTTACTCTCGCTGGGATACCTAATAATTTTCTTAAAGCAGAAACAAATTTATTCCAAAGAGATTTTTTAGTTCTTTTAAACTGTATTTCCTCTAAAACTTTTTGTGTTCCTCTATGAGTTAAAGAAACTGCTAATAACTCTTGTATATTTTTAGTAGCATACTCAGCATAAAAAGGAACTCTTTCTCCTTTGCTTCTCAATTCTGTTATGTGTTCTTTTAATAATCCTCTAATTTCTTCAAGCTCATTAATTAAAACTTTTCTTCTTTTAGATTGAGCTTCATTACCTCTGAAAGAAGCTCCCATATAAGTTGGAGCGTATGCTTGAGTAGCCTGATGCACAAACTCGTGCAACATAACTTCATAATTCATACCACTACTTGTACGCAAACCATCTGGTGTTCTTGTGGATTGAGTATCTTTAATATAAACAATCTGTGATTCTTTACCTGTAATTAAACTGTTAAATGGATAATGAGAAACACCACGCCAATTCATGCTTGTGCTCCTAGTTTCAATTAACTGTGAATTCCTTTTATCTGCTATGGCAAACAACATATCAGTTTTTGTAGTTTCTTCTATCTTAGATATTTGATCTTTAAGTCTTTTAGCAATAGTTTGATAATCTTTACTAGGTACGGTGCGAATCATAAAATCTAAAACATCTGTTGATTTTTTAACGTTGTAACCCTCTTCTGCATAGGCTGCTACTGTCGGTAACTCAGATATGCCACTAGCAATTTGTCTACGCATAATTTGTAATTGCTCAGTAGATAAATCATCTATGTTTAAAAGCTTGCCCATCGGTGTCATGGGCTCAACAACAATACCTGTTATAGGATCAGTATCTGAAACTACAGGTGTAGATATATAATTCTGACCCTCAACAACAACTGTATTGCCTGTTTCTTGTGGGTCATTATCTATTTCTTCCTGTGTTCTATCGTCAGGTATTTCTACTGCTGTTTGTTCTGCCCTGGCACCTATTGGCAGTTGATCAGAATACATAAGAGTTCTTATCTCTCCTCTTGCTCTGCCACCAACTCTGCCTGTTTCTAAAGCACTAAATACTTCAGAAGCTTTACTAAATCCTGATTGCCTAAACGCTGTGCCTAAGTCTTTAAAGAATTGAACTATCTTATTGAAGATGCCATCAACCTTTTTAGGTGCAGTAGGAACTACATCCCTGTGTCTGAACAATTCTGCTATAGCTTCTTCTACATAAAACTCTTCTCTTGCTTCTGGACCTAAACCGTATCTTGGGTCTTCAGCCATACTTTTGTAGTTTCTTACGGCTCTAGTGTAAAAAGTTTCGCCAGCATCGAAAGCTCTTTTATCGACAGCTTCTGGTACTTTTCTTCTTTTAGTTTCTTTAGTTAAGAATTGATATTCAGCTTCAGTAATTAAATCTTTAAAACGTAGAGCGTGTATCATTTCATGGTCTAAGATACCTTTTATTCTTTTGCTTATTTCAGCATCGCTTAAATTACCATCAGGGTTTATAGCATTAAGGGATATAAAAATTATGTCTGTGTTTTTATCGTACTCACCACGTACACCTTTCTCTCTAACGTCAGTAGGATCAAATAAAGTCTCTCTAGTTTGTGGGTCTCTGGTTATAGTTGTGGTAGATAAAATATCATCGCTGATAATCACACCCGTTTCTCTTAAACCTCTTTTGTTAAGAATGGCTTTTGCTTCTTTAGCAAACTTGTTTACTCTGCCTTCTGATACAGCTTCAGCAAAATCTATAAATTTTTCTTCTAATGGCTTGGGAGGTATTAAACCTTCTTGTCTAACCTCTTCTTTTGCCACTAAAGCTTCAATAATATCTTCGGGTAGCTTACCCTCTTGTCTTAATCTATCGCCAAACTCTTGCGGTGTTTCTGCAAAACCCTCTGCTTTTCTAGCTATATCAAACTCGTAATTAGGATTGATTGTAAATTTGCCATCAGCAGTAGGTATTGCTCTTTGGCTATTGACCAAATCATTGAAGAATTGCTCTGCAGATTCTTTACTGCCCTGTAAAAAAGGTGGATTTAAAATAGCTATGTCATCTTTCGTAAACTCAAAGTTTCTATTTCTTGCTGCATTAACAAAGTTTTGTAAATCCTGTGGAGTATAAGTTCTTGGACGATAATCAGGAAACTTAGTTTTTACACTAAAGTCAGGTATAGATTGCAACCTGGCTAAGAATAACTCCCTGGCTCCCTTGCTTCTTGTTTTACGTATATCTTTAAAACCTGTCCATCTTTCTGAGGCAAACTGTACTGCTGGATCGTTAAAATCTAAGTCTATGTTTTTAGTTTCTGCTAAATCTTTGTACGCTTTGACAGATGTATCTATTTTTTCACCATCTCTTAAACTTTGCTGACCAGCATCTTCATTTTGTTGAAAAGCTAATTCAGATAAAGACTTTGTAAGGTTGTTAAATTCTCTATTCTTTAGAACATTTTTTGCTTCAGTCAAAGTAAAAGATGATTTTAAAGGTAATCCTTTATCGGTTAGATATTTTGTTATCAAAGGCAATCTATCGGAACGATTAGCAATCATTTCTGCGTAGGTCTTATCTCCTACAAACAGAGTGCTCTTTTCTTTTTGTAATTCAGTTCTTTGTTCGTCTTTTAAAGTAGGATCAAAGTTTAATAGAGTCTGTATATTAATCTCTGTATTGTTAGGGTCTAGAACTGTGCTTCCAAATACTTGAGCAGTAGCACTATCTTGTAATCCAAGATCAAAGTTTGCATTGGCTACTTCCGTTGCTAGTCGTTTACGTTCAAAGTTAGACTCAGTTTTGTTTTTAAATCCTACTGCTTTGCCTTCTTCTTGGAAAACTTGCAGCACAGGTTGTTCAACATTGTTCACATCAACCACACTAAACGTTTCATCTGCATTTTGTATAATTTGCAAGTTAGGAGCATCGCTTAGATTTTCTGGTAGAGGTATAGTAGGTATATTTACTACAGGTTGTTCTTGAAACTCTCTTATAACTCCAGCTTCTTGTGCCCTTCTAAACTTTTCGTCTGATAAATTCTTAGTCGCATTTGCTCTAGCGTTTTCTTCCATAGATTTAAGGCTTTCTACTGCCACACTTCTACGATTCATCGAGTTCACTACTAGATCGGCAGTACCACCTATAATGCCTCCAATAGTGAACTCTTCAAATAGACTCTCTCCTATAGGTAATTCATCACTATAAAAACCTCTAGCTACTAAGTCTTGGGCTATGCTAGCAAATACCTCTTGTCCACCTTCAGCAGCACCTGTTATGGCTGCAGATTTAAGTCTATCTGCTACACCAGGATACTTAAGAACATTCTTAGGTATTCTTCTAAATAAACTTGCTACAGGTAAAACTTCTGTAGTTCCTATGGCACCACCCATAAGTAAAGATAACTTTTCTGTTACAGCTCCTACATCTTCTCCGCCAGCTCTTGCCATATCTATACGATCAGCTTGTTGTGCTATTCCTGTTGGTACAGCTATAGCTGCGGGTACACCTAGCTGCCCTGTCAATGGACCAACAATACCTTTTTGTGCAAGCTTAAACCCTGCTGCTCCAGCACCTAAAAACGGCACAAAAGAACCAGCACCTTCTGCTAGTTTTGTTGTAAACGTATCTCTTAATTTAGGGTCGGATGCGAGCACAGATTCTGTGCGAAGATAGTCTTGAAATGCTTGTAGACCTTGTGTGGGACCAGATTCTGTTCCTGTAACTAAAGCAGATATACCTAAAGGTACATCAGTCAATAAACTCGCTGTGCCTCTAGCTACAGACTTTGGAAAATCAGTTATTCTATCTAATAAACTTACATCATTTATATCTACACCAAAATCACGCTGCACATCTGCAGCTATTTGTTCTCTTTCTGATGGAGATAAATTTGATGGTAATTCTAAAAAAGAACCATCAGGTAAGTTTATTCTTTCCATTAAGCAGTTTTTCTAAATTGTGAATAACTTGTTGTAGTATTAACAGGTAAACCTTGAGCCATAGCTAGTCTATTAATTAAGGTTGATCTAACCATATTTATTCTAGCCATTTCTTCTGTTTCACCCGCTTCAAAAGCATCTTTATAAGATTTGTTTAAAGCTTCTATTTGATCAGTTAAAGACTTAATAGGTATGTTAGAGGCTTCTGCTAAAGCTTTACCTGTTTGAGCTTGTCTTAATAAACTTTCAGCCGCAGCATCACTAGCTGCTATTTTTCCTAATTGTTTTTCTTTAGCAAAATCTCCTATACCAGAAGCTAATTCTTTTTGCGTTGCTGAACCACCTATAATTGATCCTAGCCTAACCATATCTAAACCTGACATTTTTGGCGTTTCAACATCAGATACTGATCTAGGAGTAAACTGAGGTCTTTCACCTACATCTATTTGTTGTCCTGGTGTTCCTCTAAATAAAGGATTTATAGCCGCTTGAGCTGCTAAAGCTGTGACACCTGCTCTAGCTGGACTAAATTCTCTTAAACCAGGAACAAATTTTGAAGCATCGCCTCCTGCTGCTGTAGGAGTTTTTGGCATCCCTGTAGATATAGGGTCTATTTTTTTAGGGTCTACAGGTCTTGTATATAATCTTCTTACTAAATCTCTTGGAGTTTTTGGAGAACCTATTGCTTGACCTACTCTAGTGTCTGCAAAACCCTTTAGCCCTCTACCAAGTAAACCTCTACTGCGTAATGCACCTAAACCCAATCTACCTAGTCCAGCAAGTGCAAAACCACCAGGTATAAAAAATGCTGCATCACCTAATAAATTTAAACCTCCGCCTTCTCCTGTGTATCTATTAATCAATTTACCAGGTGCATCTGCTAAAAATGATCCAAATCTTGATATGGGAGATGGTCCAGGTTTTGCTGCTTCTTGTGCTTCTAATAAAGCATCATCATATAAAGCTTGTTCAGCTAAAAATGATTGATAATCTTGAGCAAAAGAGGTGTCTCCACCAGCTTGCATTTTTCTTACAGGGGGTGCCATCTGTGGGTTGATGTTTTGGGTCGTGACGGCACCCGTATTCTGTAATTTTTGTGCGGTTTCTTCTGCTACAGACATCGTTGGCTTATTTTGCATAGCCATTTGATTTTTAAAGATATTATCCATCTTATTTCTTCTTTGTATTTCAGATAAAACTAACAAAGAAGGATATTGAGAATTAGGATTTTTAGTCATAGCAAGTAATTGTTCGTTAGGAACAAACTCTAATTCTCTAGATATTTCAACTAAACTCATATTTAACTCCTTCCGTATTCTCTCATTAACCCAGCACCCATCAATCCTGTACCGACAAGATTACTAAATAATCCAGGTTGTGATTCAAAGGTGCTAACTCTACTATCTGTAGTTAGTGGTGCACTTCCGTATAATAAATTAGATAAGAAACCTAATTGATTTTTAGCAAAGTCTCTTTGATTAATAAAGTCTTGATAACCAATATCAAGTGAAGCTTGATCAAGTGCTCTTTGTTTAGAACCTATATCTTCAAGCAATCCTATTCTTGCTAAGGCATCTTGATCTATTGCACCGCTTACATCTTCTAATCCTCTAGCTAAACCTAGTCTAGAACGAGTATCTAAATCTGCTGCTTGTAAACCTAGTCTACCAGCTCCTAAGTCTACTTGCTCTGCACCCAAACCAAGTTTACCAGCTTGTATATCTGCAAGTTGTCCACGTTGCATCAAGTCTTCTTGTCTTTGCCTAAACTGTTCTTGTAATCCAGCTTCTCTTAATCCTAATGCTCTTTCTTTGCCAAGTTGATCAACGGCTTGTCTGAAAGCTAAATCGCTACCTTTAACTTGTATGTCATCGAGTCTTTGACCTAGATTTCTTTCTCTTTCTGCTTGTAGTATTCCCTCTCTATAGCCACCTAAACCACCCGATTGAGCAGCTCTAGAGGCAATACCTTGTCCAGCAATTTCAGAGTCACGTATTGCTTCTCTCTTAGCTATGTCTACTACTCCTTGTTGATAAGGATTCATAAAAGATTGCACACCCTCTTCAAAGCCCATACGTTGATATGGTCCGACATCAAACTGTGATCTATATTGCGAAGGTCCTCGCATAAATTGACTAGCATCTATACCCGATTGGAAGTCTCTAAAATTTACATCAGAACCAGGTGTAGCTCCCATTAATAGATTACTAGCCTGATCTAACTGACCAGGAGTCCCTCTAAATGCAAAACCTCTGCCCATAGCCTGTGCAGTCGCTTCATCAGGAGAAAAATCTGCTAGTCTTTGACCACCAAACGTAGCGTAAGGTTGATTGCTTTCACCTTCGGCTCTAGCAAACAGTCTTTCTGCATACGGTTCTGCAAACTCTGGTAGTGAAGATTGTTTAACAACTTGGGTGCCTCCACCGCCACCACCGCCTTTCATAAATCTCATATTTTTTCTCCATCAAATCTAATTTCAAAAAATCTTGAAGTCTCAGACCAATTTCTTTTTTTGATCCAATTCCAAAAACCTTCTCTGCCTACGCCTTCTACGCCTTGGCAATCATTACTTTTAGCCCATCTGTACATAGTATCTAAACCCTCATCTATCCATTCATCCATATTTTTACCTGCACAATGCTCTATATGTAACATTTTTAAACCGCTAGGATATGTGTGTATATTAGTAATAACACAACCAATAATATCTAAACTATTTTCTTTAAATATTACCCACAAAGAACACTCGTTATTACCCATTCTGTATAAAATATCTATGGGTCGGACACGCCCATAACTTCTTTGACAAGATCGTTTTAGTATCTTTTCACAATCACCCCAAACCTCACTAATTAAATCTGGAGTGATTAAAGATACTTGATAATCTTTTTCTATCTGTCTTGCTGGTTCGTTCATCTAGGTAACACGTTATTATTTATTGGGCTAGCCTGTTTGGTTGTGCCTGTCTTTTCAGTTCTTACTCTGTCCATCATACCTTCAAGTTTTTTGGCACCAGCATCAGAACTTCCGTCTCCTAACATGGAAACTACATCGGCAGGCACAATAAATTCATCTTGTGAAACAGCTACAGCCTCTTGTCCTGATATAGTGCCATATATATCATCAGCCATACCGCCTCTATCACTACCTTTTATCATGCCTTCATTTTGTGCATTTGGCATAACAACATCTAGTGCTCTGTTTCTAACTATTCTAAAAGCTTCAGGTCCATATTTATCAACAAACTTGTCAATAATTGTATTATCTGAACTTTGTCCTAGTAAAAACTTAACTAATTCTGCAGTCATAGGATCATTTGAAATAGCTTCTGCTTCTTGCATAGTTATTTCTTTACTGACTAAATCTGTAGTTTCTCCTGATTGCATATAACCCATCTTATTTCTTACATCTTCAGGCAATTTTCTTAAACCAGGATTCTCCTCTGCACTAGGTAACTCTTTTAAAGATGTGTCTTTGCCTTCTTGCATATTAGTTGTTTCTACAGGTGCCATTAAACTTTGTCTAAAAGCATCAAATGGGTTAAGCACATTAGGTATACCTACGTTTGGCGAAACATACGGTGCTGGATCAGCATAACTTACACGTTGTTTTGATGGAAATCTTTGATTCAATAAAGTTTGATCAATAGTTTCATTAATAGGTATTTGATATTCACCACCAGAATCAACATACATTTGACTCTCTAATCCTGTCAAAGAACTAGCTGTAGGGTTCAAATTATTGAAGTACATCATTTCGCCTTGAAATCCAGGTCTAAATGTAGGCGGTATAGGACGAGTTGTTCTTAAAGTAGTTGGAGTTATATCCATACCTAAATCTTCGTCTTCCTCTGCTTTTTTTGCTGCTCTTTTACGAAATCCTGCAGCACCTCCTGGCGTTGGTCCTCCTTCATCAAAAGGTATAACTTCAGGAAATAATTCTCTTAATTCTTGTCTCCTTTTTTCTCTCTCTGCATCTTGATCTAAAGGTTCTTCATAACTAGATAATGCAGTACCACCAAGCACAGGCAAGTAAACACCTGGACTTGTAGCAGTTTTTCCTAGAGAACTTAACCCTGTGCCAAAATCAAAACTGCCATCTTTCATAAAAGCTTGACCAGCTCCTTTATATAAATCAGATACATTGTCAAAACTTCCCATAGGCTCTGAAAAACTTGCCATTGCTGCATCTCTTGCTCCAGGCACTACTTGTTGTTTAATAAACTCTTCATAAGCTGATGGTTGTGTTACGGAATCAAAAACAGTTTGACCCGCCTCATTAAAAGCTACGCCTCCAGGCTGACTTTCTATAAAAGCTCTAGCTGCTTCTTCCGTCATAAGTTCTGGACCTGTCATTATTGGAGTGTTAGGTTGCGGTCCTTGAAATATTATAGGTTTGCTAGTGTCAGGAAAACCCATAGATTGATCAAAACCAATAATATCACCTGGTTTTGGTCCTGCGGCAGTTATTAAATCTCCACCTGGTTTAACACCTACAACTGCTTTAGGATCAAAGACAGTTGGAGTTCTACCTGCATTTTGTAAAGCAGCAAAATCTGCTGCATTATTTGCTGTAAACACTTGTGCGTTAGGGTCTAATTTAGTAATTAAACTAGGATCACTCTTAACTAAATCTAAAGCATCACTTGTTATTGCACCTTGTCCACCCTCTATTGCTGCTGCTGCTGAATCCATTGCTGCTTTTTCTGCTCCTATTGCTCCTAGTCCTTGAAAAGCTTTACCAAAACCGTAACCTGTTAAACCAGCTACTAAACCTTTTTTAAGATCACCTGTAGCTGCAAACTGTGCTAAACCTGAGCCTAATGCTGAAGCTAATAGAGGCGATAATGCGGTTGCTCCCATTGCACTAAATAAAGCAGGACCTGCAAGCGAACCTATCATAGGTGCTGCTGCTAATAGTAGAGGTGCAAAAGCTTCAGGCTGTCCTGTTTCAGGGTTAGTTGTAATAGGCATAACTTGCTTTAATGCCTCAACCTCTATGGGGTTGACATGCATAAGCATAGAGTCGCCATATCTTCCTTTAGAAGCTATGTTATTTACTTGTTGTTGTAGGTCCATATTATTCTCCTTGAGTTTCACACCCAAAAGCATTAAAACTTAAATCACCTGAACTAGCATAAACTTTGACTAGATCAGATTCATTTAGTGTAATTCCTATGACTATAGTATCTGTGCTATTTGCAGATAAAGCCTTGTCATAAAACAAATATTGTTTGTTATCTGTTGCTGCTCCCGCTACTGATACGAGTATTCTGTAAGTTACACCGCTACCACTACGATTGCATACTGTTATCGAACTTATTGTAGTCTGTGCAAGACTTGGTACTGTGTATAAGGTTGTTAAAGTAGTTGCACTTGGAGCTAATTGTCCTAAAACTTTTAAAGAATCAGACATTACCTTTTGCTCCCATTAATAAAAATTGATGCCTCCTTATAGCTTTAGATACTATTGTATCTGATAACTCATTCAACAAACCAACATCGTTATTTAAATCTTGTACTGCTTGCTCAATAGTTCTTCTAGTAACGTATTCGTTCTGACTATCGTATTGTTGCGATGGTATCGGTAATGGTTGTGAAGTTTTACTAGACATTATTTTCTACCATCCGATCTCAAATCTAATCTTAAATCTCCTAATCTCCATCTAAAATCTCCTGTAGTATTTTCTATTCTTAATACTGTTTGTCTTGTTCTTGCTCTTGTAGAAACAAATGTAGAGCTTGCTGTTACAGAAGCTGTCTGTAAAGTAGATAAACTTTCTAAAGGATATTTTCTGCCTTTTATTGTAAAACTTACCGCATCAGAACTTACTGAAGAATCTAAAAACTGCAAATCAGGAACTAATCTAGATATAAACATTAATCTGTCTCCATCAGGTTCTAGATCAAAGTCAGCAGATTCTATATACGATGTATAAGTAGAACCGTCCGCTAAACCACCGTATTCGTGGTCGTATAGGTAATTAGTATCGCTAGTATCTAATTTACCTGTTGCAATAGGATAAGTGTAAGTAGGAGCAGGATTCCAAGCTGTTCTAGTAAAATTATCTGTTGTTGTCCCAACTGCCCAAACATTTTCTTGATAATTGTATGAAACATATCTATCTACCTCATTACTGCTAGCAGATGGATAAAACCATATAATCTCATTAAATTCAGGATTAGCTGCTGCAAATATTTTAAATCGTTGTGCAAGGTTTAGGTTGCCATATACATGCTCTAATACAGAACAAGTTAGTTTTTGCACAGAACCTTTAGCTATGTAAAATGCTCTTTCATCCATCCAATAGACTGTATCTCCTACAGATACTCCAGCATTAGGACTAACCATACCTATACCGCTAGCTATCTCATTAAATGAAAAATAAAACGGAGCTCCAACAAAACGCATAGATATAACGCTAGAGTCAGTCATAATTAAAGTTTCTTGTCTTGTTGGCACAACTCCAATTATCTCATTACCTGAAGATAACTTAACACCTCCAGAAGAATTGGTTGCTGTAGGTGTCCAATCTACTGCACTCTCTGCATCTGACCATCTTACAAATAGCGGGTCAATATCTGTTGATCCTATTGGGTTAGCTCCAAAAGCTAAAACATGACGATCCACATCAGATACTAATATAGACAAAACTTTTGTTGGACAGTTGCTTGCACCTGCTTGATCAGATGCTAATTGTGCAAATCTACCTGTATTTGCGGATGCTGTGCCTCCATCAGTTGTAGTAAAAGATGGTTTCCAAATAAATAAATCTCCACCTCTAGGTGCAAATAGCATCTCATCACCAAACGAATCCATGCTCCATAATCTTAATTGTCCTGCAAACGATAAAGGACTTGAACTACCCCATGTGCCAGAACCCCATGTGCTAGCACCCCAACCTGTACCTTGCACAAATTCATCTAATCCAGCCACTAAATGAAACTTAGCTACTGTGCTGCTTCCACCATTACCTGATTCGTCTGTAGCGTTAGCTGTAACTGCATTACCAGATGTATCTTTAGCAGATATGGTAAAAGTATTAGCATTAGGAACAGTAAGTATTCTGTACGACTGATTTAAAACATCGGCTGTAATATTGCCACCTAAACTAGCTGCAGCATAAAATGTAACCGTATCATCTACTCCAGCACCGTGTCCTGTCTCTGTAACCGTAATTGTGGAACTTCCATTAGTAGCAGCAAAAGTTGCGTCTCCTGCACCCGTTATGGCTCTTACAGGGGTAATATCATTAAAGGCATCACCCTCTTGTAAATATAAGTTAGTGTGTGTCCCTAAAAAATTATAAGAGTTTAGGTCTTTATCTTTGTGTACTGCTATCTTTCTGCAAGTACCGTTAAAAGAATTAGCTGAGTTTTTTACCCAACCACCCATCTTTTCTACATTACCTTTTCTAAATCGTACTTTGTCTCCATCAAACCAGCCTCCTTCGTTAGAGTAACTTGTACTCTCTTTATCTATTCCTGGTCTGAATTTGTATTTAACTAAAGTCATAAATTATTGTGTGCAAAATATTTTCATTATATCTTATGCCATTCTTCTCCTTGAAATAATAAAGCTTCAGCTTCTCTTCTTCTTACTAATCCATTTAAAACTTCGCCTCCAGCTTTGTTCCATCGCTTTATTTGATTAGGAGTAGAATGATAATCACCAGCATTTAAAAGCTTTAGTAAAGTAGATTTTCTTAAATTTGTTGGACCTAAGTTATAGACCCAACACACTAAAGCATCAAATTGACATTGTTCTAAAGGAACTTCAACCATGTCATTGATGTATCCTTCGTATTCTAGTAACTCTTCATTCAACATAACTTCAGCTTCTTGTTGAGTAATTTCTAAACCTTCATCAACATCTTTAGTATGTCCATAGCCTATAGTCCAAACTCCTACAGAGTCTTGATAAGCTGTTAATCTGCATCCTTCAAACTTTTTTATAAGGGCTATACCCTCTTTAGATATATGCATGTTGTCCTCCTTTTTACTTTGTAGTGACTGTTCTATAGTAGACCACAACTTCTTTAAGTTCATTTATATACCTTTTGAGTTCCTGCATATTGTATGCCATTAATTCATAATCAGGCACAGACATAGCAACAAATACTACTCTGCCCTCTTCTTTTTCTACCCTTTCTAAAAAAGTATCTATGTTCTTATCTGAAACCACATACCAATAAGGTGCTTTTAATTGTAGTTCTCTAGGTAAAATTGGCTGTGCTATCTGCCTTTCTATAGGTTTTGATATTACGTCTACTTTCTTAGGGATTAGACTGCAACTGTAAGCCATTATCAAGACTGTCAATGTTACGACTATCTTCTTGTATGCTTTCAAATACTTCTTTTGTACCATTATTTACTCTCGTTTCTATCAAACCTGGTTTAGCAGCAGCAAGTTTGCTTAGATTGTGCCGTTTAAATATGTCTAAATATCTAGACATTTCTGCTTCAATCTGTTGATTCTTGCTCTGTAATTGTAACAAACCCTCAGTCTGCAAATTAAAATCATTACGCAAGCTATCTATAGCAGCTTTTTGTTCCTGATCTCTTAATTCAAATGCTTGATTTAAACTAGATAATCTTTGATTCTGATAGTATAAAAATCCTGTTATAGACAGTAATACGACTATTACACCTAAAAAAATTTTACTCATTATTCACTCTGTTTAATAACTATTATTGATGAACTACCACCATTAACTTTTACTTCATTAGTAACACCATCTTGTTCTAGTATTACTGTATAAGAATTATTGCCATCTATAACTAAATTAGCACTAGAACTTACTTCACGTTTTAAAGTTACTGCTTGACCCGAAACAATAGTAGTTATCTGTGTTTTTTGATCTTGTCCTACAATAGTGCCTTTTATATCTATTGCAGTAGCTACCTGTTCTATTTCGCTTTCATCATCTGTTTTATCTAACTCTGTGATGATATCTAGTAAATCTTCTAAAAAGTTTACGTTTAATGCATCATAATCTAATTCTGTAAATTCTAACTCTTCTGATTCTAATTCGTCTTCTGCTAATGCGTCATACTCAAGTTCATTAAAATCTAAAACACTATCTGCTTTTTGAGTTGTTTGTTCTTCTTCTTCTTGTATTTTTTTTGGCGGAGAAACAATCAACATGTTGTCTATAAAATCCAAAGATAAATCTAATATGACAGGTTCTGATGGAGCACTTTCAAAAGTAGTTGTTGTAGTAGCCTGATAAGCTTTATTTAACACTACCTCACCTAAAGCTGTTGTAACGACTATCTCTCCAGAAGGTGTGCCATCCTCATTAGGCAAAAGAATAAAAAGACTTTCGCCTGTATCTGCCTCTACTGTAACTGTAAAGTCTGTACCTCTTATACCAACAGTTGCACTATTTGTTCTAAGAGTCATGTTTTTTTTAGGAACAGAACCTAAAAGACCTGTGGTAAATCTAGCTGTACCTTTTACAAAACTTAAAGCTAATTTAGAATTACTAGGATTAGCATCAAAAACAAACTCATCAATAACTACTTCTGAGTGTTCTGTAATCTTTATAGTGGTATCGTCAACAAAACGAATACCCATTCTGCCTTGCTCTGTTTGAGCCTTATCATAAGATTGAATACCAAAGTCTGTAACGACTTCATAACTTTGATCTCTTTCTATTTGAGCATTACCTGAAACTTCTTCTACTGCACCTATATCAGCAACTTGTGCTTGTACCTTGGTCGTTTTGGATAATGCAGAAAGTACCATTATCACCATCAGAAAAGATACGTAACCAATCATTGTCCAATGTGCTTGCCTGTGTAACATTTATTGTTCTTGAATTACCTTCATGGTCTAAATAAAAATAACCGCCTTGATAGCCATCGCCATTATAATTAATAGTGTTTGAATCTCCATCAATGTCCATGTAGTTTGTAGCTAGATCAACATCTATATCAACATCAATCGTATTACTATTACCCTGGATAATCCAATCTAAATCTAGAGTCGATGCCATAGCTGCAGTTGCTTGATCTAAAGACATATCGTTTGAGTTACCTGTTACATCAATATTTAAATTAGAAGTATCTGCTCCATAAGTATTAGTAGGATCAACTTGTATATCAAAAATATTACTATCGCCATCGAACTCAAAGAATCCTGTAAAAGAGTCTGATGTAATGTCTCCTTTGAATAAATTACTATCTCCTATTTGATTTATATCAATAGTCATAGTTGCTCCATCCAAATCTAAAGCTGTCATAGAACCTGCTACTGCAGATTGACCACCTATTAAGTTGCCCGAACCTAATTGCTCTACATCTAAATTTAAAGTTCCTCCCGCTTGGTCTATAGATATTTCATTGTCAGCCACGAATATCTGCACACTCATCAAGAGCACAGCTAGGTGTAACAATGTTGTTTTTTTTAGTTTCATCTAAACTCCAAAGATTTAATTTAATTCCTTTTTGTATTATCTTTAAAACAGCAAACTCTATAGCAGATTGTAAAGCTATTGTTACTGATTCGTTTTCAACGTTACCATTTTCTATCTCAATCAATTCTGTATCATCTTTTACAAATCTAAATACATCTCCTGTCTGTCCATGACTTAAGATAGTTTTAGTTGTTGTAACCTCTACTAATATTCGACCTGTTAAAACAGAAACTAATCGCAAGCTCAAAGTAACAGTATCTTGTCTGTATTGTCTGCTTACACCTATGCCTAATAATCTAGCTCCATTACCGCCTGATCTAACATTAGATTCATAAGCAACTATTGCACCTTCAAAAAGCATACCTGCAAACAGTAATGGTTTTAATTTCTGTTCGTCTTTAAAATCTTGCCTAGAGCTTCTAATTATCTGTCTTTCTTTAGTAAGGTTATCTAAACCAACTCTTTCTACAACAGTAAAAAATTTACCTCTACCTGCATCTTTCAACGCCTTTATTAAAAGGTTAGAAGGAGCCTGGGTAACTGCTGTAGAAAATGAAGCATAAGTGCTGTTACTTCTTCTTTGCCCTGTTTGATCTAAAAATGCAGTTGGGTATACAGCAACAATAAGTTTTTGTTTAGGCGGAAACAAATACTCTAATTCGTAATTTATTACATCGTGCAGATATGGATACTTAGATATACGAAAATTTTCTAGTTTATTTTTTGGTAAAGCTCCGCAACTAGAAAGTAAAACTATTAATAGGAAAAGTAATGACAGTAACATTACCTTCCTCATCTGTAATAGTAAGCGTAATTGTTTTATCATCTGATTCATATTCTATGGTGTTGCCCTCTAGTTCTATTGAACCTTCTTTTGATGCTTCTTCTCCAAATAAATTTTCTACAAGTTGTCTTGATAATTGAGCATAAACTCTTGACTCTAAATTTCTAATAAATCTAGCTAAAGTAGTATTTGCTTCATCTCTTTCTATTTGTTCAGCAGCAGCTTTTATCTCTTCTAGTAATGTTTTCTTTCTACTAAATTCTTGATTTTCTATAGTCAAATAATGCTGCGATGTGTTTATTCCAGAAAAGCTAGGCGATTTAAATTTAAATACCATCTCATCTGTAAAAACAAAATTTGAAAATAAAACCAAGAAAAAAACCAACAAGATTAAAAATATAATTGTGTTTAGCTGTCTCTTTTTATATTCCCACCAATCTCTCATTAGTCTTTCCTCTGATCGTCTCTATCAGCTTTCGCTATTTTATCTTTCTGTACCAATTGAGGTACCCCCAACATGGTTTTCAATAAAGTATCTTGCCTGATTATTTCATTATCTACACTTCTAACTCTGTCAATAAGAGCAACTAATATACCTTGTTGTGCATCTAGTTTTGTTTGTAACCTATCTTCCATAGCCTTCAGTTGTTCATTTACCTTATCATCTACTACATCTATTTTAGACTCCATGCCATCTATAATTCTATTAATAAGTTTCCAAACAAATATTCCAAGACCAAGAGCAGCAGCAACAGGAAATCCTAGTTCTGTTATTAGTCTTACAATATCATCCATATCTAAATATTGTCAGGATCAAATATGCCTTGATCTATAAGTTTTTGTCTATTTATTAAATGTTCTGCTTCTACGTCCTTTTTGCTCTGTCCATAATATTTAACAGCAAAACCACCGTCTACCATGCCTTGATTAATGTCTTCACCGTCACATACCACAGTACCTAAAACTCTACCAAATTTACCTCTGGAATCTTTTAGCTCTGTTCTAATTACAACTTGGTCTGCTATTTCTATAGCTTTGGATAAAAAAGCTGATGCAAGTTTACCTCTAGCCTTTTCGTCTTTATTTCTAGTTCTGCTTTCAGGAGTATCAATCCCATACAAACGCACTCTAGATTTATAAGATACAGAAAAACCTAAATCTAAAATCACATCAATGGTATCGCCATCAACAACTCTTTCTACTTTGCAACTATATTCATACATTATCTTTTTTTACCTTTGTGCAAGCCATGTCTAGCGTGCTGTTTACCTTTTCTTGTAGCCTCTCTTTTTTTTCTATTAGCTGCTGCAAGCTTTCTTCTTCCTTTTGGAGAAGATTTTAATTTGTTTATTTGAGCTTTAGGTGCGTATACTTCGCCTGTTTCAGAAGATTTTTTACCGCTAGCGGTTGTCCAATCTTGACCTGTCCAAGTTTTTAGACTTCTTTGAGTTTTCTTTAAAGGCATTTATTCTCCAAAAATAGTTATATAAGAATCTACTCTTCTAGGAGAATTTATTCTTCTGTTAATTATTTGATAGGGCATGTCGCATTGATCTAGTAAGTTCCAAAAAGACTCTCTACCTGGGTCACACATAATAAGACGTTTATTTTCTTTTATAATTTTATTTATAAATTTGATCCATAAGTCAGTATGCACATCCCAAAAACAAACATCACTAGCTAAAAAAGTTTTATAAGGCGATATATCAAATTCATCAGAGAAAATATTTTGCACACAAAACTTTGTATCTACATCCATAAGTTTACACATAAGATCGAAGTATGGTTTTACGTTTACGTCACTATCAATACCTGTTATATCTGCTCCCTTCTTTGTTAAAAAACAAGATAAGGCTCCCCAACCACAACCTAAGTCTGCTATTTTTTCTTGATTAAAGTTTATATCTGCAAATAACTCCATAAGTATTAAAGTGCTATTCCAAACTTTATTACCATGCATGTAATGCACATTAGACTTCTTTTTTAATTTTTTTATTTCAGGATGCGAAGAAGTAGGTATTTCTACGCCTTTGAAATAAATATTAGCTTTTGTAGCCGCCACCAGATGCCTTATATTTTTTTGCTAACATCTGTGCTTTTCTAGCACTCCATTGACCAGGTTTACCCCCTTTGCCACCAGCTTTGATCTGATTAAATAATTTTTTTCTTAACCCTGGTTTAGTATAGTTACCAGCTTCATTCACTCTTGATTTATTTTTTCTCATAAAAACTTGTCAACTCCTAAAGTAGTTATTAATAATCCATACAAACCCCATATTAAATATTCAATACGGGCAAATCTTTTTGATCCATCTTCCAAACGTTTATCTATATTTTCATAACGTATGGTACATTCTCTTTCATGTGAATGTATTTTTGTCATTGCTTCAGATTCTTTCATTTAGACCTCGTGTTTACCTTTTGGACATGTATTTCCGTTAATAAAAACTTTAAGTGGCATAATACATTTACAAATACTACAAGTTTTTATTGATTTATTGTAATGTTCACATACATTACATATTTGTATTTTCTTATCTCTTATAGATTTTAATTCCACTATTCAACAAAAGAAGATACAAATTTAACATCATCTAATAATCCTAAACTGCTTCTAACATATTGTGTAAAAGATTCCATATGTTTTATTTCTATTAAACCATAGCCTTCTATCAACCTATTTCTGCCTTCAAAAAACACAACTGATGGTACAACTGATGGTGCAAAAAATGGTGTGATGTCTGTTAAATAAACTTTGTACCATTTAATTTCAGAAACATTTTCAAAGGTTGTTTTTAATCTTTTTTCATTTGCTATGCAGTCTTCACAATCTTTTATAGTTAAAAGAACTGCATGTTTTTGATTTGGATTTTTAGCTAATGTTGTTTCTAAATCATCAAGTAATATTTCTGTAAACATTCAAACTCCTGTTGTTGTTGTGCCCCCATCTGTTATTGCATTATTCGTTCCCGCTTTATAACAAATTCTTACATTTACATTTGAAACAAAACCTGAAGAACATATATAGCCTAAGTATTGATAACTCATCCAACCTAAGTCACTTAAACTGTGATGTATACCTGTTTTTCCAGGCTCATCGCTTGTAGTAGAGTCTTTGTCATACAAAATTCCAGAAGTTGCAAACCCACTAGGACAAGTAGGAGGAGCTGTGTATAGTTGTGATGGTGTACTAGGCGACCAACAAGCAGAACTACTAGGAGTTTCCATAACAGCGGTATTGTTGTATAAATAAGTTTCATTAAAATTTTCTCTATACTGTGCGTATTGACCCGTGGTTAAAGTAACACCACTAATGCTATTAAGATTACTATACATAGCTTGCATTTCTGCTTCTGTTTTTTCAAAAAGCGGTATATCATCAACGCCAACCCCTGTTACCTGAACATGACACCATCTGCTTAGTTCTGGTCGATTGTTATCACCGCCGCCGCCATATCTTTTTATAGCCTGTGCATAGTCCGCACTACCGCTATTGCCTAATCTTTTTATATCGCTCATTGTTTAAGTTCTTCTATTTCTTTTTGTTGTTCTTTAATAGCTTCAACTAAAAGTCCTATCATGTGACCGTAGTCCATTGTTTTATGTTCGCCATCTGCTACCAGCTCTGGCAATACTTTTTGTACTTCATTAGCAACTAATCCAATATCTTTTCTACCTGTATCTTTCCATTTATAACTAACACCTCTTAGTTGCTGTACTTTTTCTAGTGGGTTTTCTATCGTTTGTATGTCTTCTTTCAATGCTGCATCTGATGAATAAAAGAAAGCTGCAGAAGTAACTTTTACACTAGCAGTTATTTCTCCTGCAGTACCAGAAGCACTTGTTCCTACACCCAAACTATCTATATAAGCATTTCTAAATGCCAATGAAGATGTTCCTAAATCAATTTGGGAATCCGTTACAGGAGAAATAGTGCTCTCAGTAAATTTTACTCGATCTGTGCCACCCAATCGAAAATCTATTTGGTTGTTTGTGTCTGCTGTTATGCTCGTATTTCCATCTGTATCTAAAATAAGCTCTTTAGCATCCATGTCTAAAGATGTACCAATTGTAATACCTCCACCATCAGCTATAGTCATAGCAGTATCACCATCTGTAAATTGTATAGTGGTAGTTTTTACTGAGGTTTGTGGAGTTGCTGATAAATCTAAACTTGCAAATGCATCGTATACAGCAGCACCAGAACCTGTTCCATCTGTATATACAGCTTTAGTTTTACCGTTAGCTATAGTTACATTTGCTCCAGAGCCTTGAGAAATAATTATATTTTGTGAACCGCTTGTAGCGTTTTCTATCATCCAGACTTTAGATACTGTGTTTGGTCCAAGAGTTATTGTGCAAGCTGAATCTAATGTACCTGTGTATTTCAAATACATTGATCTGCCTGGATCAGTAGACCCATCTGCTATTGTAGTGGTATGCGTATCAGCATTAGTGGTTATAGCTTCTGTGCCATAACTAAATGCTTCTGCTATCAACTCTAGATTGACATTAGTTGTATCACCCCAAGTACCTGATTGTGCACCTGTGGTTATTTCTTCTAGTCGTAAATCATTGTCATATGTACTCATATATACTCCTTATGCTACCTCTTCCCAATTTGGTGTTTGTGCATCATTTACTGATGTCCATGTAGGTGTTTGTGCATCGTTTATTTCTTGATAATTTGGTGTTTGGCTATCGTCAACCTGTCCCCAAATATTTACCGATGTTATTACTCCTGTTCCTTCTATACCTGTAGGTTCAACAACTGCTTTAGCTATTGTTGTTTCATTACCTAGTGAGCTTGTTAATTCAAATCCTGTAACAGCTATTATGTTATTTGTTATTAATGTTGGCGTTCCAAGAGCAGATGTTCCTGCATTACCTGTAACTACAACAACTGCTGTAGCAACAACAATTTCATCTCCAACATCTAAAGTAGAAGCAACTGCAGATACACCTTGTACTGCTTCTCCAATAACAACTGCATTACCTATAGCCGATGTAGAGTCAACTCCTGTTGAAGCTATATTAGCATCTGCTGCAATAGTTTCTGATCCTAAAGCAGAAGTTCCTGCACTACCTGTAGCTGCTATATTAGCTGCAGCAACTACCGTTTCGCTACCTAATGCAGAAGTACCAACTGCTCCTGTAGGTACAAACAACATGCTACCGTCTATATTGACAGAGCCTATGCCCATAGTAGCTTCTAGTCCTATACTTACACCACCACTTTCAGGTATTGCTACTGCAGAAGCTGTAACAGTTTCTGAACCTAAAGCAGATGTAGCTTCTAAGCCAGAGCCTGCAATGACACTACCAGCAGCTACTGATTCTGATCCTAAAGCACTTGTTCCAGCAGAACCTGATACTGCAAAAACAGATGCTGCCGTTACAGTTTCATTGCCTAAAGCAGAAGTACCTGCTACACCTGTTGCTTCTATTAAAACACTTACTCCACCTAGTGAAGTAAACGGAGCTTCAGCAAAGGCGGTTATACCAAACATATTAGCTCTCCGCTATTTCGTTGATGGTTTTAGTTTCGGTTTGTTTGATTTCTACAGACGCAGTAAGTTGTTGTTCAAAGACAGAGAGTGCTGCGGACACTACATCTGTTTGTCGCATGAGGTCTTGTTTCTTGACTCGTAATTCTTGTATCTGACTTAACAAGTATTTTTGTTGATCGTTAAGATCAGCTACTTCGTAGTCTTGATCGTTTATGGTGATCGTGTCTGGCATTAGCTACCTGTTTCTGGTTTTGCATCCATCATATCTTGATATGCTTTTTTAACTTCATCATTCCATGTGGCGTTTGCTATGGCTTGCACTTTAGCATCTTCACCAGATATATCTGCATCTTTCCATGTATCGCCATCTCTAACGCTAGGAACTACGCTATGCCTGTGAAAAGACCTGTTTAGTTCTACGCCATCTTCTTTTAATACAGTTGCTGTTCTAACAGATATTATCGAACTTTCGGAAACTTCAATTTTATCTACTACTATCTCTTTTGTAATTGCCATAATTTTACCTCTAATCTTCTGTGTAATACCATCCTGAAAATAACCAAGCTGTAAGTCGCCCATCACCATAGTTTCTGGTATATAAAGCTGAATTAGCAACTATTCCTGCTGCTCCATCTGTTTCGTGAAAATATACATAGGCTGGATTTACCCCTTTGTGAACATGACTTCTTAAATCATCCGTTACAACTGATCCTGTATATCCTACAGTTCCATGAACGTAAGTGTTAGAAGTTACGCTGGAAGTGGGAAAAGGCAAAGTCATTCTAAAATCATTACTGTCATTTGCAAAAGATAAAAGTAAATAACTATACCAATGAACAACATTACCTATTTTTGTGTATCTAGAACTATAGTTTGTATTTATAGTACCGCCATTAGGAAGCGTTGGTGTCCATGTGCCTTGCTCGTAATCGTTTAAGGCATTAGCTGCTGCTGTATCTGAACCAAACTTTAAACCGTCAGAGTCTATTCTTAGTCTGACTGCTCCGCCTGTCCCAATATTAAAATTATCATTAGTATGTTGATATTGAACATAACCACGATACGAAGCATCGCCAGATGTACCGTCAGCCATAAAGATAGATGACTCTCCAGAAGTGCTACCAACTATAGTCGCACTTGCATTGCCAGCTGTATTGGTAAGAACTATTCTGTCAGAAGCATTGTATGAGGTAACTCCCATGTATACAGTTTCGTTGCCTGCAACCGTAAAATGTATTTCATCATCTGTAGCTGCATCAATCTTCGTATCACCATCGGCATCGAGAATCATCTCGTTACCGTTTAAATCTATTTGTGAGTTTTTAGTTATTGCCATTATTATCCTGAATTTGCTGCTATATAGTTTTTACCTGTAGTAATCGCAGCAGTATAAGATGATTTATCTACTGAACTACCAGCGACATCTGGTTTTGTTATGCTAGTTCCATCGTAAGCTAAAACAGTTTCTAAATGAAAAACATTTCTTTGAACAACATCATTCACCTCGCTTTGAGATAATCCAGATGGTAAATACTCAGAGGATGATCCATTGGTATTTACATCATTAATTAACGTAACTGAATCAGTCGCTATTTCTAAAACTCTTTCTACTGTCATATCCATTTTAGTTACCTTTTAATTCGTTAATTTCTTTTTGTAAAGAATCACATTTTTCAGATAATTCTTGTACTGCTTTTATTAATGGATGCACAAACATTTCCTGAGATATACCCTGTATTCCAGAAGATTCTTCATGCCAACCACCAAAATCAGTTATATTATGTTTATCTAAAGCATCTTTAACTTCTTGTGCAATAAGTCCATACATTTTTTCGTCATATTCTCTAGTAGTTTTACTAGCATCATATCCAGACAAAGTCTTATCAATATTTGCTTTTGGTTTCCATTTAAAAGTTACAGGTCTTAAATCATTTATAAAATCTAAACCGCAATCTGTATTGTTTGTTATTTCTTCTTTGTATCTTTCATCAGAAACTCTAGTCCAAGAAGCATTTGTAGCATAAAAATTATAAACTCTATTATTAGAAGCATCTGAACCAAAAGTAAAAGCTACTCCACCTATACCTCTACAGTTGTGACCCAGAACATATTCATTATTTGTTCCATTATTACCACCTGTGTTGTTTCCAATATAAATGCTGTTATTTTCGGTATCATTTACTTCCCCCGCACCATCTCCAGCATCTACACCAATAAAAATATTATTGCTGCCTGTAGTATTGCTACCACCAGCGTTAAATCCAACAAATGTACAATCATCGCCTGTTGAAGCAGATATCCCAGCATCCCTACCTATTGCTGTGTTTTTTGTTCCACTAGTAAGAACTTGCAATGCACCAGCTCCAACTCCTGTGTTATGTGTATCGGTTGCTGTGGCTGCTGTTATACCACTTAAAGCTGCATAGCCAATAGCTGTATTTCTGCTGGCAGCTACAGAACCATCCATAGCAAAAACTCCTGCAACTGTATTTTGAAATCCAATTGTATTTGCTTTTAAGGCATCAAGACCAATTGCAATATTGTTTATTCCTGTTGTGTTCACACTTAGACAATCAGCACCTACAGCAGTATTACCTGTACCAGAAGTTAAGGCATTAAATACTAAACGACCAAATCCTGTGTTATTACTAGCCGAACTTAATGTGCCTGTAGTAGCATCATCACTAATCAACATACTGTTAGTAAAGTTACCTCTTGGACCTTTAAAACCTAATGTGTTCAAAGTTCCTTCTATCTCAAGATTTTGTGATGAATCTACTGATAGTGCAGCAGTCGTACCAACCGCAGAACCAACTCCGATGATTAGTTTATCTGCTGAATCATCTAGTCCTACATAGTAATCTTGAGCGTTGCCATCGAAAACTATCTTAGTATCTTCGGCTGCTCCACTACCAATGGTAAAGCCTGCTCCTGCATCAAATAATTCTACGGGTACTTTAGTATTTGCCATTAGTCTGCTGCCTCTATAGTTAATGTTCCTGCGTCAACTTGTCGTTTAACCTCGTTATAAAATCTATTGTACTCGTTAATAGGTACGCTTCTTTTTAAATTGTAGCTGTTACCGTCTTTATCAAGTTCTTTTGTTACAACATTAATAGATACCGTTTCTCCAGAAATAACATCTTTGTAATACTTAGCTGAAACTATTTCTATTGATCCCATTATAACTCCGCATCTATTTCTAAAAAATGTCCGCTTTGAAATCTAGCCCAAGCAGCGTTGCCTTGTCCAAGTGTGTTTGTGCCTATAGTAAACTCTACTCCGTAAGAAGTCCTATCAGTGAAATCTAAACTTGTGCTTGTAGAAGTTGACCCACCTGAAAAAATAGTTAGACCATCAGTAGCATCTAAAGTAACAGTTGGAGCTGGTCGTGTCTCTCCTCTAGGATAGTAAAACAATCCATAAAACAATAGGGTTGTCCACATTGTGCCGCTAAATATACCTGCATCAGAAGTTCCAGAGGCTAAATCTCCATAAGCGTATCTTTGATAATACCTGTGACAGAGTTTTTCTTTTTCTCCTCTTGATAATATCTCAAACTCAGTTGCAGTATCACCAACTTCTAATTGAACTGCTGTTATGTAAAGTTCGTTACTTGTGCTGGATACAAAATTACTTATACCTGCTGCTCTATTAGCATTAGTTATAGAAGTCCAAGTTTCACTCAAAGTACCGCCTGAATAAGTAGAACCTGCTGCTAACCAAATTTGAAAATACAAACTTAAATTAGCATCATTACCAAAAGCTCCTGTTGTGTCGGCAGGAAAGGTTAGTTCTACTTTTGACCAAGAAGAAGTAACTGAAAAACTTTTAGAAACTTGTCTAGAATTATCGGCATCGTATAGCTCAAGAATATAAGTAGCACTTCCATTGCCTTTAACCCAAAAACTAGCTGTAAGCTGTTTTGCTCCGCTAGTGCCTTTTTTAACCTGTTGTAAGTTATAGCCTTCAACTCTTTGTTGTATGGTCAAAGCCTCTCCTGCACCTAAAGAAGTGTCGGCTGTGGTGCAGTCTAATTTAAGACTCGTGGTTACATTACTTTCAGCAGGAGCGTCCTCTGTTCCTGCGGTCATTGTGAGTCTCCCTGAAGTTAAAGCTCCGTTTAAAATCCACCTATCAGCGGTAAAATAGTTTTCTGATCCTCCAAGAGTTGCTACTTGTTGAGCCCTTTGATAAATACTGTAGTCACCATTAATTAAAATATTTCGTCTGCCGAAAGCTCCAGAGCTTTCAACCATACTTGTATCTACTTTAGTTAATGCCATTATTCACTCGGTTTATTTTCTTCTTGTATCTTAGCTGCATCTTTGTAATCGCTTCTGCCTGTTACTAAAGTTACAAAATCAGCTTTGTTGCTAGGTATTGGATCAGTAAATGATTCATCATTAATTAAAGTTGTAGTCCATGTATTTTGCATGCGTTTCCAACAGTTGTTAATTTTACCAACGGCAGCGTTTTGAAACCACAAATCTATATCTACTAAATTGTCTTTCAGTATTTTTTCATCCGTATCATCTATTGTAATTTTTATTTCTATTGCCATTTTTACCTCAATATAAAAGTCCACCTCTAAAGAAAGTGTGGTTATTGTTATCGTAAATTATTGCACTTGTGGTTGCTGAAGTGTATGGATGAAATCCTACCGTATCATTAGCGTCTAACTCTGCATAAAACAAAGAACAGAATACAGAGTTAGCACTACCGCTTACCGAAAAATCATTAAAACTTGCTCTTGCATTATTAATAGTTAACCACGACTGCGAAAAAGTCCAGTTTGAATAAACAGATGCAGCAAACCAATAAGTGCCGTCTACAGGAGCAGTAAACAAACCTGTAGAAGTGTTGTAGTCTCCATTTCTATCTGTTTCAAATTCTAAATTAAAAATAACAGGATCACCAAAAGCACCTGAAGAATTAAAACCTGTTTGATTTCCGTTTCTTCTTGCTCCAAAAGCAGGTTGTAAAGGTTTAGTTACATGACCTGCGGAGTCTATTTGAAAAACAGTAGTTCCACTATTTGCAAATTGATAGCCACCACCTCTGAAATAATAAGTCCCAGTATTTGCTGGCTCTCCAAAGTACAAACTTTTACTTTGTTCAAAATTTATAACTCCTGCAACAGAAGAACTAGCTGATTTATATAACACTCTAGGATAGGAGTTTGAAGCAGTATTTTCTATTACTAAATTCATATTGCTTCCGCTACTAAAATCGCTTGTGCCACCATCTGTAGGAGCAACATCATGTTTAATCTGTAACTTACCTTGCGAGGGGTTACTTTCTCCAATTCCAACTTTCAAATTTTCATCAATAACCAAAGCGGGATTTGTACCTACAGCAGAACCTTTACCGATAATTAAATCATCAGCAGAATCATCTAGCCCAATGTAATAATCTTGTGCATTACCATCAAAAACAATCTTTGTATCTTCGGCTCCACCATCACCAATCGTAATAGTGGGTGTAGTACCTTTAAGTGTCATAGCACTATTAGTCAGAGTTAGTACCTCAGTCCCCGCTATGTCCATTCTAATGGTGTCCTCGTCAGAACTTTCTTCGACCATCACTTTGGTATCGCCATCAGCGTCTGCTAGTTGTACTGCAGAGTTAATCTGACCTACGGCTATTGATACTACTTCTATCGATACTCCGTTAGCGGGAGCAGCAGTAAAGGTTAGAACTGCATTACTGATACTGTAAGTTGCTTTTTCTTGATAAACACCGCCAACAAAGACTTGTGTGTTGTTTTCGTTAGTCGGAGCTGCCGATAGCGTAAAGGTGGTATCTGAACCATCGCCTGTAAACTCGTCTACTAAAATATTAGACGCTGCTGCGGATATATCGGTGATCGTGTGAGTTATGGCTTCTACGGCTGTACCTGTTGGCGGAGCAGTAGAAAAAGTCAGAGTTTGCCCTGATATGCTGTAAGTGTCTTTGTTTTGATAAGTACCGTCTATATAGACTTGAACTGCGTTCTCACTTGTCGGTGTAACTCCTAACGCTAGGGTTGTATCGCTGTTGTCTCCTGTCATGGTTGCTAGAACCATGTTTGATCCCTGGACATTATTTAATGCAGAGTAGATTGTAATAACTCTACCGTTAGCAGGAGCTGTAGAAAAAGTGACGGTGGTTCCTGAAACAGTATAAGTATCATGAGCTTGGAACACACCGTCTATAAATACCATAAGCTGTTGTTCGCCAGATACTGCGTTGGATATAGTGAACGTAGTGTCACTACCATCGCCTGCAAAGATATTAGTAACCAAGAAGTTACCTTCACCAACATTACCCCAAGCTGAACCTGAGTAGCCTTCAAACTTAGATGATGTGGTGTTAAATCTTAAATCTCCTGCAGCGGGTGAACTTGCTCTTTGTGCAGTTGTGCCTGTCGGCACGTTAAGAGCAGTATCAAACTCTCTAATAGTTTTACTAGCTGGTAAAGTACAGAATACATCTTTAGTACCTGCACTAAAATCAACAGCACTATCGCTATTAGTGCTAGAAAGAACAGTTGTCCTGGATAAAGTATCGGGTGAAGCATCGGTAACTGTACCAATACCTACCTCAAACTCTGCTGCTGTTTGGTGTGCAATACAGTAATAAGTAACATTACTGTTACCTACCCCAGCAACAAAAGTTTCGAAACCTGTAGCTGCACCAGCAAGATTTATCGTGCCTGTGCCTGTGCTAGTTGTGGTTTCCTTAACTCTATCGTTAAGAACAAATGCCATCTATGCGATTCTTATAATAGCGTTGGATGCGTCTGCTGTTGGAAACTGAATAGTGAAGTCTCCGTTAGTAGAGGTTTTATCTCCTCCAAATGCTAATACTGCTACTGCTGCATCACCTGAGTCACTATCGTTAAAGATTAATGCTCCGTTAGCAGTAATAGTAGCACTAGAAAATGTAGTATCTGCAAAGTCTGTGAACGCTGTTGTTCCAGAAGTTGTCGGATCAACTCTAGTTAAAGTATTACCTTTAGCAGTATATCCTGTTCCTGATACTTCATTGGAAGTAGTGTAAGCAGTTGTAGCTGCACCTAAACTCGCTGAACTTGTGTATAAAGCTAATTGAAAGGTACTACCGCCTGAGTTTAAAAAATTGTGTTTTGCTTCCATCAACTCTTTCTTGAAAGAAGTACACATCGCTTGTGAAATTGCCATTACAGCCTCCTTATAATATCAGCCATATCTCTATGACCTTGTTTATCTAATAAACCAGCTACCGTAGAACGATCACTAGCTATAGCCTGTTTTATATACATTAAAACAACCTGTTTGATTGAATCTCTAAAAGCTTCTGCTTGTGCTTTAACCATAGGGTCTGCACCTTCACTTATAGAAACCAATCTCTCAAGTATTCTTTCAGTCCAATATTCAGGACTTAAACCTTTATTCTCTGTAGTATTGACTACTACAGAACCCACATTTATATCTGTATCTACGCTTAACATTACGACCTCTGTTGTCTCAGCATACCCTCATTACGAGTATCAATAGTATTATCAGCTTCTCCAAGATTTTTTAATCTAGATATAGCTTGAAAATATCTTTTTTCATATTGCTGCATTAAATCAGCATCACCCTTCATATATGCATATCCTTCTAGCAATGATCCGTATAACAAAGCATTACTAGCATTTGTTGATAACCAGGTTGTACCGCTATCAGCTCCTGCAGTTATAGAAGCTGGTCTATAAAAATAGTGCAACTCAACTGTATAAGATTGATTTGGTGTTGGTCCTACAATAAAAGTAGTATCGTCAAAAGTTGCATAATGCTTGGGTTGTCCTGTTACCGTGCTGTCTGGATATGCCTCTCTAATAAAGTTTACATCTCTAAAATAAAGAAAAAATTGACTGCTACCAACGTGTACTGCCAATGAAAAATTATCAAGAAAATCACTAGGGGTAGACAAATACTCATTACTAGCAGTCAATGTTCCTGTTACATTCTTCCTAAAATTAGGAAGTTTTACTGATTTTAAAATTCTTTCTTCTGCTTGTTTTATTATTTGAGGAAGATCAGAAACAAAACTTGTTTCAGTATTTTCTAAATAATTTTGTATCAAACTTTTTAATTCGCTATATGTCATATTAAGGTGTGTTAGCTGTACCACCCATGCCTGAGTGATTTGTACAATAATAATAAAGGGTTGGTGCTCCAACTGCTACGGTAATTTGTGTATAAGCTCCTGAGCTACCAGGTGTTCCGTTAGTTGTTACTCCTGTAGTGTATTCAGAACCACCTCCATGAGTACCGTCTGATGTTGTAGAAAATCTTAAAGGATGTCCACTATTACTAGAGTCTGATTGATCAAATCTATAGGTGCTACCTTCATTAAGAGTTAAAGTTGGATACACCGCACTATCTATGTAGTACCTATTAGCTCCCAAATATGAAGCAACTGTAACTGTATAAACCGTATCTCCTGAAGCACTAACCGATCCTAAAGCTGAAGTACCTGCAAGACCTGTTACTGCTGCTGTGTCATCTATACCTGTTAGAGTTACTGTACCAACACTAGCAGTTCCTTCTAAACCTGTTATGTCTGTGCTAATAGAGCTAGTCTCGCCTGTAGTTATAGTGACTTGACCAACTTCATTTCGCATGACCATACCTGTGCTATTAACAGGATTGAAACCAAAATACTCTGTAGATTCTTTTTCTCCAGAGTCTATTCTAGGATCATATAAAGATACGTTATCAGAAGTTTCTATATCTCCTATTCTTAACTGCGGATGATCAACATCAAAACAATCGTAACAAACTCTAAAACCATTACGTGAATCATCTTCTATTTCGTATCTAAGCTCAGATAACTTATATGTGAATCCACATCTATCACAAATTCCTAAAGCTTTTTTTCCAGAAGAATAAGCCATTACCTATAGACGCTCATATTAGGCACAAACTTTACAGGTGCTCTTTCTCTATCAGCGTCACTTACTTCATTCCACAATTCATCGTATCTAGCTTTAATCATCGGAACCTTATTTAAAGCTTCGTTGTTTTTACATGCTATGTTGTATGCTAAAGCATAAGTTAAACAAGGCAAATACCTGGCAGGAACATCAGGATTAATATCTGCATTTGCTCCAGCGTCTTCTATTCTTTTAATGTAATCGTAAACTAAGGTATAAGTTTGTTGGGAATCAGGTGTAGACCAGACAACTATGTTCATGCTTGAAGTGCCTTTATCTACAAAATATTGAGTTGGTTTTGATTGGGTAAGTTTTTTTGCTTGATGATTGTATTCTGTTCTAGATATACGTCTTAATCTTTGATCAAATTGTTTTTCTGTGTCTGCTGCATCTGTTCTTATAAAAGCATCCACTATCTCTAGAGCAGAAGATTCTGCAGCATACGTATTAGTTCCTGCCGTCAATGCAGTTGTAGCTTGTTCTATTTTCCATAGATTCAAACCTTTATTTTGCCATTCTAAAAAGATTAAATTTAAAGCTCTTTTAGCAGAATTGTATTCACCACCTGACATCATAGATAAACCACAAAGATCATAGGCTTCTTCCATGATCTCTGTTAAGTCTAAATTAAAAGTTGTAGTGCCACTTGTAGCCATTATTTACTCCTTTTATGTTTTCTTCTAATAGCCTCTTTACCAGATTTAGCTATTTTAGCTTGTTCGTTTTTACCAGCTACCTTTGCTCTTTGTTCTAATACGGTAAGTATTTGTATCTTTCTTGCAAAAGGTTTATTAATTCTTTTTACTTTAGCAACCGTAGCCCTTGCATCTGCAGGCGTTGCATACTTAATACTAACGGTATCTTTAGGATTTTCGTCAGTATAAAGTCTTCTATCAGAGCCTTTAGGTTTTTTACCTGTTCCTACCTTTGGGTCTCTTTTTCTTTTCACTATTATTTAATTTTTTTTTAGAAGCAGGTGCTTTCTTAGTCATATTTTTAAAGTTTGCCCTGGACATTACCATTTTACTTTATGACTCCAATATCTTGCACTTAACTTACTAGGACTAGCATCTTGTGCATTGTGCCTAGCATAATAAGATTTTCTCCTGGCTTTGTCCTTCTTTGATTTAGGATTTTTGCCAGCTCCTCTTACTCCTTGTTGTCCAAATCTAATAGTCTTAACTTTGTCGCCATCTTTAGCAACAACAACGTGTGACTTTTTAGGATGGTTAGGNGTACGTTTTGGCTTGTTATAGCCAGAAAAAACTTCACCCGCTTTACGGATAGCCATGCTATTGCTTACGCTACTACCCTATTTTAGCGGCTCTAAAGGATCATCTTTGCCAGCACAGATAGCAACTGCTCGCTTGTAAAACATATTATCTCGTTTCTCTTCTGGAAGAGTTTCAAAATACTCTTTCACTTTTTCCCAATTGGTAAGTTCTTCTGGAGACATCATTCAGTAGAGGCAAGGAATTCCATCTCGGCATGCATTTGATCACTAAGAGAGGACACCTGCGCACAGGCACCAAGAATTAATCCACGTTGGTTTGGTGTTAGTTCAGCGTCAATAGCATCTTCTGACAGGACAGCAGCAATGTCTCCGAGAGACATAATAATTGCAGGCAAGCCCCACTTTTCCACCAAACCATGCATAACTGAAAGAAGTGGATTATCACCACTTTCAATTGCATTCCAAAATTCTTGGCGTTCCTCGTTCGTCATTAATTACATCCAAGGGTTGCTTACATTCTACAAGTTAGAATTGTGGTATACGATTTAGAATCAATATGGCCAAACTAACCTTGGAAACATTTAAAAACTTTTTCAAGTATTACAACGAAGAAGAGCATCAAATTCGTGCCATTGAAGAATTATATTCTGGGTTAGAAGGCAATGTTTGCGCTGTATATCTTGATGATCAAAGTGATTGGGTTCTGAAGTACAGAAATAAAGTTAAAGAACCTACTGAGTCTATTCCAGAAAAACAGTGGCCAATTACTAAAAATCAAATGGCAAGTATTATGGGATGTAAATCCAGCAGCTTGTCAGATGAACTAATGGATGACTTTGCTCGTTGTGTTGATCTATACGACATGGATCTTAATAGCATTGCATATTTCCTTGGTCAGTGTGCCCATGAAAGTGCAGGGCTTAAGTATGACGTAGAAATTCATGATGGATCAAACTACGAATGGCGAAAAGATTTAGGCAATATTTATCCCGGTGATGGCGTCAAATATGCTGGAACTGGTTGGATTCAAGTAACTGGGCGTTATAACCATCAAGCTTTCTCTGATTACTTGCAGAAGAATAATGAGTTTGATCACAAGATTATGGAAATTGGCAAGAGCCACACCAGTAAAAAATACCCGTGGTCAATTAGCGGGCATTGGTGGTATAACAACAAGATGAACGAATATTGTCAAAGCAATCCACCCGTCGACCGTGTGGGTCAACGAGTGAATGGCCGTTATTTACCAAATGGTTATCAAGCACGCAGGCACTACAGCCGTGGTGCATTTGAGGTCCTTGGATTAAAATATCCAGGTGATTGATTACTCAGCCGGTTTTTCTACTTCTTTTTCTGCTTCTTCTGGGCTAAATTCAAGAGTGCTAATTAGCTGCTCAAGATAGCTTGCAGAAAACTGTTGCAGTTTTGCGTCACCAGTAGTTCGTGCAGCTGCGTAAGAGTTAACTGCCGCGATCAATTCCGATTGTTTACAGGCCATGTATATTAATTAATCAAGCTCTAATCTAACAAAAAGATTTGCCAAAAGAGAGTCTATTGTTTTTAGGCTAATTTAAACTAGATTAGCAAGCCATTAAAACGCATGGAACAATATAGCTGCCATCTGCATACGTTTCTGTAATCACAGTGCTACTGACCTTGGCGATTGTTTTAGATCGTACAATGTCATCTTCCTGTGGCTTTGCTGTACCATCACCGGCAGACATTAGCAAATCACCGCGAGCAACAGTTGTGCCTTTAGCAATGCGAATAACAAAATCACCAGTCATTGCACAGAAAAAATCTTTTGTATAGATCTCGTCGTCGTCGTCCCAATCTTCAAAGACGCCAGAAACATTTGGATCACCTTCCACATCACTTACTTTCATTCGATTAAGCTGCTCATTCANCTCAGTCCCAGCTTCTCTTCCAGGAATTTTGACATCTCCGACTTCTGCACCTTCAGGGATTTCATCATCCTCTGTCCAAAGTTCTGGATCTTTTGCGTCATAGTCCCAGACACACATTTGGTCAATGTTGCTAAGAACACTACCTCGCAAAATTTCAATACGATCTCCGTTATCTTTGAGTTGAGCAAATCGTGATAAGTGACCACCGGCATAAGTAACCGTGCTACCGCTTACCCTAATGTCACCTTGCTCTGCACCATTTCTGCGGAACTGAAGAATATCACCATTGCCATTTCTGTTGAAACAACCTGAAATATTGCTGCCTCTAGAAACAAACAATGTCGTTCCGTCGGAATTATTCTGAATAGCTGAGCCTGTCGTAGTGTTATTACCCCCAGGAGCATTGGATGAGAATTGATGAATTAAAATGTCACCGTTTGANTCAATTAGCATCCGCGATNCGGNAGAACCACCTGATCCAACAGCTTTGTTTGCTTCAGCGCCGAAAAGGATTTTTCCAATAGGATCTAATCCAATTTGAGCAGCGCCGGTTTTGGCATTAGCATTAAGGCTAACCCATCCTGAAGTAGATCTATAACCATTGCATGTAATAGCTGTTCTATAAGATCCTTCTGTTCCAAAATGGCCGAGACCTGGAAGGCCAAAAAAGGCACTGCTACTCCACCAATTAGCTGGCTTATTAAATTGTCCTGTCCCTACAAATCGATGAGTATTATTACTAGTAATGTGTCTGTAAATTTCACCATTATTTCTCTGTAGTACTAATTGACCAAGAGAATTTGTAAGTGAATAATTAGAACCGCCAGATCGCATTAATGTGATTCTTGGCTGCTGACTACTACCAGCGCTGTCAAAAAGCACGCCCTCGCCAGCAGCTGTTTGAACTTCTAAAGGACCTCCAGGACTACTCGTCCCAATACCAACTCTGCCGCTCGAAGTAATGCGGATGCGTTCGCCACCATTTACTACGGCACGCAAGTCATTGCTGAGTGTTTGTAAGTAGATGTCACCTGTGGTGGCTGAGTCCGCCATATTTAACTTACATGCTGCGGCTGTCGTGCTTAAGGAAAGCGCATTTTGCGAACTTCCTTGAACTTCAAGCGTTGACCCTGGACTAGTCGTCCCAATANCAGAANGTTGCCGCTGGAAGTAATGCGCATTCTTTCTGTGTCGTTTCCAGCTTGAAACCTTAAGTCGAGATNGCCGGATTGGTTGACATGGTATGCAGTAATACTAGAGCCAATTCCAGCCCCGCCCGAAGCGTCGTTCTGATAAAACTCGATTGCCCCCGCTTTTCGGCCACTTGTTCCAATAGTTGCACTATCGGACAATCGAAGTGCAGGTGAGCTGTCGGAGATTTCAACTTTAGTGGACGGAGCATTTGTCCCAATACCAACGTTGCCGCCTGAATTAATACGAACTTTTTCACTACCATCTGTAATAAATTGCAAATCGTTATTAACGGAACCTATAGCAGTGCTATCAGCAGAGGAGCTACCTGAGTTTTGATATTCAATTCGGGCAGCAACTGTAGAAGAAGCGAGGCGCACCATATTATTGGAGCCACCAACCTGAAGTGGTCTTTCAGGGTTATTGTGATTAATACCAACGTTGCCGTCACCTCTAGCTAGAAATACAGTAGACCCAGATCCGTTCATTGCATGTAGGATCTTTCGGTTGAAATTATCATCACCAACCCGGAACAGAGCCGCGTTACCAGTAGACTGGTTTTCGAAGCCAGCGATATACGCATTTGAGTTCGAAGTTTGCCAGTTTAATCCATTTGAACCTACACTCTGGATTCCATCACTAACTGCTGTTGCGGAGTTTGAAAGCTTTGAAGCAGGATTGTTAATCCCAATACCAACGTTGCCACCAGTAATATTTAAACCGCCAGTGACAGGATCATTGCTTGAATCAAGTTTTAGAAAACGAGCGTCAAGTGTAGTTAGTCCAGTAGCTTGAAAAGATCCAGACCA